>Ga0209026_1000085_pt1 | contig 185778 bp, 177 predicted proteins | sample AraplaCL_Col_mCL_FD_184262 | JGI IMG/M metagenome (GOLD analysis project Ga0209026, IMG submission 184262) | Arabidopsis root microbial communities from the University of North Carolina, USA - plate scrape CL_Col_mCL (SPAdes) (version 2) | ecosystem: Host-associated > Plants > Roots >... | reverse complement strand
CCGCTTCGCTGCGCGCAGGATGACGGTCCGGGGCTTCGCTGGTGACGCCGCGCTTTCTGGTGGGGCTCACGAGGCTGCCGCCACGCGCTCACCCAGTGTCATCCTGCGCGCAGTCGCAGGATCCACGGACACCGGGGTCTTGCTCCGGGGTGGATCCCGCGACGCCGCTTCGCTGCGCGCAGGATGACGCTCCGCAGCTTCGCTGGCGACGCCGCGCTTTCTGATGGGGCTCACGGCGCTGCCGCCGCGGGCCCACCACGTGCCATCCTGCGCGCAGTCGCAGGATCCACGAATGCCGCGGTCCTGCTCGAAAGGAATCCCGCGACGCCGCTCGCGCTCTGCGCCGGATGACGGTTCGGAGCGCCCTTCGGCGGAGGACCGTGGCGTGACGGTGCTGTCGGGATCGAGCTCCCTTCTCATCCGATACCGGGCCGGGGCTTTCCGGCCCCCACGACAATACGCACATGACGGCTGCATTCATCGGCATCGACTGGGGTACGACGCATCGCCGCGCCGCGCTGATCGGCGCCGGCGGCGCGCTGCTGGACGAGCGTGCCGACGACGAGGGCGCGCTGGCCTGCAAAGGGCGCTTCCGCGCCTCGCTGGAGGCGCTGGTGGCCGCCTGGCCCGGCACGGCGCCCGACCTGCCGGTCGTCATGGCGGGCATGGTCGGCTCGGCGATCGGCTGGCAGGCCGTTCCCTATCTCGACGGCGCCACGGCGTTGTCCGACCTGCCGCGCCACCTGGTGCCGGTCGCCGAGGCGCCGGACGGTCGCCGCTGGTTCATCGCGCCGGGCTGGTGCCTGCACGGCGACGACGGCGCGGTCGACGTCATGCGCGGCGAGGAGACCCAGCTGTTCGGTGCGCTGCACCTGCTCGGCCCGGACGCGTCCGACGGCTGCTACGTGCTTCCCGGCACGCACAGCAAGTGGGTGCGGCTGCACGCCGGCCGCATCACCGAGCTGCGCACCTACATGACCGGCGAGCTGTTCGCGCTGCTGCGCCAGCACGGCACGCTCGCCAGCGCAATGCAGGCGCCGCCGGCGGCCGGCGCGTCCGGCCTGCAGCACGACAGCGTCGCCGAATCGCCCGACTTCCTGCGCGGCGTGGCCGAGGCCGCGCGTGGCCCGGTGCTCTCGCATGCGTTGTTCGGCGCCCGCGCCCGCGTCGTCACCGGGGCGATGGCGCCCGGCGCGGCGGCGGCGTACGTGAGCGGCCTGCTGATCGGCGCCGAATGGGCCGACGCGCAGCGCCTGGCGTCGCGTGACGAGCCGGTGCGCGTCATCGGCGAACCCGCGCTGGCCGCGTTGCACGGCGCCTGCGCGCACTTCCATGGCCGCGCCCTCGAGACACTCGACGCGCGCCGCATCCAGCTGGCCGCCTGGCGTGCCATGGCCACCGAGGACATTCCCGCATGACCGATTCCACCACCTGGCCGCCGGCGTTGCCGCTCGTGGCCATCCTGCGCGGCTTGCAGCCCGAGCGCGCCCTCGAGGTCGCGCGCGTGCTGTTCGACGCCGGATTCCGCGCGCTCGAGGTGCCGCTGAACCGCCCCGGCGCGATCGCCGCCATCGCCGCCATCGTGCCGCAGGCGCCGGCCGACGCGTGCATCGGCGCGGGGACGGTGCTGGACACCGCGCAGGTCGACACCGTCGGCGACACCGGCGCGACGCTCATCGTGTCGCCGCATTTCGACGTGGCCGTCGTGCGCCGCGCGCGCGAGCGCGGCATGCGCACGGTGCCGGGCGTGTTCACCGCGTCCGAGGCCTTCGCGGCCTGGCGGGCGGGCGCCGACGCGCTGAAGATCTTCCCCGCCGAGGCGATGACCCACGCCGGCCTCACCGGCCTGACGACGGTCCTGCCTTCGGGCCTGCCGCTGTGGCCGGTGGGCGGCATCGTGCCCGGCAACATCGCGGACTGGCGCCGCGCGGGCGCCACCGGGTTCGGGCTGGGCGGCGGGCTGTTCAAGCCCGAATTCAGCGTGGCCGACATCGCCGCGCGCGCCCGGGCCTACGTGGACGCGTGGCACGCGGGCGCGTGACGCACGACGGCGCGCGCGCGGATTTCAAGCCCGGGACATTCCCGGGCTTGATCGCGCACCGGGCGACGCCAACTCCGGCACCACGGGCGCATCGCCCGGAACCGGAGTCCCCATGCTTGTTCCGAAACATCCTCGACCCGTCGGCCGCCGCCGCGCGGTCGCCGAAATGACCGTCGCCGCGAAGCAGTGCGCGGCCATCGCCCCGGGCCACGTCCTCGTGCTGCGTGCCGCTGCTCCGCCATCGCCGGGACAGGCGGCGGCACCTCCTGGCGACGCCGAGGATCCGGCGGTGTCTGCGGCGCGCCACGACACCCCGTTTTGAGGGAGGCGCGGCGCGCTGCGCCTCCCTAGACTGGCGCCATCCCTTCAACGAACGCGCGCCGCCATGGATGTCCTCACCCGCCTCGCGGCGCTGATCATCGCCATCCTGCTGGCGATCGATGCGTTCTCCGGCGAGCGCTGCGAGACGGTGCGCGTCGAGCGGCATTCGCACAGCGCGCGCTGGCACCGCGACGACGACTACCGCCTGCACCTCGCCGCCGGCCGCGTGGAATCGTGCGCGGTCGGCTGGCCGGCGTGGAGCGCCTTGCGCGACGGCGACGAGGTCGTCGTGGACACCAGCCGGGTCTTCAAGACCTGCGATGGCATCCGCCGCGCCGACGAGGCGGCGCCGCGCTCCAACCTGCGCGGGTGGTTGATGCTGCTGCCGATCGCGCTGCTGCTGGCCGCCGCGTTCGGATGGATCCAGTTCGAGCGCGACCTGCGGGCCGAGCGGCGCTGGTGGTTCGGCTGAACCGGGGCGTCAGCCGGCGCGCTGCGGCGCCGGGCGCGTGCGGAAGAAGGTCATCGGCACGGCCATCGCCTCGTTGATCACCTGCTTCTTGATCTTGCCGACCACGTGCATCTCGCACGGCTTGCAGTCGAAGCGCAGCGTCAGCTTCTCGCTGCCGTTCTGCAGCACCAGCGGCTCGGCGCGCACGGTGCCCTGCACGCCGGTGACGCCCTTGGCCTGCTTGGGGCACAGCGACATCGACCAGCGCACGCAGTGCTTGGTGATCATCAGGCTGACTTCGCCGAGCTCCTCGTGGCTCTCGTAGGCCGCCTCGACCACCTTGACGCCGTGCTTCACGTAGAAGTCGTGCGCGGGCTGGTTGTAGACGTTGGCCAGGTAGCTGATCGTGTCCTCGGGGAAGGGCACCGGCGGCTCGACGGGCACGGCGCGCGGCAGGATCTCGCGCTGTTCGAGGCGCACCTGCTCGAGGCGTTCCAGCGCCTCGCGGCGCAGCGCGTTGAGGCGGCTGGCCGGCACGAACCAGGGCTGCGCCGTGGCGATCGTCAGCTCGTGGAGCGAGAAGATCGTGCCGCCCACCTTGGACAGGTGCTCGCGCAGCGTGGCCATGCCGCGCTCGGCGTCGCGTGCCGGCTGCAGCTCCAGCAGCGCGTCGGCGTGCGCCGCGAAGCCGCGCTCGTCGGTGACGGACAGCCGCAGGCCGCCGGCGATGTCCGACAGCGTCATCCACGTGCCGATCAGGCGGTCGGCCGACTTGCGCTCCAGCAGGCGGTCCCACTGCATGTCGCGGTTGCGGTGCAGCTGCGGCCTGGAGCGGATGTCCTTCAGCTCCGACATCGGCTGGTTCGGCTCCACGCGCCAGCGGTTGGCGGCGCCGGGCAGCCGCGTGACGACGTTGGCCTGCATGCCCACCAGCTCCTTGTGCAGGTCCAGCCAGGTCAGGCCGTCGCCGTTGTTCAGCTGGGCGCCGGGGTCGTCGAGTTCGGCCTCGAAGTGGTCGGCGGCGACCTTGGTGACGTAGCCGATCGCCAGCCCCGCGTGCTTGGGCGTGTCGAAGGCGCCGATGTCCATCTGGCGGCCGTTGACGAAGTAGTCGGTGGCCTCGCGGTTGAAGTTGCGATCCGGGTCGGGCGTGAAACCGAAGGTGGCCTTGCCGGCCGACGATGCGCGCAACTCGGGGCGGCGCTCCAGCATCTCGTCGATCTGGCGGCGATAGTGGGCGGTGATGTTCTTCACGTAGCCCATGTCCTTGTAGCGGCCCTCGATCTTGAAGCTGCGGATGCCCGCGTCCACCAGCGTGTCGAGGTTGGCCGTCTGGTTGTTGTCCTTCATCGACAGCACGTGCTTGTCGTGCGCGACGATGCCGCCGTTGGCATCGGTGACGGTGTAGGGCAGGCGGCAGGGCTGCGAGCAGTCGCCGCGATTGGCGCTGCGGCCCGTGTGCGCGTGGCTCAGGTAGCACTGGCCGCTGTAGGCCACGCACAGGGCGCCGTGGATGAAGAATTCCAGCGTCGCGTTGGGCGTGGCGGCCGCGATGGCGCGGATCTCGCGCAGGTCGAGCTCGCGCGCGAGCACCATCTGCGAGAAGCCGACGTCCTGCAGGAAGCGCGCCTTCTCGGGCGTGCGGATGTCCGTCTGCGTGCTGGCGTGCAGCTGGATGGGCGGCAGGTCGAGCATGAGCAGGCCCATGTCCTGCACGATGAGCGCGTCGGCGCCGGCCGCGTGCACGGCCCAGGCCATCTTGCGGGCGTCCTCCAGCTCGTCGTCGCGCAGGATGGTGTTGAGCGTGATGAACACCTTGGCGCCGAAGCGGTGCGCGTGGCGCGTGAGGCGCTCGATGTCGCGGATGTCGTTGCCGGCGGAGGCGCGCGCGCCGAAGGCGGGGCCGCCGATGTAGATGGCGTCCGCGCCGTGGTTCACCGCCTCGATGCCGATGTCGGCATTCTTCGCGGGCGCGAGCAGCTCGATCTCGGCCGAGACGGCGGGCGCCGCCGAGGTGAAGTGGAACGGAGTCGGATGCATGGTGTGGAGGCTTGGCTCGTGGGGGCGGCCGGCGCCTCGTGGGCGGCGGGCGCTCAGGCGCTGCGAAGGCGGGCGGTCGGCCCGGCGTTGCGCGCTTGCACGAGCCCTCAGGCCCGTGGCGCGCCGAATGGCGGATTATCGCAGGAAGGGCCCGTTCCTGCACCTGGCGCGGCGCCGCGCGCCGCCAGTGCCGCGTAGACTGCGCGGCCGTGACTCGTCCACTCCTCGCCCGCCTGCGCGACGCCGCGCGCCAGAACGCCGTTCCCGCCGTCGTGCTGCAGGCGCTGACGCTCGCGCTGCTGGTGGCGTACTACCGCTGGGCGCCGGCCCATGAGCTGCTGGAGCGCCTGCTGCGGCTGAAGCTGGCCTGGGGCGTCGTCTACTCGTTCCTGGCCGGCGCGCTGTTCGCCGGGGTGCTGCCGCGCCTGGTGCTGCGCGCGACGGGTCGCGACACGGGCCGGTTCCCGGTCGAGCTGGCGTTCGCGGTGGCGTTCTGGGGCTGGCGCAGCGTCGAGGTCGACCTGATGTACCGGGCGCAGGCCTGGTGCTTCGGCAGCGCGGCCGACTGGCCCACCGTGCTGGCCAAGACCGCCGTCGACCAGCTGCTCTACAGCCCGCTGTGGGCGGTGCCGGAGATCGCGCTGGCCTTCGAGTGGAAGGAGGCGGGGTTCTCGTGGCGCCGCATGCGCGCGCGGCTGGATCGCGACTTCCTCGCCGTGCGCCTGCCCGCGGCCATGGTGGGCAACGCGATGGTGTGGCTGCCGGCGGTGCTGGCCGTCTACTTCCTGCCGACGGCCTTGCAGCTGCCGGTGTCCAATCTCGTCGGCAGCTTCTGGGTGCTGCTGATGATCGTGCTGCTCAAGCGGTAGGGCGGTCGCTCGACCCGTCCGATGACACACGGCGTGTCGATCGATCATCGACACGGGCCGGCCCTATGCGAGGATGTACGACGCCGCCCCCGTGGCGATCAGCACGCCTTCCTCGTTGACCAGTCGCATCTGCGTCGAGCCGACGCGTCCGCCCAGGCGCGTCACTTCCGCGCTGGCCTCGAAGTGCTTGCCGACGCCCTGGCGCAGGAAGTCCACGCGCAGGTCGATCGTGCCCATGCGCGAGAAGCGCTGCAGCACCAGTTCGGCGGTGTCGGCCGGGTGCTTGTCAGCGATGGCGGCCATCAGCGCGAGGCCTGCGGTGGCGTCCAGCACGGCGCTGATCACCCCCCCGTGCAGCCGGCCGTAGAGGAAATGGCCGACCAGCTCGGGGCGCATGTCGAAGCGCAGCGACGGTGCCGGCGGCGCGATCGACTGCAGCCGCAGGCCCAGCACCTCGTTGAAGCGGATGCGCTGCTCGAACATGTCGGTCAGGGCCGCGACGAAGCGCGCCTGTTCGTCGGCGCTGCGATGGGCGAGGGCGGGTTCTTCGTGGCGATGCGGCATGGGACGCGATTGTCGGCCAAGGAGACGGGGATCATTAGGGTATGGTCCCGGCCGTGAACTCTTCCCGACGTTTCGACCGGCTCGACCTCTGGCGCGGCTGCGCCATGGTCTGGATGGCCGGCTTCCACTTCTCGTTCGACCTGAACCAGTACCGCTTCATCCCGCCGCAGAACTTCTACGAGGACCCGTTCTGGACGACGCAGCGCCTGTGCATCGTCTCGATGTTCCTGCTGGGCGCGGGCACCGGCCAGGCGGTCGCGGTGGACGCCGGACAGACCTGGACACGCTTCTGGCGCCGCTGGGCGCAGGTGGCGGGCTGCGCGCTGCTGGTGTCGATCGGCTCGTATGTCATGTTCCCGCGCAGCTGGATCAATTTCGGCGTGCTGCATGGCATGGCGGTGATGCTGATCCTGCTGCGACTGCTGGGGACGCGGCTGCCGCCCGCGCGTCTGGCCCGTTCACCGCTGGCGTTCGCGGGCGTCGCGCTGGTCGCGGCCATCGCGTGGTGGCTGCCGCATGTCGTGGCGAACCGGTTCTTCGACACGCGGCTCACCGATTGGGTGGGCCTCGTCACGCACCTGCCGGTCACCGAGGACTACGTGCCCGTGCTGCCGTGGCTGGGCATGATGCTCGCGGGCTACCTGGTTGCCAGCCTGCTGCTGGTGCATGCACGCGCCGGCTTCACCGGCGCCGTTCCCTTCGTCGTGCGACCGCTGGCCGTCCTGGGCCGCTGGTCGCTCAGTTTCTACATGATCCACCAGCTCGTCCTGATAGGCTCGCTGGAACTTCTCAGGATGATCCACAAATGAGCCGCCCCCACGTGCTTTTCGGTTTCCACGCCATCACGGTTCGCCTGAAGACCGCGCCGCAGTCCATCATCGAGCTGCACATCGAGCCCAGCCGGCGCGATGCCCGCATGCGCGCCTTCGCGGAACGCGCCCGCGAGGCGGGCATCAAGGTGATCGAATCCGAAGCCGAGCGCCTGGACAAGATGGCCGGCAGCCCGCGCCACCAGGGCGTGGTCGCGCGCGTCGAGGCGGTCAAGATGCCGCACTCGCTGGACGAGGTGGTCGAAAACGTCGAGGGCCCGCCGCTGCTGCTGGTGCTGGACGGCGTGACCGACCCGCACAATCTGGGTGCCTGCCTGCGGGTCGCCGACGGCTCGGGCACGCACGCGGTGGTCGCGCCCAAGGATCATGCGGTGGGCATCAACGCAACCGTCGCCAAGGTGGCCAGCGGCGCGGCCGAGACGGTGCCCTACATCATGGTCACCAACCTCGCGCGCACGCTCACCGAGCTGAAGGAGCACGACATCCGCATCATCGGCACCAGCGACGATGCCGAGCACACGCTGTACGACCTCGACCTGACGGGCCCGGTCGCCTTCGTGCTGGGCGCCGAGGGCGACGGCATGCGCCAGCTGACGCGCAAGACCTGCGACCAGCTGGTGCGCATCCCGATGGCCGGCGCGGTCGAGAGCCTGAACGTATCGGTCGCCTCGGCCGTCTGCCTGTACGAGGCGCTGCGCCAGCGCGCCAAGGCCGCGGTCTGACGATTCCTCGCGCCGCTTGACCCCGTTCGCGCGGGGCGTCCGTTCAACCCCCATCGCCACTTCGACGACGGGAGACGAGATGCATCGCGCAAGAGGGATCGTGTTCGCGGGCCTGTGGCTCGCGGTGAGCCAGGGGTTCGGCCAGGCCTCGGCGCCGCCCAGGCCGGAGCCGGCGCTGGTGCAGGTCGCGCCCGGGCAGCAGGCCATCCGGCTGGCGCACGCCGGCGTCGACGTGTTCGTCGAGGGTAGCCTTGCCCATACGGTCATCGACCTGACGCTGGCCAACCCGAACGCCCGCGTCCTGGAGGGCGAGCTGCAGTTCCCGCTGCACGCCGGCCAGACCGTCACCGGCTTCGCGCTGGACATGGCCGACGGCAGCATGCGCGCCGCCGTGCCGGTGCCCAAGGCGCGCGGCCGCGAGGTGTTCGAGGCCGTCGTGCGGCGCGGGGTCGACCCGGCCCTGCTCGAACAGACCACCGGCGAGAACTTCCGCCTGCGCGTCTATCCGCTGCGCCCGGGCGGGACGCGCCACGTGCGCATCGCGCTCACCGAATGGCTGACGCCCACCGCGCAGCAGCGCCTGCGGCTGGGCCTGCCGCTGGACTTCGCCGGCAGCGCCGCCGGCGAGTTGGACCTGCACGTGCGCCTGCACGCGACCGCGTCTTCCCAGGTGACGCTGGGTGCCGGCCTCGATGGCGCCAGCGTCGTGATGCAGGGGCTCGACACCGACATCAGCCTGCATCGCGGCGCGTTCCACCCGGCCGGCGCTGATCGCCGCGGCCTCGACCTGTCCTGGCCCGCGGCGCGGGGCGATTCGCTGCTGCGCGAGCGAGTCGATGGCCAGGCGTTCTTCCATGCCGAGCTGCAGGTGCCCGACCAGCCGGCACCGCGCGCGAAGCCCGGCGAGCTCACGCTGATCTGGGACGCATCGGGCTCCGGCGCGCGACGCGACCACGAGGCCGAGCTGCGCCTGCTCGCCGCGTTGTTCGCCTGGCAGCCCGAGGCCAAGGTGCGGCTGCGCATCGTGCGCGACGCCGCGGAGCCGGATCGCCTGTTCGATGTCCGCCACGGCGATTGGCAGGCCTTGCGCGACACGTTGCGCCACGTGGCCTACGACGGCGCGAGCAACGCGTCGCTGTGGACGGCGCCGTCCGGCCGCTCGCCGGCCACGGCCCTGGCGCTGCTGTTCTCCGACGGCCTGGGCAACTGGGGCGACCCCGTGCCGCAGGCGGCCGGCGCGACACCGGCCTATGCCGTCCAGGCGGGCACGGGCGGCTCCGCCGTCTTCCTGCGGCAGTGGGCCGAGGCGCGGGGCGGCCGCTCGCTCGATCTCGCCGCGCTGTCGGCCGACGACGCCCTGCGCCTGATCCGGCAGCGCGGGACGCGGCTCGTGCGCATCGACGGTGAGGGCTTCGAGCAGGCCGCCGTCGCATCGTGGCGGCCGGACGCGGGCCGCCTCGTGGTGGCGGGGCGCTTCACCGCCGCGACGGCGGCGCTGGACCTGGTGCTGGAGTCCGGCGACGGCCGGACGCTGCACAAGACCGTCGTCCTGGCCGCTCCGAGGCGTGACGAGGACGTGCCGGCCGGCTTCGTCGCGCAACGCTGGGCGCGCCTGCGCGTCGACGAGCTCATGGCGCAGCCGCAGCTGCATCGCACGGAGATCGCGGCGCTCGGCAGCCGCTACGGCATCGTGACGCCCGAGACCTCGCTGATCGTGCTCGAGACGCTGGAGGACTACCGGCGCTACGAACTGCAACCGCCGCCCGGCCCGCTGCGCGACGCATACGACGCTGCCGTGCGCAGCGCCGCCGCGGGCAAGGCGGCGCAGTCCGCGCGCCACCTGGAGTCGCTGGTGCAGCGCTGGCGCGAGGTGCAGGCCTGGTGGGACAAGGACTTCCCGAAGGACAGGGCGGCGCCGCAACTGATCGCGCCGGCGAAGGCGGTCGGCGCGGCGCTCCCCGAAGCGGCGCAGGCCGTCGACGCACCGGGGATGGCGGCAGCGTCGATGCCGAGTCCCATCGCCACCCACGCGCCGCGGCCCGCGCCCGCTCCGGCGCCGATGCTGGACGCGGCCGAGGCGCCGCGCGAGCGCCAGGCCTTGCGGGCGGTGGAGTCCCGGGCCGTCCCCGGCGGCCGCGACGCCGTCTCCGAGCTGAAGAAGGCCGATGCCAAGGCGGCGGCGTCGTCGACGATCCACATCGCCGTCCAGGCCTGGTCGCCCGACGCGGCGGGCATGCGCCGGCTGGCGGACGCGGCCGCGGACGCGCGCTACGCGGTCTACCTCGACCAGCGTCTCGAAGCGTCGGCCAGCACGGCGTTCTACCTCGACGCCGCCCAGGTGTTCGCCTCGCACGGCCAGCGCGGGCTGGCGTTGCGCGTGCTGTCCAACGTGGCCGAACTCCAGCTGGAAGATCGCGGCCTGCTGCGCGTGCTGGCCTACCGGCTGCAGGAGATGGGCGAAGTGGCCCAGGCGATCCGCGTGCTGCAGCGCGTGGCCGAACTCGCGCCCGACGAGCCGCAGTCCTGGCGCGACCTGGGCCAGGCGCAGGCCGCGGCCGGCGCCTGGCAGCCCGCGATCGACGCGCTGTGGACTGCGGCGTCGGGTACCTGGGACGGGCGCTTCGGCGACATCGACGTCATCGCGCTCGGCGAACTGGACGCGATCGCGGCGACGCATCCGGTCGACCTGGCCGCGGTCGATCCGCGCCTGCGCCGCAACCTGCCGCTGGACGTGCGCGTCGCGCTCGCCTGGGACACCGACGACACCGACATCGACCTGTGGGTGAAGGACCCGAGCGGCGAGTGGGTGAGCTACCAGCAGCCGCTGAGCCGGCAGGGCGGTCGCATCACGCGCGACGTCACCAACGGCTACGGACCCGAGGTGTTCTCGCTGAAGAAGGCGATCCCGGGCGTGTACGAGGTGCGTGCCAGGTACTTCGGCTCGCACCGCCAGGTGCTGGGCAACGGCACCAGCGTGATGATGCGGCTGACCACCGGCTTCGGCACGCCGGGCGAGAAGCACCGCGACGTGATCCTGCGGCTGGAGGAGGCCAGGGACGAGGTGCTCGTGGGCACGTTCGAGATCAGGTGAGCAGCCCGCCGACCAGCCCGCCCGCGGCGATGAGCCACAGCGGGCTGATCTTCCAGCGCACGCAGACGACCACCGTCACCACCATCGCCGCGAGCAGCCAGGGATCGCCATAGGCCGGCTTGCCGAGCAGGTAGCCCGAGGACAGCACGAGGCCGACGGTCAGCGGCGCCAGGCCCGTGACGAAGGCCTGCACGCCGCGCGTGTGGCGCCGCGCCTCGCCCCAGCGTGCGGCCGCCAGCGTCAGCGTGGTGGACGGCAGGAGGATGCCCAGCATCGTGACCAGCATGCCGAACGCGCCGCCGATGCCCCAGCCCAGCACCGCGACGAACAGCAGGTTCGGGCCGGGCGCCGCCTGCGCGATCGCCACCATCGCGCTGAACTGCTCGTTGCTGAGCCAATGGTGCTGGTCGACGAGGTAGCGGTGCATTTCCGGCACGGTGCTGATCGCGCCGCCGATGGACAGCAGCGACAGCAGCAGGAATTGCGCGAACACGCCGCTCCAGTCGCTGCCCGCCGGTGACGAGACGACGGCCGGCGTCATGGCTTCAGCCGGCGCCAGGCCAGCGTGAACGCGATGGCGCCCAGCCCGCCCAGCATCCACGCCAGCGGCACGCGCAACAGCGCGATGCACGCGAACATGAGGGCCACGAAGCCGAAGGCCGGCACGGGTCCCAGCACGTTGCGGCGCAGGGCAGGCAACAGCTTGATGCCGGTGGCCATGATCAGGCCCGCCGCGACGGCGCCCATGCCGCGCAGCACGCCGGCCACCACCGGATGCTGTGCATAGTGCGCGTACGCCACCGCCAGGGCCAGGACCACGCCCAGCGGCGCCAGCAGCATGCCGCCGAGCGCCGCCAGGCCACCGCGCCAGCCGAAGGCGCGGTCGCCGAACATCAGCGACAGGTTGACGACGTTGGGGCCGGGCAGCACCTGAGCGACAGCCAGCAGCTCGAGGAACTGCTCGCGCGTCAACCAGCGTTCGCGTTCCACCAGCTCGTGCTGCACGATCGGCAGCACGCCTCCGAACCCCTTGAGCGCCAGGCGCGTGAAGACCCGGAAGATCTCGCCGGGCGAGCCCGGCTGCCGCGGCGAGTCGTCGTCGAGCACCGAATGCGGTCCGTGCCCCTCGATCGCCTCGGCCGCAGCGTCCGGCAGGATGCCCGGTGTCTCGTCCGACGCGGGCAGGGCCGCGGCATCGGGCGCGAGGGGCGTGGCGGGCATGGGCATGGTGTCGTGAGCGATTGCCCGCAGCGTACTCCCTCGCGGCGTCTGAGGAAAGTCCTATGTCTTATATAAGATTTTGGTTGTCGGGATTGGCGCAGGCGTAGCGGCGGCGCTTCGGCCCTTCTCGGTGTCCTCGATGGGACGAGCCCGAGGGATGTCGCGGCGAAGTCCTCCGCGGCTCGGCTCGAGCTGGAGAACGCGTGACTTGCGCCAAGGCCGTGCAAGGAGGGCGGCATCACGGCATCGGCAGCCCCGCGGTTCGACGATCGCACCTCTTGCCTTGCCGGACGAACGTACGCTGACGTACAGACGCCCGCCGACATGGCAGGCAGCCTCCACCAATGAGCCTGACTCGCGCCGCTCCCCTGGAAACGCCCCTCGCTGAAGAGCTTTCGACGGAATTGCTGGACCGCATCGACGCCTACTGGCGCGCCGCCAACTATCTGTCCGTCGGGCAGATCTACCTGTGCGACAACCCGTTGCTGAAGCGGCCGCTGGCCCCCGGCGACATCAAGCCCGTGCTGCTGGGCCACTGGGGCACGACGCCGGGCCAGAACTTCATCTACGTCCACCTGAACCGGATCATCGTCCAGTACGACCTCGACATGATCTACGTCTGTGGCCCGGGGCATGGCGGCCCCGCGGTCGTGGCGAACTCGTACCTCGAAGGCACCTACAGCGAGGTCTACCCCGGGATCAGTCGTGACGAGGCCGGCATGCAGAAGCTCTTTCTGCAGTTCTCCTTTCCGGGCGGCATTCCGAGCCACGCGTCGCCGGAGTGCCCTGGCTCGATCCACGAGGGTGGCGAGCTGGGCTACTCGCTCAGCCATGCGTTCGGCGCGGTGTTCGACAACCCGGGTCTCATCGCGGCCTGCGTCATCGGAGACGGCGAGGCGGAAACTGGCCCGCTGGCCACGGCGTGGCATTCGAACAAGTTCCTCAACCCCGCGAGCGATGGTGCCGTGCTGCCGATCCTCCACCTGAACGGATACAAGATCTCGAACCCGACCGTGCTAGCCCGCATTCCGAGGGAGGAACTCGAGCAGCTCCTGAGGGGCTACGGCTGGACACCGATCTTCGTCGAGGGCGACGATCCCCGCCGCATGCACATGGCGATGGCGGCGGCGCTCGACGCGGCGGTTGTCCAGATCCTGACTCATCAATCTGCGGCCAGGCAGCGTGGGGCCACCTCCAGGCCGCGCTGGCCGATGATCGTCCTGGTGTCGCCCAAGGGCTGGACAGGCCCGCAGGTCGTCGACGGACTGAAGGTGGAGGGCAGCTTCCGGTCCCACCAGGTGCCGATCCCGGATCCGGGGCGATCTCCCGCGCGCCTGCGGCTCGTGGAGGATTGGCTGTCGAGCTATCGGCCAGGTGAGCTGTTCGACTTCCGCGGCCGATTGATCGAGTCGCTGGCCCGGCTTGCGCCGGTCGGAGCGCGCCGCATGGGCTCGAATCCGCATGCGAACGGCGGCAAGCTGCTTCGCGATCTGCGGCTTCCACTATTCCGGAGCTACGCCTTCGCCGTGCCCGCCCCGGGAGTGGCGGGTCCGGGAGATACGCGCGTCCTCGCCGCCTTTCTTCGCGACGTCGTGCGGCTCAACGAGCCGAATCGCAACTTCCGCCTCTTCGGGCCGGACGAGACCTTGTCGAACGGCCTCGGCAGCGTGTTCGAGGTCACCGCCCGGCAGTGGGATGCCCAGGTACTGCCCGAAGACGAATGGCTGGCGCCTGCAGGCCGTGTCGTGGAAATGCTCAGCGAGCATCAGTGCGAGGGCTGGCTCGAAGGCTATCTGCTGACGGGCCGGCACGGCCTGCTCAATTGCTACGAGGCCTTCATCCACATCGTCGACTCGATGTTCAACCAGCATGCCAAGTGGCTGAAGGTCTGCCGAGGACTCGCATGGAGACGCAGCATCGCGTCGCTCAACATCCTCCTCACGTCGCACGTCTGGCGCCAGGACCACAACGGCTTCACCCATCAGGATCCCGGATTCATCGACCACGTCGTCAACAAGAAGGCGGAGATCGTGCGCGTCTACCTGCCGCCCGACGCGAATTGCCTCTTGTCGGTCATGGATCACTGCCTGCGCAGCCGCGACTACGTGAACGTGGTCGTGGCCGGCAAGCATGCGTCGCCGCAGTGGCTCGCCATGGACGAGGCCGTCGAGCATTGCACACGCGGCATCGGCATCTGGAACTGGGCGAGCGACCAGCGTGGCCGCGACTCCTGCCCCGACGTCGTGATGGCGTGTTGCGGCGATGTTCCGACGTTGGAGACGCTGGCGGCCGTGGCGATCCTGCGCGAGCATCTCCCAGAGCTGCGGGTTCGCGTGGTCAACGTCGTCGATCTCATGAAGCTGCAGTCGCCGTCCGAACATCCGCACGGGCTCGCCGACACGGACTTCAATGCCATCTTCACCTTCGGCAAGCCCGTGATCTTCGCGTTCCACGGCTATCCTTCCCTGATCCACAAGCTGACGTACCGGCGGGCAGGCCACGCCCGGTTCCACGTGCACGGCTACCGGGAGGAGGGCACCGTCACGACGCCCTTCGACATGGCCGTACTCAACGAGCTCGACCGGTTCCACCTCGCGCTCGACGCAGTCCGCCAATTGCCCCAGACGGGCGATGCCGGCATCGCGCTGGTGCCCTTCCTGCTCGAGCGACTGGCCGAACACCGTCGCTATATCTGCACGCACGGGCGGGACCTGCCGGAGATCCGAGATTGGGAATGGTCGCCGCGCCGCGCCGCGGCGGCGCTCACCTGAGTCCGCCGTGGCCGATGTCGTCCTTGTCTTCAACGCGGGCTCGACCAGCCTGAAGTTCGCGGCCTACGCCATCGACGAAGCGCGCGCGCTGTCGCGCAAGGTCTCGGGAGGCGTCGAAGCGATCCAGGGCTCGCCCCGGTTCGCGGCTCATGACGCCGAAGGTCGCGTGATCGCGAAGCACGGCTGGACCGCGGGCCGCCCGATCGGCCATGAACAGGCCCTCCACTTCGTCGTCGAATGGCTGCAGGGCCATCTGGCAGGCTCCCGGATCGTGGCCGCCGGCCATCGCCTGATGCTCGGTGGATCGCGCCACGCGGGGCCCGTGCGCATCGACTTCGAGGTGCTCAGGACACTGGCCGCGCAGTCGGCCGTCGAGCCGTCGCACCAGCCCTTCAACGCGCGTGGAGCGCGCGTCGTCGCGGCCTTGCTGCCCGACGTCGCGCAGGTCGCATGCTTCGACTGCTCATTCCACCAGACGATGCCGGAGGCGGCACGCACCTACGCGCTGCCGCAGGCCGTGCGCGACGCCGGCATCCACCATCGCGGCTATCACGGGCTGTCCTACGAGTACATCAGCGATCGCATGCGCTCGCTGGAGCCCGCGGCGCGCCGAGTGGTGGTTGCGCACCTGGGCGGCGGCTCCAGCCTGTGCGCGATGCTCGACGGCCGCAGCGTCGAGACGACCATGGGCTTCTCCGCGCTCTCGGGGCTTCCGATGGCCACCCGTTCGGGCGACATTCCGCCGGAGGCGTTGCTGTACCTGCTCAGGAGCGGGCGGTTCGATGTCGCGTCGCTGGAGTCCGCGCTGTACGAGCGCAGCGGCCTGCTCGGGCTGTCCGGCATCAGCGGCGACATGCGCGTGCTCCAGGACAGCCGGGAGCCCGGCGCGATCAAGGCCGTGAGCCAGTTCGTCCATGCCATGACCAAGTTCGTCGGCGCTTATGCCGCCGTGCTCGGCGGGCTGGACGCGCTGGTCTTCACCGGCGGCATGGGGGAACACTCGCACCAATTGCGTTCCGCCCTGTGCCGGCAGCTCGCGAGCCTGGGCGTCGTGCTCGACGAGTGCGCCAACCGATCGGGCGCCGCGGTGATCTCCGCCTGCGCAAGCCGGGTGGCCGTCCGAGTCATCGCGGCGAACGAGGAACTGATGATCGCCCGCCACACGCTGGCGCTCCTGGATGTCACCGCGCACGCGTGACGACGTGCCGCAAGGAGGACCTCGCATGCCCGTTCCTCTCGGACGCGCGGTCCGTGAATGACCGACGTGGTGGATGGCCGGACTGTCATGCCCTGGGCAGCAGTCCTGACCTGTGTCCGCAGCGGGAGCCGTCGCTCGGCCATGGCAGGCCGGTTGGCGTGGCGGCCCTCGGCAGCGTCCCGACCGACGGGCTGACTGCGTGCGCTGGCGCACAGACGGCACGGTTGCCGTCGAGCGAGAGTGCATCGACCTCGAACGATTGCTTCGGTCTTGAAGACATCGAGGTGGCTCAGCGTCCCTGTCGCGGCGCCATCGCTGCACGCCGGGGTTCACTTGAACTCTCCAGACGAGGCCGATTCGATCGAGCCCAAGAACGGCTTGCCACGCTCATGATGCACACGTTCTTGACCAACAACACATCGGAGCTGATTCGCCGGTGCACGGCCAAGGTGGCGGCGCGGCCCAAGCGGGCGGCGACCGAGCAGCAGCTTGAGAACGGCATTCCGATGTTCCTCGGCCAGTTGATCAGGACACTGGAAGCAGAAGACGGTGGTCGGACCGCCGACGGGGTCCGGATCTCCGGCACCTCCGGTGGATCGGGCCTGGCGCTGTCGGAGATCGGCGTGAGCGCGACGGCTCACGGGGCGAGCCTTCTCGGCCTCGGCTACACCGTGGACCAGGTCGTGCACGACTACGGCGACTTGTGCCAGGCCATCACGGACCTGGCGTTCGAGCGGGACGCCCCTTTCTCGGTCGACGACTTCCGCACGTTGAATCGCTGCCTGGACAACGCAATCGCCGACGCCGTCCTGGAATTCAGCGCCCAACGAGAGTCCCTGGTGCTTGAGCGTCAGAACGACGTCACCCAGGAGCGCATCGGGTTCCTGGTCCACGAACTGCGCAATGCCCTGTCGACCGCGACCCTGGCCTTCGGTGCGCTGGAATTCGGAAACATGAACATGGGCGGCGCGACCGGTGCCGTCCTGAAACGCAGCCTCGCCTCCATGGCGGTGCTGATCGGTCGTGCCGTCAACGAGGTCCGCCATGGCTCGACGGCGGAGCGGGAGCTGTTTTCGGTCGCGGCCCTGATCGCTGACGTCGAGGCGGCGGCACGGCTCGATGCCAGTGCTGCCGGCTGCAGGCTGATGGTCGCGTCGGTCGACCCGACGCTCATGGTGCTGGCGAACCGCGCCGCCATCCATGCGGCGCTGGCCAACCTGCTTCAGAACGCTTTCAAGTTCACGCATCCGCACACGGACATCGACCTGAGCGCAGTCGCACGCGACGGACAGGCCCTCATCGAGGTTGGCGACCATTGCGGCGGGCTGCCTGCCGGTGACACCGAGCGGATGTTCAAGCCGTTCACCCAGCGCAGCGAGAACCGGTCGGGCCTGGGGCTGGGCCTGGCCATCGCGCGCCACGGCGTGGAGGCCGACTACGGGACGTTGTCCGCGCGCGACCTGCCCGGCGAGGGCTGCATCTTCACGATCGCGCTGCCGCTCCAACGGAGGCCGTAGCCGGGCAGCCTCTCCGCGCAGCCTTCTTGCGGCGTCACCACGTGTCATCTCGCCGCGGACAGCCTCGACACGATCGAGCCGTCCACCGACAGGGCGCCCGGGACCGGCCACCGAGCCGCCTCACTTGCCTTCGACGCCTCGAAGGGGCGCTTGCGTGTAAGAAGAGGTCGCCTGGTGCGACGCGTCGCACCAGGCGACCAGAAAACGGGCGCCGAACGGGAGACGGCGCTTCGGCGTGACATGCCATGCTCATTGGCGCTGCGCCGTCGTCGCGCAGCCGCTCTTTCACGAGGTGTCGAGATCTCGGAGGAACCCGGCCCCGAGGCGGCTGAGCGCCAGCCCGCCTTCCCGCACGATGATCATCCCGAAGAACGCGAGCAGATCGACGTCAGCCCAGAACGAGGCGGGGCGGAGCGCCGGGTCGGGCAACCTGCGGCTGCGCTGCGCTTCACGCAGAATGCAGAGCTGGGTCGCCGTGAACGCGCTGGTAATGGCCATGCCGAAGCTTCCCGCGTCATCCGTGTCCCGTCGGTGCGGCAGCGAACATTCATGGAGCGATCGGGTCCCGAGCGCGACTGCGCCGCACCTTGCCGCAGTTCCGCCGGGTCACGTCTTCAGCGCAACACCTTCAACGCGTCCGGATTGACGATGTTGGTCGGCGTGCCGTTGATGAAGTTGACGACGTTGTCGAACGCGGCGCCGAAGTACATCTCGTAGCTGCTCTGCTCGACGTAGCCGATGTGGGGCGTGCAGACGGCGTTCTCCAGCCGCAGCAGCGGATGGCCGGCCAGGATGGGCTCGCTCTCGAAGACGTCGACGGCGGCCATGCCGGGGCGGCCGCGGTTGAGCGCCGCCACCAGCGCGGCCTCCTCGATCAGCTCGGCGCGCGACGTGTTGACGAACAGCGCCGTCGGCTTCATCTGCAGCAGGTCGTTGAGCTTGATGAGGTGGCGCGTGGACTCGGTCAGGCGCAGGTGCACGCTGAGCACGTCGGCGCTGGCGAACAGTTCCTCGCGCGAGGCGAGCGCGTGGTGGCCGTCGGCCTCGGCGCGGGCGCGCGACTCCTCCGAGCCCCACACCGCCACCTCCATGCCGAAGGCCTTGCCGTAGCCGGCCACCAGCTTGCCGATGCGGCCGTAGCCCCAGATGCCCAGCGTCTTGCTGCGCAGCGTGGTGCCGATGCCGAAATTGGGCGGCATCGATGCGGCCTTGAGCCCCGACTGCTGCCAGGCGCCGTGCTTGAGGCTGGCGATGTAGTGCGGCAGCCGGCGCATCGACGCCATGATCAGCGCCCACGTCAGCTCGGCCGGTGCGTAGGGCGAGCCGACGCCCTCGGCCACCGCGATGCCCTGCTGCGTGCAGGCCTCGATGTCGATGTGCTCGCCGACCTTGCCCGTCTGCGCGATCAGGCGCAGCTTGGGCAGCTTCTCGAGCAGTTGCCGCGGGAAGCGCGTGCGCTCGCGGATCAGCACCAGCACCTCGGCGTCGCGCAGTCGCACCGACAGCTGCCCGATCCCCTTGACGGTATTGGTGAATACCTTGGCGTTCAGTTCGCTGAGCTTGGCGGCGCACGGCAGCTTGCGCACCGCGTCCTGGTAGTCGTCGAGGATGATGATGTTCACGCGGCCGATTATGGCCCGCGGGGACGGGCCCCCGGTGTCGGCCGAGGGCGCAAAAAAGCCGCCTCGCGGGGCGGCTGTTGCATTTGCCGCAACCGGCGTCAGAAGCGCGGCTGGACGCAGAGCGCGCCGATGGCGGCACTGCCGAAGGCTTCCGGGAAGGTGCGGTCGAGCGAGCGATACAGCGCGGCGCGCATCGTGCGCGTGGCGAACTCGTCCTCGCGCAACGCCGACAGCAGCGGGCCGCGCAGCAGCCACAGGTCGACCGGATCCTCGGCGGCGCGCACCTGGGCGCGCAACCACGCGCCCTTGCGGTGGGCGAGGTTCTCGACCGCGCGCAGGAACAGCTGCTTCATCTCGACGAAGGCCCGGCGCGACTCGATGCGGTCGTCGCGCGTGGCGGGCCGGGCCAGCGCGTCGGGGAACGCCGAATCGGACGCGAACGCCGGCTCGAGGACGAAGTCGACCGCTTCCGGCGCCAGTTGCGAGTCGAGCTCGGACAGGCCAAGGGGGTCGAAGCGGGAGCTAGTGGACATCGGCAATCTCCGCGGGGGGAGCGCTGCTGCGTTGCGCACGGGTGGGGAAGTGCTGGTTCACGCGGGCCAGGCGCGCGTCGGCCTCGTCCTGGCTGACGCGGCGCGCGATCAGCGTGTACAGCTCCGAGCGCAGGTGCCACAGCTCGCGCAGCGAACGCGCGTGCTGGGCGCGCTTGAGCAGGCCATGGTGGTCGACTTCCTCGAGGCCGGCGAGCGCGGCGACGAACTCCGTGCGCGCGCGCTCCAGCGGCGTGCGCAGCGCGGGCACGACCTCCACGTCGCCACCCACCAGCCAGCGCAGCGTGGCCGTCCACAGCGAGTCGCGACGGGGCGCGACGTCCGGCGGGCAGACGTTCATGCGCAGCGTCGTCGGCGGCGCGGCCTTGCGGTGCAGGAGGCGTTGGAAGAGGGGAGTGCTCATGGTTCGATTTCGGCCCGCGCGGGCTGAAACATGAGCACATTGTCAAAAACTGCTGCGAGTTGTAAGGGCCGATAAGGCCAGGTCTTCCCGACAGTTCCGCGCCGCCGCGCGCGGTCGCGCAGTTCAGCGCGTGGCGCTGGCCGGGGCCGCCGCGCGAGGCGTGCCGAACACCGGCTGCGCCAGGCCCTGGCGCGCGTGGTCCACGGCCTCGCACAGCTCGCGCGCGCCGTCGACGAAGCGCGGGCCGCTGCGGTCGAGCAGGTCGCCTTCGACGTGGGCGAACTGGGCGTGCTGCACCGCGCTGACGCGCTTGAACTCGGCCCAGCGGCCCGGCTTGCCCGTCTCGCCCGGCGCACCGGCGGTCACCACCAGCTCGGGGTCGCGCTGCACGGCCACCTCCCAGCTGACGGTGGCCGTGAGCGTCGGCAGTTCCGCGAAGACGTTGCTGCCGCCGCAGGCCGCGATCGCGCTGGAGACCAGGTGCTGGCCGTTGAGCGTCATCAGCGGGGCGTCCCACAGCTGGAAGAACACGCGCACGGGCCGCCGGCCGCCATAGGTCGCCTTCAACGCGGCCCAGTCGGCCGCGATGGCCTGCGCCCGTGCCTGCGCGACGCCTTCGGTGCCGGCCAGGCGGCCGATGCCGCGCAGGGTATCGACCAGGCCGGCGACGGTGCGGATCTCGATCTCGTAGACCGGCACGCCGAGCGTGCGCAGCTTGGACTTGATGCGCTCGGGCGTGCCGCTGCCCCACACCAGCACCAGGTCGGGCTTGAGCCCGGCGAGCGCCTCGTAGTTGACCGCGAACGCATCGCTGATCACGGGCTTGGTCAGCGCGTCCGGCGGGAAGTCGCTGTACTTGCCGACGGCCACCAGCTGCCTGCCTGCGCCGGCCGCGTAGACGAGCTCGGTCAGGTGCGGCGCGAGGGCGACGATGCGCTGCGCCGGGTGGCTCAGGGCGACCTGATGGCCGGCGTCGTCGACCAGCTCGAGCGAGGGCGTCCCGGCGCGGGCCGCGGCCGCGAGCAGCAGCCCGGCGGCGAAGGCGATGGCGCGCGCCCTCATGGCGTGATCCCCGCGGCACGAAGCGCCTTCGCGTCGGGCGCGGCCTGGCCCGGGCGCGGACGCGCCTCGGGCGGCAGTGCCTTGAACCAATCGCAGGTGGATGCGACCGCGCAGCGTCCGCATTGCGGCATGCGCGCCAGGCAGACGTAGCGGCCGTGCAGGATCAGCCAGTGGTGCGCGTCGTCGAGGTATCTGGCGGGCACGCGCTCGAGCAGCTTCAACTCCACCGCGAGCGGATTCCTGCCGGGCGCCAGGCCCGTGCGGTTGGACACGCGGAACACGTGCGTGTCCACGGCCAGCGTCGGTTCGCCGAAGGCCACGTTGAGGATGACGTTGGCTGTCTTGCGGCCCACGCCCGGCAGCGCCTCGAGCGCAGCGCGGTCGCGCGGCACCTCGCCGCCGTGCCGCTCGATCAGGAGGCGGCAGGTCTCCAGCAGGTGCCGGGTCTTGTTGCGGTACAGGCCGATCGTGCGCACGTGCGCCTCGACGCCCGCCGTGCCGAGCGCCAGCATGCGCTGGGGCGTGGGGGCCGCCACGAACAGCGTGCGCGTGGCCTTGTTGACGCCCGCGTCCGTGGCCTGCGCCGACAGCAGCACCGCGGTCAGCAGCTCGAACACGCTCGCGTAGTGCAGCTCGGAGGCGGGCGACGGGTTGGCGGCCTGGAGCGTGGCGAAGAAGGTGTCGATGTCTCGTTCGTTCATTGGCTGACCTGCGTCGTTCGGACTTCGGGACGGTGCCCTGTGGACGTCGGGGCAGCGCTCATGCGGACTTCGTGCGGGCGTCGGCGAACCAGCGCCCGACGACGGGCTGCAATTGAACCATCAGGACGCAGGCCAGGATCAGCGCGCAGCCGGCGAAGCCCGGCGCGCCCATGCGGTCGCCCATGAAGACGGCGCCGAACGCGGCGGTGAACACCGTCTCCGACGACAGCACGATGGCCGAGTCCGCGGGCCGCGTATGCCGTTGCGCCACCACCTGGAGCGTGAAGGCGACACCGACCGAGAGCACGCCCGTGTAGGCGATGGGCCACAGCGCCTGCTCGAGGCCGTGCGCGGACAGCGGCTCGGTGGAAAGGCCGAATGCCAGCGCGAGCACGCTGCAGGCGACGAACTGCCCGCACGCCACCAGCATGGCGCCGTGCAGCTTGTTGGCGGCGCGGCCGACCAGCATCACGTGCACCGCCCAGGGCAGGCAACTGCCGATGATCCACCAGTCGCCGGTGCGGAACTCGGTGAGGCTGCCGCCGCCCGTCAGCAGCCACGAGCCGACGACGCAGCCGGCGGCCGCGACCCAGGTCGTCCAGTGCGGGGCCTGCCGCCAGGCGGCCCAGGCCAGCAGCGGCACCAGCGGGATGTACAGCGCGGAGAGGAAGCCGGTGTTGGTCACGGTGGTCGTGGCCATGCCCTTCTGCTGCATGGCCGCGCCGAGGAACAGCAGCGAGCCCAGGCCCGCGATGTGCGCGAGATCGCGTCCGCGCGGCTGGCGGCGGCGCGCACGCAGCATCTGCCACTCGCGCCACGCGAACGGCGCGACCACCGCGGCGCCGAGCGCGAAGCGCAGGCCGGTGAACGTCGACGCGCCGAGGTGGCGCGCGGCCACGGCCTGCGCCACGAAGGCCGAGGCCCAGATCAGGGACGCCAGCAGCAGCAGCAGGTTCGAGCGGGCGCGCGTCAGCGGGACCGCCGTTCGCGACGGCAGGACGACGTCGTCGAAGGTCGACGCGTCGGCTTGCACCGGTTGCGTCATTGCGCGCGGGCCTTCGCGCGCAGGCGGGCGCGGGCCAGGGCGGCCGCGACGGCGGCGCGCTTGGGATCCTCCGTCGCGGCCGCGGCGTCCACGGTGAGAGCGGTCGGGGCCTCCGCCTTGGCGATCAGGCGCTCGTCGTGCTCGCGTGCGTCGCGCGCGCGGCGCGCCTGCCTGCGCGCGAAGCGTTCGCGTGCGGCGTCTGCCTGCACGGGCGACCAGGCGTTCCAGCCGGTGGCGCCGGCGCTGGCCTCCTCGAGCGCGATGCAGTCCATCGGGCACACGGGCAGGCACAGCTCGCAGCCGGTGCAGTCGGCTTCGACGACCGCATGCATGCGCTTGGGCGCGCCGATGATCGCGTCCACCGGGCACGCCTGGATGCACAGCGTGCAGCCGATGCAGGTGGCTTCCTCGATGTGGACGATGCGGCGCGGTGCCTCGTCGCCGAACGCGGGGTCCAGCGCAAGCTCGGCCTGGCCGAGCTCGCGCGCGAGGCGGCGGATGCCCTCGGCGCCGCCGGGCGGGCACTGGTTGAGCTTCGCGTCGCCGGCGGCGAGCGCCTCGGCGTAGGAGCGGCAGTCGGGATAACCGCAGCGCGTGCACTGCGTCTGCGGCAGGAGCGCGTCGAGGCGCTGCGCAAGCGACGCGACGCCTGCGGGAGGCGTCGCGGACGGCGGGATGATCGGGACGGTGGGACTCACCGTCCGGATTATCCCTTCGCCGTGGCCGCGATCCTCACGGTCTTGCGGGCCTTGGCTGGCGATTTCGCGGCCGCCGACGTGGCGGTCGCCTGCGACTTGCGCGCCGGCGTCGCGGCCTTGGCCGGACGGCCGGCGCGTTCATGCTCGAAGCGCGCGATGAAGTCGCGCACGTGCGGGTAGACGATGTCGCGCCAGCGGCGTCCGGAGAAGATGCCGTAGTGGCCCGCGCCCTCGACGTCGTAGTGGAACTGGCGCGTCTTCGGGATGCCGGTGCACAGGCCGTGCGCGGCGCGCGTCTGGCCGGCGCCGGAGATGTCGTCGAGCTCGCCTTCGATCGTCAGCAGGGCGGAGGAATGGATGTCCTGCGGGCGCACCAGGTGGCCGTCGATCTCCCAGGTGCCCTCGACCAGCGAGAAGTCCTGGAACACGGTCTTGATGGTGTCCAGGTAGTACTCGGCGGGCAGGTCCAGGACCGCGTTGTACTCGTCGTAGAACTGGCGGTGCGCCTCGGTGGAGTCCTCGTCGCCGCGCACCAGGTCGAGGAAGTAGTCGTAATGCGCCGTCGCGTGGCGATCCGGGTTCATCGCGACGAAGCCGGTGTGCTGCAGGAAGCCGGGATAGACCCGGCGCTGCGCGCCTGGGTAGTTCTGCGGCACGCGATGGATCACGTTGTTCTCGAACCACTCGTAGCTGCGGTTCATCGCGAGGTTGTTGACCGCCGTGGGCGACTTGCGGGCATCGATCGGGCCGCCCATCATCGTCAGGCTCAGCGGCGTGGCCTCGCCGGTGCTGGCCATCAGCGACACCGCGGCGAGCACCGGGACGGTGGGCTGGCACACGGAGATCACGTGCACGTCCGGGCCGGTCAGGCGGATGAACTCCTGCACGTAGCGGATGTAGTCGTCGAGGTGGAACGGGCCGGCCTCGACCGGCACCATGCGGGCATCGGTCCAGTCGGTGATCCAGACCTTGTGGTCCTGCAGCAGGCTGCGCACGGTGTCGCGCAGCAGGGTGGAGTGATGGCCGGACAGCGGTGCCACGACCAGCACCGAGGGCTGCGCCTTCATGCGCTCGAGCGTGGCGGAATCGTCGCTGTAGCGCTTGAAGCGGATCAGCCGGCAGAAGGGCTTGGTGAGCGCGACCTGCTCCTGCACGGCGACGTCGACCCCGCCGCTGCGCACGGTCTTGATCCCGAATTCGGGCTTCTCGTAGTCCATGCCCAGCCGGTGCAGCAGCTCGAAGCCGGCCGACAGGCGCTGGGCGCCCGGGACGTGCGTGAACGGCGACAGCGGGTGCTTGTAGAGCTTGGCCGTGGCGGCCGCGAAATCGGCGAAGGGCGCCATCAGGGCGCGCTGGGCTTCGTACAGTTGATAAAGCATGTCGCTCTCAGCCTTTCGGGCTCGTTACCTGGCAACGCGACAGTGGGCGCGCGCCGGCGATTCTCTTCGATTCCTGAACGAAAGCTTGCCGCCTCTCGTCCGTTCAATTAATTGCTGCGCCGCAGCATTGGTCCAATACTACGCCCATTTGCGATCGCCCGTGCAACTCTGCAATGCGCATGCCCAGCATCCCGGTCGGGACTCCTGTCCTGTCACGATGATGCAACCTGCTGCGATGCACCAATCCGCTGAACAAGGGTCGGAAGTACACCCATCCGTGATGGGGTTGGCAGCGCTGTCAAATCGCGCCCGGCAGGATGCGGCGGCGTTGCACGGGGACCGGCGCCCGCACGGAAGGAAAAAGGCCCCGGAGCGCTTGCCCCGGGGCCTTGTCGGTGAAGCGGGGCAGGCTCAGGCCGACACGGCCGCGATCGCCTTGGCCACGTAGGCCAGGTTGTGGTCGTTCAACGCGGCCACGCAGATGCGCCCGGAGTCGACCCCATAGACGCCGAACTCGCTGCGCAGGCGCTGCATCTGGGCCGCCGACAGGCCTGAGTAGCTGAACATGCCGTTCTGCCGGGTGATGTAGCCGAGGTCGCCCTTGACGCCGGCCGTGGTCAGGTGGTCGACCAGGGCGCCGCGCATGCGCTTGATGCGCTCGCGCATGCCGGCCAGCTCGGACTCCCACTGCGCGCGCAGCGCCGGCGTGGTCAGCACCGTGGCGACGATCTGCGCGCCGTGCGTCGGCGGGTTGGAATAGTTGGTGCGGATGACGATCTTGAGCTGCGACAGCACGCGTGCCGCCTCGTCCTTGCTCGCGCACACGACGCTCAGCGCGCCCACGCGCTCGCCGTACAGCGAGAAGCTCTTGGAGAACGACGTCGACACGAAGAAGTCGAGGCCCGCGGCCAGGAACTGGCGCACGGCGGCGCCGTCCTCGGCGATGCCGAAGCCGAAGCCCTGGTAGGCCATGTCGACGAACGGCACCAGGCCGTGTTCCTGGATGGTGGCGATGACCTTCGTCCACTGCCCGGCCGAGAGGTCGACGCCGGTCGGGTTGTGGCAGCAGGCGTGCAGCACGACGATGGTGCCGGCCGGCGAGGCCGCCAGCTTGGCGATCATCGCGTCGAAGGCGACGCCGCGCGTGGCCGGGTCGTAGTACGGGTACTGCTCGACGACGAAGCCGGCGTTGGTGAACAGCGCGCGGTGGTTCTCCCAGCTCGGGTCGCTGATCAGCACCTTCGCGTCCGGGCGCAGGCGCTTGAGGAAATCGGCGCCCACCTTCAGGCCGCCGGTGCCGCCGAGCGCCTGGACGGTGGCCACGCGGCCCTGCTGCACGACGTCGGAATCGGCACCGAAGACCAGGCCCTGGACGGCCTTGTCGTAGGCGGCGATGCCGTCGATGGGCAGGTAGCCGCGCGCCTTCTGCAGCTCGACCAGTTGCCTTTCCGCCGCGGAAACGCAGCCCAGCAGCGGCAGCTTGCCGTTCTCGTCGGTGTAGACGCCCACGCCGAGGTTGACCTTGGCCGGGTTCGTGTCGGCATTGAACTGCTCGTTCAGGCCGAGGATGGGGTCACGCGGGGCGAGTTCGACGGAGGCAAACAGAGACATGGGGTCTGGTTCCTGGCAAGGGCTTGAAAAGCCCGGAAGATGGCGGCAGATGGAGGGGTTGCGCAGGTGTCAGGAGCTTTCTCCCGCACGTTGCGCTACGCTGTCGGATTGGCCGTCGCCGGAAAACGCGACTGGACGCACCACCGCCGGCAGCGTCTCGATTTTAGGCCAAGAGCCAGGGATAACCCGATGCCGATTGATTCTGACGTCATGCCCGAACCCACCGCGGCGGGCTACTCGCACGCCGCGCCCGTGGCCGGGCCGGACGCCGAACCGCCCCAGGGCGAGTTCGTCTCCTTTCCCGATTCGCCGTTCCAGCTGTTCCAGCCGTACCCGCCGGCGGGCGACCAGCCCGCCGCGATCGCGCAGCTGTGCGAAGGCATCACCGACGGCCTCACGTTCCAGACGCTGCTGGGCGTCACCGGCTCCGGCAAGACGTACACGATGGCCAATGTCATCGCCCGCATGGGCCGCCCGGCGATCGTGTTCGCGCCCAACAAGACCCTGGCCGCGCAGCTGTACAGCGAGTTCCGCGAGTTCTTCCCGAAGAACGCGGTGGAGTACTTCGTCAGCTACTACGACTACTACCAGCCCGAGGCCTACGTGCCCCAGCGCGACCTGTTCATCGAGAAGGACTCGTCGATCAACGAGCACATCGAGCAGATGCGGCTGTCGGCCACCAAGAGCGTGCTGGAGCGGCGCGACACCATCATCGTGGCGAGCGTGTCGGCCATCTATGGCATCGGCAAGCCCGAGGACTACACGCAGATGCGCTTCATCCTGCGGGGCGGCGACAAGCTCGGGCAGCGCGACGTCATCGCGCAGCTGATCCGCATGCAGTACACGCGCAACGAGACGGAGTTCTCGCGCGGCACGTTCCGCGTGCGCGGCGACACCATCGACGTGTTCCCCGCGGAGCACTCGGAGCTCGCGGTGCGCATCGAGCTGTTCGACGACGAGGTCGAGTCGCTGCAGCTGCTGGATCCGCTGACGGGCCAGATCCGCCAGAAGGTGCCGCGCTTCACGATCTATCCGTCCAGCCACTACGTGACGCCGCGCGAGCGCATCGTCACGGCCATCGACACCATCAAGGAAGAACTGCGCTGGCGCCTCGACGAGCTCGTCAAGGCCGGCAAGCTGGTGGAGGCGCAGCGGCTCGAGCAGCGCACCCGTTTCGACCTCGAGATGCTGCAGGAGGTGGGCCACTGCAAGGGCATCGAGAACTACACGCGCCACCTCTCGGGCTCCGCGCCGGGCGACCCGCCGCCGACGCTGGTGGACTACCTGCCCAAGGACGCCATCATGTTCCTCGACGAGAGCCACGTGATGATCGGCCAGGTGGGCGGCATGTTCAACGGCGACCAGGCGCGCAAGCACAACCTCGTCGAATACGGCTTCCGCCTGCCGTCGGCGCTCGACAACCGGCCGCTGAAGTTCGCGGAGTTCGAGCGCAAGATGCGCCAGTGCGTGTTCGTCTCGGCCACGCCGGCCGACTACGAGAAGCAGCACACGGGGCAGGTGGTGGAGCAGCTGGTGCGGCCCACGGGCCTGGTCGACCCCACGGTGGAGGTGCGGCCCGCGACGACGCAGGTCGACGACGTGCTGCAGGAGATCCGCGAGCGCACGTCCGCCGGCGACCGCGTGCTGATCACCACGCTCACCAAGAAGATGGCCGAGCAGCTCACCGACTACCTCACCGAGAACGGCGTCAAGGTGCGCTACCTGCACTCGGACATCGACACGGTGGAACGCGTGGAGATCCTGCGCGACCTGCGCATCGGCACCTTCGACGTGCTGGTGGGCATCAACCTGCTGCGCGAGGGCCTCGACATCCCCGAGGTCTCGCTGGTGGCCATCCTCGACGCCGACAAGGAAGGCTTCCTGCGCGCCGAGCGCAGCCTGATCCAGACCATCGGCCGCGCGGCGCGCAACGTCAACGGCAAGGCCATCCTCTACGCCGACAGGATGACCGACTCGATGCGCCGGGCCATCGACGAGACCGAGCGCCGGCGTGCCAAGCAGATCGCGTTCAACACCGAGCGGGGCATCGTGCCGCGCGGCATCCGCAAGACGATCCGCGACCTGATCGACGGCGTCGCGGCCGAGCGCTCGGGCAAGGACGACCTGAAGTTCGCGCAGCAGGCGGCCGAGGTCGAGGCGATGAGCGAGAAGGATCTCGGCAAGCGCATCAAGCTGCTGGAAAAGCAGATGCTCGAGCACGCCAAGAACCTCGAATTCGAGAAGGCGGCGCGGGTGCGCGACCAGTTGGCGCTGCTGCGCGAGCAGGCCTTCGGCGCGGCAGGGCACGACACCGCCGTCGCGCCCGGGCCGGCGCCGGCGCGCAAGTGACCGGTCGGCTTCGCCGGAGCGGAGCAGGCCGCGTCGCGGCCCTGGCGCGGGACAATGCGGCCATGTCCGATTCCCGCCAAGACAAGATCCGCATCCTGATGGTGTGCCTCGGCAACATCTGCCGTTCGCCCACCGCGGAGGCGATGCTGCGCCGCAAGGCGCACGAGGCCGGGCTGGACGACCGCGTCGAGGTCGACTCCGCCGGCACGTCCGACTACCACGTCGACTCGCCGCCCGACCGCCGCGCCGTCGCCCACGGCGAGCGCCGCGGCCTGCACATGCAGCAGCTGCGCGGGCGCCGGGTCGAGCGGGCCGACTTCGACCGCTTCGACTTCATCCTGGCGATGGACGAGGACAACCTCGCCGACCTGGAGCGCATCCGCCCGGCGGGTTCGCGCGCCAAGGTCGCGCTGCTGATGTCGTTCGCGCCGGACGCCGGCGCGCGCGAGGTGCCCGACCCGTACCTCGGCGGCGCCGAGGGCTTCGAACACGTGCTCGACCTCACGGCCGCGGCGGCCGACGGCTTCCTCGCTTCCCTGCGTTCGAATTGAGCATTTCCGGTCGCGAAGACCGCTTTGCACGGAGGGGACTTTGGGGCGCGCTACCGGGCGTCAGGGGCAAAAGGCGCATGCTCTGCCGCGCTGCAGCATTCTTGCGGCCCAAAGTCGACGGAATCGCTAGGCTTCTGGCATAATCGACTAAAACGCTCGGAATCAACCAAGGGTTATCACTCCTCTCCGACCTCTCATCGCCTCCCCGATGCGGACCGTAGTCGATTGCCCCAATCACCCCCAGGAGAGCACCCCATGCGTCTGACCACCAAAGGCCGATTCGCTGTCACGGCAATGATCGATCTGGCCCTCCGCTCCAGCAATGGTCCGGTCGCCCTCGCTGCCATCTCGCAGCGCCAGCAGATCTCGCTGTCGTACCTGGAACAGCTGTTCGGCAAGCTGCGCCGGCACGAGCTGGTCGAGAGCACGCGCGGCCCCGGCGGCGGCTACTCGCTCGGCCGCGGCGCCGAGTCGATCACGGTGGCCGACATCATCGTCGCGGTCGACGAGCCGATCGACGCCACGGGCTGCGCCGGCAAGGAGAACTGCATGGGCGACGACACCGGCCGCTGCATGACGCACGACCTGTGGGCCAGCCTGAACGTGAAGATGATCGAGTTCCTCGATTCGATCTCGCTGAAGAAGCTGGTCGACGAACAGCTCGCCAAGGGCGTGTCGATCGAGGAAGTGCCGGTGCGCCGCGCGATCTCGTCGCAGCCGGTCGTCAAGCCGATCAAGGTCAACGCGCCGAATTCCGTGTTCGCGCTCGGCAACGCGTTCTCGAAGTAATCCTGTTCCTCGCCATGACCCCGCATTTTCCGATCTACATGGACTACGGCGCGACGACGCCGGTCGACCCGCGCGTGGTCGACGCAATGATTCCCTGGCTGCGCGAGCACTTCGGCAACCCGTCCTCGCGTTCGCACGCATGGGGCTGGGAGGCCGAGGAAGCCGTGGAGCGCGCGCGTGGCCAGGTCGCCGCGCTGATCGGGGCCGATCCGCGGGAGATCGTCTGGACCTCGGGCGCCACCGAATCGAACAACCTCGCCATCAAGGGCGCGGCCAACTTCTACAGCACGCGCGGCAAGCACCTGATCACCGTCAAGACCGAGCACAAGGCCGTGCTCGACGTGATGCGCGAGCTGGAGCGCCAGGGCTTCGAGTGCACCTACCTCGACGTCGAGCCGAACGGCCTGCTCGACATCGAGAAGTTCAAGGCGGCGATCCGTCCCGACACGATCCTGGCCTCGGTCATGTTCGTGAACAACGAGATCGGCGTGATCCAGGACATCCCGGCGATCGGCGCGATCTGCCGCGAGCGCGGCATCATCTTCCACGTCGACGCGGCGCAGGCCACCGGCAAGGTCGACATCGACGTCGCCAGCCTGCCGGTCGACCTGATGAGCCTGGCCTCGCACAAGACCTACGGGCCCAAGGGCATCGGTGCGCTGTACGTGCGCCGCAAGCCCCGCGTGCGCCTCGAAGCGCAGATGCACGGCGGCGGCCACGAGCGCGGCATGCGCTCGGGCACGCTGCCGACGCACCAGTGCGTGGGCATGGGCGAGGCGTTCCGCATCGCCAGGGAAGAGATGGGCGCCGAGCGCGAGCGCATCCGTGCACTGCAGCAGCGCCTGTACACCGGCCTGAAGGACATCGAGCAGGTGTTCGTCAACGGCGACCTGGAACGCCGCGTTCCGCACAACCTGAACCTTTCTTTCAACTATGTCGAGGGCGAGTCGCTGATCATGGGCGTCAAGGGCCTCGCGGTGTCGTCGGGCTCGGCCTGCACCTCCGCCAGCCTCGAGCCCAGCTACGTGCTGCGCGCGCTCGGCCGCAGCGACGAACTGGCGCATTCCTCGCTGCGCATGACCATCGGCCGCTTCACCACCGAGCAGGAGATCGACTCCGCGGTGGCGATGCTCAAGGACACCGTCGCGCGCCTGCGCGAGCTGTCCCCGCTGTGGGACATGTACCGCGACGGCATCGACATCAGCGCGATCCAGTGGGCCGCCCACTGATCGCTTCCCGCATAACCATTCGTTGAGGGTAGAAGAGCATGGCATACAGCGACAAGGTCATCGACCACTACGAGAACCCGCGCAACGTGGGTGCGTTCGACAAGGGCGACGACACGGTGGGCACCGGCATGGTCGGCGCACCGGCGTGCGGCGACGTGATGAAGCTGCAGATCAAGGTCAACCCGGCCACGGGCCTGATCGAGGACGCGCGTTTCAAGACCTACGGCTGCGGCTCGGCCATCGCCTCGTCGTCGCTGGTCACCGAATGGGTCAAGGGCAAGTCGCTCGACGAGGCCATGGCCATCCGCAACACGCAGATCGCCGAGGAGCTCGCGCTGCCGCCGGTCAAGATCCACTGCTCGATCCTGGCCGAGGACGCGATCAAGGCCGCGGTCAGCGACTACAAGGCCCGCCATGGCGCCGAGGCGCCGGTCGCCGAGACCGCCTCCTTGAACGCCTGAGGGCCGCGACGATGGCGGTGACCCTGACCGAACGGGCCGCGAAGCACGTGACGCGCTACATCACCAAACGCGGCCGCGGCGTCGGCGTGCGGCTCGGCGTGAAGACGACCGGCTGCTCGGGCCTGGCCTACAAGCTCGAGTACGCCGACGACGTCGCCCCGGAAGACATCGTGTTCGAGGGCCACGGCGTGAAGGTGCTGGTCGACCCGAAGAGCCTGCCCTACATCGACGGCACGGAGCTCGACTTCGTGCGCGAGGGCCTCAACGAGGGCTTCAAGTTCCACAACCCGCGCGAGAAGGACAAGTGCGGCTGCGGCGAGTCGTTCCGCGTCTGAGTCTGTTCCCACTCGACGCCACGAAGGCGCGGCTGCTGTCGCGCCTTTTTGTTGGCGAGAACCGTTTCCTCCTTCCATGACCCTGGCCATCCGTCCCACGCCGCCCGAGCATCCGCAGGTGCAGGCACTGATCGCCGAGCTCGACGCCTACCTGTCGACGATCTACCCGCCGGAAGAGAACTACCTGCTGGACCTGTCCGGCCTGCAGCAGCCCGGCGTCACCTTCCTCGGCGCCTGGATGGGCGACACGCTCGTGGGCTGCGGCGCGGTGCGGGCGATGCCCGGCGAGCCCGCCACCGAGGGCCGGCCGTACGGCGAAATCAAGCGCATGTTCGTCTCGCCCGCGCAGCGCGGCGCGCGCATCGGCGCCCGCCTCCTGGAGCAGCTCGAGGCGGTGCTGAGGGCGCAAGGCATCGACCGCGCCTTGATGGAAACGGGCGAGGAGCTCGTGCAGGCGGCACGCATGTACCGGGCCGCCGGCTACGTCGAGCGCAAGGAGTTCGGCGAGTACCCGGACAACGGGTCGTCGCTGTTCCTGGAGAAGCGATGGACGACGCCCTGAGCCGCGACGCACGGCCGCCCGAAGGCGCGAGCGCTGCGGCGCGCAGCGCGCCGGCGTCGCTGTCGATCCGCGCCAGCGATTTCGAGCTGTTCGGACTGCCGGAGCGCTTCGAGATCGATCCCGGCGCGCTCGACGCGAAGTGGAAGCAACTGCAGGGCGCCGCGCACCCCGATCGCTTCGCCACCGAGACGGCTGCCGCGCAGCGCGTCGCCATGCAGTGGGCCGTGCGCATCAACGAGGCCTATCGCCGCCTGAAGAACCCGCTCGCGCGCGCCGCCTACCTGTGTTCGCTGCACGGCGTCGACCTCGAGGCCGAGAGCAACACCGCCATGCCGCCGGCGTTCCTGATGCAGCAGATGGAATGGCGCGACGCGCTGTCCGAGGCCGGCACGCTGGACGCGGTCGAGGCGCTGGCCGGCGAGGTCGCCGCCGCGCGCGCGGCCACGCTGAAGTCGTTGCAGGCGCAGATCGACGGCGCGGCGACGGTCGACTGGCGCGCCGTCGCCGGCACCGTGCGCGGCCTGATGTTCGTCGACAAGTTCATGAGCGACATCGACCGCCGCGTCGACGCGCTTTCATAAGAAGACCAAGACATGGCATTGCTCCAGATTTCCGAACCCGGCCAGGCGCCCGATCCGCACCAGCGCCGCATCGCCGTCGGCATCGACCTCGGCACGACGCATTCGCTCGTGGCCGCCGTGCGCAACGGCGTGCCCGAGTGCCTGCCGGACGAGGACGGCCGCGTGATCCTGCCCTCGGCCGTGCGCTACACCGAGGGCGGCGGGCGCCAGATCGGCCACGCCGCGCTCGAGGCGCAGGCCGACGACGCCGAGAACACGGTGGTCTCCGCCAAGCGCTTCATGGGCCGCACCCTGGCCGACGTCGCCGGCCACCAGCGCCTGCCGTACCGCTTCGTCGACCAGCCCGGCATGGTGGGCGTGGCCACGCGCGACGGCGTCAAGACGGCGGTGGAGGTGTCGGCCGAGATCCTGGCCACGCTGCGCTTCCGCGCCGAGGACACGTTCGACGACGACGTCTACGGCGCCGTCATCACGGTGCCCGCGTACTTCGACGACGCCCAGCGCCAGGCCACCAAGGACGCCGCGCAGCTCGCCGGCCTGAACGTGCTGCGCCTGATCAACGAGCCCACCGCCGCGGCGATCGCCTACGGCCTCGACCAGGGCGTCGAGGGCCTGTACGCGGTCTACGACCTGGGCGGCGGCACCTTCGACATCTCGCTGCTGCGCCTGGCGCGCGGCGTGTTCGAGGTGGTGGCCACCGGCGGCGACTCCGCGCTCGGCGGCGACGACTACGACCAGCGCTTCGCCAGCGCGCTGCTGCAGCGCGCCGGACTGAAGGCGCTCGAGGCGCTGAGCCCGCGCGAGCGCCGCAACGTGCAGACGGCCGCGCGCCGCGCCAAGGAGGCGCTGAGTGCGGCGGAGTCGGCGGCGGTGACCTTCGAGGTCGACGGCCAGGCGCATGCGCTGCAGGCCACGCGCGCCGAGTTCGAAGCCGCCACGTCCGAGCTCACCGCGACCACGCTGCGCCTGCTCAAGCGCGTGCTGCGCGACGCCAAGGTGTCGGCCGGCGAGGTGCAGGGCGTCGTGATGGTGGGCGGCTCCACGCGCATGCCCGTCGTGCGCGAGGCGATGGCCACGCTGTTCGGCCGGCCGCCGCTGACCAACCTGAACCCGGACGAGGTCGTCGCGCTCGGCGCCGCCATCCAGGCCAACGCCCTGGCCGGCAACGCGGCCGCGGGCGACCTGCTGCTGCTGGACGTGACGCCGCTGTCGCTGGGCCTGGAGACGATGGGCGGCCTGGTGGAGCGCGTCATCGAGCGCAACTCCACGATCCCCACCGCCAAGGCGCAGGACTTCACCACCTTCAAGGACGGCCAGACCGCGATGGCCGTGCACGTCGTGCAGGGCGAGCGCGAGCTCGTCTCCGAATGCCGCTCGCTGGCGCGCTTCGAGCTGCGCGGCATCCCGCCGATGGTCGCCGGCGCCGCACGCATCCGCGTCACGTTCCAGGTCGATGCCGACGGCCTGCTGAGCGTCAGCGCGAAGGAACTCACGTCGGGCGTCGAGGCCGCGATCGTCGTCAAGCCCAGCTACGGGCTGACCGACGAGCAGGTGGCCGGCATGCTCAAGGAAGGCTTCGCCGCCGCCGAGGCCGACATGGCCGCCCGCAGCCTGCGCGAGGCTCAGGTCGAGGCCGAGCGCATGGTGCTGGCCACCGAGTCGGCGCTGGCCGCCGACGGCGACCTGCTCGACGCCGCCGAGCGCGCCGCCATCGATGCGCTCATCGCGCGCGTGCGCGCTGCCGCGCGTGACGCGGGTCCCGAGCAGGGGCCGCGCGCGATCGAGGCCGCCGTCGAGGCGCTGGCCGAGGGCACCGAAGGCTTCGCCGCCGCGCGCATGAACCGCGGCATCCGCGACGCGCTGGCCGGCCGCAACGTCAACGAGATCTAGAAAGCTCGCGAGCAATGACCGTCATCAAGATCCTCCCGCATGCCACGCTGTGCCCCGAGGGCAAGACCATCGAGGCCGCGCCGGGCACCTCGGTATGCGAGGCGCTGCTGGAGAACGGCGTCGAGATCGAGCACGCGTGCGACATGAGCTGCGCCTGCACCACGTGCCACGTGATCGTGCGCGAGGGCTTCGATTCGCTCGACGACGCCGAGGACACCGAGGAGGACCTGCTCGATCGCGCCTGGGGCCTGACCGCCCAATCCCGGCTGTCGTGCCAGGCGATCGTCGCGGCCAAGGACCTCGTGATCGAGATTCCCAAGTACACGATCAACCACGCCCGCGAAAATCATTGATTCGGGGCGGGAGTTGTCATGCCGCGCCATATGACAACTCCGGAAATGCAGAAGCGGCCCGCAGGCCGCTTCATTTCGCAGGGCAGGGCGCGGGTTTCAGCGCCAGTCGCGCACCATGCCGCGCACGGCGGCCACGGGCCACCATTGGTTCCAACCGCCGCCGGCCTGGCCGATGGCCTGCGGCGTGGCGCGGGTCATGAGCATGCCGTCCTTCTCGAGCTTCGCGATCAGTTCCTCGACGTCGCGCACGCTCGCGCCGCTGCTGCGGGCCAGGTCGCGGACGCTGACGAAGCGCTGGGACAACTCGCTCACGACGCGGCGCATCGTGGTCTTCTGGAACCGCGGGGGCAGCTCCGGCCAAGCAGTGAGTTTGTATTGCGTCATGATTCCCAACGAAGTCGACGGCCGTGTGGTTTGTATGTTTCGGATGACAATCTGAATTGTCGTTCCGGTGGGTGAGGCCGAATATCACCACGGGCAGAATTTAAACCGGCGCATTCCCTTTCCGGAAGCCAGCTCGACACGAGGTTGTAACGACTTGAGTCGACTAATTCACATTTGAACCGCGCATGATCGTCCTCGGCATCGAATCCTCCTGCGACGAGACCGGCGTGGCCCTCGTCGAGGCCCATGGCGCCGGCGTGCCGCGCCTGCGCTCGCAGGCGCTGCATTCGCAGATCCGGATGCACCAGGCCTATGGCGGCGTGGTGCCCGAGCTCGCGTCGCGCGACCACGTGCGGCGCGTGCTGCCCCTGCTCGAGGCGGCGCTGGCCGACGCATCGCTCGCGCGCGACGACATCGACGTCGTCGCCTTCACCCGGGGCCCGGGCCTGGCCGGCGCGCTGCTCGTGGGGGCCGGCGTCGCGTGCGCGCTGGCAGCGTCGATGGGCAAGCCCACGCTGGGCGTGCATCACCTCGAGGGCCACCTGATGTCGCCGTTCCTGTCGGCCGATCCGCCGCAGTTCCCGTTCGTGGCGCTGCTGGTCTCGGGCGGCCACACGCAGCTGATGCGGGTGGACGAGGTCGGCCGCTACGAGATGCTCGGCGAGACGATCGACGACGCAGCCGGCGAGGCGTTCGACAAGTCGGCCAAGCTGCTGGGCCTGGGCTATCCCGGCGGCCCGGCGCTGGCGGCGCTCGCGGCCGAAGGCGACCCGGAGGCGATCGCGCTGCCGCGTCCGCTGCTGCACAGCGGCAACCTCGATTTCTCGTTCGCCGGCCTGAAGACGGCGGTGATGACGGCGATGCGCAAGTTCGGTCCGGAGCCGACCCCGCAGCAGCGCGCCGACCTGGCGGCCAGCACGCAGGCGGCCATCGTCGAGGTGCTGGTCCGGAAGTCGCTGCGCGCGCTGCAGGAGACGCGCCTGTCGCGCCTGGTCGTGGCCGGCGGCGTCGGCGCCAACACGCGGCTGCGCGAGCACCTGGACGGCGTCGCGGCGCGGCGCGGCCTGCGCGTGCACTACCCGGAGCTGGCGCTGTGCACCGACAACGGCGCCATGATCGCGCTGGCCGGGGCCATGCGCCTGCAGCGCGATCCGTCGCTGGCGAAGCCCGACTACGCGTTCGACGTGAAGCCACGCTGGCCGCTGGCGCAGGCTTGAGCCCTGGGCGCGGCGAGTCGACGCCACACCCGCGACCCCTCTGCCGTCATCCTGCGCGCAGTCGCAGGATCCACCCGTGCCGAAGCGCCTCCCCGGCCGTGGATTCTGCGACTCCGCTTCGCTCCGCGCGGCTCGACGGCGCGAGAGCCGGGCGGGTCCGCTCGACCCGCCATGCGTCGGCGTTCACGCGCCGGCGTCGCGCGAGCCCGGGCGCAGGCGAAAAAAAGCCCTTCGCGCCCGGAGGCGGGAAGGGCCTGGCGCGGCGCCGGAGGTTGGGGTGGCGCCGCAAGGCCGGGCGGCGAGCGCCCGGCGCTTCGGGGAACTCAGTTGACCGTCAGCTGCGTGCTGGCCGGGCTGCGCCTGGCCAGCGTCAGCGTCAGGACGCCGTTGTCCAGCCTGGCCTGCGACGAGGCCTGGTCGATCTCGGAAGGCAGCGTGAAGCTGCGTGCGAAGCTGGCGGTGGCGCGTTCGCGCAGGATCACGCGCTCGGCGGCCTTGGGAGCGTCGGCAGTCGCGTCCGTCGGCGCGTCGGCGGCCGGCGTCTCGGCGCGGGCCTCGGCGACGATGCTCACGGTGCGGCCGTCGATCGACACCTTGACGTCCTCGCGGCCGACGCCCGGCACGTCCAGCGTCACGACATAGCCGTTGTCGGACTCGGCGACGTCGATGGCGGGGCGGCGCACCGGCGCGGCATCGGCGGTGGGTTGGGCGAAGAGGTGGCCGAAGGCGTCGTCGAACAGGCGGTCGAAATGACGGGCGCGGACGGCGGCATGGCGCGAGACGGGGACGATGAACATGAAGGGGCTCCTGGTTGGCAGAGGTGTCGTGGACGTCGTCCTCGTCGCCTGGGGGGCGCGGGAGTAGCGTCGCATGACCCTGCACTTGGCTGCGGCCAAAACCATTTCAAGTGCCTATATTTTCGGCAGCGGGCCCTTGAAATGAGGGCCTGCGCTCCCAGCATCCCCGGCGAGGCGATCGCGCCGGCCGCGCTTGCCGCGGGCCGCGAGGACGTCCCGGTGGTCGGGCAGGGCCGGTGCGGTTCCCTGGAAGCAAAGTCGAGCAAGGGCGTCGAAGGGGCATCCTGAAAGGCGCTGGCCGACGGCCATGGCACGGCAGTCGAGGATCCGCTATAATCCAAAGCTTGCCCTGGCTGCTGCCTCCCGTCGTGGAGGTGGACCGAGGGCAGATCCAGCACGCCCCGGGTCGGTTTCACTCGGGTGCGCAAGTCGTCAAGGAAACCGAGCAGGCCACCGTCGCCCCTTGCGGACGCGGCGTGGCTGCGAATCCGGGCCCCTGCCCGGTCAGCGCTGCCGGTTTCCGTTCAACCTGAAGGAAATCCGCAATGACTGACATCAACAAGGCCGAGATCGTCGCCGCCCACGCGCGCGGTGCCAACGACACGGGCTCCCCGGAAGTGCAGGTCGCCCTGCTGACCGCCCGCATCAACGCGCTGACCCCGCACTTCAAGCAGCACGCCAAGGACCACCACGGCCGCCGCGGCCTGCTGAAGATGGTCAACTCGCGCAAGAGCCTGCTGGCCTACCTGAAGAAGACGGACGCCAACCGCTACCTCGCCCTGATCGGCAAGCTCGGCCTGCGCAAGTAAGGCATCGACGAATTGAAGAGAGCCTGTCTGGAATCCTCCAGGTCAGGCTCTTTTGCCTTTGGAGTTCGCACCGTTGCCTTTCCGGCGCCGATGTGTCATTCCAACGATGTTCGAAGCCCGAATCTCGCTGGAATGGCATCGCGCCAATGAACGGTCGTCTCCCGTCTCTCGCGCCACGACACGGCGCCATATAAACATCGGAGAAAGAACAACATGAGCATGTTCAACAAGGTCACCAAGACGTTCCAGTGGGGCCAGCACACCGTCCGCCTCGAAACCGGCGAGATCGCCCGCCAGTCGACCGGCGCCGTCGTCGTCGACATCGAAGGCACCGTGGTGCTCGCCACCGTCGTGGCCAAGCGCGAAGCCAAGCCGGGCCAGGACTTCTTCCCTCTGACCGTCGACTACATCGAGAAGACCTACGCCGCCGGCAAGATCCCCGGCAGCTTCTTCAAGCGCGAAGGCCGTCCGAGCGAACACGAGACGCTGACCTCGCGCCTGATCGACCGCCCGATCCGCCCGCTGTTCCCGGAAGGCTTCTTCAACGAAGTGCAGGTGGTCATCCACGTTCTGTCGCTGAACCCGGAAGTCGATGCCGACATCGCCGCGATGATCGGCTCGTCGGCCGCGCTGTCGATCTCCGGCATCCCGTTCGCCGGCCCGATCGGCGCCGCGCGCGTGGGCTACATCAACGGCGAGTACGTGCTCAACCCGGGCAAGACCGAGCGCCTCGACTCGAAGATGGACCTCGTCGTCGCCGGCACCGAGGCCGCCGTGCTGATGGTCGAGTCCGAAGCCGACCAGCTGCCGGAAGACGTGATGCTGGGCGCCGTGGTGTTCGGCCACGACCAGGGCAAGATCGCCATCAACGCGATCCACGAACTCGTGCGTGACGCGGGCAAGCCGCTGTGGCTCGAGTCGGGCGAATGGAAGCTGCCGGCCAAGGACGAGGCGCTGATCGCGCGCGTCACCGAGCTGGCCCAGGCCAAGATCGAGGCCGCCTACCAGATCCGCAGCAAGCAGGCCCGCACGCAGGCGCTGCGCACGGCCACGGCCGAAGTGCAGGCCGCCCTGTCCGAAGGCGAAGCCAAGATCGACCCGGTCAAGGTCGACGCGCTGCTGTTCGACATCGAGGCGAAGATCGTCCGCGGCCAGATTCTGGCCGGCGAGCCGCGCATCGACGGCCGCGACACCCGCACCGTGCGCGCAATCGAGATCCGCACTGGCGTGCTGCCGCGCGCCCACGGCTCGGCCATCTTCACGCGCGGCGAGACGCAGGCCGTCGTCGCCACGACGCTGGGTACCGAGCGCGACGCGCAGACCATCGACGCGCTGTCGGGCGAGTACTCCGAGCGCTTCATGCTCCACTACAACATGCCTCCGTTCGCCACCGGCGAGACGGGCCGCGTCGGCTCGCCCAAGCGCCGCGAGATCGGCCACGGCCGCCTCGCCAAGCGCGCGCTGGTCGCGGTGCTGCCGTCCAAGGAGGAGTTCCCGTACTCGGTGCGCGTCGTCTCGGAGATCACCGAGTCGAACGGCTCGTCGTCGATGGCCTCGGTGTGCGGCGGCTGCCTGTCGCTGATGGACGCCGGCGTGCCGCTGAAGGCGCACGTGGCCGGCATCGCCATGGGCCTGATCAAGGAAGGCTCGCGCTTCGCCGTGCTGACCGACATCCTGGGTGACGAGGATCATCTGGGCGACATGGACTTCAAGGTGGCAGGCACCACGCAGGGCATCACTGCGCTGCAGATGGACATCAAGATCCAGGGCATCACCAAGGAGATCATGCAGGTCGCCCTCGCGCAGGCCAAGGAAGCGCGCCTGCACATCCTGGGCAAGATGGTGGAGACCGTCGCGGGCGCCAACACCGAGGTGTCGCAGTTCGCCCCGCGCCTGTACGTCATGAAGATCAACCCCGAGAAGATCCGCGACGTGATCGGCAAGGGCGGCGCCACCATCCGCGCGCTGACCGAGGAGACCGGCACGCAGATCGACATCGGCGAGGACGGCACGATCACCATCGCGTCGACCGACGCCGATCGCGCGGAGCAGGCCAAGAAGCGCATCGAGGAGATCACCGCCGAAGTGGAAGTGGGCAAGGTCTACGAAGGCCCGATCACCAAGATCCTGGACTTCGGCGCGCTGGTCAACCTGCTCCCGGGCAAGGACGGCCTGCTGCACATCAGCCAGATCGCGCACGAGCGCGTCGAGAAGGTCACCGACTACCTGAAGGAAGGCCAGATCGTGAAGGTCAAGGTGCTCGAGACCGACGAGAAGGGCCGCGTCAAGCTGTCGATGAAGGCGCTGCTGGAACGCGAGCCGCAAGGCGATCGCCAGCCGCAGTAAGCGGCCAGCGAGCCTCCTCCGACGCCCGTGAACCAGGACGCCAACGCGCCGACGATGCGCGCCATCGAGATCGCCGGATACGGCGGTCCCGAGGTGCTGCGCGCCGTCGTGCGCGCGCGCCCGGTCGCGGGCGCGGGCGAGGCGCTGGTGCGGGTGACGGCATCGGGCGTCAATCGGCCCGACGTGCTGCAGCGCAAGGGGCACTATCCGGTGCCGCCGGGCGCGTCCGACATCCCCGGTCTCGAGATCGCGGGCGTGATCGAAGGCGGCGATGCCGCGGCGCTGGCCGCCGCCGGTTTCGCCATCGGCGACCGCGTCTGCGCGCTGGTGGCCGGGGGCGGCTACGCCGAGTTCTGCACGGCGCCGGTCGGCCAGATGCTGCCGGTGCCGGCGGGTTTCAGCGACGTCGAGGCTGCCGCGCTGCCGGAGAACTTCTTCACCGTGTGGTCGAACGTGTTCGACCGCGGCCGCCTCGCCGCCGGCGAGTGGCTGCTGGTGCAGGGCGGCTCCAGTGGCATCGGCGTCGCCGCGATCCAGCTGGCCAAGGCGTTCGGCGCCAAGGTCGTCGCCACTGCGGGGTCGGCCGACAAGTGCGCTCGCTGCATCGAGCTCGGCGCCGACCATGCGGTCGACTACCGCCGCGAGGACTTCGCGGCGCGCGCGCTCGAGATCACGGGCGGCCGCGGCGTCGACGTCGTGCTGGACATGGTCGCCGGCGACTACGTCGCGCGCGAGGTGTCGTGCCTGGCGGAGGACGGCCGCATCGTGCTGATCGCGGTGCAGGGCGGCACGAAGTCGCAGGTCGATGCGGGGCTGGTGCTTCGCAAGCGCCTGACGCTCACCGGCTCGACGCTGCGTCCGCGCCCGGTCGCGTTCAAGGCGGCCATCGCGGCTGCGCTGCGCGAGAAGGTGTGGCCGCTGCTCGAGAAGCGCCAGGTGCAGCCGGTCATCCAGGAAGTCTTTCCCGCGGAGCAGGCGTCGCGCGCCCATGCCGCGATGGAAGAGGGCAGCCACGTCGGCAAGCTGATGCTCGCGTGGTCCTGATGCGCGCCGCCCGCATCGTTCGCAGCCGCGTTCCTACGATCAACCATTACGACTGATGAACAACATGCGCAAGAAGCTCGTTGCAGGCAACTGGAAGATGCACGGCTCGCACACGGCGAACGCCGAGCTGCTGCAAGGCATCCTGGCCGCGCGTCCGTTCATGTGCGACGTGGCCGTCTGCGTGCCCTTTCCCTACCTGAGCGAAGTCGCCGTGGCGCTGGCGGGCAGCGACGTCCGCTGGGGCGCGCAGGACTGCTCGCAGCATGACAAGGGCGCCTACACGGGCGAGGTCTCCGCGGCCATGCTCGCCGAGTTCGGCTGCCGCTACGCGATCGTCGGCCACTCCGAGCGCCGCGCGATGCACGGCGAGACCGACCTGGTCGTGGCCGAGAAGGCCAAGGCCGTGCTCGCGCGCGGCCTGACGCCCATCGTGTGCGTCGGCGAGACGCTGGGCCAGCGCGAGCAGGGCACGGCGCAGGACACCGTCAAGCGCCAGCTGTCGGCCGTCATCCACGCGCTGGGCCACTGTGTCGGCGAGATGGTGGTGGCCTACGAGCCCGTCTGGGCGATCGGCACCGGCATCACCGCCACGCCCGGGCAGGCGCAGGAGATGCACGCGCTGATCCGCGCCCAGCTGCGCGCGGCCACGCCGCATGCCGACGCGATGAAGCTGCTGTACGGCGGCAGCATGAAACCGGAGAACGCGGCCGCGCTGCTCGCGCAGCCCGACATCGACGGCGGTCTGATCGGCGGTGCCGCGCTCAAGGCCCCCGATTTCGTCGCCATCTGCCGCGCCGCCGGCTGAAAAACTACTCATTCGAACGATTTCCCTGGAGCTCCAAAGCAAATGTCCGTCTGGCACAACTTCCTCTTCATCCTGCAAGTGCTGTCCGCAATGGCCATGATCGGCCTCGTGCTGATCCAGCACGGCAAGGGCGCCGACATGGGCGCCTCGTTCGGCAGCGGCGCGTCGGGCAGCCTGTTCGGCGCCACCGGCAGCGCGAACTTCCTGTCGCGCTCCACCGCGATCTGCGCGACGGTCTTCTTCGCGACGACGCTGGGCATGTCGGTGTTGTCGACCGGCCGCGGCACTGCCGGCGGTGCCGAGATCAACAGCCGCCTGGACACCGTGTCGCCGCCGGCCGTGGTCGCCAGCGCGCCGCTGCAGGTTGCGTCGGGGGCCGCATCGTCCGCGGCTTCGGGTGTCCTCGTGGTGCCGGCCTCGGCACCGTCGGGCGTCCAGGGCGTTCCGACGCGCTGATACGACGAGCAATTGAATTTTCTGTAGCGGATATCGGTAATCGAAGTTTTTTTCGCTATAGAATGTGAGGCTGTTCGGTGAGCTACAACCCTCATGCAAACCGAGCAGACAGGATGGCCTCAGGGCCATTCGAGCCGACGTGGTGAAATTGGTAGACACGCTATCTTGAGGGGGTAGTGGCGAAAGCTGTGCGAGTTCGAGTCTCGCCGTCGGCACCAGAATTCTTGACTATCGGATGGTCGCGACTCCCCTCCAGTGAGCGCCGCGGCCGACGCGCCCTGCGTCAATCACCTGACTGGACGGCGAAACGTGCGGGCGCACTCGGGATCAGCAAGCTGTGATCTGTCGAGGCGCTCTTTTTTCTGTCCTCGGACAAATCGACGCAGCCGGACAACGACACGAAGCTAGCCATGGACCTGACCGCCTACCTCCCCGTCATCCTGTTCATCCTGGTCGGGGTGGGCATCGGCGTCGCGCCGCAGCTGCTCGGCTTCCTCCTCGGCCCCAAGCGGCCCGACGCGCAGAAGAACTCTCCGTACGAGTGCGGATTCGAGGCCTTCGAGGACGCGCGCATGAAGTTCGACGTTCGCTACTACCTCGTGGCGATCCTGTTCATCCTCTTCGATCTCGAGATCGCATTCCTGTTCCCGTGGGCCGTCGCATTGAAGGACATCGGCCACGCGGGCTTCTGGGCAATGATGATCTTCCTGGCGATCCTGGTCGTCGGTTTCATCTACGAATGGAAAAAGGGCGCGCTGGACTGGGAGTGATCCCAACGTTTCCGGAGCTGCAAACACCATGGCTGCACCCAAAGGCAATGAAGGCCTCCTGAAAGAGGGTTTCGTCACCACCTCGGTCGACGTCCTCGTCAACTGGTCCAAGACCGGCTCGCTGTGGCCGATGACGTTCGGCCTCGCATGCTGCGCGGTCGAGATGATGCACGCGGGCGCGGCCCGCTACGACATCGACCGCTTCGGCATGCTGTTCCGTCCCAGCCCCCGCCAGAGCGACCTGATGATCGTCGCCGGCACGCTGTGCAACAAGATGGCGCCGGCGCTGCGCAAGGTCTACGACCAGATGGCCGAGCCGCGCTGGGTGCTCTCGATGGGCTCCTGCGCCAACGGCGGTGGCTACTACCACTACAGCTATTCGGTGGTGCGCGGCTGCGACCGCATCGTGCCGGTCGACGTCTACGTGCCGGGCTGCCCGCCGACGGCCGAGGCGCTGCTGTACGGCATCCTGCAGCTGCAGGCCAAGATCCGGCGCGAGAACACCATCGCGAGAGCCTGATCGTTCTCGCCATCCACACGACGCAGCCGCTCCTCCCGCACTGCACAGGTAGACAGCCCACATGACCCAACGCCTCGACGCCCTGCAGGCCGCCCTCGAAGCCGCCCTCGGTGCCCGCATCACCCACTTCAAGCGTGAACGCGGCGAGATCACGATCACCGTGTCCGCGGCCGATTCGCTCGCCGTGGCCACGCAGCTGCGCGACGACAGCACGCTCGGCTTCGAGCAACTGATCGACCTGTGCGGCGTCGACTATTCGTCGTACAAGGACATGCCCTGGGACGGCCCGCGCTTCTGCGTCGTCACCCACCTGCTGTCCCTGGCCAACAACTGGCGCGTGCGCCTCAAGGTGTTCGCGCCCGACGACGACCTGCCCGTCGTGCCCGCGCTGACGCCGGTCTGGAATGCCGCCAACTGGTTCGAGCGCGAAGCGTTCGACATGTACGGCATCATCTTCGAAGGCCACGACGATCTGCGCCGCATCCTGACCGACTACGGCTTCATCGGCCACCCGATGCGCAAGGACTTCCCGGTCAGCGGCCACGTCGAGATGCGCTACGACCTCGAGGCGCGCCGCGTGATCTACCAGCCCGTCACCATCGAGCCGCGCGAGATCACGCCGCGCGTCATCCGCGAAGACAACTACGGCGGCCTGCGCTGATGCGCGCCCCCGCAGCCCACGTCTTCACGCGCGCCTTCTGACCGGACAGCACCGCCATGGCTGAAATCAAGAACTACACGCTCAACTTCGGGCCCCAGCACCCGTCCGCGCACGGCGTGCTCCGCCTCGTGCTGGAGCTGGATGGCGAAGTCATCCAGCGCGCCGACCCGCACATCGGCCTGCTGCACCGCGCCACCGAGAAGCTGGCCGAGTCCAAGACCTACATCCAGTCGCTGCCCTACATGGACCGCCTCGACTACGTGTCGATGATGTCCAACGAGCACGCGTACTGCCTGGCGCTGGAGCGGCTGCTGGGCATCGAGGTGCCCGAGCGCGCGCAGTACATCCGCGTGATGTTCGCCGAGATCACGCGCCTGCTGAACCACCTGATGTGGCTGGGCGCGCACGCCCTCGACTGCGGCGCGATGAACGTGCTGCTGTACGCGTTCCGCGAGCGCGAGGACATGTTCGACATGTACGAGGCGGTGTCGGGCGCACGCATGCACGCGGCCTACTTCCGTCCGGGCGGCGTCTACCGCGACCTGCCCGACACGATGCCCAAGTACAAGGCGTCCCGCATCCACAACGCCAAGGCGATCGCTCGGATGAACGAGAACCGCCAGGGCTCGCTGCTCGATTTCATCGACGACTTCTGCCGCAAGTTCCCGGGCCGCGTCGACGAGTACGAGACGCTGCTGACCGAGAACCGCATCTGGAAGCAGCGCACCGTGGGCATCGGCGTCGTCACGCCCGAGCGCGCGAAGAACCTCGGCTTCTCCGGCCCGATGCTGCGCGGCTCGGGCATCGAGTGGGACCTGCGCAAGAAGCAGCCCTACGACGTGTACGCGAAGATGGACTTCGACGTGCCCGTGGGCGTCAACGGCGACGTCTACGACCGCTACCTGGTGCGCGTGCAGGAGATGCGCGAGGCCAACAAGATCATCCAGCAGTGCGCCAAGTGGCTGCGCGCGAACCCGGGTCCGGTCATCACGACCAACCACAAGGTCGCGCCGCCCACCCGCACCGAGATGAAGTCCAACATGGAGGAGCTGATCCATCACTTCAAGCTCTTCACCGAAGGCTTCCACGTGCCCGAAGGCGAGGCGTATGCCGCCGTCGAGCACCCGAAGGGCGAGTTCGGCATCTACATGGTGAGCGACGGCGCCAACAAGCCGTACCGCCTGAAGATCCGCGCTCCCGGCTTCTCCCACCTGGCCGCGATGGACGAGATGTCGCGCGGCCACATGATCGCCGACGCCGTCGCCGTCATCGGCACCATGGACATCGTGTTTGGCGAGATCGATCGATGAATCAAACCACTTCCGACCACGTGCCGTTCTCGGCCGAGATGCAGGCGCAGTTCGCGCGCGAAGTCGCCAAGTTCCCGCCAGCCCACGCGCAGTCGGCCGTGATGGCCTGCCTGAGCATCATCCAGGACGAACGTGGCTGGGTGTCGCGCGCCGCGGAGGACGAGCTCGCGGCCTACCTGGGCATGGCGCCGATCGCCGTGTACGAGGTCACGACGTTCTACAACATGTACAACCAGCAGCCGGTCGGCAAGTTCAAGCTGAACGTCTGCACCAACCTGCCGTGCCAGCTGCGCGACGGCCAGGCCGCGCTGGCGCACATCTGCAAGAAGCTCGACGTCGCCGTCGGCGGCACCACGGCCGACGGCCAGTTCACCGTGCAGCAGAGCGAGTGCCTCGGCGCCTGCGCCGATGCCCCGGTGATGCTGGTCAACGACCGCGAGATGATCAGCTTCATGAGCAACGACCGGATCGACGATCTGCTCGCGACGCTCGCGCAGGCCAAGTGAGAGGCTGAGACAAACCCATGGTCGATCTTTCCCGATTCAAGTCGCAAGGCGTCGAGACCGCCTTCCACGACCGCCACATCAACCCGCAGATCATGGCGGGCCTGGACGGCAAGAACTGGCACCTGAAGGACTACGAGGCGCGCGGCGGCTACCAGGCGCTGCGCAAGATCCTCGCCGGTGGCGACGCCGGCATGACGCCCGACCAGGTCGTGGCCGAAGTCAAGACGTCGGGCCTGCGCGGCCGCGGCGGCGCGGGCTTTCCCACCGGCCTGAAGTGGAGCTTCATGCCGCGCCAGTTCCCGGGCCAGAAGTACCTCGTCTGCAATTCCGACGAAGGCGAGCCGGGCACCTGCAAGGACCGCGACATCCTCGCGTTCAACCCGCACATCGTCATCGAGGGCATGATCATCGCCGCCTACGCGATGGGCATCTCGGTGGGCTACAACTACATCCACGGCGAGATCTTCGAGATCTACCAGCGCTTCGAGCAGGCCCTGGAAGAGGCGCGCGCCGCGGGCTACCTTGGCGACAACATCCTCGGCTCGGGCTACAGCTTCCAGCTGCACGGCTTCCACGGCTTCGGCGCCTACATCTGCGGTGAAGAGACGGCGCTGCTCGAGTCGCTCGAAGGCAAGAAGGGCCAGCCGCGCTTCAAGCCGCCGTTCCCGGCCAGCTTCGGCATCTACGGCAAGCCCACCACCATCAACAACACCGAGACCTTCGCGGCGGTGCCCTGGATCATCCGCAACGGCGGCCAGGCCTACCTCGAGGTCGGCAAGCCCAACAACGGCGGCACGAAGATCTACTCGGTGGTCGGCGACGTCAACAAGCCCGGCAACTACGAGATCCCGATGGGCACGCCGTTCTCGACGCTGCTCGAGCTCGCCGGCGGCGTGCGCACCGGCCGCAAGCTCAAGGCCGTGATCCCCGGCGGCTCGTCGGCGCCGGTGCTGCCCGCGTCGATCATGATGGAGCTGACGATGGACTACGACTCCATCGCCAAGGCCGGCTCCATGCTGGGCTCGGGCGCCGTCATCGTGATGGACGACTCGCGCTGCATGGTCGAGAGCCTGCTGCGCCTGTCGTACTTCTACCAGCACGAATCCTGCGGCCAGTGCACGCCGTGCCGCGAAGGCACCGGCTGGTTGTGGCGCATGGTCGACCGCATCGAGCACGGCCACGGCCGCATGGAAGACATCGAGCTGCTGAACTCGGTGGCCGACAACATCCAGGGCCGCACGATCTGCGCGCTGGGCGACGCCGCGGCGATGCCGGTGCGCGCCATGATCAAGCACTTCCGCAGCGAGTTCGTGCACCACATCGAACACAAGACCTGCCAGGTCCCGGCAGCGGTCTGATCGGGACGAGACGACACCCATGATTGAAATCGAACTCGACGGCAAGAAGGTCTCGGTGCCCCCGGGCAGCATGGTGATGCATGCGGCCGACGCGGCCGACACCTACATCCCGCACTTCTGCTACCACAAGAAGCTCTCGATCGCCGCCAACTGCCGCATGTGCCTGGTGGACATCGAGAAGGCGCCCAAGCCCATGCCCGCCTGCGCGACCCCGGTCACGCAGGGCATGATCGTGCGCACCAAGAGCGACAAGGCCATCAAGGCTCAGCAGAGCGTGATGGAGTTCCTGCTGATCAACCACCCGCTGGACTGCCCGATCTGCGACCAGGGCGGCGAGTGCCAGCTGCAGGACCTGGCCGTCGGCTACGGCGGCTCCGCCTCGCGCTACACGGAAGAAAAGCGCGTCGTGTTCCACAAGCCGGCCGGCCCGCTGATCTCGATGGAAGAGATGAGCCGCTGCATCCACTGCACCCGCTGCGTGCGCTTCGGCCAGGAAGTGGCCGGCGTGATGGAGCTGGGCATGGTGCACCGCGGCGAGCACTCCGAGATCCAGACCTTCGTCGGCCGCTCGATCGATTCCGAACTCTCGGGCAACATGATCGACGTCTGCCCGGTCGGCGCGATCACGTCCAAGCCGTTCCGCTACCAGGCGCGCACGTGGGAACTCTCGCGCCGCCGCAGCGTGAGCCCGCACGACTCCGTGGGCGCGAACCTCGTCGTCCAGGTCAAGAACAACCAGGTGCTGCGCGTCGTCCCGTACGAGAACGAGGACATCAACGAGTGCTGGATCGCCGACCGCGACCGCTTCTCGTACGAAGCCCTGAACTCCGACGCGCGCCTGACCGCCCCGATGATCAAGCAGGGCGGCCAGTGGCAGACGGTCGACTGGCCCACCGCGCTGAACTACGTCGTCGACGGCGTCAAGCGCGTGAAGGCCGAGTTCGGCGTCGCCGGCATCGGCGCGCTGGGCCACGCGGGCTCCACGGTGGAAGAACTGCACCTGCTGGCCAAGCTGGTGCGCGCCCTCGGCAGCGAGAGCGTCGACCACCGCACCCGCCACGCCGATTTCACGCACACCGGTGGCGTGCGCTGGCTGGGCACGACGATCGCGTCGCTGACCAAGCTGGATCGCGCGCTGGTCGTGGGCTCGTTCCTGCGCAAGGACCACCCGCTGCTGGCGCAACGCCTGCGCCAGGCCGCGCGCTCCGGCGCCGAGATCCACAGCGTCAATGCGCTGGCCGACGACTGGCTGATGTCCGTCGCCACGCAGCTGACCGTCGCCCCGTCCGCCTGGGTCAAGGCGCTGGCCGACATCGCCCATTGCGTCGGCAAGACGCAGGGCACCGCGGCGCCGTTCGCCGGCGAGTGCACGCCGCAGGCCGAGGCCATCGCCGCCTCGCTGCTCAATGGCACGTCCAAGGCCGTGCTGCTGGGCAACGCCGCCGCGCAGCACCCGCAGGCCAGCACGCTGCTGGCGCTGGCCGGCTGGATCGCCAAGGCGACCGGCGCCACCGTCGGCTACCTCGGCGAGTCCGGCAACAACGTCGGCGCCCAGCTCGTGGGCGCGCTGCCCGGTGCCGGTGGCCTGAACGCCGGCCAGATGCTGTCGCAGCCGATGAAGGCGCTGTTCCTCCTCGGCGTCGAACCCGAGCTGGATGCCGCCGACGCCGCCGCCGCGCGCGCCGCCCTCGGCGCCTCGGGCCTGGTGGTCGCGCTCACGCCGTTCCGCAACGCCGCCGCCGACGTCGCCGACGTGCTGCTGCCGGTCTCGCCGTTCACCGAGACGGCCGGCACCTTCGTCAACGCCGAGGGCCGCGTGCAGTCGTTCCAGGGCGTGGCCCGTCCGCTGGGCGAGACCCGCCCCGCGTGGAAGGTGCTGCGCGTGCTGGGCGACATGCTCGGCCTGCCGGGCTTCGCCCAGCAGTCGGCCGACGAGGTCCTGGCCGAAGCGCTGGGCGACCTCACCACGCTGCCCGCGCGTCTGAACAACGACGCCGAGCTGCCTGCCACGCTGCCGACGGCGGCGGCCGCCGGCTTGGAACCGGGTTTTGAACGCATTGCCGACGTGCCCATCTACGCCACCGACAGCCTGGTTCGCCGTGCGCTGTCGCTGCAGCTGACCGCCGACGCGCGCGCACCGCAGGCGTCGCTGCCGGCGCAGCTCTGGGCCGACCTCGGCCTCGCCGCGGGCGACAAGGTGCGCGTGAGCCAGGGCGGGGCGCAAGCCGTGCTCGCGGCCCGCCTCGACAAGACGCTCGCCCCGACGGCCGTGCGCGTGCCCGCGGGCCACGTGCTGACCGCCGGCCTCGGTGCCGCGTTCGGCGCCATCAGCGTGGCCAAGGCCTGACCCGGAGCGAAGAAAACCAATGATCGATTCCATCAATCAATGGGGCTTCGCCCACCTGGGCGGCATCGCGTGGCCCATCGTCTGGGCGCTCGTCCGCATCATCGTCACGATCCTGCCGTTGCTGGGCCTGGTCGCGTACCTGACGCTCTGGGAACGCAAGGCGATCGCCTGGTCGCAGATCCGTCCGGGCCCGAACCGCGTCGGCCCGCTGGGCCTGCTCACGCCGATCGCCGACGCCGTCAAGCTGATCTTCAAGGAGATCATCCGCCCGACGGCCGCCAACAAGAAGCTGTTCTTCATCGCCCCGGTGATGACGATCATGCCGGCGCTGGCCGCGTGGGCCGTCGTGCCGTTCGATCCGGGCGTCGTGCTCGCAGACGTCAACGCCGGCCTGCTGTTCATCATGGCCATCACCTCGCTCGAGGTGTACGGCGTGATCGTGGCCGGCTGGGCGTCGAACTCGAAGTACGCGTTCCTGGGCGCGCTGCGCGCGTCGGCGCAGATGGTCAGCTACGAGATCGCGATGGGCTTCTGCCTGGTCGTGGTGCTGATGGTCTCGGGCACGATGAACCTCGGCGAGATCGTGATGTCGCAGGGCAGGGGCATGATGGCCGAGCACGGCCTCACGTTCCTGTCGTGGAACTGGCTGCCGCTGCTGCCGATCTTCTTCGTCTACTTCATCTCGGGCCTCGCGGAGACCAACCGCGCCCCGTTCGACGTCGTCGAAGGCGAATCGGAGATCGTGGCCGGCCACATGGTCGAGTACTCGGGCATGGCGTTCGCGATGTTCTTCCTGGCCGAGTACGCCAACATGATCCTGGTCTCGACGCTGTGCGTGATCATGTTCCTGGGCGGCTGGCTCCCGCCGTTCGGCTTCCTGTCGTTCATCCCGAATTTCATCTGGCTGTTCGCCAAGGTGTTCTGCGTGGTGTCCATGTTCCTGTGGGTGCGTTCCACGTTCCCGCGCTATCGCTACGACCAGATCATGCGCCTAGGCTGGAAGATCTTCATCCCCGTGACGCTGGTCTGGCTGGTCGTCATCGGACTGTGGATGCAGTCCCCGCTGTCGATCTGGAAATGAGGCGAGGCTAGAAAACCATGTCTGCTACCACTGTTGCCAAGCCGGGCTTCTCGTTCAAGGACTTCTTCTCGAGCTTCCTGCTCGTGGAGCTGTTCCGCGGCATGAAGCTGACGGGCAAGTACTTCTTCTCGCCGACGATCACCGTTCAGTTCCCGGAGGAGAAGACGCCGATGTCGCCGCGCTTCCGCGGACTGCACGCGCTGCGCCGCTACGACAACGGCGAGGAGCGCTGCATCGCCTGCAAGCTGTGCGAGGCCGTGTGCCCCGCGATGGCCATCACCATCGAGTCCGACGTGCGCAGCGACGGCACGCGCCGCACCACGCGCTACGACATCGACCTGACCAAGTGCATCTTCTGCGGCTTCTGCGAGGAGAGCTGCCCGGTCGACTCGATCGTCGAGACGCACATCTTCGAGTACCACGGTGAGAAGCGGGGCGACCTGTACTTCACCAAGGACATGCTGCTCGCCGTGGGCGACCGCTACGAACGCGAAATCGCCGCCGCCAAGGAGGCCGACGCCAAGTACCGCTGAGGCCTCGCGCCCGTCGGTCACCGGCCAAGCATTGCCATGACAACCATCTCAGTCCTGTTCTACATCTTCTCGGCCGTGCTGCTGGCCTCGTCGTTCGGTGTGATCACCGCGCGTTCGACCGTGCACGCCGCGTTGTTCCTGGTGCTGGCGTTCTTCAACGCCTCGTGCCTGTGGATGATGCTCAAGGCCGAGTTCCTCGCCATCACGCTGGTGCTGGTGTACGTCGGCGCCGTCATGGTGCTGTTCCTGTTCGTCGTGATGATGCTGGACATCAATACCGAGGAATTGCGTGCCGGCTTCTGGAAGGCGTTCCCGCTGGCCGCGCTCGTGGGCGTGCTGATCGCGCTCGAGATGGCACTCGTGCTGATGGGCGGCTTCAGCCGTGCCGCCGCGCCGTTGGCCGACGCCGTGGCCCAGAAGATGGGCAACACGCGCCTGCTGGGCATCGAGGTCTACACGAACTACCTGTACCCGCTGCAGATCGCCGCGGTGCTGCTGCTGGTGGCCATCATCTCGGCCATCGCGCTGACGCTGCGCGAACGCAAGGACACCAAGGCGATCGATCCGGCCCTCGCGCTGCGCGCGCGCAAGGCCGAGCGCCTGCGCATCGTCAAGATGGCGCCGACGATCGAGATCGCATCCGCGCCCGCCGCCTCCGCGGCGGAGCCCGGCAAAGAGGGAGGCAAGGCATGAACTTCACCGAGATCTCGCTGCCGCACTACCTGACGCTCGGCGGCATCCTGTTCGCCCTGTCGGTGATCGGCATCTTCCTGAACCGCCGCAACCTGATCGTGCTGCTGATGGCCATCGAGCTGATGCTCCTGGCCGTCAACATGAACTTCATCGCCTTCTCGCACTACCTGGGCGACATGGCGGGCCAGGTGTTCGTGTTCTTCATCCTGACGGTGGCCGCGGCCGAGTCCGCGATCGGCCTGGCCATCCTGGTCGTGCTGTTCCGCAACCGCGCCACCATCGCCGCCGACGAACTCGACGTGCTGAAGGGCTGAGCCAAGACATGTCTGCCAATCTCTCCCTCACCCAGCTGGTCGCGGTGCCGGTGGCGCCGCTGGTCGGCGCGATCGTCGCGGGCCTGTTCGGCAAGCAGATCGGACGCGCGAACGCGCACCGCATCACCATCCTGGGCGTCGGCATCGCCTTCGTGCTGTCGTTCATGACGCTGCTGTCGGTCGTCAACGACGGCGCGCACTTCTCCGGCACCGTCTACGAATGGATGAACGCCGGCGGCCTGAAGATGGAAGTCGGCTTCCTCATCGACGGCCTGACCGCGATGATGATGTGCGTCGTGACCTTCGTGTCGCTGATGGTGCACATCTACACCATCGGCTACATGGAGGAAGACCCGGGCTACCAGCGCTTCTTCTCGTACATCTCGCTGTTCACGTTCTCGATGCTGATGCTCGTGATGAGCAACAACTTCCTGCAGCTGTTCTTCGGCTGGGAAGCGGTGGGCCTCGTCTCGTACCTGCTGATCGGCTTCTGGTTCAAGAAGAAGACGGCCATCTTCGCCAACCTGAAGGCCTTCCTGGTCAACCGCGTCGGCGACTTCGGCTTCATCCTGGGCATCGGCCTGATCGCCAGCTACGCGCACACGCTGAACTACGCGGAGGCCTTCGACGCGTTCACCAGGTCCGGCGGCCTGGCGTCGTTGAGCTTCGGCATGGGCACCGAATGGATGCTGATCACGGTGGTGTGCATCTGCCTGTTCATCGGCGCGATGGGCAAGTCGGCGCAGTTCCCGCTGCACGTGTGGCTGCCCGATTCCATGGAAGGCCCGACGCCGATCTCCGCGCTGATCCACGCCGCCACCATGGTGACGGCCGGCATCTTCATGGTCACGCGCATGTCGCCGCTGTTCGAGCTGTCGGACACCGCGCTGAGCGTCGTGATGATCATCGGTGCCATCACCGCGCTGTTCATGGGCTTCCTGGGCATCATCCAGAACGACATCAAGCGCGTCGTCGCGTACTCCACGCTGTCGCAGCTGGGCTACATGACCGTGGCGCTGGGCCTGTCGGCCTACCCGGTGGCCGTGTTCCACCTGATGACGCACGCGTTCTTCAAGGCGCTGCTGTTCCTCGCAGCCGGCTCCGTGATCATCGGCATGCACCATGACCAGGACATCCGCAACATGGGCGGCCTGCGCAAGTACATGCCCATCACGTACTGGACGTCGCTGGTGGGTTCGCTCGCGCTGATCGGCACGCCGTTCTTCGCCGGCTTCTACTCGAAGGACTCGATCATCGAGGCCGCGTCCGCCAGCCACCTCTATGGCGTGGGCTTCGCGCAGTTCTCCGTGACCGCCGGCGTGTTCGTCACGGCGTTCTATTCGTTCCGCATGTTCTTCCTGGTCTTCCACGGCCCGGAGCGCTTCCGCAACAAGCCGTTCCCGGCCGAGCACGACGAGCCGGCGCCGGAGCTGGAAGAAGACGACGCGCACGGCCATGGCGCCGCGCACGACGCGCACGGCCACGCGCCCGCGGCCGCGCACGCGCACGACGACCATGCGCACGCCGACCACGGCCATGGCCATGACGACCATCACGACCACGAGCCGCACGAGACGCCGTGGGTGGTTTGGGTGCCGCTCGTGTTCCTGGCGATCCCGTCGGTGATCATCGGCGCCATCGGCATCAAGCCGCTGCTGTACGGCAACTTCTTCGGCGGCGCCATCGCCTACAACTCCGAGAAGCACCCGGCGATGGAAGAGCTCGCCAAGGAGTTCAACGAGCACGGCGGCGCGCTCGGCATGGGCCTGCACGCCTTCGCGTCGGTGCCGTTCTGGCTCGCGCTGCTGGGCGTGGTGCTGGCCTACATCATGTACATCGTCAAGCCGTCCCTGTCGGACGCCGCCGCCAAGGTGTTCCGCCCGATCACGGTGATCCTCGAGAACAAGTACTTCTTCGACTGGTTCAACGAGAAGGTCATCGCCGCCGGCGCGCGCCTGCTGGGCCGCGGCCTGTGGAAGGGCGGCGACCAGGGCCTGATCGACGGCCTGGCCGTCAACGGCTCGGCGCGCCTGGTCGGCTTCGTCGCCGGCGTCGTGCGACTGGTCCAGACGGGCCACATCTACTGGTACGCGCTCGTGATGATCCTGGGCGTGTTCGGCCTGCTGACCTGGCAGCTGCTGCCTTATTTCCAGAGCATCGCTCACTGACGCGCCGGCGGAGAACAAGAATGATCTTTCTGAACCTGGCCATCTGGCTGCCGATCCTGGCGGGGGTGGTGTTGCTGGCGATGGGACGCGACGACAACGCGCGTGCCGTGCGCTGGATGTCGCTGGTCTTCGCGCTCGCGTCGTTCCTGGTCACGCTGCCGCTGATCACGGGCTTCGACACGGCGCAGGCCGGCATGCAGTTCCAGACCGACCTGACGTGGATCGAGCGCTTCAACGCGCACTACCGCCTGGGCGTGGACGGCATCTCCGTGTGGTTCGTGCTGCTGACGGCGCTGATCACGGTGGTCGTCGTGATCTCGGCCTGGGAGGTGATCACCGAGCGCGTGAACCAGTACATGGGCGCGTTCCTGATCCTGTCGGGCCTGATGATCGGCGTATTCGCGGCCGTCGATGGCCTGCTGTTCTACACGTTCTTCGAAGCCACGCTGATCCCGATGTACATCATCATCGGCGTCTGGGGGGGGCCGAAGCGCATCTACGCCTCGTTCAAGTTCTTCCTGTACACGCTGCTGGGTTCGCTGCTGATGCTGGTGGCGATCATCTACCTGTACATCCAGTCCAACGCCAGCTTCGACATCCTGGCCTGGCACAAGCTGCCGCTGTCCATGGGCGCGCAGACGGCGCTGTTCTTCGCGTTTCTCGCCGCGTTCGCGGTCAAGGTGCCGATGTTCCCGGTGCACACGTGGCTGCCCGACGTCCACGTCGAGGCGCCGACCGGCGGCTCCGCCGTGCTGGCCGCCATCATGCTGAAGCTCGGTGCGTACGGCTTCCTGCGGTTCTCGCTGCCGATCGCCCCGGACGCCAGCCACCACTGGGCCTGGCTGATCATCACGCTGTCGCTGATCGCCGTCGTCTACATCGGCCTCGTGGCCATGGTGCAGACCGACATGAAGAAGCTGGTCGCCTACTCGTCGATCGCCCACATGGGCTTCTGCACGCTCGGCTTCTTCATCTTCAACTCCCTCGGCATGCAGGGCGCGATCGTGCAGATGATCTCGCACGGCTTCGTGTCGGCCGCCATGTTCCTGTGCATCGGCGTGCTGTACGACCGCGTCCACTCGCGCGACATCGCGGCCTACGGCGGCGTCGTCAACACGATGCCGTGGTTCTCCACCTTCGCCGTGCTGTTCGCGATGGCCAACTGCGGCCTGCCGGGCACCGCCGGCTTCGTGGGCGAGTGGATGGTCATCCTGGCCACCACCGGCTTCAACTTCTGGGTCGCCGCGCTGTCGGCCACGGCCCTGATCTTCGGTGCCGCCTACACGCTGTGGATGGTCAAGCGCGTGTACTTCGGCCCGGTCACCAAGGGCAGCGTCAGCCGCCTGCAGGACATCAACTCCCGCGAATTCTTCATGCTGGCGGTGCTCGCCGTCGCCGTCCTGGCGATGGGCCTGTACCCGAAGCCCTTCACCGATGTCATGCAGGCCTCGGTGGACGCCTTGCTGAAGCACGTCGCCCAGCCCAAGCTGATCTGAGCGCCGCGGAAAGATCCCCATGATTGAAATGACCTCGTTGCCGATCGTCTACCCCGAGATCTTCCTGCTGCTGATGACCTCGGTGGTGGCTCTCGTCGGCGTCAACGCCTCCGACAAGCGCCTGGGCCTGACCTACTGGATCGCCCAGATCTCGCTGCTGGCCTTCTCGCTGATGCACCTGTACGAGCTGCAGGTCGGCCGCGCGCTGTACGGCATGCAGCGCATGGTCGTGATCGACCCGCTGGGCCACCTGCTGGCGCTGTCGGCCGGCGTCGCCACGATGATCACGATGGGCTTCGCGCGCCCGTACCTGAAGTCGCGCGACCTCCTCAAGGGCGAGTTCCTGTCGCTGGCGATGTTCTCGCTGCTGGGCGTGTCCGTGATGGTCTCGGCCAACAACTTCCTGGTCGTCTACATCGGCCTGGAGCTGATGACGTTGTCGCTGTACGCGCTGACCGCGCTGCGCCGCGACCACGCCGTGTCGACCGAAGCCGCGATGAAGTACTTCATCCTCGGCGCGCTGGCCAGCGGCTTCCTGCTGTACGGCCTGTCGATGATGTACGGCGCCGCCGGCACGCTCGACATCCCCAACGTGCTGGAAGCCCTGCACAAGGGCACCGTGAACCCGCAGGTGCTGGTGTTCGGCCTCGTGTTCATCGTGGCCGGCCTCGCATTCAAGCTCGGCCTCGCGCCGTTCCACATGTGGGTGCCCGACGTCTACCAGGGCGCGCCCACGGCCGTCACGCTGCTGATCTCCGGTGCCCCCAAGCTCGCCGCGTTCGGGATCACCTTCCGCATCCTGGTCGAGGGCCTGTCGGGCCAGGCCAAGGACTGGGAGGAGATGCTGATCGTGCTGTCGGTCGTCTCGATGTCGCTCGGCAACCTGGCCGCCATCGTGCAGTCCAACCTGAAGCGCCTGCTGGCCTATTCGGCGATCGCGCAGCTGGGCTTCATGCTGCTGGGCTTCACGCCGACCGTCGTCGACATGAAGACGGTGGCCGCCGCCAACGCGTACAGCTCGGCGCTGTTCTACATCATCACCTACGTGCTGACGACGCTGGGCACCTTCGGCCTGATCATGGTCCTGGCGCGCAACGGCTTCGAGAGCGAGGAGATCTCCGATCTGGCCGGCCTCGGCAAGCGCTCGCCGTGGATCGCGGGCGTGATGTCGCTGTTCATGTTCTCGCTCGCCGGCATCCCGCCGCTGGTCGGCTTCTACGCGAAATTCGCGGTGCTGCAGGCGCTCGTGAGCACCGGCAACCAGACCTACATCGTGCTGGCCGTCATCGCGGTGCTGCTGTCGCTCGTAGGCGCGTACTACTACCTGCGTGTCGTCAAGACGATGTTCTTCGACGAGCCGGTCGACCCGAGCCCGGTGCGCGGCGAGACCGGCGCCACCGTGCTGCTGGCCCTCAGCGGCGTCGCGACGCTGGGCCTGGGCCTGCTGCCCGACGGCCTGATGAGCGTCTGCCGCGACGCCGTCCTGAAGGCGCTCAATTCCTGAGCCTCGGGAGCCTCGCGTGACGGAGAAGAACATCGAGCCCATCGTCGCCGGTGGCTCTCCGATCCGCGCGCAGGAGGGCGTCGACGCCCATCTCGTCGAACGCCTCGTGCGATCCGAGAGCGTCTACGACGGCCACTTCCTCAAGGTGCGCCGCGACCAGGTGAAGCTGCCCGACGGCCAGCTCGCCTGGCGCGAGCACGTCGTGCATCCGGGCGCGGTCATGATCGTGCCCCTCACCGACGACGGCCGGCTCGTGGTGGAGCGCCAGCACCGCTATCCGCTGGACCACGTGCTGCTGGAGTTCCCCGCCGGCAAGCTCGATCCCCACGAGACGACGCTGGCCTGCGCCAGGCGCGAGCTGCTCGAGGAGACCGGCTACACCGCCCGCGAGTGGGCCTATGCCGGCCGCCTGCACAACGCGCCCGCGTATTCCAACGAGTTCATCGAGATCTGGTTCGCGCGCGGCCTCGTCGCCGGCGCGCAGCAGCTCGACGCGGGCGAGTTCCTCGAGGTGTCCACGATGACCGAGGCCGCGCTGCTCGCGCAGTCGGCCAGCGGCGAGCTGACCGACGCCAAGACCCTGGTCGCGCTGCTCAAGCTGCAGCAGTGGCGCAGCGGCCAGTGGGAGCCGACGTGGCAGCGCGCCGAGTGAAGCGGCGGCCATGAAGGTGCTCGACCTGCGCTGCGCCGCCGGCCACGCCTTCGAGGGCTGGTTCGCGTCCGAGGACGACTATGGCGCGCAGCGCGAGCGCGGCCTGCTCGATTGCCCCGTGTGCGGCAACGCCGAGGTGCTGCGCCTGCCCAGCGCGCCGCGCCTGAACCTCTCGGGCGCGCGCGAGCCCGCGCCGCCGCCCGCGCAGGCCCCCGCGCGCGCGGGCGCGACCGCGGGCCATTCGCCGGCCGCGCCGGCCGTCGACATGGCGCTGCAGGGCGGCGCCGTCCAGCGCTTCGTCGAGGCGATGGCCGAGCTGTTGAACAGCACCGAGGACGTCGGCTCGCGCTTCGCCGAGGAGGCGCGCCGCATCCATTACGGCGAGAGCGAGGCCAAGGCCATCCGCGGCCAGGCGACGCCCGAGGAGCGCGAATCGCTGGCCGACGAAGGCATCGAGGTCTTCACGCTGCCGTCCGGCCTGCCGCCCAAGTCCTCGCTGCAATAAGCGCGGGCCGCGCACGGCGCGCGGCCCCTCAGGCGTCGGCCGCCGTGGCGTCGCCGGCGCCCGGCGCGAACGGCTTGAGCGCCACCGGCCCGACGCGCGTGGCACCGAGATGGGAGCGCGCGCCGTCGGCGGTGCCCGTGGCGCGCACCATCACCCAGTCGATGCGCGAGACGCCGTCGGCCTGGCCGAGGGCGCTCAGGTGGCGCATGAACTCGGCGCACAGCTGCGCCGACGCCTCCTCGCGTTCCTCGCGGCTGGCGACCCCCGCCGCGGCGGCGAACGAGCCGGGCGGCAGCATCGGCGTGCGGTGCAGGGTGGCGATGCCCAGGATGCGGCCATCCTGGTCGACGCACTCGCCGCGCACGCCCGGGGGAGCGCCGGCGGGAGCCGGGGCGGCGGCCTTGCCGGCCTGCAGGAAGTCCTTGATGTGGGCGGCCGACTGCCGCAGCGCCTCCTCGCCTGCCGGCAGGCCGGCGATGCGTCGCATCAGTCCGGCCAGCTGGGCGTGCGGGGCAGGCCGCGAGGCGTCCTGCGTGTCGAGGATCCAGATCTCGGTGCCGCCGCTGCAACGGCCGGCGCGGGGCGTGGGCTCGCCGGTGACGAGCGACCCGTAGGCGACGTCCTGGCCCCAGTATTCTCGGCAGGGATGCATGTGTGAAACGCTTGTCTCCGTGCGTCGCCGTGCAGTCCTCTTGGGCGCCGGCGCGTCTGTGGTGGCGGCACTGTAGAGGGCCCGCGGCCGGCGATCCAATGCCGTGTCGCTGGACGGTCATGCAGCATTTGCATGACGCTGGAATGAAAAGCCCGCGGGCTTGTGCTAATGCGGTTAACCCTCGAGTCCTGCCTGAACATGTCCAGACAAGCGGTCGCTCAATCGGGCAGCAGCACGCCCGGGTTGAGCAGGCCGCGCGGATCGAGCGCGGCCTTGATCGCCTTCATCATCGCGATGGCAGGCGCTGGCTTGCGCAGCGCCATTTCCCCGCGCTTGAGTCGGCCGATGCCGTGCTCGGCCGAGAACGTGCCGCCGAAGCGATCGACGACGTCGTGCACGCAGGCATTGACGGCCTGTTCGTGCTGCGCCAGGAACGAGGCCGCGTCGCCGCCCGCGGGCGCCTGCAGGTTGTAGTGCAGGTTGCCGTCGCCCAGGTGGCCGAACGTGATGTGGCGCGCGCCGGGCACCACGGCTTGCAGCGCGCTGTCGGCGGCGGCCACGACATCCGCCAGCGACGACAGCGGCACCGCGACGTCGTGCTTGATGTTCAGGCCCTCCAGGCCCTGCGCCAGCGGGATCGCCTCGCGCAGCTGCCACAGCGCGCGTGCCTGCGCCTCGCTGCCGGGGACGGCGACGTCCACCGTCTCGCCCGCATCGAGCGACGCGGCCAGCGCCGCCTCGGCGCGCTCGCGCAGCACGGACTGCGCATGCGGCGAGGCGAGGTCGACCAGCACGGACCACAGCGGCGCGCCGGCGGCGTCGGACAGCGGCAGCGGCACGCGCAGCGCCTCGAAGTGGCGCTCGACCAGCGCCAGGGACGCGGCGTTCATCGCCTCGTAGCCGACGAGCTCGGCGTCGAAGTCGGCGCGCAGGCGGCGCATCAGGGCGACGGCGTCGGCGAGCGTGCGGCAGGACGCCCAGGCCGTGACGCCGGCGCGCGGCCGCGGGAACAGCCGCAGCGTCGCGGCCGTGACGATGCCCAGCGTGCCCTCGCTGCCGACGAACAGGTCGCGCAGGTCGTAGCCGGTGTTGTCCTTGCGCAGGCCGTGCAGGCTGCTCCACACCTCGCCCTGCGCGTTGACGACTTCCAGGCCCAGGCACAGCTCGCGCGCGTTGCCAAAGCGCAGCACCTGTGTTCCGCCGGCGTTGGTGGCGAGGTTGCCGCCGATGGTGCAGCTGCCCTCCGAGGCCAGGCTCAGCGGGAACAGCAGGCCGGCATCGGCGGCCGCCGACTGCACCTCCTGCAGCACGAGGCCGGCCTCGACCGTGATCGTCTGGTTGTCGACGTCGACCCGCCGCACGGCGCGCAGCCGCCGCGTGCCCAGCACGACCTGGCGGCGCGACGCGTCGGGCACGCCACCGCCCACCAGCCCCGTGTTGCCGCCCTGGGCGACGATGCTGAGGCCGTCCTCGCGCGCGCACCGGCGCACGACCGCGGCCACCTCGCCGGTGCTGCCCGGCAGCACGACGCACAGGGCGCGGCCGCGGTAGCGCTTGCGCCAGTCGCGCTCGTAGGCGACGAGGGCGTCGTTGCCGTCGTCGACGAGCACGTGGGCCGCGCCGACGATCGCGCGCAGGTCGTCCAGCAGCGTCGCCATGTCAATGTTCGATGCCGGCGCTCGCGCGGGGGTCGTCGGCGGGCGGCAGCCGCCTGGCGACCGAATGGCGCCAGCGCACCTGCGTCGCGCAGGCCGTGAACAGCGTGATGGACAGCACCAGCTCGGCCCAGGCGCAGGCATTGGACGGCCAGCGGTCCCCGATGCGCACGACGGCCTCGGCCACGTAGAGCCAGACCAGCAGGCTGACCCAGCGGTACGTGTACATGCGATGGCGAATCAGCCCCGGCAGCGCGAACACCAGCGGCACCGCCTTGAAGGCCAGCGTGCCGCGGCCGGTGCGCGCCAGCGCCAGTTCCCACGCGAGCGCCAGCACGATCAACGCGAGGGCCGAGGCGACCGCCACGACGCGCGTGGTGGCGGTGACGCGGTCGGGCGTCGTGGGGAACTCGGGCAGGTGCTCGGCCATGTTTGGCATGATAGTCGCCATGACGGTTTCCAAGACCCTGACCACGCCGATGGGCGCGCTGCTCGCCGGCCCCATGCAGACCCTGCGCAACTGGCCCTGGTTCGAGACGCTGCGCACGCTGCGGGCGCGTTTCCGCGACGACCGCCTGGGGCTGACCGCGAGCAGCCTCACGTTCACGACGCTGATCTCGCTGGTGCCGCTGCTGACCGTGATGCTGGCCATCTTCACGGCGTTCCCGATGTTCTCGAACTTCCAGGCCGGGCTGGAGAAGTACTTCCTGCAGACTCTCGTGCCGCCCAACATCGCCAAGCCGGTGCTGGGCGCGCTGACGATGTTCGCGACGAAGGCGAGCCGGCTGGGCGCGTTCGGCCTGATCGCGCTCGGCTTCACCGCGATGGCGCTGATCCTGACCATCGACCGCACGCTCAACGCGATCTGGCGCGTGCGCAAGCCGCGCCCGATCGCGCAGCGCGTGCTGATCTACTGGGCCGCCGTCACGCTGGGGCCGCTGATCCTGGGCGCCAGCCTGACGCTGATGTCCTACGCGATCTCGGCGTCGAGCGGCATGGTGACGCAGATGTCGGGCGGCGTGAGTTTCTCGCTGTCGCTGCTGGAGTTCGTGGCGCTGGCCACCGCCATGAGCGCGCTGTACCACTACGTGCCGCACGCGCCGGTGGCCTGGCGCCACGCCGTGGCCGGCGGGCTGTTCGTCGCGGTCGGCTTCGAGGTGGCGCGGCGCACGCTGGGCTGGTACCTGACGCACATGACGTCGTACTCCAGCATCTACGGCGCATTCGCCACGGTGCCGATCTTCCTGCTGTGGATCTACCTCGGCTGGGTGATCGTGCTGCTGGGCGCGGTGATCGCGGCGTACGCCCCCAGCCTGAAGCTCAACCTCGTGCAGCATGGCCGTGTGCCGGGGCAGCGCTTCGCGCTGGCGCTCGACATCGTGCGCCGCCTGCAGCGCAGCCGCGAGGCCGGCGAGCACGGCATGAACGGCATCGAGCTGGCCGACAGGCTGCGCATGGATCCGCTGCAGATCGAGTCGGTGCTCGAGGCGCTGATGGCGCTGGACTGGGTCGGCCGTCTCGACGAGGAGAACCAGCCGCGCTACGTGCTGCTGTGCGATCCGGCGCACACCCAGCTGGCGCCGCTGGTCAACGTGCTGCTGCTCGCGCCCATCGAGGCACTGGCGCCGGCGCGTAGCCGGCTCGGCGTGGACGGCCTGCTGCTGTCCGAGGTGCTGCCTGCCTGAGCACACCGCTTGCCCGACGCGACCGTGATGGCCTCCGCAATCGCACCGAGAGCCTGGCGCCCCTGGCTGGTGGCCGGCGCGCTGCTGGCGGCCGCCGTCTCCGCCGCCGCCCTGGTGCTGCACGAGCGCTGGGCCTTCCACCTGGTCGACCTGCGCTTCGTCGACCACCGCGAGAAGGTGGCCGGCGGTGGCGCGGCCCTGAACGTCACGGGGTACGTGCTGGTGCGCGTCGAGAGTGACGTCGACATCTTCCGCCAGACCCACGACGACAACGCCTACCCGGAGGTGAAGGCGGTGCTGTGCGATTCGGGCCGGCGCATCGGTGCCTGGCGCGACCCGCTGCCGCTCGAACGCGATGCGGCCGGCAAGCGCTTCGTCTATGCCGTGCTGCTGCCCGCGCGCGGCCGCGACGGCGAGCTGGCGCACTCGCCCGGCGCCGTCTGCCTGCGCCTGACGTCGGCCGGCCAGGGCCTGCCTGCGTGGGGCGCCGCCGGCTCGCTGACCGTGCCCCTGCCGGCCGCGATGCGCGAGCAGATGCTGGCCTACGCGCGCCGGGAGGGGCCGGTGGACGTCTCGCTGGATCCGATCTGCGCGCCGCTGCTGTGCCAGCCTGACTAAGGCGTGGGCGGCGCTGCAGGGTCAGCCCGCGTGCACCACCACCATCAGCGCGCGCACGACGCGCTCGCCGGGGTTGGAGATGGCGTGCGGCACGTCGACGACGTAGCGCGCGGTCTCGTTGGCCTGCAGCGTGGTCACGTCCGTGCCGGAGCGCACTTCCAGCGGGCCGTCGCCCAGCACGGTCAGGTGCTCGCGCGACCCCGGCTCGTGCGCCTGCGATTCGAGGCGGCCGCCGGGCTGCACCGTCAGCTCGTACCACTCGAACTGGCCCGCAAGCTCGATCGGGCCGAGGATGCGCAGCTCGCACTTGCCGTCGGGGCTGCGCAGCGACGGCGTCGCGTGGCCGGCGACGGTGGTGATGGCCGGCAGGGCGGGGCGCTCGCCATCGAGCAGCTGGCCCAGCGGCACGCCGAGCGCGTTGGCCAGCCGCCAGACGACCGCGACGGTCGGGTTGGCCTGGTTGCGCTCGATCTGCGACAGCATCGACTTCGACACCCCCGCCAGCCGCGACAGCTCGTCCAGCGACAGGGCGCGCAATTGACGCAGTTCCGCCAGGGTATTGCCCACCTTGGGCGGCTCGACGGCAGGGTTGCGGGTCATGATGGTTGTCGTCCTGGCCGATGTCCCGCCGCTTGACGGATCGGCTGATGTTCACGATACTGCATTCTCGTTCGATATATCGAACAAAGAATTTTGCATTGAACATGATTGTGCCTGAAGGACAATGAACATGGCCGACGTCGCCGCATTCAACCAACACATCCAGGCCGAACTGGACGGCATCCGCGCCGCGGGGCTGTTCAAGTCCGAGCGCATCATCGCCACGCCGCAGGGCGCACTGGTCAAGCTGGCCGACGGCCGCGAGCTGATCAATCTGTGCGCCAACAACTACCTCGGGCTGTCCTCGCACCCGAAGGTGATCGAGGCGGCGCACGAGGGGCTGCGCACGCATGGCTACGGCATGAGCTCGGTGCGGTTCATCTGCGGCACGCAGGACATCCACAAGGAGCTCGAGCAGCGCCTGGCGCGCTTCCTGGGCACCGAGGACACGATCCTGTACGCCGCCGCCTTCGACGCCAATGGCGGCCTGTTCGAACCGCTGCTGGGCGAGGACGACGCCGTCATCTCGGACGCGCTGAACCACGCCTCCATCATCGACGGCATCCGCCTGTGCAAGGCCAAGCGCTTCCGCTACGCCCACAACGACCTCGCCGACCTCGAGGCGCAGCTGCAGGCCGCCGACGCCGCCGGCGCGCGCTTCAAGCTGGTCTTCACCGACGGCGCGTTTTCGATGGACGGCACCATCGCCCAGCTGGACAGGATCCGCGCGCTATGCGACCGCTACGGCGCGCTGCTGGGCATCGACGAATGCCATGCCACCGGCTTCCTGGGTGCGCGCGGGCGCGGCACGCACGAGCACCGCGGCGTGTTCGGCAAGATCGACATCATCACGGGCACCCTCGGCAAGGCGCTCGGCGGCGCATCGGGCGGCTTCACCACCGGCAGGAAGGAAGTGATCGAGCTGCTGCGCCAGCGTTCGCGTCCCTACCTGTTCTCCAACACCGTGATGCCGGCGATCGTCGCGGGCTCGCTGGCCGTGCTCGACCTGCTCGAATCCAGCACCGAGCTGCGCGACAAGCTGGCCGACAACACCGCGTGGTTCCGCCAGGCCATCACGGCCGCGGGCTTCGAGATCAAGCCGGGCGAGCACCCGATCGTGCCCATCATGATCGGCGACGCCGTCAAGGCGCAGCAGCTGTCGCAGCGCATCCTGGAGCTGGGCCTGTACGCGGTCGGCTTCTTCTTCCCTGTCGTGCCCAAGGGCCAGGCGCGGATCCGCGTGCAGATGTCGGCGGTGCATGACCGGCATCACCTGGAGAAGGCCGTGGAGGCATTCTCGAAGGCCGGCCGGGAGCTGGGCCTGGTGGGAGCGCAGCAATGAGCGCGACCTCGCAAGGACAGCGCATCCTCATCATCGGCGCCAACGGCCAGATCGGCTCCGAGCTGGCCGGCGCGCTGAGCCAGCGCGCGGGCGTCGAGGCGGTGGTCACGAGCGACGTGGCGCCCACGGGCCGCACGCCGGGCCTGGCGCACGAGCAGCTGGACGTGACCGACGCCGCGGCGCTGGCGGCGGTCGTCGAGCGCCACCACATCACGCAGGTCTACCTGCTGGCGGCCGCGCTGTCGGCCAACGGCGAGAAGCACCCGCAGTGGGCCTGGAACCTGAACATGGTGGGCCTGCTCAACGTGCTGGAACTGGCGCGCACGCACAAGCTGGACAAGGTGTTCTGGCCCAGCTCGATCGCGGCCTTCGGCCCGTCGACGCCCGCCGACGGCACGCCGCAGGACACCGTCATGGACCCGACCACGATCTACGGCATCAGCAAGCTGGCCGGCGAGCGCTGGTGTGCCTGGTATCACCGCAACCATGGCGTCGACGTGCGCAGCCTGCGCTACCCGGGCCTGATCAGCTGGAAGACGCCTCCGGGCGGCGGCACCACCGACTACGCCGTCGAGATCTTCCACGCCGCGCTTCGCGACGGCCGCTACACCTGCTTCCTCAAGGAGGACCAGGCGCTGCCGATGATGCTGATGGACGATGCGCTGCGCGCCACCATCGAGCTGATGGAAGCGCCGGCCGACGCCATCCGCCAGCGCGGGAGCTACAACCTGTCGGCCATCAGCTTCACGCCGCGCCAGATCGCCGACGCGATCGCCAGGCGGGTGCCCGGCTTCACGATGGACTGCAAGCCGGACTTCCGCCAGGCCATCGCCGCCAACTGGCCGCGCTCGATCGACGACAGCGAGGCCACCAAGGACTGGGGCTGGAAGGCCAGGTTCGGCCTCGACGAGATGGTCGACGAGATGCTGACGCAGCTGGCACCCGTCGTGAAGGCCAAGGCGACGGCCTGAGCGGCGGCGCGGCCCGATAATCGGCCGCATGACGGACGCCGGACGCTTCGAGCACCTGCGCGCCACCGCGCAGGACCTGCTCGATGCGGGCAACGGCTCGGCGGCCGTCGCCGAGGTGCTGGCGGTGCCGCCCGGCATCGTGGGGGACTGGCATGACGCGCCGGCCTCCGGCGCCCCCGTCGACGCGGTCGCCGCCGAGCGCGCGCGCACCGGCCGCATCCACTTCCGCACGACGCTGACGCTCGCGGCCCCGCTGCGCTGGCGCGCCTGGCACTATTTCCTGGCGCTGCTGGGAAGCGCCGACGCGATCGTCGAGTACGCCATCGAACGCAGCCATCCGGGCCTGTTCCTCGTGAACATGCTGTTCATGCTGGGCATCGCCGTGGGCGTCGGACGCCACCTGGGCCTGTCGCGGATCCTGCTGATCCTGGGGCCCGACGCGGCGACCGTGCCGCTGTTCTGGGGCTACCGGCGGCTGCGCTATTCGGAGCTGGCCGACTACTGGCTCGTGAGCGTCGCGCGCGGCCTCGGCGACGACGACGTCGAGGGGCGGCTGCTGACGCTGCATTCGCGCCGCCGCGGCGTGCGGCCGATCGAGGTCTTCATCGACGATCGCTTCCCGGTCGACCCGGCGATGATCGAGCGGCTGGACGAGTTGAGGGCGGCCAACCGGGTTCCCGGCCCGCTGACGCCGATCCGGTCGCTGCCGACGCCGTAGGGCGGCGCGGGGGAGGGGCAGGGCGGATCAGCCCAAGGCATCATCCGTCATCACCGGGATCCGATCCTCAGACCGGCACCTTGCCGGTCCAGATGTCGAAGTACATGCGCCAGTCGCCCATGAAGCTCCAGAGCGGGCGCTTGAACGAGGCGGGCCGGTTCTTCTCGAAGACGAAATGCCCGACCCAGGCGAAGCCGTAGCCGAACAGCACGCCGGCGACGAAGAACAGCGGCCGGTGCGTCCAGATCAGCGACCACAGGCAGATCAGGGCCAGCGTCGAGCCGATGAAGTGCAGGCGGCGGCAGGTGGGATTGCGGTGCTCGTTCAGGTAGAACGGATAGAACTCGGCGAAGCTGTGCAGCGATTCGATGTCGGTGACTGCGTTGGCCATGGTCGTTCCCTCGTTCGTTATGCGGCCTCAGGCCTCGATGGCTTGACGGATCGCATTCAACACCGCCTCGGGGGCTTCCTGCATCAGTGCATGCCCTGAAACGATGCGCGTGACCGCGGCATTCAGCATGCCCGCGAGCTCCTTCGTGGCCTTGGCGGGCGTCATCACGTCGCGCGTTCCCACGATCAGATGGGCCGGGCAGGTGACGCGCTCGGCCGCCTCGACACCCCCAGCGTAGGCGTCGCAGACGCGGAAGTCGTGCTCGAACAGGTTGCCGTCGGCATCACTTTGTATGCGATGCATCAAGGCGCTGTTGCCACCGCGCAGCCAGGCGCCGGGGCCGGGGTAGGAGGGCTTGCTGGCGAGGCTCGAGTGCGAGAACGCGTTGACCATCGCGATCGCGCGCGCCGGATCGTCGCGCGCCGTGGACAGCAGCGCCTCGCTGACCTTCATCGGGTACGCGGTGCCCACCATCACGAGGCTGCTTGCCCGCGCGGGCGCCCGTGCGGCGGCCTCCAGTGCGATCAGCGAGCCCATGCTGTGTCCCACGAGATGGGCGCGGTCGACCCCGGCGGCGTCCATCAGCGCGAGCACCCAGTCGGCCAGCGCCTCGACGCTGGCCAGCGGCGGGCCGCCGGAGCGGCCGTGGCCCGGCTGGTCGACGGCCAGCACGCGGTGGCCGTGATGCGCGACCCAGCGCGCCAGCAGCGTCCACACGGAGTGGTCGTGCAGCGCACCATGGATGAAGACGACGCATGGTCCGTCGGCGGCGAACGGCTTGCCGCCGGTATATGCATAGGCCGTGCGCCCCCGGACCTCGAGCTTCATGCGGCGGCCCTCTCGGCGGACTTGAGCGCGGCCTTCAGGTCGGCGACGAGGTCGTCGGCGTCCTCCAGGCCGATCGACAGCCGGATCGTGCCGGGCCCGATGCCGGCGGCGGCGAGCGCGGCGTCGTCCATGCGGAAGTGCGTCGTCGAGGCCGGGTGGATCACCAGCGAGCGGCAGTCGCCCACGTTGGCCAGGTGCGAGAACAGCTGCAGCGCCTCGATGAAGGCGATGCCCTGCGCGCGCGAGCCGCGCAGGTCGAAGCTGAACACCGAGCCGCAGCCGCGCGGCAGCAGCGCCTGCGCGAGCGCGTGGTCGGGGTGCGATTCGAGCTCGGGGTAGCCGACCTGCGCGACCAGCGGATGCGAGGCCAGGAAGCGCGCCACCTTGCGCGCGTTGGCGACGTGGCGCTCCATGCGCAGCGGCAGCGTCTCCAGGCCCTGCAGGATCAGCCAGGCCGTGTGCGGGCTCATGCAGGCGCCGAAGTCGCGCAGGCCCTCGCGGCGGGCGCGCAGCAGGAAAGCGCCGACGGTGCTCTCCTCGGTGAACACCATGTCGTGGAAGCCGGCGTAGGGCGCCGTCAGCTCGGGGAAGCGTCCGCTGCGTTCCCAGTCGAAGCGGCCCGAGTCCACCAGCACGCCGCCGACGACGGTGCCGTGGCCGGACAGGAACTTGGTGGCCGAATGGAACACGAGGTCGGCGCCCAGCTTGAACGGCTGCTGCAGCCACGGCGTGGCGAATGTGGCGTCGACCAGCAGCGGCACGCCCGCGTCGTGCGCGATGGCCGACACGCGCGGGATGTCCAGCACGTCCAGGCCGGGGTTGCCCAGCGATTCGCCGAGCAGCAGCCGCGTGTTCGGCCGGATGGCGGCGCGCCAGCCGTCGATGTCGCGCGGCCTGACGAAGGTCGTCTCGATGCCGAAGCGCGACAGGGTGTAGGCCAGCAGGTTGTGCGAGCCGCCGTACAGGGCCGAACTGGCGACGATGTGCGCGCCGGCGCCGGCGATCGTGACGATGGCCAGGTGCAGCGCGGCCTGGCCGCTGGCCGTGGCGATCGCGCCGATGCCGCCTTCGAGCGCGGCCACGCGCTCCTCGAACACGGCGGTGGTCGGGTTGGAGATACGGCTGTAGACATGGCCGGCACGCTCCATGTTGAACAGCGAGGCCGCGTGCTCGCTCGATTCGAACACAAAGGACGTGCTCAGGTGCAATGGCGTGGCGCGTGCCCCGGTGGCCGGGTCGGGGGCGGCGCCGGCGTGCAGGGCGAGGGTGTCGAAGGACGGGTCGGACGGGCCGGGCATGGAGGCTTCCTGCGGGACTGTTGCAAGGGCACCGTCATCGCCCGAAGCAGGGATCGACCGCGGCGCCAACGCCACGATTGTGTGCTATGTTGAAGCCCTGTTCCCACTGATTCCCCGAGGAGGCGTTGCCATGAAAGTCAGCGACATCCTGCGTGTCAAGGGCAATACCTTGTTCACCGTCTCGCCCGACCAGCCGCTCCACGAAGCCGTCGTCACGATGGCCGAGCACGACATCGGTTCGCTCGTCGTCATGGATCACGGCGAGCTCACCGGCATGCTCACCTTCCGCGAGGTCATCCGCGCCACCGTCCGACAGGGCGGCACGCTGGGCCACGTGACCATCCGCTCCGTGATGGACGACGCACCGCTCACCTGCACGCCCGAGACCGAGATCGACGAGGTGCGCCGCATGATGCTCGGCCGGCACGCGCGCTACATGCCCGTGCTCAACGGCCAGACGCTGATGGGCGTGATCTCGTTCTACGACGTGGCCCGCACGGTGGTCGAGGCGCAGGACTTCGAGAACCGCATGCTCAAGGCCTACATCCGCGACTGGCCGTCCGAAGAGGACGCCAAGGTGCAGACCGAGCTCTGACCCGGGCCGCGGCCGGCTGCCCGGCAGGCGGCGGCCGCCGTCAAGCCGGCGCCGGCACTTCCACGCGGCGCAGTGCGGCGGGCAGGTCGGGCAGCAGCAGCGGGGGCGCCGGCCAGTGCGCCGTCGTCACGGGGTCGAGCTGCTGTTGCGGCTGGCGGTGCAGGCCGCAGACGATCCAGCCGATGTCGCGCCGCGCGAGTTCGCGGCCCAGTATCTCGAGCGCGCTCTGGCCGGACGTGTCGATCGACAGCAGGTAGTTCGCCTCCAGGATCACCCAGCGCACGCCAGGGGGCAGTTCGTCGGCCAGCGACTCCACCTTGCCCGCGGCGCCGAAGAACAGGGCGCCATACAGGCGGAACACCCGCACGTCGCCGCCCGCACCGGCTGTGGTGTCGGCCTCCAGCCCGAACAGCGTGCCCATGCGATAGACGAACAGCACGCAGGCCAGCGCGAGGCCGACCTCCACCGCCACCGTCAGGTCCAGCACCACGGTCAGGACGAAGGTGCAGAGGAACTTGGCGGCGTACTCGATGCCGTCCTTGCGCAGGCGCAGGAATTCGCGCGGCTCGAGCATGTTCCAGGCGACGTACAGCAGGATGCCCGACAGCGCCGCCAGCGGCACACGCGACGCCAGCGGCGCGGCCGCCAGCATCACCAGCAGCAGCGTGATCGCATGCAGGATGCCCGCGACCGGAGTGCGGCCGCCGGCGCGGATGTTGGTCAGGGTGCGCGCGATCGTCCCGGTGGCGGGGAGGCCGCCGAACAGCGGCGCGACGAGGTTGGCGATGCCCTGGGCCATCAGCTCCTGGTTGGGGTCGTGGCGCCGCACCTGGGCGACGCCGTCGGCCACGCGCGCGCACAGCAGCGACTCGATGGCGCCCAGCAGCGCGATGGTCAGCGCTGGAACGAACAACTGCTGCACGCTGTCCCACGACACCGATGGCGCCTGGAGCGCCGGGAGCGATCGCGGGATGCCGCCGAAGCGGCTGCCGATCGTCTCCACATGCAGGTCGAGCGCGCCGGCCAGCGCCGTGAGCGTCACCAGCGCGACGATGGGGCCCGGAATGCGGGCGGCGAAGCCGAGCCAGCGCGCGGTGCGGCGGTCTTCTCCGAGCAGGCTCTTCTGCCCGGCCAGGCCGGACCAGAACAGCAGGCCCGCGAGGCAGCCGGCGCCCAGCAGCAGCGCCTGCGGGTTGGCGTGCGGCGCCTGCCGGGCGACCGTGGCGACCTGCGCGAAGAAGCCCGAGGGCATCGAGGCGATCGGCAGTCCGAGGAAGTCCTTGAGCTGCGACAGCGCGATCAGCACGGCGATGCCGTTGGTGAAGCCGGAGATGATGGACACGGGCATCTGGCGCACCAGCGCGCCCACGCGCAGCCAGCCCATCGCGAGCAGCAGCACGCCGGCCATCATCGTGGCCACGAGCAGGTTGGGCACGCCGAAGCGCTGGACGATGCCGTAGACGACGACGATGAACGCGCCGGCGGGGCCGCCGATCTGGACGCTGGAGCCGCCCAGGCCCGAGATCAGCAGGCCCGCGAGGATGGCGGTGAACAGGCCCTGTTCGGGCTTCACGCCGGAGGCGATGGCGAACGCCATGGCCAGCGGCAGGGCGACGACGCCGACGGTCAGGCCGGCGCCGAGGTCGGCGAGGAAATCGGTGCGTCGATACCCGCGCAGCGTGTCGAGCAGACGCGGTCTGAAACGATGATGGGCAAGCATGTGGCGATCCTGGCAACGGTTGCAGTGGAGGACTGAACCAGGGCCATCGGAGGACCGCAGTGGTGCACGCGTGCCATGAAGCGCCGCCGCCTCGAGGGCAGCCAGGTGCGGGACGCGCGGGGAACCGACATCACGCTATCTTAAGGCCGGGAGACGGGCGCTCAGGCCGCGATCATCGGCACGACGTTGTCCGTCGACGCCGCTTCGCGGGCGGCGATCCACATCTCCAGCGCCGCGGCGTCCATCGGGCGGCAGAAGCGGTAGCCCTGCATCATGTCGCAGCCCTCGCGCCGCAGGAACTGGTGCTGGGCGTCGGTCTCCACGCCCTCGGCGATGGTCTGGAGGTCCAGCGCGCGCGCCATCTGGATGATGGCCTGCACGATGGCGCGGTCGTCCGGGTCGGTGTCGATGTCGCGCACGAAGGACTGGTCGATCTTGAGCGTGTGCAGCGGGAAGCGCTTGAGGTGGCTCAGCGACGAATAGCCGGTGCCGAAGTCGTCGAGCGACAGCCGCACGCCCAGCGCGTGCAGGGCGTCCATCATCGAGATCGCGGCGGCCGGGTTGGCCGTCACGCTCTCGGTCAGTTCCAGCTCGAGGTATTGCGCCGGCAGGCCGGCATCGCTGAGCGCGCGCGCCACGGCGTCGGGCAGGCCGACGTGGCGGAACTGCACGGCCGACAGGTTCACGGCCACCACCATCGGCGGCACACCCGCGTCCGTCCAGGCCTTGAGCTGGGCGACGGCGGTGCGCAGCACCCATTCGCCGATCGCCACGATCTGGCCGCTGGTCTCGGCCAGCGGGATGAACTCGGCCGGCGAGACGTAGCCGAACTCCGGGTGTTTCCAGCGCAGCAGCGCCTCGACGCCCACCAGCTGCTCGCCGTTGCCGTCCAGCTGCGGCTGGTAGTGCAGCAGCAGCTCGCCCCGCTCGAGCGCGCGGCGCAGCGCGGACTCCAGCTGCAGCTGGCGCGCGGAGCGCTGCTGCATGCCGGCGGCGAAGAAGCGCCAGGTGGCCTTGCCCTCGTGCTTGGCGCGGTACATCGCGGTGTCCGCGTTGCGCGACAGGATCTCGTAGTCGTCGCCGTCCGACGGATAGCAGGCGACGCCGATGGACATCGTCATGCTCAGCTCGTGGCCCTGCACCATGCACGGTTCGGCCAGGCGTTCGAGCAGCTTGGAGGCCACCAGCTCGGCGCCGGCGGCGTCGGCGCCGGGCAGCAGGACGGCGAACTCGTCACCACCCAGGCGGGCGACCGTGTCGACCTCGCGCAGGCTGCCCTGCAGGCGGCGCGCGACCTCGCTCAGCAGCGCATCGCCGACGCTGTGGCCGAGGGTGTCGTTGATGTTCTTGAACTGGTCCAGATCCATGAACATCAGCGCGAACGGCCGGTGGTCGCGGCGCGAGATGCTGGTCAGCTGGCCGACCCGGTCGGCCAGCAGGCTGCGGTTGGGCAGGTCGGTGAGGGTGTCGACATGCGCCAGCCGCACCAGGTTGCTCTCGACCTCGCGGAACTGCGTGATGTCGTTCAGGATGCCGATGTAGTGCGTGACGGCACCGTTGGCGTTGCGCTGCTGCGTCACGGCGGCCCAGCAGGTGTAGAGGCTGCCGTCCTTGCGCGAGGTGCGCACCTCGCCCTGCCAGTGGCCGGCGGTCTGCAGTGCGCTGCGCACCTGGCGCCGCACCTCGCGGCGGCCGATGCCGAAGCCGAGCGCGGCCACCTGCTGGCCCTGGAGCTCGCGGACGTCGTAGCCGCTGATCTCGCAGAAGGCCTGGTTGACCGTGACGACGCGGCCCTCCCGGTCGGCGATGACGAAGCCCTCGCGCGCCTGCTCGAACACGGCGGCGGCCAGCTGCAGCTTGTCCTCGACCGACTTGCGCTGGGTGATGTCGCGTCCCTCGACCAGCAGGTTGGGCAGCGCGTCGCTGCTGCGCGGGATGGCGCGGATCGACAGCTCCAGCGTCAGGGCGACGCCGTCGGGGCGACGCACGATGAGCTCGTGCGTGAGGACGGCGCCGGCGACGGCCTGGTCGATCACCTCCTGGAACGCGAGTGCCTGCACGGCGTCCAGGCCCAGCTCGGGGATCTCGTCCAGGCGGCGGCCGGCGATCTGCGGATGGCTGACGCGCAGCCACTGCCGCCCGGTGCCGTTCATGTGGCGCAGCGCGCCGCGCGGGTCGAGCACGCACACCAGGTTGGGGCTGCGGTCGATCAGGCGGTTCGCCAGGCGCTCGCGCTGCAGCGAGCGGCGCGTGCGCACGGTCTGCGCGAGCAGGGCACCGGCCAGGCCCAGGAGGGCGACGGCGGCCAGCCAGAACAGCCACAGCGGGACCGGGACCATGGCGCCGGCGGGGGCGGGCGCCGCAAGGGCAGGAACGGTGGCGCTCGCGACGATCGACGCGACGAGGACGGTGCGGGCCGGGCGCAGGCGGGCGGCGGCCGAGGGGCGCGCCAGTGCATCCGCCCGCGGCTCGCCGATCGCGCCTCCCCTGACGCGTGAACGAGGGCCGAGAGACTGCATCCCGGCACTTTGCCCTGGATCGGCATGCAAGGACGAGCGGATAAGGCGCGCGGACGTGCCCTATTTCACGTTGCTCGACGATGGCGCGGCGCCGTGGCGCGAGCGAGCCGGCCCGGATCGCAGCCGGGCCTGCGCCGCCAGCGCGAAGTGCCGCGCCGCGCATCGCGAAGGCGCCGGGCGCGGCGCCCCGTAGAATCGAGCCATGTCTGGCAGCACCTTTGGCGAACTGTTCCGCGTCACCAACTTCGGCGAGTCGCACGGCGTGGCGATCGGCTGCGTCATCGACGGCTGCCCGCCGGGCCTGGCGCTGAGCGAGGCGGACATCCAGGTCGAGCTCGATCGCCGGCGCCCGGGCACCTCGCGCCACGTCACCCAGCGCAACGAGCCGGATGCGGTCGAGATACTGTCCGGGGTATACGAGGGCGTCACCACCGGCACCCCGATCGCCCTGTTGATCCGCAACACCGACCAGCGCAGCAAGGACTACGGCAACATCCTGGACACCTTCCGCCCGGGCCACGCCGACTACACCTACTGGCGCAAGTACGGGCTGCGCGACCCGCGCGGCGGCGGCCGTTCGTCGGCCCGCCTGACCGCCCCGATGGTGGCCGCCGGCGCCGTCGCCCGCAAGTGGCTCAAGGAGCACCGCGGCACCACCTTCGTCGGTTGGATGAGCCAGCTCGGCGACATCCCGATCCCGTTCGTGGACGAGGCGCAGATCCCGCTGAACCCGTTCTTCGCGCCGAACGCGGCCGTCGTGCCGGCGCTCGAGGCGCGCATGGACGAACTGCGCAAGGCCGGCGACTCCTGCGGCGCGCGCATCGAGGTCGTCGCCCGCGGCATGCCCGTGGGCCTGGGCCAGCCGCTGTTCGACAAGCTCGACGCCGACATCGCCTACGCCATGATGGGCGTCAACGCGGTCAAGGGCGTCGAGATCGGCGCCGGCTTCGCGAGCGTCGCCCAGCGCGGCACCGAGCACGGCGACGAGCTGACCCCGGCCGGCTTCGTCGGCAACAACGCCGGCGGCGTGCTGGGCGGCATCTCCACCGGCCAGGACCTTCGGGTGTCGATCGCCATCAAGCCGACCAGCTCGATCCGCACGCCGCGCCGCTCGATCGACCGTGCCGGCAATCCGGCCATGGTCGAGACCTTCGGCCGCCACGACCCCTGCGTCGGCATCCGCGCCACGCCCATCGTCGAGGCGATGCTCGCCCTGGTGGTGATGGACCACGTGCTCGCGCACCGCGCCCAGTGCGGCGACGTCCAGCTCGAGCAGCCTCCCATCCCCGGCGCCGCCCCGCGCGCGTGACGCGCCCGTCACGGCCGCGCACCCCCGTCCGGGGGGGACGGCGCGGCTTTCCGTCCGGCCGCCGGCAGCTTATCCTCGCGGAGGTCGCCGCCGAGCGTGGGCGCCGCTCGCCCGTCGCGCGCTTCCCGCAGCCTGAGCGCCGTCTCCTGCAGTCCGTCGGCCGGAATTCCGGTTCGTCCAGGCGCACTGCAACTCGTCCTGGCCCAGCAGCACTTCGTCGCAATCCGCCCCCATGTCCCACCCAGCCGATCCACACTCCGTCGAAATTCAGGATGGCCCTGAAAAGAAGATGAAGGAAGAGGACATGCGCAAACGCTTGGTATTCGCAGGGGCGGCGATCGTCGTGGCTATCGCGGGAGGTTTCGCGATCAAGGCCGGCAGGGGAGCCGCCGCCGTGCCGGCGAGCGCCGCGATGGCCGCCAACGCGCCCGACGCGGCGGCCAGCGAGGTGCCGCTCGACTTCACGCCGAACGAGGCCTCCAAGCCGCTGCAGCTCGCGCTGCCGCAGGTCGTCGAGTTCTCGGGCCCGCTGGTCGCGCCCAACACCGCGATCGTGCGCGCCAAGGCCACCGGGACGCTGCTGTCGCTGGACGTGCAGGAGGGCCAGCGCGTGAAGGCGGGCGAGCCCATCGGCCGCATCGACGTCAGCGACCTGCAGAGCAAGGTCGCCGAGCGCGCGGCGAACCTCGCGGCCGTCAGGACGACGCTCGACCAGGCCCAGCGCACGCACGAGTCCAACATCGGCCTGGCCAACGACAAGTTCATCTCGCCGATCGCGCTCGAGAACTCCAAATCCGCCCTCGAGAGCGCGAAGGCCGGGGTCGCCGCGGCGCAGGCGGCGCTGGATTCGGCGCGCATCGCGCTGCGCGACGCGTCGCTGCTGGCGCCCATCAGCGGCATCGTGTCGAAGAAGTACGTGGTCTCCGGCGAGAAGGTCACGGCGGAGCAGCAGGTGGTCACCATCGTCGACCTGCACCTGCTGGAGCTGGCCGGCACGGTCGGCACGCAGGAGGTCGGGCAGCTGAGCACCGGCATGCCCGTCACGCTGAAGATCGAGGGCCTGGGCAAGCCCATCGACGGCAAGCTCGCGCGCATCGCGCCGGCTGCCGAGGCCGGCACGCGCTCGATCGGCGTCGTCGTGCAGCTGCAGAACCCGAAGGAGACCATGCGTGCCGGCCAGTACGCGGTCGCGCAGGTGCAGATCGGCGACGCGACGCCGCGCCTGACGGTGCCCATCAGTGCCATCAGCTCCGCGTCGGGCCAGGAATACGTCTGGACGGTGGAGAAGGGCAAGCTGCTGCGCCGCACCGTCACCACCGGCCGCCGCGACCCGGTCAAGGGCCGCGCCGAGGTGATCGAGGGCCTGGCGCCCGACGTCCCGGTGCTGGGCGCGCGCTTCGACAACCTGCGCGAGGGCGCCAAGGCGCGCGTGGTCGCGGTCGCGACCGCCGCCACGCCCAAGCCGCTGCCCACCGCCGCCACCGCCACCCGCTGATCACGCCGTTCCCACGGCCTCGACTCGAGGAGAGTTTCCATGTGGATGACGCGTGTCTCCATCAACAACCCCGTCTTCGCGACCATGGTCATGGTGGCGCTGTGCGTGCTCGGGTTGTTCTCGTACCAGCGGCTGGGCGTCGAGCAGATGCCCGACATCTCGCCGCCGATCGTCTTCATCGCCGTGCAGTATCCCGGCGCGTCGCCCGGCGCCGTCGAGACCGAGATCACCAAGCCGCTGGAGGATGCCCTGAACGGCATCGCCGGCGTCAAGATGATCCGCTCCAACAGCTACGAGGGCCGCAGCGAGACGGTCGTCGAGTTCAAGCTGTCCGTCGACATGACGCGCGCCACGCAGGAAGTGCGTGACAAGGTCTCCGTGGTGCAGTCCGGCTTCAACCGCGACGTCAAGCCGCCGTTCGTCAGCCGCTTCGACGGCGAGAACGCGCAGCCCACCGTGGTGCTCGCGCTGATGGCCAACGGCCGCAGCGACCGCGAGCTGTCGCTGATCGCTGACCAGACGGTGCAGAAGCGCCTGACCAGCGTCGAGGGCGTCGCCCGCGTCACGCCGCTGGGGCTGGTCACGCGCCAGGTGCGCATCGACCTCGACCCGCAGCGCCTGCGCGGCTTCGGCCTCACGCCGGCCGACGTCAGCGCCGCGCTCGTGCGCGCCAACACCGACCAGCCTGTGGGCCTGCTGCAGAACAGGAACGAGGATTCGCTGGTGCGCGTCGAAGGCCGCGTGCTCGATCCCAAGCAGTTCGCCAACGTGGTGGTCTCGCGCAACGCCAGCGGCGGCGTGGTGCTGCTGGGTGACGTCGGCAAGCTGGTCGAGCGCGAGCAGGAGCCGGATTCGCTGTCGCGCATCAACGGCAGGGCGGCCGTCACGTTCAACATCTTCAAGCAGCAGGACGCCAACATCGTGCGCACCGGCGCGGCGATCAAGGCCGCGGCCGACGAGATGCGCAAGTCGCTGCCGCCGGGCGTCGAGCTCAAGCTGATCTACGCCAGCTCGGACTGGGTGGAGCAGTCGCTGGACGGCGTGAAGAAGACCCTCGGCGAGGGCGCGCTGCTGACCATCGCCATCGTGTTCCTGTTCCTGCACAGCTGGCGCTCGACGATCATCACCGGCCTGACGCTGCCGATCTCGGTCATCGCCTCGTTCATCGCGATCAACGCCTTCGGCTTCACGCTGAACTTCATGACGATGATGGCGTTGTCGCTGTGCATCGGCCTGCTGATCGACGACGCGATCGTGGTGCGCGAGAACATCGTGCGCCACGTCGGCATGGGCCAGGACCACCACACGGCCGCGCGTCGCGGCACCGACGAGATCGGCCTGGCCGTGATGGCCACCACCTTCGCGATCTGCGCGGTGTTCGTGCCGGTGGCCTTCATGAAGGGCATCGTCGGCAAGTTCTTCTTCCCGTTCGGCATCACGGTGGTGTCCGCGGTGGTCGTGTCGCTGTTCGTCAGCTTCACGCTCGACCCGATGCTGTCGTCGATCTGGAAGGATCCGCCGGCCGTCACGATGCAGCGCATCTGGGGCGTGGGCCACATGATGCGGGCCGTCGACTGGGCCATGGCCAGGCTGCACCACATCTACGAACGCCTGATCACGTGGGCCTTCAGCGGCCGCCGCTACCGCATGCTCGTGCCGCCGGTGCCGGCGTACGGCTTCGGCTTCGGGGCCGACGGGCGGCGCCTGGTGCACGGCCGGCGCCAGCTGCGCTTCGCCACGCTCACCCCGCGCGGCATCGTGCTGTGGTCGGCCGTGGGCACCTTCTTCGCGGCCATCGCGCTGGCCACCACGATCGGCGCGGAGGCGATCCCGCAGACCGACCAGAGCTACACCAACCTGAACATCACGATGCCGGTGGGCACCAGCCTGGCGCGCGCCGACGAGAAGATGAAGCAGGTCGAGGCCATCATCGGCTCGATGCCCGAGATCGACTCGCTGTCCACGCAGGTCGGCGGCGACAACGGCCACAACACCGCCTACATCGGCATCGGCCTGAAGCCGCGCCACCAGCGCCAGCTCAACCAGTTCCAGGTCGAGGACGAGATCCGCAAGCGCCTGCAAGGCCTGCCGGGCATCTCGGTGGCGCTCGGCAACCGCCCGATCTTCATCTCGATCCTGGGCCCGGATCCGACCGTGCTCGACCAGATCACGGCCGACCTCGGCGCCAAGATCAGGAAGGTCAAGGGCGTGACCGACTTCGAATCCTCGGTCAAGCCCGGCCTGCCCGCGTACGCCGTGCGCGTGCGCCCGGACGCCGCGCGCCAGCTGGGCATGACGCCGCAGCAGCTGTCGGCCAGCCTGCGCGCCTACGTGCAGGGCGACGTGTCGACCTACTGGACGACGCCCGACGGCCAGCAGGTCGAGGTGCAGCTGCGCCTGCCGCAGGCCAGCCGCGAGACCGTCGCGCAGCTCAACAAGCTGCCGGTGGCCTTCGCTGCCGACGGCACGCCGGTGCCACTGGAAAGCGTCGCCACGATCGAGCCCGTCACCAACCCGGACGTGATCAAGCGCCAGGACCTGCAGCGCCGCCAGGCGGTCTACGCCGGCGTGGACGTGAAGTCGGGCCGCACGGTGGGCCAGGTCAACGCCGACATCGACAAGATCGTCAAGGCCACCGTGCTGCCCCCGGGCTACCGCTTCGACGTGGGCGGCGCCGCGCAGGACCAGGACGACATCTTCGGCAACATCGGCTCCGCGCTGGGCCTGGCGCTGATCTTCATCTACATCGTGCTGGCCAGCCAGTTCGGCAGCTTCCTGCAGCCGCTGGCGATCATGGCCTCCCTGCCGCTGTCGCTGATCGGCGTGATGATCTCGCTGAAGGCGTTCCACTCGACCATCAACCTGTTCTCGCTGATCGGCCTGATCATGCTGATGGGCCTGGTGACGAAGAACGCCATTCTGCTCGTCGACTTCGCCAACCATGCGCGCAAGGCCGGGGCGACGCTGGCCGAGGCCGTGCTCACCGCGGGCCAGATCCGGATGCGCCCGATCATCATGACGACGGCCGCGATGGTGTTCGGCATGTTCCCGCTCGCGCTCGCGCTCGATGAAGGCGGTGAGCTGCAGGCGCCGATGGGCCGCGCCATCATCGGCGGTGTCATCACCTCGACGCTGCTGACGCTGGTGGTGGTGCCCGTGATCTACGCCTACATCGAGCAGTGGGTGGGCTTCTTCAAGCATCGCCTGGACGCCAGCTCGCGCGGCGCCTGCGTCGGCGCGGTGCTGTCGGGCCTGGTGGGCGTCGTGCTGATGATGACCGGCGTGCCGATGGCCGGCGTCGGCGCCGTGATGGCGGTGGCGATCGGCCTGAGCGTGTGGGCCTGCTGGTCCTACGCCACGTCCAACGCGTACCACCGCGGCTGGGCTGCCATGGGCCTGCTGGGCATGCTGGGCTTCATGATCCTGGCCTTCCTGCGCCCCATCCAGGACGGCGGCCCGCCGGAAGAGCTGTCGATGGCGCCGCCCAACACGATGGCGCCCGATTCGCAGCCTGACTCCGAGCCCGAGGCCGACTCCGTGATGGCCTGATCCGGCGCCGCTCGCATGCCTGGGCCGGCGGCCGCGAACCTCGCGGCCGCCGGCCATTTCGCTTCCGGGACCGCTGGAGGCCCGGGACGCGCCATCCGTCCGGCTCGCCGGAGCCGGGGCGCGCGTCGCTGCTAACGTGACGGCATGAGAACCGTCCTCGTTGTGCTGCTGGCCATGCACGCCGGCGCCGCCCTCGCGCAGTACAAGTGCACCACCGCCGGTGGCGCGATCACGTTCCAGCAGACGCCGTGTCCCGGCAGCCAGAAGGAAGAAAAGCTGGTCGTGGTCCCCAATGGTCACCCGCCGCCGGGCTCGGGCGTGGCGGCCGCGGCGCCCCGGCAGGAGATCGCCCGCAAGGGGCTCACCCTCGACGAGCGCATGCTGTCCGGCTACGAGAAGGCGCACCGGCGCGAAGCCGTGGCGCAGGCGCTCAAGACCGCCGAGGACGAGAAGGCCAGGCGGTCGGCGCAGCGGCTCGAGGACATCGCGGCGGCACGGCGGCGGATCGGAGACGGCCCGGCCGAGGCGAAGGCGTTGCGCGACGCGCTCGACGCGATCGACAGCCGCTACAAGGCGCTGGGCGAGATCGACGACCGGCGCGTGCGCTCGGCGCAGGAGGCGCTGGCCGCCTGGGACAAGGACAACCCCTGAGGGCGGGGCCCGCAGCCGCGGCGCGTCGTCCGGCGAATCAGCGCTGGGGCGGCGGCCGGCGGGCGAGGCGGCCGAGGACGGCGTCGCAATCGCTGCACGCGCGCAGCTCGGTGTCGCCGGCCGGCGTCTCCAGCGTCGCGGTGCCGCCGGCGCGGATCTCCCAGTGCCAGACGCCGCTGGCCGAGCGCGCGGTGCCGCGCACGTAGCAGGGCAGGATGTCCCAGTCGTCGTGCTGCTGGCGTGCGGTCACGACCACGGAGCGCGCCAGGAAGTAGCGTGCCTGGGCAGCGGTCAGCGTGAAGTCGGCGCAGGAATCGCCGCCCGCCTCGGCCCCGCGCGACTCGATGCGCACCTCGTCGAGCGCGGCCCCCATCGGCGGCGCCGTCGCGCAGCCCGCGAGGGCGAGGAGGGGAGCCGCCAGGAACAGGGGTTGTCGCATGGTCGGCCAGTGTCGCGCATTTTTCGCGCGTTGCTCAACATTCGACGATGTTGACGGCCAGTCCGCCGCGCGCGGTCTCCTTGTACTTGGTCTGCATGTCGGCACCGGTCTCGCGCATCGTCTTGATGACCTTGTCCAGGCTCACGTGGTGCGTGCCGTCGCCGCGCATCGCCATGCGCGCCGCGTTGATGGCCTTGACCGACGCGATCGCGTTGCGCTCGATGCAGGGGATCTGCACGAGGCCGCCCACCGGGTCGCAGGTCAGCCCGAGGTGGTGCTCCATGCCGATCTCGGCGGCGTTCTCCACCTGGCGCGGCGAGCCGCCCATCACGGCGGCCAGGCCGGCGGCGGCCATCGAGCAGGCCACGCCCACCTCGCCCTGGCAGCCGACCTCCGCGCCGGAGATCGACGCGTTCTCCTTGTAGAGGATGCCGATCGCCGCGGCGGTGAGCATGAAGTCGATGACGCCCTTGTCGTTGGCGCCCGGCACGAAGCGCGTGTAGTAGTGCAGCACGGCCGGGACGATGCCCGCGGCGCCGTTGGTGGGCGCGGTGACGACGCGGCCACCGGCGGCGTTCTCCTCGTTGACGGCCAGCGCGTAGAGGTTGACCCAGTCCATCACCATCAGCGGGTCGCGCATCGCGGCCTCCGGGTTGACGGTGAGGTCGCGGAACAGCTGCGCCGCGCGGCGCTTGACCTTGAAGCCGCCGGGCAGGATGCCCTCCGTGCGGCAACCGCGCGCCACGCACTCCTGCATCACCTGCCAGATCTTCATCAGGCCGGCGTCGATCTCGGCGTCGGTGCGCCAGTGGCGCTCGTTGCGCCGCATCAGCTCGGCGATGCCGATGCCGTGCTCGTCGCACAGGCGCAGCAGGTCGTCGCCGCTGTGGAACGGGTGGGGCAGGACGGTGGTGTCGGGCGCGACCACCTTCTGCCTGGAGCCATCCGCCGCCACCTCGTCGCTGACGACGAAGCCGCCGCCCACCGAGTAGTACACGCGGTTCTCGAGCTCGTTGCCCTGGTCGTCCCAGGCGGTGAAGCGCATGCCGTTGGCGTGGAACGGCAGCGTCTCGCGCCGGTGCATCACGAGGTCGGCGGACTCGTCGAACGCGATCTCGCGGCTGCCGTTGAGCGTCACGCGATGCTGCGTGCGAATGGCCTCGAGCAGGGCGGGCACCTGCTCGATGTCCACCGTGTCCGGCTCGTGGCCGGCCAGGCCCAGCAGCACGGCCTTGTCGCTGCCGTGGCCCTTGCCGGTGGCCCCGAGCGAGCCGTACATCTCGGCCTTCACGCGCGCGGTGCGCGCGAGCGCCCCCTCGTGCGCGAGGCGGGCGACGAACATGCGCGCGGCGCGCATCGGGCCCACCGTGTGCGAGCTCGACGGGCCGATGCCGATCTTGAAGAGGTCGAAAACCGAGACTGCCATGGGATGCCTTCAGCTGAAACAGTCAGCCGCGGCAGGGCGCTCGTGGCACCGCCGCGACTTCCACGATACGACCCCGCCGCCATTCGCATGGCGGCATGGGGATCAGGCCTGCAGCGCCTCGGCTTCGGCAGCCTGCTCGAATTCCGACATCGGCACGCAGCTGCAGAACAGGTTGCGGTCGCCGTAGACGTTGTCGACGCGGCCCACCGGCGACCAGTACTTGCCCAGCCGCAGTGCCGGCACCGGATAGGCGGCATCCTCGCGCGAGTACGCGTGGGGCCAGTCGGCCTTGAGCAGTGCCTGCGCGGTGTGCGGCGCGTTCTTCAGCGGATTGTCGTCGCGCGGCCAGCTGCCCTGTTCGACCCGGGCGATCTCCGAGCGGATGGCGATCATCGCGTCGCAGAAGCGGTCGAGCTCGGCCAGCGGCTCGCTCTCGGTGGGCTCGACCATCAGCGTGCCGGCCACCGGGAACGACAGCGTCGGCGCGTGGAAGCCGTAGTCGATCAGGCGCTTGGCGACGTCCTCGGCGCTGATGCCGGAACTGTCCTTGAGCGGACGCAGGTCGAGGATGCACTCGTGCGCGACGCCGCCGCCCTGGATGCCGGCGATGTTGCCGCTGAAGTGGATGTCGTAGTGCTGCGACAGGCGCGCGGCGATGTAGTTGGCGTTCAGGATGGCCGTCTCGGTGGCCTGGCGCAGGCCGGCCGCCCCCATCATGCGCACGTACATCCAGCTGATCGGCAGCACCGCCGCGTTGCCCAGCGGGGCCGCGGACACGGCACCGACGCGCCGGTCGTCTCCGGCGCCCAGGCCGGCCGCGCGGTGCGCGGGCAGGAAGGGCACCAGGTCGGCCACCACGCAGACCGGGCCGACGCCCGGGCCGCCGCCACCGTGCGGGATGCAGAAGGTCTTGTGCAGGTTCAGGTGGCTGACGTCGCCGCCGAACTCGCCCGGCGCCGCCACGCCCACCATCGCGTTCATGTTGGCGCCGTCGACGTAGACGCGGCCGCCGTACTGGTGGACGAGCGCGCACAGCGCCTTGACGCCCGGCTCGAACACGCCGTACGTGGACGGGTAGGTGATCATCATCGCGGCGAGGTCGTCCTTGTGCGCGACGCACTTGGCCTCGAGGTCGGCCATGTCGACCTCGCCCTCGGCGGTGCACTTCACCACCACGACCTTCATGCCCACCATCTGCGCCGACGCCGGGTTGGTGCCGTGCGCCGACTCGGGGATCAGGCAGACGTCGCGCGCGCCTTCGCCGCGCGAGGCGTGCCAGGCCTTGATGACCAGCAGGCCCGCGTACTCGCCCTGCGAGCCGGCATTGGGCTGCAGGCTGACGCCGGCGTAGCCCGTGGCCTGCTCGAGCCATTTGCACAGCTGTTCATCGAGCAGGCGGTAGCCCTCGAGCTGGTCGGCCGGGGCGAACGGGTGCACGTGCGCGAACTCGGGCCACGTGATGGGGATCATCTCGCTGGTGGCGTTGAGCTTCATCGTGCACGAGCCCAGCGGGATCATGCTGCGGTCCAGCGCCAGGTCCTTGTCGGACAGGCGGCGGATGTAGCGCAGCATTTCCGTCTCGCTGTGGTGCGTGTTGAACACCGGGTGCGAGAGGAAGTCGCTGGTGCGCAGCAGCTCGGCGGGCAGGCGCAGCGCCACGCCCTGCTCGAACTCGTCGAACGACGGCAGCGCCTGGCCCGGGGCGAAGATGCCCCACAGCGCGGTCAGGCAGGCGCGCGTGGTGCACTCGTCGAACGTGACCGACACGCTGCCTGCGCTGGCGCGGCGCAGGTTCATGCCGGCGGCGACGGCGCGTGCGAGCACGGCGTCCGTCTGCGGACCGGTGGCGACCTCGACGGTGTCGAACGCGTGCGCGTTGACGACCGTGAGCCCGCGCTGCGCGAGGCCGGCGGCGAAGATGGCGGCGAACGACGCGACGCGGCGCGCGATGCGGCGCAGTCCCCGGGGACCGTGGTAGACGGCGTACATGCTGGCGATGACCGCCGGCAGCACCTGCGCCGTGCAGATGTTGGACGTCGCCTTCTCGCGGCGGATGTGCTGCTCGCGCGTCTGCAGCGCCAGGCGGTAGGCCGGCGCGCCATGGGTGTCGACGCTGACGCCCACCAGGCGGCCCGGCAGCGAGCGCTTGAGCGCGTCCTGCGTGGCGAGATAGGCCGCGTGCGGGCCGCCGCAGCCCATGGGCATGCCGAAGCGCTGCGTGTTGCCGCAGGCGATGTCGGCGCCGAACTCGGCCGGGGCCTGCAGCAGCGTCAGTGCCAGCAGGTCGGCAGCGACGATGACCAGGCCGCCGCGCGCGTGCACCGCGTCGACGATGGGCTTGAGCACGCGCACCTGCCCGGTGACGCCGGGGTACTGGAACAGCGCGGCGAAGCAGTCCTTCTCGCCGGCCTGCTCCGCGCCGCCGACCACCACCTCGATGCCCAGCGGCTGCGCGCGCGTCTGCACGACCTCGATCGTCTGCGGCAGCACGTCGTCGGCGACGAAGAACACCCTCGACTTGCTCTTGCCCATGCGCTGCGCCAGCGTCATCGCCTCGGCGGCGGCGGTGGCCTCGTCCAGCATCGACGCGTTGGCGATGGCCATGCCCGTGAGGTCGGTGACCATGGTCTGGAAGTTCAGCAGCGCTTCCATGCGGCCCTGCGAGATCTCCGCCTGGTAGGGCGTGTAGGCCGTGTACCACGCCGGGTTCTCGAGGATGTTGCGCAGGATGACGCCCGGCGTGATCGTGCCGTGGTAGCCCTGGCCGATGAAGCTCTTGAGCACCTTGTTCTTCGCGGCGACCGCCTTCAGCTCGGCCAGGGCCTTCGCCTCGGTGACCGCGTCGGGGATCGCCATCGCCTGGCCGCGCACGATGTTCTTCGGCACCAGCGCCGAGATCAGGGCCTCGCGCGAGGCGGCGCCGATGGCCGACAGCATGCGCGCCTCGTCGGCGGCGTCGGGGCCGATGTGGCGGGCGACGAATTCGGCGGCGTTCTCGAGCTCGGCCAGCGGGGGGGTGGCGGTCAGGGACATGGGCAATTCCAGGCGTGCAGGGGTCGGGGCAGGAAGCGCCCGGCACGCGTCGGGTGGACGCGGCCGGTCAGGCGCAGGTGCGGAGCGACGCGGTCACGTCGCGCGCGGGCAGGGACGGTGGCCGGGTCAGAGCGTCTTGAGCAGCGCGTCGTAGGCCGGCGCGTCCATCAGCTCGTCGAACTCGGCCATGTTGGCGATCTTCACCTTGAAGAACCAGCCTTCGCCCAGCGGATCGGTGTTGGCCAGCGCCGGCTCGTCGCGCAGCTTCTCGTTGACCTCGACGACCTCGCCGGAAACCGGCATGTAGATGTCGGCGGCGGCCTTGACCGACTCGACGACGCCGGCGATCTCGCCCTTGGCGAACGAGCGGCCGACGGCGGGCAGGTCGACGAACACGACGTCGCCGAGCGCGTCCTGGGCGTGCAGCGTGATGCCCACGACGGCGGCGTCATGATCTTCGATGTTGATCCATTCGTGGTCGGTCGTGAACTTGGTCGTCATGCAAGGCTCCTGGAAAAAGGGCGGAAGGTCGGGAAGGAAACGGGGGCGGGCGAGCGGCGCGCGCTCAGCCGCGGAAGTAGCGGTGCGGCGCGAACGGCATCGGGGTCACGCGCATCGGCAGGCGCTTGCCGCGCACCTCGGCGTAGACCTCGTGCGCGACGATCGCGTGGTCGACGGGCAGGTAGGCCATGGCCACCGGCTGGTTCACGGTCGGGCCCAGGGTGCCGCTGGTGACGACGCCCAGCTTGTGGCCGTGGTGGTCGACGATGACGGTGCCTTCGCGCACCGGCGCGCGCTCGAGGCCGAGCAGGCCGACGCGCTTGGTGCGCGCGCCCACGGCCAGCTGCTTGCCGATGATGTCGGCGCCGGGATAGTGGTTCTCGCGCTCGCCGCCCGGGCGGCGCACCTTCTGGATGGCCCAGGTGAGCGCGGCCTCGACCGGCGTGGTGGTGGCGTCGATGTCGTTGCCGTACAGGCACAGCCCGGCTTCCAGGCGCAGCGAGTCGCGCGCGCCCAGGCCGACGGGCTTGACCTCGGGCTGCTCGAGCAGCTTGCGCGCCAAGGTGTCGGTGTCGGCCGCCGCCACGGAGATCTCGAAGCCGTCCTCGCCCGTGTAGCCCGATCGCGTGACGTAGCAGGGCACGCCGCCGACCTTGAAGAAGCCGCCGGTCATGAAGGTGAGCTTCTCGATGCCGGGCGACAGGCGCGCCATCGCGTGCACGGCCATCGGGCCCTGCAGCGCCAGCAGGCCGCGGTCGAACATCGTGACGATGTCGCAGCGGCTGCCGATGCGCTCGCGCAGGTGGCGCAGGTCGGCGTCCTTGCACGCGGCGTTGACGATGACCAGCAGGCCGTCGTCGCGATGCGTGACCATCAGGTCGTCCATGATGCCGCCCTGGGCGTTCGTGAACAGGGCGTAGCGCTGCTTGTTGAGGCCCAGGCCGACGATGTCGACCGGCACCAGCGTCTCCAGCGCCCGGGCGGCGTCGTCGCCCTTGAGCAGGATCTGGCCCATGTGCGAGACGTCGAACAGCGCGGCTTCGTGGCGGCACTGGCGGTGCTCGGCCAGGATGCCCGCCGGATACTGCACGGGCATCGAGTAGCCGGCGAACGGCACCATGCGGGCGCCGAGTTCGAGGTGCAGGGCGTGCAGCGGGGTCTGCAGCAGCGGGGCGGAGGTGGTTTCAGCGGACATCGTCGTTCCTTCGAGGGCAGTCGGTCCCGCCCCATCGTACGGGCGGCTCAATGCCCTCGCTGTCCGCTTTACCTGAGAGATTGCAGCGCCGGTGTGCCGACCCCGCTTGCCCCTTCGGTGGACGATCTCGCCGCCGGCTGGATGGCCGTCGACCGCATCGTCTCTCTCCAGTGAGGAACGCCTGCTTTCGACAGGCGTCTCGTCAGTCCTTTTGCCTGAGCGTTCGGAGTGTTGGCCCCTGCGCCTTCGGCGGCCCGCCGCGACGCGCGAACGCGGGCAGCCGACTCTCTCCTGACAAGCGGGCAGTTTAGCATCGGGCAGGCAGGGGGCAAGGAGGGCGCGCCGGCCCATGCCGAGGGGGTGTAAATATCTGTTGCCAACCCGGCGATTCCATGGAGAATTTGGCGGATCAGAAGAAATTCCCGCCGGCTGGTCGCTCGACGGGAGGGCGCGTGGGGGAGCGGTGTTGGCGTCGGGTGTCCGGCGAGTCGTTCTGCTCGTTCCGACCTGCGGCCGATGTCGAATCCCCGAGGGTAGCGAGCACCGTCATGACCCAGCCAGTTTCCCGGCCGCCGTCAGCCCCCGAGGCTGCCCCGGGCCCCGAGGAGCCCATCACCGAATTCGTCGCGCACGATCCGGGCATCCCCTCGCCGCAGTCGTCGATCGAGCGCGAGATCGCGCGTTCCGAGCGCGCCTCGGCCGCGCTGGCCGCCACCCGGGCCCTCGCGCGTGCCGCCTTCACCGATTCGCAGCTGGCCGCCGACGACGCCGCGGCCGCCGCCGCGGATGCCGCCGAGGACGCCATCGACAGCGAATGGGTGCGCACCGAATACGTCGCGCTCGAGCAGACGCTGCCGCCGGACGACGACGCGCGCCGCGACGCCGTGCCGCGCAACCTGGCTGGCGGCAGCGTCAATCCCGGCATCGCCGCACCGCTGGGCCGCGCCTTCCCTGGCGCCTCGATGGCCGACGCGTCGCCGAAGACGCGCACCGTCGCCCAGGCGCAGTTCCACCACGAGGCCCGGCATGCGCCGAAGGCCGAGCCGGCGCCCGCACCCACGGGCCACCCGGCGCGTCCGGTGGTGACGCCGTCGCAGGCCGCCGCGCCGTCGCGCGCGAAGGCGCCGGCCCGCGCACCCGCGCGCGGCGGGCTGCGCTTCCTGCTGGCGGCCGGCCTCGGCGGCGTGGTCGTCCTGGCAGGTGGCGGCCTCGCATGGCGCGCGGGCCTGCTGTCGCACGCCGCGGCGCCCGCGACGGCTGATGCGACGACACCCGCCCCGGCGGCGAGCCCCCTCGCGACGCCTGCCGCGGTGGCCGCGCAGGCCGAGGCTGAGCGCGTGCTGTCCCCGGCGGCACCGCAGGAGATTCCCGTCACGCCCGCGGCCGGCCCCACGCCGCCGCGCGGCGAGGCCGAAACGGACGCGGCGCTGGCTGCCGCCGCCCGCGCCGCCGCGGTGCCGGCCGCTTCGGTGCGCGCCGTCGATCCGGCATCGATGCGGCGGCCGCAAGCGCCTGCATCGGTCGCTCCCGCGGCCGCCAGCACGCCGGCGCCCGCGGTGCGCGGCAAGGCCAGCGTGGCCGCCGCCATCGCCGACGCGCAGGCGCGGGCGGATCGCTTCCTGTCCTCGAACCCGGGCGGCAAATCCGCACCGGCGGCGCCCGAAGGCAAGCCGGCCCAGTGACCGCGCTGCATACGGTCACTCGTATCCGGCTCCAATGAGAAAAGGCGCCCCGCGAAGGAGGCGCCTTTCGGTCATGCGTTGACCGGATCAGCCGTATCAGTTGCCCTTGGCGGCGGCCTTGTCGACGTCGGCCTGGCCTTCGGCCTTGGTCTTCTCGGTCTTGATGGCGGCCTTGGTCTTGTCCTTGTGCGCTTCGGCCTTCGCCTTGGACACCTTGGTGTCGGCCTTCACGTCGGCCTTGGCTTCGTCGGCGTTGGCGTCGGCGGCGGTCTTCTCGGCCTTGGCCTGCTGCTTGGCCTTGTCTTCCGAATCGGCCTTGTCGACCTTGGCTTGCGCCTTGGACTTGTCCTTCATCGCATCGTTGTGCGCTTCGGTCTTCTTCTTGGAGGCCTTGGCCTCGGCCTTGTTCACCTTCTCGTCGGCCTTGGCGTCGGCCTTGGCTTCGGAGTTGGCGGCCTTGGCGTCGGCCTTTTCGGCCTTGGATTCGGCCTTCTGGACATCCTTGCTCATGGCGGGCGCGCTGGCCTGGGCCATCGCCATCGAAGCGAACAGGGAGGCGATCAGGGCGGCGAGGAGCTTGCTCATTGTCATTTCCTTCATGGGTTTGTGTGGAGCACCGACCGACCATCGATCGAGTCCATGTGCCTGCAACGCGGGAGGCCGGGTGCTTCGTTGACAGGTTGCGGACTTCCACATGCGGAAGTTTTTTCCTGTCGCGCGAGCGAATTCGGCGGCTCCGATGGTGCGTTCGTCGCAAGTCCATTACGTATGGCAAACGTCGCGCCCACGCGCGCTCAGGGTGTTCCCGCGTGGGCCTCGCCGGTGACGATTCGAAACCGATCCGGTGCGCGCCGCGCTTCGTGCGAGCGCTAACCGCGATGCGTGTCGCCGATCAGCGACAGGATTCGCCGTCTAACTTTCTAATGAGTGGGACACACGCCGCCGCGGCCCGCGCCGTGGAGGGATGGGGCGCTGCTCGACGGTTGGAAGCGATGCGGACGCTGCTCAGCCCGGCGCCCGCGCACCGCGCCGCAGCCGCGACACGCTCACCGCGGCGCCCGCGAGCGCGATGCCCACGCCGATCAACAGGCACAGGTGCTCCCCGTCGTTCGGCACGGCGTGGAAGACCAGCGCGGTGAGCGAGGCGCCCACCGTCATGCCCGTCAGCCGCGCCGTCGCCAGCATGCCGCCCGCGGCGCCGGCGCGCTCGCGCGGGGCGCTGCCCAGCATCGTGCGGTTGTTGGGCGCCTGGAAGAAGCCGAAGCCCAGGCCGCACAGCGCCATGCGCCAGAGGATGGACAGCGTCGACGCGTCCGCCGGCAGGCGCGACATCAGCCACAGTCCGCAGGCCAGCACCAGCAGCCCTGCGGTGCCCAGGATGGCCGCGGGCACGCGGTCGGCCAGGCGCCCGGCGAGTGGCGCGACCAGGCCCACGCCGACGGGCCAGGGCGTCATCAGCAGGCCGGTCTGCACCTGGTCGCGATGCAGCGCCGCCTGGAACCAGAACGGCAGAGCGATGAACGCCAGCGTGTAGGCCGCGAACGAGCAGATCGACGTCAGGGTCGACAGCGCGAACACGGGAATGCGCAGCAGGTCGATCGGGATCAGCGGGCGCGCGTCGTGGCGTTCGCGCAGGAACAGCACGAGGCCCGCGAGCACGCCGGCGGCCACCTCGAGCGCGCCCAGCGGCCCCGGCGCGCCGTGCGTGAGCGTGTCGGCGCCGATGAAGAACAGCCCGAACGCCAGCGCGCTGAGGCCGGCGCTGGGCCAGTCGAGGGCCTTGTCCGACAGCGTCGACCACGGCAGCACGCGTGCGGCGAACATAACGTTGGCCACGCCGATCGGCACGTTGACCGCGAACAGCCACTGCCACGGCCCGACGGCGAGGATGCCCGAAGCGACCGTGGGCCCGACCGCGCCCGCCACCGACACCACCAGCGCGTTCAGCCCGACGCCGTGGCCCAGCGATTTCTGCGGGTAGGTGAAGCGCACCAGCGCGCCGTTGACGGCCATGATGCCCGCCGCACCCAGCCCCTGCGCCACGCGCGCGGCGATCAAGGTCGCGATCGAGTCCGACATCGCGCACGCCAGCGAGCCGAGCGTGAACAGCACGAGCCCGCCGATGTAGACGCGCCGATAGCCGATGCGCTCGCCGAGCGTGGCCAGCGGCAGCAGCAGCACCACGATCGCCAGCTGGTACGCGTTGACGACCCACACCGACGCCGCCGGCGCGACGCCCAGCTGGCGCGCGATCGCGGGCAGCGCGATGTTGGCCACCGCCGAATCGAGCACAGCCATCGTCACCGCGACGGCGATCGCGAGCATGGCCCAGCGCCGCTGCGGCAAGGGCAGGCCGTCGGGATGGATGGTGGGGGTCAGGGCGCGGCTCCGGCAGGCGACGTGGGGCGCGGCCATTGTCGCTGCGCCCGCCCGGGGCGGATGCGTGCGAAGACACGCCGCGGCACTTCGGCTACGCTGGAGGCCCGACCCACGCCGCACCGTGATCTCGAACCTCACGATCCGTTTCGCCACGCCCGCCGATGCCGCCGCGATCGCCGCGCTGTCGCGCGTGGAGATCGAGCAGGGCCTGCCCTGGACGTGGCGCGAACCGCGCGTGCGCGGCGCCATCGCCGACCCCGACACCAACGTCATCGTCGTGGGCCGGCCCTGCGCCGTGACAGCCTTCGGCCTCATGTACTACGCCGTCGACGACGCGCACCTGCTGCTGTTCGCCGTGCACCGCTCGCAGCAGCGCCGCGGCATCGGCAGCGCGCTGCTGCAATGGCTGGAGGACGCCGCGCGCGCCGCGGGCGCGTCACGCATCCGCGTGGAGGCGCGCCTGGACAACGAGGCCGCGCGCAGCTTCTACAACGAGCGCGGCTACCACGAGGGCGAGATCGTCAGGCGCATGTACAGCGGGATGCTGGACGGGGTGCGGCTCGAGAAGTGGCTGCGCAGCGGCGTTGGCGGCTGAGTCCGCCGCCGGGTCAGGGAAGCGTCGCCGGCGACGAGAAGGGCTTGTCGGCGTCCACGACGAACATCACCAGCGCGTGCAGGTCGGTCGTGCCGCTGCTGGACACCTGCATCGCCATGTCGGCACCATGACCCGCCTCGACGTGGCACGCCTGCACGTGCAGCGTGTCGTGCGCGCCGCGGATGCTCTGCTCCCCGCTCAGGACGTAGAACGCCTCCGAGCCGGGATGACTGTGCACGGACGTGACGCTGCCCGGCGGCCCGCTGGCGTCATTGATGCGCAGCAGGTATCGCGAGGCCTGCACCCGCGGGATGGGGCCGACCTCGGCGACCTTGGTGGCGCCCCGTGTCGCTTCGCCGGCCGCGCCGAGCGTGAACAGCCAGGTCCGGCCCGCCGACTCGGCCACCAGGCTCCATGCGCCGGCCGCGGACTCGGCCTGCGCGCGATCGGCGACCGTCTCGATGCGCCAGTACAGCGCGCCGGCCGGCAACTCCGCGACGCGGCGTTCGGCCAGCGGCTTGACGAGGAGGGCGGGCTGCGCAGCCGCGGGCGCGAGGGCCAGCGACATGCACAGGGCCAGCACGGTGCTGGCGAGGATCCGGCGCGCGGAGGTCATGGCGTTCGCCCCGAAACCCTGGAGCCGCCATGCTAGTCATCATGTGCGCGGCGCGCTGGCGCGGACTAGGGGGCTTCGCCCGCGCCGCCGACGAAAAGACCGCCACGCGGGCGGTCTTTCACGGGTCGAATCGGGTGACGAGCCTGACCCCGGCACTGGTCACAACAGTTAGGGCTGCTTCGTTCCCGACCTGACCCGGTTGGCCGTGCTTCCATGCGAGGAGGCCCGTCACGAGTGATTGTATCCGAGGCGGGATCGCGCGTCGCTCGCAGGAATGAAATCGCCCCGCGATCGCAGGCCGGACGGCATGCGGGCACGGGGCGGATGGCCCGGGGGAGCGGGCGGTCAGCGCAGTTGCAGGTCGTCGTCGCCGAAGCGGATGTTCAGCGGCTCGATGAGCAGTTGCTTGGGACCGTCCTCGACCGTGCCGGCGATGCAGGCGCCGATGCCCAGGTCCTCGGCGACCTGGCAGGCCTGCGAGGCCTGGTCGGCCGGCATGAACAGCGCGAAGCCGGCGCCCATGTTGAGCGTGCTGTAGGCCTCGCGGTCGTCGTGCTTGGCCCACTGCTGGATGAACTTCAGGACCGGCGGCACCGCGGGGACCTGGGTGATGCGGTACGTGAACGGCTTCGGATGGCGCAGCAGCTTGCGCCAGCCGTGGCCGGTGATGTTGGCGCTGTAGTGCACCGTGAGGCCGGCCTGGGCCAGGGCCTCGGTGACGGGCGAGTACAGCGTGGTCGGGGCGAGCAGGGCCTCGCCGTAGCTCAGGCCGGGGGCCACGGGCGTCATGTAGCCGTTGGGCAGGCGCTCGACGAGCTTGCGCGCCAGGCTCAGGCCGTTGGCGTGGATGCCGCTGGAGCTCAGCAGCACGATGGCGTCGCCGGCCTGCAGGTGGTCGCCGACGGACAGGCGCGATTTCGGGTTGACGATGCCGGTGCACGACGACGCGAGGTCGATGCGGCCGCCCTCGACGATGCCCGCCAGCGCCGGCGTCTCGCCGCCGCCCCAGGCCACGCCGCAGGTGTCGCACGCCGCCTTCCAGCCGTCGACCAGCGCCTTGGCGCGCAGCTTGTCGCTGAACCAGTCGCTGCCGCCCGCGGCCCAGTAGGCCTGCACGACCAGCGGGGTGGCGCCCACGGTGATCAGGTCGTTGATCGACATCGCGATGGTGTCCTGCGCGATGCCGGCGTAGTAGCTCTGGCCGGTGAGCTCGGCCATCTCGTCGGCGACCAGCGCCTTGGAGCCGAGGCACTCGACGATGCTCGCGATGTAGAACGGGCCGACGTCGACGACGTAGGCCGACTCGCCGCGCGACGCGGCGACCTCGGTGAAGCCGTGGCCCGACAGGTGGGGGGCGGTGGCGGCGGCGGCGCGCTGGGCGGCCACCTTCAGCGGGTCGATCAGGTCGTAGTTGACGCCGGCCTGCTCGTAGCTGAGCGTGTCGGGATTCGAGGAGGAGTGCGAAGACATCCCGCGATTATCGACGATGCCGGCGGGAGTTTCGGGGCTCCCCCTTGGACGTCCGTCCGGACGCCGCCAAACGGCGGGTTCCGTCATCCGGGAGTCTCCGGCTGCCCCGGTAGAATCGTCCCGCATGAGCTACGTCGTCCTCGCACGCAAGTACCGCCCGCGCACCTTCGAGCAGATGGTGGGGCAGGACCACGTCGTGCGCGCGCTCACGCATGCGCTGGAGCAGGGCCGCATCCACCACGCCTACCTGTTCACCGGCACGCGGGGAATCGGCAAGACGACGGTGTCGCGCATCCTGGCCAAGAGCCTGAACTGCACCGGGCCGGACGGGCAGGGTGGCATCACGGCGCACCCGTGCGGCGTCTGCACGGCGTGCACCGAGATCGACGGCGACCGCTTCATCGACTACATCGAGCTCGACGCCGCGTCCAACCGCTCGATCGACGAGATCCGCGACCTGATCGAGCGTGCCGCCTACAAGCCGAGCGTGGGCCGCTACAAGGTCTTCATGATCGACGAGGCGCACCAGCTCACGAAGGACGCCTTCAACGCGCTGCTGAAGACGCTGGAGGAGCCGCCCGAGTACCTGAAGTTCGTGCTGGCCACGACCGACCCCGAGAAGATGCTGCCGACGGTGCTCAGCCGCTGCCTGCAGTTCAACCTGCGCCCGATGGCGCCGGAGACCGTCGCCGCGCACCTGGAGCGCGTGCTCGGCGCCGAAGGCATCGCGTTCGACGCCGGCTCGCTGCGCCTGCTGTCGCGCGGCGCGCGCGGCTCGATGCGCGACGCGCTGTCGCTGACCGACCAGGCCATCGCCTATGGCGCAGGCTCGCTGGAGGAGTCGGCCGTGCGGGCGATGCTGGGCACGGTCGATCGCAGCCACGCGAACCGCATCGTCGAGTCGCTCGCGCGGCGCGACGCCGGCGCGATGCTGGCCGAGGTCAATGCGCTGCGCGGCCTGGGCCTGTCCGCGGCGGGCACGCTGGAGGAGGTGGCCCGCCTGCTGCAGCAGATGGCCGTCGAGCAGGCGCTGCCGGGTTCGCTGGACGCCGGCGACTCCGACACCGAGGCCGCCCGCACGCTCGCCGCGGCGATGGCCGCCGACGAGACCCAGCTGCTCTACAGCATCGCCGTCCACGGCCGCGCCGAGCTGAGCCTCGCGCCCGACGAATACGCCGGCCTCGTGATGGTGCTGCTGCGCTTCATGGCCTTCCCGTCCGACGGTGGTGGTGGCGCGGGCGGTGGCGGTTCCGTCCCGCCGGCCGCCCGCCAGCCCGAGGGCGTGCGAGCGTCGGGTGCGCCGACCGCCGGTCCGGCCGCCGCGCCGCGTCCTGTCGCCGCACCCGTCGGCGCGCCGCTGGCCGCGGCGCCGGTCGCCGCGACGCCTGCGCCCGTGGCGGCGCAGCGTCCCGTGCCCCTGCCAGCGCCCGTGCAGGCGCCCGCGGCGCCGCTGCTGCGCACGCCGCCGGCGCGCGCCGTCGCGACGGCCGCCATGGCCGAGGACGGCGGCCCGCCCTGGATCGACGAGGAGCCGGACGAACTGCTCGACGACCTGCCTGCGCCGACGCGCGGCCGCACCGGCGGCAACCCGCCTCCGGTGCAACGCACCCGTCCCAGCCTGGACGAGCTCGAGCCCGCGTACGACGACGAGCCCGGCGCCGCGGCGCCCGCGCCGCAGGGCGTGGCGCCGCCGCCCGCGTTGCCGCCGTTCGAACGCACCGAGCTCGGCACGCGCTGGTACGACCTGATCAACCAGTGCGCCGCCGCCGGCAAGCTGGTGGCGATGGTGCGCGCGCTGGCGATGCAGGCCGAGCTCGTGCACTGCGATCCGGGCGGCGAGGCGCCGACGTGGCGGCTGCGCGTGGCGCTCGAGACGCTGCGCAACCCGGCGCTGGCCGACAAGCTGGGCGCCATCCTGCGCGAGCTGACCGGCCAGAACCTGCAGCTGGCCGTCGAGATGGGCGAGCCGCAGGACACGCCGCTCAAGCGCGACGCCGCGGAGGCCGACCGCCGCCAGCGCGCCGCGATCGACGAGATCCAGTCCGACGCCACCGTGCGCGCGCTGCTTGCCCAGTTCCAGACCGCCCGCATCCTGCCGGGCTCGGTCAAGCCCCTCTGATCTTCCCTCCGGCGCCGCGCCAGCGGCCCAATGTTCCGAAAGGCCCACCCCATGATGAAGAACCAACTCGCCGGCCTGATGAAGCAGGCCCAGGCGATGCAGGACAACCTGAAGAAGGTGCAGGACGAGCTCGCGACGATCGAGGTCGACGGCCAGGCCGGCAACGGCCTGGTCAAGGTCACGATGACCTGCAAGCACGAGGTGCGCCGCGTCACCATCGACCCGAGCCTGCTCGCCGACGACAAGGACATGCTCGAGGACATGGTGGCGGCCGCGTTCAACGACGCGCTGCGCGTCGCCGAGGAGCTGAGCTCGGCCAAGATGAGCAAGGTGACGCAGGGCATGCCGCTTCCTCCCGGCATGAAGATGCCGTTCTGAACGCCTTGACCGCCTTCGCCTCGACCGACGGAGCCGCCCATGAGTGAGGCGCGGCTGATGTCGCTCGTCGAGGCCCTGCGCATCCTCCCGGGCGTCGGCGTGAAGTCGGCGCAGCGCATGGCGTTCCACCTGCTGCAGCACGACCGCGACGGCGCGCTGCGCCTGGCCGCGGCGCTGGACGGCGCAGTGCACGACGTGCGCCATTGCGAGCGCTGCCACACCTTCACGGAGCACCGGCTGTGCGACGTCTGCGCCGACCCGGAGCGCGACACCAACGTGCTGTGCATCGTCGAGACGCCGGCCGACCAGTCGGCGCTGGAGCGCACCGGCAGCTACAAGGGCCTGTACTTCGTGCTGATGGGCCGGCTGAGCCCGCTCGACGGCGTGGGCGTGCGCGACATCGGCGTCGGCCCGCTGCTGGAGCGCATCGAGCGCGAGCCCGTCAACGAGGTGATCCTGGCCACCAGCTTCACCGCCGAGGGCGAGGCCACCGCGCACGTGATCGGCGAGGCGCTGAAGGCGCGCGGGCTGACGGTGTCGCGCCTCGCGCGCGGCGTGCCGGCCGGCAGCGAGCTGGAATACGTCGACCTCTCGACGATCGCGCACGCGCTGGCCGACCGGCGCTGAGCGCGGCGGCGGCCTCGAAGGGTCTGGCAGGGCGGGTCGCGTGACCCGCGCCTGCCGGCACCGCGGCGCCCGCACCGGAATCGCGGGTTGCGCCTGCGGCTGACCCGCCCTGCCAAGCTCCGAACGGCGGCAGCGCCGAGTGTCCGAAAGCGGACACCTCCGCTGCGCACAGGAGGGCTCATCGACAGAATCGATACGCGCCGCCGCATGCCGTGGCGCGCCAGTCGCTCCGAAGAGTCGCCCGTCGTTGAACCAGACCCCGTCCTCGCCCGACACCGCGGGCATCCGCCTGCCCGGCATCCGCCTCAGCGATCGCCTGCTGCAGCGCGTGCGCCGCTTCGTGGCGGCTCGCCCGTACTTCACGGCCTCGGTCGTCGCGCATGGCCTGTTGGCGTTGCTGCTGCTGGACGTGGCAGGCCTGGGCACGCGCCAGGACGCGCGCGTGGCCGCGGCCGACGCGAGCAGGGCCGCGCGCCGCGTCGAGGCGACGCGCTCGCGCGACCTGCTGCATCGCGTCGACCGCATGCAGTCCATCCGCGAGGCGCTCGACCCCGGGGCGCCGCCGCTGCCGCCCGGCACCGGCGACGGCTCGCCCGCCGCGCTGGCCGCGCGGGCACAGGCGCTGGCCGATGCCATCGACGCCGCCGACCGCGCGCTGCTCGCGCAGGATCTCGCGCGGCTCGCGCAGATTCCCCTGGCCGAGGCGCGCCGCAGGGTCGACGCCGACGACGCCGCGCACCGCCTGCCGCCGCCGCCCGAGACGGCGCAGGAGAAGATCGCGCGCCTCGAGGGCCATGCCCGCGACGTGGCCGAGGCCCGGCGCGCGCGCCTGGATGCGCAGCGCGAGGGCGTGCGCGTCACGCGCGCGCATGCGAAGGCCCAGCGTCGCAACGAACCCGATGCCGCGCTGGCGCATACGTCGCCGGCCTCGGGCTCGACGGGCCAGGCGCACGTGGCCGACGGCATCCCGCGCTCGATGGCGGAGCAGTTCAAGTCCATGGTGCGGCCGGGCGGGCCGCAGGGCCGCGTCGGCGTCGTGGGCACGGAGGCCGGACTGTCGGTCAATCGCGAGCATGTCAAGGGCGTCGCCGGCGGACGCAACGCCGGTGCGGAGGACTTCGGTCGCGATGCCGACGTGGCGAGCCAGGGGCGCCAGGTCGTGCTCGAGGGCCAGCGCGAGAAGGCCGGGCAGGGCGGCGGCATCGCCGACCACGGATCGGGCTCCGTCAAGCGGGGCAGCGCCACGTCGACCAGCGACGACGCGAACATGCGCGGCCTCGCGGCGGTGCGCATCCCGGGCAGCAGCCTCGACCTCACGGGCCACGCCGAGGACGCGCAGCACACCTTCGTGCGCTATGCCTCCCCGCCGGCCGTGGACCTCGCCACGCTGCGCACCGCGGCGGGCCGCGTGTTCGGCGCCGGCGGCACGTACGCGGAGCGCGTCTACCTCGACACCTGGTACGTGATCGGCCCGTTCGCCGGCAAGGGCGCGGAGTCGCAGCAGGCAGGCTATCCGCCCGAGGACGACGTCGACCTCGACGCCGCCTACCCGGGTCCCGAGGGCCGCACGCTCACGTGGCGGTTCACCAGCCGCGGCTTCTATCCGTTCGTGCCGCCCGACCGGCGCATGGACGCCGTGTACTACGCCTTCACCGAGATCCGCGTCGACGACGACCGCGACGTCTGGTTCTCGTTCGCCGCCGACGACGACTCGATGATGTGGCTCGACGAGCGCCTCGTGTGGGTCAGCTCGCCGGGCGACAAGCCCTGGTACCACCCCCCGTACTACGCCCGCGACGAGCTCGTCGGCAGCCTCTCGCTCGCCGAAGGCCAGCGCCGCGTGCACCTGGCGGCCGGCGTGCACCGCCTGCTGTTCAAGCTGTGCAACGCGGACGGGCATCCCTTCTTCTCCGTCGTCCTGTCCAAGTGAACGTCATCATGCAATTCAACCTCCTGCAGCAACTGGCCACCGGCGGCGCCGGCATCTGGGTGATCGCGGCGCTGTCGCTGCTGATGGTCGCCGTGGCGATCGAGCGCTTCCATCGCTTCCGCCCGTCGGCCATCGTGCCGGCGGGGCTGGTCGACGAGGTGGTGCCGCTGTGGCAGGCCGGCCGGCTCGAAGAGCTGCAGCAGGCGCTGGCGCGGCACGAGAGCGTGCTGGCGACGGCGATCCGCTTCATCGTCGCGAACCGCGCGCGCTGGACGCCCGAGGTCCTCGACGAGCGCGCCGGCGAGCTCGCCTCCCGCGCGCTGCGCCAGCAGCAGCAGCGCGCCTACCCGCTGGCGGTCGTGGCCACCGTGGCACCCATCGTGGGCCTGCTGGGCACCGTGGTGGGCATGATCGAGGCGTTCCACGTGATCGCGTTCACGGGCGGGATGGGCGACGCCTCCCTGCTGGCCGGCGGCATCTCCAAGGCGCTGGTCAACACCGCCGCCGGCCTGAGCGTGGCGCTGCCCGCGCTGGCGCTGCACCATTTCTTCCGCCATCGGCTGACGCTGGGCGGCCTGGCGCTCGAGGAGCAGCTGGAGCGCGTGATGGACGCCTGCGTGCGCGACGGAGGCCGCGCATGAGGATCGCCGTCGGCGAGGACGAACAGCCGGAGATCAGCCTGATCGCGCTGATCGACTGCATCTTCTTCCTGCTCATGTTCTTCATGGTGGCCACCACCTTCCAGAAGCAGGCCGAGGGCGAGGCCTCGAAGCAGCTGCCGATCACGCTGCCCCGATCCGAGGTGTCGCTGGACAAGGCCGACGCCGACGCGAGTCCGCTCGTGATCGGCGTCGACGTCAAGGGCGGCCTGTACTGGGGCCGCGAGCCGGTGTCGACGGTGGAACTGCGCGACCGCCTGCACGCCGAGGCCAGGAAGGATCCCGACCGCGCCGTGCGCATCGACGGCGATACCCTCGTGCCGTACCAGGAGGTGGTGCACCTGCTGGACCTGTGCGAGTTCGAGGGGCTGACGCGCGTGGCGCTGCGGACGCGGGCGGGGCGGTAGGGCGCTTCGGCCCTCGGGATGCGGGTCGCCACGGTCGCGTGATTGACCGGCGACGCGCCTTGGGTTCCACTTCTGGCGCATCGTCGACTTCCGGAGGACGACATGTCTCCTGCCAGGGCCAGCTCGCTGGAACCGGGTCCGCGCGTCTCGGGCATCACGCCACTGGGCATCATCGCCACTTTCGTGGCGCTGTCGGAGACCGTCGCGGGCCTTGCCGCCATCAAGACGGAGAACGCCGTCCAACTGATCTTCGCGATCTTCGCCGTGGGCTTTCCCGTCCTGGTCGCCGCCGTGTTCTTCGCAGTGCTGTGGAAGCGCGCCTACGTCTTCTATTCGCCGCGGGAATTCGGCGGCAGCGTGGATGTCAGCCAGTACGTCGAGGCGATGCGCAGCCAGGCCATCGGCAACACCGAGATACTGGAGCTGGTGCAGACGTCGATCTCCGCCGCGCTCGAGTCGAACGAGGGCCATGCCGTGCTGTCCCAGGTAGCCGTTCTTCCGCATGACGAGGCCGGCGGGATGCTGCAGGCATCGGAGGTGCTGGTGCAGCGCGCGGTAGAAAGCCTCCATGGTTCGTTGGTCACGGCCGACATCAGTGCATTCTCGTCCGCCGAGGGCAGCTCGACGGTGCTGCTGCCTTATCGTCCCGACGAACCCGCCTTCGGCTTCCTCAGTGCCATCTACTACCAAATCTGCGATCACGTGGAAGCGTTCACGTACGGCAAGAGCTGGGTGCTCAAGGATGCGGCGTCCGGTGCCTGGATGCTGCCGGAGGGCGTGCGGTGGGATGAGGCCGATGCTGTCGCCAACAGCGGCCTGACGGAAGAGGAATTCGGCCTGCGGGCGGGAATGACCGTGCGCGCGATGCGCCTGTCGGACAGGCAGGCGAAGGCCATCCGGGTCGGCCTCCGGTCAGGATGATCATCGACGCGCGATCGCGGTGCGTCCCGCGCTTCGCGCTACGATCGCGTCCCGACGCCGCACTTCGCCCTCGACATGACCGACACCGAACTCGCCGACCTCTACCGCGACTACATCGCCTGCCTCAATCGCCGGGACTGGCCCGCGCTCGCGCAATTCGTCGCGCACGACGTCATGCACAACGGCCGGCCGCTGGGCTTGTCCGGCTATCGCGCGATGCTCGAGAAGGACGTCGAGGACGTTCCCGACCTGGAGTTCAACGTCGAGATGCTGACCTGCGATCCTCCCAACGTCGCGGCCAGGCTCGCCTTCGACTGCACGCCCACGGGCGAATTCCAGGGCCTGCCGGTCAACGGAAAGCGGGTGAAGTTCACCGAGTCGGTGTTCTACGAGATCAGCGACCGCCGCATCGCCACGGTGTGGTCGGCCATCGACAAGGCGGCGATCGAGGCGCAGCTCTGAGCGTGCCGCGTCGCCTGCGTCAGCCGTGCGCGCCGTCCGCGGTCGCGCGCAGCGCCGCGAGCCGGCAGTGCGCGTCGTCCGACTCGTCGGCCGGCACGCTTTGCCGCGCGCGCACGTAGCGTTCGCTGAACACGTCCAGCCAAGCCTCGAGCATGCGCGCGGCGCGGACGTCGCCGGCCAGTTCCAGGCAAAGGGCGGCGATCTCGGCCGTGCAGAGGTGGTGCTCGTGCCACGCACTGCGCAGGCGATAGCGCGACAGCGCCGCCGGATCCAGGGCCAGCACCGGGAAGCGGTCGAGGTACGGGCTCTTGCGGAACGCCTTGCGCGCCTCGGCCCAGGTGCCGTCCAGCAGGATGAACAGCGGTCGGCGGGCGTCGCCCGGCATGCGGACGGGAATCTTCTCGACGATGCGACCGGGGGCCGCGAACTCGCCCGGGAACACGACGAACGGCTGCCAGCGCGGATCGTCCAGCAGCGCCGTCAACGCGGGATCGACGTGCGTGCGCGACCACGCGAAGGCCTGCGTGTCGGGCACGACATCGGCCACCAGCCAGCCGGTATTGCTGGGCTTGAGCGCCTCGAACGGCGCCATCAGCAGGCACGTGCCCGCGCGCGTGGGCACGCTGGCGTGCAGCGCGCACGCGCAGTGCGTGGGTGCGAGGCGGCAGCGCTCGCAGCGCGGCTTGCGCGGTTCGCCGCGATCGAGGCGCGGACGCTGCCCGTCCAGCGCGAGACAGGTGGCGCGCAGCCGGGCGACCGCATGCGGCGCCGGGCCGTTCTTGACGGAATGGTTCACGCCGGCATCATGCCCGACGCATGGACTCGACCCGAAGGACGCGAGCGATGACCGAACCGATCCCGACGACGCGAACCGCATCGTGCTCCTGTGGCCAGCTGCGCATCGAGGTGCGCGGCGAGCCGCGTGGCGTGGGCATGTGCCATTGCCTCGAATGCCAGCGCCGCACCGGCAGCGTGTTCGCCGCGCTCGCGAGCTTCCGCGTGCCGTGGACGGTAGAGGGCGAGGCCACCGAGTACGTGCGCGCCGGCGACGCGGGCGCACGGTTCCGCTTCCGGTTCTGTCCCCGCTGCGGCTCGACGGTGTTCCACACGGAAGAGGGCGTCGGCGATGCGGTGGGCGTGGCCGTGGGCGCCTTCGGCGACCCGGCCTTCCCGGCGCCCCAGGTGTCGGTCTACGACTGCCGGCGCCACCCGTGGGTGACGCTGCCGCCCGGCACGACGGCGTTCGAGAAGGATCCCGGCAAGTGTTTCAGGCGGCCGGCTTGTTCGCTGCCGCCAGCATCTCGCCCATCTTCCGGTGGATGAGGTTGATGGCCTTGAGCGGGCGCAGCATCACCTTGAAGTCGACGATCTGCCCGGCGTCGTTCCACCGGATGATGTCGACTCCGTTGACGAGGATGCCGTCGATCTCGGTCTCGAACTCGAGCATCGCGTCGTTCGGCCCGCCGATCTCGCGCACGTAGCGGAACGTCGGGTTGAAGAACACCTCGAACGCGGCCGACAGGTACATCACCGTCAGCTTGCGGCCGGGCTGCACCGCGTGCACGACCGGGGAGTGGAAGGTGGCGTCCTCGGCGATCAATGCCGGGAGGCCGGTGGCGTCGTGGGTGCGCACCAGGCGGTGCCAGGTCTCGAGGACGGGAGAGCTCACGTCGGGTCCTTCGGCTCGTAGCGGTGCGCCAGTGTAGCGACGCACCGCGGGCGCCGGGCTCAGGCCGGATCCGCGTCGCCGCCCGCGCCGAACTTGACGATGCCTTCCTTGCGCAGGCGCACGAGAAGCGTGCGGGCCAGGTCCTCGGCCATCGCATCGCTCCACGCCATGGAGTCGGAACGCGCCGGGGTGGCCCGCTCGAGCGCCGTGCCGCGCCATACGAGCGCGCCCGCCCGCTGCCGGATCTCGATCGTGAACTGCACGCCCACCCAGTTGCCGTTCTGGACGCTGTAGCCGTTGTCGAACTGCTCGCGCGCCATCTGCGGACGCACCGTGATGACCTGGTCGGCCTCGGACGGCATGCCGGGGATGCCCGCCTGCGCCGGGATGCCGTTGCGCCGCAGGACGGCGGGCAGCTGCGTGCGCAGCGCCGGCAGCAGCGTGGCGACCTGGCGGTTGGCCACCATCTCGAGGCCGGGCGCCGCCTTGCCCTTGGTGGTGATCTCGCCGAAGCGGCCATCGAGGACGCGCACCTCCACATTGCCGAACGCTGCCGGCGCGGGGCCGACCTCCTGCGTCATCACCAGCGAGACGAAGTTGTCGCTGTGGTTCACGGCGCAGCCCGTGACCAGGGCGAGCGCCAGGCCGGCGGCAAGGAGCGAGGGGCGGAAACGGGCAGGGAGGGTCATGATGGCGCGTAGGGGAGAAGGCCTGCGCATGTTGCCATCGGGAGCGCGCCCGTTCGGCGGCGCGCCGGCCCCGGGTGCGAACTAGTTCACCCCGATCGACGATCGCGGCGCCGCGCGTTGCTCGGCCGTGGCGCCGACGCCGCTCGACGGTTCAGGGCTGGGCGACGCGCGTCTTGGCCGCGACGACGCGCGGCGTGCCGCCCGACTTGTGCGCGACGACCGCCCTGGCCTTGCGCGGCGGCGCCTTCGAGACGGCGACGTGCGCGCCGCTGCGCGCGTTCGGCGTCTGCGCGACGTGCGTCCTGGCGGCGGCCTTGCCCTTGGCGGCGACGCGCGCGGGAGCCGCATGCGACGGGGCGCGTGCCAGCGACGTGGAGCGCGGCAGGAACAGCACGGCCGTCGAGCCCGCGGCGAACCTGCCGCCGGCCGACACGTGGTTCCACGTGGCCACCTGCGTCGCGCTGACGTGCCAGCGGCGCGCCACCGAGGCCACCGTCTCGCCGCCCTTGCCGACGCGCATGTTGACGCGGCGGGTGGGCGGCAGGTCGGGCGCCAGCGAGATGGCCGCGGAATCGGCGACCGTCTCGGAGACGTCGGCCTTGTGCTGCGCCGAACGCGGCACCAGCAGCGTCGAGCCGGCCTTGACCAGCATGCGCGCCGGGATGTGGTTGACCTCGCGCAGCTCGGCCTCGCTCATGCCCACCAGCTTGGCGGCGTCGGCGGGGCGGATCGTCTTGCCGACCGAGTACACCGTCCACGTCGCCAGCGCGCCCGGATGCGCCTTGACGGCGCGCACGAAGTCGTCGGCGTTGTCGTAGGGCAGCAGCACCTGCGGCGTGCCGGCGGCCAGGATCACCGGCTTGTCCAGCTGCGGGTTGAGCATGCGGAACTCGTCGATGGGCACGTTGGCCAGCCTGGCGGCGGTGTCGACATCGATGTCGCGCTCGATGGGCACGCTGAGGAAGTACGGGTGGTTGCCGACCGGCGGCAGCGTCAGCGAATACGCCTCGGGGTGGCGGACGATGTTCTTGACCGCCTGCAGCTTCGGCACGTACTCGCTGGTCTCCTTGGGCAGGTTCAGGCTCGCATAGTCGGTCGGCAGGCCGCGCTTCTGGTTGCGCGCGATCGCGCGCTGCACGTTGCCCTGGCCGCAGTTGTACGCGGCCAGCGCGAGCTGCCAGTCGCCGAACATGTCGTGCAGGCGCTGCAGGTAGTCGAGCGCGGCGCGGGTGGAGGACAGGACGTCGCGCCGGTCGTCGCGGAAGATGTTCTGCTTGAGGTCGAAGTCCTTGCCGGTGGCCGACACGAACTGCCACATGCCCGAGGCCTTGGCCACCGACATCGCCTGCGGATTGAACGCGCTCTCGGTGAACGGCAAGAGCGCGAGCTCGGTGGGCATGTGGCGGCGCTCGACCTCCTGGGTGATGTGGTACAGGTAGCGCGCACCGCGGGCGGTCATGCGGGCCACGTAGTCGGGGCGCGACGAATACCACTGCTCCCACTGCTTGACGGCGGGGGTGTCCATGTCGGGGATCGCGAAGCCGTCGCGCACGCGGTGCCACAGGTCGGAGCGGGCGGCGCTGTCGTCGAGGTTGACCCGCGTGTCCGGCTGCAGCGGGTCGTACGGGGGCAGCACCGCCGGCACGCTGCCCGACTTGGCGGTGTCGACGTCGTCCTCGTCGTCGGCGTCCATCGCCTCGGCGTCCGAGGCGGCCGCGGCCGGCGCGCTGGCCGCACCGGCGACAGCGACGGCGGTCGGCTGCGACGCCGCGGCGGCGGACGCGGACGCCGCCTCGGCCGGCTGCACCGCCGCGACGGTGACGGGCGCAGGGCCGGCGGGCGGTGCGGACGCCAGGTCGACGGTGGAGCAGGCCGCGAGCGCCAGCGCGAGGGCCAGGGACAGGACGGTCGGCAGCGACAGGCGCGTCGGGGGGGCAGCAGTGTTCAAAACGTGTTCTTCCATTCACGCAGGGCGGCGAGGACGTCGACCGGGTCCGTGGAGACGGCGCCGTGGGCCTGCGCCGCCGCCACCACCGCGGGTTCGCGCACGCGCAGGAACGGGTTGACGGCCCGTTCGGTCGCGATGGTCGACGGCAAGGTCCAGGCGCCTTCGGCGCGGAGGGCCTCGCAGCGGGTCTCGTACTCGGCCAGGGCCGTGTTGTGGGGCTCGACCGTGCGCGCGAAACGCAGGTTCGAGAGCGTGTATTCGTGCGCGCAGCAGACGCGCGTCTCGCCCGGCAACGCGGCGAGCTCGGAGAGGGAGTGCTGCATCTGCGCCGGAGTTCCCTCGAACAGCCGGCCGCAGCCACCGGAAAAGAGCGTGTCGCCGCAGAACAGCCACGGCGCGCGGCCCGGTTCGGTGGCGACGTACGCGATGTGGCCCGCGGTATGGCCGGGCACGTCCAGCACCTGCACGTGCAGGCCGAGCAGCTCGAAGGCCATGCCGTGCGACATCTTCTCGACAGGCACCGGCATCGCCTCGCGCGCCGGGCCGTGGACCGGGCCTTGCAACAGCGGTTGCAACTCGGCAAGCCCACCGACATGGTCCGGATGGTGGTGGGTCACTAGAATGGCCGCGAGCCGCAGTCCCCGTTCGCGCAACGCGTTCTTCACGGGCGACGCTGCCCCGGGATCCACCACGATGGCGTCGACGTCATCGTGCAGCATCCAGATGAGGTTGTCGGCGAAGGCGGGTAGGGCGATCAGATCCATGGAGACAGGCGCAGCGATTATAGAGTTGGGCGAGTGGCTGAAGACACCGCCCGGCCGGGTGCTGCTCGGGTGGGAGCAGGAGCGCATCGACCGCGCCGTGTTCGACATCTTCGGCTATCACGCGCTGCAGATGGGCCTGCCCTCGCTGGACGGCCTGCGCGCCAACCGCATGCCGTACCGCTGGCTGGCCAGCCCCAGCCTGGTCAACCCGGAGCCCGAACCCATCGCACCCGCGCTCGACCTCGGCTTCACCACGTCACCGCTGAAGGTGCCGGTCGCGCTGCATTGCTGTGCCGAGGCGCTGCCGTTCGCCTCGAACAGCCTCGACCTGGTGGTGATGCCGCACACGCTCGAGATGTCCTCCGACCCGCACCAGGCGCTGGCCGAGGCCACGCGCTGCCTCGTGCCCGACGGCAAGCTGGTGATCTTCGGCTTCAACCCGATGAGCCTGTGGGCGCTGCGCCAGCGGCTGGGCCGCACCGGCCACCGCATGCGCATGGCCGACGAGACGCTGTTCCTGCCGAGCGCCGGCGAGTTCATCGGCTACTGGCGGCTGCGCGACTGGCTGCGGCTGCTGAGCTTCGACATCGAGGTCGGCAAGTTCGGCTGCTACCGGCCGCCCTGGAGCACGCAGAAATGGCTGGGTCGCTACGGCTGGATGGAACCCGTGGGAGAGCGCTGGTGGCCGGTGCTGGGCGCGGTCTACTTCCTCGTGGCCGTGCGGCGCGTGCGCGGCATGCACCTGGTGGGCAAGCTGCGCAAGGCGCCCGTCAAGGCCGCGACAGCGCCGGCGGTGGCGACGATCAACCGCCGGCCGTGACCGGCAGGCGCTTCCGGACCGGGCTCGGCGACGCGGTGGATCCGCGCACCCGTCGGATCCCGATCGCTGTCGAGGTCGCCCGGCGAGCACCAGTCGCACGGCGGTCGCGGCCGGCGGCCTGCGCCGGGCAAGCCGTGGCCGCCGCGGTGCGTCAGGGTCGGGAAAGGTCTGCACGCCGAGCATGCGGCCCGTGGCTGCGTCGTCGTCAGGCGGGGGCGGCGATCGCAGCGCGTCGGACGGCAGCATCGCCGCGAGCAGGCGGTTGGTGGCCGGCAGCGCGTGCGTCATCACGTCCCACATGGGCTTGGGGGTGGCCGACGGCGGCGCGAAGCCGGCCAGGACCGGCAGCGTGATGATCGTGTCGCCGATGGTGACGTCGGCAGTGTCAGGGGCTGCCCGGGCCGGGACGGACGGCGAAGACGCGATCGCCAGGCAGGCGAACAGGACGGACAGGGCGTGGCGGAAGGCCATCGTCGAGTGGAAGGGCACCACGGACGGTGGCAGCGGACTCTAACCCGGCAGCCGGGTACGATGCCGCCCATGACAGATGTTTCCACGACCGAAGTGACGATCTACACGGACGGGGCCTGCAAGGGCAACCCCGGGCCGGGCGGATGGGGCTGCTGGCTCTCGGCCAGCGGCAAGGAGCGCGAACTGTTCGGCGGCGCCACGCAGACCACCAACAACCGCATGGAGCTCACCGCGGTGATCAAGGGCCTGTCGGTGCTCACGCGGCGCTGCTCGGTGGCGATCTACACCGACAGCGAGTACGTGCGCAACGGCATCACGTCGTGGATCCATGGCTGGAAGAAGCGCGGCTGGCGCACCGCCGACGGCAAGCCGGTGAAGAACGTGGAACTGTGGCAGCAGCTCGAGACGCTGGCCAACGCGCACGAGGTCCAGTGGCACTGGGTCAAGGGGCACGCCGGCGATCCGGGCAACGAGCGGGCGGACGCGCTGGCCAACAAGGGCGTGCAGGCGGCGCTGAACGGGCAGGGCTGAGCGAGCCGGGGCGGCCGATCGTTCGGCGGCATCATTCGTTGGCCAGTTCCTCGCGCGTGTTGATGTTGGCGAACGCCGCGGCGTCGTCCGGCCGGTCGAAGCGCACCGGGGCGGCGTGGCGCGCCAGCCAGGCCTCCACCTTGCGCTCGCCCGCGTCCAGGTAGCGCGCGAGGTCGTCGGCGAGCGAGGTCGACAGCAGGCAGCACACCGGCTCCTGGCGCACGCCCGCGGCGCCGAGGTCGCGCTGCACGACGGCGCCGTCGCGGTCCGCCAGGCCCCGGGCCAGGCGCTCCACGAGGTCGATCGGCAGCCGCGGCGAGTCGCACGGCACCACGGCGAGCCAGGGCGTGGCGGCGGCGCGCAGGCCAGCCAGCATGCCCGCGAGCGGGCCGCGGAAGTCGCCGTGCGCGTCCGCCAGCACGCGCGCGCCGCGCGAGGCGTAGTCCGCGGCGTTGCGGTTCGCGCTGATCATCACCTCGGCGACCTGCGGCGCGAGCCGTTCGATCGCGTGGTCGACCAGCGCCCGGCCATGCCAGGGTTGCAGGCCCTTGTCGACGCCGCCCAGGCGCTGCCCGCGGCCGCCGGCCAGCACCAGGCCGGTGATCGCCGCGCGGGACGGGAACGCGGCCATCAGCCGCCGATGTAGTGCATCTCGACGCGGCGCTCGCCGGCGTGCGGCGGGCCGGCGTCGGCCCCGGCCGTGGCGGCGGTGCGCAGCGCGGAGTAGCGGTCGTCGCGCGCCGCCCAGACCTGGTCGATGGCGCCCGCGATGGCGCGGTCGTCGGCGCCCCCGCGCAGCAGCGCCCGCAGGTCGTGGCCGTGCGTGGCGAACAGGCACAGGTAGAGCTGGCCGTCGGTGGACAGGCGCGCCCGGTTGCAGTCGCCGCAGAAGGCCTGCGTGACGCTGGAGACGAGGCCGATCTCCTGGCCGGTGGCGTCGAAGCGCCAGCGCTGCGCCGTCTCGCCCGCGGCGCTGGCGGGCAGGGCGGTCAGCGGCCCGATCTCGCGCAGCCGCTCGAGCACCTCGCGCGAGGGCAGCACGTCGTCCAGGCGCCAGCCGTTGGTCGAGCCGACGTCCATGAACTCGATGAAGCGCAGCACGGCGGCGTTGCCGTAGCGCGCGTGCAGGGCCCGCGCGAGCGGCACCACCTGGTCGTCGTTCGTGCCCTTCTTGACGACCATGTTGACCTTGACCGGGCCGAAGCCGGCGGCCAGCGCGGCGTCGATGCCGCCGAGCACGTCCTCCACGGCGAAGCCGACGTCGTTCATGCGGCGGAACACGGCGTCGTCGATGGCGTCCAGGCTCACCGTGAGGCGGCCCAGGCCGACCGCCTTCAGCGCGGCGGCCTTGCGCGCGAGCAGCGAGCCGTTGGTGGTCAGCGTGATGTCCAGCGGCCGCCCGTCGGGCGTGCGAAGCGCGGCCAGCAACTCGACCAGGTGCTCGATGTTCTTGCGCAGCAGTGGCTCGCCGCCGGTCAGGCGCAGCTTGCGCACGCCGGCGTCGGCGAACAGGCGCGCGAGCCGGGTGATCTCCTCGAAGCTCAGCAGCTCGGCATGCGGCAGGAACACATGGCGGCTGTCGAACACCTCCTTGGGCATGCAGTAGCTGCAGCGGAAGTTGCAGCGGTCGGTGACCGAGATGCGCAGGTCGCGCAGCGGGCGGGCGAGGGCGTCGAGGCGATCGGCGCCGCGCGCGAGCACGGAGGCGCCCGCCGGCGCGGGGCCGCGTCGCAGGTCGTGGATGGCGATGGTCTTGCCCATGGCCCGATTGTGCCCGGCCGGGCAGCCTCGCATCGGCGTCGGGTCATCGTGGAAACGCCACGGCCCGCGCGGGGCGGGCCGTGGCGCGGGCGCGGGAACGCGCTCAGCGATCGGCCAGGGCGCGCGCGAAGGGATCGTGCGAGGGGCCCAGCGTGCTGGGCGCGGCCGAGGGCAGCGCCACCGGCGTGCCGGCCAGGCGCATGGCGGGCGCGTTCGACACGATGGCCGGCGCCGCCACCGGCGCGCCTCCGGCCCCGCCCGACCCGCCGAAACCCGGCAGGCGCGCGGTCAGCGAGGCCAGCATCGACGTGCCGGCCGCGCTCGGGTTGCCGCCGGCGTCGGCCAGCTCGGGCACGCGGCGGCCGCCGGTGAAGCGGCGCGCCCAGTACGAGACGTTCAGGTCCTCGATGCGCACGGACTCGCCGGTGCGCGGGGAATGGATGAACTTGCCGTCGCCCAGGTAGATGCCCACGTGCGAGAACGTGCGGCGCATGGTGTCGAAGAAGACCAGGTCGCCGGGCTTCAGGTCCTTGCGGTCGACCTTGGCGAGCTCGGGCGCGTTGGCCTGCTCGTCGGCACGGTGCGGCAGCACGCGGCCGAGGCTGTTCTCGAAGACGTAGCGCGTGAAGCCCGAGCAGTCGAACCCCGTCTCGGCGGTGTTGCCGCCCAGCTTGTAGCGCACGCCCAGGAAATTCATCGCCGAGTCGAGGAGATTGGACGTCCCGTCGCGGACCGTCGACATCAGCTGGGTGCTCTTGCTGGCCACCGAGGTGGCCATCGAGTCGAGCAGGCCCTGGTCGTCGACCGGGCGCAGCGCGGGTTGGCGAACCGATTGCGGGGCGGCCAGGGCGCTGCCGACCGGCGCCAGGAGCGCGGTGGAGACGGCCAGGAGCCCAACGATTCGGGGGAGGTGGCGGGACGGCCGCATGGCCGCTGCCCCTCGACGATTGCTTATTCGCACGCGGCGAGCATAACGGATGCCAGCTTTTCGGGTCAACCAGGGTGGACGGCAAAACCTGAGCAAATACAAAGACTTGCATGCAGTTACGCGCTCAGGAGGGGCCCCCCCCGGGAACGTTTCCGGCCGGTAAATCTGCAACTCGTCACAACGTGTCCGGAATTTCGCTCTGCACCCAGTGACAATCGCCGTCCGCGACACGGGGCGCCCGCAGCACCTGTCGAGCAGGAACCCGATGCCCGGAGACCCGATGAAGAGATCGACCGTGATTCCCGCCGCGCTGGCCCTGGCGGCCGCCCTGGCGCTCGCCGCGACTTCCGCGGACGCCGCCCCCCAGCGCAAGCGCGCGCCGGCGCGTCAGGCCCATCCGAAGCCGATCCCGGTCAAGCCCGTCGTCGAAAACCCGATCGCCGATCTCCCGTTCCCGAAGTTCGACCACGGCCCGCAGGTGGCCTCCACCTGCACCACCGGCCTGGAGGGCGCGATGCTGCGCCTGAAGGAGCTCGAGAAGCGCAAGCCGGGCGCCGACTGGCTCAAGGGCTGGGAGGCGCTCTACGACTGGCAGGAGGACCAGAGCGGCGCCCTGATCTTCCTGCAGAACGTGCACCCGAACCCCGAGGTGCGGCTGGAGTCCGAGAAGTGCGAGCAGCGCTGGTCGGCGTTCCAGACCGCGCTGGGCATGAACGAGCTGGTGTTCCAGGGCGCCAGGCAGACGGCCGCGCTGCTGAAGGACCCCGTCGACAAGCGCGCCGCCCAGCGCGCGCTCGAGGGCTTCGAGGACGCCGGCGTCGGCCTGTCCCGGGACAAGCAGGCGCGCGCCAAGGCGATCGCAGAGAAACTGGCCGCGCTCGGCCAGCAGTTCAACCAGAACATCAACGGCGCCCACGTGCGCGTCGCGTTCACGGAAGCCGAGCTCAAGGGCGTGCCCGAGTCGCTGTGGAAGGACCAGCCGCGCGATGCCGACGGCAGGATCGCGCTGCCCATCGACGGCCCCGCCTACACCACCGTCATGCAGACCGCCGACGATGCCGGCGCGCGCGAGCGACTGTGGCGCGCGAAGACGAACGAGGGCGGCCCGGACAACCTCAAGCTGCTGGCCCAGATCGAACAGCTGCGCCTCGAGCAGGCCCGGTTGTTCGGCCTGGCCAGCTACGACGACTTCGTGCTGCGCCGCCGGATGGTCGAATCCAGCGCGCAGGCCACGAAGTTCCTCGACGAGGTGCGCGCGGCGGCGGCCGACGAGGACAGGCGCAACGTGATCGAGCTGCGCCAGGCCAAGGCCCGCCACCTCGGCCAGACGCTGGACGGCACGAAGCTGCAGCGCTGGGACGCCATGTACTACGCCGAGCGCATCGAGCGCGAGCGCATCGGTCTCGACGACGAGGCGTTCCGGCCGTACTTCCCGCCGCAGGAGAGCCTGCGCTTCGTGATGCGCGTCGCCGAGAAGATGTTCGGCATCCGCTACGACAAGGTCGACAACGCCAACGTGTGGGCGCCCGAAGTCCAGGCCTGGGCCGTCACCGACGTGGCCGGCAACCGGAAGATCGCCACGCTGTTCGTCGACCCGTACCCGCGCGACGGCAAGTACGGCCACGCGGCCACCTGGAACTTCCGCAACGCCGCCACGAGCGTGCCGCGCCAGGCGCAGTCGGCGCTCGTCGTCAACTTCGACCGCCGCGGCCTCACGCTGCGCGAGCTCGAGACGCTGATGCACGAGTTCGGCCACACGCTGCGCAACAACCTCTCGGCCACGCGCTACGCGAGCGACGCGGGCGAGAACGTGGCCCAGGACTTCGCCGAGGCGCCCTCGCAGATGCTGGAAGACTGGGTCTACGACAAGAAGGTGCTCAAGGTCTTCCAGGAGGTCTGCCCCGCGTGCAAGCCGGTGCCCGACGAACTCGTCGACAAGGCGCGCGCCGCGCGCGACTTCGGCAAGGGCATGCAGGTCGCGCGGCAGCAGCTGTATGCCGCCTACGACCTCGCGCTGCACGGCCCGTCCGCGCCCGACCCGATGGAGACGTGGGAGAAGATGGAGGCCGCCACGTCGCTGGGCTACGTGCCGGGCACGACGTTCCCGGCCGGCTTCGCGCACATCGCCGGCGGCTACGGCGCCGGGTACTACGGCTATCTCTGGAGCCAGGCGGTCGCCGCCGACCTGCGCACCGCGTTCGCGGCCGACAAGCTCGACCCCAAGGCCGGCGCACGCCTGCGTGCCACCGTCCTGGCCGAGGGCGCCCAGAAGCCGCCACAACAGGTGGTCAAGGAGTTCCTCGGTCGTGACGGCAGCCCGCAGGCATTCTTCGACTGGCTGAAGAAGTAGGCCGGCCCCTGGCCGTCGACGGCGCGCCGTCGACGGCCGTCCCGCCAACGACAAGGGCCGCCGAAGCAGCCCTTGCAGCCGGGTTCGGCGCCTACTACAGCGCGTCGGACGCGAAGTCCGCCAGGCGCGAGCGTTCGCCGCGCGCCAGCGTGATGTGCCCGCCGTGCGGCCAACCCTTGAAGCGGTCGACCGCGTAGGTCAGGCCCGAGCTGCCCTCGGTGAGGTAGGGCGTGTCGATCTGCGCGAGGTTGCCCAGGCAGACGATCTTGGTGCCCGGGCCCGCGCGCGTGACGAGCGTCTTCATCTGCTTGGGCGTCAGGTTCTGCGCCTCGTCGATGATGACGAACTTGTTGAGGAAGGTGCGCCCGCGCATGAAGTTCAGGCTCTTGACCTTGATCTTCGAGCGCACGAGATCCTGCGTCGCCGCGCGGCCCCATTCGCCGGCGCCGCCGTCGCCCTTGGACAGGACCTCGAGGTTGTCGTCGAGGGCGCCCATCCATGGGCCCATCTTCTCCTCCTCGGTGCCGGGCAGGAAGCCGATGTCCTCGCCCACGGGCACCGTCACGCGCGTCACGATGATCTCGCTGTAGCGGCGGTCGTCCATCACCTGGGCGAGCCCGCAGGCCAGCGTCGCCAGCGTCTTGCCGGTTCCGGCGGTGCCGGACAGCGTGACGAAGTCGACCTCCGGATCCATCAGCAGGTTCAGCGCGAAGTTCTGCTCGCGATTGCGCGCGGTGATGCCCCACACGGCGTTCTTCGCATGCGTGAAGTCGCGCAGCGTCTTGAGCACGGCGGACTTGCCCGTGATCTCGGTGACACGCGCGTACAGCGGCGCCTCGCCGGGCGTCTCGAGGTAGACGAACTGGTTGATCAGCAGCGACGGCACCAGCGGGCCGACGATACGGTAGAACGTATGGCCGCCCTGGTTCCAGCTCTCCATCGTCTTGCCGTGCTTGTCCCAGAAATCGGCGGGCAGGGCGAGCACGCCGGTATAGAGGAGGTCGGCGTCGTCGAGCGTCTTGTCGTTGAAGTAGTCCTCGGCCGGCAGGCCCAGCGCGCGCGCCTTCACGCGCATGTTGATGTCCTTGGACACCAGCACCACCTCGCGCGGCGCGTGCTGCTCGACGAGCGCCTGCACGACCGCCAGGATCTGGTTGTCGGCCTTGCCCTGCGGCAGGCCCGACGGTGCCTTGGCCTCGAGGAACTGGGTCTGGAAGAAGAGCTTGCCGCCGGCCTCGCGGTGGCCCGTCTTCGACAGCGGGATGCCGGCCACCGCGTCGAGCGAGCCCTCGGTGGCCAGGTTGTCGAGGTCGCGCGAGACCTGGCGCGCGTTGCGCGCGACCTCGGTCATGCCCTTCTTGTGGTTGTCGAGCTCCTCCAGCGTGATCATCGGGAGGTAGATGTCGTGTTCCTCGAAGCGGAACAGCGAGGTCGGGTCGTGCAGCAGCACGTTGGTGTCGAGCACGAACAGCTTGGGCGGGCCGCCGGCGCGGGCGCGCCTGCGGGCGCCGCCCGGCGCGGCCTTGGGCTTGGCGGCCGGCGCCGGGGCGATCGGATAGGCGGCGGGCGACTTCACCGGCAGCCCGGGTGACGACGCCGGGGCGCGTGCCGCGGGCGCCGCGGCGGGGCGCGGCGCCGCCTTGGCGACGGCCGTCTCCGCACGGTCGTCATGGAGATCCAGCAATTTCTGCTTCGGTTCCGCGCCCTTCTGGCTGCGGCGGCTCGTCTTCGGAGCCGATTGCGATTCGTAGTCAGCAGCCGACAGAAGAGCTGCGCGAGTGGCGGGAGGCTTCGGAAGTGGCATGTAGGGGCGTACGAGTCGCGGAGGTTGGGAAATGAACAAACAAAAAAGCCGCGCAGTCACCTGGGCGGCTTTCGTTGCTTGGATGTGCGCGTTCGAGGGTCACGGGCATGCGAACCATTATGCACATTCCCGGTGGCATGTCTGCAGCTCGGTTGTCTAGACAGGAAGGGCCCGAATTTCCGGGGTTGGCAAGGCACCTGCGGCGACTTCGAAGAGGGGCGTCATCGCTGCGCGCAGCGAAGCTGCAGTTGCAGGATCCACCCCGGTCATGCGCCCCGGTTGGCGGAGGTGGATCCTGCGACTGCGCGCAGGATGACACTTCGCACGCGATCGCCGCGCCGCGTCCCGTCAGCCAAGACCGTCATCCTGCGCGCAGCGAAGCGAAGTCGCAGGATCCACCCCGGTCATGCGGCCTGGTTGGCGGAGGTGGATCCTGCGACTGCGCGCAGGACGACACTCCGCGCGCGATCGCCGCGCCGCATCCGGTCAGCCAAGACCGTCATCCTGTGCGCAGGATGACACCTCGCACGCGATTGCCGCGCCGCGTCCCGTCAGCCAAGGCCGTCATCCTGTGCGCAGCGAAGCGAAGTCGCAGGATCCACCCCGGTCATGCGGCCTGGTTGGCGGAGGTGGATCCTGCGACTGCGCGCAGGATGACACCCCGCGCGCGATCGCCGCGCCGCATCCGGTCAGCCAAGACCGTCATCCTGCGCGCAGGATGACACTTCGCACGCGATCGCCGCGCCGCGTCCCGCCAGCCAAGGCCGTCATCCTGCGCGCAGCGAAGCGCAGTCGCAGGATCCACCGCGGTCGATGGGGTATGGCGCAATGCCGGTCACGGCAGCGGGCCGGGCGTCAGGGCCATGCCCGCAGGGTCATCGCGGTCGCCCCGGCCGGCTCCGTCGATGGGCCGCTGTCATTGACGATGTGGCGGATCGTGCCGTTGCCGCCCAGCGAGACGGTGACGAGGCTGTGCAGCCGCACCCCGGGCGTCGCGGGCACCTCGAACGCGCGCGCCGCGACGACGTGGGTGTTGCGGTGGTCGATCGCGAAGTAGCAGTAGCTGCCCAGGCCCCAGGCTTCGTGCCGCTTGACGTCCGCGCCCACCTTGTAGGCGGCCCAGCCCTCGCCGTGGCCGCTCGTCCAGCCGGCCTGGCCGGGAACGTCGTAGGGCATCTCGTTCTGGAAGAAGATCGTGCGGCCGTCCTCGCCGTTCCACACCACCTGGTACCGGCGGAAGTGCTCGACGAACAGGCCGGTGGCCAGCACGCGCGCACCGCCGACGGCGACGCCGGTGTCGGCCGGGTTGATCGTCCAGCCCGGCTTGACCTCGCCGTGGTCGGCGCGCCAGGCCCACACGTGGTCGACGAGCGTGTCGTCGGCGTCGACCACCAGGCTCGTCGTGGCCTGGCCGGCGACGGCGCCTCCGATGCGGAAGAACACGTCCTGCACGCTGATCGGGTCGGCGTCGTGACGGACATGCGAGCCGGGCGTGCCGACCGCCAGCAGCACGTCGCTGCGCGTGGTGCCGGCGTCGAACAGCAGGCCGGCGAGCCGCACGCCGTCGACGTCGGCCACCGTCATCGGCGTGACGCCGCCCACCGGCTGCAGCGTGGGAAAGCCGAGCCCGAGGACGACGGTGCCGGCGCGCGCGACGCGGATCGTCTGCTCGATCGGATAGACGCCCGGCGTGAACAGCAGGTCCAGGCCTTGCGCGAGCGCCGCGTTGATCGTGGCGCCGCTGTCGCCGGGGTGCGCGACGAAGAAGCGGCCCAGCGGCCGGGACGTGCCCGGCGTCGGCGTCCCCGGGCTCCAGCTCGGGCCGGCGGCGTCGTGGCGCAGCGCGGGCAGGAACACGCGGTACCTGCCCTCGGAATCGATGTACAGGTAGGGCTTCTCGCGCGACACGGGCGTCGTCGCGAGCGTGGTGACCGGCGGCGTCGGGTAGGTCGTCGGCGGCGCGCCGCGCACGCCGGAGAACACGGTGTTCCAGCCCTTGCCGGACCAGCCGCCCACCGCGCTGTCGCGCGTGTACCACTGCTGCTGGCCGCCGGTGGCGACGGCGCCGTCGACGCGGCTGTCGGCCAGGTAGCCGCCGCTGGAATAGCCCTGGCCCGGCTGGCCGTCGTTGGACGGACTCACGTGCAGCGCCCCGAGCACGTGCACGCGACGCATCGGCGCCGCCTGCGAGACGGCCCACGTGGTCGTGCCGCCCGCGGGCGCGACGGCCAGGTTCTCCACCGAGCGCCAGAAGTTGATCAGCGCGTTGCCCGGGTCGCGGAGGTTCCAGCCGCTGTCGGCGAGCACGTTGCCGGCGATGCGCACGTCGTCGGGGTCGCGTCCCAGTCCCTGGACGGCGGTGTAGTAGCCCACGCGCGCGACGACGTCGTAGCGCCCGGGCTTGAACAGGAAGGCGTGGCGCTGCGGGCCGAATTCCGCTGCCGGGCTCAGCCGCTGTGCCTCGAAGGCGGTGTCGAGCGCCGACTGGATCGCCGCGGCCGGCATCGATGTGTCGAACACCTGCACGTTCGGACCGAAGTCCGGGGTGTCGGAGGTGTGGATCGGCGCGGACGCCGGGGCGGCGGAGCCCATCGCGGGCAGCAGCGAAAGAAGGGCGATGCAGGTCGTCGGGAGGCTGAACGCCATGGGTCTTGATGGCAGCGGAGGCACGGCGATTGTGGCCGCGCATGAATGCGCTTTCAAGCCTGGGGCAACCTCGGCGCTGCCCCCGCGGTCCGGCGTCCCCGATCAGCCCCCGCAGATGGCCTCGACGTCCGCCCGGCTGCGCGCGATGTGCGGCCCCAGCTCGCGGTGGCCGTCGGCCGTCACGAGGATGTCGTCCTCGAGGCGGATGCCGCCGAAGTCGGCATGCCTGTCGAACATCGCGTAGTCGATGAAGTCCGCGTGCCGGCGTTCTGCCTGCCAGCGCTCGGTGAGCCAGCGGTTGATGTAGACGCCCGGCTCGATCGTGACGACGAAGCCTTCCTGCAGCGGCCGCGCCAGGCGCAGCGACTTGTGGCCGAACAGCGTGCTGCGCGAATACCCCTCGCCGTAGCCGACGTCGTTCTCGCCCAGGCCTTCCATGTCGTGCACGTCCAGCCCCATCATGTGGCCCGTGCCGCACTGGAAGAAGATCGCGTGCGCGCCGGCCTGCACGGCCTCGGCGGCATCGCCGCGCATGAAGCCCAGCGCCTTCATGCCTTCGACCATCACGCGACATGCCAGCTGGTGGACGTCGCGATACGGCACGCCCGGCGCGACGCAGGCGATCGCCTGCGTCTGCGCGCCCAGCACCAGGTCGTACAGCTCGGCCTGCAGGCCGGCGAAGCGGCCGCCGACGGGGATCGTGCGGGTGATGTCGGACGCATAGCCGACGGGCGAGTTGGCGCCGGTGTCGTTGACGATCAGCTCGCCGCCCTTCAGCCGCACCGAGTGGTCGTGGTTGTGCAGGATCTCGCCGCGGCTCGTGAAGATCGACGGGTAGGCCAGGCGCCGGCCGTGCGCCAGCGCGAGGCCTTCCATCGCGCCGACGATCTCCTGCTCGACGACGCCGGGCCGCGCGAGACGCATCGCGAGGTGGTGCATGTCGCGCGTGACGTGGAGCGCGTTCTCGATCTCGGCGATCTCCGACGTCGACTTGACGGCGCGCAGCGCGATCACGGCGAGCGTTAGCGCGCGGCTGGCGGCGGCGTCGAGCCGTGCGTCGGGCAGGCCCAGCCACGCGGCGAGCGCGAGGCGCGTTTCGCCGCGGAACGGCTTGAGGAAGTGGACGTCGCGGCCGCCCGCGCGGGCGCTCGCGAGCGTGGCGGCGAGCTGGGCGTTCGTCGCGCTGTCGCCGATGCCGGACTGCGCCGCGCGTTCGGCGACGCTGGGCAGCGGTCCCGTCCACACCAGGTGGTCGATGCCGATGTCGTCGCCGTGCAGCGTGGCGGTGCCGGCGTCGATGTCCAGAAGCAGCGTGAGCTCGGGCTGCTGCAGGCCGCAGAAGTAGAGGAAGCTCGAGTCCTGGCGGAAATCGTAGGCGTTGTCGCGATAGTTCATCGGACTGTCGACGTGGCCCGGCAGCAGGACGAGCCCGCGCGCGCCGGCGTCGCGCAAGCGGGCGAGGAGGGCGGCGCGACGCGCCTCGTAGGTGGCGGCGGGGAACATGGACATGGCGGTCATCTCGAGTTTCGGCAGCGAATTGCGTGAATTATCACGAGGACCCGCCGCAGAAAGTTCGGTCCGATGTGGCTTCTAGGCGTTACCTCGGGCGCGGCCAGGCGCCCGCGCTGCGAGAATCCGGCCCCGAAGCATGGATCCCGGCCACGAGCCGAGGCTCCATCGAGACCACCGTTCCCGCCACCGCTCCCACCCATGGCCCTGCACCAACTCACCGACGAACAGATCAAGACCTGGACACGCGCGCAGAAGGACGAGTGGTGGCTGACGACCGTGTATCGCGGCGACATGCCGCAGCTGACCGTGCGCTCCGCGATCACCGGCTTCCTGCTCGGCGGCATCCTGGCCGCCACGGCCATGTACATCCTGGCCAAGACGGGCATCGGCATCGGCGTGGGCCTGACCTCGGTGCTGCTGTCGTTCGCGATGTTCCGCGCGATGTCCAACGCCGGCCTCGCCAAGGATTTCTCCGTCCTGGAGAACAACTGCACGCAGTCGATCGCCACGTCGGCCGGCTACGTCATCGCGCCGCTGGGCGCGGGCCTGACGGCCTACATGGTGATGACGGGCAACGTGCTGTCGTGGTGGCAGATGATCGTCTGGCTGATCGTCGTCTCGATCACCGGCGTGCTGATGGCCTTCCCGATGAAGCGCCGCTTCATCAACGAGGAGCAGATGCCTTTCCCCGAGGGCCGTGCCTGCGGCGTGGTGCTGGATTCGCTGTACAGCGGCGGCGCCGACGTCGGCCTGTTCAAGGCCCGCCTGCTCTACATCACGGCCGGCATCACGGCCATCTGGGAACTGCTGGTGCTCGACGGGTGGCAACGCCTGATCCAGTTCAAGATCCTGCGCATGAACGTGTGGGCCGGCCTGAAGGAGCCGTGGGTGCTGCACGACCACCTGGACGACTACTACTACATGTGGCTCGCGCGCCTGCACGAGGCGGCGCCGAAGATCCTGGGCACGGACATCCGCCAGCTGGGCCTGCGCTTCACGCTCGACTTCTCGATGCTGGGCGTCGGCGGCCTGATGGGCCTGGCGGTGGCCTCCAGCGTGATGGTCGGCGCCATCCTCAATCTCGCCGTGCTCGCGCCCATCATGATCGAGCGCGGCGACATCGTCGCCCGCACGCTGGCCAACGGCCACGTGGTGCAGATCTCGCGCGCCGAGATCGTCAACCAGTGGTCGATCTGGTGGGGCGTGTCGATGATGGTGATCGGTGCGATGGTGGGCCTGTTCGCCAAGCCCGACGTGTTCACGAAGGCCTTCAAGTCGATGTCGCGCATGGCCCGCGCGCCCAAGGAGCGCAGCGACGTGCTCAAGCACATCGAGGTGCCGCTGTGGGTGTCGTGGATCGGCGTGCCCGTGTTCGGCCTGGCCGGCGCCTGGGTCACGCATGCGTTCTTCGGCGTGCCGTGGCTGCTGTCGCTGGTGTCGCTGCCGCTGATCTACGTGCTGACCATCATCTGCGCGAACTCGATGGGCCTGACGTCGTGGATGCCCATCGGCCCGCTGGCCAAGGTCACGCAGTTCAGCGTGGGCATGGTCGATCGCGCGAACCCGGCCAGCAACCTGCTGCCGGCGTCGATGACCGCGCAGATCTCGATGAACGCGGCCAGCCTGCTGTCCGACATCAAGCCCGGCTACATGCTGGGCGGCAAGCCGCGCCACCAGGTCTGGGGCCACGTGATCGGCATCTTCTCCGGCGCCATCTTCTCGGTGCCGCTGTTCTTCCTGCTGTTCCTGCGCCCGGACGCGACGGGCGCGGTCGACGCCACCCGCATCGTCTCCGATACCTTCCCGATGCCCGCGGCGGTGCAGTGGCGCGGCGTGGCCGAGATCATCTCGCACGGTTTCCACGGCGCGCCGACCACGGCGGTGTGGGCGGCGGGCATCGCGGCGCTGGCGGCCATCCTCATGGAGGTGTTGCGCATCGCCACGAAGGGCCGGTTCTGGCTCTCGGCGGTGTCGGTGGGCCTGGGCGTGGTGCTGCCGTTCGACTCCTGCGTGTCGATGTGGATCGGCGCGGCGGGCTTCTGGCTCATGGCCCGCCTGTACCGCACGCCGGGCACCCGGGCGCACGACATCTGGGTCGAAGGCGCCGAGCCGATCTGCGCGGGCCTGATCTCGGCCGCCGCGCTGATGGGCATCTGCGACGCGCTGCTCAACGTGTTCATGGGCTGAGGCGCGCGAAGGCGAACGAAGGGCGGCCGCGGCCGCCCTTTTTCATGCGCGCTGCAGCGCGCGCCACTGCTGCGGGCTGACGCCGGTGCTGCGCCGGAACTGGCGCGAGAACGCGCTGTGGTCGGCGTAGCCGCAGGCGTGCGCGATCGCCGCGATCGATTCGCCGCCCGACACCAGCCGGGCCAGCGCCGCGTCCAGGCGCGCGCGCGCCAGCAGCTGGCGGGGCGTCACGCGGTACAGCTGCGCGACGTGGCGCTCCAGCTGCGCGATCGACAGACCGGCCTCGCGTGCGAGGGCGGCGATCTGCAGCGGCTCGGCGTAGTCGCGCTGCAGGCGCTCGACGACATGCGCGATGCGTCCGTAGGTCGCTGGCGGCGTCGCGTGGCCCAGGCCCGGCGTGGCGAGGTCGCGCGACAGCCCGACCAGCCCGACGATGCGCTCGCGCCGGCGGCCGCCGCCGGGCGCCGGCTCGCGCCAGGCCAGCTTGTGGGTGAGGCACCAGCCGGGCGCGCGGTTCGGGTACAGGTGCAGCTCCAGCTGGCCCACGATCTCGGCGCCGCCACGCAGCACGGCGTCGTCCTGCCCGCGGTAGCGGTCGCCGAGGCCGCCGGGAAACAGCTCGTCGGCGCGGCGGCCCACCAGCTGTGCACGCTTCGTCAGGCGCAGGCGCTCGACCAGCGTCTGGTTGGCGTGCGTGTAGCGGCCCTCGGCGTCCTTGGCGAAGAAGACGACGTCGGGCAGGGCGTCGAACAGGCGTTCCAGCAGCGGCAGCGGCAGCCGCGGGCCGGTGGCGAGCAGGGCGAGGGCGTCGTCGGTCATGGTCCCATTGTGCTGAAATCGTCATGGCGGTGCACGCGACGGATCAAGCCGGACGACGCCTGCGGGACCAGAATCGCGGCATGCACAAGATCGTCGTCATCGATTCCCACACCGCCGGCGAGCCCACGCGCGTCGTCCTCGAGGGCGGCCCCGCGCTGGCCGGCGCGACGCTGGCCGAGCAGCGTGCGCATTTCGCGCTTCACCACGACGCCTTCCGCGCCGCCGTCGCCTGCGAGCCGCGCGGCAGCGACACGATGGTCGGCGCGCTGCTGGTCGAGCCGCGCGCGCCGGGCTGCGTGGCGGGCATGATCTTCTTCAACAATGTCGGGATGCTGGGGATGTGCGGGCACGGCACGATCGGCGTGGTCGCCACGCTGGCGCACCTGGGCCGCATCGGGCCGGGGCGGCATCGCCTCGACACCCCGGTCGGCCCGGTCGAGACCGAGCTCGACGCCGACGGCCACGTCACCGTGTTCAACGTGCCGAGCTGGCGTCACCGCACCGGCGTGACGCTGGAGGTGCCCGGCGTCGGGCCGGTCACCGGCGACGTCGCCTGGGGCGGCAACTGGTTCTTCCTCGTCGACGCGACGCAGTTCGAACCGGTGCCCGAACTCGCGCTGGCGCACGTCGAGGCGCTCACCGACCTGACGTGGCGCATCCGCGGTGCCCTCGGCGCCCAGGGCATCACCGGCGCGGGCGGCGCCGAGATCGACCACATCGAGCTGTTCGCGCCCTCGGCCACGGCCGACGCCCGCAACTTCGTGCTGTGCCCCGGCAAGGCCTACGACCGCTCGCCGTGCGGCACGGGCACCAGCGCCAAGCTCGCCTGCCTCGCTGCCGACGGGCAGCTCACCGCCGGCGCGACGTGGGTCCAGGAGAGCGTGATCGGCAGCCGCTTCGAAGGCCGCTGGACCCCTGTCGAGGGCCAGCCGGGCCGCATCCTGCCAGCCATCCGCGGCCGCGCCTGGGTCACGGCCGAGGCGACGCTGCTGCGCGCACAGGACGATCCGTTGCGCGACGGCATCCGCGCATGAGCTCGTCGATCGACGTCGCGATCGTGGGCGGCGGCGTGGTCGGCTGCGCCTGCGCGCACGCGGCCACGCAGGCCGGCCTGCGGGTGGCCGTCTTCGAGGCCGGGCGCATCGGTGCCGGCGCGACGGCGGCGGGCATGGGCCATCTCGTGACGATCGACGACGACCCGGCCGAATTCGCGCTGGCCCGGCTGTCGATGGCGCTGTGGCGCGCGTGGAGCGGCTGGGGCGAGGTCGAGCGCCGCACGACGGGCACGCTGTGGCTGGCCGAGACGGCGAAGCAGCGCGACGCCGCGAACGCGAAGCTGGCGCGCCTGCGTGCTGCGGGACTGTCGGCCGAATGGCTGGAGCCCAGCGTGCTGGCGAGTGCCGAGCCGCGGCTGGCGCGGGACCTCGCGGGCGCGCTGCGCGTGGCCGGCGACGAGGTGGCCTACGGCCCCGAGCTCGCCACGCGCCTCGCGGCCGACGTGCGCGCCGCGGGCAGCACCGTCGAGGAGATGTGCCCGGTCGCCGCGCTGCGCGACGACGGCCTGCAGCTGGCCAGCGGCGGTCGCGTCAGCGCGGGCCACGTGCTGCTGGCGGCCGGCTGCGACAGCGTTCGCCTGTGGCTCGCCCGCGCGCCGTTGCCGCTGCGTCCGCGCAAGGGGCAGCTGGCCATCACCGACCGCTATCCGGGCTACGTCCGGCACGCGCTGGTGGAGCTGGGCTACATCGATGCCGCACATGGCGACGCCGACGAGGCGGTCGCCTTCAACGTGCAGCCGCGCGCCTCGGGCCAGGTGCTGCTGGGCTCGTCGCGCAGCTATCGCGACACGAGCCCCGACGTCGACGCCGCGCTGCTGGCGCGCATGGTGCGGCGCGCGCAGCGCTTCCTGCCCGACATCGCTGCGCTGCAGATGCTGCGCTGCTGGGCCGGCTTCCGGCCCGCGATCGCGGACGGGCGGCCGGCGATCGGGCGCATCCCCGGCGCGCGGCGCGGCAACCTGTGGGTCGCCACGGGCCACGAGGGCCTGGGGCTGACCACGGCCACCGGCACCGCCAGCGTGTGGCTGGACCTGCTGCTGGACCGCGCGCCGGCCATCGACCCCGCGCCGTACGCCCCCGATCGCTTCGTGGCGGTGCCGGCATGACGGCGTCGATCACGGTCACCGTCGACGGCCGCGCGCTGCAGGTTCGCGCCGGCACGATGGTCGCGGCGGCCGTCGAGCTGGCCGCTCCGGGGCGCGGGGCACGCGTCGCGCCGGGCGGCAGCCGGCGCCAACCGCTCTGCGGGATGGGCGTGTGCGGCGAGTGCCGCGTGACAGTCGACGGCCGGGCCCATCGCCTCGGTTGCCAGACCGCGTGCGCGCCGGGCATGGAGATCCTGACCGATGGCTGAGTCGGACAACGTGCTGCACGTGCAGGTGCTCGTCGTGGGCGCCGGCCCCGCCGGCCTGGCCGCGGCACACGCGGCCGCGGCCGCCGGTTGCGACGTGTTGCTGCTGGACGCCGCGCCGCAGGCCGGCGGGCAGATCTGGCGCGCCCGCCAGGGCATGGCCGCGCCGCCGGTGGCGGACGCGCTCTCGCGCCTCGCCGGCGTGGGAGCGCGCGTGCTCGCGGGGGGGCGCGTGACCATGGTGCTGCCTGGTGCGGCCTTGCTGGTCGATGGCCCCGCAGGCGCGTTCCGCGTGCGCTGGGAGCGCCTGGTCCTGGCGACCGGCGCACGCGAACGGCTGCTGCCGTTGCCGGGCTGGACCTTGCCCGGCGTCTTCGGCGCGGGCGGACTGCAGGCGCTCGTCAAGGGCGGCTGGCCGATCGCGGGCAAGCGGGTGCTGGTCGCCGGCACCGGGCCGCTGCTGCTGGCCGCGGCGGCCACCTTGCGCGCCGAAGGGGCGCAGGTCGTGGCCATCGCGGAGGAGGCCGCCACGCCCGCGCTGGCGCGGTTCGCCGGCACGCTGGTGCGCCATCCGCGCCAGGCCTGGCAGGCGCTGCGGCTCGCTGCCGCGCTGCGTGGAGTGCCGCTGATGCGCGGCTGGCGCATCGCCGCCATCGACGGCGACGCGCGGGTCGAACGTGTCCTCCTGGCGGGCGAGGGCGGCCGCATGCGCACCCTCGCATGCGACGCCGTCGCCGCCGGCTGGGGACTGGTTCCGCAGACGGAGCTGGCGCAGGCGCTCGGCTGCGCGCTCGCGCCACGCTTCGGCGCCGCGGCGATCGCGGTCGACGGCGCGCAGCGCAGCAGCGTCGCGGGCGTGTTCGCGGCCGGCGAGTGCACCGGCGTCGCGGGCGCGCAGGCCGCGCGCCTGCAGGGCGAGATCGCCGGCATCGCCGCGGCCGCCGACCTGCTGGGCCGGGCATGCGACACCCGTACGCTCGCCGCGCGCCTGGCGCGCGAGCACGACTTCGCGGCGGCGGTCGCCGCCACCTTCCCGATGCCGCGCGACTGGGCCGCGCGCCTGCGCGACGACACGCTGGTCTGCCGCTGCGAGGACGTCGCCTGGGCGGCCGTGCGCGATCAACCCGACCTGCGCGCGGCCAAGCTCGCCACGCGCTGCGGCATGGGGCATTGCCAGGGCCGGCTGTGCCATGACACGCTGGCCGCCGTGATGCACTGGCCCCGTCTTGCCCAACGTGCGCCGCTCTCGCCGGCACCGCTCGCCACGCTGCTGGCGGCCATCGACACCCCACCCGACACCCCATCCCACAAGGAGACTTCGACATGAGCATGACCTGGACCGGCGTGATGCCCGCCATCACCACCCCCTTCACCGCCGACGGCGAGGTCGACCACGACTTCCTGGCCTCCCACGCGCTGTGGATGGTCGAGGCCGGCTGCACCGGAATCGTCGCGCTAGGCTCGCTCGGCGAGGCGGCGACGCTGTCGGTGCCCGAGAAGCTGGACGTGCTGCGCACGCTCGCCAAGGCGCTGGACGGGCGCGTGCCGCTGGTCGCCGGCGTCGCGGCGCTTTCCACCGACGAGGCCTGCGGCCTGGCGCGGGCCGCGGCCGAAGTCGGCTGCGCCGGGCTAATGGTGCTGCCGCCCTACGTCTATTCGACCGACTGGCGCGAGATGCGCGCGCACGTGGCCGCCGTGATGCAGGCGACGGACCTGCCGTGCATGCTCTACAACAACCCGATCGCCTACCGCACCGACTTCAAGCCGGAACAGATCGAGGAGCTCGCGCACGCGCATTCGAACCTCGTCGCCGTCAAGGAATCGAGCGCCGACATTCGCCGCATCGCCGCGATCCGCCATCGGCTGGGCAGCCGTCTCGCGATCCTGGTGGGCGTGGACGACGTGATCGTCGAGGGCATCGCCGCCGGCGCCACCGGCTGGGTGGCGGGGCTGGTCAACGCGATGCCGGTCGAATCGGTGCGCCTGTTCGATCTCGCGCTGCGCGCCATTTCGCCCGACCTGCCGCTGGCGACGCAGGCCCAGGTGCGCGCCGAAGTCGACTCGTTGTACGCCTGGTTCCACGCGCTGCTCACGCTCGACACCGTGCCGAAGTTCGTGCAGCTGATCAAGCTGGTTCAGCAGCAGGTGGGGCATGGCCACGAGCGCGTGCGCGCGCCGCGCCTGGTGCTCGAGGGCGCGGAGCGCGAGCAGGCGCTGGCGCTCATCGCCGGCAAGCTGGCCGTGCGCCCGCGCCTGCCCGCCTGAGCATGGACGCCGCGATGACCGCCGCCGACGCACGCTTCGCGCGCCTGGCCGACGAGGAGTGGACCTGGCGCCTGGGCCAGTTCCCGCAGCTGGCCACCAGCGTCGGCGAGACGGCGCACGACGACCGGCTGGAGCGCGTCGACGCCGCCAGCCGCGCGGCGCGCCTCGCGCGTTGGCGCGCCACGCGCGAGGCGCTGGCGGCGATCCCCGTCGCGGCCATGTCGCCGGCGGCGCGCATCGACCGCGCCGTCTACGAGAACCAGCTGCACGGGCTCATCGCGGCCATCGAGTCGCATGCCGACCGGATGCCCCTGAACAGCGACTCGAGCTTCCACGGCCCGCTGGTCGACCTGTGCGACGCGCAGCCGCTGGGCAACGCCGGCGAGTACCGCCGGTTCCTCGCACGGCTGGCCGACATCCCGCGCTTCTTCGACGAGCACGTCGCGCTGATGCGCGAGGGCCTGGCCACCGGCTATACCGTGCCGCAGGCGGTGCTGGAGGGTCGCGACCAGCCGCTGGCCGCGATCGCCGGCCTGTCCGACGCCGACGCCACGCCGTTCTGGAAGCCGTTCGCGACGTTTCCGGCCGGCGTGCCTGCCGCGGCGCACGACGCGCTGCGCGACGAGGCCCGCCGCGTCATCGAGGGCGAGGTGCTGCCGGCCTATCGCGCGCTGCTCGCGTTCCTGCGCGAGACCTACGTTCCGAACGCGCGCCTGACGACGGCCGCCTGCGACCTGCCCGACGGCGACGCGTTCTATGCGGCGCAGATCCGCCACTACACGACACTCGACCTGACGGCCGACGAGATCCACGAGCGCGGCCTGCACGAGGTCGCGCGCATCCTGGACGAGATGCACGAGGTGCGGCGCCAGGCCGGCTTCGACGGCGACCTGCCGGCCTTCCTCGACGTCCTGCGCACCGACCCGCGGTTCTATGCCCGCACGCCGCAGGCGCTGCTGGCGCACGCGTCATGGATCGCCAAGCGCATCGACGGCCTGCTGCCGAAATTCTTCGGCGTGCTGCCGCGCCAGCCCTACGGCGTGGCGCCGGTGCCCGACGACATCGCGCCGTACTACACGACAGGCCGCTACGTGCCCGCGCCGCGACCCACGGGCTGCGCCGGCACCTACTGGGTCAACACGCACGACCTGCCGTCGCGCGCGCTCTACACGCTGCCCGCGCTGACCCTGCACGAGGCGGTGCCGGGCCACCACCTGCAGATCGCGCTCGCGGCCGAGGTCCAGGGGCAGCCCGCGTGGCGGCGCCACAGCTTCGTCGACGCGTACGGCGAGGGCTGGGCGCTGTACGCCGAGCACCTGGGCGACGAGATGGGCGTCTACCTCACCCCGTACGAGCAGTTCGGGCGCCTGACCTACGAGATGTGGCGCGCGGCGCGGCTGGTGGTCGACACCGGCCTGCACGCGAAGCGCTGGAGCCGCGCGCAGGCGCGGGCCTACCTGCTCGAGCACACCGCGCTGAGCGCGCACGAGGTGGCCACCGAGGTCGACCGCTATGTCGGCTGGCCCGGCCAGGCGCTGTCGTACAAGATCGGCGAGCTCACGATCCGCGCGCTGCGGGCGCGGGCCGAACTGGCGCTGGGCACCCGCTTCGACCTGCGTGCATTCCATGACGCCGTCCTCGCGCTGGGTTCGGTACCCTTGGGCCTCCTCGAGGAGCGCATCGCCGCATGGATCGCCGCGCGCCTCGCTGCCTGACCTCTCGTCCAAGGATCCCCGTGCCCGAACGTTTCCGACTTCTTCGCCTGGCCGCCGCCGCGCTGGCGTGCGCGGGTTGCGCGCACGCGCTCGCACAGGCCTCCGCGCCCGCGAGCGCGAGCGCCGCTTCCGCGCCGCATGTGCGCAGCACCGCCGACATCGTCAACGAGGCGCCCGCCAGCGCCTGGCGGCGGCCCGACCCGAACGACGTCCTCGCGATGACGCTGCCCACGGGCATCGTGTGGATCGAACTGGCGCCGCGCTTCGCGCCCCGGCACGCCGAGAACATCCGTACGCTGGTCGCGCAGCACTACTTCGACGGGCTGTCCGTGCTGCGCGTGCAGGACAACTTCGTCGCGCAGTGGGGCGACCGCGACGCGGACGACGCGGATCCGTCCAAGGGGCGTTCGCTGGGCGCCGCGAAGCGCACGCTGGAGCCCGAGTTCGCGATCAGCGACAAGGGCCTGAAGATCACCCGGTTGAAGGATCGCGACGTCTGGGCGCCGGTCACCGGCTTCGTCGACGGTTTTCCCGTGGCCGCCGATCCGAAGACGCACCAGGCCTGGATCGCGCACTGCTACGGCACGATCGGCGCGGGCCGCGGCAACACGGTCGAGTCCGGCAACGGCTCGGAGCTGTACGCCGTGATCGGGCAGTCGCCGCGCGGCCTCGACCGCAACATCGCGCCGGTGGCGCGCGTGCTGCAGGGCATGGAGCTGCTGTCCTCGCTGCCGCGCGGGGGCGGCCCGATGGGCTTCTATGACAAGCCCGAGCAGGACACCCGCATCCTCAAGGTGGAGCGCCTGGCCGACATGCCCGAGGCCACGCGGCCCGACGTGCGCGTCTTCCGCACCGACACGCCGCAATGGGCCGAGATGCTCGAGTCGCGCCGCAACCGCCGGGACGCGTGGTACGTGCACAAGGCCGGCGCCATCGACCTGTGCAACATCGCGGTGCCGGTGCGGATCGAGGCCAAGGCCGCGGCGAACTGAGCTCGTCCTCGGCAGTTTCCGCCGACAAGCGCCACGGATGACGCGGCGGGCCTGCCGGGCCGCAATGCCCGGCAGGAGGCCGGCCCCACCGTCGCGACGATCAGCGGCCTGCCATCAGACCATGCACCGCCGTGCACGCCGCCGCGGCGATCAGCAGCAGCCCGACGCCGTGGCCGAGCCGGCGCTGCGAATCCGGGTTGCGCACGAGCCACGCGCGCGTGCCCGCGGCCGCGAGCGCGATGCCGCCGTACACGGCCGCCTGCGTGGACGACGTGATGGCCCCCAGCCACAGCGCCTGTGTCGCGATCGGCCCGGCATCGACGCGCAGGAACTGCGGGAAGACCGCGAGGGTGAACACGTAGGCCTTGGGGTTGAGCAGGCAGGTGGCGAGGGCCCGTCCGAAGGTCGCCAGGGCCGGCCGCGGCGCCGTCGGCGCGTCGCCGAGTGCCGTGGCGCCGCGCAGCAGCGACAGGCCGATCCAGGCGATGTAGAGCGCGCCCGCGACGAGGAGCGCCTCGAACAGGCCCGGCGCCGCCTGCAGCAGCAGGCCGATGCCGATCGCCCCCATCAGCAGATGCATCCAGCCGCCGGCCACCATGCCGCCGACGGCGGCCAGCCCAGCGCGCCGGCCGCCGGCCAGTGCGCTGGCCATCACGAAGGCCATGTCCATGCCGGGCAGCACGATGATGCCGGCGACGAGGACGAAGTACAGCCACAGGGAGCTGGCGTGGGTGGCGGGATGCATGGCGCGGATCCTGAGATTGACGATGCCGTCATGATCGGGCCGCATATCTGCCAACGCGTGGCATGTTTCGATCCGGGGTCAGCGCAGCAATGAAAAAGCCGCCCGGAGGCGGCTTTGTTCGTCCCGAGGCGGGGCAGGGCGCTCAGGCCTTGATCTTCATGTCCTTGACCGCCTTGAGCACTTCCTCGACATGGCCCGCCACCTTGATGCCGCGCCACTCGGCCACCAGCACGCCGTGGCCGTCGATCAGGAAGGTGGAGCGCTCGATGCCCTTGACCTTCTTGCCGTACATGATCTTGTTCTTGACGACGCCGAACATGTGGCACAGCTTCTCTTCGGTGTCGGCGATCAGCTCGAACGGCAGTTCGAGGCCCTGCTTGAACTTCTCGTGCGAGGCCATGTTGTCGCGCGAAACGCCAAAAACGACCGCGCCGGCCTTGACGAATTCGCCATGCATGTCGCGGAACTGCATGGCCTCGGTGGTACAACCCGGCGTGTGGTCCTTGGGGTAGAAATACAGCACCACGGCGCGGCCCTGGAAGGCGTGCGGGGTGAACTTGACGCCATTGGTGGCGAGTGCTTCAAAGTCAGGGAGCGCTTTGTTCAGTGCAGGCGTCATGTAGTGTCTCGGTCGATCCGCTGGTCGATCTGGGTGCTTGGCGTGGTGGTGGCCCTCGCGATCCGGCCCGAGATGACATCGGTCCGGATCAGGCACAACCATCGATTATAGAGTGAACTGCCCGTGTCCCCGGGCCGGACCTCCATGGGTTTGCCCGGCTCGACAGACTGGAGCCGCGTGACCGCGCGGGATGCGGGCTCGACGGCGAGCGCGACGCTCGCTCAGGCCGCGGTCGCCAGCAGGATCGCCGCGACGGCGCGCCGGCCCTCGTTGGCCAGCACGGTGTAGGTGCGGCACGCGGCGCCGCTGTCCATCGTCTCGACGCCGATGCGGCGCGCGATCAGGTTGCGGTAGAGGGCGGGCGAGACGAAGCGCAGCTTCGCGCCGCTGCCGAAGATCACGACCTCCGGCTCGAGCGCGAGCAGCGCGTCGAAGTGCGCCTGCGTCAGCTCCTCCACGCGCGTCGCCTCCCAGTCCACCGAGATGCCCACCCACGGCACCAGCAGGCTCTTCGTGCGCAGCTCGCCGTTGACGCGCAGGGAGTCGCCGTCGTAATGGGTGATGTTGTTCACACCGGCGAGCGTGTCGGGCTGGAATTTCAAGGGGCTGTCCTGTGCGGCAAGGGTCGCCCGGCGGCGCGCGGCACGCGCCGGGTCGGACGACCGAATTATAGGAATCCCGGCGCCGGCGACTCCGGGCCGGGGGCAAGCCGCGGTGCCCGGGCGGAACGGTCGAGCGGCCGCCGCGGGGTGCCCAGCCTTCGCCGTTGCGCAAGAGATGGTTCCGCACGGCCGCCGCGCGAAACCGAGCCACTGCCGCGGCTGCGACGAAAACACGGGCAAACAGGGCCTCGCGGAGGGCGCGCCTGCGCGACGGCGCGTCCCCGGCGGCACGCCGGAGCGGCGATTCCCTATGAGAAACTCGGGCAGAACCCGAACAGTCGGCGCTTCCCATGGGAAGCCGCCCCGATTCCTCCTTCGCCACAGGAACTCCCGGCCGTGAAGCCGATCGCCAAGTCCAGCAAGCTCGCCAACATCGGCTACGACATCCGCGGCCCGGTCCTCGACAAGGCCCGCCAGATGGAGGACGAGGGCCAGAAGATCATCAAGCTGAACATCGGCAACGTGGCCGCGTTCGGCCTCGAGCCGCCCGACGAGATCGTGCAGGACATGATCCGCAACCTGCCCAGCGCGGCGGCGTACACCGATTCCAAGGGCCTGTTCGCGCCGCGCAAGTCGGTGGTGCACTACACGCAGGAGAAAGGCGTCGCGGGCGTGACGGTGGACGACGTCTACCTCGGCAACGGCGCCTCCGAGCTGATCTCGTTCAGCATGAACGCGCTGCTCGACTCGGGCGACGAGGTGCTGATCCCGTCGCCGGACTACCCCCTGTACACGGCGGTGGTCGGCCTGTCGGGCGGCACGCCGGTGCACTACGTGTGCGACGAGCAGTCGGGCTGGCTGCCCGACGTCGACGACATCCGCCGCAAGGTCACGCCGCGCACCAAGGCGATCGTGATCATCAACCCGAACAACCCGACCGGCGCGCTCTATCCCGTGAGCGTGCTGGAGGACATCGTCGAGATCGCGCGCCAGAACGAGCTGATCATCTTCGCCGACGAGATCTACGACAAGACGCTGTACGACGGCGAGACGCACACCAGCATCGCGTCGCTGGCCGACGACGTGCTGTGCGTGACCTTCAACGGCCTGTCGAAGAACTACCGCTCGTGCGGCTACCGCGCGGGCTGGATGGTGGTCTCGGGCGCGAAGAAGCACGCGAAGGACTACATCGAGGGCCTGAACATGCTGGCCTCGATGCGCCTGTGCGCGAACACGCCCGGTCAGCTGGCGATCCAGACCGCGCTCGGCGGCTACCAGAGCATCAAGGACCTCGTCGCCCCGGGCGGCCGCCTCGCGCGCCAGCGCGACCTCGCCTACGACCTGCTGACGCAGATCCCGGGCGTGAGCGTGGTCAAGCCCAAGGCCGCGCTGTACATGTTCCCGCGCCTCGACCCGGCGCTGTATCCGATCGCCGACGACCAGCAGTTCGCCTACGAGCTGCTGGCCGAGGAGAAGGTGCTGATCGTGCAGGGCACCGGATTCAACTGGGGCCGGACGGACCACTTCCGCGTGGTGTTCCTGCCCAATGCCGACGACCTCACCGAGGCGGTGACGCGCATCGCGCGCTTCCTCGACGGCTACCGCAAGCGGCACGCGGCCTGATCATGCGCCGCGCCATCGCCTCCATCGTCGTCGCGCTGGGCGTGCCGCTCGCGGCGCATGCGCAGCCGTCCGACAGCCAGGACTGGACGGTGACGTGCGACAACACGCGCACCTGCCGCGCCGCCGGCTACAGCGTCGAGGGCAGCGCGATGCCGGTGTCGCTGCTGATCACGCGCGCGGCCGGTCCCAGCGCACCGGCCCATGGCGAGCTGCAGCTGGGCGTGCTCGACGCGCGCAGCGTGCGCCCGCCCGCCGTCAGCCTGCCGGGCAGCGGCAAGGCGGGCATCACGATCCGCATCGACCGCGACAACCACGCCGAGCTGGCGGCGAACGCGTTGATGGCCATCCTGAAGTCGCTGTCGGTGGGCGGCGACGTGACGTTCACGTCGGGCAAGTCGGCCTGGCGCCTGTCCGGCGCGGGCGCGGTCGAGGCATTGCAGAAGATGGACGACGCGCAGGGCCGCTCCGGCGGCGCGACGGCGCTCGTCCGCAAGGGCGCCGGCGGTGCGGGCGACGTGGCCTCGGCGATGGCGGTCCCGCGCATGGACGCGGCGCGCATTCCGACCGTGACGCAGCCCGACGACGCCGCGCTGGCCGTGCGTGTCCTGGCCGCGGTGCAGAGCACGCCCGAGTGCCCCTTGCTGGACGACGGCGCATCGCAGTCGCAGGCGCGCCTGTGGCACCTGGACGCCAACCGCCTGCTGGTGACGCAGCCCTGCAAGAGCGCGGCGGCGCAGGGCTGGTGGGTCGCCAACCGCCGGCCGCCATACGACGCGCGGCCGCTGACGTACACGGGCGAGTTCGACGGCATCGCGACCATCGTCGCCCACGTGCCCGCCGGCAGCGGCGGCGATTGCGCCGTCGCCGAAGGCTGGACCTGGACGGGCTTCCGTTTCGAGCAGACCTATGCCGCCACCGGCGGCCTGTGCCGCGGCGTGAAGGCGGGCGGGGCCTGGGAGATTCCCAGCCTGGTCGCCGACGTGATCCCCGCGAAATGAGCATGCAACACGAGGTGAAATGAAGATGAAAGCGATCCAGGTCGGCCTGCTGGGCATCGGAACCGTCGGCTCCGGCACGTACAACGTCCTCACGCGCAACCAGGAGGAGATCCGCCGCCGCGCGGGCCGGGCCATCGAGATCACGATGGTGGCCGACCTCGACGTCGCGCGCGCCAAGTCCATCGTCGGCGACCGCGCGAAGGTGGTGGCCGACGGCCGCGAGATCATCGCCAATCCGGACATCGACATCGTCGTCGAGCTGATCGGCGGCTATGGCATCGCCAAGACGCTGGTGCTGGAGGCCATCGCGGCGGGCAAGCATGTCGTCACCGCCAACAAGGCCCTGCTGGCGGTGCACGGCAACGAGATCTTCGCCGCGGCGCGCGAGAAGGGCGTCATGGTGGCGTTCGAGGCCGCGGTGGCCGGCGGCATCCCCATCATCAAGGCGCTGCGCGAGGGCCTGACCGCCAACCGCATCGAATGGATCGCCGGCATCATCAACGGCACGACCAACTTCATCCTGTCGGAGATGCGCGACAAGGGGCTGGACTTCGACGTCGTGCTCAAGGAGGCGCAGCGCCTGGGCTACGCCGAGGCCGATCCCACCTTCGACATCGAGGGCGTGGACGCCGCGCACAAGGCCACCGTGATGAGCGCCATCGCGTTCGGCATCCCGATGCAGTTCGACCGGGCGCACGTCGAAGGCATCGTGGGCCTGCAGGCGGCCGACATCAAGCACGCCGAGTCGCTGGGCTACCGCATCAAGCTGCTGGGCATCACGCGCCGCCGCCCCGACGCCGGCGGCATCGAGCTGCGCGTGCACCCGACGCTGGTGCCGTCCAAGCGCCTCATCGCCAACGTCGAGGGCGCGATGAACGCCGTCGTCGTGCAGGCCGACGCCGTCGGCACGACGCTGTACTACGGCAAGGGCGCGGGCGCCGAGCCCACGGCCTCGGCCGTCGTCGCCGACCTGGTCGACATCACGCGCCTGCACACCGCCGACCCCGACCACCGCGTGCCGCACCTGGCGTTCCGCGCCGACGCGCTCGAGTCCACGCCCATCCTGGACATCGGCCAGGTCGTCACCTCGTTCTACCTGCGCCTTTGCGTGGCCGACGAGGCTGGCGTGCTGTCGAGGATCACGACGACGCTGGCCGAGCACGACATCTCCATCGACGCCGTGCTGCAGCGCCCCAGCCCGGAGCAGAAGCCCGGCCAGCAGGATCTCATCATCCTCACGCACAACACCGTCGAAGGCAGGATGCGCGAGGCCATCGCGAAGATGCAGTCGCTGCCGACGGTGCTCGCGCCCATCGTCTCGCTGCGCAAGGAAGACCTGGCGTGATCATGCCGGCCCCCTCGCGCCTCCCGTCGCTGCCCCCCGAGGGGGAGCTCATGAGTTCCCGGGAAAGCCTCGTCCCATGAAGTACATCAGCACCCGCGGCGACCGCACGCCGCGTTCCTTCAGCGAGATCCTGCTCGAAGGCCTGGCCCCCGACGGCGGCCTGTACCTGCCCGAGCACTATCCGCAGGTCGACGACGCCATGCTGACGCGTTGGCGCTCGCTGCCGTACGCGGAGCTCGCGTTCGAGATCCTGTCGCTCTACATCGACGACATTCCCGCGGCCGACCTGAACGCGCTGGCCGCGAAGACCTATACCGAGCAGGTGTTCGGCACGCCGCAGATCGTGCCGCTGAAGGCGCTCGAGCCGGGCGTGCAGCTGCAGGCGCTGTCCAACGGCCCGACGCTGGCCTTCAAGGACATGGCGATGCAGCTGCTGGGCAACCTGTTCGAGTACGAGCTGGGGCGCCGCGGCGAGTCGCTCAACATCCTCGGCGCGACGTCCGGCGACACCGGCAGCGCCGCCGAGCACGCGATGCGCGGCAAGAAGGGCGTCAGCGTGTTCATGCTGAGCCCGTTCGGCCGCATGAGCCCGTTCCAGCAGGCGCAGATGTTCAGCCTGCAGGACGCCAACATCCACAACCTCAGCGTCGAGGGCGTGTTCGACGACTGCCAGGACATCGTCAAGGCGGTGTCCAGCGACCTCGCGTTCAAGCGCAGGTGGCGCATCGGCACGGTCAACTCGATCAACTGGGCGCGGCTGCTGGCGCAGGTCGTCTACTACTTCGCCGGCTACTTCCAGGCGACGGCGTCCAACGACCAGAAGGTCGCCTTCACGGTGCCCTCCGGCAACTTCGGCAACGTCTGCGCCGGCCACGTCGCGCGCATGATGGGGCTGCCGATCGCGCGCCTGGTGGTGGCCACCAACGAGAACGACGTGCTCGACGAGTTCTTCCGTACCGGCACCTACCGCGTGCGCGGCAGTGCCGAGACGCACGAGACGTCGAGCCCGTCGATGGACATCTCCAAGGCGTCCAACTTCGAGCGCTTCGTGTTCGACCTGCTGGGCCGCGACGGCGCGCGCATCGGCGAGCTGTTCGGCGCCGGGCTCCAGCGCGACGGTTCGTTCACGCTCGGCGACGCCGAGAAGGCGCGCATCGCCGGCTTCGGCTTCGTCTCGGGCCGCAGCACGCATGCCGACCGCCTCGCGACGATCCGCGACACAGACGCGCGCTTCGGCGTGGTCATCGACACCCACACGGCCGACGGCCTGAAGGTGGCGCGCGAGCACCTGCTGCCGGGCGTGCCGATGATCGTGCTGGAGACGGCGCTGCCGATCAAGTTCGCCGACACGATCGAGGAGGCGCTGGGCCGCAAGCCGGCCGCACCGGCGGCGCTGGCGGATCTCGAGTCGCGGCCGCGCCGCTTCACGAGGATGCCGGCCGACGTCGACGCGGTAAAGGCCTTCATCGAGCAGAACGCGCCGGCGCACTGAGCCGACGGGGCCGGCCCGTGCCGGCCGGGGTCGGCCGAGGTCCGAGGGGTCTGGCCTTTCCTCGGATCGCGCCGAGTCTTTTCCGGAGACAGCCCCGGCCTGCCGCGATCCGAGGCCAGGCCTGACCCCGATCGTCAGCGGGGATCGGGGTCAGGCCTGTCCAAGTCCGCGGCTGAGCCGTGACCTGCCGCCAGCGCTTCGGCGCAGACTCGGAGAGGCCAGACCCCTTCGGCCCGAAGCGGCGCCGACGTCTTCAATTCCGCCATCCTTGCTGCGGTACGAGCGGCGCATCTGTTGCATCATTGACCTGCCATGAACGCACCCGACACCAAACCCACCGGCCGCGGCCCGCTGATGAGCGCCGACGACGCCCTGGCGCGCCTGCTGGCAGCCGTCGCGCCCAGCGGCCGCACCGAGACCGTTCCCACCCCCGAGGCCTGGGGGCGCATGCTGGCGAGCGACATCGTCTCCAGCGTCGACGTGCCGCCGGAAGACAACAGCGCGATGGACGGCTACGCGCTGCGCGTGGCGGATCTCGCATCGGGCGCCGGCAGCGTGCTGCCGGTCAGCCAGCGCATCGTTGCCGGGCGTCCCGGCCTGCCGCTGCAGCCCGGCACGGCGGCGCGCATCTTCACGGGGGCCCAGGTGCCCGCCGGGGCCGACGCGGTGGTGATGCAGGAACACTGCGAGGCCATCGCCGGCGAGGGCCTGGGCAGCGTGCGCATCAGCGAACTGCCCGCGCCTGGCACGGCGATCCGCCGCCAGGGCGAAGACGTCCGGCGCGGGCACGTGGTGCTGCGCGCCGGCCACCGCATGGACGCGGCCGCCATCGGCCTGGCCGCCACGGTGGGCATGGCCACGCTGGAGGTCGCCGCGCGACCGCGCGTGGCGCTGTTCTCCACCGGCGACGAGCTGGTGATGCCCGGGGAGCCGCTGCCGCCCGGGGCGATCTACAACTCCAACCGCTTCATGCTGGGCGCGCTGCTGCGCGGGCAGGGCTGCGTCGTCACCGATCTCGGCAACGTTCCCGACCAGCTCGAGGCCACGCGCGCGATGCTGCGCGAGGCCGCGACCGGCCATGACCTGATCCTGAGTTCCGGCGGCGTGTCGGTCGGCGAGGAGGACCATCTCAGGCCCGCGCTCGCCGCCGAGGGCCGGCTCGACCTGTGGGCGATCGCCATCAAGCCCGGCAAGCCGCTGGCGTTCGGCGCGGTGCGGCAACCGGCCGGCAAGGGCGCGCAGACCTGGTTCATCGGCCTGCCCGGCAACCCGGTCTCCAGCCACGTCACGTTCACGCTGTTCGTGCGGCCGGTGCTGGCGCGCCTGCAGGGCGCCGAGGCCGCCTGGCCGATCGGCATGCCGATGCGGGCCGACTTCGCCTGGCCGCGCCCCGACAAGCGCCGCGAGTTCCTGCGCGTGCGCCGCAACGCGAGCGGCGGGCTCGACCTCTACGCGAACCAGGGCTCGGGCGTCCTCAACTCGCTGGCCTGGGGCGACGGCCTGGCCGACCTCGCGCCCGGCCAGGCGGTGCAGCCGGGCGACATGGTGCGCTTCCTGTCGCTGGCGGAGCTCGCGCCGTGAAGCTCACGCTGAAGTACTTCGCGTCGCTGCGCGAGACGCTGGGCGCGGGCGGCGCGCTCGAATGGACGCCCGAGGCGGAGCCCACCGCCGCGGCCTTGCGGGCGTGGTTGCGCACGCAGTCGCCCGCGCACGCGCAGGCGCTGGCGCCCGGGCGTGCCGTGCGCGTGGCCGTCGACCAGGCGCTGGCCGACGAGTCCGCGACGCTGCACGACGGCGCGGAGGTCGCGTTCTTCCCGCCGGTCACCGGAGGTTGACGTGGCCAAGTCGCGCGTGCGGATCCAGGAGGCCGACTTCGACATCGGCGCCGAACTTGCCGCGCTCCAGGGCGAGCGCACCGACATCGGCGCGATGGCGAGCTTCGTCGGCTGCGTACGCGGACAGACGCGCGAGGACGACATCTACGCGTTGACGCTGGAGCACTACCCCGGCATGACCGAGCGCGCCATCGAGGCGATGATCGTCGAGGCCGAGTCGCGCTTCGGCGTCCAGGCCGCGCTCGTGATCCACCGCACGGGGCGACTGCTGCCGGGCGAGCGCATCGTGCTCGTCGCGGTGGCGGCGACGCACCGCCGCGCGGCGTTCCAGGGCTGCGAATTCCTGATGGACTACCTCAAGACGCACGCGCCGTTCTGGAAGAAGGAGTCGACCCCGCAGGGCGAGCGCTGGGTGGATGCGCGCGTGGCCGACGACGAGGCGCTGCGGCGCTGGGGCCTGCCTTCGGACAACGCCGGGCCGCAGGCCTGATCGGCGTGGCGTCCGGCGTTCGCAGGCCGGGGCGCCTGCCTGGCTCTTGGCGCGCGTCAGCGGCCGACGAGGTGCTTCAGTGCCGCCTTGACCACCAGGATCTTGCCGCTGGCCACCGCCGTGGCGAGCTCGGCCTCGGTGTCCGTCGCCTCGCGCACCGCCGTGGTTCCGGCCTCGAACACGCGGCCCTGCGGCTTGCCGTCCGGGGCCTGGATCATCGCCACCAGCCAGTCGGACGCGGGCGTCGGCAGCGACGTGGTGGCGAGGATCGCCTTGCACGGCAGCGTGAGCGCCGCCGGCGCGCCGCCCCCGGCCAGGCGATCGGCGACGATGCGACAGTGGCCGGTGGCCGCGTTGCGCGCGACCAGCATGTAGCCGTGTTCGGCGAGCACCGTGTCGCGCTTCGAGGCCTGGAAACCGTCGGCCGCGGCCTCGGCCGCGGCCAGCGTGGACTTGGCCCAGGCGGCGGCCTTGGCGAGGCTCAGCTTGGGCGGCTCGTCCTCGAGGCCCTCGACCCCCTCCAGGCCGTCCTGGCCGACCCGCACGAAGGCGTCGTAGGTGTAGGTGTCTTCGCGGGTGTCGCGCTGCAGGTAGCGGTAGACGAGGACCGGCCGGCCCTTCCAGTCGAACGAGGTGGCGTCCGGCACGCCCATGCAGCTCGGCCATTCGCCGTCCTCGCCCGGTTCGACCAGCGGATCGATCACCGAGGCGCCATGCGCCAGGAGCCCGCACCCCATCCCGTGGCCATGGCCGGGCGGAAAACCGTACCAGACGGCCTGCGGCGCGCCGGCGGGCAGGGCGGCGAACGTCTTCTGGTCGTTGATGCGCACGCTGGCGAGCGGCGTGCCGCTGTCCTTGTCCGCGGCCGCCGCCGCCGGCGCGAGCGAGGCCAGCAGCGTGCTGGCGGCCAGCGCCATGGCCCAATGCAGTTCGCCCATCATTTGACGCCTTCCTGCGCCATCTTGGTCATCTGCTCGAGCGTGTAGCCGTAGTGCTTCTCCGCGGGCTTCGGATGCAGCGGCGGGTGCTTGGGCTTGGGCTTGGCGGCCTCGGCGGCGTCGATCGGCACCCGCAGGTCCAGGTAGCGCTGGTAGCCGGCCTTGCGTTCGGCGGCCACCGGCTTGGCGATGCCCTTCTTCTTCGAGGTGGCGTCGTTCCAGCAGCCCCACGCGAAGGAGAACAGCCAGGACGCGTGGATGTCGCTGTCCGCGTAGCTCTTGTAGACCTGCTTGCCCACGTTGGCCGTCGCGCATCCGGCCACGCCCAGCGCGTCGCGCGCGAGCTTCAGGTGCTCCAGGCGGTCGTCGAAGCCGATGAACGCGCCATTGACGAGGCAGCAGATCGCCAGGAAGTCGTTCTTGTCGGCGAGATCGTTGAGATCGTGGTTCTTCTTGCCGGACGTCCAGTACCACCCGGCCGACTTGGCGGCCCACTCCGGCTCCTCGATCTTGACGCGGTTGGCGCCCAGGAAGTCCTGCTTCTCGAACAGGCCGAAGTTCGTGTAGTTCTCCTTGCCGGTGAGCTGTATCAGGCCGCGGCCCTTGTAGCCCCGGTACGCCTTCTCCTCGGTGACGCCCTTGGCCAGGATCTCGGAGACGTAGCGCAACTCCCCGGACTCGGCACCCACCTGGGCCAGGAAGTGCGTCTTGCGCAGGCAGGTGGTGATGGACGAGTCCTTGAAGGTCTGGTTCAGTCCGTCCAGGAACTCCTGGTTGCGGGCCTTCTTGGCGTGCGGGTAGCACTTGCACAGCTCGTCGATCGTCAAGTCGCGGTTGCACGCACAGGTGCCCGCGCTCGTCGGGGCCGCGAAGGGATTGGCGACGAACGCCGCCCAGTCGTTGACGCCCAGGGGCCCGGGCGAGTCGACGTACCAGTGCAGGCCGAACGTGCCGAGGGGGCCGGGCGGCCGGTCGAGGGCGCCGAAGTCGAATGGGTACTGTGTGCCGGTCGGGCCGGGCCTGCGCGACGTTGCCAATTGGAACTCCGAAGTTCGTGCGTGAAGTCTAGCCGCATGCCGGCCTCCGGCCGGCCCCGCGGGCTGCGAGAATGCAGGAAAGTCCCGCAGGCGCGTCGCGCCGCCCACCTCCCGCCAGCCGTGTCCCGCATGAGCGTCCCGCCTTCCGTTTCCCCAGCCGCCGTTCCCGAGGGCAGTCGCGCCGGCCACGTCAGCGTGCCCGAACTGTCCGTGAGCGAGCTGCGCGCCGAGGAGTTGCGCCAGGCGCTGGGTCGCTTCGTCACGGGCGTGACCATCGTCACCTGCCGCGACGAGCACGGCCAGCCGATCGGACTGACCGCCAACTCCTTCAACGCGCTGTCGCTGGATCCCCCGCTGGTGCTGTGGTCGCTGCGCGAGTCGAGCTCCACGATCGACGCGTTCACCGCCGCCAGCCATTTCGCCGTCAACGTGCTGGCGGCCGACCAGGTCGAGTTGTCGCGCCGCTTCGCGCGCCCGTCGAGCGCGAAGTTCGACGAGGGCGAGTGGACGGACGGGCAGGGCGGCGCGCCGCTCCTGGCCGGCTGCGTCGCGGTCTTCGAGTGCCGTCGCCGCAGCCACCATGCCGCCGGCGACCACGTCCTGTTCATCGGCGAGGTGGAGCGCATCGGCGGCTCCGCGTCCTCGCCGCTGGTCTACCATGCCGGACACTACCGGACGCTCAACGAATGAACGGCAGATACGAACCCAACGAGCCCGCGCGCGCGCGGCGCATGGCGCTGGTCGCCCGCATCGAGCGCTTCATCGACGGCACGGACGTCTCCGTCGAATCCGCCCACGCCATCGAGGTGGGACTGGACGACGCCTTCCCGGACAACGACTGGATCTCCGAACGCGTCCTGATGCTCGCGAGCTACCGGCCGGGAGGCGGTGACCTCCTGTACGACGAGGCCCATGTGCGCGCCGAGCTCGTCAAGGTGCTGGAGCGGCTGCGCCGTTCCTGAGGCTGCGCGCGTTCGGCTTGCGCGGCGTCATTGACGCCCGGGCCCCGATGGCGTCAGATCGGCGAGGCGCCGGGTGAGCGGCGGGCGGCCCCCCGGAACACCGGTTGCTCGCGCTTGAAAACTCGTCCTCCGCTCCCACGTTGGTGGCAGTTCGAAAGGATTTTCAAGATGCGACTCGACAAGTTGACGACCGCGTTCCAGCAGGCTCTCGCCGACGGCCAGAGCACCGCGGTGGCACGCGACAACCCGTACGTCGAACCGGCCCACGTGCTGGCGGCGATGCTGGCGCAGCCGGACGGTCCGAAGTCCCTGCTCGACCGCGCGGGTGCCAATACCGCGGCACTCAAGTCCGCGATGGACAACCTCATCGCCGGCCTGCCGCAGGTGCAGGGCGGCGGCCAGGTCTCCGGCAGCCGCGACCTGGTGCACCTGCTGCAGCAGGCCGAGAAGGAGGCCGGCAAGCGCGGCGACCAGTTCGTCGCCAGCGAGATGTTCCTGCTGGCGCTGGCCGACGCGAAGAGCGACATCGGCGGCATCGTCCGCGGCCACGGCCTCACGCGCAAGGCGCTCGAGGCGGCCATCGACGCCGTCCGCGGCGGCGCCACGGTGGACTCGGCCGACGCCGAGGGCCAGCGCGAGGCGCTCAAGAAGTACACGCTCGACCTGACCGAGCGCGCGCGGGCAGGCAAGCTCGATCCGGTGATCGGCCGCGACGACGAGATCCGCCGCGCCATCCAGGTGCTGCAGCGCCGCAGCAAGAACAACCCCGTGCTGATCGGCGAGCCCGGCGTGGGCAAGACGGCCATCGTCGAAGGCCTGGCCCAGCGCATCGTCGCCGGCGAGGTGCCCGAGACGCTGAAGAACAAGCGCGTGCTGGTGCTGGACATGGCGGGCCTGCTGGCCGGTGCCAAGTTCCGCGGCGAGTTCGAGGAGCGGCTGAAGGCCGTCCTGAAGGAAGTGGCGCTCGACGAGGGCCGCATCATCCTGTTCATCGACGAGCTGCACACCATGGTCGGCGCCGGCAAGGCCGAAGGCGCCATCGACGCGGGCAACATGCTCAAGCCGGCGCTCGCGCGCGGCGAGCTGCACTGCATCGGCGCGACCACGCTCGACGAGTACCGCAAGTACGTCGAGAAGGACGCCGCGCTGGAGCGCCGCTTCCAGAAGGTGCTGGTCGACGAGCCGACGGTCGAGGCCACCATCGCCATCCTGCGCGGCCTGCAGGAGAAGTACGAGGTGCACCACGGCGTGGAGATCACCGACCCGGCCATCGTCGCCGCGGCCGAGCTGAGCCACCGCTACATCACCGACCGCTTCCTGCCCGACAAGGCCATCGACCTGATCGACGAGGCGGCGGCCAAGGTCAAGATCGAGATCGACTCCAAGCCCGAGGTGATGGACCGGCTCGACCGCCGCATCATCCAGCTCAAGATCGAGCGCGAGGCCGTCAAGCGCGAGACCGACGAGGCCTCGCAGAAGCGCCTCGGCCTCATCGAGGAGGAGATCGCGCGCCTGGGCCGCGAGTACGCCGACCTCGAAGAGGTGTGGACGGCCGAGAAGGCCGCCGCGCAGGGCTCCGCACACCTGAAGGAAGAGATCGACAAGCTGCGCTTCGAGATCGAGAACTTGAAGCGCAAGGGCGACTTCAACAAGGTCGCCGAGCTGCAGTACGGCAAGCTGCCCGAGCTGGAGAAGAAGCTCGCCGAGGCGCAGGCCGTCGAGGCCGGCAAGTCGCAGTCGGGCCGTGCGCCGCAGCTGCTGCGCACGATGGTGGGCGCCGAGGAGATCGCCGAGGTCGTGGCGCGCGCCACCGGCATCCCGGTGGCCAAGCTGATGCAGGGCGAGCGCGACAAGCTGCTGCAGATGGAAGACAAGCTGCACGAGCGCGTGGTGGGCCAGGACGAGGCGATCAAGGTCGTCTCCGACGCGATCCGCCGTTCGCGCGCGGGCCTGTCGGACCCGAACCGGCCGCTGGGCTCGTTCCTGTTCCTGGGCCCGACCGGCGTGGGCAAGACCGAGCTGTGCAAGTCGCTGGCCGGCTTCCTGTTCGACAGCGAGGATCACCTGATCCGCGTCGACATGAGCGAATTCATGGAGAAGCACTCGGTGAGCCGCCTGATCGGCGCGCCGCCGGGCTACGTCGGCTACGACGAGGGCGGCACGCTCACCGAGGCGGTGCGGCGCAAGCCGTACAGCGTGGTGCTGCTGGACGAAGTCGAGAAGGCGCACCCGGACGTGTTCAACGTGCTGCTGCAGGTGCTGGACGACGGCCGCCTGACCGACGGCCAGGGCCGCACGGTCGATTTCAAGAACACCGTCATCGTGATGACCAGCAACCTCGGCTCGCAGATGATCATGCAGATGGCCGGCCAGCCGAGCGCCGAGATCCGCGACGCGGTGTGGGAGGAGGTCAAGGCCCATTTCCGCCCCGAGTTCCTCAACCGCATCGACGAGACGGTGGTGTTCCACGCGCTGGACCAGGACAACATCCAGGACATCGCCAGGATCCAGCTGGCCACGCTCGAGGCGCGCGTCGCCAAGATGGACATGACGCTGGAAGTCTCGCCCGCGGCGCTGCGCGAGCTCGCCAAGGTCGGCTTCGACCCGGTGTTCGGGGCCCGGCCGCTCAAGCGCGCGATCCAGCAGCGCATCGAGAACCCGGTCGCCCGGCTGATTCTCGAGGGTCGCTTCGGTCCGAAGGACGTGATCCCGGTCGACGTGAAGGGCGGCGAGTTCAGCTTCGGGCGCGTGGTGCACTGAGCGTCGCCTGCTCGCGCGAACCAAGGCCCGACGGCGCTCGCCATCGGGCCTTTTTCATGGGCGGGCGCGACCGGCCCGGCGCACTCTCTTGTTCAAGCGGGACGCATGCGGAGGGGTCTGGCACCGCCTCGATCCCGTCTCCCGGAACGCCGTCGGCGCTTCCGGGCGGTGCGTGACCGCGAATCGATCAGTTGTCCCGTCATTCGAACAGGGTCGACGGGCAGGTGCGGCGACCCCGCGGTCAGGCACCGCCACATCGCTTCCTAGCCCTGCGGGCGGCCAATCGCGGCGGAGCCGGACCCCTCCGCGGCGCCGCCCGGGGTCACCACGTCGCCGACATCATCTGCATCGTCCACGCGCCGCGATCGACCTTGTAGACGCCGATGTTGGGGTAGACCTGCTCGCCCGAGGCCGCGAAGCGCATCTGCTGGTTGACCTTGGTGGCCGGCTCGATGCGCTTGAGCGTCTTGACGAGCTCCGCGGGATCCAGCGTGCGGGCCTGGCGTGCGCCGTCGGCCAGCGCATAGACCGCGTCGTACGCGTACTGCGCGCCCCAGACCGGCTCGGCGTTGTAGCGCTTCATGAAGGCGTCGAGGAACTGCTTGCCCTGCGGGAATTCCTTGGCGTCGATGGCAGTGGCCGTCGCGTAGAGGGCCTTGACGTGCAACGGCCGGCGCGCGACGTTGCGGTTGCGCACGACGTTGGTGCCGACGACCGTGACGTCGGTCCAGCCGCTCTTGTCGATGGCGTCCAGGACGCCCATCAGCTGCGGCTCGCGCGCCAGGAACACGATCGTGTCGACGCCGGCCTGGCGGAACTGCGCGATCGTCTCGGGTGCGACCTGGCCCTTGTCGTCGACCTCGGTGCTGGCGACCACGTCGCGCTGGAAGCTGCGAAGCGCGGCGCCCACGCTGGCGTTCAGCCCGTGTCCGTAGTCGCTGTTCTCGACGATCAGCGCGATGCGCTTCGCCGCCAGGGTCTCGGCGGCGAAGGACGCGATCGCGCGACCCTGCATGTCGTCGTTGGCCAGCAGGCGCAGCACGTTGCCCTGGCCCAGGCCGGGCAGGGCGGCGCTGGTGGCGGTGATCATCTGCGGCAGGCCCTTGGCCGCGACGATGGGGATCACGGCGGCCGCCTGGTTGCTGTTGACCGGGCCGATCATCGCGCCGACGCCGGTGTCGATCAGGTCGCGGGCCTGCGTCTTGGCGGTCTCGACCTCGCCCTTGTCGTCGGTGGCGCGGATCTCGATGTGCAGGGGCTGGCCGTCCAGCCGGAAGTCCGATGCGTTGATTTCCTCGGCTGCGAGCTGCGCGCCCTGGAGCAGGTCCTTGCCGCGCGCGCCCGAGGGCCCGCTCTGCGCGACCAGCACGCCGATCGTCAGGGTGTGCGGATGGCCGTCGCAGCCGGCGAACAGCAAGGGGGCCACCAGCGCCGTCAAGGCGAGCAGCAGGCGGCGCGGCGCGATCATGGGTGTCCCTTTGCAGACGTCAAAGGGTACGCAATGTGCCTGTCGGACATGGCCATTCCAAGTCATCGTACGTCTCGAATGTAACGGGAGTTTTCCGGGCAGGAACTCCTTCACGGTTTCGCGTGCTGAAGTCGGAAGTTCGTCGGCGCGCCGCGGGCGAGGCGACAGGGCGACCCCGCGTCGTCTCACGACTCGCCGGGGTCGTGCACGCCCGCGCGAGGGCGGCGCCCGCGACGCGGAGGCGGCCCGCGCGGCGGTCATCGCATGGCTTCCCGCGAGTGAAGGTAGGATGCGTCACCCTCTCCACCGATGCCCCGCCCACATACCCCTGGCCGCATGCGAATCACCAATGCCCAGTTCGAGCAGATGCTCGCGAACCACTGGCGCGAACGCGTCGATCGCGCACTTCACAAGGCCGTGCCCGAGTACCGCACGGTCAGCCAGGAACTGCGCGACGACTTCCTGTCGCTCGCCATCGACGACGCCGGGAGCGCTGGCTTCGTCACCGAGCAGGGCGTCGCCGGCTACGTGCTGGGCGCGTGGTACCTGGAGCCCGGTTTCGAGGCGCGCAGCCGGCTGCTCGCGGCGCTGCTCGCCAGCGGCCTGCCGGAGTTCCGCCGGCTGCACGCGATGAACGCCTGGATCCACGCGACGCTGGGCGAGCCGGCCAACACCGCGGCCGCGGACGACGCGCTGCGCAAGGCCTTCGAGATGACCCACGCCTGGGGCAAGGGCGCGGGCGTCAGCCGCTGACAGACGAAAGGACCCATGGGACTTCGCGACTTCATCAAGAGCAAGCTGGCCGACAAGCTCGCCAGCTCCAAGGCCAAGGAAATGCAGGCCGGCGCCGCCGCCAAGACGGACGCCATCCGGCAGCAGGACTACGATGCGGCAAGGCAGTCGATGCTGGGCGATTTCGCCGGCACGCCGATCGCCGGGTGCCCGCAGTGCATGGCCAGTGCCAAGGCCCAGCGGCGCGCCGATCGCCTGCAGCTGGTCAACACGTCCATGCTGACCTGCCCCGAGCATGCGGCCGAGGCGCAGCGGCTGCGTGCGGACATGGACGAGGTCGAGAACATGCGCTGCGCCAAGCAGGTCTACATCGACAACGATCCCAACGCCCCGGCCGACCTGAAGACGGGCGCGCCGATCGGCTTCACCAAGGCCACCCCGGACCAACTGGCGGAGATGGGCCTGGACCAGGACATGCTCACGCCACCCAACTCCGAGTTCAAGGCCGCCGTCTACATGAAGGATCCGGCCGTGTGGGGCGACGACATGGAGCCGCCGTCCATCGTGGCCTTCCGCGGCTCGACGCCGGCCACCGAGGACTGGGAGAACAACTTCCACCAGGACGCCAACATGGACGCGCCGTACTACCGCAACGCCGTCCAGATCGGCAACGCGCTGGCCAAGTCGGGCGCCGACACCCAACTGGTCGGCCACTCGCTGGGCGGCGGCCTGGCCAGTGCGGCGCAGGGCGGCAGCGGCCTGCCGGCGTCGACCTACAACTCGGCGGGCCTGAACTCGTCGACGGTCGCCCGCTACTCCACCGACCTGAGCCATACCGCGGCCGATCCCGCCTCCATCACCGCCATCCGCGTCAAGGGCGAGATCCTCACCAAGACGCAGGAGAGCCTGTTCGGCTCCAAGGGCCTGTCGCTGATGGCCAATTCCGCGGTCGGCACGAAGCACGACATCGACCCGGTGCACGACCCGGCCTACCTCGACTCGCTGAAGGCCGAAGGCAAGGCCGCCGCGACCGACGACTACTCCACCTACCTGCACGGGATGGACGAGGTCATCGGATCGATGGAGAAGGAGAAGTCGTCCGACGAGGCCACGCTCAAGGCCTGCGCCGCGGAGCACGTGCAATGAACGCGCCAGCAGCCGTCGTCGCGTTGCGGCGCTGGCTGCGTCCGGCCTGCCTGGCCGCCCTCACACTGACTGGATCGCTCACCATGGCCCTGCCCATGCCTCCCTCGACGCCGGCGCCGAAGTTCAAGCTCGAAGCGCCCGCCAAGTACTTCGACGACGCGCTCGTCCAGTCGCTGCTGGCCGCCGCGCTGGCGGGCGACGTGGCGCAGGCCAAGGCGGCCGTCGCGCGCGGCGCCTCGCCCGACGCCGAAGGCCCGAAGGACAATCCGTACAACCGTCTGCGCCTGCTGCACTACGCGATCGCGGCCGGCAGCGCCCCTGCCATCCGCACGCTGCTGGCGCTGGGCGCCAACCCCGAGATCGAGACCCAAGGCTCGGCGGGGTTGCCGCTGCTGTTCGCGGAGAGCCTGGACAAGCCGGAACTGCTGTCGCTCATGCTCGACCTGCGTCCCGTGGAGACCCTGCAGCCGCGCACGCGCAAGCTGCTGATGTTCCACGCCGTCACGCAGGGGCGCCCGCAATGCCTGGCGGTCGTGATCGGCCACGGCGTGCCGATCGACTATCCGGACGACGCCGGCCAGACGGTGCTGATGCGCGCGCTCGACGCGCAGGACTACGACCTCGCGGCATGGCTCATGGAGCAGGGCGCCTCCGTCACCGTCGACGCGCACGACATGACGGTCGCCTGGAGCCTGCAGTACGACCTCGGCCGGTTCGCGCCGGGGACGCCGAGCTACGAGAAGGTGCTCGCGCTCAAGCAGATGGCCGAGCAGCGCGGCGCGCAATTCCCCGCCAAGAGCCCCAAGCAGCGGCGCGAGGAGCGCAAGGCGGCCTCGCGCCCGTGAACGCGGGCGTCACGCGCGGGTCATGCGCGCGTGGCAAGCACGCCGCAGGGACTTCGGCCGCTCCGTAGAATCGACGCTGCCCGGCCGCGCAGCGCGCGTTCCCGTGCGCCGCCTGCAGCCGTCCGAGATCCGCTCCATGCCCACGTCCCCTGCTTCCGCCTCGTCCAACTCCACTCCCGTGGTCATCGTCGGCGCCGGCCTGGCCGGCCTGACCGTGGCGCTGCACCTCGCGCGCCACGGCCGGCGCGTGATCGTGCTGGCCAAGCGCGGGCTCAGCGAAGGGGCCACGGCGTGGGCGCAGGGGGGCATCGTCGGCGTGCTGGGCTCGGACGACTCCATCGAGTCCCACGTGCGTGACACGCAGGACGCCGGCGCCGGCATCGTCGACGAGAACACGGCGCGCTTCATCGCCGAGAACAGCGCCAAGGCGGTCGAATGGCTGGTTGCCAACGGCGTGCCGTTCACGGCCGACGCCGACGGCCCGCTGGGCCTGCACCTGACGCGCGAGGGCGGCCACGCGGTGCGCCGCATCGCGCACGCCGCCGACGCCACCGGCCGGGCGATCCATGAATCGCTGCTGGCGCAGGCGCAGGACAACGAGCTGATCACGCTGCGCGAGCGCTGGATCGCGGTCGACCTCGTCACCTCGCGCCACCTCAAGCGCGACGAGGTGCCGCGCGTGTACGGCATCTACGCGCTCGACATCGACTCGCGCAAGGTGGAGACGATCGCGGCGTCGGCCGTGGTGCTGGCCACCGGCGGCGTGGGCAAGGTCTATCGCTACACCAGCAATCCCGACACCTCCACCGGCGACGGCATCGCGATGGCCTGGCGCGCGGGCTGCCGCGCGGCCAACATGGAGTTCATCCAGTTCCACCCGACCTGCCTGTACCACCCGCAGGAGCGCAGCTTCCTCATCACCGAGGCCATGCGGGGCGAGGGCGCGCAGCTCAAGCTGCCCGATGGCACGCGCTTCATGTTCGCGCACGACGAGCGCGGCGAGCTCGCGCCGCGCGACATCGTCGCCCGCGCCATCGACTTCGAGATGAAGAAGCACGGCATCGACCATGTGTGGCTGGATGCGACGCATCTCGGCGAGGCCTTCCTCAAGGAGCACTTCCCGACCATTCACGCGCGCTGCCTGTCGCTGGGCATCGACATCGCGAAGCAGCCGATCCCCGTGGTGCCGGCCGCCCACTACACCTGCGGCGGCATGGTGACCGACCTCAGCGGCCGCTCGGACCTGCCGGGCCTGTTCGGCGTCGGCGAGACCACCTACACGGGCCTGCACGGCGCCAATCGCCTGGCCAGCAACTCGCTGCTGGAATGCGTGGTCATCGGCAAGACCTGCGCGGACGCCATCCTCGCCGACAACACCGCCGCGGGCGAGGCGCTGCCCGAATGGGACGAGAGCCAGGTCGACGACGCCGACGAGCAGGTGGTGATCGCGCACAACTGGGACGAGCTGCGCATGCTCATGTGGAACTACGTGGGCATCGTGCGCACCACCAAGCGGCTGGAGCGCGCGCTGCACCGCATCGAGCTGCTCAAGACCGAGATCGACGAGTACTACGCGCACTTCCGCGTCACGCGCGACCTGCTGGAACTGCGCAACCTCGTGGTCTGCGCGGAGCTCATCGTGCGCTCCGCGCTCAATCGCCACGAGAGCCGCGGCCTGCACTTCAGCCGCGACTTCCCGCGCACGCTGCCGGTCAGCTTCCCGACCGTGCTGACGCGGCCGGCGACGAGCCGCGAGCCGGGCTGACGCCGCGCGCCCCGGGGCCGTCATCCTGCGCGCAGGCTGACGGGGGCCTTGGTGCCTCTGTCCGAGCGGATGGAAGCGAGCGTCATCGCAAGGCGGCGAGCGTCGCGCCCCGGGCCATCACCCTGCGCGCACGAAGACAGAGCCTTGGTGGCGCTGCCCGAGCGGGTGGAAGCGAGCGTCATCGCACGCGGCGAGCGTCGCACCCCGGGCCGTCATCCTGCGCGCAGTCGCAGGATCCACGCCTGCCGGGGCGGCAGCGAACGGCCGGTCGTCGCCATCGGCAGGGTGCCGCCTTGGCGGAGGTGGATCCTGCGACTGCGCGCAGGATGACTGGGCCCTGGTGCCGCTGTCCGAGCGGATGGAATCGAGCGTCATTGCAACGCGCGAGCGTCGCACCCCCGGGCCGTCATCCTGCGCACAAGATGACGCGGCTTTCGTGCGGGAGCTTCGCGCTCAGGCCCGTGCACGCATCGCGTTGCGCGCCTGCACGAAGCCGAACGCGAATTCGACGGCTTCGGCGATGGAACGCTCGGTGTCGGTGCGCTCGCGGTCGGTCTGGAAGAACGCGAAATCGACGTCGTGGCGGATGTAGCGCGGCGGCAGGCGATTCAGGGCGACGCACGCGATGTCGGCCAGCATGTCCGGGTTGTCGCGGATGTGCGGGAAGTGCTCGGCCATCTCCTGCACGCAGGCGAAGACCGCCTTCTCGTGGTTGTTGTGGATCGAAGCGATGTCCATCGCCGCAGTGTGCCGCGCGCCGGTGCCGCGTGGGCCGCGGGGCGGCGGCAAAGTGCCAACTAGTCGAGCACGCGCATCGAAAAATCGGTGGCGGCGACGTCCTTGGTCAGCTTGCCGATCGACACGCGGTCGACGCCGGTGGCGGCGATGTCGCGCAGCGCGGGCAGCGTGACGCCGCCCGAGACTTCCAGCATCGCCTTGCCGGCGGAGACCTTGACCGCCTCGCGCATGTCGTCGAGGGTGAAGTTGTCGAGCAGCACGCTGGTGGCGCCCGCGGCCAGGGCCTCGCGCAGCTGGGCGATCGACTCGACCTCGATCTGGATGTCGACGCCGGCGTTGAGCGCGTGCGCCTGCGCCATCACCGCCGCGATGCCGCCGGCCGCCGCGATGTGGTTCTCCTTGATCAGGATGCCGTGCCACAGCGCGATCCGCTGGTTGCGGCCGCCGCCCACGCGCACCGCGTACTTCTGCGCCTGGCGCAGGCCGGGCAGCGTCTTGCGCGTGTCGAGCACCGCGCAGCCGCGCGGGCTCGTGGCGGCGCCCTCGATGGCCTCGACATGGCGCCGCGTGACGGTGGCGGTGCCGGACAGCAGCTGCAGGAAGTTCAGCGCCGGGCGCTCCGCGGAGAGCAGGGCGCGTGCGTTGGCGTCGATGTGGCAGACGTCGGTGTCCGCGCTCATCGTCGCGCCTTCGCCGTAGTGCCAGTCGATGCGGGCCGTCGGATCGAGCGTGGACAGGCACGAGCAGAACCAGTCGCGCCCGCACAGGATGGCGCTCTCGCGCACGCGCACCACGGCGCGCACGCGCTTGTCGGCGGGGATCAGCAGGCCGGTCCAGTCCTGGCGGCCGATGTCCTCGTACAGGGCGTCGCGCACGTTGCGCGCGCGCGCCTCCGCCAGGGTTTCGTCGTGGTCGAACATGCGGGGTCTCCGGTGGCCATGCGCCGGACTCGTGATCCGCGCAGGCTGGTTCTTGTCATGCGGCGCCGATGCCGGGCACGATGCCGGCGCTGGCGGGGTCGATCGTCTTGTCCTGAGCGGGGCGCGCGATCGCGGCCGGATTGGCGGCCACGAAGTCCAGCATGCGCTGGATGCAGCCGAGCGCCTCGCCGCGCACCGGTTCGGCCACCTCGATGGCGCCCGAGCCCTGCTCGAGGCAGTCGACGAGCCCCTGCAGGCTGTTCATGGCCATCCAGGGGCAGTGCGCGCAGCTCTTGCACGTGGCCGAGTTGCCGGCCGTCGGCGCCTCGATCAGCATCTTGCCCGGTGCCAGCTGGCGCATGCGGTGCAGGATGCCGTTGTCGGTGGCGACGATGTATTGCTTCGCGGCGCCCTTGACGACGGCGTCCAGCATCTGCGAGGTCGAGCCCACGACGTCGGCCATCTGCACGACGCTGCGCGGCGACTCGGGGTGAACCAGGATCATCGCGTCCGGATGATCCTTCTTCAGCAGCTCCAGCTCCAGGCCCTTGAACTCGTCGTGCACGATGCACGCGCCGTTCCACAACAGCATGTCGGCGCCGGTCTGCTCCTGGATGTAGCGGCCCAGGTGGCGGTCGGGTGCCCACAGGATCTTGCGACCCTGCGCCTTCAGGTGGCTCACCACCGCCAGCGCGCACGAGCTCGTCACCATCCAGTCGGCGCGCGCCTTCACGGCGGCACTGGTGTTGGCGTAGACGACGACGGTGCGGTCGGGGTGGGCGTCGCAGAAGGCGGCGAAGTCGTCGGCCGGGCAGCCGAGGTCGAGCGAACAGGTCGCGTCGAGGTCGGGCATCAGCACGCGCTTGCCTGGCGACAGGATCTTCGATGTCTCGCCCATGAAGCGCACGCCGGCCACGACCAGCGTCTGCTGCGGTGCATTGCGTCCGAAGCGCGCCATCTCGAGCGAGTCGGCGACGCAGCCACCGGTCTCGAGCGCGAGATCCTGCAGATCCCCGTCGACGTAGTAGTGAGCGACGAGCACGGCGTCGTGCTGCTTCAGGAGCTCCCTGGCCCGGGCCTTGAGCCGGGCGCGCTCGTCGGCGCCGGGCGTGGGCATCACCTTGGCCCAGGCGTTGGCGGTGCAGGTGGCGCCGGAGGCGTCCTGGCGGTCGTATTCGTACGTGGCTTGTGTCATGGCTGCATCCGCCCCGGTCGAGGCGGTCCGCCATCGTAGCCCATGGCCGACGGCACGCTGCCCGGAAGGGTCAGGATCCGACCCAGGCCTCGTAGAGCTGGTTCCAGACGTTGGTGACCGAGCGCGTGAGCGGACGGGCATGCAGCAGCGTCGGGCGGATCGGCCACTCGCGCGCCTCGATCAGGTCTTCCAGGCCGCGATGCTCGGCGGCGAGGTAGAACAGCCAGCGCGTCTTGGCCGCGAACGGCTGCAGCGCGAGGCGGTGCATCTCCTCCAGGAGGCCGACGGCCTCGTGGCTCGGCATCGGCCCGACCAGCACGGCGCAGACCTGCGAGTGCGACAGCAGCGCGCCGAAGATGGCGCGGCGGTCGACCGGCTTGGCGTCGCCGTGCAGGCAGCGCACCAGGCGGTGCGGGCCGTTGCCGGCGGGCAACAGGGTTTCGTCGACGACGGCGCGGATCTGCAGGCCGCCGCGCGAATGCACGCGCAGGCGGTCGACCGGCGAGCCGGTGGCGTCCGACAGCGTCTGCATCATGCCGTGGGCCCAGACGCCCGACGGGTCGATGACCAGCATGGCGCTGACCTCGGGCGACGACGCCAGGTGGGCGTGCAGCGCCAGCGCGCCTTGCTCGCTCTCCGGCACTTCGACGGTGACGCCGAGGGCACCCGCCGAATCGAACATCGAGTTCGGGCCCGACCGCTCCTTGCCCGGCAGCACCAGTGGCGCAAGCTGCGCCCGCAGCCTGCGCAGCGGGGCGGGGAAGGGAATGACGGAGGGGCGGGACATGGAAGATGAGCTTACTCGTAGAGGTCGAAATGACCGGCGTCAAGATGTTTACGGATGTGACTTCCTTATCGCGAACTGGCTTTTCATACATACCTCCTACGCCCGAGCAGGAACCGGCTCCCGACGCCCCGAGCGGTTGCACGGGCTTGCACCCGGCTACCATCGACACTTTGTCTCGGACTTTCCCGGTGAGTTCCATGCCTTCCGCTGCCTCCTCGGCCTCCCCCCGTCTTGCCGGCCACGCCCTCGTCGAGGCCCTGGTCGCCCAGGGGGTCGACACCGTCTTCGGCGTTCCTGGCGAGAGCTTCCTGGCCGCGCTCGACGGCTTCCACCAGCACGCCGGCCGCATCCGCTTCATCGCCTGCCGGCACGAGGGCGGCGCCGCGTTCATGGCCGAGGCCCACGGCAAGCTGACCGGCCGTCCGGGCGTGTGCTTCGTCACGCGCGGCCCGGGTGCGACCAACGCCAGCATCGGCGTGCACGTCGCCTTCCAGGACTCGACTCCGATGGTCCTGCTGGTGGGCCAGGTCGCGGCCGACCAGCGCGATCGCGAGGCCTTCCAGGAGATCGACTACCGGCAGATGTTCGGGCCCGGCACGCTGGGACTGGCCAAGTGGGTCGGCGAGGTGCACTCGGCCGACCGCCTGCCCGAATACCTGGCGCGCGCCTTCCGCACCGCGATGCAGGGCCGGCCCGGCCCCGTGGTGCTGGCGCTGCCCGAAGACATGCTGTCCACGCTGACAGCGGCCCCCGTGCTGGCGCGCGTCGAGCCCGCGCGCGCGTGGCCCGACCCGCATGTCCTGGAGCATTTCCGCCAGCTGCTGATCAAGTCCGAGCGGCCGTTCGCGATCGTCGGCGGCAGCGGCTGGACGGCCGGCGCCGCCGCCGACTTCGAGCGCTTCGTCGAGGACTGGGAGATCCCCGTCGGCTGCGCGTTCCGTTACCAGGACGTGTTCGACAACCGGCACCGGCTTTACGCCGGCGACGTCGGCATCGGCGTCAATCCCAAGCTTGCGCAGCGCATCCGGGAGTCGGATCTGCTGCTCGCGATCGGTGTCCGAATGGGCGAAATGACCACGAGCGGTTACACATTGCCCGAGGCGCCCGTGCCGCGCCAGCCGCTGGTGCACGTCCATGCCGGCGCCGAAGAGCTGGGTCGCGTCTACCAGCCGACGATCGCCTTGCAGTGTTCGATGAGCGCCATCGGCGACGCGCTGCAGGACGTCGATCCGCCGACGCCGCGCTCGCCGGTGCACGGCGCGCAGGCGCACGCCGAGTACCTGGCCAACCTGGAGGCCACGCCGGTCGAGCCGATGGACCTCGCCGCGGTCGTCAAGACCATCGAGGCGATGGCACCCGCGGGCACGGTCTACACCAACGGCGCGGGCAACTACGCCGGCTGGCTGCACCGCTTCCACCGCTACACCAGCCTGCAGCGCGAGGGCCGCACGCAGCTCGCACCCACCGCGGGCGCGATGGGCTATGGCGTTCCGGCCGCGATCGCGGCCAACCTGCTGTTTCCCGACCGCACCGCCGTCGCGATCGCCGGAGACGGCGACTTCCTGATGACCGGCCAGGAACTGGCCACCGCCACGGCGCACGCGGCGGGGCGGGGCACGGGCAGGCTGGTCGTCGTGGTGGTCGACAACGGCAGCTACGGCACGATCCGCATGCACCAGGAGCGCGAGTTCCCGGCGCGCGTCAGCGGCACCGCGCTTACCAACCCCGACTTCGTCCAGCTCGCGCGGGCCTATGGCTGGCACGCCGAGCGCGTGGAGACGACGGCCGCGTTCGAGCCGGCCTTCGGCCGCGCGATGCAGGCCGACGGGCCCACGCTGCTGCACCTGCCGCTGCCGGAGGACGTGAGCACGTCCCGCACGACGCTGAGCGCGCTGCGCGCCGCCGCGTTGAAGAAGCAGGGCGACTGAGGCGCGCTGCTCTACCGCGAACGCGGGAGGCGGCGGGCACGCTGGTGCGCCCTTGTCCTACACGCGACCCGTGCCGCATCGCCGATAGTGAGGTCTCCCGGCGGCGCACCTCCTCCCTCCCTCCTCTTTGGTCGCCGGTCTCAGCCCGGCCCTGTGCCGGGCTCTTTTCTTTGCGCGGCCGAAAACGCGGTACGCTGGCGGCCCCTCACGCCTGCCCGCAGACAAATCCCATGGATCCCATCGCGTTCGACCTGCGCGGCGACCACATCACGCTCGACGCGCTGCTGAAGGCGGCCGGCCTGGCCAGCAGCGGCGGCGAGGCGAAGATGCTGATCCAGCAGGGCGGCGTGCTCGTCAACGGCGAGGCCGATCTGCGGCGCGGCCGCAAGCTGCGGGCTGGCGACGAGGTCGCCGTGGGCGGGCACAAGGTCGTGCTGCGCGCAGGCGCCTGAACGGCCCCGGGCCACCGCCTCCATCGTCGCTGCGCCAGCTCGTCCTGCGGGATTGACGCGGCGCGGATCGGCACCTGAAATCGTCCGGCGAGTCGCGCCGTCCGGCGCGTCGCGGAGGGCCCCATGAATCCCGCGCTCGACCGAACGCACCACCGGCCGGCGCCGTCCCGGCGGCGACTGCGTGCGTCGCTGTTCGTTCTGCTGGCCGCGCCGCTGGCACCGGCGGCGGACGCGCTCGACGTGTCGCGGCAGCTGGCCTTGCCCGCGGCCATCGACGACGGCGTGCTCGCGGTAGGCGACCGTCGCCTTCATCTGCCACCGGGCCACTGGGTGCTGACGGGACGCGGCGAGGTGGAGACCATCGGCTACGCACGCGGCGGCGACACCTGGGGCCGAGGTGTCGGCGCGTGGGCCACGCTGGTCGAGAACGGCCACCTGCGCGCGATCGTGGGGCTGGGGCTGCCGCTGCAGGACTTCCGCAACGTCCGCCCGGGCGCGCCGGGTTGCGCGGACAACGACGCCACGATCGAGCGCCTGAACCTCTCGAGCCAGCTGTCCGGGCCCGAATGCCTGGCCGTCTACGGCGAACGCAGCCTCCAGTCCGCGCTCGAGAAGCGCACGCCGCATACGCTGAAGTGGCTCGCGAAGCGGCACGTGGCCGATCCGGGGGCGCTCGTGCGCTTCGTCTACAAGCTGCGCTCGGAGTCCAGCTACGGCAGCTTCGCGCTCGTGCTGCCCACGGGCCCGTTCGACAGCGACGACGAGGCGCGGCGCTGGGCGCTCGGCCTGCGCGAATCCCTGCGCCCGTTCCTGGAACACCGCACGGCGGCGGCCAGCGTGCCGGCGTTGCCGGGCGCGACGTCCAGCGGCGCGACCCCGGCCCGCTAGCCGCATCGTTGCGCGGCGCGGGCCGGTCGCCGGGATGCCGGCGTCGGCGGTCGTTCGACCGCGGGTGGGATGGATGGTCGGAGCGACACGATTCGAACGTGCGACCCTCTGCTCCCAAAGCAGATGCGCTACCAGGCTGCGCTACGCTCCGAAGGGCGTGATTCTACCTGCTGGGAGACAGCAGCCGATCGAGCAGCGCGGCGTCGAGGTGGCGGTCGACGAGGTCGGCGAGGAGTTCGAAGCTGTCGTCGAGCGCGGGCGCGTCCGCGCCCCACATCGCGCGCAGCAGGGCCGGCGATTCGAACAGGCCGTGGGCATACACGCCGAGCACGTTGCCATGCTGCCAGCCGATCGCCTCGCCGTCCGCGTCGCGCAGCGCGACGGCCGGCGCCGGCAGGCCGGGGTGGGGCACCGTGACGCCGCAGTGGATCTCGTAGCCGGCCGCCTCGATGCCGGCCCACGGCGCCCAAGCGCCCGCCGTGTGAGCGAAGCGCAGCGTCGTCCGGCGGACGCGCTTGTCGCGTTCGTAGCGCGTGACCAGCGGCAGCAGTCCCAGGCCGGGGCCGTTGAACCCGGCTTCGCCGTCGTGGCCGTCCGGGTCGACCAGCGCCTCGCCGAGGATCTGCAATCCGCCGCAGATGCCCAGCACGGGCCGGCCTTCGGCCGCGTGGCGGGCGATCGCGCGATCGAGTCCCTGGCGGCGCAGCCAGGCCAGGTCGCCGCTGGCCTGCTTGGAACCCGGCAGCACGATCCAGTCGGCGCCGTGCAGCTCGGCCTCGGTCCGCACCCAGGCGATCTGCACGCCGGGCATGCGGCGCAGCGGCTCGAACTCGTCGAGATTGCTGATGTGCGGCGGGCACAGCACGGCGATGCGCAGGCGGCCCGCGGCCGGTACCTCGGGCCGGCCGGCGTCGAACAGGCCGTCTTCGTCGGGCAGCCCGTGCCCGCGCACCATCGGGATGACGCCGGCGGGCGGCACGCCGGTCAGTCGCTGCAGGTCCGCCGGCCCGGGTGCCAGCAGCGCCGCGTCGCCGCGGAAGCGGTTCAGCACGAAGCCGGCCAGCGAGCCGCGCAGGTCCTCGGGCAGCAGCGCCCACGTGCCGTACAGGTGCGCGAAGGCGCCGCCGCGGTCGATGTCGGCGACGAGGAGGCTGTCCAGCGGGCCGAGCTCGCCCGCCTGACGCGCCGTGCCGAGATTGACGAAGTCCTGCGGCGCGAGGTTGATCTCCGCGGGCGACCCGGCGCCTTCGATGACGACCAGGTCGCACGTGGCCGCGAGGCGCTGGAGGCTCGCTCGTGCGGCCCCGGCCAGCGTCGCGCTGCGTTCGCGCCAGCCCGTGCGCGACAGCGCCGCGTCGACGCGGCCGTGCAGCACGACCTGGCTCGCGGTGTCGCGCTCGGGCTTGAGCAGCACCGGGTTCATGTCGACCGAGGGCTCGACGCCTGCGGCCAGCGCCTGGAAGTACTGCGCCGTCCCGATCTCCGCGCCGAGGCCGTCCAGCCCCGCGACGACGCGCGCGTTGTTGCTCATGTTCTGCGCCTTGAACGGCGCGACCCGCGTGCCGCGCCGCGCGGCCGAGCGGCACAGCGCCGTCGCGAGCCAGCTCTTGCCGGCGCCGCTGGAGGTGCCCCAGACCATCACGAAGCGCGTCATGCCGGCTCCGCGAGCGCGAGCGTCTCGAAGATGAACTCGGTCGGCGTGAACGGTGGCTGCGACGCGACGCGGCGCTGCGGTCCGGCGACCACGCGCAACGGCGCGCCGAAGCCGGGCCCACCGGTCACCAGCGTGTGGAACTCGCCGTCCTCGCCGACCGGGCAGACGCCGCGCGGCAGCCGTGCCAGGAACGCCTCGTCGTAGGCGACGCCGCAGAACGAAGCGTCCAGCCAGCGCGTGTCCACGCACACGATGCGCGCGCGCACGCCGCGCGTCACGAGCTCGCGCGCGAGCGCGGCACGCGGTTGGCCCCACAGCGGGAACAGGGCCACGAGGCCCGCGCGTTCGCACGCGGGCTCGAGCCAGTCGCGGTGCGCCTGCAGGTCGATGTCGCCGAAGACCATGTGCGTGTGGCCCGAGGCCGCGAGCGTCCGCAGCGCCGTGTCGAAGCGCGCGGCGTACCCGCCGGGCGCGACGCGGATGCCGACCGGCGTGCCACCGAGCGCGCGCACCTGCGCGTCGACGACGTCGGGCGCCAGCGCATGCGACTTGCTCGCACCGTCCTCGTCGCACATCGTGACGAAGGTGTCGACACGCCAGCCCTGTTCACGCGCCCGCGTCAGCGCCAGCCACGAATCCTTGCCGGCGCTCCAGCTGATGGCGCAACGGGCTGGGCGGTCGGGCGAGGGGGTGGTCATGGGGTGTCCATTTGACCTCAGTTCGCCGCGCGGGGACGATCGCCGGCGCGCTCGCGCGCGATGCGATCGGACACGGCCGGGTCACGCCGATAGAATCTCGGCCTGTCGCACGACTGCCCATAGCTCAACTGGATAGAGCAGCTGCCTTCTAAGCAGCAGGTCGGGGGTTCGAGTCCCTCTGGGCAGGCCACCCGCCGCGGTTCAGCGCCGGGCGTACTGCGTCTGCCCGAACAGCATCTCGCGCGCCTTCGGGTCGTCGTCCAGCGGGCGCCGCTGGCCGGTCAGCACGTCCACGCCGCGGATGACGGCGGGCCGGGCGGCGATCTCGTCGAACCAGCCTTTCAGGTGCGGGAAGTCGGCCCACGAGATGCCCTGGTTCTTCCACGAGCGCAGCCACGGGAAGATGGCCATGTCGGCGATGCCGTAGTCCTTGCCGCCGATGTAGCGCGACTTCGCGAGCCGCTTGTCCATCACGCCGTACAGGCGCCGCGCCTCGTTGGTGTAGCGGTCGACGGCGTAGGCGATCTTCTCGGGCGCGTAGACGCGGAAGTGGTGCGCCTGGCCCAGCATCGGGCCGACGCCGCCCATCTGGAACATCAGCCACTGCAGCATCTCGTAGCGCTCGGACGTGGACTCGGGCAGGAAGCGCCCGGTCTTGCCCGCGAGGTACAGCAGGATCGCACCGGACTCGAACAGGCTGATCGGGTGCCCGTCCGGGCCCTCCGGATCGACGATGGCCGGGATCTTGTTGTTCGGGCTGATGCGCAGGAACTCGGGCTTGAACTGGTCGCCCGCGCCGATGTCTACCGCATGCACGCGATACGGCAAGCCGCACTCTTCGAGCATGATGTGAACCTTGTGGCCGTTGGGCGTGGCCCACGAATACACTTCGATCATGGCAGGAAGCCTCCTGGCGACGAACAATACAACATCATGCTGGATGCGGTGCGAAGATGGTTGGGCCTCGGAGGCTCGCTGCCCGGCTGGAGCGAGTTCAGCCACTGGGCGGAGGCCAACCAGTGGACGCTCAAGCGCACCATCGCCCACGACGGCTGGGCCATGAACGACAACCCGGACCACCCGGGCTGGCGAGTCGAATGGGGGCCCGCGCAGCGCCGCTTCATGAGCAGCCACGAGTTCCGCATCCGCTTCGAGGTGGCGCAGAACTCCGACGTGCAGGCGCTGGTGCTCGATCGGCCGCTGCTGGCCCGGCTCGATCGCGAGGTCTACGCGCAGATCACCGACCACGTGCAGACGCGCCTCGACGAGGAGACGCCCGAGGAGATGCGCTGGCTCGCGATGCATACGAAGCTGAGCCCGAACCAGATGGGCGTGCCGCTGCGCGATCGCTACGGGGCGATCGGAAGCGACACCGAATGGGTCTCGCGCTGGCTCGCGGGTCCGATCGCCGACGCGTTGAAGAAGCGGGCCGACGAACTGCCGCTGGAGGCGGTGTCGGCCGAGCCCTTCATGCTGCGGCTGGCCCGCGGCCAGGTGGTGCTGCGGCAGTCGGCCTCGCGGCCCGACGTGCCCACGCTCGCGCGCTGCATCCAGGTCGCGACGGCCGTGGACACGGCGTTGCGCCACACGGCCTGAGCGGCCTGGCGCTCACGCCTTGCGCCACTTGCCCAGCTCGATCTTGGCGATCGCGTTGCGGTGCACCTCGTCCGGCCCGTCCGCGAATCGCAGGGTACGGGCCACGGTATAGAAGTACGCGAGCGGCGCGTCCTCGGACATGCCCATCGCGCCGAAGGCCTGCATGGCCCAGTCGATCACGCGGCAGGCCATGCCGGGCGCCACGACCTTGATCATCGCGATCTCGGCCTTGGCCGTCTTGTTGCCGGCCACGTCCATCATCCACGCGGCTTTCAGCGTGAGCAGCCGCGCCATGTCGATCTGGCAACGCGCCTCCGCGATGCGCTCCTGCGTCACCGTCTGCGCGGCGATCGGCTTGCCGAAGGCCACGCGATTCGCGGCTCGTTCGCACATCAATTCCAGCGCACGCTCGGCCAGGCCGATCAGGCGCATGCAGTGGTGGATGCGGCCCGGGCCGAGGCGGCCCTGGGCGATCTCGAAGCCGCGACCTTCGCCCAGCAGGATGTGGGACGCCGGCACGCGCACGTCGTCGAACGCGACTTCCATGTGGCCGTGCGGCGCGTCGTCGTAGCCGAACACCGTCAGCGGCCGCAGCACCTTCAGCCCGGGCGCGTCGGCCGGCACCAGGATCATCGACTGCTGCGAATGCGGCGGCGCCTCGGGGTCGGTCTTGCCCATGAAGATGTAGACGGCACAGCGCGGATCGCCCGCGCCCGACGTCCACCACTTGCGGCCGTTGAGCACGTAGTCGTCGCCGTCGCGCACGACGCGCGACTCGATGTTGGTCGCGTCCGAGGAGGCCACCGCGGGCTCGGTCATCGCGAACGCGCTGCGGATGCGGCCGTCCAGAAGGGGCACCAGCCAGCGCTCCTGGTGCTGCGCCGTGCCGTAGCGCACCAGCACCTCCATGTTGCCGGTGTCCGGTGCGGAGCAGTTGAAGACCTCGCTGGCCCAGGGCGTGCGGCCCATGATCTCGGCCAGCGGCGCGTAGTCCTGGTTGGACAGGCCGGCACCGCGCTCGCTGTCCGGAAGAAACAGGTTCCAAAGGCCTTCGGCGCGCGCCTTCGTCTTCAGTTCCTCGATCAGCTGCAATGGCGTCCAGCGCTTGCCGGCCGCGGTGTTGGCCTCGATCTCCGAGTGGTAGCGCGGCTCGGCCGGCACGACGTGGGCGGCCATGAAGGCGCGCAGTTGTTCCTGCAGCGCGAGGCTGCGGGGCGAGTAGGCGAAATCCATCTCAGGCCTCCTGGGACTTCCGGGCGAACGACCAGGCGAGTTCCGCGAGCGGGCGCGCGCCGGCGCCCGTCGCGCGCGCCTGCGCGCTCGAGGCGGTGCCGTCGACGACGCGGCGCGCGATGCCCTGCAGGATGGCCGCAAGCCGGAACAGGTTGTAGGCGAGGTAGAAGTTCCAGTCGCGCAGCAGCGCGTCCGGGTCGGTCCGGCCGGTGCGCTCGCAGTAGCGGCGCACGTAGTCGCGTTCCGACGGGATGCCGAGCGCCGCGTGATCCAGGCCCGCGATGCCGCGGAACGTGCCGGGCGGGATGTGCCAGGCCATGCAGTGGTAGCTGAAGTCGCCCAGCGGGTGGCCCAGTGTGGACAGCTCCCAGTCCAGCACCGCCAGCACGCGCGGCTCGGTCGGGTGGAAGATCAGGTTGTCCATGCGGAAGTCGCCGTGCACGACGGACACCTGCGAGTCGTCCATCGCGCTGGCGGGCATGTGCGCGGGCAGCCACTCGATGAGCCGGTCCATGGCCTCGATGGGCTCGGTGATCGACGCCTGGTACTGCTTGGTCCAGCGGCCGATCTGGCGCGCGAAGAAGTTGCCGGGCTTGCCGTAGTCGGCCAGCCCGATCGCGTTCACGTCGACGCTGTGCATCGCCGCGATCACGCGGTTCATCTCGTCGTAGATCGCGCCACGCTGGGCCTGCGTCATGCCTGGCAGGCCCTGGTCCCACAGCACGCGGCCTTCGACGTACTCCATCACGTAGAACGCGCGGCCGATGACGGACTCGTCCTCGCACAGCAGGTGCATCCGCGCGACGGGCACGTCCGTCTTCGCGAGCGCGTCCATCACGCGGTACTCCCGCTCGACGGCATGCGCGGAGGGCAGCAGCTTCGCGACCGGGCCCGGCTTGGAGCGCATCACGTACGAGCGCGCCGGCGTGACCAGTTTGTAGGTCGGGTTGGACTGCCCGCCCTTGAACTGCTCGACGCTCAGCGGGCCCTCGAAGCCGGGCAGGCGGGCCTTCAGGAAGGCCTCGAGCGCCGCGATGTCGAAGCGGTGGCTCTCGGCGACCGGCCGCGTGCCGGTGTTCTGTTCGGTCTGGTTCATCGGACTCGTCTCGTTGCCTCAATGTCGTTCATTCGATCGACGCATCGGCTCGACTTGTCCGATGCGTCCTAGTGTTCGGCCGCGTGCACCAGCTTCTCGCGCGACAGCACGACGATGCGTGTCGGCTCGATGCGCAGCGCGCCTTCGCGCTCGAGTTCCTTGAGCTCCTGGTTGACGCGCTGGCGCGACGCGCCCACCAGCTGCGCCAGGTCCTCCTGCGCCAGCTGCAGGCCGATGCGCACCTCGTCGCCCTGGTTGATGCCATAGGCCTTGGCCAGCATCAGGATGTTCTTGGCCAGGCGCGCGGAGAGCGGCCGCGTGTTCAGGTCCTCGACGAGGTTGAACATGATGCGCAGGCGGCGGCAGTTCAGGCGCAGCAGCGCGTCGTACAGCTCCACGTGCTGCTGCAGCAGTTCCTTGAAGTCGGCCTTGCGCACCGACAACAGCGTCGTCGCGCCATGCGCGTCCGCGTCGTGGGTGCGCGGCAGGCCGTCGAACAGGGCGATGTCGCCGAACCAGGTGCCCGGCTCGACATAGGTCAGCGAGACCTGCTTGCCCGACAACGAGACCGAGCTCACGCGCACCGCGCCCTTGGCCACGCCGCACCAGTCTTCCGCCGGCGACCCGCGCGACGCGAGCGATGCCCCGTCGGGGAGCCGGCGCACCACGGCGCGCGACAGGATCGCGGCCCGCAGTTCGTCGGAAAGTCTGGAGAACCATGGGCCCGCGTCGATGTTGTTCTGCTCTTCGATTGTAAGAATCGGGTTGTTCATTCCTAGTCCCAGAGGCGACAGCCGCACGCGCGCCGCGCGGGCGCATTGATCTCTCGGCGATTGTCGTCCCAAACAGGGCTCAGACAGGAATGTCGCCCGCGCGCAGGTATTGCGCCAGCAGCTTCTCCATCGTCGTGTAGCGCTCGCGCTCGTGCAGCCACTGGGTGGGTGCGAGGTTGGTGCCGCGCACGACGATGTCGCCGTCGCCGACGTCCAGCACGTTGATGCACGCCGGCGCCTGCTCGAGGCGCCCGAGGAACATGCGCCCGCCGGTCAGTGCGTGGCCCAGCAACGCGCGGTTGATGCCGCCGTGCAGAACCAGCAGCGCGCAGGTCCACGACGCGTCGGCCAGCAGCTCGTCGAACGCCGGCAGGCAGCGGTCCATCATCGCGCCGACCGTCTCGCCGCCGAGGAACTGCAGCGATTCGACATCGGCCGTGGCGCTGAAGACGCCGGTGAACGCGGCGCGCAGCTGGTCGGGCGCGATGGCGTCGAGGCGGCCGGAACGGATCTCCTCGAGGCGCGGGTCGCGCGCGATCGCCACGTCCTGCCCGGCGGCGGCCAGCACGCGCTGCGCGGTCTCGACGGTGCGCGCCAGGCCGCTGGCGACGACGCGGTCGAAGCGCACGCCGGCGGCGCCGAACAGCGCGCCGGCGGCGTCGGCCTGGGCACGGCCGGCCTCGTTGAGCGGCACCGTGTGCGGCGGCACGGGCGTGCCGTCGGCCTTGAAGTAATCGACCGACCCGTGGCGCATCAGGTACAGGCGCCGGCGCGCCGGCGGTCCGACGTCGGCGATGGGGCGGGGGGCGGGGCGGTCGGGCGTCACGGGCAGGTCGCTGTTGTATTTCAGTTGAAGATCGCCGCCCCGTTCCGGCTCAGCGGAAGGCGGCCGGACGCTTCTCGAAGAATGCGTTCAAGCCTTCGCCGCCGTTCTCGTGGAACAGGTTGACGATGAACTGGCGGCGCTCGGCCTCGAGATGCTCGGACAGCGGCGACAGGCCCGCGCGCGCCACCAGTTCCTTGGCGCCGGCCACCGCGTTGGGGGCCATCGCGGCGAGCTTGTCGGCCAGGGCCAGAGCTTCGGCGAGCGCCTGGCCCTTGTCTGTCACGCGATTGACAAGGCCCAGCGCCTGCAGCCGCTCGGGCTTGACCGGGCCGGCCAGCCAGATCATCTCCAGCGCCAGCGCGCGCGGGAGCAGCCGTGCCAGGTGCCAGGAGCCGCCGCCGTCGGGCGTCAGGCCCACCTTGCCGTATGACATCACGAACCTGGCGTCGGACGCCGCCACGATCAGGTCGCAGGCAAGCGCCAGGGACATACCCCCGCCGGCCGCGAATCCCTCCACCGCGGCGATCACGGGTTTCGGAAATGCGCGCAGGGATTCGATCAATTGGTGGAACAGGGCGATCGATTCCGACTGCGCCTGCGGGCCGGTCTTGCGCAATCCGATGATTCGATTCAGGTCGCCGCCGGCGCAGAAATGTTCGCCGTCGCCGCGCAGGATCACGGCGCGCACGGAATCATCGGATTCGGCCACATTGAGGGCCTCGACGCCTGCCGAGTAGACCTGGGGTGACAATGTGTTGCGGGTTGCGGGATCGCTGAGCGTGAGAATCAGCGTGGAACCCTCGCGGGCTGTCAGGAGTTCGCTGGGCATGGGGCCTGCCTTGTTAGGGAATACGGAATCTGGACGAACCGGAGATATTCACGGATTCTCAGGTTGGACGTTATGTCGGGGGTGGCGCATCATTCTCTCCCGACAGCCCGTGCGACAGATTCTGAAAGCAATCGTGCTAGAGTCGATCGGGTTATCTGTGGTGTCCACAGAATGAAGAAGCACTTTACCGCGCACATCATTTTCGCCGCGACCGCACTCGCATCCCAGCAAGCCTGGGCGCTGGGTTTCGGTCGGCCGGTTTCCGACGCGGTTCTGGGCCAGTCCTTCACCTTCACCGTACCGGTGCACGTGGAACCCGGCGAGCGTTTCGCAGGCGACTGCCTGTCGGCCAAGGTCTATTACGGTGACGCGCTGCTGCCGCCCGCGGCCGTGCGCATCGAGGTGCTGCCCGCCGCCATCGACGACTCGCTGACGCTGCGCGTCGTCACGTCGATGGCGATCTCCGAGCCCATCCTCGAAGTCGTCGTCGACGTCGCGTGCGACCGCCATTTCTCGCGCCGCTTCTCCGTCTTCGCCGATCCGCCGACGCTGGCCGCGGGTCCCGCCCAGGTGGCGCCGCTGCCGCAGGCGGCCGCGCCCGCCGCGCGCACCGCACCGGTGGCCGTGGCCCCGGCGGCGTCGGCCTACGCGGCGCAGCGCGGCGCCAGCGGCAGCACCCGGCCGCGTGTGTTGCGCAAGGGACCGACGATGGCCCTGGCCAACGAGATCGGCGCGGCCGCCGCCGCGCGCCATCCGGCCACCGACAACGGCGTCGCGAAGAGCGGCGCGCGCTCGGCGCCCGCGCCGGCCGCCACCTCCCGCCTGCTGCTCGAGCCGGGGGTGCCGCACCTCAAGCTGGACATGGAGGAGCCCGTCATCCCGCCGCCGTCCGCCTCCTCGGGCGCCGCGCCGGGCCTGGCCGGACTGGAGGACGACGACGTGCGCCAGCTGAAGGCGCTGCAGCAGAGCCTGGACAACGCCCGCCGCGACACCCAGTCGCAGCGCGACCAGACCGCCCGGCTGCGGGCCGAGCTCGCGCAGGCCAGGGCGAAGGCCGACTCGGGCGATGCCTGGACGCCGTGGCTGCTGGGCCTGCTGGCCCTCGCCGCGGCCGCCATCGCCGGCCTCGTCTGGAAGCTGCGCCAGCAGACGCGCGTCGCGCACAGCGACTGGTTCAACCAGTCCGCGCTGGGTCCGGCCACGGCGGTGCCGCCGGTCGGCGACATGCCGCCCGAGGCGCTGGTCACCACGCCCGCTGTCGCGGCCGCCGACGCGCCCGCCGCCCCCGCGCCGGCGCCGCTCGAGGCGCCGCTCGCCGACCTGCCGCTCGTCGACGAGGGCGACGCCCGCGGCGTGCCCATCGTCGACCACTCGGCCACGCGCCCGCTGGATCGCCATTCATTCGCTGCCGCCGCGGCGCCGACCGGCGCGGCGCGCGAGCTGTCCGTCGAGGAATTGCTGGACCTCGAGCAGCAGGCCGACTTCTTCATCGCGCTCGGCCAGGAGGACGCGGCCGTCGACCTGCTGATGTCGCACCTGCGCAGCGCCGGCGGCCAGAGCCCGCTGCCGTACACCAAGCTGCTGGAGATCTACCGCCGCCAGGGCGACCGCGCCGCCTACGAGCGCACACGGGCGCGCTTCAACCGTCGCTTCAATGCCTACGCGCCCGACTGGGACACGGGCCCGGCCGCAGGCCGTTCGCTGGAGGACTACCCGGAGACCGTCGCGCAGCTGGAGCGCGCCTGGCACTCGCCGCTCGATGCGATGGCGATCCTGGAGTCGCTGCTGTTCAAGCGTGACGACAGCAGCGAGCTGTTCGACCTGCCGGCCTACCGCGACGTGCTGGTGCTGTACTCGCTGGCACGCGACCTGTGGCAGCACGGCGGCGGCCTTGGCGGCACGCAGATCGACGTGCTGCTGCCCCTGGACGACGGCAGCGCGCACGGCGCCAGCGTGACGGCCTATCCGAGCGCCCGCGAGGTCAACGAGCGCGCGCTGCCCGAGGACGACCCCGGCCTCGACCTGGAGTCGGTCGATGTCGAGGGCGATACCCGCCGCGGCATGCTCACCCGCTTCGAGATGACCGGCTTCGACGCCGGCTCGCCGGCCAGCGATCTCGACCTCGAGCTGCCGTCCTCGGGCGACGTGCACCTGATGCTCGACGAGCTGAGCCTGTCGCCGGCCGCGCCTGCGCGCGCGAAGACCGATCCGCGCGACTGGCGCGAAGGCGGCGACTCCCCCGACCCCGGCCAGCCGGCCAAGCGCTGAGCGCGCCGGCAAGGCGTCTCAGGCCTCCAGCGCCCGCAGGCGGCGCAGCGCCTCGTCCAGCGTCGATTCCTTCTTGGCGAAGCAGAAGCGGATCACGCGCATGTCGGGCGCCTGGTCATGGAAGGCCGACATCGGGATCGCCGCCACGCCGACCTCGGTGGCCAGCCATTCGCAGAACGCGAGGTCGCCCTCGTCGGACAGCGCCGAGTAGTCGACGCACTGGAAGTACGTGCCCTCGCAGGGCAGCAGCTTCAGCGGCGTGGCGGCCAGCCCGGCGCGGAAGCGGTCGCGCCTGGCCTGGTAGAACGGCGCGAGCGTGCGCCAGTGCGACGGGTCGGCCAGGAACGCGGCGATGCCGTGCTGCATCGGTGCGTTGACGGTGAACACGTTGAACTGGTGCACCTTGCGGAATTCGCGCATCAGGGCCGCGGGCGCGGCGACGTAGCCGACCTTCCAGCCGGTGACGTGGAAGGTCTTGCCGAAGCTCGACACCACCACGCTGCGCGCGGCCAGCTCGGGCAGGCCCGACATGCTCGCATGCTCGACGCCGTCGAACACCATGTGCTCGTAGACCTCGTCGGACAGCACCAGGGCGCGGGTCGGCGCGAGCAGGGCGGCGAAGCGCGTGCGCTCGCCGGCCGTCCACACGGTGCCGCTCGGGTTGTGCGGCGTGTTGACGATGACCAGGCGCGTCCTCGGCGTCAGCGCCCGCGCGAGCGCGTCGAAGTCGGGCCGCCAGGTGCCCGGCTCCAGCGGCACGCGGACGACGTTGCCGCCGGCCAGCGTGATCGACGGGCCGTAGCTGTCGTAGCACGGCTCCAGCACGATCACGTCGTCGCCCGGGTGCACGAGCGCGAGCACGGTCGACAGGATGCCCTGCGTGGCGCCGGCGGTGATGGTGATCTCCGAGTCGGGGTCGTAGCGATGGCCGGTGGTCAGCGCGATCTTGTCCGACACCGCCTGGCGCAGCGCGGGGATGCCCGTCATCGGCGGGTACTGGTTGTGGCCGGCGCGCATGGCCGCGGCCACCGCGTCGACGAGGGCGGGATCGCAGTCGAAGTCCGGGAAGCCCTGGCCGAGGTTGATCGCGCCGGTCCGCGCGGCCAGCGCCGACATCACGGTGAAGATGGTGGTGCCCACGCTGGGCAGCCGGCTCGCGCCGACGAGGTCGTCAGAGGTCATAGGTCTCTTCTCCGTCGCCGCCGAGGGCGCGCAGCAGCAGCGGGCGCGTGAGGCGGTCTGACAGCAGTTCGGCGAACGTGAGGACGTAGCCGCGCAGGTAGGCGCCGCGGCGGAAGGCCACGCGCGTGACGTTCTGGCCGAACAGGTGGCCGGCCGGGCGAGCCACGAGCTCGCCGCCGGGCGGGTCGTCGCGCACCGCCATCTCGGCGACGATGCCCACGCCGAGGCCCGACTTCACGTAGGTCTTGATGACGTCGGAGTCGATCGCCTCGAGCGCGATGTTGGGCTTGAGGCGGCGTTGCGCGAAGGCGGCGTCGATGCGGCGGCGGCCCGTGAACGACGGGTGATAGGAGATCAGCGTCTCGCCCGCGAGCTGCTCCAGCGAGATCTTCTCGACCTGCGCCAGCGGATCCTCGGCACGCATGACGATCACGTGCTGCCACTCGTAGGCGGGCAGCGAGACCAGGTCCTCGGGCGCGGCCAGCGACTCCGTGGCGATGCCGATATCGGCCGTGCCGTCCAGCAGCATCTGCACGACCTCGCTGGGCGAGCCCTGGTGCAGGCTGACCTGCACCTTCGGGAAGCGCCGTCGCAGTTGCGCCACCGGCTCGGGCAGGACGTAGCGCGCCTGGGTGTGGGTGGCCGCGATAGAGAGCGTGCCGGCGTCCTGCTTGGAATACTCCTCGCCGATGCGCTTCATGTTGGCGACCTCGCGCAGGATCACGTCGATCGCCTTGAGCACCTCCTGGCCCGGCTCGGTGACGCGGCGCAGACGCTTGCCATGGCGCACGAACAGGTCGATGCCCAGTTCCTCCTCGAGCTCGAGGATGGCCTTGGAGATGCCGGGCTGTGAGGTGAACAGGGCCTTCGCCGTCTCGGTCAGGTTCAGGTTGCGGCGCACGGCCTCCTGCACGAAACGGAACTGGTGCAGGTTCATGTGCCGATTCCGTCGAGCGGGCTGTGGGCGGACACGAAGCTCAGTCCGGCGAGGTCGATGGCGGCGTCGGCCAGCGCGGCGATCACGTGTGGCGTCTCGCCGAGCGCGGGATGCAGCGACCAGGCGACGCCGGGATGGGCCTCGCGCAGGCGAGCGAGCTGTGCCGGCACGTCGCGCCGCACGTGGCCGCCCATGCCGAGGAAGACCGGCACGATGGCGACCTGCGTGCAACCGCGCGCGACCAGGTCGGCCGCGGCGTCCTCGAGCGTCGGGGCCATCAGCTCGAGGAACGCGAGCTTGACGATGGCCTCGGGCGCGCGCTCGCCCACGCGGGCGGCGACCGCCTCGAAGGGCGTGGCCCACGCCGGGTCGCGCGCGCCGTGCGCGAGCAGGATGACGGCTTGATTCATGGATGCACCCCTGGCGCTGCGCGCCTCCCCGCCAGGCGGGGGTTCCGGCCCTGCGGGCATCCGTGCGGGCCCGCCCTCATCGATACCTCACCAGCCACGCGAACGCCGACATCGACATCAGCAGGTAGATCACGCTGGGCATCGACGCGGCGATCCAGGGCGTCCACTCGTGCAGCATGCCCAGGTGGCCCGCCACGTTGTTCAGGAGCACGAAGCTGATGCCCAGCATGATGCCGCCGAACACCTTCACGCTGACGCCGCCGGCGCGCGCGTGCAGGTAGGCGAACGGCAGCGCGAGCGCCACCATCACCAGGCAGGCGAACGGGTAGAGCACGCGCTTCCAGAACTGGATGCGGTAGGTCTGCGTCGACTGCTCCTGTTCCGCCAGGTGCGCGCTGTAGCGCCACAGGTCGAGCGCGCCCATGCTCTGCACCGGCAGGATGGAGGCGGTGGCGACGGCCGAGGTGAGGGTGGTCGGCCAGGCCAGCTCGTCGAGGTGGCGGGTGTCGACGCGGGGGTCGCTGGCGTCCACGCGCGGGATCCAGCGCGTCTCGGTCACGTCCTGCAGCGTCCATTCCTTGATGGTGCGCCCGCGCGGCACGACGGCGTGCGCGGCCTGCAGGCTGCGCACCTCGCGGCCCGTGGCGTCCATCTCGAAGATGCGCACACCGGTGAGCTCGCCGTTCTTGCCCACGCCGCGCACGTTGACCGTGATGGCGCGCTCGCCGTCGGGGTCGGCGCGCTTCTCCTTCAGCCAGGCACCGGTGCGGCCCACCGCCAGGCCCATGCCGAAGCGCGCCTTCAGGAACCCGGCGGCCTGCTCGCTGTGCGGCGTGACGTACTCGCCGAGGCTGAACGTGAGCACCGCGAACAGCAGGCCGATCACGCCCAGCAGGCTCAGCGCGCGCCCGGGCCCCAGGCCCGCCGTGCGCAGGATCGTGAACTCCGAGGACTGCGCCAGCCGCGCCATCGAGTAGATGGTGCCGATCAGCACGGCGATCGGGAACAGCTCGTAGACGTGGCCGGGCTGCTCCAGCAGCACCGCGAGCGCGGCGGCGCCCATCGTGTAGCCGTTGCGGCCGACGCGGCTCATCTCGTCGACGAAGTCGATGAAGAAGAACAGCGCGATGAAGAAGATGGTCACGAAGAACACGGACCACAGCACGTCGCGGTACAGGAGCTGGCGGACGGTCTTCATGCGGCGCTCCGTCGCAGCAGCAGCTTGACAGGATGGATGACGGTGGCGTGCTCGCGCCACCAGATCAGCCCCAGCCCGAGCAGGAACGCCGAGCCGTGCAGGCCCACCAGCGCGACCACGATGTTGAGCTTGCCCGAGCCGACCCAGGCCTGGGTCAGGTTGAGCAGGTTGTAGTAGATGACGAAGGCCAGCGCCGCGAACAGCAGGCCCCAGTTGCTGGCGCGGCGCGGGTTGGCGGCCGACAGGCTGATGCCCATGAACAGCAGGTTGGTCGCCCCCAGGATCAGGCCGAGGCGCCAGGTGAGTTCGCCCATGTAGGCCGCGCCGCCAGTCAACATCAGGTCGACGGTGTCGACGGCGCGCGGGGAGGGCGCGTTGGTGGACGGCGTGCTGCTGGCGCCGGCATGCACCCGGTAGTTGCGGAACTCGACGTGCGTGTGCTCGCCGGACACCTTGTCGTTCTGCTCCATGTGGCCCGAGTCGAGCACGAGGAAGCGCTCGTCGCCGATGTTCTCGATCTTGCCCGACTGCGACACCGCCACCGACTCGCGGGTGCCCGCGTCGTTCATGATGAACACGTTGCGTCCGCCGCCGGCCGCGCTGCTGGCGGCCTTCTCGACGAAGAACACGCGATGGCCGTCGCCGGACGACTGGAACTGGCCGGGCGATGCGCGCAGCACGTCGGCGCGCTGCTCGAAGCGCTGGCGCAGGTCGTTGTACTGGCTGTAGCTCCACGGCCAGACGAACAGCATCAGGATGCCGATGAGCACGATGATGGGCCAGCTCGTGCCCACCACCGGCCGGATGAAGCGCGCCAGGCCGATGCCGCTGGAGAACCAGATCGCCATCTCGCTCTCGCGGTACATGCGGCCGAGCGTGAGGATCACGCCGATGAACAGCGACAGCGACAGGATGGTCGGCAGCGTCTGCAGGCCCAGCAGCGTGAAGATGAAGACGACGTCCTGCGGCGCGACCGCGCCGTTGGCCGCGAGGCCCAGCGTGCGGATGACCAGGTTGGTCATGAAGATGGTCAGGATCACCATCAGCGTCGCGGCGAAGCTGCGCGCCAACTCCTTGCGGACCGTCGAATCGAATAACATCGCGCGATTATCTCCAATCGACTGCGAATCCTTACCATGGACTTCCAAACCCTCGCCCTGCCCGATGCGGGCGTTGCCGGCATCAACGCCGACGCACTCATCGTCGTCCTGCCCGCCACCGGCGACCTGCCCAAGTTCGGCACCGCCATCGACGCGGCGCTGGCCGACGCCCTCAAGGGCGGCGACCTGGAGCGCAAGGCCGGCAAGTCCGTGTACCTGCCGCGCGTGGCCGGCGTGAAGGCGGGCCGCGTGGTGCTGGCCGTCGCGCGCGACGCGTCCGCCAAGGCCTTCAAGGCGGCCGTCGCGTCGGCACTGGGCACCGTCAAGGCCGGGCCGGCGAGGCACGTGGCGGTCGTCGGCGGCGAGTCCACCGCGGCGCATGCCGAGGCGCTGGCCATCGCCACGGGCGACGCCACCTACCATTACACGAAGACCAAGCCGAGCGCCGCGCCGGCGCCGGCGCTGGCCAAGGTCACCTACGTCGTGCCGAAGTCCGCCGTCGCGACCGCGAAGGCGGGCCTGGGCGTGGGCGACGCGATCGTCTCGGGCATGAACCTCGCGCGCGAGTGCGCGAACCTGCCGGCCAACTTCGCCACGCCCACCTTCCTGGGCGAACAGGCGCTGGCCATGGTCAAGTCGCATGGCCTCGAGGTCGAGGTGCTCGATCGCAAGGCGTGCGAGAAGCTGGGCATGGGCTCGTTCCTGTCGGTGGCGCGCGGTTCCGAGGAGCCGCCGAAGTTCATCGTCATGCAGTACAAGGGCGGCGCCAAGAAGGACGCCCCTGTCGTGCTGGTGGGCAAGGGCATCACGTTCGACACCGGCGGCATCTCGCTGAAGCCCGGTCCCGAGATGGACGAGATGAAGTTCGACATGTGCGGCGCCGCCAGCGTGCTGGGCACCGTGCGCGCGGTGGCCGAGCTCAAGCTCAAGGTCAACCTCGTCGGCCTGATCCCCACCTGCGACAACATGCCCTCGGGCAGGGCCACGAAGCCGGGCGACGTCGTCACCAGCATGTCGGGCCAGACCATCGAGATCCTGAACACCGACGCCGAAGGCCGCCTGATCCTGTGCGACGCGCTGACCTACGCCGAGCGCTTCAAGCCGCAGGCCGTCGTCGACATCGCCACGCTGACCGGCGCCATCGTCATCGCGCTCGGCAACCACAACAGCGGCCTGTTCTCACCCGACGACGCACTCGCCGCCGACCTGCTGGCCGCCTCCGCCGCCGGCCTCGACCCGGCCTGGCGCATGCCGCTGGACGACGAGTACGACGAGCTCCTCAAGAGCAACTTCGCCGACATGGCCAACATCGGCGGTCGCGCCGGCGGCTCGATCACCGCCGCGAAGTTCCTGCAGCGCTACACGTCCAAGTTCCCGTGGGCGCACCTGGACATCGCCGGCACGGCGCATCGCTCCGGCGCGGCCAAGGGCGCGACGGGCCGCCCGGTGCCGCTGCTGACGCACTTCGTCATGAGTCGCGCCAAGTAGTGACCCCTTCGCTCCTCCCGTCGCTGCCCCCCGCGGGGGAGCCCGGTTCGGCCCGGGTGGCGACCCTCGCTTCCCGAGGGCGGCCACAATGACCGACGTCGCCTTCCACACCGGCATCGCGAATCCGCTGGATTACGCGTGCCGGCTGCTGCGCAAGGCCTACCGCTCGGGCGCCCGGGTCGCGGTGCATGGCGAGCCGGCGCTGCTGGATCGCCTGGACCAGGCCCTGTGGACGTTCGAGCAGCTGGAGTTCGTGCCGCACATCGTGCTCCCGCGCGATGCCGGCGACGCGCGGCGGGTGGCGATGACGCCCATCGTGCTGGTCAAGGGCGCCGCCGCGGCGCCCGCCGAATGCCGCATCGGCGTGTCGCTCGCGGGACACCCCGTCGACGACGTCGCGGCCTACGACCGGCTGATCGCCATCGTGGGGCTGGACCCCGAGCATCGCGAGGCGGGGCGCCAGCGCTGGCGCGAATACGAGCGCGCGGGCCACGCCGTGAGCCACGTCGCCAAGCCGGGGGGCGACCCGGGTTGATCCGCCGCAACATGGGGTGCGGACCGCGAATCGAGAATCACGGCCACCAATGAAAACGCCCGGCGCGAGGCCGGGCGTTCTCTTCTATCCGCGACCGCTCCGGCAAGCCGGTGCGGCGCAGAGAGATCCGAAGCTTACTTCGAAGCAGCGGCCGAAGCGGCTTCCGCCTTCTTCGCAGCCTTGTGCTCGGCCTTGGCGGCCTTCTTGGCGGGGGCCGAAGCCGGAGCCGAGGCAGCGTCAGCGGCGAAGGCGCCAACGGCGAAGGTGGAAACGATCAGGGCGGCCAGGAGCTTGGTCATTTTAAGGTACCTTAATGAAGTTGAAATTGCTTGCCCGTCAGGGCGTAGCAGCCCATGAACGGTTGCCCCTGTCGAGCGGTTGACAGTTTTTTTCGTTCTAGAATTTATTTTTTTCCGAGGGTCTCCACGGAGCCTCCGGTCACCAGAACAACGCGGAGCAAGAGTCGATGAGCGAACACGTCAAGGTCCCGGCGGGCGGGCAGAAGATCAAGGTCAACCCGGACTTCTCGCTGAACGTGCCCGACCAACCCATCATCCCGTACATCGAGGGTGACGGCACGGGCCTGGACATCACGCCGGTGATGCTCAAGGTGGTCGACGCGGCGGTCGAGAAGTCCTACGGCGGCAAGCGCAAGATCCACTGGATGGAGATCTTCGCCGGCGAGAAGGCCACGCAGGTCTATGGCCCGGACGTCTGGCTGCCTGACGAGACGCTCGAGATCGTGCGCGACTACATCGTCTCCATCAAGGGTCCGCTGACGACGCCGGTGGGCGGCGGCATCCGCTCGCTGAACGTGGCGCTGCGCCAGCAGCTCGACCTGTACGTCTGCCTGCGCCCGGTGCAGTACTTCAAGGGCGTGCCCTCGCCGGTGAAGCACCCGGAGAAGGTGGACATGGTGATCTTCCGCGAGAACTCGGAGGACATCTACGCCGGCATCGAGTACGAGGCGGAGAGCGACCAGGCGAGGAAGCTGATCAAGTTCCTGCAGGTCGAGATGGGCGTCAAGAAGATCCGCTTCCCCGAGACCTCCGGCATCGGCATCAAGCCGGTCTCGCGCGAGGGCACCGAGCGCCTGGTGCGCAAGGCGCTGCAGTACGCGATCGACAACGACAAGCCGTCGGTCACGCTGGTGCACAAGGGCAACATCATGAAGTTCACGGAAGGCGGCTTCCGTGACTGGGGCTACGCGCTGGCGCAGAAGGAGTTCGGCGCCCAGCTGATCGACGGCGGCCCGTGGGTGAAGTTCAAGAACCCGAAGACGGGCCGCGACATCACCGTCAAGGACTCGATCGCCGACGCCTTCCTGCAGCAGATCATCCTGCGCCCGGCCGAATACTCGGTCATCGCCACGCTCAACCTCAACGGCGACTACATCTCCGATGCGCTGGCGGCGCAGGTCGGCGGCATCGGCATCGCCCCGGGCGCGAACATGTCGGACTCCGTCGCGATGTTCGAGGCCACCCACGGCACCGCGCCGAAGTACGCCGGCAAGGATTACGTCAACCCGGGCTCCGAGATCCTCTCGGCCGAGATGATGCTGCGCCACATGGGCTGGACGGAGGCGGCCGACCTGATCATCGCCTCGATGGAGCGCGCGATCCTCAGCAAGAAGGTCACCTACGACTTCGCGCGCCTGATGGACGGCGCCACGCAGGTCTCGTGCTCCGGCTTCGGCCAGGTGATGATCGACCACATGTGATCCGCGGCGGTCTCCCGATCGCCCCGCCGCCCTTCGGAGACCCCGGACCGACCCGCGTCGGCCGGGGTCTTCTCGCCGGTCGTCCGGCGTCTGCCGGGGACCGGCGATTGCTGCCTTGGCGCTTCCACCGGAGCGTCCCATGACCCCACCCATCACCGATTTCCAGCAGTTCATGAAGCAGCGGACCGCGATCGCGCTCGCCTACGTCAACGGCGATGCCGCGCCGCTGGGCGAGATCGTCACCCGCCGCGAGCCGGCCCATTTCTTCGGGCCCAACGGCGGCCATGCCGACGGTGTCGCCGCGGTCGGCCAGGATTACCGCGATGGCGCCTCGCACTTCGAGCCCGGCGGCGACAGCCGGGTCGAGGTGCTGCAGGCCCAGGACAGCGGCGAGCTGGCGTACTGGGCCGGCCTGCAGCACGCGCATGTCCGCGTCAAAGGCAAGCCGGATCCGGTGCCCATGGACCTGCGCGTCACCGAGATCTACCGGCGCGAGGAGGGCGGCTGGAAGCTGGTGCACCGGCATGCGGACATGCTGGCCGAGCCGCAGGCCAAGCCGGCGACTTGACGCGGCTGCGGGGCGGTGACAGCCGCTTGCCCCCAGCATGATCGCCTTGATTCACTTCTGGACATTGCTGCAAGGCATTGATTCGGAAGGGGATTCTTCACCGCTGCGAAAGCAATCGCCTGCAGTTACCGAATCCAACAAACAGCTTCAAGAATGTCTTGTAGATGATTGATTTAAGAGGATTAATCGGGCAATCAACCTGCTGGCCACGTTCGCGCTGTGGGGCCTGCGCCTGAGCTGGATGGACTACCGGGACGGTGCCATGGGCGCCTCGTTCATCCATGACCCGCTGCTGGTGTTCCACGAGGCCGGCCACGTGATCTTCGCGATCTTCGGCGAGTGGGGACGCGTGCTGGGCGGCACGCCGCGCCGGTTGCCGGTGCCGGCCATCCCGGCCTGGATCTGCCTGTTCGACTCGGTGAACCGGCTGCACCACGCGCAGTGCATCGGCACGGTCATGCACGCGCCGGGCGTGGCGATCGTCCTGCTGGCGCTCGCCCGGGGCGCCGGCGCGCTGCGCTTGCAGGGGCGCCGGTTGGCCGGACGCGGGCCGGTGGAGCGCCGGCGCCCGTAGAATGCGGCCCGGTCCCCGACGAAGGCCCGCCGCGCGCGGGCCTTCGCGTCTTTGCAGTCCCCCCTGACATCCCATCGCCCCGTGAACATCGTCGTCCGAGAAGACCTCAAGAGCTACATCGAGCCGCTGACCCCCGACGAGCACGACGCGCTCGAGCGCAGCCTGCTGGCCGAGGGCTGCCGCGACGCGCTGGTGCTGTGGGGCGACGTGCTGGTCGACGGCCACAACCGCTACGGGCTGTGCCAGAAGCACGGCCTGCCGTTCAACACGGTGCAGAACCCGCGCTTCCAGTCGATCGAGGACGTCCACCTGTGGATGATCGACCAGCACCTGGGCCGGCGCAGCGTGTCCGACTACCAGCGCGGCGTGCTCGCGCTGCGCAAGAAGGAGATCGTGGCGGCGCGCGAGTCGGCCGCCAGGGCGGCGAAGAAGGATGCCCACATGCGGGCGGAGGTGCTGGGCCAGGCCGAGCCGCTCGACCCGATCGGCGGGGAGCCCGTGGCCGTGGCCGAGCCGCCGCTCAAGTCGCGCGAGGAGGTGGCCAAGGCCGCGCGCCTGAGCCCGACGCAGGTGACGATGATCGAGAAGATCCAGAAGCAGGCGGCCCCCGAGGTGGTGGCCGCGCTGCGGGCCGGGACGATCTCGCTCAACGCCGCGGCGGCCGTCGCCAGCCTGCCGGTGGACGAGCAGGTCGCCGCCGCGTCGGCCGGCAAGGACGAGCTCAAGCAGGCCGCCAAGCGGGTGCGCGAGGCGACGAAGAAGCCGCGCGAGGAGGCCAGCCAGCGACCGACGACCGAGGTGCAGGCGCTCCAGGATCGCGTCGCCGAGCTGACCGCGGAGAACGAGTACCTGCGCGGCCAGGTGGCCGAACTCCAGGCCCGGCTCGCGGGCTGAGCGCCCGGCCGCGGGGCCGGCCGCCGCGGGGGCGGCCGGCAGCGGGCAAATTCCTCGTCGGGCCGAGGCAACAGGGCCCCAACGCGGGCGCGCGACGTGCTACCTTGGGGTCATGAGAAAGCGCTTTTCCATCCGTCGCCGGGCGTTCGTCCAGGCCTCGGGGGTGGCGGAAAAGTTGTCCAGTACGCTCGTCTTGAAATGATCCGCGTCGTCCCGAAATGCGTGGCCTGGGCAGAGCTTATCCGGCAATGCTCTTTCCCCTGTCAGGGCGACGATATGTCCCGTCGTGCCCGGACGTGCGCGAGTCTATAGAATCAATTCATGCCCGAGGAAAACCCTCCACCGCCGCCACCCGCGTTGCCCAAGCCGAGCCTGCCGGACTCGGGGCAGGGCGCGGTCGTGGCCGAACGCAAGGCCGCCCGAACCAAGCCGCCGCGCATGTACCAGGTGGTGCTGCTCAATGACGACTTCACTCCGATGGAGTTCGTCGTCATGGTGCTGCAGGAATATTTCAAGTTGGACCTCGAAACCTCCACGCAGATCATGCTGAAGATCCATCATGAGGGTCGTGGCGTGTGCGGCCTGTTCACCAAGGACATCGCCGCCACGAAGGTCGAGCTGGTACTGGCCGCCGCACGTCGGTACGGACACCCGCTTCAATGCATTATGGAGGCCGCATGATTGCGCAAGAACTGGAAGTCAGCCTGCACATGGCGTTTGTCGAGGCGCGTCAGCAGCGGCACGAGTTCATCACCGTCGAGCACCTGCTGCTCGCGCTGCTGGACAACCCCTCGGCGGCGGAGGTGCTGCGCGCCTGCGCGGCCAACATCGAGGATCTGAGGAAGAGCCTGTCCACCTTCATCCGCGAGAACACGCCCACCGTGGGCGGCTCCGAAGAGGTCGACACCCAGCCCACGTTGGGCTTCCAGCGCGTGATCCAGCGCGCGATCATGCACGTGCAGTCCACCGGCGGCGGCAAGAAGGAAGTCACCGGCGCCAACGTGCTCGTGGCGATCTTCGGCGAGAAGGATTCCCATGCCGTGTACTACCTGCACCAGCAGGGCGTCACGCGCCTGGACGTCGTCAACTACATCGCTCACGGCATCAAGAAGTCGGATCCGCCGGAGCCGCCGAAGGCCAGCGGCGAGTCCGCCGGCGAGCAGGCCGAGAAGGACGAGGGCGGCGAGGGCAAGGGCTCCCCGCTCGACCAGTTCACGCAGAACCTCAACCAGATGGCGCGCGACGGCAAGATCGATCCGCTGATCGGCCGCGAGCACGAGGTCGAGCGCGTCATCCAGGTGCTGTGCCGCCGGCGCAAGAACAACCCGCTGCTGGTCGGCGAGGCCGGCGTGGGCAAGACGGCCATCGCCGAGGGCCTGGCCTGGCGCATCACGCAGAACGACGTGCCCGAGGTCCTCGCGGACGCGGTCGTCTACTCGCTGGACATGGGCGCGCTGCTGGCCGGCACCAAGTACCGCGGCGACTTCGAGCAACGCCTCAAGGGCGTGCTCAAGCAGCTCAAGGAGCAGCCGCGCGCCGTCCTGTTCATCGACGAGATCCACACGCTGATCGGCGCCGGCGCGGCGTCGGGCGGCACGCTGGACGCGAGCAACCTGCTCAAGCCGGCGCTGTCCAACGGCACGATGAAGTGCATCGGCGCCACCACGTTCACCGAGTACCGCGGCATCTTCGAGAAGGACGCGGCGCTGTCGCGGCGCTTCCAGAAGGTCGACGTCAACGAGCCGACCGTGGAGCAGACCGTCGAGATCCTGAAGGGCCTGAAGTCGCGCTTCGAGGAGCACCACAGCGTCAAGTACGCCATCGGCGCGCTCCAGGCGGCGGCCGAGTTGTCGGCCAAGTACATCAACGACCGCCACCTGCCCGACAAGGCGATCGACGTCATCGACGAGGCCGGCGCGGCGCAGCGCATCCTGCCCAAGAGCAAGCAGAAGAAGACGATCACCCGCAACGAGGTGGAAGAGATCGTGGCCAAGATCGCGCGCATCCCGCCCGCGAGCGTCACGACCGACGACCGCGACAAACTGCGCACGATCGACCGCGATCTCAAGAGCGTGGTGTTCGGCCAGGATCCGGCCATCGACGCGCTGTCGGCCGCGATCAAGATGGCGCGCTCCGGCCTGGGCAAGCCCGACAAGCCGATCGGTTCGTTCCTGTTCTCGGGCCCGACCGGCGTCGGCAAGACCGAGGTCGCCAAGCAGCTCGCGTTCATCCTGGGCATCGACCTGATCCGCTTCGACATGTCGGAGTACATGGAGCGCCACGCCGTCAGCCGCCTGATCGGCGCGCCTCCGGGCTACGTCGGCTTCGACCAGGGCGGGCTGCTGACCGAGCAGATCACCAAGAAGCCGCACTGCGTGCTGCTGCTCGACGAGATCGAGAAGGCGCACCCGGACGTCTTCAACGTGCTGCTGCAGGTGATGGACCACGGCACGCTGACCGACAACAACGGCCGCAAGTCCGACTTCCGCAACGTGATCATCATCATGACCACCAACGCGGGCGCCGAGACCATGAGCAAGGCGACGATCGGCTTCACCAACTCGCGCCAGCAGGGCGACGAGATGGGCGACATCAAGCGCATGTTCACGCCGGAGTTCCGCAACCGCCTCGACGCGATCGTCAACTTCAAGGCCATCGACGAGGAGATCATCCTGCGCGTGGTCGACAAGTTCCTGCTGCAGCTCGAGGCCCAGCTGGCCGAGAAGAAGGTCGAGGTCACGTTCTCCGACGCCCTGCGCAAGCACCTGGGCAAGAAGGGCTTCGACCCGCTGATGGGCGCGCGTCCGATGCAACGCCTGATCCAGGACACGATCCGTCGTGCGCTGGCCGACGAACTGCTGTTCGGCCGCCTGGTCGACGGCGGCCGCCTGAGCGTGGACGTCGACGACAAGGGCGAGACGGTGCTCGACATCCAGGCCTCCGGCAAGAGCGGCGACAAGCCCAAGGCGGAAGCCGCGGCGCTCTGATCGGCGCCTTTCAAGAAACCCGGCGCGACGCGAGTCCCGCCGGGTTTTTTCATGGCCGCTTCAGTGCGTCCAGGGCGGCGTGAACGGCGGCTGGCCGCTCACCCGGGCCTGGCCGCCAACGGGCATGATCGCCACGCCCCTGAATGGCGCCGCATGGCGGTTGCGCAGCGAGAACGGCACGTCGGGCGGGATCACGATGGCGCTGCCGGGCGTCAGTTCGTGCTGGACGTCGCCGAGCGTGGCGAGCGCGCGGCCCTCGATGCAGACGATGGTTTCCTCGGCGCTGAGCGTATGCGTGACGGCCTGCGCGGTGTCGTGCAGCGTCACGATCCAGACGCTGTTGGCAGCCGCGCCGCGGCTGGGCGAGGCGAGGCCGGTGAAGCTCGCTCCGTGGAGGTCGAATTGCGGCGCGTCAGCGGCGGCGATGAAAGGCATGATGAACTCCGGGTTATGATTGATTTACCAAAGTAATATACCAAGGTTAATAAAATGGCGCGCGGCCATCCCCACGAAGACGACTCGCCGACCGATTTCGGCGTCCTGCTGAACCTGGCGTTCGGCAGCTTCAAGGCGGGCCTGCACGCGGAGCTGGCGCGTGCGGGCTTCGACGACATCGGGCCGTCCTTCGGCTACGTGTTCCGGCTGCTCGCATCCCGGCCGCTGAACCTGAGCGAGGTGGCGGGCGCGCTGGCGATCACGGCGCCCGGGGCGCTGAAGATCGTCAACGACATGGTGGACAAGGGCTACGTCGAGCGCCAGGCGCACGCCATCGACGCCCGCCAGAAGCTCCTGGCGCTGACCCCCCGGGCGCGCCGGGCGATGAAGTCGGCGCGCCAGTTCCATGCGCAGTTCGAAGCCGGGCTGGCGCAACGGCTCGGTGCCGGCGACGCGCGGGCCGCGCGGCGCGTGCTGGAAGCCATCGTGGCCTCGGCGCCGGCCGGCGAGGTGCAGCTGCGCGCCGTCTGAGGTGCGACCTAGTTGTGAAGCTTCAATAGGTTGTTGCGGGTGTTCACCCGGAGTGGTTTTGAGAGACTGGGAATCGCCAAACCCCCTGTCAGACCAAAGCCGGAGTCCGGATGAACACCCATAAGCATGCCCGATTGACG
>Ga0209026_1000084_pt1 | contig 186997 bp, 143 predicted proteins | sample AraplaCL_Col_mCL_FD_184262 | JGI IMG/M metagenome (GOLD analysis project Ga0209026, IMG submission 184262) | Arabidopsis root microbial communities from the University of North Carolina, USA - plate scrape CL_Col_mCL (SPAdes) (version 2) | ecosystem: Host-associated > Plants > Roots >... | reverse complement strand
TGGTGCTGATGCCGACCGGCGGCGGCAAGTCGCTGTGCTACCAGATCCCCGCGCTGCTGCGGCAAGGCACCGGCATCGTGGTGTCGCCATTGATCGCGTTGATGCAGGACCAGGTGGATGCGCTGCGAGCGGCGGGCGTGGCGGCGGCCTACCTCAACTCCAGCCTCGACGCGGCGTCGCAGCGCGAGGTGGAGCGGCAACTGCTGGCGGGCGAGCTGAACCTGCTTTACGTGGCGCCGGAGCGCCTGCTCACCGGGCGCTTCCTCGGCTTGCTGGAACAGACCGAGGTGGCGCTGTTCGCGATCGACGAGGCGCACTGCGTGTCGCAATGGGGGCACGATTTCCGCCCCGAGTACCGCGAGCTCACCGTGCTGCACGGACGCTTCCCGCAGGTGCCGCGCATCGCGCTCACCGCCACCGCGGATCCGCGCACGCGCGAGGAGATCGTGGAGCGCTTGGCGCTGGGCGAGGCACGCCAGTTCGTTTCCAGTTTCGACCGGCCGAACATCGGCTACCGGGTGATGCTGAAGCACAACCCGCGCACGCAGCTGATGCAGTTCCTCGATGGCCATCGCGGCGAGGCCGGCATCGTCTACGCGCTCAGCCGCAAGAAGGTGGACGACACCGCCGCGTGGCTGGCCGAGGCCGGCATCGAGGCGCTGCCCTACCATGCCGGTCTCGACGCGGCCACACGGGCAAGGAACCAGCAGCGCTTCCTGCGCGAGGACGGCGTGGTGATGGTGGCCACCGTCGCGTTCGGCATGGGCATCGACAAGCCCGACGTGCGCTTCGTGGCGCACCTGGACCTGCCGCGCAGCATGGAAGGCTATTACCAGGAAACCGGCCGCGGCGGCCGCGACGGCCTGCCGGCCGAGGCGTGGATGATCTACGGCCTCGCCGACGTGGTGACGATGAGCCAGATGATCGCGCAGTCCGAATCCGCGGACGAGCGCAAGCGCATCGAGCGGCAGAAGCTGGAATCGCTGCTGGCCTATGCCGAGGCCACGCGTTGCCGGCGCGAGCTGCTGCTGGGCGCGTTCGGCGAGGACTACCACGGCCCCTGCGGCCATTGCGACAACTGCGTGGAGCCGCCGAAGACCTGGGACGCCACCGTACCTGCGCAGAAGGCGCTGTCGGCGGTGTACCGCAGCGGCCAGCGCTTCGGTGCCGGCCACGTCATCGACATCCTGCGCGGCGTGGACAACGAGCGCATGAGCCAGCTCGACCACGACAAGCTCAGCACCTTCGGCATCGGCGCCGACCTGGACGAGAAGGGCTGGCGCTCGGTGTTCCGCCAGCTGCTCGCCGCCGGCCTGCTCGCCACCGACGCGGAAGGCTACGGCACGCTGCGGCTCACCGCGGCCAGCCGTGACGTGCTGCTGGGCAAGCAGGAAGTGCGGCTGCGCGAAGACGCGAAGCCCGTGCGTTCCGCGCGCCGTCGCCGCGACAGCCAGTTGGTCACTGGAGCCAACCTCGGCATCGAGGCCTACGAACAGCCGCTGTGGGATGCGCTGCGCGCCCTGCGCACGCAACTGGCGCGCCAGCAGGGCGTGCCGCCCTACGTGGTGTTCCACGACGCCACCTTGCTGGCGATGCTGCGCGCGATGCCGGCCAACGAAGGCGAGCTGGCCCAGGTCAGCGGTGTGGGCGAGGCCAAGCTCGCGCGCTACGGACGCGATTTCCTCGCAGTGATCAACGCGGTCGACTGAATCGCTGCGTCGGCGTGCCCGTGCGCGTCATCGGACGCCCTTTAATGGGAGTCGTTGCGCGACCGCCAGGGACTTCCGCTGCACGAAGCCTCCCGCATCGCCAGCCTCGTCAGCGGCATCGTGCCGGCCGCCGTCCGGATCACCGCGGCTCAGCCGGCCAGCAGCCAGTCGTCGTCGTTGACGCCGACCTGCGCCAGCCGTGCCGGCGGTTCACCCAGATAACGCCAGTGCTCCAGTGCTACCGGCAGGCGTGCCCGCGGGCAACTCGCGTGCAGGTAGGCCAGCGCCGCAGCCACGTCGTCGTGCCGCGCCAATTCGCAATCCCCCAGCAGGCTGCGCCAGCGCCGCCCGTGCCGCACGATGCGGAACAGACCGAACTTCGAGGGAGCAACGTACTGCGCCGGCATGGCCGCGGCCTCGGGAGACGGGACGGGCAGTCTGGACGGCGCAGATGGCCCGCCGGTGATCCGTGGGTGGCAGCGGGGTGACAGCCGGCGATGGCGCAACGGCCGTCGCGATGGCATTGCGTCGCGCGGGCTGGCTGGGGCTGCTTGCTTGTATGCCCTGCGGCGGGTTGGAACGTTCCACGAAGACGCAGCTTCGGGGCATGCACGCCTCTAGCCTCGGGACGGCAGACTTGGCGACCGGGTGGCAAACTGGCATTGCTCTTGCTTGAACATTGTCGATACGGCGAACCCGGACCCGTGCCGGGGCTGGCATGGCCCACAATCCGGTTCTATGCTTGTTCGGGTTGCGCCGCGGGACAGTGGTTCAGCACAAGCACTGCGATGATGGTGGCGTGATCGGGTCTTCGGGGCAGGGGTCAAGGATCGAGCGGGGGGGCGCAATGCGCGTTGGATCGTGGTCGGGGGCCGTGTTGCGGCAAGCCTTGGTGGCCGGTGTCTACCTGGCCGCGCTGTTCCTGTTTCGCACGATTTCCATCCAGCACTGGTACATCCTGACCGGTTTTCACCTCGTGGTGCTGATGCTTGTTCAGTACCGCTACTGGCCGGCGCTTTTCGTCGCAGACACGGCCTGCTTGGCCTACATCAGTTACGCCTATCTCGATCAATATGGCCTGTACTGGGCCATGCTTAATGTGATTCCAGCGTTTGTTTATGAGGCTCCCGTAGTGTGGTGGGCTCGGGAGCGCTGGCGGCTGTTCTCGAGCCGGAGAACGATCAACATTCCGATCTTCGTGCTGTGTGCCTTGATCGTTGCCATCGTTTCGACGGCTGAAGCGATTGGCCAAGTGCAGTTTGCGACGCTTCCACCCGGTTATGTCATCCACTACGGTGAGGTGACGGCACGCATGGTGCTGGGCAATTTCATGGGCGTGCTTACGGTGGCGCCAGTTACGCTGGTGGTCTACCAGAGTTTCGCGGCCGCAAATTTCCGGTGGCGGCGCTGGTTGCCGGCACTGCTGGAGAGCCGCTTCCTGATCGAAGGTGCGCTGGGGGTATTTCCGCTCATCGCGTTCCTGGTCTGGCTGGGCGACCACAATCCCCAGATCCGAGCCATGGTGCAGATGGCCATGTTCCTGCCGGTCATCTTCATGGCCTTCCGGCACGGTTGGCAGGGGGCGGCGGTGGCCGGCACCTTGGCCAGCCTGGGAATCGTGACGCTGATGCCGGCAACTGAGGACCCGGCCACCCTGCAGGCCGAGACCTTGGTGGCCATGGCCATTTCCACCATGCTGCTGGTGGGGGGGCGCATGACAGCGCTGATGCAGAGGGTGGAACAGGAGCGTTTCGATTCGCGCATGGCCATGGCCTTGGCGCATCGCAATGCGGCCCAGGGCGAAGCCCAGCTGCGCGTCACGGCGCAGGCGCTGGATCAGCTCGGCCAGTCGATCCAAGGCGCTTTCAAGCTGGTGCTCGGGCGCTTGCGCCATCTGCAGCCGGTGACAGACGACTCCAGCTATCGTCGGCATGTCGAGAGCGCACAGGAGCAGCTTTTCCTGCTGACCGACAGCCTGAGCCCCGCCGTGCTGCGCGAGCATGGCCTGCCCGGGGCCTTGAACCAAGGGGCCATGGCCCGCGTTTTGCACGAGGCCGGCATCAGGTACTGGTGTGACTTGCGCGGGTCCGTGAGCAACTTTCCGCGCGAGCTGAGCCTGGTCGTTTATCGCGTGGTGTGCGAAGCGATCTCAGAGGCTTGTCTGACACACGAGCCCGCGGATGTGCTGGTGAAGATCCGCTGCGGCACCAAGGATCGCACGTGGGCAGTCGTGATGATCGACATTCGCTGGAATCCGGCCCGATCCCTGCACGTGGACTGGGTGACCTTGCGGCAGCGCCTGCGCATCAGCGCCACAGGCTTGGGACGTGAGGCCATCGCAGATCGGGCCGCCACGTATGGCGGCCGGCTGCGCGAGCGCACCATGCCCGATGGCAAGCGGGTGGTGGTCTCATTCCTGGAGCCGAACCGCCCCCGCACCTGACATGGGGTGGTTCGGCTGCGAGCCTTACTGGATACCCTTCATGCTGCACGTGACCGGATCTGGACAGAGTCCCGGGGCAGCCGCGGCATTGAGGCGCATGGTGCCGTCACTCAGCGGCGTGGCCGTTACCGCCGTGGTGCCGTCGTTGTAGACCGTGGCGGGTGAGGCCGTGGCGGCGGCGGTCGTGGGTGCACTGGCCGGCTGGCTCGGCGTGACGACCTGCTGGGCGAATCGACCGATCGGCAGCGTGATGAACTGGCCCCCTGCGGTGCCGACACTGCCGAGCACGTTGCCGTTGAGATCGTTGACCTGGATGTATTCGACGCCGCCCATGGCGAACACATACACGTGGAAATTCGGGTTGGTACTGACGTCCTGGGCATTCGGCCAAGCCTGGCCGAGGCCGGTGGCAGGAGTGGCCGCGAAGGCAGCGCCGGTGGCTATGGCGAACGACGCCGCGAAGATTGCACGAGTCAACATGCGCATGGTGGACCCCTTGATTGATGGAGGGCGATCTGCCCGAGCCGAAGCTACCACTACCGTAGCAGGCCAAACGCATCCTGAGTTGGCAGTCCGCATGCGACGAGTGACGTCACCGCGGTGGCCATCGCCGCACAGGAGCGGGCGGTGGGGGGCGAAAAACGAAACGCGCCACATGGGCGCGCCTGATGCATGACGATGGTGGCCGGGGACGGAATCGAACCGCCGACACGGGGATTTTCAATCCCCTGCTCTACCAACTGAGCTACCCGGCCAAGTGCCTTGCCAGCAGGACGGGCGTTGCGCGCGTCGGTGTGGCGTGGAGCCGTGCATTAGACCGAATGCATGGCTTGCCGTCAAGACTGCAGGTCGGGCGGGGTGAAGCCGGCGGCCTGGTCGACTTCGCCGCCGAACAGGAATTTCTCCATCTGCTCGGCGAGGTATTTGCGCGCCTTCGGATCGAGCGGATTGAGCCGGTATTCGTTGATCAGCATGGTCTGGTGGGCCAGCCATTGCTGCCATGCGGGCCTGGAGATCTCGGTGTAGATGCGCTGGCCCAGCGGGCCCGGCCAAGGTGCGAAGTCGAGGCCCTCGGCGTCGATGCCGAGTTTGGCGCAGTGGATGGTACGGCTCATGCGGTGGTTCCTTCGATCTGTTGCAGCAGCTTGCGCACCGGTGCGGGCAGGCCGAGCGCGGCCAGCTCGCCGGTGCCGCACCAGCGCAGGGTGGGACTGTCGGCGATGCCGCGTGGTGCTGTCGCGCCGTCGAACAGCAGCGGCTCGACGCGCAGCTTGTAGTGGCTGAATACGTGGACGAATGGCGCGAGCGCCTGTGCGTCGTCGATGTGCGCATGTCGTTTGGCATCGCGCCACGCGCTGTCGATGTCGGCGGCTTCGGGCAGGCTCCACAGGCCGGACCACACGCCCTGCGGGCCGCGCCGCTCCAGCAGCACGCGGCCGTGCGCATCGCGCAGGATCAGCATCACGGTCACCCGCACGGGCGCGGTTTTCGTCGGCTTCGGCGACGGCAGCTGCGCGACGAGGCCGTCGCGCCGGGCGACGCAGCCCGCGGCGAGCGGGCAGGCCTCGCAACGCGGCTTGCCGCGCGTGCACACGGTGGCACCCAGATCCATGATCGCCTGGGTGTAGTCGGCCACGCGCGCGGCCGGGGTGTGCGCATCGGCATGCCGCCACAGCTGCTTCTCCACCGCACTCGTGCCGGGATGGCCGTGGATGCCGTGGTAGCGCGCCAGCACGCGTTTCACGTTGCCGTCGAGGATGGGAAAACGCAGGCCGTGCGCCTGAGCGAGGATCGCGCCGGCGGTGGAGCGGCCGATGCCGGGCAGGGCGGCGAGCGCGTCGAAGTCGCGCGGCAGCTCGCCGCCATGGCGCTCCACGCAGAGCTGCGCGGCACGATGCAGGAAGCGCGCGCGTCGGTAATAGCCGAGGCCCGACCACAGCGCGAGCACTTGGTCTTCCGGTGCGGCGGCGAGTGCGCGCAGGTCGGGCAGCGCGGCGACGAAGCGCTCGAAGTAGCCGACCACGGTGACCACCTGGGTCTGCTGCAGCATGATCTCGGACAGCCACACGCGGTAGGCGTCGCGTGGGTGTTGCCAGGGCAGGTCGTGGCGGCCGTGGCGGTCGAACCAGGTCAGCAGGGCATCGGCGAACGGCTTCACTTCGACTTGCCGCCCGGCTTGCCGCCTGCGCCGGGTCTGGCCGGTGCGGCGGCGGGCTTCGCCACCGTGCCGGCCACGGCGGGGGCGTCGTCACCGGCCTGCACACTGAGTCCCTCGATGGCGAGGTTGCCGACCTGCAGCTTCGCCACCTGCAGCGTGCCGCTGCCGGGCGGCACGCTGGGCAGCGGCCCGGCCTGCCGGTCGGCCGTCGCGTTGAGCGTGCTCCACCAGTGCGCCAGCGCCAGCGGCGGCAGGCGCAGGTCGGCGTGATTGTCCGGGCCGTCCAGCTTCAGGTGCAGCAACAGCGGGTCGGTCTGGTTGGCCGGCGTGAGCGCCAGCGCGATGTCGTAGCTGCCGCTGTCGACCTGGTCGAGCTTGCCGCCGAGCTGCGCGGCCGCATCCGCCGCGCCGTGCCAGCGGGCGTTGCCGCTCAGCGCGAGCGTGGTGCCGCTGCCCTGCGACAGGTGCAGCTGGATGTGGTCCAGCTGCATCGCGTTGCCCTGCATGCGGGGGGTGGCGGTGAGCCGCAGCTGCAGCGGCGCGCCCGCGGCCGTGGTAGCCGACATGCGGAGCGGAAATTCCTGGCCGGGCGCGAGCGTGCCGGCCGAGAGCGTCACGTTGTTGAGCAGCAGCTGGTCGCCGCGCACCACGCTGCCGTGCTCGATGCTGATGCCGGCGTCGATGCGCGGGATCGTCGGGGCGGCATTGGCCGGCTGCGGCGGCAAGGTGGCCAGCCAGTCCTGCAGCGCGTCCAGGTCCACCCGCGGTGCATCCACTTCCATTTGCGCGATCGCGGTGGGGCCGCCGAGCAGGGTGCGCCACGGCAGCACCAGCCGGCCGCGCGAGGCGAGCAGGATCGGGCTGTCCGCGCCTTCGGCGTTGAGCGTGATGCCGCGCAGATCCAGCGCCGGGCGCGGGAACAAGGTGGGGCTGGCGGGGCTGGCGAGGTTCAGCACCAGGCCGGCATCGTGTGCCTGCTCCTGCAGCATCGCGGTGAAGCGATCGGGCTGCAGCAGCAGGTAGACCACGACCAGCACGGCGAACAGCGCGGCGAACGCCAGCGCGCCGACACCGATCAGCAACCGCCGCAGTCCGCGTGTCATGTCAGCTCCGCACCGGTCCGCGCTCAGTCATGGCCGGCGGGCAGCAGGCCGTCGACGAAGGCGGCGGCGTCGAAAGTGCGCAGGTCGGTGGCGGTTTCGCCCAGGCCCACGAAACGGATCGGCAGGCCGAACTCGCGCGCCAGCGCGAACACCACGCCGCCCTTGGCGGTGCCCTCGAGCTTGGTGACCACCAGGCCGGTGACGCCGACGATCTGGCGGAACTGGCGCAGCTGGTTCACCGCGTTCTGGCCGGTGGTGCCGTCGATCACCATCAGCACCTCATGCGGCGCCTCGGGGTCGAGCTTCTTCAGCACGCGGGCGATCTTGCCCAGCTCGTCCATCAGGCCGCCCTGGGTATGCAGACGGCCGGCGGTGTCGGCCACCAGCACGTCGGCGCCGCGCGAACGGGCGGCCTGCAGCGCGTCGAAGATCACGCTGGCGGCGTCGGCATCCTGGCCTTGCGAGATCACCGGCACGCCGTTGCGCTCGCCCCAGGTCTTGAGCTGTTCCACCGCCGCGGCGCGGAAGGTGTCGCCCGCGGCCAGCAGCACGTTGCGGCCCTCGTCGCGCCAGCGGCGTGCGAGTTTTCCGATCGTGGTGGTCTTGCCCACGCCGTTGATGCCCACCGTGAGCACCACGAAAGGCTTGCGGCCGACCGGTTCCAGCGGCTGCTGCACGGGCCTCAGCAGGGCGACCAGCGCCTCGCGCAGCGCCTCGCGCAAGGCCATCGCGTCGGCGAACTCGCGCTTGTGCATGCGCCGGCGCAGGTCTTCCACCAGCGCGGTGCTGGCTTCCACGCCCACGTCGGCGGTGATCAGGGTGGTTTCCAGTTCGTCCAGCAGCTCGTCGTCGAGCTTGGGATGGCGCTGGAACAGGTTGCCCAGGCCGCGCCCCAGTGCGCTGCCTGCGAGGCGCTCACGCCAGCCGCGCTTGCCCGGTGCCGCTTCGGGCGTTTCGGCGACGGCGGGTGCGGCGACTTCGGCGACGGCCTCGATCGCTGCCGGAACAGGGGTCGCCGCGTCCAGCGGCATGTCCGCGGCCGGCGCCCCGGTGGGAGGCGCCGGTGGCGTTTCGGCGGGCTTCTTCTTCCAGAACTTGAGCATTGCGGGGACGATTCAAAGACAATGGGCGGCATGCTAACACCGCTACCCGTACCGGCCGCTGAGTCGCGGCAAGCCCGATGAACAGCCGCCCAGGGCGCATCCGCATCATCGGCGGCAGCCTGCGCAACTCGCGCCTGGAGGTGCCCGGGCAGCCCGGTTTGCGGCCCACACCGGAGCGGGTGCGCGAGACGCTGTTCAACTGGCTGGCGCCGATGATCGAGGGCGCGCGTGTGCTTGACCTGTGCGCAGGCACCGGCGCGCTGGGCATCGAGGCGCTGTCGCGCGGCGCCGCCGGCGCCTGCTTTGTCGAGCCGGATGCGCTGGCAGCACGGGCGCTGCGCGACAACCTCGCCCGGCTCAAGGTGGTGGGCGGCGAGGTGGCGGCAGTCGATGCGCAGGCCTTCCTGCGCAGCGCGGCGCGGGCCTTCGACCTGGTGTTCCTCGATCCGCCGTTCGCGCTGGATCTGTGGAGCGCGCTGGCCGGGCGCCTGGAACAAGGCGGCTGGCTGGCCGCGCGGGCGTGGATCTACGTGGAGTCGCCGCGCGAGGCGATTCCCGCCGTGCCGGCGAACTGGACGCTGCATCGCGAGGGGCGGGCCGGCGAGGTGCGCTTTGCGCTCTACCGGCGCGCGCTTCCGTTAAGCTAGGGCCTGTTTCCGCTGCCGTTCCCGTCCTTCGTGAACAAACCTTCCGGCAATCCCCGCCTGGCCGTGTACCCGGGCACCTTCGATCCGATCACCAACGGCCATGCCGACCTGGTGGCGCGCGCCGCGCCCTTGTTCGACCACGTGGTGGTCGCGGTGGCCGACAGTTCGAGCAAGGGGCCGGGCTTCAGCCTCAACGAGCGCATCGCGCTGGCGCGGCTGGCGCTGGCCGACCTGCGCAACGTGGAGGTGCGCGGCTTCGACAGCCTGCTGGCCGATTTCGTGGCCGAGATCGGCGCCGGCGTGATCATCCGCGGGCTGCGCGCGGTGTCGGACTTCGAGTACGAATTCCAGCTGGCCAGCATGAACCGGCATCTGATCCCGCAGGCGGAGACGCTGTTTCTCACCCCGGCGGAACAATACAGCTTCATTTCCTCGTCGCTGGTGCGCGAGATCGGCCGTCTCGGCGGCGATATCTCCGGTTTCGTGCATCCGGCGGTGCAACAGGCCATGCGTCAGCGCTGGCACAAGGGCCGCAGCAGCGGCCTTCCCAAGCAACCCGAAACAGAAGGTGACCATCATGCGTAAGTTCGCTCTCATCGCCGCCATCGCGCTGACCGCCGGCCTGGCGCTCGCCGGCTGCTCCAAGCATGCCGACGAGCAGGACCAGGCCTCCGCCCAGCAGGCCAAGGCGGTTACCAAGCCCACCGACGTCAACGACACCAAGGCCTGGCAGGCTTACCTCGGCCCGCTGGTGCAGAAGAACCTGCAGGGCATGGCCGCGCAGCAGCCCTACGTCTACTTCATTACGCCGGGCCAGACCGACGACGGCAAGGCGATGAACGATCGCCAGTTGCAGAACGTGCAGGACACCGTGGCCCGCGGCGTGTTGCCGGGCAACCTGCTGGCCTTTGTCGGCCCGGTGTCGGCCACCACTGCCGATTTGGCCGTGGCGGCATTCAAGGACGCCAAGCCCGGCACCTTCAAGGACGTGATCGTGCTGTTCATCGGCGACAAGGCCGACGAGCAGCGCGTCGAGGACGTGATCAAGCCGACCGGCGCCACGTTCCGTTTCGTGCAGATGTGAAGACAGGAGTGAGTGGTGAGAAGTGAGGAGTGAGAGAAAGCCTGGGCGCGGCAAGCTCTGTGCTCTCTCTCACTCCTCACTTCTCCTCACTCACTCCTCGCCTGCCCCCATGTCCCTGAAGATCCTCGACACCTGCGTCAACTGCGACGTCTGCGAACCGGTCTGCCCGAACAAGGCGATCTCGCTGGGCGAGGAGTACTACGTGATCGATCCGGCGCTGTGCACCGAATGCGTGGGCCATCACGACGAACCGCAGTGCGTGGAGGTGTGCCCGGTCGAATGCATCATCGTCGACCCCGAGCGCACCGAGTCGCACGAAACGCTCGAACTCAAGTACCGCCACCTGATGGGATCGGGCACCGCCGCTTGAACTAGCCAAGGAGTTCGCCGCATGAAGTTCCAGATGCACGGTCGCGTGTTGTTGCTGAGCCTGCTGCTGACCGGCGGCGCGGCGTTTGCCGCCGATGGCGCGCCGAAGACCGTGCCGGCCACGGCCCCCGCGGCGCAGGCACAGCGTCCCGGCCACGCCGGCATCGCCAGCGCGAACTTCCTCGCCACCAATGCCGGCTTCGAGGTGCTGGCCAAGGGCGGCAACGCGTTCGATGCGGCGGTGGCGGTGGCCTCCACGCTGTCGGTGGTGGAGCCGGAGAGTTCCGGCATCGGCGGCGGCTTCATGGCCACGCTGCACATCGCCAAGACCGGCGAGAACGTGTTCATCGATGCGCGCGAGACCGCGCCGATGGCGGTGAACCCCAAGGATTACCTCAACCCCGACGGCACGCCGAACCGCGATGCGGCGCTGAAGGGCCCGCTCTCCGCCGGCATCCCCGGCGAGCCGGCTGGCCTGGTGTTGCTGGCGAAGAAGTTCGGCAAGCTGCCGCTCAGCGTGTCGCTGGCGCCCGCCATCCGCACCGCGCGCGACGGCTTCAAGCCCGATCCGCGCCTGCTGCACTCGATCGCCGAGGAGCAGAAGAACCTCGAGCGCTGGCCCGCTTCCGTCGCCAAGTACCTGCCCGGCGGCAAGCCGCCGGTGGCGGGCGCGATCTGGCGCGATCCGGACCAGGCGCGCACCTGGGAGCTGATCGCCCAGCAGGGCGATGCCGGCTTCTACCGCGGCGAGACGGCGCAGAAGCTGGTGGACGCGGTGCGCGCCGCCGGCGGCAACTGGACGCTTGAGGATCTGGCGAACTACCGCGCCAAGGAGCGCACGCCGATCACGATCGACTACCAGGGTTACAAGATCGTCACCGCGCCGCCGCCGTCCTCCGGTGGCGTGGCGATCGCCGAGATCCTCAACATCCTGCGCGGCTACGACCTCGCGAAGATGGATCCGGCGCATCGCGCGCACTACATCATCGAGGCGATGCGCCGCGCGTTCCGCGACCACAACGACTACCTCGGCGATCCCGACTTCGTGAAGATGCCGCTGGACATGCTGCTGTCGCCGTACTACGCCGACGGCCTGCGCCAGAGCATCCTGGCCGACCAGGCCACGCCATCCTCGATGTTGCCGCACGGGCCGGCGCACGATCCGGGCATGCACACCACGCATTTCTCGATCATCGACAAGGACGGCAACATGGTGGGGATCACCTCCACCGTGAACTACATCCTCGGCTCCACCTTCGTCGCCAAGGGCACCGGCGTGCTGCTCAATGACGAGATGGACGACTTCGCGCTGGTGCCGAACAAGCCGAACGTCTACGGCCTGCTCGGCAGCAAGGCGAACGCGCCGGTGGGCGGCAAGCGCATGCTGTCCTCGATGTCGCCCAGCCTCGTGGTCGGCAAGGACCGCAGCGCGGTGATCGGCTCGCCCGGCGGCTCCACCATCATCACCCAGGTGCTGGAAGGCATCCTGCATTTCATCGACGGCCAGAGCGCGCAGCAGATCGTGGCCGACAAGCGCTTCCACCACCAGTTCCTGCCCGACGAGGTCTTCGTGGAGGACGGCGTGTTCGACGCCGCCACCAGCGAGCAACTCAGGAAGATGGGCTACACGCTGAAGCCGCGCGAGCCCTGGGGTTTCATGAATGTGGTCACCTGGGACCACCGCGACAACAAGCTCGATGCCGCCAGCGATCCGCGCCGGCCGTCGGGGTTGGGCAAGGTGGAGTGATCTTGCGGCAACGCCGGGTGGCCGACACAAGCGCCCTCGTAGGAGCGCACCCTGTGCGCGAAATGCTTTTGCTACGGCCAGCGCCAAGGCATTCGCGCACAGGGTGCGCTCCTACATCGGCTGGCCATCGCTTGCGTTGCCACCACCCTGGCTTCTTCGACCCGCGCGTGACGCGATAAGGTACGTGTCGTGGAATTCTTCTCGCTACTCGGCAACTCGCAGCAACTCGACGGCGGCGCCATGTTCGGCAATGCGCCGAAGGCGATGTGGTCGCGCTGGATCGCGCCGGACGAGCAGAACCGCATCCCGCTGGCCTGCCGCTGCCTGCTGGTGAAGGGGCTCGCGGTGAATGGCGTGCCGGGTCGCAATGTGTTGTTCGAGACCGGCATCGGCGCGTTCTTCGAACCCTCGCTGCGCGAGCGCTACGGCGTGGTGGAGGATCGCCATGTGCTGCTCGATTCGCTGGCCGCAACAGGCGTCGCGCACGAAGACATCCATGCGGTGGTGCTGTCGCACCTGCACTTCGACCATGCCGGCGGCTTGCTGGCGGCGTGGCAGGAAGGTCAGTCGCCTCGTCTGCTGTTCCCCAACGCCACGTTCGTGGTGGGCGCGGCGCACTGGCAGCGTGCGCTGAAGCCGCATCCGCGCGACCGAGCCTCGTTCATCCCGGAGCTGCCGCAGCTGCTCGTGGACAGCGGTCGGCTGGAGCTGGTCGAGGGCGAGCGTGCGCAGGCGCTGGGCGAGGCGGTGCGCTTTCACTATTCGGACGGCCATACGCCGGGACTGATGCTGGCCGAAGTCGGCGGCGTGGTGTTCTGCGCCGACCTGATTCCCGGCCGCGCCTGGGTGCATGTGCCGATCACCATGGGCTACGACCGCTACCCCGAGAAGCTGATCGACGAGAAGCGTGCGTTCCTCGACGACAAGCTGGCGCGCGGCGTGCGACTGTTCTTCACCCACGACCACGCCTGCGCCGCGGCGCGCGTGCAGCGCGACGAGCGTGGCCGCTACGGCTGCGCGGACGAACTGCCTGAACTGCGCGGAAGTCTCGGATGATGTCCTTCGGCCGCATCACTGCCTTGCGCGGCCCGGCGGCCATCGCGGTCGGCCTGGCGGCGCTGGTAGCGGGCATCGTGCTGGCGGCGTGGACCGAGCGCAGCCTGGGCAACTACCAGCTGGCGTTGCAGCTGCATGGCGGCGGGGTGGTCGACCTCGGCCACAGCATGGAGCCGCAAGATGGCCTGCAGGGCCGGATGGTGCGCATCAGCGGCACGCCGCGGGTGGTGGAGGCGCCCTACGACTCCGACTTCAACCAGCAGGCGGCCACGCCGGTGCTGTCGCGCCACGTGCAGATGTTCCAGTGGCGCGAACTGCGCCTCGGCGGCAGCGTGACCTATGAGCTGGACTGGGCGGACACGCCGCAGGACTCCAGCCGCTTCGCGCAACCGCAGGGTCACGCCAATCCGGGGCCGTTCCCGCTCGCCGGCGAGCGCTTCGATGCCGGCAGCGTGGAGCTGGGAGGCTACAAGCTGGACACCGCGCTGGTGCATGCCTTGCCGGGCAGCGAGCCCGTCGCGCCCGACGCGAAGACACTGCCGGCGAACCTTGCCGCCAGTTTTTCCCTGCACGACGGCGCACTGGTCACCAGCGCCAGGCCGGGCGATCCGCGCCTCGGCGACATGCGCGTGAGCTGGAGCGCGGTGCCGCTGCAGGAAGTGACGGTGATCGCCCGTGTCGACGGCAATCGCCTGGTGGCGGTGCCGAACGCGGACGACGGCAAGGGCTACGAGGTCAACGTGGGCGACAGCGCGTTGCTGGACATGCGCCCCGACATGGCGGCGCAGCCGACCCTGGTCTGGCCGCGGCGCATCCTCGCGGTGCTGCTCGCGGTGCTGGGCATGGGCCTGCTGTTGCGGCAGCGGGGTGCGACGCGCATCGACCCGCGGCTGGCCCTGGGTGGTGGCTTGCTCGTGGTGGGCGTGTTCGCCGCCATGCCATGGCTGGGCAGCAGTACGGCAGCCGCCATCGCCTGGTTCGTCGTCGCGCTGGCCGGGCTGGCGCTGCTGGTGTGGTGGCATCGCGCGTCACGCCCGCGCCACCATCAGCACCACTGAATCGCCGATCGCGATCGGGGAAATGTCAGGATCGCGCCCGCCGCGGGCCCGCGGCAGCGGTGATGCTGCACATCCGCTTCCACGGAGATTCTCCATGCCCTTGCGTTTGCTGACCGGCGCCGCCGTGGCGCTGGGTCTGATCCTGCCGGTTGCCCATGCGGCGCAGCCTGCGCAGGGCATCGACCACCGCCAATGGAACGCGCCGCAAAAACCGTTCCGCATCTACGGCAACACCTGGTACGTGGGGCCGTACGGGCTGACTTCGCTGCTGGTGGATACCGGGCAAGGCCTGGCGCTGTTCGACGGCGACCTGCCCGAGTCCGCGCCGCTGATCGAGGCGCATATCCGCGCACTGGGCTTCCGCGTGCGCGACGTGAAGTGGATCCTCAACTCGCACGCCCATTCCGATCATGCCGGCGGCATAGCCGCGCTGCGGGCCGCCAGCGGCGCGCAGGTGCTGGCGAGCCGGGAGGGCGCGCGCGAGCTGGAGCTCGGCGGCGCCTACCGCGCCGATCCGCAATACGGTTCGGCCCCCCGGTACACACCGTTGAAGAACGTGCGCGTGGTCCGCGATGGCGAAACCCTGCAACTCGGCCATGTGGCGGTCACCGCGCACTACACCCCCGGCCACACGCCGGGCAGCACCTCGTGGACCTGGGAGTCCTGTGCGGGCCAGCGCTGCCTGCACATCGCCTACGCCGACAGCCTCAGTGCCATCGCCGCGCCGGGCTACCGCTTCACCGACCATTCCGCCTACGTGGCCGGTTTTCGCGAAGGCATCGCCACCGTGGCCGCGCTCCCTTGCGACATCCTGCTTACCCCGCACCCCGACGCCAGCGACTTCTGGAAAAAAGTGGCGAAGCGCAAATCGCCGACGGACGTGGCGCCGCTGGTCGACGCGAATGCCTGCCGCGATTACGCGGCCGCAGCAGCGAAGAACCTGGATGCGCGGCTGGCGCAGGAGCGCGCCGCGTCACGGTGAATCAGACGGCGGGGCCGTGCTCCAGCAACCACAATCCGGCGAACAGCTTGGGATCGATGGAATATCCCTCGGCGGCGCGCGCGAACAGCCATGCTCCCGCGTCGCGTCGCGGCACCTCGTGCACCACGATGTTCTCGCTGGCATCGCCCCCACCCGCGCCCACCTTCACCAGGTCGAACGCGCGCACGTAGGCGATCATCTCGGTACTCATGCCTGCCGAGGACGGCCCCTGGTGCAGGAAGGCCACGCGTGCGCAGCGCCAGCCGGTTTCCTCTTCCAGCTCGCGCTGCGCGGCCAGCAGCATGTCTTCGTCTTCCTGCCCGGCGAGGTCGCCGATCAGTCCGGCCGGCATCTCGATCGTGCGTGCCCGGACCGCCACGCGGTACTGCTCCACGAACAGCACGCGATCGTCGGGTGTCACCGCGATCACGATCGCCGCGCCGCCGGGGTTGTTGCGCTCGGCGTACTCCCAGCGTCCGCGCTTGCGCAGGCTGAGCCAGCGGCCTTGATAGAGAGTTTCTTCCGGCGCGTCGGCGTCGGCGGGCGCGAGATGGTCGCGAGGGTTCATCAGTACGTGCGCTGCACCGAGTAGTCCGCCAGCGTGGCCAGCGCGTCGCGGTACGGCGAGGCGGGGATCGCGGACAGCGCCTCGTGCGCGGCCATGGCATGCGTCTCGGCGCGCGCGCGGGTGCGCTCCAGCGCGCCGGAGTCGCGGATCGCGGCGACGATGCGCTCCAGCGAATCCAGTCCGCCGTGCTCGATCGCGTGGCGCAGCGAGGCGACCTGTTCCGGCGTGGCGCTCTGCAGCGCGTAGATCAGCGGCAGGGTAGGCTTGCCCTCTGCGAGGTCGTCGCCGATGTTCTTGCCGAGCGTGTCGGCGTCGCTGGTGTAGTCGAGCAGGTCGTCGGCGATCTGGAACGCGTAGCCCAGTTCCATGCCGTAGCGGCGCAGCGCGGAAACCTGCTCCGCAGGCAGGCCGCCGAGCAGGGCGCCCAGCTCGGTGGCGGCGGCGAACAGCACCGCGGTCTTGCGCTCGATTACCGCGAGATAGTCCGCCTCGCCGACGTCGGCGTTGCCGATATTGAGCAGTTGCAGCACCTCGCCCTCGGCGATGGTGTTGGTGGTGTCGGCGAGGATGCGCATCACGCGCATGTCGTCCAGTTCCACCATCAGCTGGAACGAGCGCGAGTAGAGGAAGTCGCCCACCAGCACGCTGGCGGCGTTGCCCCACAGCGCGTTCGCGGTCTGCCGGCCGCGACGCAGGCCGGATTCGTCTACCACGTCGTCGTGCAGCAGGGTGGAGGTGTGGATGAATTCGATCACCGCGGCCAGCTTCACGTGCTGCTCGCCGCGATAGCCCGCGGCGCGTGCGGCCAGCGCGTGCAGCATCGGCCGCAGCCGCTTGCCGCCGCCGGCGATGATGTGCTCGGCGATCTGGTTGATCAGCACCACGTCGGAGGCCAGCCGCGCGCGGATCAGCGCGTCGATGCGCCGCATGTCGGCGTCGGCGAGCGCGCGCACGGTGGCGAAGTCGGCGGGGCGGGGGGCGTCGGCAGGGATCGAGTTCATGGGCGGGCTGTCGGCAGGTCTGTCGATTATAGAGGCAGCCTGCCGCGAACCTGCAGCCGCAGGGTGATTGCAAGTTGTGATGGCCGGCCCAATGATGGAGCGACCGCCCAAGGCTGCCGCGGGATACCGTTCCGATGGCTCACCAGATCATTGCGCTGTTTGCCGAATACGGCCTGTTGCTGGTGTTCCTGAACGTGCTGGCGGCGCAGGCGGGCGTGCCGGTGCCGGCGGTGCCCACCCTGATCGTGGCCGGCGCACTGGCGGCCGGCGGCCGTCTGCCGCTGGCCGGCGTGGTGGCGGTGGCGCTGCTCGCCTGCCTGCTCGGCGACCTGGCCTGGTACCTGGCCGGGCGGCGCCATGGCGCGCGGGTGATGCGCACGCTCTGCCGCATCTCGCTGTCGCCGGATTCCTGCGTGAAGCAATCGGAGCTGCGCTTCCAGCGCTGGCGCGGCCGGGTGCTGCTGGTCGCCAAGTTCGTGCCGGGGCTGTCGACGCTGGCCCCGCCGCTGGTCGGTGCGATGGGCATGCCGCTGCGGCGGTTCCTGCTGCTCGACGGTCTGGGCGCGCTGCTCTGGGCCGGGGTGGCGCTCATGCTCGGCTACGCCTTCGCAGGCGAGATCGACCGCGTGCTGCAGGCCGTCGCCGATGCCGGCACGCTGGCGCTGGAGGCGGCGCTGCTGCTGCTCGTGGTCTACGTGCTCGGCCGCTGGTGGCGGCGCGCGCGCCTGCTGCGCTCGTTGCGGATGGCCCGCATCGAGGTCGCGGAACTGGCCGACGCGGTCGCGGCGGGCCGCGCGCCGGTGGTGATCGACGTGCGCTCGGTGGTGGCCCGGCAACTGGACGAGCGCCTCATTCCCGGTGCCCTGCTCGCCGATCCCGCCGACCTCGTGGCGGCCGTCGCCGCGTTGCCGTTCGAGCGCGAGCTGGTGGTCTATTGCAACTGCCCGAACGAGGTATCCGCCGCGCACGCGGCGAGGGCGCTGGCGGCGCGCGGCTACCGGCACGTGCGACCGTTGCGGGGCGGGCTGGATGCCTGGGAGGCGGCCGGTCATGCGGTGCAGCGGCTGGTCGCCGCGGACGCGGGCGGCGCCGGGCAGAGCGTGGACAGCGTCGCACCGGGCACGGTCTGACATCGTTCCGGTGTTTCCGGGCCGGCGGGCCACGTCCGCGGGGCGTGTCGTCCGTACCAGCCGGCGGCGATCCGGAAAATTTACGCGTTGTATATGCGCGCAGCGCCGATCGCTACCCCTTTCTTATGCAGCGCTGCCTACAGTGCGCGGCATCGTTTCCATGAGTCGCCGCGGATGGACCTGGTCTACCTCTTGTTCCTGTTCGTGCTGAGCGCGGCCGTGCTCGGCTTCCTGCTGATCTGCGACCGGCTGAGCCCGCGCAAGTAGCCCGCGTCGCCGCCTCGCGCGGCGTCGTCCCCAGCCGTCCTCGCCTCGCCTTGCGGGAGTACCCGTCATGCATTTCGCCTACGTGATCGCCGCCGTCATCGCGGTGCTGCTGATCGGCTACTTGTGTGTAGCCCTGCTGAAACCGGAGTGGTTTGAATGACCGTCAACGATTTCACCCAGATCGGCCTGTACCTGGTCGTCCTGCTGTTGCTGCTCAAGCCGATGGGCAGTTACATGACGCTGGTGTTCTCCGACGCGCCGAACCGGGTGACGCGCGTGGGTGGCGGCATCGAGCGCCTGCTGTATCGCCTGTGCGGCATCCGCAGCGACGAGGACATGGGCTGGAAGCGCTACGCGCTGGCCATGCTGCTGTTCAACGTGCTTGGTGCGCTGGCCGTGTACCTGCTGCAGCGCCTGCAGCTGTGGCTGCCGTTGAACCCGCAGCATTTCGGCAACGTGTCGCCGGATTCGGCGATGAACACCGCGATCAGCTTCGCCACCAATACGAACTGGCAGGGCTACGCCGGCGAATCGACGATGAGCTACCTGACCCAGATGCTGGGCCTGGCGGTGCAGAACTTCCTCTCCGCGGCGACCGGCATCGCCGTGCTGGTGGCGGTGGTGCGCGGCTTCGTGCGCCGCGGCGCGGGCGCGCTCGGCAATTTCTGGGTCGACCTGACCCGCGCCACGCTGTACGTGCTGCTGCCGATCTCGCTGGTGATCGCGCTGCTGCTGGCCTCGCAGGGCGTGGTGCAGAACTTCAAGCCGTATGTGGACGTGCCGGTGGTGCAGACCAGCACGTATGCCAATCCGGTGACCGATGCGGCCGGCAACCCGGTCAAGGATGCCGCCGGCAATCCGGAAACCAGGCCCGCGCAGCTCACCACGCAGACCTTGCCGATGGGGCCGGCGGCCTCGCAGGTGGCGATCAAGATGCTCGGCACCAACGGCGGCGGTTTCTTCAATGCGAACTCGGCGCATCCGTACGAAAACCCCACGCCGCTGTCGAACTTCATCGAGATGCTGGCGATCTTCCTGATCCCCGCCGGGCTGTGCGTGATGTTCGGCCAGATGGTCGGCGACCGCCGGCAGGGCTGGGCGATCCTCGCCACCATGCTGGTGATCTTCGTCCCGCTGACGGTGGGCCTGGTCGCCGCCGAGCAGGCTGGCAATCCGGCACTGCATGGCCTGGTGGCGCAGCACGTGGTGGACCAGCATGCCTCCGCGCTGCAGGCTGGCGGCAACATGGAAGGCAAGGAGACCCGCTTCGGCATCGCCGCCAGCGGCCTGTTCGCGGCGATCACCACGGCCGCCTCGTGCGGTGCGGTGAACGCGATGCACGACTCGCTCACCCCGCTGGGCGGCCTGGTGCCGATGTGGCTGATCCAGCTGGGCGAGGTGATCTTCGGCGGCGTCGGTTCGGGCTTGTACGGCATGCTCGCGTTCGCCGTGGTGGCAGTGTTCATCGCCGGGCTGATGGTGGGGCGCACGCCGGAGTACCTGGGCAAGAAGATCGAGGCCTACGAGATGAAGATGGCCAGCCTCGCGGTGCTGCTGCCGTGCGCGCTGGTGGTGATCGGCACGGCCATCGCGGTGATGCTGCCGGCCGGCGTGGCGGGTATCGCCAACCCCGGCGCGCACGGTTTCAGCGAGATCCTCTACGCGGTCAGCTCGGCCTCCAACAACAACGGCAGCGCGTTCGCCGGACTCTCCGCGAACACGCCGTTCTGGAATGTGCTGCTGGGCGTGTGCATGTTCCTCGCGCGCTACCCGCTCGCGATCGCGATGCTGGCGCTGGCCGGTTCGCTCGCGGCCAAGCGCCACGTGCCCGAGTCGGCCGGCACGCTGCCCACGCACACGCCGCTGTTCGTCGCCCTGCTGGCCTGCGTGGTGATCGTGATCGGTGCGCTCACCTTCCTGCCGGCGCTGGCCCTGGGGCCGATCGCCGAATACCTGATGTCGGCCCACTGATCCATTCGCGGATCCATTCGAGAGCTTGATTCCATGACTTCGCAAACGCATGCAGTGAGCGCTGATTCCATTCGGAATTTCAACCGCGAGCTGGTTCTCGCGGCGATGGCCGATTCGTTCCGCAAGCTGTCGCCGCGGCTGCAGTTCAAGAACCCGGTGATGTTCGTGGTGTTCGTGTGCAGCGTGCTGACCACGCTGCTGTGGGTGCAGGCACTCGCGGGCCACGGCGAGGCGCCGACCGGTTTCATCTTCTGGGTCAGCCTGTGGCTGTGGTTCACCCTGCTGTTCGCGAACTTCGCGGAGGCGCTGGCGGAAGGCCGCGGCAAGGCCCAGGCCGACGCGCTGCGCGGCTCGCGCAAGGACGTGATCGCCAAGAAACTGGCCAGACCCGAGCGCGAGGCGGCGATCACGTTCACCCCATCGGCCGAATTGCGCACCGGTCACCACGTGCTGGTCGAGGCGGGCGAGCAGATTCCCGGCGACGGCGAAGTGGTGATCGGCGCGGCCAGCGTGGACGAGAGCGCGATCACCGGCGAATCCGCGCCGGTGATCCGCGAGTCCGGCGGCGACCGCAGCGCGGTCACCGGCGGCACCCGGGTGCTGTCGGATTGGCTGGTGGTGCGCATCACCAGCAATCCGGGCGAGAGCTTCCTCGACCGCATGATCGCGATGGTCGAAGGCGCCTCGCGGCGCAAGACGCCGAACGAGATCGCGCTGACCATCCTGCTGGCGAAGTTCACCCTGATCTTCCTGCTCGCCTGCGCCACCTTGCTGCCGTATTCGATCTACAGCGTGCAGGCGGCGGGCATCGGCCATCCGATCACGCTGACCGTGCTGGTCGCGCTGCTGGTGTGCCTGATTCCCACCACGATCGGCGCGCTGCTGTCGGCGATCGGCATCGCCGGCATGGACCGGATGATCCGCGCCAACGTGATCGCCACCTCCGGCCGCGCGGTCGAGGCCGCCGGCGACGTCGACGTGCTGCTGCTGGACAAGACCGGCACGATCACCCTGGGCAACCGCCAGGCGGTGGCGTTCCATCCGGCGCCGGGCGTGGCGGAGGGCATCCTCGCCGAAGCCGCGCAGCTCGCCTCGCTGGCCGACGAGACGCCGGAAGGGCGCAGCATCGTGGTGCTGGCGAAGCAGCAGTTCGACCTGCGCGGGCAGCCGCTGGAGGCCCTGGGCGCGCAGTTCGTGCCGTTCACTGCGCAGACCCGGATGAGCGGCGTGGATCTCGGCGCGCGGCAGATCCGCAAGGGCGCGCTGGATGCGGTGGAGAAACACCTGGATGCGCAGAACAGCCACCTGCCGCCGCTGGTCAAGCGCATGGCCGAGGATATCGCGCGCCGCGGCGCCACCCCGTTGATCGTCACCGAGGGCGCCCGCGCACTGGGCGTGATCGAGCTGAAGGACATCGTCAAGGGCGGCATCAAGGAGCGCTTCGCCGAGATGCGCCGGATGGGCATCAAGACGGTGATGATCACTGGCGACAACCCGCTCACTGCCGCAGCCATTGCCGCGGAAGCCGGTGTCGACGACTTCCTCGCCGAGGCCACGCCCGAAGCCAAGCTCAAGCTGATCCGCAGCATTCAGGCCGAGAACCGGCTGGTGGCGATGTGCGGCGACGGCACCAACGACGCGCCGGCGCTGGCCCAGGCCGACGTGGCGGTGGCGATGAACACCGGTACGCAGGCCGCGAAAGAGGCCGGCAACATGGTCGATCTCGATTCCAACCCGACCAAGTTGATCGAGGTGGTGGAGATCGGCAAGCAGATGCTGATCACCCGCGGCTCGCTGACCACCTTCTCGATCGCCAACGACATCGCCAAGTACTTCGCGATCATCCCGGCCGCGTTCGCCACCACGTACCCGGCGCTCAATGCGCTCAACGTGATGCATCTGGCGACGCCGCAGAGCGCGATCCTGTCGGCGGTGATCTTCAACGCGCTGATCATCATTTTCCTGATCCCGCTGGCCTTGAAGGGCGTGAAATACCGCGCGCTGGGCGCCGGTGCGCTGCTGCGCCGCAACCTGCTGGTCTACGGCCTCGGCGGCGTGATCGTGCCGTTCATAGGCATCAAGCTGATCGACTTGTTGCTGGTCCTGTGCGGACTGGCCTGATTTCTTTTGCCCGTCATTCCGGCGAAGGCCGGAATCCAGTTGCCTTGTTGTACCGGGGAGCCTGGATCCCGGCCTGCGCCGGGATGACGACTCCACTTCATGGAGCTCTGTCATGCAAACACTGAAGCTTTCGCTTTCGCTGCCCGACCACGCGCATCCGGACATGGAGCTGCGCGTATCGACCAACGACACCGAATACGACGTGGTGATCGCCATGCCGGCACGCGCACCGGCTGGAGCCGGCGTGGTGGCCGATGCCGGGGCCGCGGCGAACCGCGAAGAAAACGAATACGTGCTGGGCGGCTACGCCGGCATCTGACATGACGGCCGCGCTGCGGCGGCCTCGACGATTCGACTACTGCCGAAAGCGGCCGTTGCGGGCCGATGCAACAAGGAAAGCCATGTCACACAAGAAGATTCTCCCGCTGGCACTGCTGCTGGCGATGCTGCCGGCAGGGCGTGCGCTGGCTGACGCCGCCGCCACGGCCGTGCCGCTGGTCGCCGACCCGCAGAGCGTGATCGCGCCGCCGCCGCCCTTGGCGGAAAGCGGCAATTGTTCCGCCGGGTTCCTGTCGCGCGTGGCCGCGGCGTACCGCGAGGACGCGCAGCCGGCCGACCCGAATGCGCCGGCGCCGAAGCGCCGCGCCATGGATGCGCCGTTCGACTCGCCGCCGTTCCCCAACTCGGAATGGCAGATGGGTGGCGTCCCTGCACCGATCGGCGTGCCGGACACCAACTCCACTTATCCGCTGGAGAAGGCATTGGGCTGCACCAGGCTCGGTCAGTGGATGCAGCGCAACCGCATCGAGGTTTTCGGCTGGGTGACCCCGGCGGCGAATCTCAGTTCGTCGAGCTTCTCGAACTATCCGCTTTCCTACAACACCCGCCCGAATCGCGCGGAGCTGGATCAGTTCGTCACCAACATCATGCGCGTGGAAGATACGGTTCAAACGGACCATGTCGACTGGGGTTTCGATATCTCCAATCTGTATGGCTACGACTACCACTACACGGTGACCAGGGGCGTGTTCAGCAATCAGCTGCTGAACCATCCCGCGCCGGGCCAGCCGCTCAACGGCAAGATCTATGGCGACGATCCGATGCTGTTCTACGGTGATATCTATATCCCGTGGGTGGCGGAGGGCATGGTCGTCCGCATCGGTCGCTGGTTGTCGCTGCCGGATATCGAAGCCCAGTTCTCGCCGCAGAACTACCTGATGACCCACTCGATCCTGTACACGGTCGATCCGTATACGCAGACCGGCGTCATGACGACGACGCGGCTGAGCCGCCAATGGACCATCCAGATCGGCATCAACGCCAGCAACGACGTCGCGCCCTGGAATTCCGCGGCGCGTCCGTCGCTGCAGGCCTGCGTGCGCTGGGTGTCGGCCGACAACAACGACATGCTTTACCCCTGCATCAACAACTGGAACAAGTCCGATTACAACTACAACAACGTGCAGATGTACGTGGCGACCTGGGGCCATCGCTTCAACCAGCATTTCCACATGCTGACCGAGGCCTATCGCATGTACGGCCGCAACATTCCGGGCTTTGGTCCGGGCGGCACCCCCGGCGTCGCCGGCTCCTCGCCGTTTGCCGGCACGGCGGGTGCCTTTGGTGTCGTGAACTACCTGAACCTCGAACTGGACTCCAACAACATGCTGTCGATCCGCAACGAGTTCTACGACGACGAGAAGGGCCAGCGCACCGGCTACGCCACGCGCTACAGCAGCCACACCATCGGCCTCACGCACTGGGTCACGCAGGATCTGGAGATCCAGCCGGAGCTGCGCTACGAGCATTCCTATGACGTGAATGCCTACGACGGCGGCAAGAAGGACTACCAGGCCGTCGCCCTCCTCGATGCGATCATCCACTACTGAGGTGTCGACCATGGGCAGGATGTTGCGCAATGCCGCGATGCTGTTGTTGCTGATGACGGTGATCACCGGCATCGCCTATCCGCTGCTGGTCACCGGGCTGGCGCAGGCGGTCTTCCCGGTACAGGCCAACGGCAGCCTGTTGGCGAAGGACGGCAAGCCAATCGGCTCCGCGCTGATCGGCCAGCCGTTCACTGCATCGAAGTACTTCTGGGGTCGGCCGTCGGCCACCGCGCCGCAGGCCTACAACGGCACTGCGTCCAACGGGTCCAACCTCGGGCCGACCAACCCGGCCCTGGCCGACGCGGTGAGGCAGCGCATCGCCGCGTTGCAGGCGGCCGATCCCGGCAACACCGCGCCGATCCCGGTGGAGCTGGTCACCGCCTCCGGCAGCGGCCTCGACCCGGAGATCAGCCCGGCGGCGGCGCAATACCAGTTGGCCCGCGTGGCCCGCGCACGCGGCCTGCCGTTGGCCGAAGTGCAGGCGCTGGTGGCGCGCTGCACGCGCGGCCGCCAGCTCGGCGTGCTGGGCGAGCCACGGGTGAACGTGCTCGAACTCAACCTGGCGCTGGACGCGCTCCCGGAGCACCACGTTGGCGCTAACGTAGGCGCATGACCGACGCCACCCGCGACGCCCGCGCCGATGCCTTGCTCGATGCCGTCAACGGCGAGCGGCAGCGACGCCTGAAGATCTTCCTCGGCGCCGCACCGGGCGTGGGCAAGACTTGGGCGATGCTGTCGGCCGCGCGCGAGCTGAAGAAACAGGGCGTGGACGTGGTGGTGGGCCTGGTGGAAACCCACGGCCGCGTGGAGACCGCGGCGCTGCTGGAGGGACTGGAGGTACTGCCGCGGCGGCGGGTGAACTACCGCGACCGCGAGTTCGAGGAATTCGACCTGGACGCCGCGCTGGCGCGCAAGCCGGCGGTGCTGCTGGTGGATGAGCTGGCGCACACCAATCTCCCCGGCGGCCGCCACGAGCGGCGCTGGCAGGACATCGCCGAGCTGCTCGACGCCGGTATCGAGGTCTATACCGCGCTCAACGTGCAGCACCTGGAAAGCCTCAACGACCAGGTGCAGCGCATCACCGGCATCACCGTGCGCGAGCGCGTGCCCGATGCCTTCCTCGACCGCGCACGCGACATCGTGCTGGTGGACCTGCCACCGCGCGAGCTGATCCAGCGGCTCAAGCAGGGCAAGGTCTACGTGCCGGAAACCGCCGCGGCGGCGCTGGATGCGTTTTTCTCCCCCACCAACCTTGCCGCGCTGCGCGAGCTGTCGGTGGACACCGTGGCCGGCCACGTCGAGAGCGACCTGCGCGGCAGCATGCTGGCGCGTGGCACGGCGATGCCGGTGCGCCGCCGCGTGCTGGCGGCGATCGACGGCCACGCACAGAGCGAATACCTGGTGCGCGTGGCGCGACGTATCGCCGAGCGGCGTGGCGCGCCTTGGAGCGTGGTGTTCGTGGACAGGGGTGCGCAACTGGACGCCGCGCGGCGCGAACAGCTGGAGAGCGCGTTGCGGTTGGCACGGCGGTTGGGCGGCGACACGGCAGTGCTGCGTGGTCACACCGTCGCCGACGAGCTGCTGGCGTACGCCGATCGCGAGGGCGCCGGCCAGATCATCCTCGGCCGCACCCGCGAGCGCCTGTTCGCACGCATGGTGGGCCGCTCACTCACCCAGCAGTTGTTGCGCCGCGGCGCGCACCTGGAGCTCACCATCGTCGCCACGCCGGTCGAGCGCGCGGCCTCGCGCCGGCGCCTGCGGCTGGTGCCACCGGGCGGCTTCGGCCGCCGCGGCGAATACACCTACGCCACGCTGGCCACGCTGGGTGCGCTGGTGCTGGCCTTCGTCGGCCAGCGCTACCTGTCGGTGGCGAACCTGTCGCTGATCTTCCTCACCGCGGTGCTGGTGGTGGCGGTGCGCACGCGCATGGCGGTGGCCGTCTACACGGCCATCCTCTGCTTCGTCTCCTACAACTTCTTCTTCGCCCCGCCGGTCTATTCGCTGGAGATCTCCAGCCCCGACGACGTGCTGGCGGTATGCCTGTTCCTGCTGGCCGCGCTGGTGTGCAGCCGGCTGGCCACGCGGCTGGCGCAGCAGGTGGAGTCGCTGCGTGCCGCGCACGTGCAGGCGCGCGCGCTGTTGCTGCTGGGCCAGCGCCTGGCCGCGAGCACCGATGCTGCCGGTATCCGCACGGTGGGGGCCGCGGCGCTGGCGCAGGCCTTGCCCTGCGACGCCGCGCTGCTGGCGCGCGACGCCGCCGGCGCATTGCAGCCGATGGCGGCGGAGCCGCACGACCTGCCCCTGCTGCCGCAGGACCTGGCCGCCGCCGACTGGTGCGAGCGCCATGCCACGCCGGCGGGCCGCTACACCGACACCTTGAACGCCGCGCCTTGCTGGCTGCTGCCGCTGGGCAGCGAGGAACAGCGGCTGGGCGTGGCCGCGCTGCGCTTTCCGCCCGATGCAGGCGAGCCCGATCCGGATCACCGCAGCCTGGCGCTGGCGATGGTGCAGGACATCGGCCAGGCATTGGCGCGCGCGCGGCTGGCCGAGGAGCTGGAAGGCGCGCGCGTGCAGGGCGAGACCGAACGCCTGCGCAGCGCGCTGCTGTCCTCGGTGTCGCACGACCTGCGCTCGCCACTGTCCTCGATGATCGGTGCGGCCGGCACCCTGGTCGACTACGAGGAGCGCTTGCCGCCAACCGAGCGCCGCGAACTGCTGGAGGCCATCCTTGGCGAGGGCCAGCGGCTGGATCGCTACATCCAGAACCTGCTGGACATGACCCGGCTCGGCCACGGCACGCTCAAGCTCAACCGCGACTGGGTGGATGTGGCCGAGATCGTCGCCGCCGCGGTGACGCGCCTGCGCAAGCTGTTCCCCGCGGTGCGGGTGGACACCGCGTTGCCGCCGGACACCGTGCTGCTCTACGTACATCCCGCGCTGATCGAGCAGGCGCTGTTCAACATCCTGGAGAATGCCGCGCGCTTCTCGCCGCCGGACCAGCCGGTGACGGTGAGCGTCCACGGCGAGGGCGGACGCCTGCTGCTGGACGTGGGCGACCGCGGCCCCGGCATCCCCGAGGACGAGCGCGCGCGCATCTTCGACATGTTCTATTCGGTGTCGCGCGGCGACCGCGCCACGCAAGGCACCGGACTCGGGCTGGCGATCTGCCGCGGCATGATCGGCGCGCACGGCGGCAGCGTGGAGGCCTTGCCGCGCGCGGGCGGCGGCACCACCATCCGCATCAGCCTGCCGTTGCCCGACGTGCCCACCGAATCCGCATGAACGCCTCCCCACGCATCCTGGTGATCGACGACGAAGCGCAGATCCGCCGCTTCCTCGACATCGGCCTGCGCGCCGAGGGCTACCAGGTGCTGCTCGCCGCCAACGCCGCGGACGGCCTGGCGCAGGCCGCCACCGGCAGCCCGGACCTAGTGATCCTCGACCTCGGCCTGCCCGACCGCGACGGCCACGAAGTGCTGGCCGAGTTGCGCCAGTGGAGCCGCGTGCCGGTGCTGATGCTCACCGTGCGCGACGCCGAGACCGAGAAGGTGCGCGCACTGGATGCCGGCGCCAACGACTACGTGACCAAGCCGTTCGGCATCCAGGAACTGATGGCGCGTCTGCGTGCGCTGCTGCGCCAGCGCCCGGCCGGCGAGCCGGAAGCGCCGCCGCGCTGGAACGACGGCCGGCTCAGCGTGGATCTCGGCCGCCGCGAAGTGCGACTGGATGGCGCCGAACTGGCGCTGACCCGCAAGGAATACGCCGTGCTGGCGCTGTTGCTGCGCCACGTTGGCCGCGTGGTCACCCAGCCGCAGCTGCTGCGCGAGGTGTGGGGCCCCAGCCACGTGGCCGACAGCCAGTACCTGCGCATCGTGATCGGCAAGCTGCGCCAGAAACTGGGCGACGACCCGACCCAGCCGCGCTGGCTGAAGACCGAGCCGGGTGTGGGCTATCGCTTTCTGGGCTGAGCGGCTCGGTCTTCAGATTGCCCAAGGCATGCCCGGCCGCGACATGTTCGGGCTGGTGTTGCGTACATGGCGATACCCGCGTGCGGCAGTGGCGTGGTGCTGTCCCTGTCTGTCGCGCCGCGCCGGGTACATGGTGCAAATCGCGCGACTGGACCGAAGCCTGCCTGGTCCCGGGCAGTGACGACGGGACGCCGACCGATGCCCGGTGTCTGCCCTGGACCGCGGCGCTTGCCTGCCCGCGCCCCACATTGCCGGATGCGCACCTCGTGCGCCTTGCGGTCGCCGTCGATGCCGCCCTGCAGGGCAGTCAAGCCGGGGTTCTCAAGGGAGGGGCTTCCACCCGCTAAAATACGCCGTCGACACGCCAGTCGGGCGTTCACTCCCAAGGTTCCGGATATCCATGAATACTGCCTACCGCCAACCCCTTCCCGGCACGTCGCTGGATTATTTCGATGCGCGCGCCGCCGTGGAGGCGATCCGGCCGGGCGCCTATGACGCGCTGCCGTACACCTCGCGCGTGCTTGCCGAGAACCTGGTGCGCCGTTGCGATCCGGCGATCCTCGTCGAGTCGCTGAAGCAGCTCATCGAGCGCAAGCGCGAGCGCGATTTCCCGTGGTTCCCGGCGCGCGTGGTGTGCCACGACATCCTGGGCCAGACGGCGCTGGTGGATCTGGCCGGCCTGCGTGACGCCATCGCCGACCGCGGCGGCGATCCGGCCAAGGTGAATCCGGTGGTGCCGGTGCAGTTGATCGTCGACCACTCGCTGGCGGTGGAATGCGGCGGTTTCGACCCGGATGCGTTCGCGAAGAACCGCGCGATCGAGGATCGCCGCAACGAGGACCGCTTCCACTTCATCGAGTGGACCAAGCAGGCGTTCGAGAACGTCGACGTGATCCCGCCGGGCAACGGCATCATGCACCAGATCAACCTGGAGAAGATGTCGCCGGTGATCCAGGTACGCCACGATGAGAACGGCAAGGGCGTGGCCTATCCCGATACCTGCGTGGGCACCGACAGCCACACGCCGCACGTGGATGCGCTCGGCGTGATCGCTGTCGGTGTCGGCGGCCTGGAAGCGGAAAGCGTGATGCTCGGCCGCGCCTCGTGGATGCGCCTGCCCGACATCATTGGCGTCGAGCTCACCGGCAAGCGACAGCCCGGCATCACCGCCACCGACATCGTGCTTGAGCTCACCGAGTTCCTGCGCAAGCAGAAGGTGGTCGGCGCGTACCTGGAATTCCGTGGCGAAGGCGCGGCCAGCCTCACGCTGGGCGATCGCGCCACCATCTCCAACATGGCGCCCGAGTACGGCGCCACCGCCGCGATGTTCTTCATCGACGGCCAGACCATCGACTACCTGCGCCTCACCGGCCGCAGCGACGAGCAGGTCAAGCTGGTGGAGACCTACGCCAAGGCCGCCGGCCTGTGGGCTGACACGCTGGCCCACGCACAGTACGAACGCACGCTGACGTTCGACCTGTCCTCGGTGGTGCGCAACATGGCCGGCCCGTCCAATCCGCACAAGCGCCTGCCCACGTCCGATCTCGCCGCGCGCGGCATCGCCGGCGAGTGGAAGGAGCAGCCGGGCCAGATGCCCGATGGCGCGGTGATCATTGCGGCCATCACCAGCTGCACCAACACCAGCAACCCGCGCAACGTGATCGCGGCCGCACTGCTTGCGCGCAACGCGAACAAGCGCGGCCTCACGCGCAAGCCGTGGGTGAAGAGCTCGCTCGCGCCCGGCTCCAAAGCGGTGGAGCTGTACCTGAAGGAAGCGAACCTGCTGCCGGAGCTGGAGAAGCTCGGCTTCGGCATCGTGGCGTTCGCCTGCACCACCTGCAACGGCATGTCCGGCGCACTCGATCCCAAGATCCAGCAGGAGATCATCGACCGCGACCTGTATGCCACGGCCGTGCTGTCGGGCAACCGCAACTTCGACGGCCGCATCCACCCGTATGCCAAGCAGGCGTTCCTGGCCTCGCCGCCGCTGGTGGTGGCCTACGCCATCGCCGGCACCATCCGCTTCGACATCGAGCAGGACGTGCTCGGCACTGACGCCAACGGCCAGCCGGTGACGCTCAAGGACATCTGGCCCAGCGACGAGGAGATCGACGCGATCGTGTCCTCCAGCGTGAAGCCCGAGCAGTTCCGCAAGGTCTACGAGCCGATGTTCGCGCGTACCGGCCGCGGCGGTATCCGCGCCACGCCGCTGTACGCTTGGCGCGCGCAGAGCACCTACATCCGCTGTCCGCCTTACTGGGAGGGTGCGCTCGCGGGCGAGCGCACCCTCACCGGCATGCGTCCGCTGGCGGTGCTCGGCGACAACATCACCACCGACCATCTGTCGCCGTCGAACGCGATCCTGCCGGACAGCGCTGCGGGCGAGTACCTCGCGAAGATGGGCCTGCCGGAAGAGGACTTCAATTCGTACGCGACCCATCGCGGCGACCACCTCACCGCGCAGCGCGCCACCTTCGCCAACCCCACGCTGCTCAACGAGATGGCGGTGGTCGATGGCGCAGTAAAGAAGGGTTCGCTGGCACGCGTGGAGCCGGAAGGCAAGGTCATGCGCATGTGGGAAGCGATCGAGACCTACATGGAGCGCAAGCAGCCGTTGATCGTGATCGCGGGCGCCGACTACGGCCAAGGCTCGTCGCGCGACTGGGCGGCGAAGGGCGTGCGGCTCGCGGGCGTCGAGGCGATTGTCGCCGAGGGGTTCGAGCGGATTCATCGCACCAACCTGATCGGGATGGGCGTGCTGCCGCTGGAGTTCAAGCCCGGCACCAACCGCAGGACGCTTGGCATCGACGGCACCGAGACCTTCGACGTGCTCGGCGCACGCACGCCGCGTGCGGATCTCATCTTGGTCATCCACCGCCGGAACGGCGGGCGCGTCGAGGTGCCGGTAACCTGCCGTCTGGACACCGCCGAGGAAGTGTCGATCTACGAAGCAGGTGGAGTGCTGCAGCGCTTCGCACAGGACTTCATCGAGGCCTCGCAGGCAGCGTGATCAAAGCCCCTCTCCCCTCGCGGGAGAGGGGTTGGGGAGAGGGGGCGATGGATCAGCGGAAATTCGCCAAGGCTCTACGCAAAAACATGACCGACGCGGAACAACTGCTCTGGCGCCATCTCCGAGCGCACCGCATGTGCGATCACAAGTTCCGTCGGCAGCAGCCGATCGGGCCGTATATCGTGGACTTCGTGCATTTCGGTGCGCGTTTGGTCGTCGAGGCAGATGGCGGGCAGCACAACGGCAGCGTGGGCGATGCTGCACGTGATGCATGGTTGCGCAACCAAGGTTTCACGGTGCTGCGTTTTTGGAACAACGACATTTTGCAGAACGTCGAAGTGGTGCTCGAGGCCATCCTGAAAGAGCTTGCCAAAGGCGCCCCCTCTCCCCCAACCCCTCTCCCACAAGGGGAGAGGGGAGATGACCGAATTGCATCGACACAGGATTTCCATGAGCCATAAACCCCAGATCCGCATTCCCGCCACCTACCTGCGCGGCGGCACCAGCAAGGGTGTGTTCTTCCGCCTGCAGGACCTGCCCGAGGCGGCGCAGGTGCCCGGCGCGGCGCGCGATGCGCTGCTGCAGCGCGTGATCGGTAGTCCTGATCCTTACGGCAAGCAGATCGACGGCATGGGCGGCGCTACGTCCAGCACCAGCAAGACGGTGATCGTGTCCAAGAGCAATCGCCCGGACCATGACGTGGATTATCTGTTCGGCCAGGTGGCCATCGACAAGGCCTTCGTCGACTGGAGCGGCAACTGCGGCAACCTGTCGGCGGCGGTCGGCCCGTTCGCCATCGCCGGTGGCCTGGTCGATCCCGCGCGCGTGCCGCGCGACGGCATCGTCATCGTGCGCATCTGGCAGGCCAACATCGGCAAGACCATCATTGCGCACGTGCCGATGACCGCTGGCGCGGTGCAGGAAACCGGCGATTTCGAGCTGGATGGCGTGACGTTCCCCGCTGCCGAAGTGCAGCTGGAATTCATGGATCCGGCCGCGGAAGAAGAGGGCGCCGGCGGCGCGATGTTCCCCACCGGCAACCTGGTCGACGACCTGGACGTGCCGGGCGTCGGCACGCTCAGGGCGACCATGATCAACGCCGGCATCCCGACGATCTTCGTCGAGGCCGCCGCGATCGGCTACACCGGCACCGAACTGCAGGACGCCATCAACGGCGACGCCAAGGCGCTGGCAATGTTCGAGACCATTCGCGCGCACGGCGCGCTGCGCATGGGCCTGATCGAATCGCTAGCCGGGATCGCCACCCGCCAGCACACGCCCAAGGTGGCTTTCGTCGCCCGGCCGGCGGATTACGTCGCATCGAGCGGCAAGCCCGTGAAGGCGGGCGACATCGACCTGCTCGTGCGCGCGATGTCGATGGGCAAGCTGCATCACGCCATGATGGGGACGGCGGCGGTGGCCATCGGCACCGCCGCGGCCATCCCGGGCACGCTGGTGAATATCGCCGCAGGTGGCGGCGAGCGGAAGGCGGTGCGCTTCGGCCACCCGTCGGGAACGCTGCGGGTGGGTGCCGAGGCGGTGCTGGCTGACGGTACGTGGACCGTCACCAAGGCGGTCATGAGCCGCAGCGCGCGCGTGCTGATGGAAGGCTGGGTGCGCGTGCCTGCGGGGTGAGGCCGCCGGAGGGGCGCCGACCCGATCCGGCGGTGGCGACCTGGCCCGGCGCATCGACTAGCGCTTCCGGAGCGGCTCCGCCCGTCCACGGGTCGACCGGCCAAACGGGCCTGCACCGCGCGGCCTTCACGGCGGCGCGCGGTGGACCGGCTTTTGGCAGGAAAACGTGCAGCCGGATCGTCCGGGACCGACAGCGCCCCGCGGCGCCGGCCGCGTGCTTCCGGCCGGCGACAGGGTAAGATGCCACCCTCTACCAACCCCGGCCGCAATCCAACCTCACGTGCGGCTGGCTCAACCAGGAAGCGAATCCATGGCACGCGGCATCAACAAGGTCATTCTGGTCGGCAACCTCGGCAACGATCCGGAGGTGCGTTACACCGGCAGCGGCACCGCGATCGCCACGCTGAGCGTGGCCACTTCCGAAAGCTGGACCGACAAGCAGAGCGGCGAGCGCCAGGAACGCACCGAGTGGCACCGCGTGAAGATGTTCGGCAAATTGGCTGAGATCGCCGGCGAATACCTGAAGAAGGGCCGGCAGGTCTACATCGAAGGCTCGCTGCGCACCGAGAAGTACACCGACAAGAGCGGCGTGGAGAAGTACTCGACCGACATCGTCGCCAGCGACATGCAGATGCTCGGCGGTCCCGGTGGTGGCGAAGGCGGCGCGGGTGGCGGCGGCTTCCAGCGCGAGCGCCCGCAAGGTGGCCAGCGCCAGCAGGGTGGCGGCGGTTACGGCAACCAGTCGCGTGGCGGCGGCGCCCCGGCGCCGTCGGCGCCCGCCAGCAGTGGCGGCTTCGAGGACGACGACATTCCGTTCTAGGAGTTTCGCGACCTTGCCCGATCCGAAGGCCCGCCGCGATGGCGGGCTTTCGCATTTGCGGCGCTCGTTGCCGAAGCCCGTTCACGAAATCCGAGGGTGCGCCACGGCAGGATGGGCGCTCGTGCCGTCGTGGAACCGCGCCATGAATCGCTTGCCGCAATTTGTCCTCTGCCTGCTGCTGTCGATGTTTGCGCTGACGGCGACGGCGCAGATCGAGATTCGTCCGCTGGCGGAACAGGCGCCGCCAAAGCCGGTGCCGCTGGGTGCGCATCAGCTGACGGCGGATGATGCCGGTGCGTGGCTGGACGGCCTGATGCCGTACGGCCTGGCGAAAAACGACCTCGCCGGCGCGGTGGTGGTGGTCGTCAAGGATGGCCAGGTGCTGCTGGCGAAGGGTTATGGCCATGCGGACGTGGCGACGGGCCAGCCGGTGGATCCGGCCACGACCCTGTTCCGGGTGGGCTCGATCTCCAAGCTGTTCACCTGGACCGCGGTGATGCAGCTGGTCGAGCAGGGCAAGCTCGATCTCGATGCGGACGTGAACCGCTACCTCGATTTCAGGATACCGCCGCGCGACGGCCAGCCGGTGACGCTGCGCGAGCTGATGACGCATACGCCGGGTTTCGAGGAGACGATCAGGAACCTGTTCGCGTCCGATGCGCAGCACTTGCTCGGCAACGCGGCGTGGGTGAAGGAGTGGGTGCCCGGGCGGATCTATCCGCCGGGCCTGGTGCCGGCGTATTCCAACTACGGCGCGGCGCTGGCGGGCTACATCGTGCAGCGCGTGTCGGGCCAGCCGTTCGACGATTACGTCGAGGCGCACATCCTGCAGCCGCTGGGCATGCAGTACGCGACGTTCCGCCAGCCGTTGCCGGCCGCGCTGGCGCCGCACATGGCGAAGGGCTACGCGCAGGCCGGCGCGCCGGCGAAGCCGTTCGAGCTGGTCAACGCGGCGGCGGCCGGTGCGCTGTCGGCCAGTGGCGAGGCGATGGCGCGCTTCATGCTCGCCCAGTTGCAGGGCGGCAGCTACAACGGCGCGCAGATCCTTGCCCCCGCCACGCTGCGCGAGATGTTCGATTACCGTCGCGCCGCGGTGCCCGGCCTGCCCGCGATGGCGCTGGGCTTCTATCACATGGATCGCAACGGCCAGGACATCCTCGGTCACGCCGGCGACACCCAGTGGTTCCACAGCGAACTGGCGCTGTTCCCGCAGCAGGGCGTGGGCGTATTCGTGGCCATCGACGGCGCGGGCAACGGCGGCCTGCGCAAGCAGCTGCTGGACGGTTTCACCGACCGCTATTTCCCGGCGCCGCCGGAAGTGGCGCAACCCGCCTTGGCGAGCGCGCGCAAGGATGGCGCCTTGCTGGTGGGGCGCTACGCGAACAGCCGCGCCTCGGCGTCGAACTTCATGGCGATGCTCGGCCTGTTCTCGCAGGTGCGTGTCGAGCAGGCGGCCAACGGCGAACTGGTGACGCCGGATTTCCACAACCTCGCGGGCCAGCCGCGGCACTGGCGCGAAGTGGCGCCGTTCCTGTGGCGCGCGATGGATGGCCACGAGCTGCTCGGTGCCCGGGTGGAGCAGGGCCGGGTGCGCTGGATCTCGATCGACGCGCTGTCGCCGGTGATGGTGTTCCTGCCGGTGCCGGGCTGGCATTCGGCGGCATGGAACCTGCCGCTGCTCGGCCTGATCGTGCTGGTGTTCGCGCTCGCGGCGCTGTTGTGGCCGGTGGCCGCACTGGTGCGCCGCGCCTGCGGCAAACCGTTCGCGCTCACGGGGCGGGCGCGACTCTGGTATCGGCTGAGTCGCGTGGCGGCGATCCTGCAGCTGCTGTTATGCGCTGGCTGGGCCGGCGTGCTGGCGCGCCTCGATGCGAACGTCGCGGGCATGGACAGCGGCTTCGACGGCCGGCTGCGCTTGATCCAACTGGTCGGCGTGCTGGCGGTCCTCGGCATCGCGGCGGCGGCTATGAACGCCTGGCATGCGTGGCGCGTGCCGGGCGGCTGGTGGCGCAAGCTCAACAGCGTGGCCCTGCTCGTGGCCTGCCTCGCCACGCTGTGGTTTGTCGCCAGCCTGCATCTGCTGGGCCTGCACTTGAACTATTGAGCGGGCTCGCGGCGCCCACGATCATGCCGGGCGACGATAGGCTTTGGATCGGTTGAAGCGGTCATGGGGTGTCGCTCCACAACTTCGTGCCCGATTTATTGCAGTGCGGCATGCGCCATGCCCGGGTCGGTGTTAGCGTCCACATGGATCGATCTAAATCGATGACGACAACGGCCGTGACGGCGCCGCGACCGGGCGCCATGCGGCGTTCCCGGCAGGCGGGCGAGACGAGGGGCGGGCGATGGCAAATCGGATGGCGCGGCGCACGGTGGATGCAACCACGAAGCGCTGCACGCATGGACGGGCAGGCGACTTGGGGCGCTGGCTGACGAGTGCATTGCTGGTGCTGGCGTTGGTCGCGCCGTTGCCTGGCATGGCGGCCTCGCTGGCGACGCAGTCGCTGGACACCGGCTGGCAGTTCCGGCTCGCGCCCGGCGACCGCCATGCCGCCGAGCATCCGCAAGCCGCGCAATGGCTGCCGGCGACCGTGCCCGGCACGGTGCAGACCGACCTGATGACCGCGAGGCTGGTGGCCGATCCCTATGCCGGCGACAACGAGGCGAAGATCCAGTGGGTGGGCCTGGCCGACTGGCAGTACCGCAGCAGCTTCACCGTGGATGCGGCCACCTTGGCGCGCCGGCATGTCGAGTTGGTGTTCGATGGGCTGGACACGTTCGCCGACGTCACGCTCAACGGCCACAAGCTGCTCGCCGCCGACAACATGTTCCGCCGCTGGCGCAACCCGGCGAAGGCGTGGCTGCATGCGGGCGCGAACACGCTGGAAGTCACCTTGCATTCGCCGATCGCGCGGCTGCAGCCCTGGCTGCTGAAGCAGCCATATGCGTTGCCGGGCGAGTTCGACTCGGCCTTCGGCGACGAGCCGGAGGGCAAGCAGACGGCGAACTACGTGCGCAAGGCCGCCTACCAGTACGGTTGGGACTGGGGTCCGCGCATCGTCACCGAGGGCATCTGGCAGAACGTGAAGCTGGAGAGCTGGGACACGCTGCGCCTCGCCGACTTCCATGTCGCGCAGCCCAAAGTCGATGCCGATGTGGCGCAGCTGCAGGCGCAGTTGCATGTCTTCGCTGATGCGGCAGGCAAGGCACAGGTGACGCTGCGCTGGCGCGCGCCGGACGGTGGCACGCAATCGCTGCAGCGCGAGGTGGCGCTGAAGGCCGGCGACAACGAAGTGTCCCTGCCGTTCGAGATCGCGCACCCGCAACGCTGGTGGCCGGTGGGATACGGCAAGCCGAACCTGTACGACTTCCATGTCGATGTCGCGGTGGACGGCAAGACTGTGGCCAGCGCGGATCGCGAGACCGGTCTGCGCAGCGTCGAACTGCTGCGCGAGAAGGACCAGTGGGGCAGGAGCTTCGCGTTCGTGGTGAACGGCGTGCCCATCTTCGCGAAGGGCGCGAACTTCATCCCGATGGACAGCTTCCCGAATCGCGTCACGCCGGCGCGCATCGCCGACCTGTTGCAGTCGGCGCGCGACGCGAACATGAACATGCTGCGTGTCTGGGGCGGCGGCTATTACCTCGAGGATGCGTTCTACGCCGAGGCCGACAAGCTGGGCCTGATGGTGTGGCAGGACTTCATGTTCGGCGGCGCGATCCCGCCCTACGACGCGGCCTTCCGCGACAACACGCGTGCCGAGGCGATCCAGCAGGTGGATCGCCTGCGCGACCACCCGTCCATCGTGCTCTGGTGCGGCAACAACGAGGTCGAGACCGCGTGGGAGTCCTGGGGCACCAGTTTGGATTTCAAGAAGGCGCAGGGCAAGGCCGAGAGCGCACGCGTCGAGCAGGGCATGCGCGAACTGTTCGACCACACGCTGCGCGACGTGGTCGCATCGCAGTCGCCCGACGTGCCGTACTGGCCGAGCACGCCGAGCAGTGACTACGACACGAAGGCCAACGTGCTCGACAACGGCGACTACCACTACTGGAACGTGTGGTCGGGCGACGCGCTGCCGGCCAGCGCCTACCTCGACGTGACGCCGCGCTTCCAGTCCGAATACGGCCTGCAATCCCTCCCGTCTATGGCGACGCTGCGCAGCGTGCTCGATCCGTCCGATCTCGCCATCGATTCGCCCGTGCTGCGCGCGCACCAGAAATTCGACAAGGGCAAGGGCAACCAGCGTCTCTTGATGTACGTGGAGCGTGAGTACGGCAAGCCGAAGGACTTCGCCGCGTTGGTGTACCTCAGCCAGGTGATGCAGGCCGAAGGCATCCAGCTCGCCGCCGAGCACCTGCGCGCCGCGCGGCCGCAGAGCATGGGCTCGCTGTACTGGCAGCTCGACGACGTGTGGCCGGGCGTCACCTGGTCCAGCGTGGATTACTACGGCCGCTGGAAGGCGCTGCAATACCACGCGAAGCGTTTCTACGCGCCGTTGCGCGTGGTGGCGATCCGCAAGGATGGCCGCACGAAGGTGTCGCTGGTCTCCGATCGCACCGTGCCGCTGGCCGCCGAGCTGCGCGTGCGTGTGCTGGACATGGACGGCAAGACCGTGTGGGAACACACGCAGCCTGCGCAGGTGGCGGTGCTGGCCAGCACGCCGGCCGGCGACTACACCGACGCGCAACTGCTGCACGGCGCCGATCCGCATCGCACGGTGGCGGTGTTCGAGTTGCTGGATCACGGCAAGCCGCTCAGCCGTCATCTCGTGTATTTCGGGCCGGCGAAGGAGCTGCAATTGCCCGATCCCGGGCTCAAGGCCGAGCTTTCCGCCGATGGCCGCAGCCTCACGGTGAGCGCGAAGAACTTCGCGCGCGAGGTGTGGGTCGACTTCGGCGATCTCGATGCGAGTTTGTCCGACGATGCCTTCGATCTGCTGCCGGGTGAACGGGTGACACTGCAAGTGGACAGCAAGGCCGACCCCGCCGCGCTGCGCAAAGCCTTGCAGCTGCGCAGCCTGTACGGCGCCACGGTGGCCGCGCCGTGACGACAGTCGCCGCCCGCGCCGCGTTGTTCGCGTTGCTGCTGGCGGCGGTGGGCGTGGCGCAGGCGCAGGATGCGTCCGCACGCGCGAAGGCGCTGGTGGCGCAGATGACGCTGGCGGAGAAGGTGGCGCAGCTGCAGAACGACGCGCCGGCGATTCCCCGGTTGGGTGTACCTGCCTACGACTGGTGGAACGAAGGCCTGCACGGCGATGCCCGCAACGGCCATGCCACCGTGTTCCCGCAGGCGATCGGCCTGGCCGCGAGCTGGGATGCGCCGCTGCTCGAAGCGGTGGGCACGGCGATCTCGGTGGAGGCCCGCGCGAAGTTCAATGCGGTCGGCGCAGGCCATGCGCATGCACGCTACCAGGGCCTGACGATCTGGTCGCCGAACATCAACATCGACCGCGACCCGCGCTGGGGCCGCGGCCAGGAGACCTACGGCGAGGATCCGACCCTCACCGGTCGCCTCGCCGTGGCCTTCGTGCGCGGCATCCAGGGCGACGACCCGCGGCATCCGCGCGCGATCGCCACGCCCAAGCACTTCGTCGCGCACAGCGGCCCGGAGCCCGGCCGCGACAGCTTCGATGCGAAGGTCACGCTGCACGATCTGGAGGACAGCTACCTGCCGGCCTTCCGTGCCGCGGTCATCGAGGGCGGCGCCGGTTCGCTGATGTGTTCCTACAACGCCTTGAACGGCGTGCCGATGTGCGCGAACGCCGCACTGCTGGACACGCGCCTGCGTCAGGACTGGGGCTTCAAAGGCTACGTGGTGTCCGACTGCGACGCGGTGGGCGACATCGCCGCGTTCCATCACTACAAGCCCGACGACGCACAGGCCGCTGCGGCCGCGCTGCGCGCCGGCACCGATCTCGACTGCGGCCACACCTACGCCAGCCTCGCCAAGGCGGTGCAGCAGGGCGTGGCGGCCGAGTCCGCGCTGGACACGGCGCTGCTGCGCCTGTTCACCGCGCGCTATCGGCTCGGCGAACTCGGTGGCGGCGACGATCCGTATGCGCATATCGGCGCCAGCGAGATCGACGGCCCGGCGCATCGCGCGCTGGCCTTGCGCGCCGCGCAGGAATCGCTGGTGCTGCTGAAGAACGCGCACGACATGCTGCCGCTGCGCCCCGGCCTGCGCCTCGCGGTGATCGGCCCGGATGCGGACACGCTGGAGACGCTGGAGGCGAACTACCACGGTACCGCGCGCGCGCCGGTGACGCCGTTGCAGGGCTTGCGCACGCGCTTCGGCGCCGACCGCGTGGGCTATGCGCAAGGCGCGCCGGTGGCTGCCGGCGCGCCGATACCGGTACCGGAGACCGCGCTGCGCACGGCGAGTGGTACCGTCGGCCTCAGCGGCGCGTACTACGCGAACACCGATTTCCGCGGCATGCCGCGCGTCACGCGCACCGACCGCGTGATCGACTTCGACTGGGATCGCGTGGCGCCGGCCGCCGGCCTCGATGCCGGCCATTACGCGGTGCGCTGGAGCGGCGAACTGCTGCCGCCGGGGCCGGGCGACTACGTGCTGGCCGTGCACGTGGATCGCTGCTTCGACTGCGACGCGCACGATGCGGTGCGCCTGTACCTCGACGGCAAGCCGGTGCTCGTCGACGCCGGCGACGACAAGAACATGCAGGCGAAGCTGCATTTCGCCGACGCGCGGCCGCATGCCTTGCGCCTGGAGCTGCTGCACCGCAGCCGCGACCAGGGCGTGCGCCTGCAATGGCTGGCGCCCGCCACGGCGCAACTCGCCGAGGTCGACCGCACGCTGCGCGCGGCCGATGCGGTGATTGCCTTCGTGGGCCTGTCGCCGGACGTGGAAGGCGAGGCGCTGCAGATCGACGTGCCGGGCTTCGACGGCGGCGACCGCACCGATCTCGCCCTGCCGGCGCCGCAGCGCGCGCTGCTGGAACGTGCCGCCGCCTCCGGCAAACCGCTGGTCGTGGTGCTGCTGTCCGGCGGCGTGGTGGCGCTGGACTGGGCGCAGCAGCACGCCGACGCGATCCTCGCCGCGTGGTATCCGGGGCAGGCCGGCGGCACCGCGATCGCGCAGGCGCTGGCCGGCGACATCAACCCCGGCGGCCGCCTGCCGGTGACGTTCTATCGCTCGGTGCATGACCTGCCGCCATTCGCCAGTTACGCAATGGCCGGGCGCACCTACCGCTATTTCCGTGGCACGCCGCTGTATCCGTTCGGCCACGGCCTGAGCTACACGCGTTTTGCTTACGCCGCGCCCACGTTGTCGGCGAGTGCGCTGAAGGCGGGCGGCACGCTGCAGGTGAGCGCGGAACTGCGCAATGTCGGCTCGCGTGCCGGTGACGAGGTAGTACAGGCGTATCTGGACGTGCCGCCGTCGCCGCAGGCGCCGCGGCACGTGCTGGTGGGCTTCCAGCGCGTGCACCTCGCGCCAGGCGAAAGCCGGCGCGTGGACTTCATACTCTCAGCGCGCGACGTGAGCAGCGTCGACGCGGCTGGCACGCGCGCCGTCGAGCCCGGCCGTTATCGAGTCTTCATCGGCGGCGGTCAGCCCGGCGATGCCGCGGGCGTCGCCATTCCGTTCACCATCGACGGCCGCGAGGTGCTGGCGCCATGACCTTGGATTCACTCACCCGCCGCGATCTGCTCAAACTGCTGGGCGGCAGTGCGGCGGCGCTGGCGATGCCGGGTCTTGCGTTGGCGGCAACGGCGCCAGCCGCGCGCTTCACCAGCCATCGTCCACCCGTGGCGAAGCGCAAGTTCAGCAGCGCGGCAGTGGAGGCGGAGATCGCCCGCGTGCAGGCGAAGATCGGGGATTCCGAGCTGGCGTGGATGTTCGGCAACTGCTATCCGAACACGCTGGACACCACGGTGCAGATGGACACGCTGCATGGCAAGCCGGACACCTTCGTCATCACCGGCGATATCGACGCGATGTGGCTGCGCGATTCCTCGGCGCAGGTGTGGCCCTACCTGCCGCTGGCCGCGAAGGACGAGTCCCTGCGCCGGCTGTACCGCGGCCTGATCCGCCGCCAGGCGCTGTGCATCGCTATCGATCCGTACGCGAACGCCTTCCTGCCCGATCCGCGGGGCAAGACCACATTGGAGTGGGCGCAGCACGACCTCACCGACATGAAACCCGGCGTGGCCGAGCGCAAGTGGGAGATCGATTCGCTGTGCTGGCCGATCCGCCTCGCGCACGGCTACTGGAAGGCCACCGGCGACCGTGCGCCGTTCGACGACGACTGGCGCGGCGCGATGCACCTGGTGCTGGCGACGTTCCGCGCGCAGCAGCGCAAGCATGGCTCGGGGCCGTACCACTTCCAGCGCGCGTCGGCGGTGCCCACCGATACCGTGCCGCTGGATGGCTACGGCAATCCGGCGAAGCCGGTGGGGCTGATCTGGTCGATGTTCCGGCCTTCGGACGATGCCTGCATCTATCCGTTGTTCGTGCCGGCGAACGCCTACGCCGTGGTCTCGCTGCGCCAGCTCGCGGAGATGTCGCGCGCGCTGCACGGTGACGCGGCGTTCGCCGCCGATTGCGAGGCACTGGCGAGCGAAGTGCAGGCGGCGCTGGAACAGCACGCCGTGATGCACGAGGGCGGCGAGGATTTCTGGGCTTACGAGATCGACGGCTACGGCAACCAGTTGTTCATGGACGACGCCAACGTGCCCAGCCTGCTGGCGCTGCCTTACCTCGGTTTCTGCGCGCGTGGCGATGCGCGCTACCAGCGCACCCGTGCGCGGGCCTGGGGTGCGCGCAATCCGTATTTCTTCCGCGGCAAGGCGGCGGAAGGCATCGGCGGGCCGCACGAGGGCCTGCGCATGATCTGGCCGATGTCGCTGATGGTGCGTGCGCTCACCAGCGACGACGCCGGCGAGATCCGCCAGTGCCTGCACTGGCTGAAGACCACGCACGCCGGCACCGGTTTCATGCACGAGGCGTTCGACCAGGACGATCCCGCCCATTTCACGCGGCCCTGGTTCGCCTGGGCCAACAGCCTGTTCGGCGAGCTGATCGTCCAGCTTGCCGCGCGACGACCGGCTGTGCTGCATCAGCCATGAAAACGAGTCCAACAACCGCTTTCCCGTGCGTCATTCCCGCGAAAGCGGGAATCCATTTCCGCCCTGGCTCCCACGGCCGGGTGGATTCCCGCTTTCGCGGAAATGACGCCAGGTTTCATTCGAGGCTTCGACGATCCCATCCACAGGAGAATCCGACATGGTGACCCGCAGACAATTCCTGCAAGGCGCGGCAGCGCTGACGCTGCTTGGTGGCCTCGATCCGCGCGGCACGCTCGCCGCGCCGCGCGGGCAAGGCAGCGCGGCGGCGCTGACCGGCATGGCGAAGAACGGCGTGTCGCGGTTCGTCGACGTGTTCGTGGGCACCGGTGGCCACGGCCACACCTACCCCGGTGCGTCGATGCCATGGGGCATGGTGCAGCTGTCGCCCGATACCAACGACTTCGGCTGGGACGCCTGCTCGGGCTACCACCAGGCCGACGGCTCGATCATGGGCTTCTCGCACACCCATCTCTCCGGCACCGGCGCGAGCGACATGCTGGACGTGCTGGTGATGCCCGCGCAGGGCGAGGTGCTGCTCGATCCGGGCGCACGCGGCTTGCCGGAACACAACTACTACTCGAAGTTCGACGGCGCGGCGCACGGGCCGCATCTGACGGCGGGCATGGTGGCGCATCCGGGCAAGGGCTATCGCTCGCGCTACGACAAGGCTTCAGAGCAGGGCGTGCCCGGCTACTACCGCGTGCACCTCACCGACCACGACATCCTCGCCGAGCTGACCGCCACGTTGCGCGCGGGCCTGCACCGCTACACCTTCGCCAAGGGCGGCAAGGCGCATCTGCTGGTCGATTTCGCGCACGGCTTCCACGACGATCCCAAGGTGCCGTGCAAGGTGTCGGACGCCTCGCTGAAACTGGTCGGCAAGGACACCCTGGTCGGCGGCCGCCGCGTGCACCAGTGGGCGAACGGGCGGCACATCTATTTCGCGATGAAGCTGTCGCGGCCATTCACGCAGGCCACGCTGTACAGCGAGGACCAGCCGCTGCCCAGCGGCACGGCCGAGGCGAAGGGCACGCATCTCAAGGCCGCCCTGCACCTGGACGGCGCGGCGAAGGCGCCGCTGCTGGTCAAGGTGGGCATCTCCGGCGTGGACGTGGCCGGCGCGCTGCGCAATCTGGAATCCGACCTGCCCGCCTGGGACTTCGAGCGCGTGCGGCAGGCCGCGGCGGACAGCTGGGAAAGCGAGCTGTCGCGCATCCGCATCGACACGCCCTCGGCGCCGGTGAAGCGCACGTTCTACAGCGCGCTGTACCACACCATGCTGGCGCCCACCCTGTTCGGCGACGTGGACGGCCGTTACCGCGGCATGGACCTGGCCGTGCACCAGTTGCCGCAGGGCCAGCACAACTACAGCACCTATTCGCTGTGGGACACCTACCGCGCGCTGCACCCGCTGTACACACTGGTCCAGCCCGACAAGGTGCCGGACATCGTCAATGGCCTGGTGCGCATGGCGGCAGAGAGTCCCGAGGGCCCGCCGGTGTGGCCGCTGCAGGGCGTGGAGACCGGCACCATGATCGGCTACCACTCCGCCGTGGTGATCGCCGAGGCGCAGGCCAAGGGCTTCGCCGGCGTCGACTACGCGAAGGCGTGGCCGATCTTCCGCAAGCGTGCCTTCGACGACGATTACCGCGGCCTGCCGTGGTACCGCAAGCTGGGCTACATCCCGGCCGACAAGGAATGGGAGGCGGTGAGCAAGACGCTGGAATACGCCTACGACGATTGGGCGCTGGCGGACATGGCTGAGCGCCTCGGCGCGAAGGACGACGCGGAGAAACTGCGCTCGCGCTCGCGCAACTACCGCCACGTGTTCGACGAGAAGCTCGCCTTCATGCGCCCGCGCGACAGCAGCGGCAAGTGGATCGAGCCGTTCGACCCGCGCGAGATGGGGCATTGGGACAAGTGGCGCGACTTCACCGAGTCGAACCCGTGGGAGGCCACCTTCCTCAACCAGCACGACCTGTACGGCTACATGCCGATGTTCGGCGGCGTGGCCGCGTTCGAGCGCAAGCTGGACGAACTGTTCACCACCAGCTCCGCACTGCCCGCCGACGCGCCGCCGGACATCGCCGGCATGATCGGCCAGTACGCGCACGGCAACGAGCCCAGCCATCATGTGGCCTACCTCTATGCCTACACCGGCGCGCACTGGAAGACGCAGTCGCGCGTGCGCATGCTGCTGGAAACCATGTATCCGCCGGCGCCGGACGGCCTCGCCGGCAACGAGGACTGCGGCCAGATGAGTGCGTGGTACATCCTGAGCGCGCTGGGCCTGTACGCGGTCGATCCGGTGAGCACGAACTACGTGTTCGGCAGTCCGCTGCTGGATCGCGCCGAGGTGGATGTGGGCCAGGGCCGGAAGCTCGTCGTCGAGGCGAAGGGCAACGGTCCGGGCAAGGCCTACATCCAGTCGGTGACCTGGAACGGCAAACCGTGGACGAAGAGCTGGATCAGCCACGCCGAACTCGCCGCCGGCGGCACGCTGGCGTTCGAGATGGGCGCCACGCCGAACAAGAAGTTCGGCGCCGCGCCGGAGGATAGGCCGCCCTCGTTCGGCCACGCTGCTACTGCCGCGGACAAGGCTTGAGAACGTGCATTCTCGGTTGAGCAACGAAACCAGGCGACTCGAATTCGCGCAAATGCCGATGGGTGAGCCCCTCTCCCTCCGGGAGAGGGTGCCGACAGGCGGGAGAGGGTTCGGGCGGAGCGAAGGGCTGCGGCAAGACCGAACCCTCTCCCCCGTCCCCTCTCCCGGAGGGAGAGGGGAGAAAGGCAACCGTGGAATATTCCATGCAGCAGGGCGTTTTCGCGTGAACGACGTGCGGGAGATGAGCTGGTGATTCACATGAAACGATTCGGTCTGCTACTTGCGTGCGCACTCGCCAGCCTCGCTGCGCATGCCGCGGCGCCGGCTGCCGCGGCGGCAGCGGCAGCCACGGAAACCGCGCCCAGCGAAGCGCAGCGCATGCAATGGTTCGCCGACGCGAAGTTCGGCATCTTCATCCACTACGGCATCTACGCGGTGGACGGCATTGACGAGTCGTGGTCGTTCTTCGACGGCTACGTCAGCCACGACCACTACATGCAGCAGCTCAAGGGCTTCACCGCGGCGAACTACCACCCGCAGGCCTGGGCCGACCTGATCCGCGAAAGCGGCGCGCGCTACGCGGTGCTCACCGCGAAGCACCACGATGGCGTGGCGCTGTGGGATACCACGCAAGGCCTCAACGTGGTGAAGGACACGCCGGCGAAGCGCGACCTGGTCGGGCCGTTCGTGCAGGCGCTGCGCAAGGACGGCATCAAGGTGGGCCTGTACTTCTCGCTGATCGACTGGTCGTACAAGGACTACCCCGGCTTCACCAAGACCGAGTCGCGCTACGACGCCAAGGCCGACCCCGCTCGCTGGGATCGCTTCGTGACGTACTACCAAGGCCAGTTGAAGGACTTGTCGCGGCGCTACAACCCGGATCTCTACTGGTTCGACGGCGACTGGGAGCACAGCGCCGAGGAGTGGCACGCGAAGCAGGATCGCGAGATGCTGCTGGCGCGCAACCCCATGGCCATAATCAACTCGCGCCTCGCCGGCTACGGCGACTACGCCACGCCGGAGCAGGGCGTGCCGATCACGCCGCCGCCCCAGAAATACTGGGAGCTGTGCCTGACCATGAACAACTCCTGGGGCTGGCAGCCGAACGACCAGCACTTCAAGAGCGCGAACCAGCTGATCCGCATCCTCGCCGACACCGTCGGCATGGGCGGCAACCTGCTGCTCGACATCGGCCCGCGCGCCGACGGCACGATCCCGCAGCAGGAGGTCGACACGCTGAAACAGATCGGCCGCTGGACGCACAAGCACGCGGAGGCGATCTACGGCAGCCAGGCCGGTATCCCCAAGGACTACTACGCCGGTTCCAGCACGCTGTCCAAGGACGGCAGCACGCTGTACCTGTTCGTGGATGGACGTCCGAACGGGCCGGTGCTGGTGAAGGGCCTGATGAACCGGGTGCTGCACGCACGTGTGGTCGGCAACGGCACCACGCTCGATACCCAGGTGGTGGGCAAGCCGTACTGGAGCAAGGTGCCGGGCCTGCTCTACATCGCCGTGCCGCCCGCCACGCTGGACCCCGAGGTCACCGTGCTGGCGCTCACGCTGGACGGGCCGGTGCGCCTGTTCCACGACGAAGTAAAGCCGATCGAGAGCAACTGAGCCGCAGTGGACGGCGGATGGCGACGCCGCGGAGCCATCCGCCGGCAGCCTGCCCGATGGAAGTGACCGCCATATTGCAATGCCGCTTGCAACGTTCATGGGCGAGTGATAGTTTCATATATAAATCGATCTAAACTTTACGTAACGCCTGCCTGTGCAGTATTCGCAGGGAATTACGAGTGGTTTGCGGGTCTGTGCAAGTCGTGACTCGCTGAGGTTTCATCGTTTATTGACACGATCCAATCGATCGAGGCAGCGAAGCCGAATCGACAAAGGGCTGGGGATTCAGGGGTGTCTCGCCAGCCACGCGGCAACGGTCACTAACTACAAACATGTTTGAGGGAGGGGTTTCCATGCGTCATGCCATCGCATTGCGTCGCAACGCACTCGTGAGTGCGCTTTCCATTGCCCTGCTGTCGCCGCTGGTCGCCTACGGGCAGACGGCGTCCTCGACGGGCGATCAGTCGGCTCCGACGCCGGCTCCCAGCCAGAACAAGGCGGTGAACCTGAAGGCGGTGACGGTCACCGGCTCGATGATCCCGCGCGTGCAGATCGAGGGCGATGCGCCCGTGGTCACCATCACCGGCGCGGAGATCAAGAAGCAGGGCTTCACCACCATGTGGGAATTCCTGGACTCGCTGCCGCAGATGGGCCCGCAGGTGCAGGATTCCGCTTCGTGGGGTGCCACCGCAGTCAACGCGCGCCCGCTCAACCTTCGCGGCCTGGGTCCTGGCTTCAGCCTGTTGATGATCGACGGCGTCCGCGTGGTGGATTACCCGCAGCCGTTGTACGCGAAAAGCAACTTCCAGAACCCCAGCAACATCCCCACCGGCATGATCGACCGTGTCGAGATCCTCGCCTCCGGCGCCTCGTCGATCTACGGTTCGGACGCGGTGGCCGGCGTGGTCAACGTGATCCTGAAGAAGAACTACCAGGGTGATGAATTGCAGGTGACCGGCGGTGGCGCGCAGCATGGTGGCCGCGCCTATGGCGACATCAATTTCTTCGGCGGCAAGTCCGGCGACAACTGGCACATCCTCTACAACGTGGAGAAATCCAACCGCTCGCCGATGTGGGGCATGGATCGTCCGTATCAGGATTCGGAATCCGATGCGGGTTATGGTGCCTGGAATCCGAATGCCCGCATGTTCGGTTACCCGGACAGCCCCGCGCTCTTCGCGGCGGACGCCAATGGCAACTACCTCACGCCGGGTACGAGCAGCATCACGGGGCAGTACACGGGTGCCTGCGGCAACTTCAGCAACTCGCAGCTCTACCATGCGCACAGTGTCAGTACCAATGGCACCCAGGTCACCGGTGTGACCGACCTCGGCTACTACTGCAAGCAGCCCGCCTTGTTCCAGAACTGGGTGCTGACGGGGGGGAGCCGCAGCAACAATGGCTACGTGGCCGGAGAGTACGACTTCAAGAACGGCCTGCAACTCTACGGTTCGGCGGCCCTGTACGACACGGTGGGCACTTCCAACACCCAGTTGTGGGGCATAGGAACGGGCGGGTTCTACGACCAGACCTCGGGGCAGGTCATCAGCAATGCCGCGCGTCAGTTCACCGCGCAGGAAACGGGTACCTCGATGAATACCCATGACCGCGAGCAGAACTGGAATATCACCACCGGTGTGCGCGGCACCATGTTCGACGGCAACTTCAACTGGGATTTGAGCCTCAACACCCAGAAGTACATCGTGCATGAGGACTACACGGCCTTCAATCAGCAGGCCGCGAACAATTTCTTCCTCGGCCCGCAATTGGGTACCAATGGTGGCATGCCCGTCTACGCGATGAACTGGCAGCAGTGGTGGAGTCCGATCACACCGCAGCAGTACAGCCAGTTCTCGGTCAATGGACAGGACAGCGCATCGTCGTGGCTGGACCAGGCGCAGTTCCGCATCAACGGTGACCTGTTCAAGTTGCCGTGGGTGGACCAGTCGGTGGGCTGGGCGGCGGTGTTGGAAGCCGCGCACAATGGCTTCCAGCTTTCGCCCGACGCGCGCGCATCGAATTCGGCGACGTTCGTGAATCCGTTCTATTCGGACAACACCGGTGGCGGCAACCGCCAGCGCTACTCGCTGGGCACGGAGTTCCGCGTGCCGGTCCTGGATTCGCTGACCTGGACCATCTCCGGCCGCCTGGACAAGTACAACGACCACAGCCGCGCCGACGTGGCCCGCACCTGGGGCACCGGTCTCGAATGGCGCCCCTTGGACAGCCTGCTGATCCGCGGCAGCTACGGCACCAACTTCAAGGCGCCGGACATGCAGGCGGTGTACCAGACCGGCTCCACCGTGCCGGTGGGCATCTATAGGGATGACCTGACCTGCATCAACGCGCTCAAGGCAGGCGACACCAACAACACATGGTGCAACGGCAACATCCAGCGTCCGCAGTCGCAGTACTACACGTCGCTGACGGGTGGCAACAAGCTGCTGCTGCCGGAAACCGGTCACTCCTGGACCTACGGTTTCGTGTGGCAGGTGGCGGGCGTCGAGGGCTTGTCGGTATCCGCCGACTACTGGCACATGGGTGTGGACAACTCCATCCAGTACCTCGGCAACACCACCGTGTTGCAGGACGAGGCAGGTTGCCTTACCGGCTTGCAGGTCGTGGGCACCAGCACGCTGGAGCCATACACGGCGCATGGTGCGGGTTCGGCGTATTGCCAGATGGTGATCGGCATGGTCCAGCGCAATGCGGACGGCACCATCAATACGGTGCACTCCGGCCCGATCAACGAGGCTTCGCTGTACGTGAGCGGCGTGGACGCCTCGCTGGACTACAAGTGGCGCAGCGAGGATTACGGCGACTTCACCGCCAACATCGTCTATACCGACAACCTCTCGTACAAGCAGCGCGTGCTGGCTTCCGACCCGCTGTTGAACACCCGCTACAACAACGCGGCGAGCAGGGTCACGTGGATGGCCACCTGGCACAAGGGTGACTGGGACGCGTCGATCTCCGGCGTGCGTGTCGGCAGCGTGCGCGCCAACAACTACGGTGGCTGCAACGTGCTGGACAACGGCATCCAGCCGGGCATGGGCACGGCTACCGCGGCCAACGGCACCGTCTACAGCACCGGCGTCTGCACGGTGGCGTACAACGGCGGCACCGAAGTCGTGAACGACACCATGTACATGGGTCGTGTGCCGCCGTGGATCACCTGGAACGGCACGATCGGCTGGCAGCTCAACCCGGAGACCAAGGTCACCTTCACCGTGTCCAACATCTTCGACAAGATGGGGGCGATCCCGTACTACTCCGGTGGTTTCGAATTCGTCCCGACCAACCAGACCGCCGACGAATACACCGGCCGCGAAATGTTCCTGTCGTTCGATTACAAGTTCAACTGATCCCTCTCAGGTTGAGCTTGTTCCCCCAGCCCCGGCTTCGGCCGGGGCTTTTTTTGCGACCACCATCCTTGGCGGTCGCCCTTCGGGCCATCGCTGACGCGATGCGTGCAAATCGCCGGCACAAAAAAACGCGCCGCAGTGCGCGGCGCGCAGGGGAATGCTGTCGGGCTCAGGCTGCCGGGCCGTACAACTGCAACAGCTCGTGGCACGCGCCCATGGTGTGGTAGTCCACCTTGCCGGCGGGACTCTTCTCGTCGCTGTATTTGCGGTTGTCGACCGTGAGGATGCGGTACCACGCGCCGTATTCGTGATCGACGAAGTGCTGCCACGAGTAGGCCCACAGCTTGTCGTACCACGCGGCGTAGCCGGCATCGCCGGTGCGCGCGTGCAGCAGGGCGGCGGCGGCGAGCGACTCGGCCTGCACCCAGAAGTACTTGTCGTCGTCGCACACGCTGCCATCGGGGGCGAAGCCGTAGCACAGGCCGCCGTGGTTGGCGTCCCATGCGTGCTTCACCGCGGTGTCGAACAGGTGGCGTGCGGTCGGCAGCAGCCAGCGTTCCTCGCGGTTGCGTTCCAGTAGCAGCGATTCGAGGATCAGCAACAGCTTGGCCCACTCGGTCTGGTGGCCGGGCTGGAAGCCCCAGGGGCGGAACAGGTGCTTGGGGTTGTCGCGGTTGTAGTCCCAGTCGATGCGCCACTGCGCGTCGTAGTGTTCCCACACCAGGCCGTCGGCCAGCGCGGCCTGGCGGCGCGTCATGTGGTCGGCGAGCGTGAGTGCACGGTCGAGGTAACGCGGCTCGTCGCTGGACTGGTAGGCGGCCAGCATCGCCTCGCACATGTGCATGTTCGCGTTCTGGCCGCGGTAGGCGCTGAAGTGCCACTCGGCGTCGGCCTCGTCGCGGTACAGGCCGGCTTCGGCGTCCCAGAACCGGCGTTCCAGCAGTTCCCACGTTTCGTCCATCCACGCGGCGGCCTCGACGACGCCGGCCTTGCGCGCACTGGCATAGGCCAGCAGCACGAAGGCGACGCCGTAGGCGTGGTTGGTGCGATCCTCCGGCTGGCCGTCGCGTATCGTCCAGGCGTAGCCGCCGGTGTGCGGGTTGCGGTGCGCCTCGCGCAGGTAGCGCAGGCCGTGCTGCATGGCGTCGCGGTATTCGGCGGCGAGCTGCGCGTCCGCGCCGAACTCCAGTGCGGCCATCGCGTAGTTGTAGACGAAGCGCGTGCTGCTCACCAGGTGACGGTGGCTGCGGTCGTAGATCGTGCCGTCGTCCTTGTAGTAGTGGAAGAAGCCGCCGGCCGGATCGATCGCGCGCGGGTGGTAGAACGCCATGGTGTCGGCGATGTGCCGGCGCAGGAAGGCGGGCGAGCGGAAATCGGGCAGCGGCGTGGCGGGCAGGACATGACTCATGGATGCAGGACTCAGGCGTGGGATGCCATGAAGGCGTGGACTTGGTCGGTGGTCGGCAGCGAGGCGAACGAGCCTTGCCGGGTCACCGCCAGCGCGCCGGCGGCGGCGGCATGGCGCAGGGTGGCGTGCAGGCGCGGCAGCATGCTGACCAGGTTGTCGAGTCCGGCGGCGCCGATCTCCTGCTCGGCCAGCTGCTGCAGCAGGCCGCCGACGAAGGCGTCGCCGGCCGCGGTGCTGTCCACCGCCGGCACGCGGTAGGCCGGCAGTTCGCCCTCGGCATCGGGGTGGAACCAGCGCAGGGGATTGGGGCCGTCGGTGACCACCAGCAGGCGCGTGTGGCCTTGCCACAGGCGTTCGAGCACGGCGGCTTCGCCATCCACGGCCAGCCAGGCGAATTCCTCGGCGCTGAGTTTCACCAGGTCGGCCAGTTCCAGCGCCGGCCAGACCCGGGGGCGCGCATCCACGTCGAGCGGCCACAGCGCAGGGCGCAGGTTGAGGTCGAAGCTCACCAGTGCGCCGGCAGTGCGGGCGCGGCGCATGCCCTCGCGCGTGGTTTCCGCGGCGCCGGGTTCGGTCATGCTGTTGGAGCAGACGTGGAACACCGCGGTATCGGCGAACGCATCGGCGCGGAAGTGTTCGGGACGGAACAGCAGGTCGGCCGAGGGCGGCCGGTAGAAGCTGAAGCTGCGTTCGCCGTGCGCGTCCAGCGCCACGAAGGCCAGCGCGGTGTTCGCCTCGCCGGTGCGCGCCACGTCGCGGGTGTCCACGCCGGCGTGTTGCAGGCTGTCCAGCAGCAGGTCGCCGAACAGGTCGGTGCCCAGCATGCCGGCGAAGCGCGCGGTGCCGCCGAGCTTCGCCACCGCCACCGCCACGTTGGCGGGGGCGCCACCGGCGAACGGCACGAAGGCGCGCGGGTAGCCGTGCGGGTCGCGGCCCTCGGCGTGGAAATCGATCAGCGCTTCGCCGAAGCAGAGGATGGAATGCATGGGACGGGATTACCTTGGATCGGTAGCGATGTCGCGAACCTTCGAGCCGCGGCGACCGTAGAAAATGATGTAGGCGTAGCACAGCAGCGGCAGCACGAAGGCATGCTGGATGCCGATGTGGTCGGCCAGGAAGCCTTGCGCCAGCGGCACCAGCGCGCCGCCCACGATGGCCATGATCAGCAGGCTCGACGCCTTGTCGGTGAGCGGTCCCAGCCGCTCGATGCCGAGCGCGAAGATGGTGGGGAACATGATCGAGTTGAACAGGCCCACGGCGATGATGCTGACCATCGCCACGTCGCCATGGGTGAGCATGCTGGTCAGCACCAGCGCGCCGGCGATCAGGGCGAATGCCGCCAGCAACTTGCGCGGATCCAGCCACGCCAGCAGCGCCGAGCCGGCCAGCCGGCCGACCATCGCGCCGCCCCAGTACCACGCCACGTAGTGCGAGGCCTGCTGCTCGCTGATGTGGCCGATCTCCGGCTGCGACAGATAGTTCACCAGGAAGCTGCCGATCGACACCTCGGCGCCCACATAGAAGAAGATCGCCAGCACGCCGAACTTCACGTGCGGTTGGCGCAGCGCGTCGAGCAGGGTGTGCTTCTCGCGGTCGGCCTGCTCGGTGTTCTCGGCCAGCGCGGGCAGGCGGAACAGGCCCACGATCACCGCCAGCAGCACCAGCACCAGCGCCAGGCCGATGTACGGCCCCTGCACCGATTGCGCCTCGTGGGTGCGGTAGGCCAGTTGCTCCGCCGCCGGCAATGCCGTCACCTGCGCGCTGCCCAGCACGGTGTTGGAGAGGATCAGCCAGCCGCCGAACAACGGCGCCAGCGTGGTGCCCAGCGAGTTCAGTGCCTGCGCCAGGGTGAGTCGGCTGGAACCGGTGCGCGGCGGCCCGAGCAGGGCCACGTAGGGGTTGGCCGCCACCTGCAGCACGGTGATGCCGGTGGCCAGCACGAACAGCGCGCTGAGGAACAAGGGATAGCTGTGCCACTGCGCGGCGGGCCAGAACGCCGCCGCGCCGACGCCGGCGATGGCCAGTCCGGCCACCATGCCGCGCTTGAAGCCCAGGTGCGCCACTAGGCGACCGGATGGCAGCGACATCAGGAAGTACGCGCCGAAGAAGGTGAACTGCACCAGCATCGCGCGGGTGTAGTTCAACTCGAACACCGCCTTGAGGTGCGGGATCAGGCTGTCGTTCAACGCGGTGAGGAAGCCCCACATGAAGAACACCGCGGTGGTCGCCGCCAGCGCGCCGGGGTAGTCGGTGTAGCGGCCGCTGTCGGCGCCCGTGCCCGCGGTGGTGGTCGATACTGGTGCGGTGAAAGCCATGCGGTTCCCCTGTGGGTGGGTGCGTGCGCTCAGGCGCTGGGTGGCGGACAGCTGCTGCCGCGCACCACCAGTTGCACCGGGACCACGGTGCGTTGCGCCGGCGCCTGCGGGTCGCGCAGCCGCTGCAGCAGCAGTTCGGCGGCCTGGCGACCGCGCGCACGCGGCGTGGAGGCGAGCGTGGTGAGCGGCGGTGCGCTGAGTCCGGCTTCGGCGATGTCGTCGAAGCCGGTGACGGCGAAATCGCGGCCCGGCCGGATGCCGCGCTGGTACAGGCCCAGCATCAGGCCCAGCGCCACCGCGTCGTTGTAGCAGACCGCCGCGGTGGGCGCGGGCGCGTCGAAGAACAGCGCGCCGCATTGCGCCGCCGCGTCCACGCGGTTCGGCGCGCATTCGATGCGCCAGTGCGGTTCGATGGTCAGGCCCGCCGCCTTCATGGCCTCGACGTAGCCGGCATGGCGCTGTTGGCAGGAGCTGGAGCTGGCGTGGCCGCCGAAGAACGCGATGCGCTGCTGGCCCAGCGCGATCAGGTGCTCGGTGGCGAGCCGCGCGCCGCGCTGGTTGTCCAGCATCAGCCGGTCCCAGGGCGCCTCGGGCGAGGCCTTGCCGCCGAGCTCGCGGTTGAACAGCACCATCGGCGTGCGCAAGCCGATCGTCCGCAGCACGCTGCCGGCGTCGCTGCCCTCGGCGGGCGAGAGGATGATGCCGGCCGGGTCGTGTTCGAGCAGCGAGCCGAGCACCGCCTGTTCGCGCGCGACCGATTCGCCGGTGCTGCCGAGTAGGGTGATGTAGCCGGCGCCGCCCAGCGCCTCGTCCACGCCCGTGGCAAACTCGGCGAAGAACGGATTGGCGAGGTCGTTCAGCACCAGTGCGATGCTGGACGAGGTGCGCCGGCGCAGGTTGGCGGCGGCGCGGTTGTACACGTACCCTTGCCGGCGCAGCTCTTCTTCCACCCGGGCACGGGTGAGCTTGTTCACCAAGGGGCTGCCGCGCAGCACCAGTGAGACCGTGGCGCGTGACACATCGCAGCCTGCGGCGATGTCGGCGAGGGTAACCTTGCGATTGGCGTGAGGCGTGCTGTCCGTGGCCATGCTCGTCGTCGTGGGCGATTGGAACGATCAAAATGTACCGGAAGCGTGCCGCGGATGCTTCCGCGTTGCAACATGCACCGGTGCGTGCCCCGGTGTTAGCGTCTGCAGCTTGGAACGATCCAAATTTTGATGCAAGGGGAAGGTCCATGAAGCAGCACGCTCCGCAGGCATGGCTGATGTTCGCGCTGACCGCCAGCCTGGTCCTGTGCTCCACCGGCGCGGTGGCGGCGAACGGCCATGCGGCCGAGGTCGATCCGCGCATCGGCACCGGCGGCGACGGCCACACCTTCCCCGGCGCCACCGTGCCGTTCGGGATGATCCAGCTCTCGCCCGACACCGCGATGCCGGACTTCAAGCACGCCTACAAGTGGGCGGCCGGCTACCAGTACGGCGATCCCACCATCATGGGCTTCTCGCACACCCACTTCTCCGGTTCCGGCCATTCGGACCTGGGCGACGTGCTGGTGATGCCGATCGCGGGCGACGTGAAGCTGGACCCGGGCGATCCCGCGAAGCCGGGCAGCGGCTACCGCTCGCGCTTCAGCCACGCCAGCGAGGTGGAGCAGGCCGGCTACTACGCGGTGACGCTGTCCGACTACGGCGTGCGTGCGGAGCTGACCGCCTCGACGCGCATCGGCTGGCACCGCTACACCTTTCCCAAGGACCGGCCCGCGCACCTGCTGCTCGACCTGCGTCCCAGCATCTACGACTACCCCGGCAAGGTGCTGTGGTCGCGCCTGCGCGTGCGCGCCGACGGCACCGTCAGCGGCTGCCGCACCACCCGCGGCTGGGCACCGGGACGCGAGCTGTGCTTCGCGATGCGCTTCAACCAGACTATGGTCTCGCGCACGCTGTACGACCGCGAGTCGGACGTGCTCTACAAGGGCTTCAAGGGCCCGGGCAACCAGCCCGAGGACCACGACGCCGAGAACGGTCGCGCGCTGGAAGGCGAGTTCGACTTCGGCAAGCTCGCCCAGCCGCTGCTGGTGAAGGTGGCGATCTCCCCGGTGAGCGAGGCGAACGCGATCGCGAACCTCGACCAGGACGGCAAGGGCTGGGACTTCGACGCCCGCCGTGCCGACGCCACCGCGGCATGGAACAAGGCGCTGTCGGCGATCGACGTGTCCGGCACGCCGGACCAGCGCACCCAGTTCTACACCTCGCTCTACCACGCGATGCTGGCGCCCACGCTGAGCATGGACGTCAACGGCGAATACCGCGGCCCCGACCACCAGCTGCACAAGGCCCAGGACAAGCAAGGGGCTTTCGACTTCTATTCCAGCTGGTCGATGTGGGACGTGTACCGCGCCGAGGAACCGCTGATGGTGCTGCTGCGGCCCGACCTCAGCACGCAATTCATCCGCTCGCTGATCGCGGCGCAGCAGGACAGCCCGTTCGGCATCCTGCCGGTGTGGGCGTACCAGGGCCTGGAAACCTGGTGCATGATCGGCTACCACGCGGTGCCGGTGATCGCCGATGCGTACATCAAGGGCGTGCGCGGCTTCGACGCGGAGGCGGCGCTGAAGGCGATGGTGGCGAGCGCCACCTACGGCCCCTACGGTGATCTCGCCGACTACATGAAGCTGGGCTACGTGCCGATCGACAAGGAGCCCGAGGCCGCCTCCAAGACGCTGGAATACGCCTACGACGACTGGTCGCTGGCGCAGATGGCGAAGGCGATGGGCCGGCACGACACCTACGCCACGTTCGAAAAGCGCGCCGCGAACTGGCGCAATGCCTGGGATCCCGGCACCGGCTTCATGCGTGCGAAACTCGGCAACGGCCAGTTCCGCACCCCGTTCGATCCCACCTACGCCGGTTACGGCAGCGACTACACCGAAGGCAACGCCTGGCAGTACTCCTGGTACGTGCCGCAGGACGTGGCCGGCCTGGTCACGGCGATGGGCGGCGATGCGAAATTCGTCGCCAAGCTCGATGCGCTGTTCGACGCCAAGGTCGATCCCGGCCACTTCAAGAACGTGGAGGACATCACCGGCCTGATCGGCTGGTATGCGCACGGCAACGAGCCCAGCCACCACATCGCCTACCTGTACGACTACGCCGGCGCGCCGTGGAAGACGCAAGCCAGGCTGAAGCAGATCATGGACAGCCAGTACGCCGCGCGTCCCGATGGCCTGGCCGGCAACGACGACCTGGGCCAGATGTCGGCCTGGTACATCTTCACCGCGCTGGGCTTCTATCCGGTGACGCCGGCCAGCGACGAGTACGCGATCGGCAGGCCGTTCGTGCCCAAGGCTGCGATCCACCTGCCGAACGGCCGCACCTTCACCGTGGTGGCCGAGCATCTGGACGACGCGCATCCCTACGTCGGCGCGGTGACGCTGAACGGCAAGCCGCTGGACCGGGTCTACCTGCGCCACGGCGAGATCCTCGCCGGCGGCGAGCTGCGTTTCACGATGCAGGCCGAGCCGAACCGGCAGTGGGGCGCGGCGGTGGCGGCGCGGCCGGCGGCGATGAGCGCTTATCGGCCGTGAGCGGTCGCTGTGCCGGGCTGGTGGCTGGCGGCAAAACCTGCGCAGAATAGCCCGGTGCCCGGCCCGGCCCGGGCGACGCCGCACGAGAGCCGCCGATGATGTCTGCCCAATGAAAGTCAAGGGTCTGCTGCGCTGGCGCGTCGCCGGTCTGCTGCTCGCGATGGTCGTCATCGTGGTGCTGCCGTATCTCGCCACGCGGGTGATGGCCGACGAGACGCAGCAGGCCAACCTCTGGCTCAACCACGCCAGCACGGTCAAGGCGCTCACCTACCGCATCGCCTACCTGATCCGCGACAGCGAGGCGGCGAGCTACCGCATTCTCGCCGGCGACGGCGACCCGTCGACCGAGCAGCGCGCCGGCGGCGCGAAGAGTCAGGTGCCGGCCCTGCTGGCGCAGCTGCGCGGCCTCACCCGCGACAACCCCGACCAGCAGGCGCGCATCGGTGCGCTGGAGAGCGTCACCAACGGCCGCATCATCCTGGTGGACCAGGCGCTCGTGCGGCTGCGCCAGGGCGATGCCGCCGGTGCGCGTCAGTCGCTGCGCGACACCGGCGACCTGTTCCACATGCACGAGTTGATCGACGGCATCGCGCAGACCGAGGACCGCCTGCTGGTCGACCGTACCCGCGACGTCGAGCAGCAGGTGAGTCGCGGCCAGTTCGTGCTCGGGCTCACCGCGCTGGCGCAGCTGGTGCTGCTGATCGTGGTGGTGATCTCCTCCGAGCGGCAGATCGGCAAGCGGCTGCTGGCGGAAACCCGCGAAGGCCGCGCGGTGCTGCGCTCGCAGATGATCGTGCAGGCGGTGCGCGAGCCGATCGCGCTGTTCGACGAACAGCTGCGCAGCCTGCTGGTGAACGCCGCCTTCAGCGAGCTGTACGGGCTGGACCCGAAGCACCACCGTGCGCTGCCGCTGCCGCAGATCGGCGACGGCGCCTGGAGCGACGGTGCGCTGCTGCAGCGGCTCAACGACGTGCTGCTGCGCAACCGCGAGCTGTGGGACTACGAGCTGGTGCAGCGCACCGTCGACGGCGTGGACCGCCACGTGGTGATCAACGCGCGGCGCATCCAGCAGCAGGACAGCGACGCGCAGGCGCTGCTGCTCACGGTGAGCGACGTCACCGCGCGCGCGCTGGCCGAGCAGAAGGTCAACGAGCTGAACCACCAGCTGGAAGGCAAGGTCGCGCAGGTTTCCGACGTCAACCGCGAGCTGGAGGCGTTCAGCTACTCCGTCTCGCACGACCTGCGCGCGCCGCTGCGCCACATCGCCGGCTTCGCGCGCAAGCTGCGCCAGCACCTGGGCGAGCGGGTGGACGACACCGGCAGCCACTACCTCGACGTGATCGGCAACTCGGCGCAGCGCATGGCGCAGCTGATCGACGACCTGCTGGTGTTCTCGCGCCTGGGCCGCGGCGCGCTGCGCCTGCAGCCGGTGGACATGCAGTCGCTGGCCGAGGAGGCGCGCGCATTGAGCGAGGCGGAGGCGCCGGGGCGGCGCATCAGCTGGTCGATCGCGCCGCTGCCGATCGTGGTCGGCGACGAGAACATGCTGCGCACGGTGTGGCAGAACCTGATCGGCAACGCGGTGAAGTACACCGGCCAGCGCGAAGTCGCGCACATCGCGGTGGACGTGCGGCGCGGCCGCAACGGCGACTACGAGTTCACCGTCAGCGACGACGGCGCCGGCTTCGACATGCAGTACGCCGACAAGCTGTTCGGCGTGTTCCAGCGCCTGCATCGCACTTCGGATTTCCCCGGCAACGGCATCGGCCTGGCCAACGTGCGGCGCATCCTCGCCCGCCATGGCGGCCGGGTCTGGGCCGAGGCCGAACCGGAGCGCGGCGCACGCTTCCACTTTTCGCTGCCGGCACGGGATCTGTCCGGCACATCAACCGAGAGCCCCCCATGATCAATCGCCACATCCGCACCATCCTGCTCGTCGAGGACAGCATGGCCGACGCCGAAATGTCGCTGGACGCGCTGCGTGAGGCCAACCTCGCCAACCCGGTGGTGCACCTCGAGGACGGCGTGGAATGCATGGACTGGCTGCACTGCCGCGGCGCCTGGGCCACGCGCGAGCCCGGCAACCCGGCGGTGGTGCTGCTGGACATCAAGATGCCGCGCATGGACGGCCTGGAAGTGCTCACCCGCATGCGCGCCGACGAGCACCTGCGGCGCATCCCGGTGGTGATCCTGTCCTCCTCGCGCGAGGAGAGCGACCTGGCGCGCAGCTGGGATCTCGGCGTCAACGCCTACGTGATCAAGCCGGTGGACGTGGACCAGTTCTTCACCGCGGTGCGCACGCTTGGGCAGTTCTGGGCGGTGCTGAACCAGGCGCCCGAGCAGGAGTGATGCGGAATCGCGACCGGCGATCAGGGGGTTACCATGCTGGCATTCCAGCGAGCCGCCTTGCCGCAGCCGCAGGCCGGTCGAGCGGGAATCCACGGGCGACGGAAGTCGCCGGATGACGAGCAAAAACACCCGGCAAGGAAGCCGGCAGCATTTCGTCCCATTGAAATGCATAGCGTTTGAAGCGAGGCAGCGAGACGAGGGGAGGAGCCCATGCACGGTGCGCACGGCAGCGACACACGCCCGATCCGGGTGCTGCTGGTGGAGGACAACCGCAACGACGCCGAGCTGGCATTGGCCGAGCTCGACGACGACGGGCTCGCGCATGAGGCGCGGGTGGTCGACGAGGAGGAGGCCTATCTCGTCGCGCTGCGCGAGTTCGTGCCCGACATCGTGCTGTCCGACCTCAGCCTGCCGAGCTTCTCCGGCCAGCGCGCGCTGGAGCTGCTGCGCCAGCGCGACCCGGACCTGCCCTTCATCTACGTCTCCGCCACGCTGGGCGAGGAGGCGGCGATCGAGGCGTTGCGCAACGGCGCCACCGACTACATCCTCAAGCAGAACCCCGCGCGCCTCGCCAGCGCGGTGCGCCGCGCGCTGGTCGAGGCCGCCGAGCGCCGCGCCAGCCAGCGCGCCCAGACCGAGCTGATCCGCGCCCAGCGCTTCGAGAGCCTGGCGATGCTCGCCGGTGGCCTCAGCCACGACCTGCGCAACCTGCTGCAGCCGCTGCTGCTGGCCGGCGACAGCCTGCGCGACCATGCCGAGGACCCGCAGCTGGCGCGGCTGGGCGAACTGGTGCGTGACTGCGGCAAGCGCGGGCTGGACATGGTGCAGTCGATGCTGTCCTTCGCCCGCGGCGCGCGCCGCGCCGAGCAGGTGCGCCTGGGCGGGCTGATGGACGCGCTGGGCCTGCTGCTGCAGGGCAGCGTGCCGCGCGCGATCCACATGGAGATCGCGGTCGACGCCCCCGAACTCACGTTCGCCGGCAATCACACCGAGCTGCAGCAATGCCTGCTCAACCTCTGCCTCAACGCGATCCAGGCGATGCCCGAAGGCGGCGAGCTGCGCATCGAGACCGCGCAGCAACGGCTCGACCCGGAGTTCTTCCTGTCCGGTGAGGAGCCGCATCCCGGTCGCCACCTGCGCCTCAGCGTGGCCGACAACGGCCCCGGCATGAGCCGCGAGGTGCTGGCGCGGCTGTTCGAACCGTTCTTCACCACCAAGGAGAACGGCACCGGCCTCGGCCTCGTGTCCTGCCGGCGCATTGTCACCAGCCACGGCGGCGTGATGCGGGTGGACAGCGTGCCCGGCCGCGGCACCCGCTTCGACCTGTACATCCCGCTGCAGGCTCCGGCGGCGGACGCCGCCGAGGCGAACGGCGACGACAGCGACAGCCTCGAAGGCGCCGCCGAGCAGGTGCTGGTGGTGGCCGAGGCGGCCAGCCAGCTGTCCCTGCTCAGCGACACGCTGGATGCGTGGGGCTACCAGGCCCATGCCAGCCAGAGCGGCACCGCCGCGCTGCAGTGGATCGGCGCGCACGGCCTGCCCGACCTGGTGCTGATGGACGCCGACATGAACCTGTTCACCGCCGTGCGCACGCTGGGCGCGTTGGTCGAGCAGGGCTACGACAGCGCGGTGGTGATGCTGGTACGCCCCGACGCGCCGCCGGACCTCGACGAACTGCCCCCGCTGCCGCGCCTGCACGTGCTCGACAAGCCCGTCACCACGCGGAAGCTGCTGCGCACGCTGCGGTTGGCGCTGGTCAGCACCGCGGGCTAACGCCGCATGAAGCCCTCTCCCCTTCGGGGCACGCGGAGAGCGGCCATGGATGGCCGCAGCTTTCCTCGCTCCCCAGAGCCGAGCACATCCCTGTGCTCTCTCCGCGTGGAGGAGCGAGGAAGAGGGGTAGGGGAGAGGGGCTTTTGCTCTCCGCGTTATCGTCAAGAACAAAGCGTTTCGTGCGCCTGCGGCGCCCGAGTTACTTCTCCTTTGCTTGTCCACGCCGCCGCAGGAGCGGCGGCGAACAGCGAAGCTGGCCCGAAGGGCGGAGGGCAGGATGCCCGGAGTCAAGGAGAAGTAACCAAGAGGAAACGACACCCCGATGGCGCGCCCTCCGGGCATCCTGCCCTGCGGGTGCGCGGGCGGGTTCCGGGGCTTTCCGACGGCACATCCATGTGCCGGCGGAAAACTGGCTCGCATCCCTGCGAGCCATCCTGCGGACTTTCCTCCACCCACCCGCCGCGCCATAGGGGCCCCGGGTAAAGCAGCGCGCTCCCGGCGTGCACTCGGACGCAGCCGCGTAGCGGCTGCGGAAGCGGCCCAGTCGTGTCGCGGAGAATTGCACTCTGACCCGTGTTTTCTACGGATTAGTTAGCCGCCAGCAACCATGAAAAGAGAACACCAACCGCCACCTAGGATTTGGTGCGCAAGCCCCAGAGGCTCATTCCTCCGGCAACGAGAAACCCAATGCCGGAAGCCCAGATTGGAATGGTGACCCCACCTATCAGAATAGGGAAACCGAAGATCAATCTGGCAAGTTGCACTGCGGCGACCAAGCCAAAGATGAGTGTTGCGACTTTGTTGAAGGAGAGAGCAGACATGCGTGACCTCCTGTTTGCTGGCGGCTAACACTGGAGTCAAGCGGCGGCGAAGCCGCCCGCTTGGACGACTGGTTAGGTACCAGACGCTACCAGTTGCACATTTGGCACCCAAACTTGCAGCCACCGTGAAACTTTCTCCTGTGGGCTCAGCAGCTGCGGTGATGCCGGCACGCGGGCACCGAGAAGCCCAAGCTCATCAAGGCAGCCGACATTGACAGCACCATATGTGCTGCCTTTGTGTTCGAAGGTAACAGCAACGAGGACGCCACACTGACCACATAGTTGGAAGCAAGCCAATTCCGAACCTTGGCGATAGGAATGCAGCGTTTTTGGTTTTTCGGCAACCACGCGTAGAGCACCCGAAGGATCCGAGATGTACGCCGCCCCATGCTTTTGGCAGAAGCTGCAATCGCACGCCCGAGGGCTAGTGCTTGCAAGGTCTCGGACTGTGGTGAATTCGACTCGAATGCTGCCGCAGTGACAGCCACCATGTAAGGTCGTTGATTGTTGGACTTGCGTCATATCTTCAACTGATGCCTAACGTGAAGTTGAGGTGCCTGCGCAGCTTTTCGCGCAGGTCGTCTCGAACGCAGGGTTAGCCGGCTGCATGGCGATAGACCTGAATGGAAAACTCTTTCCCTGACTCGAGCGCCAATGTTTTCTCCGACTCCAGCGTGAAACCAGATGATGCGGCACACTCAGCCAGATCTCCAGGAGGGATTAGGCGCATGAGCGGGGCAAGCACTTGAACACTTTGATACGGCGATTGTGACACCCCGTGCACATGCGCCGATGGCAGTTGAAGTACCGAAACCAAACGTGCGCCGGGACGACACACACGCGACAAATTGCCTAATGCCGCAGGAAGCGAGACATACTCGAACACTAGGGCTGCGTAAATAAGTTCGACGGGGTCGAATTGCAACGGACAAGCCTGAATGTCAGCAACATGAAATTCGAGGCCAGCAATACGCCCGAGGTAACGAGATGAAGCAGAAGCGATATAGCTTGGGTTGATGTCAACGCCAATCACGCGCTTCGTTGTAGAGGGAATTCTGTCGAAGCCGTTGCCGCCGGCACAGCCGATAACTGCAACGGACTCTGGTGAGAACTGGAGCAAAGCGTTCGAGAATTGGGCAGCCAACATTTCAGCCTGAGCAATTGTTGGCAGCGACATGTGGGACTCATAGTCCGAGAGCGGAATTTCAAGCCAGGGATTATTCATAAGACGGCTAACGCTTGAGTTGAGCGGCGGCGGAGCCGTCCGCCTCGAACGAGTAGTTAGACGCATGCTCAGTAGTCTTTAGTGGTGCCGTCCTCAAAGAGTATTTTGCCGGTTGCGAACGACACTTTAAGATTTTCCATGGGCTCGGAGCGTAGCCGCTGATGTGAATCGATGAACTGGTTATATTTTAGAGCACCAGCCCAGTCGAATGTTTGGCCCGCTGGAATACGCTCGTTGATCTCTACCTTTGACCCAAGTATTTCATTCCCAAGCAGATCTGTGAAAGATACGACGCCATCGAATGCGCGGATGTTCTTGCCGGTTTTGTTGGCAAATTGCAGCGTGAAGGTGACGTCTGATTCGAAGTCCCCGTTTTGGGGATCGGATGGATCGAATCCCTTTTTTAGCAGAGAGGCAGTGAGCGGTTGTTTCGTAGGCACTTGCTGTGGTGGCGGCGTGCGTGCGGGAATTTGAGCTGGTGCACTGTTGCCGGGCACCCCTGCGAGACCAGACTGCATCTCCGTAAGAGCATGCTGCATAGTGGATCGAATCTGGTACTTCAAATACTCACGACCACCAAAGTATCCAACGACGAGACAGATAATGGCGGTGATCGCAATCTTGACCTTCGTGTTCACTTGATACCCCCTGGTTACGGACAGCGCCTAACGCTGGAGTTAAGCGGCGGCGAAGCCGTCCGCCTTGAACGAGTAGTTAGGCATGCCGCCGAGATCATTGCCGCTCCCAACGAGGCCTGCCTTTTTGACCAGAAATTGACCGCGCAGCAGCTACGAGCTTGAAAAAATCTTGGCTCAATTGCTCGTATGGATTGCCATAGTAGCCACACTTTTCGTCTGCGATCCAGGCACTGCTATAGCGGTCATCTAGGAGTTCCAAAAGGTCGCGGGCAGAACCGTTAATAGGCTCGCATTGATGCGCGACCCGAGAGACCTGCTCTGGTAACTCAGTCCGAAGTGCTTGCCATAGGTCTGATGCGTTCATTGTGCCTAACGCTTATTAGACCCCGGATCGGGGCATATGCAAGCCATGCTCCATCGCCGAAGCTCCAGCGTCAAGCGAGGAAATTCTTCGTGCAGGCAACGGTTTGGCCTTTCTCCTGGGGCCGGAGGTCGAGGACATGCCGGTGTGCATATCACGCAAAACAGGGGGCATAAGTCTTATCACCCCGAAAACGCCGATATGCACGAGGGGGCCTCGGATGGCAGCGGCGCATGGCTGCAGGCTGGCGGCACACTGGCTTCTGGTGCGCAGGATGCGCGCCTGCTTTTCCGGGGCCCCTGGGCGGCGGTGAGGTGGGGACGATCAGGCCGCGCAGTGGGCGAGCCCATGGATGGGTTCGCCTTTTCGCGCGGGCAGGCGACGGCATGGACGCCGGAGTTGAGGCAACGAAGGAGCGGTTGCCCGAGTCCGCTCGAAAAGCCCGGCACCGCCTCACGGACGTTCCGTCCATGGATGGACGGAACGCGCCAACCGGGGTGTCGTTTTCTCTTGGCTACTTCTCCTTGACTCCGGGCATCCTGCCCTCCACCCCTCAGGTCAGCTTCGCTGTTCGCCGCCGCTCCTGCGGCGGCGTGGACAAGCAAAAGAGAAGTCACTCGGGCGCCGGCAGGCGCACGAAACTGCTGTAAAACTGGCGAATGGGGCAGGCAGAGCCCCTCTCCCCCAACCCCTCTCCCGCAAGCGGGCGAGGGGAAACACGTGAGCCTCTCCGCAAGCGGGCGAGGGGCTGAAGGCGGGCATCAATCGATGCCGAGTTTCTTGAGCTTGTAGCGCAGCGCCCGGAACGTGATGCCGAGTTTCTTCGCCGCGGCGGTCTTGTTGTAGCGCGACTCCTCCAGCGCCTTCACGATGGCGCCGCGCTCGAGGTTGCTGATGTAGTCGTCGAGACCGCCGTCGCCGGTGGCGCTGGCGGGCGAAGGAGCCGCGGCGGGTGCCGGCTGGCCGGGGGCGGCGGGTGGGGCGTCCGCGCGTGGCATGCGCTGCGGCAGCATCAGGTCGTAGGCGTCGACGTGTTCGCCGTCGCACATCGCGGTGGCGCGTTCGAGGATGTTTTCCAGTTCGCGCACGTTGCCGGGGAAGTCGTAGCTTTCCAGCGCCTGGCGCGCCTCGGGCAGCAGGCGGCTGGGCTGGCCGCCGCTCTTGCGGGCGAGGCCTTGCAGGATGAAGTCCGCCAGCAGCGACACGTCGCCGCGGCGTTCGCGCAGCGGCGGCACGCGCAGTTCGATCACGTTGATGCGGTAGAACAGGTCCTGGCGGAACTGGCCTTGTTCGACCAGGGCGGCGAGGTTCTTGTGCGTGGCGGAGAGGATGCGCACGTCCACCGGCACTTCCTCGCGCGCACCGATCGGGCGCACGGCCTTTTCCTGGATCGCGCGCAGCAGCTTCACCTGCATGTGCAGGGGCAGTTCGGCGACCTCGTCGAGGAACAGCGTGCCGCCGTGCGCGGCCTGGAACAGGCCTTCCTTGTCGGCGCCGGCGCCGGTGAAGCTGCCCTTCCGGTGGCCGAAGAACTCGCTCTCCATCAGCTCGGAGGGGATTGCGCCGCAATTCACCGGCACGAACGGACCGGTCGCGCGCGGGCCTTGCTCGTGGATCAGCCGCGCCACCAGCTCCTTGCCCACGCCGGATTCGCCGGCGATGTACACCGGCGCCTGATTGCGCGCGAGTTTGGCGATGGTGGAGCGCACCTGCTGCATCGCCGACGAGTCGCCGATCAGCCGGTCACCGGCGCCGCCGGCCTTGGCCGCGGCCTTGCCGCTGCGCTTTTCCTCGGCCAGGCGCAGCGCGGTGCGCACCAGCTGGCGCAGCATCTGGATGTCCACCGGCTTGGAGACGAAGTCGAACGCGCCGGCCTTCAGCGCGTTCACCGCGGCGTCCACGTTGCCGTAGGCGGTGATCATCGCCACCGGCATGTCCGGATGGTTGGCGGCGATGTGCTCGACGATCTCGTGGCCGTTGCCGTCGGGCAGGCGCATGTCGGTGAAGCACAGGTCGTAGGTTTTGCCGGCCAGCGCGTAGCGTGCCTCGGCGACGGTGCCCACGGCGTCGACCTGCAGGTCCATCCGCCCCAGCGTGATGGTGAGCAGTTCGCGGATGTCGCGCTCGTCGTCGATGACCAGGACGGTCTGCTGGCTCATGGGTGCGGGGGCTGGTGGTGGCGTTCCGCCGAGGATACCCGTCGCGCCGACGGGGGGCAAAGCGCGGGAGCCCCGGCTCAGCGGGCCAGCCGCTTCCCGAAGAAGGTGACGATGGCGGCATAGGCCTGCCGCGACTCGGGCAGCTCCGGGTCGGAGAAGAACGAGTGCCACATACCCTCCCACACGTGCAGCTCGGTGGGCACGCCGGCCTGGCGCAGCAGCTCGTTGCTGTGCACCACCGAGCTCAGTGCCATGTCGCGCGTGCCGGTGATCAGCAGCGCGGGCGGGAATTTCGCCAGTAGCGCGGGCGACAGGCCCGGCTGCACCAGCGGATCGCGCGGATCGGCGCCGCGGAAGTAGGGGATCGCGGCCAGGCCCAGCGGCTGCGCCGGCACGCCCTGACCGTTGAGCAGCGGCGCGACGTAAGCCGAATCGCCGCCAAGGTCGGTCAGCGCGCCGCAGAACATGCCGATTGCGCCGGGCACCGGCAGCTTGTCGGTGATGAAGCGTGCCACCGCCTCGCCGGTGAGGATGCCGCCGGCCGAGCAGCCGTAGATGCCGATCTGCTCCGGCCGGTAGGTCTTCAGCAGTTCGCGGTAGACCTTTTCGACATCGACGCTGGCGGCGGGGAAGACGTGCTCGGGACCGAGCCGGTAGTCCACGGCGATCACCTCGATGCGGCCGAGGCTGGCGACCGGGATCGATTCCACCAGCGCGCCGCTGTGCGCACCCCACAGGAACGCGCCGCCGTGCAGGTTCAGCAGCACGCGATGGCGGTTCGCCGGCGCCACGCCCTGCGCGGGCAGCACCACGTCGACGCCGACGCCGGCGATCGTGGCGCGGTGCGTCTGCACCGGATAGAGCTTTTCCATGCGCGCGACGCGCGCGCTGTTCATGCGGTCGTAGAAGGCGCGGCTCGCGGCGATCGGCGCATCGAGCGGCGGCGCCTTGGCGCCCTCGGCGAGCATCTGCGGGAAGAACGCACGCGCCTGCGGCGAGGCGAACGCGGAATACGGGATGCTGGCGGCGGGTGCGGTGACGGTGCCGTCGGGCTGCACGCCGGGTTTGACGTCCTGGGCGAGGGTGCTGGCGGCGAACAGAGAGCAGAGCAGCAGTGCCAAGGCGAGGCGTGGAAGGCGTGCGTGGTGCATGGAGGTTCCTCGCGTATTGGGAAGTGCATCCGATATTCGTGCCACGCTGTCGATGCCTACGCCGTTCGCCCTGAGCGTAGGCCCGCAGGGCCGACGCGGGGAGTGGCCATGGATGGCCACGCTCTGGGGAGCGAGGAAAGTCGAAGGGCTATCGTCGCAGGGCGCTTCGACTCCGCTTGCTGCCGCAAGCTACGCTCAGCGCGAACGGATTCACTGGCTGGGCGTCGTCGCCAATCAGGTGGCGCCAAGCTTGGGTTCTCGACGGCGACCGGGTTTGACGCGCTATTTCATGCCGTTTGCCGAAGTGGCCGCGCCAGTCGCCTTTTCTTCGTCTGCACCGTCGATAAGCTGCAGCAGCTTCAGATACACGCCATTGGTCCAGCCGAAGCCGACCACGTTCTGGGTGTAGCCGGCGGTGATCTGCACCTGCGCGTTGCCCTGCGCCATGTTGTATTTCTCGCGGATCGTGCCGTCGTCGGCGTAGCCGCGATCCACCGTGGCCATGAACTTGCCGGCGAGGCGGCGCGCGTCGGCATGGAAGCCGTAATCGTCCAGCCCCTTGATCGCCAGCCAGTTCGTGGGCGCCCAGCCGTAGGGCGCGTCCCACTGTGCGCCGGTGACGTGCGTGCTCATCGCCAGGCCGCCGCGCTGCTCGAACAACGCGAGCTTGCCGCGCAGCGCCTTGGCCTGGTCGGGTGAGGCGGCGCCGGCCCACAACGGATAGAACGTGTTGAGGTAGGGGTCGGTGGAGGGCTTGCCGGCCACGAAGTCGTAGTCCATGTAAGTGCTTTGCGCGGCTTGCCACAGGTACTTGTCCATCGCCGCCTTGCGCGCCGCGGCGGCCTGCTGCCAGTGCGCGGCTTCGGTGGTCTTGCCGAGTTCCACGGCGAAGTCGTGCAGCTCGCGCTCGTAGCGGTAGAGCAGGCTGTTCAAGCCCACCGGTGCGTAGTGGTGGGTGAGGCCGGCGTAGGGGCCGAAGTGGAAGTTCACGTCGAAACCCGACTCGCGCATCGCGCGGTCGCCGAGGTAGTAGTCGGCGCTGAGGCGGTAGCCATCCACCCAGGCCTCGGCGCAGACCTTCGAGGCCGCGACGTCGCAGCTCGCGGTTTTCAGCCGCGCGGCCTCGGCGGCGTCGGGATGTTGCGACGCCTTGACCAGGTAGCCGGGATCTTCCGCGCGATGTGCCAGCAGCCAGCGGATCACGCCCTGGTAGTAGCCGGCGTCGTGCGCTTCGAGCACTGGGCCGTGGCCGTAGTCGAAGTAGCGCGCCAGGCCGGTGTCGCCGGCGCGGTGTCCGGGCCGCAGCCAGAGATCGTGGTTGCGCACTGCCAGCGGGTAGGCCTGCGCCAGCCACGCGCGCCGCGCGGCGGCATCGCGGAAGCTGGCGGGATCGGCGAGCAGCGCGGCCATCATCGCGGAGAGAAACGGCGGCTGCGAGCGGCTGAGGTAGTAGCTGCGGTTGGCGTTGAGCACGCCGCCGTAGTGCTGTACCTCGAACAGCGCGTTGTCCACCATGTCGCGCGCCAGCGCTTCGCGGTGGTCGGCGAGCAGGCCCAGTTCGATGAAGTAGCTGTCCCAGCCGTACATCTCGTTGAAGAAGCCGCCGGGTACCACGTAGGGATGTGGCAGGTAGAGCAGGCCTTGCGCGGGCAGCTTCGCCGCATCCACGTCGCCGAGTTCGCGGATCGTTTGCGGCAACCGGCGCAGCTCCACGTGGCAGCGCGCGGCGATCGCGGGCAGGCCTTCGGGCATGGGCAGCGCATGCGGCAGGTAGAGCGCGAGCTGCGTGTCGCCCGGCCCCTTGCCGAAGGCGGAACAGTCGGCCATCTGCCGGGTCAGCGTGGTCCAGGCGTGATGGATGTAGTCCAGCGTCTTCGTGGCGTCGGGCGTGGCGGCGGAAGCCACGGGCGCGGACAGCAGCGCAAGCAGCAGGGTGGCGAGGCGGGTGCGGAGTTTCATGGGCGGATGTCCTCGGTCATCGACAGCGCGGGCCGGCCGTCGGCGTCGCGTTGCACGCGGATGTCGTAATGCTTGCCGCGGAAGCTGATGTTGCGCAGGGTCAGCGCGGTCCAGCGCGCGGGCAGCATCGGCGGCCAGGCCGGCACCAGCCCCTGCGGCTCGATGCGCAGGCCGGTGAAGCCGTAGAGGATGTTCTGCAGCATGCCGCCGCTGGCGGTGAGGAAGTAGCCGGTGTTGTTGTGCGCGGTCTCGGTGCGCACGGCGAATGGCGGCTGCACCACCTGCGCGTGCAGGTTGCGCTCGAACCAGTCGTCGGCATCGGCGGTCTCGCCGGCGGTGGCGGCGGCGATCGACAGCGGCGCGAGGCCCATGCTGTTGGGATCCCTGGTGGAACTGCGCACGGGGGCGACCGCGTAGGCGTAGTCGGCGCGGCGCAGCGCGGGACTCATCGCCACGTCCAGCGACGGCAGCGCCAGCATCGGCAGCGAACTGCCGCCCCAGGTGTCGAGGTCGTGCGGCACGCTGGGATCAAAGTCCAGGTGATGGCTGCCGTCGGCGGCCATCGGCACGTAGATGCCGTCGGCCACTTTCGCCCACTGCGGATCGGCGGCTTCGCCCAACTGTTTCGCCGCCGCGATCGCGATGCGCAACGCCTTGATCGCGGCGAGGTTGGTGTAGGTGTCGTTGGGCACGTCGTTGTAATCCTCGTCCACCGAGGTGACGTGCAGGATCTCGTAGCGGTGTCGCGCGGGCACCCAGGTGGCGCGGCTGGCCCAGAACTCGGCCACGGCGCGGATCACCGGCCAGCCATGCTGTTTCAGCCAATCCTCGTCGCCGCTGGCGAGCCAGTACTGCCACTGCGCGATGGCGACGTCGGCGGTGACGTGGATCTCGCGCTCGCCCAGCACATGGGCGGCATGCGGCGTCTGCTCGGTGCCGGTCTCCGGGTCGGCCTCCCACGGATACATGGCGCCTTGCAGGCCGCGTGCGTGCGCGCGTGCCTGCGCCGCCGGCAGCGTGCGCGCACGGAACATCACCAGCGATTTCGCGCGCGCCGGATGCAACAGCAGCAGGGCCGGCATCAGCCAGGTGTCGCTGTCCCAGAACACGTGGCCGGCGTAGCCCGTGGAGAGGCCGCAGGCGCCGGCGGCCCAGGCGGTATCGGGGGCGACGTTGGAGAGCAGGTAGTAGAGGTCGGCATGCACCATGCGCTGCGCGTCGGGATCGCCGTCGATCTCGATGTCGCTGCGCCACAGCTTCGCCCAGGCGGCGGCCTGGTCGGCCAGCAGCGCGTCGAAGCCGCGCGTGCGCGCGGCGCGCGCCAGCGCGAGATCGGCGGCCGCGTCGCCGCCCCAGCCGTCGCGCGACAAGGCCACGTACTTGGTGAACACGTAGGTCTGGCCCTTGCGCACCGGCACGCGCAGGTCCAGCGCCATCCGGTACGGGTCGCGGCGGTAACTCGCCTGGCTGGGCATGACGTTGCCGGACCGGCCGATGGCCACCGCCATCGCCATGCGCGGCCCGTGCGCCGCGCGGCCATCCAGCGCCATGGTGTAGGCGCGGGCGTCGCCGCTGGCGTCCAGCACCTGCACGTCGCCGTGGTACCACAGTGGCGCGCGGTCGGCGGTGGCCGGCGGGAGCGGCCTGATCTGCAGGTTGTTCGCCGCCAGCGCCTCCTGCGTCATCTGGCCGTCCAGTTGCGCCAGCGGCAGGCGCGGCTGGTGCGGCGCCCAGGTGTCCAGCGTGAGCGACAGCTCCGCCGTGCCGTCGTATTCCGGCGTGATCGCCAGTTGCGTGACGGCGAGATGCGGATCGGCCTGGCTCACGAAGCTGGTCACCGCGATGCGCGTGTTGCGGCCGTGGTCGAGATAGCGGTAATGCGTGGTCAGCACGCCGCGGCGCAGTTCCAGCGTCTGGCGGTAATCGCGGAATGTGGCGGGATCGGGTTCGACCTGGTTGAGCCAGTAGTGGCCGGCTTGCGAGTCGCCGGTGGAATAGTCGATGCCCATCCAGCCGGGCACCGCCGCGGGCCGCGCGATGTCGCCCGGCGTCTCGTCCATCAGGCCGACCATGTACGCAAGCGTGCCCTGGGTGCCGCGCGGGTCGCTGAAGGTGGCGACATGGCCGTTGCCGAGCTGGCCCGGAAAGTAGTGGGCGAAATCCGCCGAACTGGCGTCGAGCTGCCAGCCCGTGTCGTCGGTGGCGCACACGACCGGCGCGGCCAGCGCCAGCCAGGCGCCTGCAAGCAGGGCGCATTTCATGGCCGCTCTCCGGGTACCGCATCGAAGGCCACCGTGAGCCGCGCCTGCTCGCTGCGGAACGGCACCGTGCCGTGCCAGACGTAGGAGGGGAACAGCACCAGCAGGCCCGGCTCGGGGCGCACCACGTGCTGCGCGTGCAGCGGCGGCGCGGTGAGGATGCCGGGCTCGCCGAAGGCGAGGCAGCCGTCGGTGCTGCCGCTGCCGGCCATGCTGTCGGGCAGGTCGATGTAGCAGGCCGAGGAGATCCAGCCGCGCGGGTGCACGTGATTGGTGTGGAAGCCCGCGTTGCGCAGGCGCACCGACCAGCTGCCGTTGAAACGGTAACGGCCGTGGTTGCGTCGGCGCAGCGCGTCGTCGCCGTGGCCGACGAAAGCCATGTAATCGCGGATCGGCGCGTCGAAGGCCTGGAACAGCGCCTGGACCACCGGGTCGGCATGGCGGGCCAAGTCCTCGGTGGTCTCGGTGCCATGACGCAGCGACTGGAACAGCAGCGGATGGCCGAGCGGATCGTGCAGGCGTTGCAGGCTGCGCCTCAGGTCGTCGAGGAAGCCGGCGAGGCTGCTCCAGCCGGCGGGCGCCTGCAGGCGGTACGGCTGCACGAGCTGCGCGTAGTCGCAGTACGCGTCGTGGCGCGGGTCGCCGAGCAGGCGCCAGGCAGTGGTCTGCAGCGCGATCAGGTACTGGTCGTCGGGCGCGTCGGCGAGCAGGAGTTCGCAATGCCCGAGCGCGCGCTGCGCATCGCCGGTGCCGAGCAGGGCCGCGGCGAGCAGGCTGCGCGCGGGCGTGCTGGCGGGCGAGCGGTGCAACGCGCGTTCGGCCAACGCGAGCGCAGCGGCGGGATCGAACTCCAGCGCGCTGAGTCCCGCACGCACCAGCAGGGACGGCGCGGCCTGCGCGCGGGCGGCGGGCTCGGCGAGGCAGGCCCAGGCGCCGCGCGCATCGCCGGCGCCTTGCAGGATCGCGGCCTTGGCGGCAAGCAGGGTTTCGTCGCCGGGAAACCGGTGCAGCGCGGCGTCGAGCGTGGCGGTGCTTTCGGCGAGATCGCCACTGCGCATCCACACCAGCCGCGCGAGATGGTCGTGCGCCTCGACATGGCGCGGCTCCAGCCGCAGGCCGTCGCGCAGGTCCGCCTCGGCGCGCGCGAACTCGCCCAGCGCGAGCAGGCTGCGCGCGCGGGTGAAGTGGGCGGCGGCGCTCGCACGGCCGGATGCCAGCGCGCGGCTGGCGGCGCGTTCGGCTTCGGCGTGCTGACCGCTGGCGGCGAGCGCGATCGCCAGTGCCTGCGCGGCGACTGGACTGTCGGGTGCGGCCGCCGCTGCACGGCGATAGAAATCCGCGGCTTCGTCGGCGCGGCCCAGCGCGGCCAGCGCCGCGATGTGCTGGGCGGCCAGTTCGGCGATGACCGGGCCGGCGGCGCACCGCGGCGCGAGCAGGGCCAGCGCCTCGGCCGGGCGCTGCCGCTCGTTGCAATGGCGCGCCAGCCGCAGGGCGGCTTGCGGCAATTTCGTCGCCGCACGGCGCAACAGCGCCTCGGCCTCGTCGTCGCGGCCGGCGGCCAGCAGTAGTTCGCCCAGCGTGGCGAGCGTGGGCGCCCAGCCGGGGTCCAGCGCCAGCGCCTTGCGCAGCAGCGCCTCGGCGTCTTCGGCATCGCCGAAGCCTTGGCGCAGGCCGCCGAGCAGGCGCAGCGCCTCCACGCAATCCGGGTGCTTCGCGACGATGGCTTGCAGGCGTTCGTGCGCGCCGCGCAGCTCGCCGGCCTGCAGCAGCGCGCCGACCTGGCGCAGGTCATCGAGCGGCATGGGTGCGGGCGTGGACACGGATGCGTCGCCGGCGCTATTTCGCCGCGAGGCGGATGGCCGGCGTCGCCGCGGCCAGGCCGTGGCGGTCGGTTTCGCGCTTGAAGAAGAACAGCGCGACGAGGATCAGGCTCATCGGCAGCAGCGAGAAATAGAACGCGTCGATGCCGTTGGAGCGGGCGAACACGATTGCGGTGATGCGCGAGCCCAGGGTGCCGCCCAGCGCGGAGAAGATCACGATCAGCCCGGTCATCGCCGCGTGCGCGGGCTTGGGCAGCGAGCTCAGCACCACCGAGTTGATCACCGGGTAGATCGGCGCCATCAGCAGGCCCACCAGCGGGAACAGCCAGGCGGCGACGGGCGCGTTGCCCCAGCCGATGTGGGCGTTCGGCACGATGTTGCGCGCCAGCGGCAGGCTCACGACCACGATCGCCGCCATGCCGACCACGCAGATGTTGAGCAAGGTGTACCAGTGCATCCGCCGCAGCGCCTGGCCGGCGGCGAGGCGGCCCAGCGCGATCGCGCCGGGCAGGATGCTGGCGAGCTGGATGCTCATCGCGTTCGGCAGCTTGAGGATCTCGTTGTTGAAGGTCGGCAGCCAGGTGGAGAAGCTCTGCTCGATCAGCACGTAGAGGAAGGCCGAGATCAGGAACACGTAGACCAGCGGCCGCACGAACAGCTGCAGCATCTCGACCAGCGAACCCTTCATGGTCGAGGTGTGCACGTTGTGCGCCGCCGACTCGTCCATGCGTGAAGTGGCGAGCAAGGCGATCACCAGCACGCACAGCACGGCCAGCACCCAGTACACGTTGAGCCACGCCAGGTCGGCGGGGTGGGCGTGGTTGATGAACGCGCTGAACAGCCAGTTGCCGGCCAGCACGCCGAGCATGAAGGTGCCTTCGATCGTCGAGGTGAGGCGGCCGTGCGCCGCGCGGTCGGCGGTGAGCAGGCCGATCGAGGAATACACGCCGACCTTGGCCAGCGCGAACGAGATGCCGACGCAGGTGAACAGCACCTCGGTGGTGCGGAAGCCCGGCCACAGCGGCATCAGCACGCAGGCGCCGCCGAGCAGGGCCAGCGCCAGGATCATCGCGCGCCGGTAGCCGATCAGCGGCAGGAAGGAGGCCACGCCGAAGGAGACCACGGCGATGGTGAGGTCCTTGAACAGTTCGAGCAGGCTGGCCTCGGTCTTGCCGACGCCGAAGCTGGCGATCGATTGCAGGATCACCGTGCCCACGCTGTTGAGCAGGATCGCGAAGACCACGTAGGTCAGCGCGAGCGCGGCGATCATGCGGAAACGGTTCATGCGCATCTCGTGCAGGTGGCCGCGTCGAAAAAGGCGGCCCGGACCGCCATCGCGCAGTCCGGGCCGCTACGCGGGGTAAACGTTAGCTCAGGGAGCGTCTGAACAGTCGGCTTCTTGCTCGTCATTCCGGCCTGCGCCGGGATGACGAGCAAGAGCACAGCCTCCTCAGAACTGGTACTTCACCTGCAGGTTGTACTCGTGGCCCTCCAGCGGACGGGCCAGGATCACGCCCGAGGCGCCGGCCGCCGAGCCCGCGATGCGCGAGTTCGATTCGGTGAGGCCCAGCGCGTCGGTCACGTTGGAGCCGACCAGGGTGAACAGCCAGTGCGGACCGTAGTTGTACTGCGCGCCCACGCTGAAGTCGGTGTAGGTGCCCAGTTGCTGCAGGGCCAGCTGGTCCTGGGTATGGTTGCCCACGTATTCCATGGTCACCCACAGCCGCAGGTCGCCGTAGGCGGTGGGGAGGCGCAGGGCCGGGGTCAGGCGGACCTGGAACTTCGGTTGCCGCTGCAGCTGCTTGCCCTCGTAGGTGCCGTAGAAGATGCCGTTGAGGCCGGAGAACTCCGCGTTGCCCTCGAAGTGCGTGTAGTGGCCTTCCATCCAGTTGCCGACCGCGGTCACCGAGAAGATCTGGTCCGGCGTGTTCGCGTGCAGGGTGAAGTTGATGCCCTTGGTGTCCGAGCCGTAGGTGGTCTTGCTGCCGAATGGCACGCCGAAGCTCGAAGGCTGGTAGCTCAGGCCGTCGAACTGGCGGTGGTAGTACGAGATGTCGGCGCTGAACACCGGGATCTGGTACTTCCAGCCCACCTCGAAGTTCTGGATCTTCAGCACCGGCGGCGTGTCGCCGGTGACGCTGCCGCGCAGGTCGTCGAAGCCGTTGAAGTGCACGCCCTTGTTGGCGCGGGCGTAGACGGCCATGTCGTCCTGGATCTTGTAGGTGGCGCCCGCCGTCCACGAGGTGTGGGTCTTGTTGTAGGAGGTGCGCGCGTAGGTGCCGTTGCACATCGACACGCTGTTGTCGTACAGCGTGTTCGGGTTGCCGTCGATGTTGACGTTCGAGAGGTTGCACACGGTGTTGCGCGCGTCCTCGTTCTCCAGCCGCGCCGAAGCATCGAAGATCCACTTGTCGAGCTTCCAGGTGTCGGACAGGTAGAACGCCTTGTTGGTGGCCACGCCGTTCTCGGTGATGTTGTAGCCGCCGTTGTAGATCAGGCCCTGCGCGTTGGTGACCTGGTAGGTCTGGCCGTTCTGCACGTAGCTCACCGCGATCGGGGTGGCGTTCGGCGTGTTGCTCATCAGCATCGGGTTGCCGAGCGACCAGCGGTCGTTGTCGGTGTAGTGCGCCAGGTACAGGCCGGCGGTCAGCGTGTTGCCCTCGAACAGTTCCTTGCTGATGCGGAAGTCGTTGATCGCGCTCTTCAGGTTCTTGTGGATGTGCCACCAGCCCTGGCTGATCACGTCCGCGTTCGGGTCGGTGACGATGCCGGAGCCGTTGGTGTAGCTGGCGGTGGCGACTGCACCGGCGGGCACGTTGTTGCCGCTTTCCCACGAACTCAGCGTCTGCGGATTGGAGCCGGAGAACAGCGCGTTGGTGTCCATGTTGCCGCCGTCGACCAGGAACTTGTCGCTGACCGTCCAGCCGTTGCCGAAGTCCCAGTCGAAGTTCGCGCCGAAGAAGCCGAGCTGGGCGCCGCGGCCGTCGGCGAGGTTCGCGCTGGTGCCGCCGCCCGGATAGCTCTCCAGGTACACGTGCTGCATCGCCTTGCTGTAGTAGGTGTCGGTCTGCGGGTCGAAGCCGGGATAGGCGGTGAACTGGCCGGAGCCGGTCTGGATCAGCGGGATCGGGGTGATGAACTGGTTCTTGTCGTCCAGGCCGCGCGCCCAGAACACCAGCGAGCCGTTGTCCCAGTCCTTGGTCAGCGTGGCGGTGAGCTGGCCGCCCTTGTCGGCGGGGAACTGCGGATCGCGCACGCCGTTGGACTCGCGGTAGAAGCCGCCCACGCTGCCGTACCAGCCACCCTTGCCGATCGGGAAGCCGTAGAAGCCGTCGACGCGCTTGAGGTTCTCGGTGCCGTAGGTTACGCCGATGCTGCCGGACGGCGTGTCGGTGCCCTGCTTGAGGATGTAGTTGGAGGTGAGGCCGATCTGGCCGTCGCCGAACACCACCGACGGGCCGCCTAGCAGCAGCTCCACGTGGTCGACGGTGTCGTCGAGGCGGAACATCGAACTCTGCTCGAAGAACGACAGCGACGGCATGCCGTACAGCGGCGTGCCCATGATCTGGTTGGTGTAGAACGGCGCGTCGCCGCCGCCCGGGAAGCCGGCGATCTCGATGTTCGCGCCGGTCTGGCCGCCGGTGGACTCGGGCCACACGCCGGGCGCGATCTTCAGCAGGTCGGCGGCGCTGCGCGGGTTGTCCTGCTGGATCTGCGCGGCGGTGGCGGTGGTGATCGAGTAGCTGGCGTCGATCTTGCGCACGCCTGCGGTGTTCGCCGAACCGGTGACGACGACCTGCTCCAGCGCCTGCACGGACTTGCCGTTCTTCGTGTTCTTGTCGGCCTTCTGTGCGGTGTTCGCCGTGGCCGGCGTGCCGTTCGCGGTCTGGCCGTTGTCCTGCGCCAGCGCGGTGCCGGAGGCGAGGGCGGCCGCGATCGCCGCGGACAGGGTCAAGCTTGTGCGTATCCGAGTGCTCATGTTCTGACTCCCCATCAGTTCTGGTTGCATGGTGATGCGGCAGCGGCGGGAAGCCGAGCCGATGGGCCGCTTGTCGTTGTTATCCGACCGATGTCGAACGCGGCGATGTTCGACAACAGCACGTCTGCCTCGGCCAGGGCCTCCGCCCGGCCGATTCCCACCGCCGCCATCCCCGCGGCGTGAATGCTGGCAATGCCTGCCGCGGCGTCTTCCACGCCGAGGCAGTCCGCCGGCGCCAGGCCGAGCCCGGCGGCGGCGGCGAGGAAGATCTCCGGATCGGGCTTGGAGCGCGCGATGCGGTTCGCGTCGACGATGCAGTCGAACAGCGCGGCGATGCCCAGCCGGTCCAGCAGTTGCGGCGCGTTGCGGCTGGCCGAGGCCAGCGCGGTCTTCAACCCGGCGGTGCGCACCGATTCCACTGCGGCGCGCGCGCCGGGCAGCAGGTGGTCCGGGGTCAGCCTGCCGATCAGTTCGACGTAGCGGGCGTTCTTGCGCGCGGCCAGTTCGGACTTTTCCTCGTCGCTGTAGCGGCGCGGAGCACGCTCCAGCAGGATTTCCAGCGAGCCCATGCGGTCCACGCCCTTCATGCGCTCGGCGATCGCCTCGTCGAACGGCGCGTCGATCTCGGTGGCCAGCTGCTCCCACGCCGCGCGATGCAGCACGGCGGTGTCGGCGAGCACGCCGTCGAGGTCGAAGATCACTGCCTTCAACGCATGCGCAGCCGGGTGCGGCAGTTGCAGCGACTCGCCCTTGCGCAGGCGCTGCGGCTGGCCACGGTGCAGGAAGTCCAGTGCCTCGCCTTCGAGCAGGCTGTAGCGCACACCGGCGGCGTCCACTTCGATGCGCAGCTGCGCATCGCGCCAGCGCAGGCCGAAGCGGTAGCCGTTCCATGCCGCGGGCAGTTGCGGCGCGAGCGACGGCTGGCCGTCCCGCACGCGCAGGCCGCCGAAGCCCCAGCCCAGCGCCAGCCAGCTGCCGGCCATCGCCGCCATGTGCAGACCGTGGCCGGCGTTGCCGTGCGAGTCGTCCAGGTCCACCCGCAAGGTGTCGAGGAAGTAGCGGTACGCCTCCGCGCCGCGCCCCGTTTCGGCGGCGAGCACCGCGAAGCTGGAGGCGGACAGCGTGGAGTCGTGCACGGTGACGCCTTCGTAGTAGTCGAGGTTGCGCCGCTTGGCGGCTACGTCCACGTCCTCGCCGGCCATCACCAGCGCCAGCACGGTGTCGGCCTGCTTGCAGACCTGGTGGCGGTAGATGGTCAGCGGATGCCAGTGCAGCAGCAGCGGCCGCAACGCGGGGTCGCGCATCTGCGCGGACGTCAGCCGCGGCTTGTCGAGGAAGCCGTCGTCCTGCGGAAAGATGCCCAGCTCCGCATCGACCGGCAGATGCATGGCGTCGGCGGCGCGTCGCCATTGCGCGGCCTCGTCCGCATCGAGGCCGATGCGTTGCGTCAGCGCGGCGTGCTCGGCGGGATGTTTCGCGGCCAGCCATGCGACGGTGGCGGCGGCGTCGCGCAGGTGCCGCTGCGCCATGCGGTTGGTGTAGTGGTTGTTGTCGACCAGCGCGGAGTATTCGTCCGGCCCGGTCACTTCGGGTATGCAGAACGCGCCGCCGCGGCGCGGGTTGAAGTGGCCGATCTGCAGCCAGATGCGCGCGGTCTCGCACAGCATCTCCGCGCCCATGTCGCGCAGGAAAGCCTCGTCGCCGCTGGCGTCCACGTACAGCCGGATCGCCCAGGCGATGTCGGCATTGATGTGGTACTGCGCCGAGCCGCCGGGGAAGTAGGCCGAGCATTCGTCGCCGGCGATCGTGCGCCACGGGTACAGCGCGCCGCGAGCGTGGTTCAGCTCGCGGGCGTGGGCGCGGGCGCGGTCCAGGGTGGCGTGGCGCCAGGCCAGCATGTGCCATGCGAGTTCCGGCGCGGCGGTGGCCAGCACCGGCAGCATGAAGACCTCGGCGTCCCAGAAGCAGTGGCCCTCGTAACCCTCGCCGGTGAGCCCCTTGGCGGCCACGCTGCCGTGGTCGTCGCGGCTGCCGGACTGGAACAGCTGGAACAGATTGAAGCGCAGCGCCTGTTCCACCTCGGGCGCGCCGTCGATGGCGAGGTCGGTGGCGCGCCACAGCGCATCGAGTTGTCCCGCCTGGCCGGCCAGCAGGGAGGGGAAACCTGCGTGGCCGGCCGAAGTCAGTGTTTCCGTGACACTGGACAGCAGGACGGGATCGACGGCTGCCACGGCCTCGGGCTGCGACCAGGCCCAGGCGGCGAATTTCTCCAGCACCACCTCGCCGCCGGGGGCGAGCTGGCCGACGAAGTTCTGCACCACGCCGTGCGGCGTGCGCACCGCATCACGGAAGCCCAGCGCGGGGTCGGTCAGGCGATGTGTCTGCGCGCAGACCAGTCGGATGCCGCTGTGCGTGGTGTGCTGGGACACCCAAGCGATGTCGGCGTCGGCCTGCGCGTCGTGCAACTGCAGGCCGCCGTGGAGATGCGCACCGATGCGCGGATCGTCGCCCTGGCCGACCGCCGCGCGGGCGGTGTCGATCGCCGATTCCAGCGTGATCGGGCCGCGGTAGTCGAGCGAGCGCACGCGGTAGCGGATCGCCAGCAGGCCGGGGCGGTCCAGCGCCACCAGCCGCTCCGCGGTGATTTCCAGCGTGCCGCCGCCCGGCGCGCGCCAGCGCAGCGTGCGCCGGCAGCAGCCCGCGCGCAGATCGAGCCGGCGTTCCAGCGCCAGCCACTCGCCCGCGTCCAGCCGCACCGGTGTGTCGCCCAGCCGCAGCCGGATGCGGCTGGCGTCGGCCACCGGCACGCGGGTGTCGGTGGCGCGGGCATAGCCGGTGAAGCGTTCGTGGTAGGCGATAGTCGAGCGTTCCCACACCCCGGCGAGGAAGCAGCCCTGGCTGGGGCTGTCGTCCTCCTCCAGCCCGCCGCGCACGCCCAGCGAGCCATTGGCGAGGGCGAACAGGCTTTCGTCCTGGGCGAAGCCGGTGCGGTCGTGGCCACGGCGCACGAGCTGCCAGGGATCGGTGGCATGGGCGGCATGCGGCGCCGTGCCCGCATCGGCGGACAGGGCAGGCGGAGCCGCATCATGAGTCTGCACGTGATGTTCCCCTCGCGTGGCTGCAGCGGGCGCCGCGACGGCGCCGGTGCGGTTTCGGGCGCAGCATACGGGTGAATGATATCGATATCAAGATATCGATAACATTTCATTGTGGAGCCGTTGTGGCGCGGCTTGCCGGCGCTCCGCCGGGGCATTGGACGGGGCCGCCGCCGCAGGCGACACTAGCCGCGCCAGGGCCGACCCCGCGCCGCCCGCATCACGCCCGGAGGGTTGCCCTCGTGAGTTCCGCCAAGAAGAAGTCGCCCGCCGCGGCGCAGTCCGGCCTGACCATGGCGGATCTGGCGAAGCTGGCCGGGGTGTCCAAGATCACCGTGTCGCGGGCGCTGGCCGAGAGCCCGCTGGTGACCCCGGAAACCCGCGAGCGCATCCAGGCGCTGGCGCGCAAGCACGGCTACAAGCTCAACGTCAGCGCGCGCAACCTGCGGCTGCGGCGCAGCCACACGGTGGCAGTGATCGTGGAGATGAAGCCCTCGGCCGGCCGCACCATGTGGGATCCCTACCCGCTGTCCCTGCTGGGCGGCATCTCGCAGGAGCTGACCTCGGCCGGCTACAGCGTGCTGCTGACCACCCGCCACGACGCGGCGAACGCGGCGGTGCAAGCCGCCGACGGCCTGATCCTGCTGGGCCAGGGCGTGCACCAGGACGCGGTGAAGCTGTACGACCGCCTGGGCCTGCCGATGGTGGTGTGGGGCGCCGAGTCGGCACAGGACAATCACATCGTGGTGGGCAGCGACAACCGCCACAGCGGGATCAGCGTGGCCGAGCGCTTCCTGTCGATCGGGCGGCGCCACCCGGTGTTCATCGGCAACTCCGACCACCCGGAAATGGCCCAACGCCTGCACGGCTTCGTCGACGAGCTGGCCGGCCACGGCATCAAGCCGCTGCTGCTGCAGCGGGTGGACTGGACGCTGGAATCGGGCGTCGACGCGGTGCGCTCGCTGGCCGCCCGCAAGGTGCATTTCGACGCGATCTTCGCCTGCAGCGACCTGCTGGCGATGGGCGCGATCCGCGCGCTGGTGGAGCAGGGCCTCACGGTGCCGAACGACGTCGCGGTGGTGGGCTACGACGACACCCCGCACGGCGCCAGCTTCCTGCCGCCGCTGTCGACCGTGCGGCAGAACTGGCAGGAAGGCGGCGTGCTGCTGGCGCGCAAGGTGCTGGCGCTGATCGACGGCCAGCCGGTGACTTCGCAGATGCTGCCGACCAGCCTGATCGTGCGGGCGACCTGAGCCCCGCCGGCGTCGCTCAGCCGACCGCCGCCTCGCCGGCCAGCCGGTTCATCTGCGGCGGCGTGAGCAGCAGGCGGAAGCAGCTGCCGCCGCCGGCCACGCGCACGTATTCCAGCGAGGCCTGGTTCGCCTCGGCCATCTGCCGGGCCAGGTACAGGCCGAGGCCGGTGCCGTATTCGTGGGTGGTGTAGAACGGCTCGAAGATCTGCGCGGCCACCTTCGGCGCGATGCCGGGACCGCGGTCGGTCACTTCCAGGATCGGCTCGCCGTGCTCGCCGTTGCGCACGATCACCATCACCCGCGCCGGCTCGCCGGGCAGGCGACCGTAGCGCAGCGCGTTCTGCACCAGGTTCCACATCACCTGCTGCAGCTGCTGCGGGTCGGCCATCGCGGCCACCGCGACGGCGCCGCCCACGACCACCCGCAAGGTGTCGTTGCCGATGTCGTTGCCCTGCTTGTATTCGTCCACGAAGCCCTGCGCCCAGCGGCCGAGGTCCAGCGTTTCCGGACGCGAGCGTTCGCGCCGCGACAGCTGCAGGATGTTCTCGATGATCTCGTTGAGCCGCACGCAGTGGTTGTTGATGATCTCCACCATGCGCTGGTCGGAGCTGTCCATCTTTTCCGACTCGGCCAGCAGCTGCGCCGAGTAGCGGATCGCCGCCAGCGGGTTCCGGATCTCGTGCGCGATCGAGGCGGACAGCCGGCCCAGCGAGCTGAGCGTGAGCTCCTCGGCGCGGCGCGAGACCAGCGAGGTGTCGTCGAGGAAGATCAGCACCAGCGAGTCGTCGTTCGGCGCGAGGCGGGAGAAGCGCGGCACCACCTCGGGCACGCCGTCGGCGAGCTGGGTGGCGGTCTCGTCCAGCTTGCCCGAGGTCATCCAGTGGTACAGCCGGCGCGACAGCTCCGGCGCCAGCCGGCCCAGGTCGCGCTGGTCCGCGCTGGGGTTGCCCAGCAGCATCCAGGCCGACTCGTTGATCTGGTGGATGCGGTTGGCGTCGTCCACCAGCAGCACGCCGGTCTTCATGCGGCGGATGATCAGCTCGTTGACCTGCGACAGGTTGGCCAGGTCGGTGCTGCGCTGCTCGGCCAGCGCCTCGCTGGCGCGCAACTGCCGCCCCAGCACGTGGCACAGCGTGCTGATCGCGAAATAGGCCAGGCCGAACAGCGCCGATTCCAGCAGGTTGCGGTCGCCGACGTTGCTGCCGGGCTGGGCCAGCAGCGCATGGGCGAGCAGGCCCAGCGTGGCCAGCGCGGCGAAGAAGCTGGACAGCCGCAGCGACAGGATCAGCGCGCCCACGCCCAGGTTCACCGCCAGCATCATCGCGATGCCGATGCGCGCGTAGTCGATCGCGCTGAGCGCCAGCACCGCGGCGGTGATGTCCACCACCAGCCAGATCGACACGACCGCCTTGGCGTGGGGCACGCAGCGCCCGGTCAGCGCCAGCGCCGCGACGGCAAACAGCAGGTAGGGCAGGGTGACCAGCAGGGCGAGCTGCGGCGAGTTCACCGGCACGCCGCCGATCTGCATCGGCGCGAACGCCAGGCCGATGTAGACCAGCGCCTGGATCAGCCGGAAGGCGTTCAGGAACAGCATCTCGTGGCGGATCGCCGCCGGAACGGGGCGCTGGGCGTTGAGCTGCGGCAGGACGGTGCTGGACACGGTGTACGGCGCTCCCGGGCGGTCTGGCGGAGTATAGGGGTTGCCCCCGTGGAAACTTCGAGCCGTGCGGACGGTTTCGGCGACCCGGTGAGCGGCCCCGGCACGGCCGTCCGCGCTCCGACGGCATGCCCCGCCCAAGACCGGTTCCGGGGCCGCCCCTTTCCATCGGGGGCCGCTTCCGCGAAAATGGGCGGCCGTTTCGCGCGGTTCCCGCCTCGTCGGGATATCGCCGCGCGCATCGCCCGCCGGCAGGCCACAACGCCGTCCGACCCCCGCAAGCCCGCGCCACGTCCCTTCCGCGCGAGGCCGTTTTCCCCGTTCGCTCGAGGCTATCGAATGAATTTCCACGAATACCAGGCCAAAGAACTGTTCGCGCAGTACGGCATCACCGTACCGCCGGGCAAGGTCGCCAACTCCCCCGATGCCGCCGTCGACGCCGCCAAGGCGCTGGGCGGTTCCCAATGGATGGTCAAGGCGCAGATCCACGCCGGTGGCCGCGGCAAGGCCGGCGGCGTGAAGTTCTGCCGCAGCCTCGACGACGTGCGCGCCGCCGCCAAGGGCATGCTGGGCACGAAGATGGAGACCTACCAGTCGGCCGGCCGCGCGCTGCCGGTGAACCTGGTGCTGGTCACCGACGCCACCGACATCGCCAAGGAGCTGTACCTGTCGATCCTGGTGGACCGCGACTCCAAGGCCGTGTCGTTCATCGCCTCCAAGCACGGCGGCGTGGACATCGAGCAGGTAGCGAAGGACACCCCCGAGGACATCCACACCATCGTGGTGGACTTCGTGGAAGGCCTGCAGCCCTACCAGTGCCGCCAGCTCGGCTTCGCGATGGACCTGAATCCCAAGCAGGTCAACCAGCTCACGAAGATCATGCTGGGCTTGTACAAGCTGTTCAACGAGAAGGATCTCTCGCTGGTCGAGCTGAACCCGCTGGCGATCCTGGTCGACGGTTCGCTGGCCGCGCTGGATGGCAAGGTGAACTCCGACGACAACGCCGAGTTCCGCCACGCCGACCTGGCCGCGATGCGCGACCTCACCCAGGAAGACGCCGCCGAGGCCGCTGCGGTGCAGAACAACCTCAACTACGTGACCATGGACGGCTCGATCGGCTGCATGGTCAACGGCGCGGGCCTGGCCATGGCCACGATGGACGTGATCAAGCTGGCGGGCGGCGAGCCGGCCAACTTCCTCGACGTGGGCGGCGGCGCCACCAAGGAGCGCGTCACCGAGGCGTTCAAGCTGATCCTCTCTTCCGACAAGGTGAAGGCGATCCTGGTCAACATCTTCGGCGGCATCGTGCGCTGCGACCTGATCGCCGAGGGCATCATCGCCGCGGTGAAGGAAGTGGGCCTGAAGATCCCGGTGGTGGTGCGCCTGCAGGGCACCAACGTGGAGCAGGGCCGCGCGCTGCTGGCCAACTCCGGCCTGGCGATCACGCCGGCCGACGACCTCAACGACGCGGCCCAGAAAGCCGTCGCCGCCGCCAAATGATTTTCCCGTAGGAGCGCACCCTGTGCGCGATCGCGATTCCGGTCGCGCACAGGGTGCGCTCCTACAGGGATACGAACACAGGACATTCCAATGAGCGTTCTCGTCAACAAGAACACCAAGGTGATCGTGCAAGGCTTCACCGGCCAGCAGGGCACCTTCCATGCACAGCAGGCGCTGGACTACGGCACCCAGGTCGTGGGCGGCGTCACCCCGGGCAAGGGCGGCAGCGAGCACATCGGCCTGCCGGTCTTCAACTCGGTGGCCGAAGCGGTCGACGAAACCGGCGCCGACGCGTCGGTGATCTTCGTGCCGCCGCCGTTCGCGGCCGATTCCATCCTCGAAGCCGTGGACGCGGGCATCCGCGTGATCGTGGCGATCACCGAGGGCATCCCGGTGCTGGACATGCTGCGCGTGAAGAACGTGCTGGCGCAGCATCCGGAAACCGTGCTGATCGGGCCGAACTGCCCCGGCGTGATCACCCCGGGCGAATGCAAGATCGGCATCATGCCGGGCCACATCCACCAGCCGGGCAAGGTCGGCATCGTGTCGCGTTCCGGCACGCTGACCTATGAAGCCGTGTTCCAGACCACCAACGAAGGCCTGGGCCAGTCCACCTGCATCGGCATCGGCGGCGACCCGATCAACGGCCTCAGCTTCATCGACTGCCTGAAGCTGTTCCAGGACGATCCGCAGACCGAGGGCATCATCATGGTCGGCGAGATCGGCGGCAGCGCCGAGGAAGACGCCGCCGAGTTCATCGGCGAATACGTCAAGAAGCCGGTGGTGTCGTTCATCGCCGGTGCCTCGGCCCCGGCCGGCAAGCGCATGGGCCATGCCGGCGCGATCATCTCCGGCGGCAAGGGCACCGCTGCGGCGAAGTTCGCCGCGCTGGAAAAGGCCGGCGTCACCACGGTGAAGTCGCCGGCCGACCTCGGCAAGACGCTCGCCAAGCTGATGAAGAAGTAAGCGGGTCGACACGACCGACGTGGAAAGGGCCGCAGCGATGCGGCCCTTTCCGTTTGCGGGTTTCCGACCAACGGGTTGCCGTCAGGGACGTGCGTCGCGCAAGCCCTGCCGTGCGGCCTGCAGCAAGGCATCGGTGACCTTGGCCAGGATGGTCGAGCGGATGGCCCAGTGCTGCCAGTACAGCGGCACGTCCAGCCAGCGTCCGGGCGCGATCGGCTGCAACTCGTCGCGGGCGAAGGGTTGTTCCAGCATGGCTTCCGGCGCCATCGCCCAGCCCAGGCCCAGCGCCGCGCCTTCCACGAAGGCGGTGGAGGAAGGCAGGTAGTGCATGGGCGGAGCCAGTTTGGCGCGGGTCACGCTGCGCATGAAGCGCCACTGCAGGGCGTCCTTGCGGTTGAACACCAGCAGCGGCGCCGTGCCTAGCGATGCCGCGTTCACGCCGTCGGCGAAGTGGCGGGCGACGAAGGCCGGCGCGGCGATCGGCAGGTAGCGCATCACGCCGAGTTTCTTCACGCTGCAGCCCTGCACGGGGCGCGCTTCGGCGGTGACCGCGCCGAGCACCGAGCCGTCGCGCAGCAGGCCGGTGGAATGGTCCTGGTCCTCCACCCGCACGTCGAACAGCAGCCCGTCGCGCTGGTGCAGCCCGGCCAGCGCGGCCAGGAACCAGGTGGCGAGCGAATCCGCATTCACCGCGATGGCCACCGTGGCCGGCGCGGCGTGTGCGGGGCCGACCGCGAACTCGCCCAGGGTCTCGGTTTCCAGCAGGCGCATCTGCTGCACGCTGCGCAGCAGCCGCTCGCCGGCGGGCGTGGCCCGGCTGGGCGACTGGCGCAGTACCAGCACCTGGCCCAGGCGATCCTCCAGCGCCTTGATGCGCTGCGATATCGCCGAAGGCGTCAGCGAGAGCCGTCGCGCGGCGCCGTCGAAACTGCCCTCGTCGAGCACGGCGACGAAGGCGGCCAGTTGGGGATTGAGCAGGCTCACGGGCGCTCCCGGCAATGCAGAAGAACTGAACCAAGTTAAGCAGATTTAGTTTTACTGATGCAGACGGCCATCCGAAAGTGGGCCTCCTTCCAGGGAGCTCCCCCATGCAACTGACCGCCTATCTGGCCGGACTCGGTACCGGCGCCGGCCTGATCGTCGCCATCGGCGCGCAGAACGCCTTCGTGCTGCGCCAGGGGTTGCAGCGCCGGCATGTCGGCGCGGTGGTGCTGGTCTGCGTGCTGGCCGATCTCGCGCTGATCGTGCTGGGCGTGGCCGGCATGGGACTGGCGGTGCAACGGCAGCCCGGGCTGCTGCAGCTGCTGCGTTACGTCGGGGCCGCCTTCCTCGCCGCGTATGGCCTGCTGGCGGCGCGACGCGCCTGGCGCGGCGAAAGCGGCCTGCGCCCGGCCGACGCGGCGGCGGACGGGCTGGGACGCACGGTGCTGGCCTGCCTCGGCTTCACCCTGCTCAACCCGCACGTCTACCTGGACACCGTGGTGCTGCTCGGCAGCCTGTCCACGCATTACGACGGTGCCGGCCGGTGGTCGTTCGCCGCGGGTGCCGGCACGGCCAGCGTGCTGTGGTTCACGGCGCTCGGCTACGGCGCGCGACTGCTGCTGCCGGTATTCCGCAGCCCGGCCGCCTGGCGCGTGTTCGACGTGCTGGTGGCGGTGCTGATGTGGGCGCTGGCCGCCCTGCTGCTGTGGCAGCCGATGGCCTGAGGTCGGCGGGCGACGGGCGCCGGAAGTATCGGAACCGCTTGTCCGGATGGCGATGCACTACCATTTCGTTCCCGATTCCATCCCCCGAAGAGCTCGATCCATGGCTGTCCTGAGACTGGCGCTGGCCCAGCACGATTTCCCGGTCGGCGCGGTCGCGGCGAATGCCGCGAAGGTGGGCGACCTGATGGCGCAGGCCCGCAGCGGCGGCGCCGACCTCGTGGTGTTCCCCGAGCTGACCCTCTCCGGCTACCCGCCGGAAGACCTGCTGCTGCGCCCCAGCTTCCTCGCCGCCTGCCAGCAGGAGCTGGAAGCGCTGGCGGCCGGGACGAACGGCTTGGCCGCACTGGTGGGCTTCCCGCACAGCGAGGGCGAGGTGTACAACGCCGCCGCGCTGCTGCGCGAGGGTCGCGTCGCCCAGCTCGCGCACAAGCAGGCGCTGCCGAACTACGGCGTGTTCGACGACAAGCGCTATTTTCGCCCCGGCCACGCCAGTGCGCTCGCCACGCTGGCCGGCGTGCGCATCGGCCTCTTGATCTGCGAGGACGTGTGGCGCCCCGAGCCGGCCGCCGCCGCGGCCCGTGCCGGCGCCGAGCTGATCGTGGTGATCAATGCCTCGCCCTGGGACGATGCGAAGCAGGCCGAGCGCGAGGCGGTGCTGGTCGCGCGCGCGCAGGAAACCGGTTGCGCGTTCGCCTACCTCAACCTGATCGGCGGCCAGGACGAGGTGGTCTACGACGGCGGTTCGCTGCTGGTGAACGGCGACGGTACGGTCGCCGCGCGCGCGCCGGCCTTCGTCGACGCGTTGCTGTGGGCCGAGTTCGACCCGGCCACGCGCACGCTGCAGGCCGAAGGCTGGCCGGAGCCGGACGATGCGTGCAGCGAGGCCGTGCTGTACGCCGCGCTGGTGCGCGGCATCCGCGACTACATCGACAAGAACGGATTCCCCGGCGTGCTGCTGGGACTGTCCGGCGGCATCGACTCGGCGCTGACCCTGGCGCTGGCGGTGGATGCACTGGGTGCCGGACGCGTCACCGCGGTGATGATGCCTACCCGCTACACGTCGCAGCTGTCGCTGGATGGCGCACGCATGCAGGCCGAGCGGCTGGGTGTGGACTACCACGTGATCGACGTGGAGCCTACCGTGGATTCCTTCATCCACGCGCTGACGCCCGCCTTCGCCGGCAAGGGTGTCGACACCACCGAGGAAAACCTGCAGTCGCGCACCCGCGGCGTGATGCTGATGGCGCTGTCGAACAAGCACGGCAAGCTGCTGCTCGCCACCGGCAACAAGAGCGAGATGGCGGTGGGCTATTGCACGCTGTACGGCGACATGTGCGGCGCCTACGCGCCGCTCAAGGACGTGTACAAGACCGTGGTGTACCGCCTTGCGCGCTGGCGCAACGCGCAGGCCGGCGGCGAGGAGATGATCCCGGCCGCGGTGATCGACCGCCCGCCCTCGGCCGAGCTGCGCGACAACCAGACCGACCAGGATTCGCTGCCGCCCTACGAGGTGCTGGACGCGATCCTCGCGCGCTTCATCGAGGGCGAGCAGTCGCAGGCCGAGATCGCTGCGGCCGGCTTCGCCGCCGACGTGGTGCACCGCGTGGTGCGGCTGGTGCTGGGGAACGAGTTCAAGCGCCGCCAGTCGGCGCCTGGGCCGCGCGTCACCTGCCGCGCCTTCGGCCGCGAGCGGCGCTATCCCATAACCTCTGGTTGGCGTTGACCCTCGACGCGAACGTTCGCCACCAGGTGCGTGACCGCGAACCCGCACGGCACGTTCGCCCCCTCTCCCGCTTGCGGGAGAGGGTTGGGGAGAGGGTTGGGGAGAGAGCACAAGACTCGCGCAACCGGACACAAAAAATCGCCGGGAGCGATTTTTGACATCGCGTCAGCGATGGCCCGCAGAACGGCCGCCAAGGAGGGCGGCCACAAAAAAACCGGCGATCGCTCGCCGGTTTTTGTTCCCTTCGGTCCAACGCCTCAGTGGTGTCTGGCGAACGGCACCATCTTGCGCCAGATCGACACCTCGTGCGGCCACTTCGCATCCTTCAGGTAGGGATGCTCCGGGTAGTTGAGCGCGAGCACCTTGCGCACCTGATCCGCCTGCTTGTCCTGGCCCAGCGCGAGGTAGCTGCGGGTGAGGATGGCCAGCGCGTCGCCGGTCTGCGGCGCTTGCTGGTAGTGCTCGATCACATACTGCGCGCGGTCTGCGGAGCCGATGTAGACGCGGTTGAACAGGTAGAACTCGGCCACGTTGATCTCGTACTGCGCCAGCACGTTGCGCAGGTAGATCATGCGCTGGCGCGCGTCGGCCGCGTAGGCGCTGTTCGGGAAGCGGCGCGACAGCTCGGCGAAATCGTCGAAGGCCTGCAGGTTGTAGGCCTGGTCGCGGCGCGACTGCGCCTTCTTGTCGCGCGAGACGCGGTCCATGAAGCCGGTGGTGCGATCGAAATTGATCAGGCCGCGCAGGTAATAGGCATAATCCACATGCCGGTTGGCCGGATAGGTCTTGATGAAGCGGTTGACCGTCGAGTAGGCGTCGTCCGACTGGCTGTCCTTGTACTGCGCGTAGGCCATCTCCAGTTGTGACTGCTCGTTGTAGTCGCCGGACGGAAAGCGGGCGATCAGGCGCTGGTAGGCCTTGATTGCCGCCGAATAGTCGGCATTCTCCAGCGAGGTGTGCGCGTTGTTGTACAAGGCGTCCACCGGCATGGTGTCGATGTTGTCGCGCTTGTGGCCGAACAGCGAGCAGGCGCTCATCGTCAGCGCCAGGGCAAGCACGGCGAGCGTCCTGAGGCAGAACCGGGTGGTCATCGGCAGCTTGAGCGAGTCGATAGTTGGACGCATGTAAGGGATTCAGATGTTTGAGCGAAAAGGCATGATAGCCGAAACCGGCGCCACTCCGCGGCCCGCCGCCGCCCGCCACGCGGGAGACGGCGCATGACCGCGATACGCCACGAAGCCCGGGTGCCGCTGACGGCGGCCGGACGCAGGTTCGACCAGACGCTGGCCGAGTTGTTCCCCGACTACTCGCGCTCGCGCCTCACCGCCTGGATCAAGTCCGGCGCGGCCACCCTGGACGGCGCCACGGCGCCGCCCCGCCAGTTGCTGCGCGGCGGTGAACAGGTGCGGCTGGAGGCCGAGCTGGAGGCCGAGGTGGCCAGCGCGCCGGAGGACATCGCGCTGGCCATCGTGCACGAGGACGAGCACTTGCTGGTGATCGACAAGCCGGCCGGCTTGGTGGTGCACCCCGGCGCCGGCAACCCCTCCGGCACCTTGCTCAATGCGCTGCTGCACCACGACGCGAAGCTCGCCGAGCTGCCGCGCGCCGGCATCGTGCATCGGCTGGACAAGGACACCTCCGGCCTGATGGTGGTGGCCAAGACCCTGCCCGCGATGACCGCGCTGGTGGAGATGCTGTCGCGCCACGACGTGGAGCGCCAGTACGAGGCCGTGGTGCTGGGCAGCCTGGTCTCGGGCGGCACGGTGGATGAGCCGATCGGCCGCAGCATGGGCGATCGCCTGCGCCAGGCCGTGCGCGACGAGGAGAGCGGCAAGCACGCCGTCACCCATTACCGCCTGCGCGAACGCTTCCGTGCGCACAGCCTGCTCCAGTGCAACCTGGAAACCGGCCGCACCCACCAGATCCGCGTGCATCTCACCCACATCGGCCATCCGCTGGTGGGCGATCCGCTGTACGGCGGTGGCCTGAAGCTGCCCAGGCGCGCCACGCCGGAACTGGTCGCCGTGCTGCGCGGCTTCCGTCGCCAGGCGCTGCATGCCGAACGGCTGGCGTTCGAACATCCGGTCACCGGCGAGGCCTTGGCCTTCACCACCGAACGTCCGGCCGACATGACCGCGCTGATCGCCGCCCTGCGCGACGACCTCGCCGCCCACGGCCACGACGACGATTGATCCATGCGGCTCCCTCCCCTGCGTGCAGGGGAGGGACGGAGTGAGGTGATCCTGTCGCGCCCGCTTGTCAGAGCGTCAGCGGCGCGCCTATGCGATGCTTGTCGCTCCCCAGCCCCACTCGCGTCGATGGACATGACCGACACCTGGATCTTTCCCGACTGGCCGGCGCCCGCGCGTGTGCACGCGGCGGTGAGCACATGCGAAGGCCCCGGCGTCTCCGCGCCGCCGTTCGGCCGCTTCAACCTCGGCCTGCGCAGCGGCGAATCCGCCGAGGTGGTGGACAGCAATCGCAGCGTGCTGCAGCAGGCCATGAACCTGCCCAGCGCGCCGCGCTGGCTGCACCAGGTGCACGGCACCACCGTGGCCGAGCTGGGCCCGCTGCCCAGCGAGCACGAGCCGCAGGCCGACGCCGCGGTCTCGCGCATCCCTGGCACCGTGCTCGCGATCCTCACCGCCGACTGCCTGCCGGTGCTGTTCTGCGCCGACGACGGCAGTGCCATAGCCGCCGCCCACGCCGGCTGGCGCGGCCTCGCCGCCGGCGTGCTGGAAGCCACCATCGAACAGATGCAGCTGGTGCCCGCGCGACTATTGGCGTGGCTGGGGCCGTGCATAGCCGGGCCTTCCTACGAGGTGGGCGACGAGGTGCGCACCGCCTTCGTGAACCGCTCGCCTGCGGCAGCCTCCTGCTTCGTGGCGACCCGACCGGGGCATTGGCAGTGCGATCTGGAGGGACTGGCGCGGCAGCGTCTGGCGGCGGCCGGTGTGGCGCGCGTGCATGGTGGCGGGTTCGACACGTTCACCGATGCGCGGTTCTACTCGTACCGGCGCGAAGGCGCGCGCAGCGGGCGCTTCGCGAGTCTGGTCTGGTTGGCAGACAACTGATCAACCCACCCGCCAGCTGAAGCCTTGACGCCAGCTGGCCGCCCCGCCTGCTTGAATCGCAGGGCGCCGTCCGCATCTCCCTGCCCAGTGGCGGCGCAGCCGCCAAAACCTTTGTGGGGATAGCACCGATGCGTATGGACAAACTCACCTCGCGTTTTCAGCAGGCGCTGGCCGACGCGCAGTCGCTGGCCGTGGGCCGCGACCACAACATGCTGGAACCCGTGCACGTGATGGCGGCGCTGCTGGCGCAGCAGGGCGGCTCGACCGCGCCGCTGCTCACGCAGGCGGGCGTCAACGTGCCGGCGCTGCGCCAGCGCGTGAACGAGCTGCTGGAGCGCCTGCCCAGGGTCAGCGGGCAGGAGGGCAACCTCAACGTGGGCAACGACCTCAACCGCCTGCTCAACCTTACCGACAAGCTGGCGCAGCAGCGCGGCGACCAGTTCATCGCCAGCGAGCTGTTCGTGCTGGCGGCGCTGGAGGACAAGGGCGAGCTGGGCTCGGCATTGAAGGCCGCGGGCGCGACCAAGGCGAAGCTCGAAGCGGCGATCGAACAAGTGCGTGGCGGCGAGAAGGTGCAGAGCGAGAACGCCGAGGAGCAGCGTCAGGCGCTGCAGAAATACTGCATCGACCTCACCGAGCGCGCCGAGTCGGGCAAGCTCGATCCGGTGATCGGTCGCGACGAGGAGATCCGCCGCACGATCCAGGTGCTGCAGCGACGCACCAAGAACAACCCCGTGCTGATCGGCGAGCCCGGCGTGGGCAAGACCGCGATCGTCGAAGGCCTGGCCCAGCGCATCGTCAAGGGCGAGGTGCCGGAAGGCCTGCGCGACCGCCGCGTGCTGGCGCTGGACATGGGCGCGTTGATCGCCGGCGCGAAGTTCCGCGGCGAGTTCGAGGAACGGTTGAAGGCCGTGCTCAACGATCTCGCCAAGAACGAGGGCCAGATCATCCTGTTCATCGACGAACTGCACACCATGGTCGGCGCCGGCAAGGGCGAGGGCGCGATGGATGCGGGCAACATGCTGAAGCCTGCGCTGGCGCGCGGCGAGTTGCACTGCATCGGCGCGACCACGCTGGACGAATACCGTCAGTACATCGAGAAGGACGCCGCGCTGGAGCGCCGCTTCCAGAAAGTGTTCGTGGGCGAGCCCTCGGTGGAGGACACCATCGCGATCCTGCGCGGGCTGAAGGAGCGCTACGCCGTGCATCACGGCGTGGAGATCACCGACCCGGCCATCGTCGCCGCGGCCACGCTGTCGAACCGCTACATCTCGGACCGCCAGCTGCCGGACAAGGCCATCGACCTGATGGACGAGGCGGCCTCGCGCATCCGCATGGAGATCGACTCCAAGCCGGAGGAACTCGACCGTCTCGAACGCCGGCTGATCCAGCTGAAGATCCAGCGCGAGATGCTGAAGAAGGAGAAGGACAGCGAGTCGAAGCAGCGTCTCGCGGACCTGGAGGCCGACATCGTCAAGCTCGAGCGCGAGTTCTCCGACTTGAACGAGGTGTGGAAGTCGGAGAAGGCGGCGTTGCAGGGCGCGACCAGGATCAAGGAGCAGATCGAGGCCGCGCGCCTTGAGCTGGAAGCGGCCCAGCGCCGGCAGGACTACGCGAAGATGAGCGAGATCCAGTACGGCAAGCTGCCCGAATTGGAGAAACAGCTCGCCGCCGCGCAGGCCGCCGAGAAGCAGGAGTTCACCCTGGTGCAGGACAAGGTCACCGCCGAGGAGATCGCCGAGGTGGTGGCGCGCTGGACCGGCATCCCGGTGGCGAAGATGCTGGAAGGCGAGCGCGAGAAGCTGCTGCACATGGAGGACGACCTGCACCAGCGCGTGGTAGGCCAGGACGAGGCCGTGCGCGCGGTGTCCGACGCGGTGCGCCGCGCCCGTGCGGGGCTGTCCGATCCCAACCGGCCCAGCGGCTCCTTCCTGTTCCTCGGCCCCACCGGCGTGGGCAAGACCGAGCTGTGCAAGGCGCTGGCCGAATTCCTGTTCGACACCCAGGACGCGATGGTGCGCATCGACATGAGCGAGTTCATGGAGAAGCATTCCGTGAGCCGGCTGATCGGCGCGCCGCCGGGCTACGTGGGCTACGAGGAAGGCGGCTATCTCACCGAGGCGGTGCGTCGCCGACCGTACAGCGTGATCCTGCTGGACGAGGTGGAGAAGGCGCATCCGGACGTGTTCAACATCCTGCTGCAGGTGCTGGACGACGGCCGCCTCACCGACGGCCAGGGCCGCACGGTGGACTTCCGCAACACCGTGATCGTGATGACCTCCAACCTTGGCTCGCAGCTGATCCAGGAGCAGGCGGGAGACAGTGAAGCCGACTACGTGCAGATGAAGGCCTCGGTGCTGGGCGTGGTGCAGGCACACTTCCGCCCCGAGTTCATCAACCGCCTCGACGAGCTGGTGGTGTTCCGGCCGCTGCAGAAGTCGCAGATCCGCCGTATCGCGCTGATCCAGCTCACCGCGCTGGAGAAGCGGCTCGCCGAGCGCCAGCTGAAGCTGGAGATCAGCGAGAAGGCGCTGGACCTGCTCGGCAACGTGGGCTTCGACCCGGTGTACGGCGCGCGGCCGCTGAAGCGCGCGATCCAGCAGCAGCTGGAGAACCCGCTGGCGAAGGAGATCCTCGAAGGCCGCTACGCGCCCGGCAGCACCATCGCGGTGGATGCGGCCGGCGGGCATCTGGTGTTCCAGTCGGTCTGATCGGGCGGAAACGAAGAACCCCGGCCATGCCGGGGTTCTTCAATTGCGTTCCTGCGTGCCGCGGTGTCACCAGCTGTAGCGCACCTTGCCGTAGGCGTAGGCGCCGTTGTAGCCGAACGGCGAGAACGTGGAGTACGGCAGGGTGCCGTTGTTGGTGTTGTTCGCGATGTTCTTGTCGGGGTGCACGTTCAGCGCGTTGTCCACGCCCAGGGTGAAGGTCCAGTTCTGCCAGCGGTAGTTGCCGGCCAGATCCAGGATCCACTTGGGATTGAAGGTCTGATCCACCACGCCCTTCGCCGGGTTGTAGCTGGCGAGGCTGCTCACGTAGCTGGTGTAGCGGCCGTAGCGGGTCAGCGTGCCGGTGAAGCCCCAGCTGCCGATGTCGTACTGCTCGCTCCAGATCAGCTTGCTGCGTGGCGAGGAGTTGGCGAGATAGCCCTTGATGTCCTGTCGGCTCAGCCGCGCGAAGCCGACCACGCCCAGCGTGTCCAGCACCGCGGGGTTGGGTTTGACGCTGGTGACCTTGTTCTGGTTGTAGTTGGCGCTGAGCGTGGTGGTGAGGGCGCCGGCGTTGCCGAAGTCGGCCAGGTAGCTGCCGACGAAGTCCACGCCGCGGGTGCGGGTGTCGGCCGCGTTGGTGAAGTAGTTGACGCTGCTGTAGTCGAGGTTGCTGATGCCGTTGGCGGCCAGGTAGCTGACCACCGCCGGCGTGGTGGTGGAGATTGCGCCGGACAGGGCGATGCGGTTGCTTATGTCGATCTGGTAGAGATCGAGGCTGAGGTTCAGCGCATTGGTGGGGTTCCACACCGCGCCGATGGTGAAGTTCTTCGACTTCTCGGGCTTCAGCGGTTCGGCGCCGAGCAGGGTGGCGATCCGGCTGCCCACCGGCACCAGGCCGCGGTTGTAGATGCCGGCGGGCAGGCCCGGCAGCGCACCGTTGCCATAGAACAGCGAAGAGATCTGCGAGAAGTATTCCTGCCCCAGCGCCGGCGCGCGGAAGCCGGTGGAGGCACTGCCGCGCAGCGCGAAGCTGTCGGTGAAGTCGTAGCGCGCCGACAGTGCGCCGGAGGTGGTGTTGCCGAAGTCGGAGTAGTCCTCGTGGCGCACCGCCAGCGAGGCGCCGAGCTTGTCGGTGAGGTTGGTCTCCAAGTCGATGTACTCGGCCACGTCGTGGCGCGCGGCGTTCACGACATTGGCCGGCTGCCAGCCGGCGAAGCCCTGCGCGCCGCCGGGCTTGCCCGAGGTGCCGGTGTACCAGGACGGCAGGTCGCCCGCGACGATCTCGTAGGTCTGGCGCAGGTATTCGGTGCCGAAGGCCACGGTGAGCGGGTTCGGCAGCCAGCCGGGCCGAAGGTCCTTGGCGATGTCGATGTCGAAGGACTGCTGGGTGGCCTTGAGGGTGCCGTCCCCGAACACGGTGGGCGTGCTGCCGAAGTCGTTGAGGTAGGCATAGTTCAGGCTGTTGCGGGTCTGGTAGGCGACGCGGTTGCCGCCGTAGTTGCCGGAGACGTCCCAGCGCCAGCCGTTGATCGTGCCGCGCAGGCCGGCGACCAGCGACTGGTCGGTGGAATCGGCGTGCTCCAGCGGCAGGAAGCCGTCCGGATAGACCGAGGCCATCAGCGCATTGTTCGGCTTCGGGCTGTTCAGGCCGTAGCGGAAGAATGCCGGCGAGGTGCTGTTGCGGCGGCCGTAGTGGCCGAAGGTGTAGAACTCCACGTTCGGCGTGATGTCGTACTGCGCGTTGAGCAGCACGTTGTGGCTGTGCACGTCGGGGTCGCCCTGGCGGAAGTTCACGCCCAGCGCGGCCCAGGCCGGCGAGCGGTTGTCCGGGCCGGCGCGGTTGGTGTGGTCCTCGTTGCCGCTCTCCAGCGTCAGACGCAGCCAACCCTTGTCGCCGTTGATCGGCACGCCGAAGTTGGCCGAGCCCAGCCACTGCCGGCCGTCGCCGGCGGAGTACTGGCCGCCGCTCGCTTCCACGTCGCCGCCCTTGGCGCCCTTCTTCAGGATCACGTTGATCACGCCGGCGATCGCGTCGGAGCCGTACTGCGCCGAGGCGCCGTCGCGCAGCACCTCGATGTGGTCGATCGCCGAGAGCGGGATGGTGTTGAGGTCCACCGGCTGCGAGCCGCGGCCGATCACGCCGTTGTTGAGCAGGATCGCGCCGGGGTGCCAGCGCTTGCCGTTCACCAGCACCAGCACCTGGTCGGGCGACAGGCCGCGCAGCTGGGCCGGACGCTGGGTGTCGGCGGTGTCGGCGGCGGCCGGGCGCGGGAAGTTCAGCGAGGGGATGATGCGCGCCAGCGCGGTGGGCAGGTCGGTGGTGCCGGTCTGCTGCAGCACCTGCGCGGAGACCACGTCGATCGGCGTCAGCGAGCTGCTGACGGTGCGGTCGCTGGAACGGGTGCCGGTGACGATCACCGTCTGCAGCTGCTTGGCCTTGGCGTTCGTGGTGGTGTTGCTGCTGGTGTTGTCCTGGGCGGCGGCGGGCGTGCTGGCGAGCGCCAGCAGCACGGCGGCGGCCAGCGCGGTAGGAAGCAGGGTGCGGTGCGGCTTGTTCATGGTGTCTCCCCGGAGAAGTGGTTGGTGCGGCGCAACAATCGCAGGCTAATGCTGCGGTCACTGTTCGTCAACAGCCGTATAGACGTCCAAATGAAGCAGCTTGCGTACGTCAGGGTGCGCCGCATCGTCGGTGCGGACTTCCCCTGGCGCCCAGCCTGCCGCGTTCATCCGCGCCTGTCCATGCGCCACATGGCGCATTGAAAAGCGCCGCCGCGGCCCGAATAATGGGATGCTGTCGCGTCGCCTGCCCGGTCCGGGCGCGGCGATCCGGCGGTTCCGGAGTGCCCATGCCCATCTACGAATTCGAATGCAGCCAGTGCGGTCACCGCTACGATCGCCTGCAGAAACTGTCCGATGCCGACCCCGTCGATTGCCCCGAGTGCGGTGCGCCCAAGGTGCACCGGCGCGTGAGCGCGCCCTCGTTCCGGCTGGCCGGCGGCGGCTGGTACGAGACCGATTTCAAGAAGGACGGCGACAAGAAGCGCAACCTGGCCGGCGACGCCGCCGCCGCCCCGGCCGCCGCGCCTGCGGCTTCTCCTGCACCTGCACCTGCACCTGCACCTGCCGCGGCACCGGCTGCCAGTACCTCGTCGAGCGACTGAGCGCGCAAGCTGAATCGCCGCATGACGCGGTAGCCGCCGTGCGGTACCCGCCTGTCGGCGGCTCGGTTACCTTGGCGGCACCACCACTGTCATGGAAGGGCCGTCATGCGCATCGCGCTCAAGATCGTGCTGGCTGTCGGCACGCTGCTCGCAGCCACGGGCTTCGCCGCGCGCGACGCGCAGGCGCAGGGTTACGGCGATCGCGGCCAGCCCCAGGAGGTCTATTGCGCCAGCAACGACACGCGCGGCTCGCGCTGCCAGATGCCGTGGCGCGATTCGGTGCTGACCCGGCAGATGTCCAAGGCGGCCTGCATCGAGGGCCAGACCTGGGGCAGCGATCCCTACAGCGTGTGGATCAAGGGCGGCTGCCGCGGCAACTTCGGTGATGCGCGCGCCTACGGCTGGCGTGGCCGCGACCATCACGACCGCGGCGACGACCGTGGCGGCCAGGAGGTCTACTGCGCCAGCAACGACAACCGCGGCACCCGCTGCCAGATGCCGTGGCGCTACTCCGTGCTGTCGCGACAGATGTCCGACGCGGCCTGCATCGAGGGCCGCACCTGGGGCAGCGATCCCTACAGCGTATGGGTGAAGGGCGGTTGCCGCGGCCAGTTCCGCGATGCCCGGGGCGACCGGCCGCGCTGGTAGTCCGCCGTCTCCGGCGCGACGCGTCAGGGCTGCGGGAAGGCAGCTGCCCGGCAGCCTGCTAAAATCCCCGGTCTTTCCTCCCGTTTCCCAGGGGCCACGGCCCGGAGTTCCAAGCGCATGCGCACGCATTACTGCGGCCTCATCGACGAGTCGCTGGTCGGCCAGACCGTCACCTTGTGTGGCTGGGTCAACAAGATCCGCCTGCAGGCCCATGTGGCCTTCGTCGACCTGCGCGACCACGAAGGCCTGGCGCAGGTGGTGGTGGAGCGCGACAACGCCGAGGGGTTCGCGGTGGTCGGCGAGCTGGGCAACGAATACTGCGTGCGCGTCACCGGCACGCTGCGCAAGCGCCTGTCGGTGAACGACAAGCTGCGCACCGGCACGGTGGAAGTGCTGGCGGACACGGTGGAGATCCTCAATGCCGCGAAGGACCTGCCGTTCGCGCTGCACGAGAATCCGAACGAGGACATGCGGATGACCTACCGCTACCTCGACCTGCGCCGCCCCGAGATGCAGGCGATGATGCGCAAGCGCATCAGGCTGGTGCAGGCGTTGCGGCGTTATCTCGACGCGCGCGGCTTCCAGGACATCGAGACGCCGATCCTCACCAAGGCCACGCCCGAGGGCGCGCGCGATTATCTCGTGCCCAGCCGCGTGCATCCGGGCCAGTTCTATGCGCTGCCGCAGTCGCCGCAGCTGTTCAAGCAGATCCTGATGATGGCGGGCTTCGACCGCTACTACCAGATCGCCCGCTGCTTCCGCGACGAGGACCTGCGCGCCGACCGCCAGCCCGAGTTCACCCAGCTCGACCTGGAGTTCGCCTTCGTCGAGGAAAAGGACGTGCAGGACTTCGTGGAGGAACTGATCCGCCACGTGTTCAAGGAAGTGCAGGGCGTGGAACTGGACGCGGCGTTCCCGCGCATGACCTGGGCGGAGGCGATGCGCCGCTACGGTTCGGACAAGCCTGACCTGCGCATCGCGCTGGAGCTGGTGGACGTGGCCGACGCGCTGAAGCACGTCGAGTTCAAGGTGTTCGCCGAGCCGGCCAACGACGCGAACGGCCGCGTGGCCGCGCTGCGCGTGCCGAGCGGCAGCACGCTGTCACGCAAGGAAATCGACGGGCTCACCGAATACGTGGCGCGCTACGGCGCCAAGGGCCTGGCCTGGCTCAAGGTCGAGGATCTCGCCAAGGGCCGCGAAGGCATCAACTCGCCGGTGGCGAAATTCCTCGACGATGCGGCGCTGGACGCCGTGCTGAAGGCGACGGAGGCGCAGAGCGGCGACATCGTGTTCGTGGGCGCGGGCAAGTGGAAGGCCGTCACCGACTTCATGGGCGCGTTGCGCCTGAAGGTCGGCAGGGATCGTGGTCTGGTCGAGGACGCCTGGCGCCCGCTGTGGGTCACCGACTTTCCGATGTTCGAGTACGACGAGGAAGAACAGCGCCACGTGGCCCTGCACCACCCGTTCACCGCACCGAAGATCGACGACATCGCCGATCTCAAGAGCCATGCCGCCACCGCGGTGAGCCGCGGCTACGACATGGTGCTCAACGGCAACGAGATCGGCGGCGGCTCCATCCGCATCCATCGCCCGGAGATGCAGAGCGCGGTGTTCGAGCTGCTCGGCATCGGCGCGGAGGAGGCCGAGATGAAGTTCGGCTTCCTGCTCAAGGCGTTGAAGTTCGGCGCGCCGCCACATGGTGGCCTTGCGTTCGGCATCGACCGCATCGCCGCGCTGATGGCCGGTACCGAGTCGATCCGCGACGTGATCGCCTTCCCCAAGACCACCAGCGCGCAGGACCTGATGACCGATGCGCCGTCGATGGTGTCGGAGCCGCAGCTCAAGGAATTGCACGTGCGCGTTGCCGCAGCGGACAAGCTGCACGGCTGAGCCGCGGCGGGCCAGGGACCGGCCGGTTTCGTGACGAACGGGTTTTGCCCCATCGGGGCTGGCTCGTTCGTCGTCTCCGTCGGTGTATCCAGGCACTTTCGCGCATGACCGAACACATCATCCTGCTGCACGGCCTGTGGATGCGCGGTTTCGCGCTGGGCATGCTGCATCGTCGGCTGATCGCCGACGGCTACCGCGTGCACCGCTTCGACTACCTCAGCGTCGCCTCGTCGCAGCAACGCATCCTCGCGCGGCTGCAGGCGCGGATGGGCGAATGCGCGCCCGATGCGGTGCACCTGGTGGGGCACAGCCTGGGTGGTCTCTTGGCGCTGCGCGCCTGCCTCGACGCGGAGACGCTGCCGCCGGGGCGCGTGGTCTGCCTCGGCTCGCCGCTCAAGGGCAGTGCGGCGGCGCGCGCCTTCGCCACGTGGGGGCGTGGCGGCGAAGTGCTGCTGGGGCACAACCGCAGCCTGCTGGAGCAGGGTCTCGAGCGCTGGGAAGGCCCGCGCGAGGTCGGCGTGATCGCCGGCCGCCTGCCGCTGGGGCTGGGGGCGATGCTGGGCCAGCTGGCCGGCGAGCACGACGGCACCGTGGCGGTGGAGGAAACCCGGCTGCCCGGCGTGGCCGACCACTGCGTGGTCGAGGCCAACCACACCGGCCTGCTGTTCTCGCAGGAAGTGGCGCGCCTGGTGACCGCGTTCCTGCGGCATGGCCATTTCGACACCACGGCGGTTTGAACGCGGTGCACTGGCGGCGATCCGCCCGTCTTGCGGTAAAATCGTCCGCTTGTCCTTTTTGAACCGAGTCCGGGTGTCCCCATGGGTAGAGGTCCGTCCATCGAAGGCCGCAAGAACGCCGAGGACGCCAAGCGCGCCAAGGTGTTCACCAAGCTGATCCGCGAGATCACCGTCGCCACGCGCGCCGGCGTGGCCGACCCGGCGAGCAACCCGCGCCTGCGCGCCGCGATGGACAAGGCGCTGGCGGCGAACATGACCAAGGACACCATCGAACGCGCGATCAAGCGCGGCTCGGGTGCCGACGGCGCCGGCGAGGAGATGCGCTACGAAGGCTACGGCCCCGGCGGCATCGCGCTGATCATCGACTGCTTCACCGACAACCCGGTGCGCACCGTGGCCGACGTGCGTCACGCGCTGACCAGGCACGGCGGCAACCTCGGCACCTCGGGCTCGGTGGCGTTCCAGTTCACCCGTTGCGGCGAACTGGCCTTCGCCACCGGCGGCGACGCGGCGAAGGAAGAAAAGGTGCTGGAAGCGGCGCTGGAAGCCGGCGCCGACGACGTGGTCAACGAAGGCGGCGAGAGCACCGTGCTGTGCGCGCCGGAGAGCTTCGAGGCGGTGCAGCAGGCGCTGATCGCGGCCGGCCTCGGCGCCGAACACGCTGGCGTGGGCATGCGCCCGAACAACCGCGTGGCGGTGACCGGCGAGGCGCTGGAAGCGCTCACCGCGATGCTCGACAAGCTCGACGGCCTGGACGACGTGAGCGAGGTCTATCACAACGCCTTGCTGCCGGCCGAGAGCGGCGGCTGAGCCGCCGTCGCGGCGCCAGAGCGAACCGATTCCGCGATGACGCGCATCCTCGGCATCGATCCCGGCAGTCAGCGCACCGGCGTGGGCATCGTCGACGTCGATGCCGCCGGCAAGCTCACGCACGTGTTCCACGGCGCACTGGCGGTGGCCGGCGAGGCCAGCTTCCCGCTGCGCCTGAAACGCATTTTTGACGAACTGAATGACATCATCGCCGCCCATCATCCGGACGAGTGCGGCATCGAGCGCGTGTTCATGGCGCGCAACGCCGACTCGGCCTTGAAGCTGGGGCAGGCGAGGGGTGCCGCGATCTGCGCGGTGGTGAGTCGGGGGATCGCGGTGCACGAATACGCGGCGACGGAAGTGAAGCAGGCGGTGGTCGGCACGGGCCGCGGCGACAAGGCGCAGGTGCAGCACATGGTCGGCATCCTGCTGGGCCTGAAGGGGCCGCTGCAGGCCGATGCCGCCGACGCGCTGGCGATCGCGGTGGCGCATGCGCACACGCGTGCCAGCCTGCAGCGCGTGGGCATTCCGCGCACGGCCTGGAGGCGGCGATGATCGGCCGCCTGCGCGGCGTGCTGGTTTCCAAGCAGCCGCCGTGGCTGCTGGTGGAAGTGGGCGGCGTCGGCTACGAGCTGGAGGCGCCGATGTCCACCATCTACGACCTGCCTGGGTTGGGCAAGGAAGTGATCCTGCTCACCCATTACGCGCAGAAGGAAGACAGCGTGGCGCTGTACGGTTTCCTGCAGGAGGCCGAGCGTGCGCTGTTCCGCAACCTGCAGAAGGTCAGCGGGATCGGCGCGAAGATCGCGCTGGCGGTGCTGTCCGGCGTATCGACGAACGATTTCGCGCGGCTGGTGCACGCCGGCGACGTGGTGGCGCTGACCAAGATCCCCGGCATCGGCAAGAAGACTGCCGAACGCATCGTGGTGGAGCTGCGCGACCGCGTGGACGGCATGGTCGCGAGCCTGCCGGGCAGTGCGGCGGCGGGTGCACCGCTGGACGCCTCCGGCGAGGCCACCGTGGCGCTGCAGCAGCTGGGCTACAAGCCCGCCGAAGTCACCCGGCTGGTGCAGAAGGTCGCCGCCGACGGCGACAATGCCGAAACGATCATCCGCAAGGCGCTGCGCGCCGCGCTGGGGAGTTGAGCAAAGTGAGCCACAACGTTGTTGCCGGAGGCGATGCCGCCGCCGAAACCAAGCGGCGCCTCGCCGCGCTGGCCGTGGGCGCCATCGGCGTGGTGTACGGCGACATCGGCACCAGCCCGCTGTACACCTTGCAGACCACGCTCAGCCACGACGGCATGCATCCCACGCCGGCCAGCGTCTATGGCGTGCTGTCGCTGATCTTCTGGGCGCAGATCCTGGTGGTGTCGCTGAAGTACGTGGTGTTCATCATGCGCGCCGACAACAAGGGCGAGGGCGGCATCATGGCGCTGATGGCGCTGGCCCAGCGCTGCGTGCGCGAGCAGCCCCGGCTGCGCTGGGTGCTGGTGATCCTCGGCATCTTCGGCGCGGCGCTGTTCTACGGCGACGGCGTGATCACGCCGGCGATCACCACGCTGGGCGCGGTCGAGGGCGTGAAGGTGATCGCGCCGGGGCTCGAGAAGTGGGTGGTGCCGATCACCGTGGTGGTGCTGATCCTGCTGTTCCTCTTGCAGAAGCACGGCACCGAGCGGGTGGGCAAGCTGTTCGGCCCGGTGATGATGGTCTGGTTCGTGGTGATCGCACTGCTCGGCGTGAACATGATCGTGCGCCATCCGCAGGTGCTGCTGGCGATCAATCCCTGGTACGGGGTGAAGTTCTTCTTCACCCACGGCCTGCAGGCGTTCATCGCGCTGGGCGGCGTGGTGCTGGCGCTGACCGGCGCCGAGGCGCTGTATGCGGACATGGGCCATTTCGGCAAGAAGCCCATACGCGTGGCCTGGTTCAGCTTCGTGCTGCCGTCGTTGGTATTGAACTACTTCGGCCAGGGCGCGCTGCTGCTGATGCACCCGGAGGCGATCGACAGCCCGTTCTTCAAACTGGTGCCGTCGGCCCTGCTGTACCCGATGATCGGGCTGGCCACCGCGGCGGCGGTGATCGCCTCGCAGTCGGTGATCTCGGGCGCGTTCTCGATGACCCGCGAGGCGATGTCGCTGGGCTATTCGATGCGCATGCCGATCGTGCATACCTCGCGCGAGATGTCCGGGCAGATCTTCGTGCCGTGGGTCAACAACTTCCTGCTGCTGATGGTGCTGTTCGCGGTGCTGCACTTCGGCAGCTCCGATCGCCTGAGCGCGGCCTACGGCATCGCGGTGACCGGCACCATGAGCATCACCACGGTGCTGGCGCTGATCGTGGCGCGCCGGCAGTGGGGCTGGAAGCTGCCGGTGGTGATCGCCGCGGGCGTGCTGTTCCTGGTGATCGACCTGTCGTTCTTCAGCGCGAACCTGATCAAGATCGAGTACGGCGGCTGGTTCCCGCTGGTGCTCGGCCTGGCGGTGTTCACCTGGATGACCACCTGGCGCCGCGGTCGCGAACTGGTGGTGCGCGAGATCAAGCAGGGCGGCCTGGCATTGGCTCCGTTCATCACTGCGCTGCGCGAGCATTCGCCGCTGCGCGTGCCGGGCACGGCGGTGTTCCTCACTGCGAACCAGCACGCCGTGCCGCATGCGCTGCTGCACAACCTCAAGCACAACAAGGTGCTGCACGAGCGCAACGTGCTGCTCACGGTGGAGATGCTGGAGTCGCCGGTAGCCGATGCCGACGAGCGCATCCACATCGACGCGATGGGCGACGAGTTCTACGGCATCGCGCTGCGCTTCGGTTTCGCCGAGGACCCGAACGTGCCGCTGGCGCTGTCTCAATGCGCGCGTGCCGGCCTCGGCTTCGACATGATGGACACCACCTTCTTCCTGTCGCGCGAGAACATCGTGGCCGACAAGCGCCGACCCGGCATGGCGCTGTGGCGCGACAAGCTGTTCGCCTTCATGGCGCGCAATGCGCTGCCGGCGACCGCGTATTTCCAGATTCCGGGCAATCGACTCATCGAACTCGGCGCGCAGGTGGAAATCTAGCGGGCCATGGATGGCCCGCACGCCAGCCGATCACGTTGTGATCGGCTGGCGGAGCCCCGGTCGGGCTGCGCCCGACCGGGGCGAGCCCTTGCAGGGCCGGACTGCCCTGCAAGGGCACAAAAAGCGCGGTGGCTCTGGCTCTCGATGCCAGTCCCGCTCAAGCGCCCAACCCGCCATAATGCCCCCATGACCGACCCCCGCCTCATCACCCCCGTCTCCCAGCTCGACGACGAGGCGCTGGAGGCGACGATCCGTCCGCGCCGCTTCGCCGAATATCTCGGCCAGCAGGCGGTGCGCGAGCAGCTGGAAATCTACATCGAGGCCGCCCGAAAAAGGGGCGGTGCGCTGGACCACGTGCTGATCTTCGGCCCGCCGGGCCTCGGCAAGACCACGCTCAGCCACGTGATCGCGAACGAGCTGGGCGTGAGCCTGCGCTCCACCTCCGGCCCGGTGCTGGAGCGCGCCGGCGACCTCGCCGCGCTGCTCACCAACCTGCAGCCGAACGACGTGCTGTTCGTGGACGAGATCCACCGGCTGTCGCCCACGGTGGAGGAGGTGCTGTACCCGGCGATGGAGGATTTCCAGATCGACATCATGATCGGCGAGGGCCCGGCCGCGCGCTCGATCAAGCTCGACCTGCCGCCGTTCACCCTGATCGGCGCCACCACGCGCGCCGGCATGCTCACCGCACCGTTGCGCGACCGCTTCGGCATCGTGCAGCGGCTGGAGTTCTACACGGTGGACGAGCTCACCGCGATCGTGCGCCGTGCCGCGAAGATCCTCGGCATCGCCTGCGCGCTGGACGGCGCCCAGGAGATCGCCCGCCGCTCGCGCGGCACGCCGCGCATCGCGAACCGCCTGCTGCGCCGGGTGCGCGATTATGCCGAGGTGCGCGCCGGCGGCCAGATCACCCTGGCCGCGGCGCAGGCTGCGCTGGACATGCTGAAGATCGACCCGGAAGGCTTCGACGAACTGGACCGCCGCCTGCTCGGCACCATCATCGAGAGCTTCGACGGCGGTCCGGTCGGGGTGGAGTCGCTGGCCGCTGCGCTCAGCGAGGACCGCGGCACGCTGGAAGACGTGGTCGAGCCCTACCTGATCCAACAAGGCTACCTGCTGCGTACCGCGCGCGGTCGCATGGCCAGCGCCAAGGCCTGGCGCCACCTGGGCCTGAACCCGCCGCCGCGCCAGACGCAGGCGGCCGACCTGTTTGCCGGTGGTTCCGCCGATGGCTGAGCGCGAACCCTTCCGCTGGCCGGTGCGGGTGTACTGGGAGGACACCGATGCCGGCGGCGTGGTCTACCACGCCAGCTACCTGCGTTTCCTGGAGCGGGCCCGCAGCGAGTGGCTGCGCGCGCTGGGCATCGGCCAGATGGCGTTCAAGGAGAGCACCGGGCTGGCCTTCCTGGTGCGCGAGATGCAGCTGGATTTCCTGCGCGCCGCCCTGCTGGACGATGAACTGTCGGTGACGGTGGCTGTCAAGGAACGGCGCGCAGCCAGTATCCTGTTCGGCCAGACGATCGAGCACGCCGATGGTGCCTGCCTGGTCCGCGCCAGCGTGCGCGTGGCCTGTGTGGACACCCGGCGCATGCGCGCCGTGGCGATCCCCGCGGACCTGATCCTCGAACCTGCCCCCTGACCACACAGCCGACGCGGAGTACCCCAAGGCAATGAACGGCGGATTGAACGTTTTCGAGCTGATCGCGGGCTCCAGCCTGCCCGTGAAGGGCGTGCTGCTGATCCTGCTGGTGTTCTCCTTCATGTCCTGGGTCATCATCATCCGCAAGTACGGCCAGACCAAGGCCGCGCTGGAGAACGCGGAGACCTTCGAGGAGCGCTTCTGGTCCGGCGGCGACCTGGCCCAGCTGTTCCGCGAAGTGAGCCACCGCGGTGCCAGCGACGGCATGGAGAACATCTTCGAGTCGGGCTTTCGCGAATTCGCCCGCCAGCGCCAGCGCAAGACCAACGACCAGCGCAGCGTGATCGAGGGCTCCGAGCGCGCGATGCAGGTGGCTGGCACCCGCGAGATCGGCGCGCTGGAGCGCAACCTGGAATTCCTCGCCAACGTCGGTTCGATCAGCCCCTACGTGGGCCTGTTCGGCACGGTGTGGGGCATCATGGGCGCGTTCCAGGGTCTGGGCGACATGAAGGATGTGACCATCGCCGTGGTCGCGCCGCACATCTCCGAGGCGCTGATCGCCACCGCGATGGGCCTGTTCGCGGCGATTCCCGCGCAGTGGGCCTACAACCGCTACGCCACCAAGGTGGAGCGCATCGCCTCGCGCTATGACGTGTTCCAGGAGGAGTTCTCCTCCGTGCTGCAGCGGCAGATCCAGTCCGACGACGCGGCCTGAGCGGAGCCGCAGCCATGCCAACTCTCAGGCGCGAGAAGCGCTACAAGCTGAAATCCGAAATCAACGTCGTGCCCTACATCGACGTGATGCTGGTGCTGCTGATCATCTTCATGGTCACCACGCCGATGCTGAACTCCAACGTCGACGTGAACCTGCCGCAGGCCGACGCCAAGGCGCTGCAGGCCAAGAAGGACAACCTGATCGTGCAGGTGGCGAAGGACGGCACGCTCGCCCTCGTGGTGGGCAGCGGCAAGCCCGAGCCGGTGGACGAGGCGGGGCTCCAGGCCAGGGTCAAGGCCTTCAGGGATGCCAACCCGCAGCTCAGCGTGCTGGTGGCCGGCGATACCGCTGGCAATTACGGCGGCGTCTACAAGGTGCTGGCGACCCTGCAGCAGGCGGGCGTCGACAAGGTCGGCCTGATGAGCACGCCAGGCGAAGGCCCGGGCCAGGGTCAGGGGTCCCATGGACGACCGTAAGGCGACCCCGCGGGCAGTGGTGCTGTCCGCCGTGCTGCATCTCGGCATCGTGGCGTTCCTGTTCCTCGCGGTGCTGCCATGCGCCAGCTACGAGGCGTTCTTCAACGCCTTGCACCTGCCGGCGTGGATGAACCCCATCACCTGCTCGCGCCCGCTGGAGCTCAAGGGGCCGGTGATCGAGGCCACCCTGATCGGCCCCACCGGCAGCCCGCCGCCGAAGGCGGTGAAGACCAAGCCGGTCCCGGATACCGTGCCGCCCCCGCCGGCCGTGCCGCCGCCGGTGCCGCCGCCGGTGGTGCAGCCCAAGGTCGCGCCGCTGCCGCCGCCGCCCGAGCATCCCGACCTCAAGGACCAGGAGCGCGTGGTCGAGCAGGGCCTGCAGGAGGCCGAGGAGAAGAAGCTGCAGGAAGAGAAGCAGCGCCAGCGCCAGGCCGAGCTGGACGCGCAGGCTGCGCAGAAGAAAAAGGAAGAGCTGAAGAAGATCGACGATCTGTTCGCGAAGATGGACGCCGCCTCGGCGCAGACCAAGAAGGCGGACAGCAAGGCCAGGCAGGCCAAGCAGCAGCTGGCCGACCTCAAGAATGCCCAGGACAACGGCCAGGCCGACCTGCCCAACGCCGCCCAGCGGCAGACCGGCAACAACGCCCAGAACAGCAATCTCTCCGACGAATACGCGGCAGCCATTCAGAATGCGGTCACGCCGAATTGGTTAAGGCCGGATAACATGCCGAAAGTTGCGTGCAAGGTTCACATCGTGCAGCTTCCGGGCGGCGACGTGATGAGCGCCACGGTCGATTCCAGTTGCCCATACGACGAAGCGGGGCGGCGTTCGGTCGAGAACGCCATCCTGCGCACCAAGACCTTGCCGTACAAGGGTTTCGAGAGCGTGTTCCAGCGCAACCTCACCTTCACTTTCATGCCGCAATGATGAGCCTCATGCGCAAACCGATTTCGCTGTACGCCCTTGTCCTGCTGCTCGCGACGGCGCTGTTCGCCGGCCCGGCGGCCGCCCAGCAGTCCGGGCTCGACATCCAGATCGTCGGTGGTGTGAAGACTGCCACCCCGATCGCGGTGGTGCCGTTCGCCCAGCCCGGCGTGGCGCCGCTGCCCACCGACGTGGCCGACGTGATCCGCAACGATCTCAACCGCAGCGGCAAGTTCCGCTCGCTGGCCAAGAGCGACATCGTGGAGTTTCCCGCCAAGGGCGCGGACATCAAGTTCGCCACCTGGCGCCTGCTCAAGCAGGACTTCATCACGGTGGGCAGCGTCAGCGACGCCGGCGGCGGCATGCTGAAGATCAACTACGAGCTGTGGGACGTGAACAAGCAGCAGAACCTGCTGGCGGCGTCCTACACCGCGCCGGCGGGCGATCTGCGCGGCGTGGCGCACCAGATTGCCGACGCGATCTACCAGAAGATCACCGGCGTGCGCGGCGCGTTCTGGACCCGCATCGCCTACATCACCCAGGTCGGCCTGGGCAACAACACCATGTATTCGCTGGTGGTGGCCGATTCGGACGGCTACAACCCGCAAGTGGTGGCGCGTTCGCACGAGTCGCTGATGTCGCCGGCTTGGTCGCCGGACGGCAAGAAGATCGCCTACGTCTCCTTCGAGAGCGGCAATTCGCAGATCTACGTGCAAGACCTCACCACCGGCGCCCGCCAGCTGGTGGAGTCGCACGCCAAGGGCATCAACGGTGCGCCGGCGTGGTCTCCCGACGGCCGCAAGCTGGCGGTGGCGTTGTCCTACGTGGGCAACCTCGAACTGTTCGTGCTCGACGTGGCCTCCCGCCAGGAGACCCGGTTGACCCACAACCTGGCGATCGACACCGAGCCGGTTTGGGCGCCGGACGGCCAGTCCATCTACTTCACCTCCGACCGCTCCGGCCGGCCCCAGATCTACCAGATTCCGGCCAGCGGCGGCACCGCCCAGCGGATCAGCTTCCAGGGCACCTACAACTCCAATTGCAGCATCAGCTATGACGGCAAGGAACTTGCCATGGTGCAGGGCAACGGGAACGTGTATCGTATTGCAGTGATGGATCTCGGCTTGGGTGGGCAGGTGCATTTCCTCTCGCCGGGACCGCTGGATTTCGGTCCCAGCTGGGCGCCGAACGCCAGCATGCTGTTGTACGGTGCCACTGAAGGTCCACGCGGCGTGCTGTATGCCACCTCGGCTGACGGCATGGTGCGCCAGCGTCTTGCGCTCGCCAATGGCAGCGTGAGCGATCCTGCTTGGGGGCCGTATCGACAGCAATGAATTTTTGACCGCCGCATTCGCGTGCGGCGGTCGATGCCGGGGACGGCCCGCGAGGGTCGCGCCCGGCGTGTTTTGCCGGCCGCAACGCCTTCGCGCGCCAGGGTCAGCCATTGAAGGCGCGCATCACACGCCGTTGATCTTGCAAGACCAAAATAAACAACAGCCGGCCCACCGGCGATTTCGTCCCGTAACCAGTCCGTCACTGTATGCCGGAACTCAACACGTTTGAAGGAACGTCACCATGAATAAGACCGTTCGCGTCGCCCTGGTCGCCCTGCTTTGCGTTGGCGCGGCCGCCTGTTCCAAGAAGCAGGAAACCAAGCCGCAGGCTCCGGCCAGCGAGCCCGTTGCCCAGACCCAGCCGGCCGAGACCAGCGGCAAGTACACGCCGGCCGACCTCAACACCGATGCCTGCCTGCGTCAGCGCGTCGTGTACTTCGACTTCGACAAGTCCGAGATCAAGCCGGAGTTCCAGCAGATCATGGCTTGCCACGCCAAGTACCTGCAGGACCGCCCGATGGCCCAGATGCGTCTGGAAGGCAACACCGACGAGCGCGGCTCCAAGGAATACAACCTGGGCCTCGGCGAGCGTCGTGCGAACGCCGTGTCCAGCGCGCTGCAGGCCAACGGTGGTTCCGCCAGCCAGATCAGCGTGATCAGCTACGGCAAGGAGAAGCCGGTGTGCCGCGAGCACAACGAGGATTGCTGGAGCAAGAACCGTCGCGTCGAGATCGTCTACACGGCCGAGTAAGCGATGAAGCCTCTGGCCAGCAAACTTGCAGCCAGGATCGGCATGGCGGGCGCAATCGCGTCCGCCATGCTTTTCGTGCTGCCGGTATTCGCGCAGGACTCGCGCCTGAGCCTCGCCGACCGCGTCTCCCTGCTGGAGCAGCGGGCGCAGAACAAGGACCAGAGCAGCGCCACGCTGGTCAACCAGCTGCAGCAGGTGCAGTCGCAGCTGCGTGACATGCAAGGCCAGATCGAGGAACTGCAGCACCAGCTGCAGCAGCTCCAGGACAAGAGCAAAGACCAATACATCGACCTCGACTCCCGCCTGGGACGCCTCGAGGCCGCCAGCAAGACGGGCGCGGCGCCGGCTTCCGGCAGCAGCGCACCGGCCGCCGCGGGAGCCGCCGCCACGGGTGCGGCCGCCACTGCGGGCAGCGCGGCGAACACGGCACCCGCCGCCAAGGCGCCGCCAGCCAAGAGCGAGAAGCCGCTTTCCGCCGCCGACAACGCCGCGGCACAGGCCGCCTACGACGCCGCCTTCAAGACCCTGCGGGGTGGCGACTATGTGGGCGCCTCGCGCGAATTCCGCAAGTTCATCGAGCAGTACCCGGATCATTCGCTCACCCCGAATGCGTTCTACTGGCTGGGTGAGTCGTACTACGTCACCACCAATTACAAGGTGGCGCTGGAAGCGTTCCAGCACCTGCTGAACCAGTTCCCGCAGAGCGAGAAGGCGCCCGACGCGCTGCTCAAGGTCGGCTACTGCCAGCTCGAACTGAAGCAGGCGCCGGCCGCGAAGGCCACGCTCGAGTCCGTGGTCAGCAAATACCCCAGCTCCAAGGCCGCCAGCCTCGCGAAGGAGCGGCTGCGCCGCATCCAGGCCGGTTGAGGGCATGGTCGTGAGTGATGCCAGCACCAGCGCGGCCACCGCCGCGCCCGCGGTCGCCGCCGAGCGGCTGCGCATCACCGAGATCTTCCACTCGATCCAGGGCGAGGCCGACGCGATCGGCTGGCCCACCGTGTTCGTGCGCCTCACCGGCTGCCCGCTGCGCTGCGTGTGGTGTGACACCACGTACTCGTTCCATGGCGGCGAATGGCGCGGCATCGACGACATCCTCGCCGAGGTGGCCAGCTACGGCGCGCGGCATGTCTGCGTCACCGGCGGCGAACCGCTGGCGCAGAAGCGCTGCCTGACCCTGCTGCAGCGCCTCTGCGATGCTGGCCACGAGGTCTCGCTGGAGACCTCCGGCGCGCTGGACGTGGCGGCGGTCGATCCGCGCGTGCGCAAGGTGATGGACCTGAAGGCGCCGGACTCCGGCGAAAGCGCGCGCAACCTGTGGTCCAACCTCGACCACCTGCTGCCGCACGACCAGGTGAAGATCGTGATCGCCAGCCGCGCCGACTACGAGTGGGCGCGCGGCGTGGTGGCCGAACACGCGATCGACCGGCGCTGCATGGTGCTGTTCTCGCCGGTCTGGGGCAAGGTCGCGCCGCGCGAACTGGCCGAGTGGATCATCGCCGACCGGCTGCCCGTGCGCTTCCAGCTGCAGCTGCACAAGCTGCTGTGGAACGACGCACCGGGAAGGTAGGGCGAGGAGAGAGTGGAGAGGAGTGAGAAGTGAGAGGAAAGCTGCGGCGCCGGCATCCGCTTTCTCCGCGCTCCTTTCCACACACTCCTGTTTCCACCTGTTTTACGCGCTGTGGCCTGTGTCGCCGCGAGCGTTTTCCGGCCGGTGACCGGCCGTAGCCCAGTGGATGAAAACCATGTCTGAAACACTTCCCCGCAAGGCCGTCGTGCTCGTTTCCGGCGGCATGGACTCGGCCGTCACCATCGCCATCGCGCGCGAACAGGGCTACCAGGTGCATGCGCTCAGCGTGGCCTACGGCCAGCGCCACAGTTCCGAGCTGGAGGCTTCCGAGCGCGTGTCGAAGATGCTCGGCGCGGTCGAGCACAAGACCGTGCACATCGATCTGCGCAGCATCGGCGGTTCGGCACTCACCGCCGACATCGCCGTGCCGCTGGACGACGACGCCCACGACGGCGACGGCCACATCCCGGTGACCTACGTGCCGGCGCGCAACACCATCATGCTGTCGATCGCGCTGGGCTGGGCCGAGGTGCTGGGTTCGGCCGACATCTGGTGCGGCGTCAACGCGGTGGACTACTCCGGGTACCCTGACTGCCGCCCCGCCTTCGTCGAGGCCTTCGAGCGGCTCGCCAACCTTGCCACCAAGGCCGGCGTGGAAGGTGCAGGCATCCGCGTCCACGCGCCGCTGATGGCGATGAGCAAGGCCGACATCGCACGCGAGGGCGTGCGGCTGGGCGTGGATTTCGCGGCGACCGTGAGCTGCTACCAGGCCGACGTCGCGGGGCGTGCCTGCGGCCACTGCGACGCCTGCCGCCTGCGCGCGCAGGGCTTCCGCGAGGCGGGCCTGCCCGATCCCACGTGTTACGTCTGAGCCGCCTGTTGCTTGTGTGCTTGCGGCGCAATCCCTAAAATCGCCAGTTCGCTTGATGACGGGTCGTTAGCTCAGCTGGTAGAGCACTGGACTTTTAATCCATTGGTCCCGGGTTCGAGTCCCGGACGACCCACCAAGATTCCCGGAGCGCCCATTGGGCGCTCTTTTTTTGGCCGGATCGCAAGATCGGTCGCAAGATTTCCCCGCGCGCATGCGTCGTGCCGGCCGTGCATGCAATTCGATGACATTTCGCGGAGATAATGCGCATCACGCATGAATGAAAACGCCGTGGCGCCGGGCCGGGTGCGTACGAATGACTTTGCAGCGACTGACGCAAAGGGGCATGTCGACACACCCATTCGACCGGCTATCGTTACGCGCAATGCAGGGAGCGACCGGGTGGGGAGCGCACCGACTTTCCGATACGTCGCCTTCGATGCTGTAGAGATCGACCTGGTCGGCCGGCGCATGCAAGTGTCTGGCACGGAGGTCGCGCTGGAGCCGAAGGCGTTCGATGTGCTCGCCCTGCTCGTGCAGGCGCCGGGCAAGGCGTTCGCGCGCGATGAGATTCTCGATGCGGTCTGGGGCCACCGGCACGTCACGCCGAGCGTGCTCAACCGTGCGATCAACCTGATCCGCCATGCGCTGGGCGACAGTGCGCACGTCCTGCACACCTTGCACGGTGTCGGCTACCGTTTCGATGCTGAAGTGCGGCATTGCTCGAATCACGAGGAAGCCCGTACCGTCGTGCCGGCCGCTGGCGATGCGGTCGATGCCGGCGTGCCCGTGCAGGTCAGCCGCGGGACGGTGCCGGCCGTCGCCGTGTTGCCGGGACCGTCGCCCGTCCCGGGCGATTCGTCCATGGCAGCGCCGATGCCCGAACCGGTAGCCGTATCGCCTGAAGTACCTGCCGCAAAGCGAACTGCCGCGCGCCGTGGGCGTCTGCGGTTGGCCGCCGGGCTTGTCGTCTTGGCGGTGGGCCTCTTCTCCTGGTATGCGCTGCATCGCGCGACGGCCGGGGCGCCGCCGCCTGCTTCGCCAACCCTGGTCGTGCTGCCGTTGCAAGTGATCGGCGACGACAAGAACGAAACCGCCTTCGCCGAGGGGCTGAGCGAGGAATTGACCACGAGGCTAGCCCGCATCGAAGGGTTGCGCCTGATCGCGAGCACCTCGGCCTTCCGCGCGCAACACGACGGTTTCGATGCGGAGCAACTGGCTAATCGCCTGCATGCGACACACGCCATCGAGGGCAGCCTGCGCGAATCCGGCGACAGCTTGCGCATCGACCTGCGCCTGTTCGAAGTACCGAGCGGTAAAACCATCTGGGCGCAGGGCTACGACCGCAAACCCAGTGACATCTTCGCGATCCAGCAGGACATAGCGCAAAACGTGGCCACGGCGCTCTCGCTGCGCGTCGGACTAGTACCGGACGCGGTGAAGGCACCCGATCCGGACGTGTTCCGCGAGTACCTTGAGCTGCGCCATCGCTTTCTCACCCACAACGGCGCGGGCTGGGGCGAAGCGGTAACGGCGTTGGCGGTGCTGGCGGCGCGCGCGCCCGACTTTGCGCCGGTGCAAGGCTTGCAGGCGATGATGCTCGCCGATGGCGACGAGGGTGACAAAGACGACGAAGCCGTGCGCGTGGCCCAGCACACGCTCGCCCTGAACCCCAGCGACAGTTATGCCCATGTCGCCCTGGGCCTGGTCGCTTCGCATCGGCACGACTGGATCACGATGATGAAGGAATGCCGCGTTGCGCTCGCGCTCAATCCGTCCGACGAGTTCTTGCACCTCGTCATCGGCATGACCCTGGCCCGGCTCGGCTACGGCGAGCAGGCGTTGGCGGATTTCCAGGCCGGTTACGCTTCCGATCCGCTCGGCTACTACATCGTATTCAACCTCGGCAGCGAGCTTGATGTGCTTGGCCGCCACGGTGAAGCCAAGCACTATCTCGACATGTTGCCGGCACTGGATCTGGATCGCTCGGGATTCACCGCCATGGCGCGCTGGCGTAACGCCATATTTCGCCATGATCTCGCCGCAGCGCGCGCGTTTGCGGCGCAAATGCCGGAGGACGACGGCGCCAGGAAAGCCTATGCGGCGACGACCGAGGCGGTGTTCGACGCCAGCAAGTGGCCCGCCGCGGAAGCGGCCAACGCCGGGTTCGAAAGCAAGGTCGGTCTTACTGAATTGCGCCGCTTCGATCCGAAGCAGAACGCGCCCGCCTTGCTGGTCGAGTTCGAGTCCACCGAGCAGGATGTCTTCGGTGCAGGAATGTTGTGGGCCGCGGAATTCGCGCCGTTGCGCCATGACCCGGCCTTCCAGGGCTTTCTCAAGCGCATGAATTACATCGACTACTGGAACGCCAACGGCTGGCCGCCGCAGTGCAAGCCGGAAGGTGGCGGCGCGCGCTGCAGTTGATGCGTGACGCCGTGGCTCCCGGCACGGAGTCCGAAAGGTTTTGCACCGTGGTGTCGCGTGTTCGGCGACACCCGTGGGCGGATCGGCCCGTGGGTGAATCGGTATGTTCCGGTGACGACTTCACATGAACCGGGTGCGACCGGGATCCCGCCGTTCCCCATGTCGTTGGGTGCCGCCCCGACCAGGCCGTCGCGGTCGTGAGGGCTGCAGTTCCGGAAGCCACCTAACCGAACCATCATGACCCAGGCTATTTCTTGGCGATCCCCTCATCGAACCATCATGACCCGGGCCCCTTGCTGCGCGCAGCTTGTCCCGAGGGCACACGCGGGGTGTGGCCCGCTCCGGCACGGAGGGGAAAACCATGAATACTCGTTTGCACACGGTCGCCGCCTTGACCGCGATCAGCCTGTCGATGCTTGTTTGTCACGGCGCAAAAGCTTGCAGCGCCACTGACGGGCCACCTGGACAGATGGCGATGTTGCCGGCCGGTTCGCCGGGTGTCCTGGCCACCAGCGCATCCATGCTCAACGTGGGGGACACCGTACCGGGCATGACCAATCCCTTGCAGCAGATGGAGCCGATCACGGGCTTGTACACGGTCACCTTTACCGCTGAAGGCAACGCAAGCATTCCCGACGGCAAGGTGATACTCGGCGGTTTGGACACCTGGCATGCCGACGGCACCGAGCTGCTGAATTCCAACCAGACGCCGCTCAGGCAGGCCTTCTGCATGGGTGTCTGGACGCGCACCGGGCCGCAGGATTACCGGCTCAATCACTGGGCGTTGCTCTGGACAACCAGCGGCGCGACCTACGTTGGCCCGGCCCAGGTCCGCGAGTACATCCGGCTGAGCCGTGATGGAAACAGCTATGCCGGCAATTTCATCCTGATCCAGTACGCTCCGGACGGCACCACCCAGCTCAGCAAGGCCCTGGGTACCGTCACAGGGACGCGCATCAAGCCGTAAGGGAGTCCAGTGGAAGGCGGTCGCCGGATACGGGTGAACCCGCATCCGGCAGGATCGTCGAATCCGCCGCCGTTCAGCGCGTGCCGACCACCAGCGCAGTGAAATCCTTCACCGGCGCGCCGCGCGCTGCGGGGGCGGCGGCGACCAGCCAGATGCGGTGGGTGGCCTTGTCCAGCGCCATGGTGCGCGCGCCGACCTGGGTGGGCACGTTCGCCACGACGCGGTAATGATCGGCACCGTCCTCGTGCACGATGGTCAGCGTGCCGTCGTGGTTGGAGCTGTAGACCAGCCCCGTGGCGGGGTCGAAGCGGGCGGCGTCCGGCCCCTTGCCGATCGCCACGGTGGCGACCTGGTGGCCGTCGTTGGCGTCGGTGACCACCATCAGCTGGTTGTCGCAGACCGAGAACAGGCGGTGCGTCCGGGTGTCGATCGCCAGCCCGCTGGGCGAGTCGCAGGGTGCGAGCTTCCACACGGCGTCGACCTTGTTCGTCTTCGTGTCGATGCGCGCCAGCTCGTTCTTGTCCTCGAGGTTCGCAAACACGTGGCCCTGGCCGTCGCTGACCGCGAACTCCGGGCGGCCGGGCAGGGCGATCTCGGCGATGGCCTTGTCGCTGGCCGGGTCGATCACGCTGGCGTCGCCGCTGTGGCCGTTCATGGTCAGCACGTGGCCGCTGGCCGGATCGAACACGATGGCGTCGGGGCCCTTGCCCGTGATCGGGATGTTGCGCAGGTCTTTCAGCGTATCCAGGTCGATTACGTGGACGCTGTTGGCGGCGCCGTCGCTGACGTAGCCATGGCGCAGCTTCGGCACCAGCGCGATGCCGTGGATGTGCTGCATGCCTGGGATCTCGCCGGCCAGCTTGCCGTCCTTCGTGTCCACCACCATCACGCGGTCGTTGCGGGCGATCAGCAGGTGGTGCGTGGCCGCGTCGATGGTGAGGTAGTCCCAACCGCCGCTGCCGCCCAGCGGATGGCGCTGCAGCACGGCGTAATCCGGCGTGGCGGCGAAGGCCGATGCGGCGACGGCACTGCCGGCGGCGAGGAACAACAGCGAGGCGATGGACTTCATGACGGGCTCCGGCGGGATGATCGACATAGTTCCACCAAGCATGCGCGCCGGATGATTAGCAAACGCTGTGGGCGTTCAGTCCCGCGGGCCCGGCGGCCGGGCCTGCCGCCTGCGCCGGGTAAGGCGCTCGACGGCCAGCGGCAGCAGCGCCAGCAGGGCCAATGCGCCCATCGGCAGCAGCACCACGGGATGCAGCAGCAGACCGATGTCGAGCGTGCCGTCGTGGTCCAGCACCGTGCCCAGTCCCGCGCCGATCGAGGTCTCGAACACCAGCGACACAGTGCCGCCCAGCCAGCTGGCGCCCAGGAACAGTCCCAGCGGACAGCGCAGCCAGGCCAGCCCCACGGTGACCGCGCCGAACGGCATCACCGGCACGAAGCGCAGGAACAACGTATAGCTGACCGGGTGACGCTCGAAGCCGTGGTGCAGCCGGGCCGCGAACGGCGGCGGGGGTCGCGTGCCCGCGCCGAAGGCATAGCGGCTGGCGAGAAACAGGATCAGCGAGCCCAGGGTCAGCCCGGCCGAGGAACACAGCGTGCCGTCCACCACGCCGAACGCGAAGCCGCCGGCGAGGATGATCACGATGGTGCCGGGGATGCCGGTGGACATCGCCAGCGCGAGCAGGCCGACGTAGGCCAGCCGACTCAGCCACGGGTGCGCGGCGATGTGCGCGTGCAGCTCGTGTTGATGGGCGACCAGATGCTGCGGGCTCAGCCGGTCCAGCGCGCCCGAGGCGTACAGCACGATCCCGGCGACCAGCAGCAGGACCAGCGGCAAGGCGGCGCGCAGGCGTTTCAATACGATGCGCCGCGGGCGCCGTAGCTGGCGAGCACGTCGCGCGCCTCGTCGCGCAGGATGTCGCGGCGCACCGCGATGCCGCGGCGCACGAGCTCGCCGATCCAGTCGGCGGGCAGCGGGCCCTCGTCGAACTCGGTGAGTTCCTCGACGTCCTCGGCGCGCGCACCGATCAGCAGTTCGTCGACGCCGGCCCACACCGTGGCGCCGTAGCACTGGCAGCAGGGCTGGGCGCTGGTGGCCAGCGTGTAGCGGCCGCCGTCGGCGTTGAGGCGGAAGCTGGCGAGGCGCTGCTGCGCGCTCATGTAGGCCAGCATCTCCGCGTGCGCCACCGAGCAGGTCTGCGGCACCACGCGGTTCACGCCCACCGACACCACGCGGCCCTCCCCATTGAACACCGCGGCTCCAAACGGCCCGCCGGGGCCGTGCTCGATGTTGCGGCGTGACAGCGCGATGGCGAGGCCCACGCGCTCCTCATCGGTGACGTAGCGGCGCGTATCGTCGACGAACTCGTCGACCCATGGCGGCAGGGTGAGGTGGATCTGGCGCGGCAGGAACATCGCGCTCAGGCCTTCGCCGCCCAGGTGTCGCGCAGGCTCACCACGCGATTGAATACCGGCGCCTCGGCACGATGGTCGACGCGGTCGGCCACGAAATAGCCCAGTCGCTCGAACTGGTAGTGCTGCTCCGGCGCAGCCTGCGCCGCGGCGGGCTCGACCCAGCCCCGCACGACGCGCTTGGCCTCGGGATTGATGTGCGCGGTCCATGGCCGACCGTCGTCCTCGGCGTCCGGCGCGGCCACGTTGAACAGGCGGTCGTAGACGCGCACCTCGGCGTCCACCGCGTGCGTGGCGCTGACCCAGTGGATGGTGCCCTTCACCTTGCGGTCGGCGCCGGGCAGCCCGGCGCGCGATTCGGGGTCGAGCGTGCCGCGCAGCTCGGTGACGTTGCCGGCGCCGTCCTTCAGCACCTCCTCGCACTTCACGATGCCCACGCCGCGCAAGCGCACTTCGCCGCCGGGCACCAGGCGCTTCCAGCCCTTGGGCGGCACCTCGGCGAAGTCCTCGCGCTCGATCCACAGCTCGCGCGCGAACGGAATCTCGCGCATGCCGAAGCTTTCGTCCTTGGGGTGGTTCGCGAACGTGAGCGTTTCCGCGTGGCCTTCCGGCAGGTTCGTGATGACCAGTTTCAGCGGATCGAGCACGGCCATGCGACGCGGCGCGGCGGCGTCGAGATCCTCGCGCACGCAGTTCTCGAAGATCGCATAGTCGATCACGCTGTTCTGCTTGGACACGCCCACGCGCTCGATCAGCAGGCGGATGCCGGCGGCGGTGAAGCCGCGCCGGCGCAGGCCGCGCAAGGTGTTCATGCGCGGATCGTCCCAGCCGTCCACGAAACCTTCGTTCACCAGTTGCGCCAGCTTGCGCTTGCTGGTGATGCAGTAGCTGAGGTTCAGTCGCGAGAACTCGATCTGGCGCGGCTTGGCCGGCTTCGCCTCCAGCCCGGCGGCGACCACCGACTGCCACAGCTCGGGATGGTTCGGCAGGTCGACCTTGTCCACGCACCAGTCGTACAGCGGGCGGTGGTCCTCGAACTCCAGCGTGCACAGCGAATGGGTGATGCCTTCCATCGCGTCCGACAGCGCGTGCGCGAAGTCGTACATCGGGTAGATCGGCCAGGCGTCGCCGGTGTTCTGGTGGGTGACCTTGCGGATGCGGTACAGCGCCGGGTCGCGCAGGTTGATGTTGCCCGCGGCCATGTCGATCTTCGCGCGCAAGGTCTTCGCGCCATCGGCGAACTCGCCGGCGCGCATGCGGCGGAACAGGTCGAGGTTCTCCGCGATGGAACGCTCTCGGTGCGGCGAGTTGCGGCCGGGCTCGGTGAGCGTGCCGCGGTATTCGCGCATCTCCTCCGCGTTGAGGTCGTCCACGTAGGCGAGACCGTCCTCGACCAGCTTCAGTGCAGCGTGGTAAAGCACGTCGAAGTAGTCCGAGGCGTGGCGCAGGTTGTGCCAGTCGTAGCCCAGCCAGCGCACGTCGTCCTTGATGCCCTGGACGAACTCGGGGTCTTCCTTGCCGGGGTTGGTGTCGTCCAGGCGCAGGTTGCACCAGCCGTTGAACTCGCGGGCAATGCCGAAGCTCAGGCAGATCGCCTTGGCGTGGCCGATGTGCAGGTAGCCGTTCGGCTCGGGCGGGAAGCGGGTGTGGATCGCCACGTGCCTGCCCGCGGCCAGGTCCTCGCGGACGATCTGGCGGATGAAGTCGCGCGGGCCGTCGGCCGGCGCGGCGGCGGTGGCGGACTCGGCGGGGCTGGACGGGCTCGACATGAAGCGACTCGCGGACTGGCGAAAGAATCCGCGAAGTTTACCTTGTCCCCGCTGGCGACCGAAGGTACGGGGCTGGACGCCTCAGTGCCCCGCGATTTCCGCCGGGTTCGCGCAGACCTGGTTGCGGCCCTGCGCCTTGGCCAGGTACAGCGTGACGTCGGCCTGCTTGATCCAGGCTTCCACGTTGGCGTGCCGCGGCCCGACCTCCGCCACGCCGAGGCTGAGCGTGCACGGCTGCACGGACGAGCCGTCGCCGCGGCCGATCCGCTCGACCCGCTGGCGGATCCGCTCGGCCACCTCGCGGGCGCGTTCGAGGCTGGTCTCCGGCAGCACCACGCCGAATTCGTCGCCGCCGAGGCGGCCGGGCGTGTCCACGCTGCGCAGGCTCTCGCGCAGCACCGCGGCGATCTCCTGCAGCAGGGCATCGCCGGCGGCATGGCCGTGAAGGTCGTTGACCTGCTTGAAGCCGTCGATGTCGAGCAGGATCAGCGTGGCCGGCCGCTGGTTGCGCAGGTAGCGGTGCATCTCGTGCGCGGCCGTTTCCAGCCAGTGCGCGCGGTTCGCGAGGCCGGTGAGCGTGTCGGTGCGGTTGAGCTGCTCCAGCAGGCGGTTCTGCTGGCGGATGCGGCGGCCGAACTTGAAGTTCACCGTGCTCAGCCAGACCGGATAGATCGCCATCATCGGGATGCAGGCGACGATGTCGAACATGTCGCTGGTCGGCTGCCAAGCGAAGCCGGTCAGCCATGCGACCAGCGCGCAGGCCGCGATCTGCAGTAGCAGCGCACGCAGCAGCACCCGCCAGCCGCCGGCGCTGATGCGGTCCATCGCCATCATCGAGGCCAGCATCACGCAGGGCAGCAGGTTGAACCGCATCACCGCGATCCACGTCCCCAGCATGACCGAGTCGGTCATCAGGTTGAACTGTTCGTGTCGCACCGGCCGCGTGGCGCGCGCGGCATGCAGCCAGGCCAGGTGCGGCCACAGCAGGCCGTTGGCGAGCAGCAGCGACCACAGCCAGGCTGGCGCCTGCTGCTGGTACAGCACGGCCGCCACCGGCAGCATGCCCAGTCCCAGCCCCAACGTGCGCAGGCGATGGGCCAGGCTCACGAACCTCAAGCCTTCGTCGCGCTTGCCCATAGGCTGGCCATCCCCCGTGTCGCCTTGCGGCGCTACCGGCGCCGCTGGCGCGACGATAGAGCAGATGGCCGCCGCGCCGCTACTGGGGCGCCGCGGGGCTTGCTGTCGGCGTGCGGCGGGGCTAGCGTGCGACTCATGCATACCGTCTACCGCGCCGAAAACCTGTTCGATGCGCACCTGGTGAAGGATGCGCTGGAGCATGCGCAGATTCCCGCCTTCATCGCCGGCGAGTACCTCACCGGGGGAGTGGGCCAGCTGCCGGCGCTGGACTATCTCGCGGTGATGGTGCCCGATTCCAGCCTGGGCGTTGCCGAGGGCATCGTGCGCGAGGTCGAGGCGCAACTGGCCGAGGCGCGCGAGGCCATGCGCGAGCTGGGCGACGACGATGCGGCGGACGATCCGTTGATCGTGCCCTGTTGAGTCGCACGGTGTCCACCTTTGCCACCGATGCGCCGAGGACGGCGCGCCACGTCGCGTGGCGCATGGCCGCCGGCCCGTCCACCACCGGCATTCGGCTCGGCGCATTGCGTCCGGCGCCGCGGCAAGCCCGATTCCGACGATGGAGGACACGATGCACGCATTCGCCGAGCTGATCCGCACCGTGCCGGACTTTCCCCAGCCTGGCGTATTGTTCCGCGACGTCAGCCCGCTGCTGGCCGACGCGCGCGGCTTCGCCGATTGCATAGCCGCGCTGGCCGCGCCGTGGCGCGCGGCCAGCGTGCAGGCGGTGTGCGGCATCGAGGCGCGCGGCTTCATCTTCGGCGCCGCGCTGGCACAGGCGCTGCACGCGGGCTTCGTGCCGCTGCGCAAGCCGGGCAAGCTGCCGCCGCCGGTGCTGGCGGTGGACTATCAGCTGGAATACGGCAGCGACCGGCTGGAGGCGCGCAGCGATGCGCTGCAACGCGGTGAACGCGTGCTGCTGGTGGACGACGTGCTGGCCACCGGCGGCACCCTGGCCGCGGCGCAGACGCTGGTGGCGCGCTTCGGCGCCGAGCTCGCGGGCGCGGCCGTGCTCATCGAGCTGGAAGCCTTGCGCGGGCGCGAGCGCTGGCGCGGCGGCCAGCCGCTGCATGCGCTGCTTCGTTACTGATCGCCGTGCCGCCAGCCAGTGCCGGCGGCGCGATGGAGATGCCCATGATCGGCATCGGTGTCCGGAAGCGGCGCCAGCCTCATCGCCACGAGACCTTGCCGGCGCGCGGCATGCAACCGCGGGGCGGCTACTGCGGACTGGATGGCGCCGGCGCGCCCTGTCCGGCGGGCATGGCGATCGTCGTCACGTAGAACAGTTCGCAGGCGCCGTCGCCGGTATCGTCGCGGGTCAGCGAGGTGCGCCAGTGCCAGCCGTCGGCGCGGTTGGCGTCCACCAGGTAGCCGTCCAGCGCCACCAGCTGGCCCACCCGCGCGCGTCCCAGTGCACGGCGCACGCCTGCATCGGCGGGAATCAGGTGCATGTTCGCGCTGTGCGTCTCGATCTCGCGGCGCGGGATCGGGAACTGCCGCACGTGCCAGTAGTAGAAGCGCGCCGACTGCGTGATGTCGATCTGCTTCAGCACGGCACTGTCGGACATGCGCCCCCAGCCCAGCGCGAAGTCTTCGGGCACCAGCGCGGCGCCGGTGTCGAAACGGTAGCGTTCGGTGGACAGCACGCGCGCGGTGAGATCGAACCGCGCGCGTGGAACGAGCGTGAAGTCGCCCACGAGGATAGTCGCCATGGACGCCTCCAGCGGCGTCTGCACGGGATCGTCAGGCGCCAGCACGCCCGGCGGCGGATGCAGCGGCCGCGCCTGCCACCACGACCAGCCGCCCCACAGCGCCAGCAGGGCGGCCGCGACCAGCCAGGAGCGACGCATTCAGTCGAAATCCGCGGCCAACCTGTCGCGCTGCTCGGGCGTCAGCGCCGCCTCGACCGGCATCGCCGGCAGCGTGCAGGCCAGCGTCACCGGCGCGCCCGCCTTCCACGCCGCAACGCGCGCCGCGGCCAGCGGGAAGCGCAGGAAGTGCACCGCGGCGGTCTTCTCCTCGTTGCTGCGCTCCATGTCCTCGTCGGCCACCGCGACGCACGGTGTGTGGCCCTGTACGGTCAGCACGATCGCGTGCTCGATGCCGCGCAGGCGCACCAGCTCGCGCTTGCGTTGCTCCACGTCGTCGTACTCGATCAGCAAGGTGGCCTTGAGGTTGTCGCCGTCGGGGATCAGCGGGTTGTAGGCGTCCAGCTCGTCCTGGATGCCGGCCGGCTCGAAGATGCGCTCGATGCGCAGCATCTCCTGCACCTGGTACTGGATGCTCAGGCGATCCTCGAAGATCAGCGTGAGGTGCCCGCCCAGGTGCACGGTGCGCTGTTTCTTGTGCGCCATCACGCGGGCACGGAACTCGGCGCGCTCCAGCGCGTAGTTTTCGAGGCTGAGCAGGTCATCGCGTTCGAGGATGTCCATGATTTTCGATCAGAAGCGAGGGAAGAGTAGTGGGAAGTGAGAGAGGGCAAAAGCAGGAGCGGCGCAGCGGGTGGCGAGGTTTTCTCTCACTCCTCACTCCTCTCCACTCACTCCTCTAAATGCCGTAGGCCTTGCGCAGCAGGCTGAGCGGATGCTCGGCCTGCGGCTGGTCGCCCAGCCCGTGCGCGATGTGGCCGCCGGCCATCGGGCAGTCGCTGCTGAAATGCGCGGGCTCGGCCTGCGCCACGCGATTCTCCACCGGCTTGGCCAGCTTGCGCGACAGCGCGTAGGTCTGGTGCTTCACGCCGTAGGTGCCGTCGTGGCCCGAGCAGCGCTCGATGGTGACGATCTCGGTGCCAGGCACCAGTTGCAGGATCTCGCGCGTCTTCGGGCCGATCTTCTGCACGCGCTGGTGGCAGGGTACCTGCCAGGCGACCTTGCCCAGCGAGGTCTTGAAATCGGTTTGCAGCAGGCCGGCCTTGTGGCGTTCGGCGAGGTATTCGAACGGGTCGAAGAAGCGTTCGCGCACCAACGCCACGTCGGCGTCGTCGGGGAACATCAGCGGCAGCTCCTGCTTGAACATCAGCACGCAGGAGGGGATCGCCGCGGTGAAATCCCAGCCCTCGCGCGCCATCCGGGCCAGCACGGGGATATTGCGTTCCTTGTACTTGCGCACGGTGTCGAGGTCGCCCAGCTCCAGCTTGGGCATGCCGCAGCAGCTTTCCTGTTCGACCAGCTTGTGCGGAATCGCGTTGTGCGAGAGCAGCGCGGCGAGGTCTTCCACCACGCCCGGTTCGGAATGGTCGCAGTAGCAGGTGGCGAAGATCGCCAGCTTGCCGCTCGTGCGGCCAGCCGGTACCGCATCGCCGCGCCCGTCGAGCTTCTTCAGCCGCTTGCGCGCGGTGGGTACGTGGTATTCGGGCACGCGGGCATCGGCATCCACGCCCAGCGTCTTCTGCAGCAGCTTGCGCGCAGTCTTGTTGCGGTTGGCGGCGTTGACCATCTCGACCACCACCGGGATCGAGGCGAGCTTGCCGACGGCCCGCGTGTTGGACAGGATGCGCGCCGACAGCGGCGCGCCGTGCTCGCGAAACTCGACTGCCTTGGCGCGCAGCATCAGGTGCGGGAAGTCCACGTTCCAGGGATGCGGCGGCGTGTACGGACACTTGGTCTGGTAGCAGAGGTCGCACAGGTAGCACTGCTCGACCACCTTCGGGTAGTCGGCCTTGGCCACGCCGTCGATCTCCATCGTCTTCGACTCGTCGATCAGGTCGAACAAGGTGGGGAAGGCATGGCACAGGCTCACGCAGCGGCGACAGCCATGGCAGATGTTGAACACGCGCTCCAGCTCTGCCTCGAGCGCCTCGGTGTCCCAGAATGCGGGATCGTCCTGGCCCAGCGGATGCCGGGTGGGCGCTTCGAGGTTGCCTTCGCGGTTGCCGTCGATGGGTTCGGACATCGTCCTCTTCCTGTAGATCAGGAGGGAATCCCGCGCCCCGTCATTCCGGCGAAAGCCGGAATCCAGCGCCTTTCGGGGACTTGCCGAGTCGCTGGATCCCAGCTTGACCAGCTTCGCTGTTGAGAAGCGCCACGCTGGGATGACGGCTTGGTTGGCGCTGCCTCAGCCCAGCTCGTTCAGCGACTTGGTGAAGCGGTTCGCGTGCGAGCGTTCGGCCTTGGCCAGCGTCTCGAACCAGTCGGCGACTTCCTCGAAGCCTTCCTCGCGCGCGGTCTTGGCCATGCCCGGGTACATGTCGGTGTACTCGTGGGTCTCGCCGGCGATCGCGCTCTTCAGGTTGGCGTGGGTCTCGCCGAACGGCAGGCCGGTGGCCGGGTCGCCGCATTGTTCGAGGTATTCGAGATGGCCGTGGGCGTGGCCGGTCTCGCCTTCGGCGGTGGAGCGGAACACCGCGGAAACGTCGTTGTAACCCTCCACGTCTGCCTTGGCGGCGAAGTAGAGGTAACGGCGGTTGGCCATGGATTCGCCGGCAAACGCGTCTTTCAGACTCTGCTCGGTCTTCGAGCCTTTCAGCTTGCTCATGACATCACCTCGTGGCGTCGGGCTGGGAGGGCAATGCGGGAGCGACTTGGTGGCCGCGACCCCCCGAGCCTAGCGCTGCGGCAGCTTTCGTTGAAATTGATTGTGCTTATCAGGACGATCGTTTCGGGCTATCGCGACGCGGCTTCGCGGGCGTGGCCGTCGCGACCGCCGGCGTGACCGCGTCGTGCGGGTCGAGCAGGCCCTTCGGCAGTTCGCGGAACAGCCCGGCGAGCTGCTTGAGGAAGCCGCCCATCGCCGAGCTCTTGCGCCACAGCATCGCGATGCGCCGGCTCGGCGGGTGGCTGCCGCGGAATTCGATCAGTTGCACGTTCGGCGCCTGCGCCACCGGCGGCTTCACCGCCAGCGTGGGCAGCAGGGTGATGCCCACGTCGGCGGCCACCATCTGGCGCAGCGTTTCCAGGCTGGTGGCGCGGAAGCCGCTCTTCTCGCCCGCGCCGGCGAGATGGCAGACCTCCAGCGCCTGGTCGCGCAGGCAGTGGCCGTCCTCCAGCAGCAGCAGGCTCTGGTCGCCGAGGTCGGCCAGCTTCAGCGAGGAGCGCCGCGCCAGCGGATGCGATTGCGGCACGGCCAGCAGGAACGGTTCCTCGAACAGGAACTCCGCGTGCAGGCTGTCGTCGTGCACCGGCAGGGCGAGGATGCCGGCGTCGAGTCGTCCTTCGCGCAGGCGGCGCAGCACTTCCTCGGTCTTCTCCTCCACCAGCAGCAGTTCCAGCCGCGGGAAGCGCTCGCGCACCCGCGGCACCACGTGCGGCAGCAGGTAGGGGCCCAGCGTGGGGAAGATGCCCAGCCGCACCGTGCCGGATTCGGGATCCAGCGTGCGCCGCGCGATACCCTTGATCTGCTCGACCTCGTTCAGCACGTCGCGGGCGCGGGCCACGATTTCGCGACCCACGTCGGTGAGCAGCACCTTGCGCGGCGTGCGCTCCACCAGCGCCACGCCCAGTTCCTCCTCCAGCTTCTTGATCTGGGTGGACAGGGTGGGCTGGCTGACGAAGCAGGCCTCCGCCGCGCGGCCGAAATGGCGCTGCTCGGCGAGGGCCACCAGGTAGTGCAGGTCGCGCAGGTTCATGGCGTCCTCTCCATAGATTTGGACTATGAAAGACGATACTAGCCATTGAGCCGCCTTGTGCAAGCAAGGATCTCCCCGGCGTCGACATGTCTTATGGCACTGTGTGGAAAGTCATGTGCCGCCTAGCGTGACGGGTTCCTGTACACACCCGGGGGAACCCCTCATGCGTCGTCTTGCCCGTCCTCTCCTGTTCACCGCGCTGGCCACCGGCTGCGGCCTGGCCTTCGCCGCCGGTGCCGACCAGGCACCCACGGGCCGCCTGCCGTCCTGGGCGGTGCCGCAGTCCTACCAGATCGCGTTCAAGGTGGATCCGGCGCAAACCGACTTCTCCGGCACCACCACGATCAAGGTGAAGCTGGCCAAGGCCTCCGACCACGTGTGGCTGGACGGTGCCGGACTGAAGGTGTCGAAGGTGACGGTCACCGATGCCGCGGGCAAGGCGCATGACGCGAAGTACGTGGAAGCCGACCCCAAGGCGGGCGTGGTGCGCGTGGATTTCGGCAGCATGCTGCCGGCCGGCGAGATCAGCCTGAAGTTCGAGTACACCGCGCCGCTCAACGCGCAGCTGCAGGGCCTGTACAAGGTCACCGCCAAGGGCCAGCCCTACGCGATGACGCAGATGGAGCCGATCAGCGCGCGCTTCGCGTTCCCGAGTTTCGACGAGCCCGGCTTCAAGACGCCGTTCGACATCTCGATCACCTTGCCGGAAGGCGACACCGCGGTGGCGAACACCCAGCAGGTCAGCGAGAAGCCGGCGGGCAAGGGCTGGAAGACGGTGAACTTCGCGCAGACCCTGCCGCTGCCGACCTACCTGGTGGCGTTCGCGGTGGGTCCGTGGGACATCACCCCGACCGCGGAAATCTCGCCCGACGCCTACCGCAGCAAGCCGCTGCCGCTGCGCGGCATCGCCGCCGCCGGCGAGGCGCACCGCATGAGCCACGTGATCTCCGAGACGCCGAGCATCATCCACGCGCTGGAGAACTACTACGGCTTCGGCTATCCGTGGGACAAGCTGGACGTGCTCGCCGCGCCGGACTTCTCTGCCGGTGCGATGGAGAACGCGGGCCTGGTCACGTTCCGCGACTGGCTGCTGCTGCTCGACAAGGATTCGCCGGCGCGCAACGTGCGCGGTTCCTTCAACGTCACCGCGCACGAGCTGGCCCACCAGTGGACCGGCGACACCGTGACGCTGGCCTGGTGGAACGACATCTGGCTCAACGAGGCCTTCGCCACCTGGATGCAGCAGAAAGTCACCGAGGAAGTGCACCCCGAATACCGTGCCGACCTCGACCGCGTGCGCGGCGCGCAGGGTGCGATGGGCAACGACAGCCTGGTCAGCGCGCGCAAGATCCGCCAGCCGATCACCGGCAACGGCGACATCGAGACCGCGTTCGACGGCATCACCTACCAGAAGGGCGCCGCCGTCATCGGCATGTTCGAGAACTACGTGGGCGACAAGACGTTCCAGAAGGGCATGCGCGCCTACATCCAGGCGCACAAGTTCGGCAACGCCATCGCGGACGATCTGGTCAACGCGATCGCCACCGCGGCGGGCAAGGGCGATGCGTTCAAGCACGCGTTCAAGAGCTTCCTCGACCAGTCCGGCGTGCCCTACGTGCAGACGAAGCTGGAGCACAAGAACGGCCAGACCGTGCTGGAACTGAAGCAGAGCCGCTACCTGCCGCTGGGCAGCCATGGCGATGCCTCGCGCATCTGGGGCGTACCGGTGTGCGTGCGCTACGGCACTGCCGACGGCAGCAAGGTGGCCTGCGACATGCTCGACAAGGCAACCGGCTCGATCGTGCTGGCCGGTGCCAGCAATCCGACCTGGGTGATGCCGAACGCGAACGCCGCCGGCTACTACCGCTTCAGCCTCGACAAGGGCGAGCTGGCCGCGCTGGTGAAGGAGGTCGCCAAGCTCAGCGATGCCGAGCAGCTCGCCTATGCCGATGCGATCGGCGCCAGCTTCCAGCATGGCGATCTCGATGCCGGCCAGGTGCTCGCCGCGTTGAAGCCGCTCACCCAGTCGAAGACGAGCCAGGTGTTCACCGCACCGCTGGGGCGCGTGAGCTGGATCTACCACCACGTGGCCAAGACCGACGCCCAGCGCGCCCGCGTCGCGGATTGGGTGAAGGCCGCCTACCTGCCGAAGCTCGAAGCGCTGGGCTACCAGCGCAAGCCGGGCGAGTCGGAGGACGATTCACTCCTGCGCAGCACGCTCGCCGGCGCGCTGGCCTTCGACTACAAGCTGCCCGCGGTACGTGCGGCCCTGCTCCAGCAGGGCGAGGCGGCGCTGAAGAAGAAGGCCGACGGCCGCCTCGATCTCGCCGCCGCCAACCCCGACCTGCTCGGCGACGCGCTGGGCGTGGCGGTGCAGACCCAGGGCAAGAGCGCGGTCGATGCGCTGATCGCCGAACTGCCGCAGACCAGCGATCCCGCGTTGCGCAACGGTATCCTCGGCGGCCTGGCCAGCGTCGAGGACCCCGCGCTCGCCGAACAGGTGCGCGACTTCGCGATCAGCAAGCCGGTCAAAGTGGGCGAGATGGCCTCGCTGCTGCGCTCGGGCCGCGACACCGAAGCCCAGCGCGATGCGATGTGGACCTGGTTCGCCGGCCACTACCCGCAGATCCTCAAGCGCACCGGCAGCTTCGCGGGCGGCTACCTGCCGATGCTGGCCGCGGGCGGCGGCTGCTCCAGCGCCGAGGCGCAGCGCCTGCAGGCGTTCTTCAAGCCGCGCATGAACGATGCCGCCGGCATCTCGCGCGGCCTGGCGCAGACCACCGAGTCTATCGAGCTGTGCGCGGCGCTGCAGGCCAAGCAGGATCCGGCCTCGATCCTGCGCTGATCGGTTTGCGTCATGGATGCGACAAGCCCCGCCTCGGCGGGGCTTGTCGTTTGTGGTGGCCCGCCGACGCAAGTCGTAGCATGGGCGGAAATTCAACGCACCGACATCGTCTACAGGGGGACGGATGATCGAGCTGGAAATCCAGGCGCTCGCGCTGCAACGCGAGGGCCTGCTCATCGAGGTTGGCCGCCTGGCGGCCGCGAACGGCTTCACCCTGCTGCGGCAGCGCCTGGCGCAGGATCCCCATGGCACGCTGCTGAGCATGGTGGTGCGCGGTTCGTGGTTCAAAAAGCGCGCGTTGCGCCAGGCACTGGAAGGCTGCGACCGGCTCATCAGCTTCGAACTGGCGCCCGCCGTCGAGGGCGAGGCTCGCGCGCATTTCGCCGCCACCAGCAAGGTCACCAGCGGCTACGTGCCGCCGCCGGCACCGCCGCCCGAGCCGGCCCCCGTTCCGGAGCAGGATGCCGCGCCCGAGCCGGCCGCGAGTGCGGAGGCCGAAGTCGCCATCGCGGCGGCTCCGCAGCCCGCACCGGAAACGGAAACGTTCGAGGAACTGGTGGTCCGCCGTCCCGCGCCGCTGCCCGCACCGACCGAACCGGAGCCCGAACCCTACGTCGAACTGCCGGAGCTGGCGGCCGACGAGACCGCGGTCGAACAAGCGCTGGCAGCGCTGGAGCAGGAATACCCGCGCATCCTGCCGCGCCTGCTGGCGCTGGATCGTGGCGTGCAGCCGGGGGCGCGCGCCGCCACGTTGCAGCTGGCCGGGCAGCGGGTGGGCGCGTGGGTGTTCGCGCGCGAATATTCGCTGGACACCGGGCTCGCGCTAGCCGCCGCACTTTCCGCCCTCGCCGTGCCGGCGCTGCATGCCTTCGCCGAGGTGGAGCTGCAGGATGGCCAGCTGCATATCCGGCACAGCGCCTTGTGCGCCGGGGACGGCCATTCCGGCTGCGGCTTCTATGGCGGCTTCCTCGAAGGCCTGCTAGTGCCGGCCCTGGCGCGGCGCAGCCTGTCGGTCTTCCCGGTCTGCTGCCGCAGCTTCGGCGCCGACGAGTGTGTGCTGGCGGTGTCGGACTGAGCCGGGCGACCGGGCCGTTCCGCGGCATGCGGATGGCATGTTCTACTTGTTGTTGCCGGCCGCGCGGCATCCAGGGAGAAACGCATGCTTGCTCGACTGATAGCACTGCTGGGTCTGTGCCTGCTGCTGGCCGCGCCGTTGCCGGCGCAGGACGTGCCGCCACCGCTGCGCGACTGGCAGGGCTGGGTGCTGCACGACGCGCCGCAGCATGCCTGCCCGTTCCTCGCCAACCAGTCGCCGGGCGCGGACGGCTACCAGTGCACCTGGCCCGGCCGGCTGGCGCTGGATGCCGGCAAGGATGGCGCGACCTTCAGCTTGGCCGTGCATGTGGACGCGCCCGGCTGGGTGGCACTGCCGGGCGACGAGCACGCCTGGCCGCAGGCGGTGACCTCGAACAACCAGCCCGCCGTGGTGCTGCAGCACGACGACCAACCGATGCTGTGGCTGGCGCCCGGTGACTACCAGTTGCGCGGCACGCTGCCATGGTCGGAGCGGCCCGCGCGCCTGCGCGTGCCCACGGAAATCGGCCTCGTCGCGCTCAGCGTGGACGGCGCGGCGGTGGCGCGCGTCGAGCGCAACGGCGACGAACTCACCCTGGGCGAAGCCGCCGCCGCGCAGCGCGTCGCCGATGCCTTGTCGCTGCGCGTCCACCGCGAGCTTGGCGACGGCCTGCCCGCCATGCTGCTGACGCAGCTGCAACTCGACGTGGCCGGCAGCGCGCGCGAAGTCGTGCTCGGCCCGGCCTTGCCCGCGGGCTTCGTCGCCACCGCGCTAGCCGGCGACCTGCCGGCCAAGCTTGAAAGCGACGGCCGCCTGCGCGTGCAGCTGCGGCCGGGACACTGGCTGCTGACGTTGACTGCGCGCGCCATCGCGCCGCTGGAAAAGGTGGCGCTGAAACTGCCCGCCGCGCCTTGGCCGCGGCAGGAAATCTGGAGCTACCGCGACGACCCCGTGCTGCGCGGCAGCCGCGCGGAAGGGCAGGGCATCGATGCCGCGCAGGCCGGCGTGCCCGGCGACTGGAGCGACCTGCCCGCGTTCGCGCTGAACGACGGCACGGGCCTGACCATCACCGCCGGCGCGCGCGGCGACGAAGGCGGCAAGGGCGACCAGATCCATCTGCAACGCGAGATGTGGCTGGACTTCGACGGCGGCGGCTTGCGCACGGCCGATCATCTCAGCGGCGAACTGCGCCACCACCAGCGGCTGGACGTGACCGCGCCGTGGCAACTGCAGCGCGTCAGCGAGGGCGGCACCCCGCTGCTGGTCAGCAAGGGCGGCGATGGCCGCAGCGGCGTCGAACTGCGCACGCGCAAACTCGATCTCGACGCCGGCCTGCGCCTGCCCGTGCACGGTGGTGCGATCCCCAGCTCCGGCTGGCGACTGCCGCTGGAAGGCATCAGCGCCAGCCTGCACCTGCCGTTCGGCTATCGCCTGATCGCGGCGCCCGGTGCGGACCGCGCGCCGGATACGTGGGTGGCGCAATGGAACCTGCTCGACCTGTTCGTGCTCGCGCTGGTCGCCTTGCTGGCCGGCCGTCTGCTCGGCTGGCGCTGGGCTGTGCTGGCGGCGCTTTATCTCGCGCTGGGCCGCCATGAAAGCGGCGCGCCGCTGTGGACGCTGGCCGTGGTGTTGCTGCTGGCGCTGCTGCTGCGTGCCTTGCCGGATGGGCGCCTGCGTGTCGCGGCGCGCGGCGCCGCCATCGCGGTGTTCGCGCTCGCCGTGCTGTGGAGCCTGCCGTTCGCCGCGCGGCAATTGCAGTACGCACTGCATCCGCAGTTGGAGGGCGGGCAGTTCGTGCATGAGGAATATATCCAGCCGCCTCCCAAGATCATCCGGCAGACAACGCCGCCTCCGGTGGAGGAGGTTTCCAACGATGCGGCGGCGCCAGCACCGCCAGCGCCTCCGTCGGCAGCGCCAGCAGCGCTAGCGGTGTTGCCGCCGCCGTCTGAACCCATGAAACAGCCTTCTCCGCGCGCACGCACCAAGGCGACGCAATATCTTTCTTCGGTCGTCGTGACTGCGAATGCGTTGCAGAGCCCCGTCCTCGACGATTTCGACAGCCGCAGCACGATCCAGGCCGGCGCGGGCACGCCGGGCTGGGATCAAGGTAACGACTACCAGCTCGGCTGGTCCGGCCCGGTGACTGCGGAACAAACCACGCGGCTGCTGATCGCGCCGCGCTGGCTGGTGCGGCTGCTGCGCGTGGCGATGGTCGCCATGCTGGCGGCGTTGCTGGCGAAGCTGCTCGCCAGCCTGCGCCCGTGGCGCCTGCCTTGGACCGCTGCACGCGGCGCCGGCGTGGCCGGTGCGCTGCTGCTTGCCGTCGCGCTGCTGCCTTCGATTTCGCACGCGCAGAGCTTGCCGAATCAACAACTGCTGGATCAGTTGAAGGCCCGCCTCACCGAAGAGCCGAAGTGCACGCCCGACTGCGCCAGCGTGGCGCAGGCGCAACTGCAGGCCAGCGGCGACACGCTGGACGTGGCGCTGGAGGTGGCTGCGGGTGCCACCGTGGCCTTGCCGCTGCCGCAACCCGACGCCGCGCTGCAATTGCTCGATGCCAGCGTGGACGGGCATTCCGCCGCGCTGGCTCGCGACGGCGGCGATGCGTTGCTGCGCCTCGACCGCGGCGTGCATCGCATCGGCCTGCGCTACCGCATCGGCACGGTGGACAGCGCCAGCCTGAACTTCGCATTGCGCCCGCAGCGGGTGGCATTCAACGGGCAGGGCTGGTCGCTGGATGGCGTGGACGGCGGACGCATGCTGGGCGACAGCCTCGCGCTGCAACGCGTGCGCGTCGCCGACAATGGCGGCCCGGCGGTGGTCGCGCAGGACTTTCCGCCCTACGTGCGACTTACCCGCCGCCTGCTGCTGGGCGTGGACTGGCGGGTGGAAAACACGGTCGAACGCATCGCCCCCGCGAATGGCGGCTTCAGCCTCAGCCTGCCGCTGCTGCCCGGCGAACATCCGCAAGGTGATGGCGCGCTGGTGAAGAACGGCCGCATCGACGTCACCTTCAACGCAGGCAGCGACACCGTGCGCTGGACGAGCCGGCTGGATCACGCGGCGAAGCTCGCGCTCACGGCGCCCGCGCTGGGCGAGCGCGCCGAAGTCTGGGAAATCGTCGCCGCGCCGATGTGGCACGTCGATGCGCAAGGCGTGCCGACCAGCGCCAGCGACGCGGGCCTGCGCTTCCAGCCGCTGCCCGGCGAAACCCTGCAACTCGGTTTCAGCCAGCCGGTCGCGGTCGACGGCGGCAGCCTCGCTTTCGACAACGTGGGCGTGCAAAGCAAGGTGGGCGAGCGCAGCACGGAAACCACGCTCGCGCTCAAGGCGCGCAGCACGCGCGGCGGCGAACACGCGATCGCGCTGCCGGCCGGCGCCGAGCTGCTGGAAGCGAGCCGCGACGGCGAGCCGGTGAACCTGGCCGTGCGCAACGGCAGGCTCGGCCTGCCGCTGCTGCCCGGCGAACACGACTACCGGGTGCGCTTGCGCGAGCCGCACGGGATCGCCGCGCGCACGCGCACGCCGGCGCTCGCGCTGGAGGCGCCGGTGGCGAACATCGCCGCCGAGCTGGATCTGCCGCAGGACCGCTGGGTACTGTGGACCTGGGGACCGACCACCGGCCCGGCGGTGCTGTACTGGTCGCAGCTCGTGGTGTTGCTGCTGGTCGCCTGGCTGCTGGCGCGTTACGCGCCCACGCCGCTGCGCTACCGCCACTGGCTGTTGCTGGGGCTGGGCTTCTCCGCGTTCGCGTGGGGTGCGTATGCGCTGGTGGCGGCGTGGCTGATCCTGCTCGGACTGCGCGCGCGCTGGTCGCCGCCGGAACGTGTGCGGGGATTCAACCTTGTGCAGCTCGGGCTGGCGCTGCTTACTGTGCTGGCGCTGCTCGTGCTGGTCGCCGCGGTGCCCAAGGGCCTGCTCGGCGTGCCGGACATGCACGTAGCCGGCAACGGTTCCGATGCCTGGCGGCTGCGCTGGTTCGCCGACCAGAGCAGCGGCGTGCTGCCCGTGGGCGGCGTGCTCAGCGTGTCGCTGTGGTGGTACAAGCTGGCGATGCTGGCATGGGCGTTGTGGCTGGCGTTCGCGCTGATCGGTTGGCTGCAGTGGGCCTTCGGCGCATGGACGCACGGCGGCTACTGGCATCGAAGCGAGCCGAAGCCGGCGACGCCGTCGCCGCCACCGCCGCTGCCGCCCTCGTCGGAGCAGGCACCACGTGGCTGATGTGCGCACCCTGCTGGTCGCCGCCACGGCGCGGCTTGGCGAACGCGCCGATGCGGAAGCCCTGCTGCTGCACGTGCTCGGCCAGTCGCGCAGCTGGCTGTTCGCACATGCCGACGATGCGCTGGACACGGACGTCCGGACGGCCTTCGAGGCGCTGGTCGCGCGTCGCGCCGCCGGCGAACCGGTGGCCTACCTCACTGGACGGCGCGGTTTCTGGACGCTGGAGCTGGAAGTGACGCCGGCCACGCTGATCCCGCGGCCGGAGACCGAACTGCTGGTGGAACTGGCGCTGGAACGCCTGCCGCGCGACATGGCTTGTCGCGTGGCCGACCTGGGCACCGGCAGCGGCGCGATCGCGCTGGCGCTGGCCAGCGAGCGCCCGCAGGCGCAGGTCGTCGCCACGGATGCAAGCGCCGATGCGCTCACGGTGGCGTGTCGCAATGCGCAACGGCTGGGCATAGCCAACGTGCGTTTCGTCCAGGGCGACTGGCTGGCGCCGCTGGTGGGCGAACGCTTCGCGCTGGTCGTGTCCAACCCGCCTTACATCGAAGCGGCCGACCCGCATCTCGCGCAAGGTGACTTGCGCTACGAGCCGGCCGCGGCGTTGGCCTCCGGTGCCGATGGTTTCGACGCCATCCGCCGCATCGTCGCCGACGCGTGCGCGCATCTGGAGCCCGGCGGCTGGCTGCTGTTCGAGCACGGCTGGAACCAGGGCGATGCCGCCCGCGCGCTGCTGCGCGAGGCAGGTTACGTGCAGGTGTTCACCGCGCAGGATCTGGAGGCGCGCGATCGGGTGAGTGGCGGGGCGATGAGCGGGTAAATCCACCGCGTTTTGCAGGCCGCCATGTTCAGTGGTAGTCGTCTTCGCGCTGGTGGCGCACGGCGAGGATGGTCACGACATGGTCGCCCTCGATCTCGTAGAGCACCACGTAACCCGATGTGCCGAACGACACCAGCAATTCGCGCAGGAAGGGATGGGCCGGATCGGCCTTGCGGCAGGTGAAGGGGAACGCCCGCAGCAACTCGACGCCCTTGTCGATGGCCGCGAGCGCCCGCTGTGCGGCGCTGGCATCCTGCTCCAGCAGGAAACCGTACAGGCACAGGAGGTCGTCGCGAGCTGCCCGCGTGTAGCGGACGCGCCAGCTCACCGCCTGGCCTTGCGGGCCTTGGCGAGCATTCCGCGCAATTCGGCGTGCACTGTGTCGGCCTCGAAATACTCGCCCGTCCGGCGCGCCTCATCGCGCGAGGCCAGGCCGCGCGCGAGGAACTCGCGCTGCAACTGGCGCCGGGTCACCTCGTCACGCAACGACTGCTCCATGAAGCTGGACAGGCTCTCGCCTTCGTGCAGCACGGACTCGGCCGCTTCACGCAGTGCCGGATCGACCCGAAGTGAGGGCATGGACGCGGTTTTCATGGCGGCACCTCTTGCGTTGCATTTGCAACGCAAGCCTAGCACGTGCTGGCGTCGATGGCCGACGCCATCGTGGCGTAGCGGTCGTATGGCCGCTCGGGTGTGCTTAGCCCGCGCTGGCGAGGCTGGCGCCGGCGAGCTGCGGGAAGCGGGTGTGGATCGCGTGGCGGATGCCGGGCAGGTCGAGGCCGGCCATGCTCAGTACTTCCTCGCGGCTGCCGTGTTCGAGGTAGGCGTCCGGCAGGCCCAGGTGCAGGATCGGCTTGACGATGCCGTGCGCGGCCAGGCATTCGGCCACGGCGCTGCCTGCGCCGCCGGCGATCGCGTTGTCTTCCAGGGTGACGAAGGCGTCGTGGCTCTTCGCCAATTCCACGATCAGCGTCTCGTCCAGCGGTTTCACGAAGCGCATGTTGACGAGCGTCGCGTCGAGCTCGCCGGCGATCACCGCGGCGGGCGCCAGCATCGCGCCGAAGCTGAGCAGGGCGAGGCCGTGGCCGCGCCGGCGCAGCTCGGCCTTGCCGATCGGCAAGGTGTCGAGTTCGGGGCGGATCGCGATGCCGGGGCCGGTGCCGCGCGGGTAGCGGATCGCGGCGGGGCCGGCGTACTGGAAGCCGGTCGAGAGCATCATCCGGCACTCGTTCTCGTCGGCCGGCGCCATGATCACGAAGTTGGGCAGGCAGCGCAGGAACGAGAGATCGAAGCTGCCGGCGTGGGTGGCGCCGTCGGGGCCGACCACGCCGGCGCGGTCGATCGCGAAGGTGACATCGAGGTTCTGCAGCGCCACGTCGTGGATCGCCTGGTCGTAGGCGCGCTGCAGGAAGGTGGAGTAGATCGCCACCACGGGCTTGGCACCTTCGCAGGCCATGCCCGCGGCCAGCGTCACCGCGTGCTGTTCGGCAATCGCCACGTCGAAGTAGCGCTCGGGGTATTCCCTGGAGAAGCGCACCAGGCCGGAGCCTTCGCGCATCGCCGGGGTGATGCCGAGCAGGCGTGTGTCGGCTGCAGCCTGGTCGCACAGCCAGTCGCTGAAGATGTCGGTGTAGGTCGGCCTGGCCGGCGCGTTCTTCTTCACCAGGCCGGCCTGCGGGTCGAACGGGCCCACCGCGTGGTACTCGATCTGCGCCTCTTCGGCCGGGGCGTAGCCCTTGCCCTTGGTGGTGATCACGTGCAGCAGCTGCGGGCCGGGCAGGTTCTTCACCGTGCGCAGCGCGGCCAGCAGCTGCGGGATATTGTGGCCGTCGATCGGGCCGGTGTAATGGAAGCCCAGCTCCTCGAACAGCGTGCTCGGCACGAACATGCCCTTGGCGTGTTCCTCCCAGCGTTTGACGAAGCGGCCCACGAAGGACTGCTTCGGGATCGCCCGCTTGGCGCGCTCGCGCACCGCGTTGAGCCGGCGGCTGGCCAGCGCACGCGACATCATCTTGGTCATCGCGCCCACGTTCTCGCTGATCGACATGCCGTTGTCGTTGAACACCACCAGCATGTTCGGCTCGACATCGCCGCCGTGGTTCAGCGCCTCGAACGCCATGCCCGCGGTCATCGCGCCATCGCCGATCACCGCCACCACCTTGCGCGGGTCGCCCTTGCGCTGCGCGGCGATCGCCATGCCCAGCGCGGCCGAGATCGAGGTGGAGGAGTGGCCGACGCCGAAGGTGTCGTACTCGCTTTCCTCGCGGCGCGGGAACGGCGCGAGGCCGTCCTTCTTCTTGATCGTGGTGATGCGCTCGCGCCGGCCGGTGAGGATCTTGTGCGGGTAGCACTGGTGGCCCACGTCCCACACCAGGCGGTCGGTGGGCGTGTCGAACACGTGGTGCAACGTCACGGTGAGTTCCACCACGCCCAGCCCCGCGCCGAAGTGGCCGCCGGAGCTGGCCACGGCCTCGATCAGGTACTGGCGCAGCTCGTCGGCGACGGCGGGCAGTTCCTCGTCGGGGACGCGGCGCAGGTCGGCCGGCGCCTCGATGGCCGCCAGATGGGGGTAGCGTGCAGGATCTTTCATCCGCGTATTGTTGAGCCAGCGGCGGGGCGCGGCAAGGGCGGGGGCCGGGCGCAATCCGGGCGCGTGGGCGCCATCGACCCTGTCAGGCGGCTTGCGGACGCCGGTCGCGCGGCAGGTGGCTGACCAGGAATTCCATCTGGTCGGCCAGGATGTTGCGGTTGGACAGGATCAGGTGCTCCACCCAGCTCGGCCGGTACGGCACGGCCAGCAGCGGCATGTGCGCCTGCTGCGGGGTGCGGCTGCCCTTCCTGAGATTGCAGGCCAGGCAGGCGCTGACCACGTTCTCCCATTCGTCGCGGCCGCCCTTCGATACCGGCTGCACGTGGTCGCGGGTCAGCTCGCCGCGGTTGAAGTGCTCGCCGCAGTACAGGCACAGGTGGCGGTCGCGGGCGAACAGCGCGGTGTTGGTGAGCGCGGGGGCGGGGTCGATCGCGTGCTCGTGGCAGTGGCCGGTGCTGGCCACGATGGGGTGCAGGTCAAGCCGGCTCTGCGCGCCCAGCATGCGGTTGTGGCCGCCGTGCACGGTGAGGCAGGGATCGCCCAGCGTCCAGGCCACCGCGCCGCGCACGTACAGGCACACGGCGTCCTGCCAGCTGATCCAGTCCAGGATGCGGCCGGCGGCGTCCAGCGACAGCACGCGGGTCGAATACAGGTCGGCCCGGTTCGTGACTTCCATCAGCATGCGGTTCGTCCTTCCTCACCAGAAAGAGCGCTGCGGCCATGCAACGGTGCCAGGAGCGTGGGTGGCAGAAACGATCGAGGCGAAAAGCTTGCTGCGCGAGGACAGATTTTCGCCGATTCGCCGGCCCATAGTGGTTCTATGGGCCAAGAAACGGCGGAAATATGGACCGCCCAGCGACCTTTGCAGCCCGAGCGGCTTCTGCCGCCCACGCTCCCTTATGCGCTGCAGCATAGAACACATTTGCGGATGGTGCGCAGGCGAAACTCTTTGCGGTCAATCAGATAGGTTCCGTGCGGGGGATTCGCGGACGGGCACGGGCGCTGATATAGTGGTCGTTCATCTGTAGACCCGACGCCGGGTTTGGGAGGGGAAGCCGATGGTGGCAACCCCGGCACGGCGGGGCAGAGGTAAATCACGTGGCTGAAGTTCTTTTCTACGAGCGCCCGGTGCCGCTCAACCGCAACGACCACAAGGATCTGCGCCTCAAGCCGATCCCGAACATGAAGTTCGCGCTGGGCGCGCATTCCGTGCCGCTGACCGGCGTGGAGTTCGGCCTGGCCGCGCGCGACCTGCCGATCGTGTTCGCCGGCAACGACCTCGCCGACGCCGGCCCGGTGGCTCTGCTGGGCCTGCGCCAGAACGAGAACCTGTTCGTCGACGCCGAAGGCCAGTGGGCGCCGAACATCTACATTCCCGCCTTCGTGCGCCGCTACCCGTTCGTGCTGGCCGAGAAGCCGGCCGGCCAGGAAGGCGACGACTTCGCCGTGTTCCTCGACGAGGGTTACGAGGGTTTCGGCGCCGAGGGCGACCGCCTGTTCAACGAGGACGGCAGCGATACCGAGCTGCTGAGCCGTGCCGTGGGCTTCCTCGGCGAGTTCCAGCAGCACGTGGCGCGCACCCGCTGGTTCATGGACCAGCTGCGCAAGCACAACCTGCTCGAAGCCCGCAACATGAGCCTGCGCAAGGGCGCGCCGGACAGCCAGGACGGCCACGTGATCAACCTCAACGGCCTGTTCGTGGTCAACGAGGAGAAGCTGCGCCAGCTCGACGAGAAGACCGCCCAGGAGTTCCTGCGCGAGGGCGTGCTCGGCTGGATCTACGCGCACCTGATGTCGCTCAACAACATCGACCGCCTGGGCCAGCGCCTGGGCGAGCGCGAGCAGGCCGAGACGGGCGCTCCCCGGAACTGAGGCAGGCAGCGTTTCGTGATTGGAAAACGCCGCGACGGGCAACCGTCGCGGCGTTTTCTTTTCTTTTGCGATCGTCCTTGATCGCGAAGATCAAATGGGCGGCCATCCATGGCCGCACTTTTCAATGACCTGAAAGTTGGTGGTAGAGCGCGCTTGCCGGGATCAGTTCGCCACCACCGGCAGCGCGATGTAGCTGGCTTCGCCGGGCGCGTGGTAGATGCGCTGGGTGGCCTTCACGTAGTCCGCCGGCTGGGCCAGGAAGATGTTCGGCACGTAGGTCTGCGGGTTGCGGTCGTACAGCGGGAACCAGCTCGATTGCACCTGCACCATGATGCGGTGGCCGGGCAGGAACACGTGGTTCGCGGCGGGCAGGTCGAAGCGGTAGGCCAGCGGCTTGTCCGGAGCCAGCGCTTCGGGTTTGTCCCAGCCGCTGCGGTAGCGGCCGCGGAAGATGTCCATCGCCACCGCGAGCTGGTAGCCGCCCATCTCGGGCTGCTCGGCCACCTGGTCGGGGTAGACGTCGATCAGCTTCACCACCCAGTCGCTGTCGGTGCCGCTGGTGGAGGCGACCAGATGCACCACCGGCGCGCCGGCGATGGTCACCGGCTCGGTGAGCGGCGCGGTTTCGTAGCTGAGCACGTCGGTGCGGCCGGAGGCCTCGCGCTGGTCGTCGACCAGCCACTGCGACCAGGTGAGGCCGTGGTCGTAGCCGATCGGCTGGATCGGTCGCGCGCGGAACGGCACCGGATGCGCGGGATCGGAGATGTATTGGTCGTAGGCATTGCCTGCGGCGGGCGCGTCGAAGCCGAGCTGCAGGCCGGGCTCCAGATACAGCGCGCGGTCCTTGCGGGCGCAGCCGTTGTCGCAGGCCAGCGGCCAGCGGTCCAGCCGCTGCCATTGGTTGGTGCCGGTCTGGAACGCGGTGACCGGGGCGAGGTTCGCCTTCGGTGCGCCATCCTTGAGGTATTGCGCGAGGAATGGCCGCAGGATGTGCTGGCGGAAGTACTTCGCGGTGTCGCTGCCGAAGCGGATCGCGCCCAGCGCGCTGCCTTCCGCGATCTCCTGGCCGTGGTGCCACGGACCCATCACCAGTTTCACCATGTCGCCGGTCTTGTCCTTCGGCTTGATCGCGCGATAGACGGCCAGCGCGCCGTAGATGTCCTCCTGGTCCCACAGGCTGTGCACCAGCATCACCGGCACGCTGAGCGGTTGCGCGGCCAGCACCTTGTCCACCGCCTGCTGCTGCCAGAACGCGTCGTAGGCGGGGTGGGCGAGGATCTTGTTCCAGAAGCCCAGTTGCTGCATGCCGTAGGCGTTGCCCATCGCGCCGGCGGAGCCGTAGTGCATGAACAGGTCGTACTCGTCGTGGTAATTCGTCCACCACTTGACCTTGTTGTCGCGGCTGGCCTCCTGCTCGTAGATGTAGCTCAGGTTCTGCTCGCGGAAGGCGCCATGGTGGAACCAGTCGTCGCCCATCCAGCCGTCCACCATCGGGTTCATCGGCACCGCCGCCTTCAGCGCGGGATGCGGATGCACCAGCGACATCAGCGGCTCGAAGCCGTCGTAGGAGATGCCGATGGTGGCGACCTTGCCGTTCGACTCGGGGAGGTTCTTCACCAGCCAGTCGATGGTGTCGTACGTGTCGGTGGCGTCGTCCACCGGCGTGGGATTGAGCGGGCCGTGCACCGGGCGGTTCATCACGTAGTCGCCCTCGGAGCCGTACTTGCCGCGGATGTCCTGGATCACGCGGATGTAGCCGTCCTCCACGATCACGTCGGCGGCGTTGTCGTAGCCCTGCAGCAGCGGTTCGAGGTGGCCGCTCATGAAGTTGTGGCTGAGCTCGTGGGCGTCGTAGGGCGTGCGCGTGAGCACGATGCCGGCGTGCTGCGCACCCTTGGGGATCAGGATCACGGTGTTGAGCTTCACGCCGTCGCGCATGGTGATCATCACGTCGCGCTCGACGTAGTCCAGGTCAGCGGTGGCCGGCTTGAAGCTGGCCGGCGTCTCGCTGGGGTAGTCGGGGTATTTCGCCTGCGGTGCATCCTGCGCGGGCAGCGCGCCGCTGGCGGCGATCAGCAAGGCGAGCAGCGCAGTCCGCAGCCCCGCAGTGATACGGCGTGATGTCATGGTGATCGATTCCCCTGGAGGACGGTCGGCCCAGCTTACTGCTTACTGTGAGTGGTTCCGCTCGACCACGATAAGAAAGCCCTAAGCGCGCCCCGGCAAGCTGTGTCCATGATCCTCGACGCTCGGCTACCGCCATTCGCTCGCGCCGGGCTGTTGACGACAGCCGCGGCCACGCTGTTGTGCGCCTGCGCCACCTACCATCCGCTGCCCTTGGGCAAGGGCGAAGGCGCCGCCAGCGCCGCGCAGCTCAGCGTGCCGGCCAGCGCGATGCCGGTGCAGGAACTGGCCACTCACCGCTTCGATCCCGCCGACGGCCTGGACGTCACCGAGGTGGCGATGCTGGCGGTGGCGAACAGCCCCGACCTGAAGCTGCAGCGCGATGCGCTGGGCATCGCCCGCGCGCAGGCCTTCGCCGCGGGGCTGCTGCCCGATCCGCAGCTGAGTTTCGGCGCGGACTTTCCGCACAACTCCGGCGGCGGCCTGACCAAGGCCTACAACCTCGGCCTCAGCGAGGACGTGAGTGCCTTGCTGCTGCGTTCCTCGCGCAAGCACGCGGCGAACGCGCAGGCCGAGCAGGTAAACCTCGACCTGCTGTGGGCGGAATGGCAGACCATCGCGCAGGCGCGCTTGCTGTTCGACCAGGTGCAGAGCCTGCGGGCGCAGCAGGTCGAACTGGATGCCGAGCAGCAGGCGCTGGCGCCGGTGGACCAGGCGGTGCAGGCGGCGCTGCATGCCGGCAACCTCAACTACGACAGCGCCAGCGCGGGGCTCAACGCGATGGCCGACGCGCGCAAGCGTGCAGGCGACAACGCAGTGGCCCTGCACCAGGCCGAAAGCGACCTGCGCCAGCTGCTAGGCCTTGCGCCGACCGCGCCGCTGGATCTGGTGGGTGCGCCGTACAAGGTCGATCCCGACGCCGCGCAGCTCACGGCCGCGCTGGCCGACCTGCCGCAGCGGCGCCCCGACCTGCTGGCGCTGCAGGCCGGCTACCGCGCGCAGGAGGCGACGCTGCGCGGTGCGATCCTCGCCCAGTTCCCCGCGATCACCGTGGGCCTGACCCGCGCGCGCGACACCAGCAACATCACCACCAACGGCTTCAGCATCGGCATCACGCTGCCGCTGTTCGACCGCAACCGCGGCAACATCGCGATCGAAACCGCCACCCGCCAGCAGCTGAAGGACGACTACGACGCGCGCCTGCTGGCCACGCGCAGCGACATGCAGCGGCTCGTGGCCGATCTCGCCACGCTGGACCGGCAGCAGACGGCACAGACCGAGCACGCGCAGCGTCTCGATGCGGCGCGCACTGCCGCCGAGCAGGCATGGAAGAACGGCCTGCTCGATTGGCCCACCTATCTCGCCATCCGTGGCAACGCGCTGGCAGCCGACACGGACCTGGTCGCGTTGCGGCAGGCCCGTTCCACCGCCGCGATCGCGCTGGAGGCCTTGCTCGGCCGCACGGATTTCGTCATGCAACAGGCGTCCAAACGATGAAACAGGTTTTTCTCGCGCGCTGCGCCGCGTTGGCCGTCACGGCCTTGCTGCTGGCCGCCTGCGGCAAGGGCGGCGACGACGACAACGCTGCCGACGACGCCAAGGGTGTCGTGCTGGTCACCACGGCGATGCCGGTGCAGCAGAGCTTCCACGACAGCGTGGCGGCCTGGGGCAGTGCAGTGGCCGATCCGCATGCCGCGCGCTCGGTCAGCCTCGCGCACGGCGGCCAGGTGATCGCGCTCAAGGTGAGCGCGGGGCAGACGGTCAGGCGCGGCCAGCCGCTGCTGACGGTCACGCCCGATCCGGCGGCGCGCAGCACCTACCAGCAGGCACAGAGCGCGGCGACGCTGGCGCAGGGCGAGTTGCAGCGCACCGAGCAAATGGCGGCGCAGCATCTGGCCACCGCTTCACAGGTCGCCACCGCGCGCAAGACGCTGGCCGATGCGCAATCCGCGCTGGCGGCGCAACAGGCGTTGGGCGGCGGCGCGGCGCAGGAAACCGTGGCGGCGCCGGACGACGGCGTGGTCACTACCGTGTCGGTGACGCTGGGCGACCGCTTCGCCGCGAACGCGCCGCTGCTGGTCTTCATGCCCGCGCACGCGCTGATCGCCGCACTGGGCGTGCAGCCCGACGTGGGTACGGCGCTGCGTGTGGGCATGCCAGTGTCCGTGCAGGGCGTGTATGGCGACGCGAAAGCGTTCACCGGCAAGCTCGTCATGGTGGGACGCGCGATCGATCCGCAAACCCATCTGCTGCCGGTGCAGGCCGAGATTCCCGCGGCTGCCGATGCCACGCTGGTGGCTGGCGCCGCGCTGCAGGCCGGCATCCAGAGCGACAGCTACACCGCCTGGGCGGTGCCGCGCGCCGCCGTGCTGCACGATGAGCAGGGCGACTACCTGTTCCAGCTCGACCAGGGCAAGGCGCATCGCGTGGACGTGCAACTGCGCCAGCCGGCCGGCGATATCGTGGGCGTGCTCGGCAAGCTCGACGCGAAGCTGCCGGTGATCGTGCAGGGCGCCTACGAAGTCGACGACGGCGCGGCCGTGCGCCAGGGCAACAGCCAAGCCAAGAGCGAGCCCACGCCGTGACGGCCGTACCGATGACGATCACCCAGTGGATGTATCGCCACCGGCGTTCGCTGCTGTTCCTCGCCTTGATCCTCGCCATCGGCGGCATCGCCGGCGCGTTCAACCTGCCGGTCTCGCTGTTCCCCAACGTCTCGTTCCCGCGCGTGCGCGTGACGCTGGATGCCGGCGACCAGCCGGCCGACCAGATGGTGGTGAGCGTCACCCGGCCGGTGGAAGAGGCGATCCGCCGCGTGCGTGGCGTGCGCGAGGTGCGCTCCACCACCAGCCGTGGCAGCGCCGAGATCAACATCGGCTTCGACTGGGGCGCGGACATGGGTCGCGGCCTGCTCGACGTCGAAGCCGTGATCGGCGAGGTGCTGACGCGCCTGCCACCCGGCGTGAACGTGGGGGCGATCCGGCTCGATCCCACGGTGTTCCCGATCCTTGCCTACAGCCTGCGCTCGAACACGCTCACGCCCACCCAGTTGCACGACATCGCCGAGTTCCAGCTGCGCCCGCTGCTGTCCGGCATCACCGGCGTGGCCCAGGTGGACGTGCAGGGCGGCGACGTGGCCGAGTTCCATGTCGACGTGGATGCGGTGAAGCTGCGTGCGCAAGGCCTCGCGCTGACCGACGTGGAGCATGCGGTGGCGAGTGCCGCCACCATCCAGTCGATGGGGCGGTTGCAGGACCACTACAAGCTCTACCTGCTGCTGGCGAACAACCAGCCGGCCACCACGGCGGCACTGGGCGACATCGTGCTGCGCGCCGACGCACACGGCGTGCTGCGCCTGAAGGACGTGGCCACGGTGGGCATGAACCACGAGCCGCAATGGATACGCAGCACCGCCGACGGCCGTGACGCGGTGCTGATGCAGGTGTTCCAGCAACCCAGCGGCAACAGCGTGCAGATCGCCCGCGACGTGAAGCAGCGCCTGGCCGACTACGAGCAGCAGGCGCCGCAAGGCCTGCACATCGCCAACTGGTACGACCAGACCCAGCTGGTGCTGGGCGCGGCCGGCAGCGTGCGCGATGCGATCCTGATCGGCATCGTGCTGGCGGGACTGGTGCTGTTCGTGTTCCTGCGCAACGCGCGGGTGATCCTGGTGGCGCTGATCGTGGTGCCGGCCACGCTGGCGATCACCGTGCTGCTGCTCGACCTGCTGCACATGAGCTTCAACATGATGACGCTGGGCGGCATGGCGGCCGCGGTGGGCCTGCTGATCGACGACGTGATCGTGATGCTGGAACACATCATGCGCCGGCTGCGCGACGGCACGGGACCGGTGCGCGAACGCATCGCCGGCGCGGCCTGGGAATTCACCCGCCCGCTCACCGGCTCCAGCGCGGCTACCGTGGTGATCTTCCTGCCGCTGGCCTTTCTCACCGGTGTCACCGGCGCGTTCTTCAAGGCGCTGTCGCTGACCATGGCCAGTGCGCTGGTGATCTCCTACCTGCTGACCTGGGTGGCGGTGCCGCTGCTGGCCGAGTGGCTGATCGACGAGCGGCATGCCGTGGAGCATCCGCCGGGCCGTTTCTCGCAACGCATGCTGGCGGGTTACGAACGCACGCTGGGTCGCCTGCTGCAGCGGCCGGTGCTGCTGCTGCTCGGGGTGATCCCGTTGCTGCTGGTCGGCGTGCTGGCCTACCGCCAGGTCGGTAGCGGCTTCATGCCGAAGATGGACGAAGGCGGCTTCGTGCTCGACTACCTCTCGCCGCCCGGCACCTCGCTGGACGAGACCGACCGCCTGCTGCGCCAGGTCGAGCAGATCATCCAGGCCAGTCCCTACGTGGATACCTACTCGCGGCGCACCGGCCTGCAGCTGGGCGGCGGCCTCACCGAGGCGAACACCGGCGATTTCTTCGTGCGCCTGAAGAGCGGCTCGCGGCCGTCCACCTCCACCGTGATGGAGCAGATCCGCGAGCAGGTCGTGGCCAAGGTGCCGGGGCTGGACGTCGATGTCGCGCAGCTGATGGAAGACCTGATCGGCGACCTCACCGAAGTGCCGCAACCCATCGAGATCAAGCTGTACGGCGACGACGAGGCGCAGCTCGACGCTACCGCGAAGAAGGTGGCCGCGGCGATCACCAAGGTCAACGGCGTGGCCGAGGTGCGCAACGGCATCAACCCCGCCGGCGACGCGCTGGACGTGCAGGTCGACCCGATCAAGGCCGGCCTATACGGGCTCGACCCGGTGGCGGTGGCGCAGCAGGTGTCCGATGCGGTGGCCGGCAACGTGGCCGCACAGCTGCCACAGGGGCCGAAGATGATAGGCGTGCGCGTGTGGTTGCCGCCGGCGGCGCGCGCGCAGCTGGAGCAACTGCAGGCCTTGCCGATCCGTGCCGCCGACGGCCACCTGCTGCCGCTGTCCGACATCGCCACGATCCGCGCGGTGCAGGGCCAGCCGGAGATCAAGCGCGACAACCTGAAGCGCATGGTGGCGGTGACGGCGCGCATCGTGGGCCGCGACCTCGGTTCCACCGTGGCCGACGTGAAGCAGGTGCTGGCCAAACCGGGCCTGCTGCCGCCGGGCATGTACCACGAGTTGGGCGGCCTCTACGCGCAGCAGCAGATCGCCTTCCACGACCTCAGCATCGTGATGCTGGCGGCGATCGCATTGGTGTTCACGCTGCTCTTGTTCCTGTACGAGAGCTTCCGCGTGGCGCTGGCGATCATGGTGGCGCCGCTGCTGGCCATGGCCGCCGTATTCGTGGGGCTGTGGGTCACCGGCATCGAGCTCAACATCTCGGCGATGATGGGCATGACGATGATCGTGGGCATCGTCACCGAGCTCGCGATCTTCTACTTCACCGAGATGACCGACGCCGAGCAGCGCATGCCGCTGCACGAGGCCATGCGCTACGCCGGCCACCACCGCATGCGGCCGATCCTGATGTCCACCATCGCCGCCATCCTCACCCTGCTGCCGCTGGCGCTCGCGATCGGCCAGGGCTCGCAGATGCAGCAGCCACTGGCTGTGGCGATCATCGCCGGCATGCTGGTGCAGGTGCCCCTGGTGCTGCTGGTGATGCCCGTGATTTACGCAGTACTGCGTAAATCAAAAAGCCCGCCGCCCGAGAGCACCGAGTCGCTCCGGGTCTCCAAGAGCTGAATACGCGGACCCGCTGGCACGTTTGCCCCCTCTCCCGCTTGCGGGAGAGGGTTGGGGAGAGGGCGCGCTCGTGCAATCACCCAACTGCTTCGGATTCGCTTCCCCTCCCCGCAAGTCCCCCCTAAGCACCGCAGCGTAGCGTTCCCATGTCGCCGGCGATGCATGTGCCTCGCCGACGACACCTCAACTCCCAAGGAGCAACCCATGCGCAAGTCCATCGTTCTCGCCCTGCCGTTCGCCCTGTGCGGCCTCGTGTTCGCCGCGCAGGCCGAAACCCCGGCCCAGCTCGCCGCCCAGGCGAAGATCAGCATGACCCAGGCACGCAAGATCGCCCTGCAGGCGGTGCCCGGCCAGGTGGTGAAACAGGAACTGGAAAAGGAGGCCGGCGGCAGCGGCCTGCGCTACTCGTTCGACATCAAGTCCGGCAAGGACACGCGCGAAGTGGGTGTGGACGCAAAGACCGGCAAACTGCTGGAGAACTCGCTGGACAACAACGACGCCGATTGATGCCGGGTCCGGGCGTCACGGGAGCCGTGACGCCCGCGGCGACCGCGTGCCGTTCATTCAGCGCAGCGGCTTCGCCAGCCGCAGCAGGTCCGCGCCGAAACCCGCCGCCTCGTACACCTTGCGTGCGCGCTCGTTGCCGGGGAACACCGCCAGCGTCACCAGCTGGCACTGGTGCTCGCGCGCCCACTGCTCCGCATGCGCCAGCAGCGCCTTGCCCACGCCGCGGCCCTCATGCGCCGGCACCACCGCAAGATCCGAGATGTGGCAGTTGCTGCGTCCGGTGAAGAAATCCTCGGTACGCTGCAGGTGCATGAAACCCACCCGCGTGCCGTCCGCGTCCTCGGCCACGAACAGGTGGCTGTTCGCGGGTTGATCCTCCAGGTGGCGCAGCAGATCGTCGCGGATGCCCTCGATGCATTCGTGGCGCCGCCGCCAGGCCGGCAGCGGGAAATCCACGAAACGCGGCACCAGGGCCAGGATGAAATCGTCGTCGTCTTCGGCCAGACGGATCAGCAGGGACGGTTCGCTCATGGTCGTCGGGGGTGCGGGGACTTTCGCCGGTTCTACACCGTCGCGGCGCGCGGCGGAAGTGCGCCACTCCTGCCGGCGGCGCGGCTATAGTGCGGGCTTCGTGCGCCGCCGCGCCCATGCCAGGGACGTCCCATGCCCGCCACCCGCATCCGCCTGCAGACCGGCGCCGACACCACGCTGGCGCAAGGCATCGCCGCGATCCAGCGCGAAATGAAACTGCCGGGTGCATTCCCGCCCGAGGTCGAGGCTGCGGCGGCGCAGGCGGCGGCGCAACCGCGCTTGCCGGCGCTGGATCGCACCGACATCCCGCTGGTCACGATCGACCCGCCGGGTTCGATGGACCTGGACCAGGCCATGCACCTGGAGCGGCAGGGCGGCGGCTACCGGGTGTACTACGCGATCGCCGACGTGGCCGCCTTTGTAGCGTCGGGCGATGCGGTGGATGCGGAAGCGCACCGCCGCGGCGAGACGCTGTACGGCGCCGATTCGCGCATCCTGCTGCATCCGCAGTCGCTCTCCGAGGGTGCCGCCTCGCTGCTGCCGGAGCAGCTGCGGCCCGCGCTGCTGTGGACGATCGACCTCGACGCAGGTGGCGAGATCGCCGCGATCGACGTGCGCCGTGCGAAGGTGCGCAGCCGTGCCCGGCTCGACTACGCCGGCGTGCAGCAGCAGCTCGACGCCGGCACCGCCGATCCGCTGTGGTCGCTGTTGCGCGAGGTGGGCGAGTTGCGCCAGCGCCGCGAGCAGGCGCGCGGCGGCATCAGCCTGGCGCTGCCCGAGCAGGAGATCAGCGTGGCGGACGGCCAGTGGCGGCTGGACTACCGCGTCAACCGACCGGTCGAGGACTGGAACGCGCAGATCTCGCTGCTCACCGGCATGGCCGCGGCGCAGCTGATGGTGAAGGGCAAGGTCGGCCTGCTGCGCACGCTGCCGCCGCCCGATCCGGCCGCGATCGCGCGGCTCAAGCTCACCGCGCAGGTGCTGGGCATCGCGTGGCCGGCGGCGCAGTCCTACCCCGACTTCATCCGTGCGCTGGATCCGTCGAAAGACGCTCATGTCGCGATGCTCACCGCCTGCACCACGGTGCTGCGCGGCGCCGGCTACGTGGCCTTCGACGGCGCGTTGCCCGCGCAGCCGCTGCAGTCCGCGCTCGCGGCGGAATACGCGCACGCCACCGCACCGCTGCGCCGGCTGGTGGACCGCTACGTGGGCGAGGTCTGCGTGGCCTTGTGCGCGAACCAGCCGGTGCCGGACTGGGCGCGCGCCGCGCTACCCGCGTTGCCCGAGCTGATGGCCGAGGCCGACCGCCGCGCACACCAGTACGAGCGCCAGGTGATCGACCTGGTCGAGGCGGTGCTGCTGGCGCCGCGCGTGGGCGAGACCTTCCAGGGCGCGATCGTCGAGGCGAACGGCGCGGAGCACGGTCGCGGCAACGGTGCGGCCGCGAACAGCGGCGTGGTGATGCTGCGCGATCCCGCGATCGAGGCCCGCGTCGGCTCCGCCGCACCGCTGCCGCTGGGGCAGGAGGTGACGGTGCGGCTGGCCGCGGCCGATCCGCTGCGGCGGCTGGTGCGCTTCGAGCTGGTGGGCTGAACGCCGCGTGCCGCCCGGCGCCCGCCCGTGCCGGAAGTTGATGGCACACCACTTGCGTGGTTGCACGTGAGTGCCGATGCTAGCCGTCATTGGGGAGGCGTCGGGCGGTAGTGGCATGCGCATGAGCGGCTGGGATCTTCTTGCATGCGTGGCATGGCTGTCGTGCAGTCCGGCCGCGATCGCCGCTGCCGCGGCATCCGTTCCCGCCACGCCCACACAAATCCGTGTGGTCGCGCCCGACGACTACCCGCCCTTCCTGTCGCTCGATGCGGACGGCAAGCCGCAGGGCTACGAGGTGGACCGGTGGAAGCAGTTCCAGGCGCACACCGGCATCCGCGTCGAGCTGGCGACCATGGATTGGCGGGCCGCCACGCAGGCGCTGCTGTCGGGACAGGCCGACGTGATCGACATGATCTACCACACGTCGGCACGGGATGCGCAATACGACTTCTCCCAGCCTTACGCCACGTTGCCTACGGGCGTCTACGTCGACCGGAGCGTCGAAGGCGTGCACGACCTGCCCTCCTTGCAAGGCTTGCAGGTGGGCGTGAATCGCGGCGATGCCTGCGGGCCGAAGCTGCAGTCGCTGGGTTTCACCGCGCTGCGGGAGTTCGGCGATGCGCGCCAGGTCGTTCGCGCGGCGATTCGCGGCAACCCGCGGGTCTTCTGCATGGACGAGAACCGGGCGTATCGCTATCTGTCCGAATCTGCCGCACTGGGCCGTTTCGAGCGGGCGTTCGTGCTCGACACCAGCCAGTTCCATTGGGCGGTGCGCAAGGGCAACACGGCGACGCTGCAGGCGGTGGAGCGCGGCATGGCGGGCATCGCGCCGGCCGAGCTGGCGGCGCTCGACAAGCGCTGGCTGGAGCATCCGCTCATCCCGACACCCTACGGGCGCGCCGCCGGCATCGCGCTGGCGGCGGTGCTGGCGCTGATCGCGCTGATGCTGCTGTGGGTGGGGACGCTGCGCCGCACCGTGGCGGCGCGCACGGCTGCGCTGAGGGCGGAAGAGGGCAAGCTGCGCGCGATTTTCGACGCCAGCCCTGACGCGATGTGGGTGAAGGATCTCCAGGGCATCTACCGCGACGGCAACGACCGTGCGGAGGCCTTGTTCCGCACCGCTTGCCAGTCGCCGGCCGGACGGCGCTGCGACGAGCTGTTCGACGCGGCGTTCGCGGCCAGGATACGCGAGCTGGATGGCGAGGCGGCGCGGCTCGGGCGCAATGCCGGCGCCCTGCTGTCGCTGGCCGCCGGCAATGGCGAGAACCGGCAGTTCGAGGTCATCAGCGCGCCCTTGTTCACGGCGCAGGGCGAGCCATACAGCGTGGTGAGCGCGGCGCGCGACGTCACCGAGCGACAGCTGGCCGAAACGCAACTGCAGCTGTGGGGGCATGCGTTCGAGAACGCCGCGTTCGGCGTGTACATCTGCGATGCGCGCAACATGACCCTGATCTCCGCCAACCCCACCTTCGCCATCGAGCACGGCTACACGCCGGAGGAGATGGTGGGCATGCCGGTGGATGCGCTGTATCCGCCCGACCTGGTGGCCGAGCGCGCGGCCTTGCGCGCGAGGTCGGATCGGCTCGACCACTACGTGTGGGAAACCGAGCAAGTGGCGAAGGATGGCCGGCGCTTCCCGGTGCGGCTGGACTGCTCGGTGTTCCACGACGCCGACGGCCTGGCGCAGTACGTGCTCATCCATGCGCAGGACATCACCGAGCGCAAGCAGGCGGAGAACGAACTGCGCCTGGCCGCCGTCGCGTTCGAGACGCAGGAGGCCTCGATGGTGCTGGATGCCGACCAGGTCATCCAGCGCGTCAACCATGCCTTCACCCGGTTCACCGGATTCCTGCCCGACGAAGCGGTCGGGCAGCCGTCGTCGATGCTGCGGTCGCCGCAGCACGCGCCGGACGCCTACGACAGCCTCTGGGAAACGACGCGTCGCGTCGGCCATGGGCAGGGCGAGCTGTGGATCCACGTCAAGCGGGGCCAGCCCAGGGTGGCGCGCGTCGCGATTTCCGCCGTGCCGGGCGCCGGTGGCCAGCCAGGCCACTTCGTCTGCTCGATGATCGACCTGACCGGCGAGCGCGAGGCGCACGCGAGCGTCGATCGCATGACCTTCTTCGATCCGTTGACCGAACTGCCGAACCGGCATTTCCTGCACGGTCGCCTGCAGCACCTGCTGCGCGGGGCCGCCACGCACGGCGTCGCCCTGCTGCTGATCGACCTCGACCACTTCAAGCGGGTCAACGACCTGCGCGGCCACGCCGCCGGCGACCGCCTGCTGGCGCTGATCGCGCAGCGTCTGCGCAAGCTGCTGGACGAGGACAGCGTGCTGAGCCGTTTCAGCGGCGGCACGTTCGCGTTGCTGCTGCCCTGCCGCGCGGCGGATCCGCTGGCGCGCACCGCGTTGGTGAGCGACTGCGCCGAGCAGGTGCGGGAGGCCTTGCGAATGCCGTTCCAGCTGGGCGACGACGTGCCGGTGAGGATGACGGTCAGCATCGGCTGGACCGAGCTGGTGCCGGGGCGCGACTCGCCGGAGTCGGTGCTCAAGCAGGCCGAGTTGGCGATGTACGCCGCCAAGGCCGGCGGGCGCGACCAGCTGCGCCGCTACGAGCCGGCCATGCAGGACGAGCTGGTGCAGCGCGAGGCGCTGGTCGGCGACCTGCGCCGCGCGATCGCCGAGGAGACGCTGGAGCTGCACCTGCAGGCGCAGGTCGACCGGCATGGGCGCGTGGTCGGCGCCGAGATGTTGCTGCGCTGGACCCGCCCCGACGGCGAGCCGATGTCGCCCGAACGGTTCATCCCCGTCGCCGAGGAGAACGGCCTGATCCTGCCGCTGGGCGATTGGGTGCTGCGGCGAGCCTGTGCGCAACTGGTGGCCTGGTCGGCGCGACCATCCAGCCGCAAGCTCGTGCTAGCGATCAACGTGAGCGCGCGGCAGTTCGCCCAGCCTGGCTTCGTGGACGACGTGTGCCGAGCGCTCGCCGCGAGCGGTGCCGACCCTGCGCAGCTGATGCTGGAGATCACCGAGACCGTGATCCTGGGCGATCTCGCCGAGGCCGCCGCCAAGCTGGCGCGCCTGCGTGCGCAAGGCATCCGCATCTCGCTGGACGACTTCGGCACCGGCTATTCCTCGCTGGCCTATCTCTCGCGTCTGCCGCTGGACCAGCTGAAGATCGACCAGGCCTTCGTCGCCCGCCTGCCGGAGGATGCGAACGACGCGATGGTCGCGCAGACCATCATCGGCATGGGCCGCGGGCTGGGCCTGGAAGTGGTGGCCGAGGGCGTGGAGACGGTGGCGCAGCACGACTTCCTGATGCGCGAAGGTTGCCACGGTTTCCAGGGTTACCTGATCTCCCGGCCGATGCCGCCTGTGCTGTTCGAGGCGATGCTGGAGCAGCATCTCGCCTCGGTGTGAGCGCACGCGACGCCAACGAAAAACGCCCGGGCAAGCCGGGCGTTTTCGTGTTGCGCGGAAACCGGTTTCAGGAAGTTGCCGGCGCCGAAGCCACCGCGCCGGCGCCGGTGGAATCCACCGTCAGCGAGACACGGCGGTTGTCGGCGCCGCGGTCGCGGCTGGCACCCTTCACCACCTGGCGGTTCGCATCCTTGCCGTAGCTCACTGCACGCACCTGGTCGGCGCCGATGCCGTTCTGCACCAGGAAGTCGCGCACCGCGTCGGCGCGTTGCATGCCCAGGCGATGGTTGTAGGCGCGCGAGCCGGCCGGGTCGGCGAAGCCTTCCACCGTGATCAGCACGTTCGGGTGGTACTTGCTGATCGTCTGCGCGAAGTTCTGCAGCGCCGGCTTGTCCTGGTCGTTCAGCGTGGCGCTGTTGAAGGCGAAGTGCGCCACGGTGTCCACGCTGACGCGGCCCTGCATCGCGGTGATCTGCGTGTCGTACTTGGAGAACTGCTCCTGCATCTGCTGCTTGATCGAGTCGATCTGCTGCTGCTGGTCCTGCTGCTTCTGCTGCAACTGCTGGATGGCGGCGCTGAAGTCGTCCTTCTTCACGTATTGCGAGCAACCGGCCAGGCCAACGGCCAGCATGCTCGCCGCCAGCATGGCGATTCGGGGGGAGGGGAGGTTCATCGCGTGTCTCCTGGGTGCGTGCCTGCGACGTGATTGACAGCGGTGTGCAGGTCGTTCGAGGAAGCGTGTGGGGTGCTGCCGTTTCGACCCTACCCCATGTCGCGCGCATCGGAGCATTTCGCGGCATCGCTGCTGCGCTGGGATTCAGGTTCCTGTGCGGGTGGTGAAGATTCCGTTGCCGCATCGTGTGCGCGATGCGGCTTCAGCGTTGCGGTGCGCGGATCGCCGCGGAGAAATCCTCGCCCGGCCGGCTCGCGCGCGCACGCTCGGTGATGCGCGCGCGCGCGTTCCACTGCTGCAGCGTGAGGCGCTGGTCCAGCACGCCGATCTTGTAGAGATAGCCGGGCAGGTAGCCGGTGAACAGCAGGCGCGGATCCAGCGGCAGGCCGGGATCGAGCTGGCGCGCCATGCGGTACACCATCGAGGCGCAGTTCGAGGTGACGGTGTTGTAGAACGCCGGCGTGGTGGCCAGCCGGTTCGCCTTGTCCACGTAGGACAGGAACAGCGCGCGCATCGTCGGTCGTTCGATCGCCAGCGGATAGAGATAGTCGTCCTCGCCGCGTGCGTTGGTGCGCACGCGGATCAGGTCGCTTTCCGGTGCGGCGATCAGGATCGCCTCGAAATCCTTGAAGAAGCCGCCGATCGAGGAGAACTGCTGGCCGCGCCGCTTGCGGATCTCCACCGAGAACACCAGGTGGCGCCCGTCGTCGAAGCCGAACGAGATCATCGCGTGGGCGATCGCCTGGCTGCCCCAGTGCGAGAGCACGGCATCGGCGGAAACCAGATGGTCGAGGTCGTAGCTTTGCGTCTCCCAGCGCGCGTCGTAGTCGCTGTCGCTGCGCCAGTGGAAGTCGCGCACGTTGTGCAGGACGACCACGTTGCCGTGCACCTCGCCGGCGAGCAGGCGCGCCACGTCGTCGGCCCAGGCATGGTCGTTGCGGGGTGTGATGCCCGACCACCAGACCAGCAGCAGCGCGTACAGCAGCGCGTAGCCGCCCAGCGGCCACCATGCGCGGCGCAGGATCGCCAGCGCGAACAGCGCCAGCACCAGTGCCGCCCACAACACGGCGCCGAGCGTGCGCAGCGCGGTGCCGCCGGGCAGCTGGTACCACAGCGCCAGCGCGCCCCAGGCGCCGGAGACGAAGGCGATCAATGCACCCAGCAGCAGCGCCAGGCAGCGTCCCATCGCGCGCAGGAGGTTCGTCATGCCAGTCATGCCTTGCCGGATGCGGCCAGCCTGCCGCGATGCGCAGGGGAAGGCAACGGGGCGTCGGCGGCTGTGACTACAATCGCGCCAGTTGCCAGGGCGGAAGCGGGGCAGGGAATGCGGGGCGATTCGATCAGCTGGGCCTGGTTGCCGCGGCTTGCCATGACGGCGCTGCTGCTATGCCTCAATGCCTGCGCCATGGTGGGCGTAAGCCGGCTCAAGCCGAGCGACGTGGTGAGCGAGCGGCGCGCCGACGCGATCGGCAGCAAACAGCTCAGCGACGGCACCGTGCAGGCGCTGAACGTGGTGGCGTTGAACGCGAAGCAGTGCACGCAATCCTTCGACAGCTGCACCGAAATCGTCGAGCACGCCAGCGGGCTCGACGAGGAGCGGCGGCTGTCCGCGCTGTCCGAGCTGTGGCTGGGCCGCGCGCTGCGCGGCGACAGGGGACCCGCGATCGACGACGCCACGCTGGACGCCTACCTGCAGAGCGCGCGCTACGCCTACGCCTACCTGTTCTACACGAAGCGCACGCCTGCCGAGCGCGTGTTCGACCAGCGCCAGGCCAAGGTGATCGCGTTCTACGACTACGCGGTGGAGCGCGTGGTGGGACGCTGGTTCGAGGAGTTGCCCAGGCTCAGCACCGGCTGGACGCAGACCGAACTGGCGGGCTGGACCGTGCTGCGGCCGGATACCGACCTGCACCTGCGCGCCGCGCCGACGGAGCTGATCCCCGCTTCGGCGCTGCGCTTCAAGGGTTTGCGCAACGTCTACCGGCGCGACGGTTTCGGCTCGGACTTCGTGGCGGTGGCGCCGCCGCCCGCTCCGGATGCGCCGGCTGAACCGTGGCGCGAACCGCGTTATGCGGCGATGACCGGCGTGCTGGTGTTCGGCGGCCACACGCTGGACGAAGTGCTGGACACGCGGCAGGCACAGTTGCTGGTGCGCGATCCGTACCGCGACGCGGACGTCGCCATCGCCGGCCGCAGCGTGCCGCTGGGCGCGAACTTCACCGCGCCCTACGGCCTGTGGCTGGCCCGTTCCGGCTTCGCGATGCAATCGATCCGTTCGCTGCTGGGGCGCGAGGGTGGCATCAAGGAGCCGCGCGTGCTGCTCATGCAGCCTTGGGATCCGGATCGCCTGACGGTGGTGATGCTGCACGGCCTGGCCAGCAGTCCCGAGGCCTGGGTCAACGTGGCGAACGAGGTGCTGGGCGACGAGCAACTGCGCCGCCACTACCAGGTGTGGCAGGTCTACTACCCCACCAACGCGCCGATCGCGGTGAACCTGATGCAGATCCGACGCGCGCTGGACGCCACCATCCGCCACTTCGATCCCGGCGGAACCACGCGGGCCACGCACCACATGATGCTGGTGGGGCACAGCATGGGCGGGGTGATCGCGCGTCTGCTGGTGTCGTCCAGTGGCGACAAGCTGTGGAGCCTGGTGCCGGAGGGCAGCCGGCTCTCCGCCGCCAAGCGCACGCGGCTGCACAAGGCGCTGGAGCCCTACCTGCAGTTCTCGCCGATGCCGCAGGTGGATGAGGCGGTGTTCCTCGCCGCGCCGCACCGCGGCACGCCGACGGCGCGGCACCGTCTCGCCCGCTGGGTGGCCGAGCTGATCCGCCTGCCGTTCAGCGTGCTCAAGGAAATGACCAGCATCTCCGACCTGCTCAAGGACGACAGCGGCAAGGGCGCGCCGCTGCACGTCTCCAACAGCGTGGACAACCTCAGCGACACCGACCCCTTCATCGTCGCCACCGAGAACCTGCCGATCTCGCCGGGCGTGCGCTACCACTCGATCATCGGCCTGTACAAGCCGCATGGCGATCTGGCGCAGAGCAGCGACGGCGTGGTGCCCTACACCAGCGCGCATCTCGCGGGCGCGGCTTCCGAAGTAGTGATCCCGTCCTGGCACAGCGTGCAGGAGACGCCCGCGGCGATCCTCGAACTGCGCCGCATCATGCGGCAGCATCTGGCGCGCGAAAAACCGTAGGAGCGGCTTCAGCCGCGATTCGCCTTCGCGATAATGCAACGAAGAGCATCGCGGCTGAAGCCGCTCCTACAGGCGTGCGGTCAGGCGATGTCGGGCAGCGTCGCCACGCCGGCCTCGATCGCCGCCTTGTGCATCAGGGTGCGCGGCAGGATGCGGGCGAAGTAGAACGCGGCGGTGTCGCGCTTGGCCTGCTTGAATGCTGCGGATTGCATGCTTGCCTCGGCCGCGGCCACGCTGCGCGCCTGGAAGTAGGCGAGCGTGACGTAGCCCGAGTACCACAGGTAGTCCGTCGCGGCGGCGCCCAGTTCCTCGGGGTTCGCCGCCACGCGCTTGGCCAGCGCCGAAGTGAGCTCGCTCCATTCCTTCACGGCGGCAGCAAGCGGGCCGACCAATGGGCGCAGCGCGGTGTCGCCCGCGTGCGCCTTGCAGAATGCACCGATCTCTTCCAGGAAGTGCTTTGCGCCCACGCCCTGCAACTGGAGGATCTTGCGGCCCAGCAGGTCGGCGGCCTGGATGCCGGTGGTGCCCTCGTACAGCGTGATGATGCGCGCGTCGCGCACGAACTGCTCCATGCCGTTCTCGCCGATGTAGCCGTGGCCGCCGTACACCTGCAACGCCTCCTTGGTGCACTCCTGCGCGAGCTCGGTCACCACGCCCTTGGCGATCGGGATCAGGAAGGCGACCAGCTCGCCGGCGGCCTTGCGCGTGGCTTCGTCCACGCCGCGCGCCTCGATGTCGGTCTGCAGCGCGGTGTAGTAGAGCAGCGCGCGCGAGCCTTCCACGAAGGCGCGCTGGGTCAGCAGCATGCGGCGCACGTCGGGTTGCACCAGCAGGTTGTCGGCCACCTTGTCGGGGAACTTCGCGCCGGACAGCGCGCGGCCCTGCAGGCGCTCGCGCGCGTAGTTCAGGCTGTTCTGCCAGGCGCGCTCGGCGAGCGCCAGACCCTGCACGCCCACCGACAGGCGCGCGGCATTCATCATGGTGAACATCGCGGCCAGGCCCTTGTGCGGCTGGCCGATCAGGAAGCCTTCGGCGCCATCGAAGTTCATCACGCAGGTGGCCGAACCCTTGATGCCCATCTTGTGCTCGATCGCGCCGGCAAACGCGGCGTTGCGCGCACCGAGCGAACCGTCCGCATTCACCTTGAACTTCGGCACGATGAACATCGAGATGCCGCGGCTGCCGGCCGGCGCGTCGGGCAGGCGCGCCAGCACCAGGTGCACGATGTTCTCGGCGAGGTCGTGTTCGCCTGCGCTGATGAAGATCTTGGTGCCGCTGATCGCGTAGCTGCCGTCGGCGTTCGGTTCGGCGCGGGTCTTGAGCAAGCCGAGGTCGGAGCCGGCCTGCGGCTCGGTGAGACACATCGTGCCGGTCCAGCGACCTTCCACGATGGGCTTCAGGTAGGTGTGCTGCTGCGCTTCGGTTCCGTGCAGCTCCATCGCGTGGCAGGCGCCCTCGCTGAGCAGCGGATACAGGCTCCACGCCAGGTTGCCGGACTGGAACAGCTCGGTGGTGGCGATGCCCAGCACGCCCGGCAGCGCCTGGCCGCCGAACGCCTCCTTCGCGGTGAGGCCGGCCCAGCCGCCGTCGGCGAAAGCCTTGAACGCCTCCTTGAAGCCCTTGGGCGTGGTCACCGCGTGGGTGGCCTTGTCGTAGTGGCAGCCTTCGGCATCGCCCGATGCATTGGTGGGCGCCAGCACCTGCTCGGCGAGCTTGCCGGCTTCCTCCAGCACGGCGTCCAGCAGGTCGCGGCCGTGTTCCGCGCCGCCCTGCAGTTGCGTGAGCACGGCCTCGGCGCCGAGCAGGTCGAAAAGGGCGAAGCGCTGGTCGGCTAGCGGGGCCTTGTAGATCGTCATGGCGTTGCCTCTGGGACTGCGGAAGGATCAGCGAAAGGTGTGGGCGATGCCCGGCACCGGCGAGAGGTAATCGCGGTGCTGGAAGGGGAAGTCGCGCGGGTTCTTGTCGTCCGGCCGGTCGGCCAGGTCCGGCAGGCAGTGCACCGTGCCGCTGACCGCGTAAGCCAGCGAACCGGCGCTGCCCTTGGCCGCGACGGCCGCGAGCGCGTTGCCCATCGCGGGCGTGGGCAGCACGTCGAGCGTGGTCACGTCGCCGGCGAAGGCCGGGATGTCGAGATCGAACGCGGCATGCAGGCGCACCGGGATGCCGTCGGCCACCTGCAGCGTGCCGTCGATGGCCTTGAAATCCATGCCGCCGTAGCTGTTGTTCTGGATGCGCACGGTGAGGCGCCACGCCCCGTTCGGCAGCACCTGCATCTGCTGCACGCTGAGCGTGGGCGGGAACACGCTCTTGCGCGGAGCACCGCAGGCCACCAGGGCGGCGGCGAGGGCGACGAGGACGAGGCAGCGGAGCAGTCGCTTCATGGATGCACCTCAAACGATTGTTTGAATCTTGACCCGGGGCCGGCGCGCGCGTCAATGCCGGGAGGTTTCCAGCGCAATGGACTGCAGGCATCATGGCGCGTTCCCCACCGATATCGATTGCCATGACCCGTCGCATCGTCGCCCGCCGTTCCCCCATCCACGGCAATGGCGTGTTCGCCGTCGCCCCGATCAAGAAGGGCGAGGAAGTCATCCAGTACAAGGGCACGCTGATGACCCACGCCGAGGCCGACGACATGTACGGCGACGGCGGCGAGACCGGCCACACCTTCCTGTTCACGCTCAACGACGACTACATCGTCGACGCCAACCGCCACGGCAACAGCGCGCGCTGGATCAACCACAGCTGCGCGCCGAACTGTCGCGCGGTGGTGGAGGAAAGCGCCGACGGCAATCCGCGCCACGACAAGGTGCTGATCGAGGCGATCCGCGCCATCAAGCCCGGCGAGGAGCTCACCTACGACTACGGCATCATCCTCGACGTGCCGCACACCGCGCGCCTGAAGAAGCTGTGGCAGTGCCTGTGCGGCGCGCCGAACTGCATCGGCACGCTGCTCAAGCCCAAGCGCTGAGCCACCCGGCGGGCGCCGGTTTTAGTAGTGGCGCCGCCGTCTCCCGCGTCGAAGATTCCTGCCGTTCGGGTGTCTAGCCAGCCGGCAAAAAGCGCCCCTATACTCCGCGGACACGCGCGTCGGGGGGACGGGCGGCCATGGACAGCAACCGGGGGAAAGTATGGAAAGCAATCCGTACGCGGCGCCTGCCGCGGTCGTGGGGGACGTGGGCGGCAGCGATGCCGCCGATCTGGAAAGCCGCAAGGCCGGCCGTGGCAAGCGCCTCGGCGCGGCGATCATCGATGGCCTGATCAACCTGCCCTGGCTCGGTTTGTTCGTTTGGGCGGGCGTGATGTATTACAGCGCGACTCGGCAGGGATTTCCGGCGCCGCATACCGCCGGCATGCTGATCTTCCTCGGCTTCCTGCTGATGCTCGGCGTGTTCGTGGTCAACTGCGTGATGGTGCACCAGAGCGGCCAGACCATCGGCAAGCGGATGCTGGAGATCGCGATGGTGCGCACCGACGGCAGTCCGATCACGCTGCTCCGCTACATCTTCCTGCGGGTGGTGCCGCTCGTGCTGCTCGGCATGATCCCGCTGGTGGGGCGCTTCGTCGGCCTGATCGACCCGCTGCTGATCTTCGGCAAGGAACGTCGTTGCCTGCATGACCTGATCGCCGACACCATCGTCGTCGACGTTTGATGCTGGACTCCGTCCGTGAGATCGAGACGCCCGAAGGCATCTCGCTGCGCCTGCGTGCGGCCGGCCCGCTGCCGCGCGCGCAGGCGTGGATGATCGACACCATCATCCGCCTCGTGCTGCTGATGCTGGCGATGATTCCGCTGTCGCTGTTCGGCACCGGCGGCCGCGGGCTGGCGATGCTGGCGATGTTCGCCCTGCTGTGGGCGTACTGGGTGGTCTGCGAGCTGTGGCTGGACGGGCAGAGCCTGGGCAAGCGGGCGCTGGGCCTGCGCGTGGTCAATGCCGACGGCACGCCGGTGACCTGGTTGCCGTCGGTGACGCGCAACCTGCTGCGCGTGGTCGATGCGCTGCCCGGCGTGTACGGCGTGGGCCTGGCCAGCACCCTGGTCGATCCCGGCGCGCGCCGGCTCGGCGACATCGTGGCGGGCACGATGGTGGTGCATGCGAAGGAGTCGTCGTTCGGCCACCAGGTGCCGGCAGCGCCGGCGCAGTCGCTGCCCGTGCCGCTGGCGCCGGAAGAGCAGTCCGCGCTGGTGGATTTCGCCGAGCGTGCGGACCAGCTCACCGTGCAGCGCCAGGAGGAACTGGCGAACTTGCTGGAGCCGCTGACCGGCTGCCGCGACACCGCCGCGGTGGCGCGCCTGCTCGGTTACGCGAACGGCCTGCTGGGGCGCCCATGAAGCAGGAGCGCTTCGTGGCCTTGCACGCGCAGGAGTGGGATGGCCTGCAGGCCTGGCTGGGCGAGCTCGACCGCCAGCCGAAGCGCGGCATGCGCAGCGAGCAGGCGCTGGATTTCCCGGCGGCCTACCGGCGCGTCTGCCATCACCTCGCGCTGGCGCGCGGACGCGGCTACAGCCACGAAGTCACCGAGCGGCTGCAGCAGCTGGTGCAGCGCGGCCACCGCGTGCTGTACCGCCCGCCGCCGCCGCGCTGGCACCGTGCGGCCGCCTTCCTGGTCGCCGATTTTCCACGCCTGGTGCGCGCGCAGTGGCGCTGCATGGCGCTGGCGGCGGCGCTGTTCTACGTGCCGGCGCTGCTGCTGCTGGCCTGGCTGCAGGTGCATCCGGAGTTCGCGCACACGCTGTTCAGCAGCGCGCGGCTGGCCCAGTTCGAGCGCATGTACGACCCCGCCAATCCGCACCTGGGCCGCAGCAGCGGCACCAACCTGCAGATGTTCGGCTTCTACGTGTTCAACAACGTCGGCATCGCCTTCCGCACCTTCGCCTCGGGCCTGCTGTTCGGCGTGGGTGCGATCTACGTGCTGGCCGCGAACGGCATCATCGTCGGCGGCGTGGCCGGCCATCTCGTCGCGATCGGCTACGGCGGTCCGTTCTGGCGCTTCGTGGTGACGCATTCGGCGTTCGAGCTGAGCGCACTGGTGATCGCCGGCGGCGCCGGCCTGCAGTTGGGGCTGACCCTGCTCGCGCCCGGCCGGCGGCGGCGCGGGCCGGCGCTGGTCGAGGCCGGCTGGATCGGTGCGAAGCTGGCGTTGGGCGCGTTCGCGATGCTGGTGGTGGCGGCGTGCATCGAGGCGTACTGGTCGTCGCAGGCATGGCTGCCCGATCCGCTGCGTTTCGGCGTGGCCGCGCTGGCGTGGCTGCTGGTGCTGGGCTGGCTGGGTTTCGGCGGCAGGGCGGGGCGGCGGCATGGAGCTTGAACGGATCGGCGTGGTGCTGCGCCCGCGCGAATCGCGCGAGGCCCTCGATCTGGGCGCGACGATGCTGCGCGCGAATGCCGGCGCCGTGTGGTCGGCGTGGTTCGCGTTCACCGTGCCGTTGTTCGTGTTGGTCAACGCGCTGGGCCTGCTGCTGCAGCTGCCGTGGCTGGGCCTCGTGCTGACGTGGTGGCTGCTGCCGCTGTTCGACCGCGTGCCGCTGTACGTGCTCTCGCGCGCGGTGTTCGATCGCGCGCCGCGCTGGCGCGAAACCCTGCGCGGCCAGCGCGGCCTGCCGTGGCGGTCGACCCTCGCCAGCTTGAGCTGGCTGCGCCTGGACAGCCATCGCGCGCTGCGCCTGCCGCTGGAATTGCTGGAAGGCGCTTCGCGCTCGCAGCGCAGCGCACGCTGGAAGGTGCTGCGCCGCAAGCTGGTGGGCGAAGCCAGCCTGCTCACCTACGGCTGCCTGCAGTTCGAGCTGGTGCTGTTCCTCAGCGTCTGGCTGCTGGCGCTGTGGCTGTTGCCGAACGAATGGCGGCCGGCCTCGTTCGCCGACTTCTTCCGCCATGACGTGCACGCCAGCGGCACGGGCTGGATGCTGGCGGCCTCCGCCGTGGCCTACCTCGCGATGAGCGCGATCGAACCGCTGTACGTGGCCTGCGGCTTCGCGCTCTACCTCAACCGGCGCACCCAGTTGGAAGCCTGGGACATCGACCTCGCGTTCCGCCGCCTGCGCGCGCGCCTGCAGGACGCGGGCAAGCTGCTCGGCCTGTTGCTGTGCCTGGGTTTGCCGCTGGCCGGCCATGCCGCGTCGCCGACGCCGCCGGCTGCGAAGACGGCGGCGGTGAGCACGCCGCAGGACGTCTTTCGCCAGCCGCTGGACGACGAAGACCGGCGCTTCGCGGCGGCCGCGGCGCAGGTGTACCGCGATCCGCGTTTCGGCGGCGAACGTCACGTGCGGCGCTGGGAATTCAAGTACAGCCGCCCGCCCACGCAGCAGGACGTGAACACGGGCTTCGCGCCGTTGCGCATGCTCTCCGGCCTGCTCAACGCCTTGCTGTGGTTGGCGCTGGGCGCGGCGGTGGCGGCGCTGGTCTGGTTCGCGTGGCGCTGGAGCAGCGGGCTGCGCGACGAGGCGCTGCCGTCGTCGTTCGAGGCGAACCTGTCGGCGACGGTGGACGAGACGCCCGAAACCCTGCCATCGGACGTGGCCGGCACCGCGCGTGAGTTGTGGCAGGCGCGACGCCGGCGCGAGGCGCTGGCGTTGCTCTACCGCGGCTGCGCGGAGCGCATCGCGCAGCAGCTGCAACTGCCCGTCGCAGTCGACGCCACCGAGGCGGACTGGTTGCGCCACGCCGCCGCGCTGGGCGACCCGGCGCGCACGCACCGTGCCGCCGCGATCGTGCGCACCTGGCAGTTCGCCGCCTACGCCGACCGCTATCCCGACCAGGCCGCGTTCGAGCAATTGCTCGACGGCTGGCCGCTGCAGCCGGGAGTTGCGGCATCGGGAGGCGCGGCATGAAGCATCGCGGCCTGCTCGTCGCCGCTCTGGTGCTGCTGGGTGCGGCGGTGCTGGTCGGCCTGTTCCTCGCCACGTTCCAGCGGCGCGACGTGGTCGAGCCGACCCCGGCCAGCGGCGCGGCGCAGACCAATCCGCTGTTCGCCCTCGAACAGACGCTGCGCGACATGGGCGAGCCGGCGGCCTCGCTGACCACGCTGGACCCGCGCCAGGTGCCGCTGCGGCCGGGCGACACCGTGCTGGTCGGCGCCGATGCGGGGCGCATCGATGCGGACACTGCCGCGCGGCTCGCCGCGTGGGTGCGCCAGGGCGGTCATCTGCTGCTGGCGCCCGATGCGGGCGCACGCGCGCCGGTGTTCGCGGCGCTGGGCCTGCTCGATCCGCGCCCGAGCACGTTCGGCTGCAGCCGTCTCGGCGACGAGAAAAAGGCGGCCAGCCTGTGCGGCCTGCGCTTCCGGCTGAAATCGGCGGCCGCTTCCAAGGCGGATGCAGCGATCGGCAACGCCGACGACGGCTACCTGTTCGCGCGCACCGCGCTCGGCCGCGGCCACGTCAGCCTGCTCGCGAACTTTGCTCCGCTGGAACGGCAGCAACTGAAGCAGGTCGAGGCGCAGCGTTTCGCCTGGCGCCTGCTGGCGCCGAACCGCGGCCAGGGCCAGATCTACCTGATCCATGCGCTGGACGGCCAGCCGTTCCTCAAGCTGCTGGCGACCCGCGGCTGGCCCGCGCTGCTGGCGCTGGCCGCGCTGTTGGCGGCGTGGATGGCGATGCGCAGCACGCGGCTCGGTCCGCTGCTGCCCGCTCCTGCGCCGCATCGTCGCGCGCTGCTCGAACACGTGCAGGCCGCCGGCGAATTCCTCTATCGCCGCGACGGCGGCCGCAGCCTGCACCAGCTGGCCTGCGAGGCCGTGCTGGCGCGGCTGCGCCGGCGCGATCCCGCCAGCGTGCGCTTGAACGGCGAGGCCTTGTACGCGCGCCTCGCCGAACGCGGCGGGCTAGCCGCCGACCAAGTCGCGCAGGCCTTCCAGTCACCCGCGAACGCGCAGGCGTTCCGCGCTTCCCTTCTCACCCTGGCGCGACTCAGGAGCCGCCCATGACCACCGAAACCCCGATTGCTCTGGCCGCTGCCCCGGCCGCCGTGCCGGTCGCCGCGATGCCGATGCCGGTCGCCGAACTGGGCGAGCGCGCCCGCTCGCTGCGCGAGCAGGTCGGCCGCGCCTTCATCGGCCAGCCCGAGGTGTTCGAGCAGGCGTTGCTGGCCCTACTCGCCGCCGGCCACGTGCTGGTCGAAGGCGTACCGGGGCTGGGCAAGACCCTGCTGGTGCGCGCGCTGGCCGCCGCGGTGGGCTGCAGCTTCGGGCGCATCCAGTTCACCCCCGACCTGATGCCGGCCGACGTCACCGGCCATGCGGTGTACGACCCCAAGACCGAATCCTTCCGCATCCGCCGTGGCCCGGTGTTCGCGAACCTGCTGCTGGCCGACGAGATCAACCGCGCGCCGGCCAAGACCCAGGCCGCGCTGCTGGAGGCGATGCAGGAAGGGCAGGCCACCATCGAGGGCCGCCGCCTGCCGCTGCCCGCGCCGTTCATGGTGGTGGCCACGCAGAACCCGATCGAGCAGGAGGGCACCTACGCGCTGCCCGAGGCCCAGCTCGACCGCTTCCTGGTCAAGGTCTTGATCGGCTACCCGAGCCTGGAGGACGAGCGCCGCATGGTGGCGGAAGTGGTCGACGGCAAGCTGGCCGCCGACCTCGACGTGTCGCAGGTGAAGCCGGTGGTCGACCAGGCCGGCTTGCTGGCGATGCAGCGCGGCGTGGCCGCGATCCGCATGGATGCGGCGGTCACCGACTACGCCGTGCGCATCGTGCGCGCCACCCGCGAATGGCCGGGCGTGATCGGCGGCGCCGGTCCGCGCGGGGGCCTCGCGCTGGCGCGACTGGCACGGGCGCGCGCCGCGCTCGACGGCCGCGACTTCGTGGTGCCCGACGACGTGCGCTCGGTGGTGCTGCCCGCCCTGCGCCATCGCCTGTTGCTGGCGCCAGAGGCCTTGCTGGAACGCCAGCGCCCGGACGACGTGCTGGCGGCGCTGCTGCACAAGGTGGTCGCGCCGCGGCAATGAATAACTTTCGAGCTGCCGTTCCTCTGCTCGTCACTCCGGCGAAAGCCGGAGTCCAGTGCCTTTGCCTTCAAGAGGCTGGAGTCGCTGAGCCCCAGCGTGCGCTGGGGCGACGAAACCTTGCGAAGCATCCATGAGGCCTGCACCGCTGATGCTGTGGCTGCTGCTGGCCTGGACGCTGCTCGGCGTCGCGGCCAGCCTCGGCCGGTTGCCGCTGTCGGCCTGGCTGGACGCCGGCGCCGCGCTCGCCGTGCTGGCTGCGCTCGACGCCTGGCGCCTGCGCCGCACCGCCTCGCCCGAACTGCAGCGCGAACTCGCGCCGGTGCTGCCGCTGGGGCCGGAGGCGAGCGTGGCGCTGCACCTGCGCAATCCCACGAAGCGCCGCCAGTCGCTGCGCCTGCACGACCTGCATCCCGGCGGCTGGGCGGTGCGCGGCATGCCGCGCCGGGTGAGCCTGCCGCCCGGTGGTGCGCTGCGGCTGGACTACGCCACCACGCCCGACGCGCGCGGCCTGTTCCATTTCGGCGGCTGCCACGCGCTGCTGCCGTCGCCGTGGCGGCTGTGGCACGGTCGGCGCGTGTTGGGCGAACCGTCCGCCACGCGGGTGTACCCGAACTTCGCGGTGCTGGCCGAGCTGGCCGGGCTCAGCGTGGAGCTGGCCTCGCGCAGCGTAGGCGCGCGCCTGCAGCGGCGCCGCGGCGAAGGCACCGAATTCCAGGAACTGCGCGACTACCGCGTCGGCGACAGCCTGCGCAAGATCGACTGGAAGGCCACCGCGCGCAGTCACCGGCTGATCTCGCGCGAGTACCGCGAGGAGCGCAACCAGCAGGTGATCCTGATGCTCGACTGCGGCCGCCGCATGCTGGCGCAGGACGGCCCGCTGGCCCACTTCGATCACGTGCTCAACGCCTCGCTGGCGCTCGCCAGCATCGCGTTGCGCGAAGGCGATGCGGTGGGCCTGCTGGCCTGCCTCGGCCAGCAGCAGCGCTGGCTGCCGCCGCAACAGGGCAGTGGCGGCATGGACCTGCTGCTCGGCGCCGGCTACGACCTGCATGCCCAGCCGCTGGCCACCGACTACCTCGCCGCCGCGAACGCGCTGCAGGTGCAGCAGCGCCGGCGCGCACTGGTGATCCTCATCACCAACGTGCGCGACGAGGACGACAAGGAACTGCGCACCGCATTGAGCCTGCTCTCCCGCCAGCACCTGGTGGTGCTGGCCAGCCTGCGCGAACAAGCGCTGGACGAAGCCGCCCACGACCCCGGCGTGGAGCTGGAAACGGCGATCCGCAGCGCCTCGGCGATGCACTATCTTGCCGAGCGCGAGCGGGTGCATGAGACGCTGCGGCGGGAAGGGGTGAATGTGCTGGATGTACGGTGTGCGGAGTTGTCGGGGGCGTTGATCGAGCGGTATTTGGCGATCAAGCGGGGGAATCGGTTGTAGGTGGCAAGATCATCGGGTTTCGATCAATAACCGAACTGGAGTTGACTGCCATGACAGCCACTCGCGATGACATGCTGGCATCCCTGAAGAGTCACGTGGTTCCGCAGTTGCGATCCATGGGATTCAAAGGCTCGATGCCTCACTTTTATCGTGACCGAAACGGCGGCATTGATCTTCTGGCTTTCCAATTTAGCCAGTCGGGTGGCCGCTTTGTAGTTGAGGCGTCTTTTGTCGGCACGGATCGAGACAACCTCTGCGTCGGCTTCAAGGATGTCGTGCCATCAAAAATGAGGGTTGCTGCCACAAGGAAGCGCTATCGCATCGGGAGAGAATCAATGAAGAGAGATCCTTGGTTCATTTATGATCAGGCCATGCCGCAGTATGGCGAAACCATGCTCCCGCCGGATGATCTGGCGAAAGCCGTCTTGGTTCTCATCGCTGCTGAGGGTGTGTCATGGTGGGATTCTCACAGATGATAATTTTTTCAAGGCGATGGCGATTAGTGGTGCGGCCTGACCAAACGAAAACAATGGTCAAATTACATTTCGGCGCTCGATAATTCTTCAAGTCACTCGAAACGGTTATCAGGGGAAATCATGGAAAATCCGTATCAGAGTCCGAGCGCCGTCGTGGACGTCCGGGAACAGCGCAGCTCGTCGCTGGGCGACGTGGCTTCCGGGCAGAAGCTGGTGATCTACGCGATCCTGCTGTACTTCCTGGCCGCCGCGCTGCGCACCGCGGTCGGCCCGGTCGCCTTGCTGGCCTTCCTCGCCTGCCTGGTCATGTCGTGGACCGGCATCTACAAGATCGCGCGTGGCCTCGACTATCCGGTCTGGTGGCGGATCGTGCTGCTGGTGCTGATGCTGGTTCCGCTGGTGGGACTGCTCGTGCTGGTGATGCTGAGTTCCAAGGCCACGTCGCGGCTGCGCAAGGCTGGGTATTCGGTGGGGTTGCTGGGGGCGAGGGATTACTAGGCTGCTGGCCTTGCGCTCTGACCAAGGCCGAGGCGATGTTCCTCAGGAGCGCTCCAATGGATCAAACGCCGAGGCGTTTGATCCGCGGATGCGCGCTTGCCGGCGGGTCCGTCGATAACGGCTTGCGCGCTTATGCAAAAATTTGCATAATAGACACATGAAACCCTTGGTGTTCCTCGGCAGCAGTCAGGACGACTTGCGCGCGATGCCGGCGCCAGTGCGGCATGCGATGGGCATGGAGCTGATGCGCGTGCAGTTCGGCGGCGAGCCCACGGACTTCAAGCCGATGCCGTCGGTCGGGGCGGGTGCGTACGAAGTGCGCATACGTGAGGCCAATGGCGCCTGGCGCACGATCTACGTGGCCAAGTTCGCGGAGACGGTCTACGTGCTGCATGCCTTCCAGAAGAAGACGCAGAAGACGGCCAAGGTCGATCTGGAACTGGCTGCGCGGCGCTACAAGCTGATTGGAGGTTGAGCCATGAACATGAAGAAGAACGATCCCCGCTGGGATGACACGCGCCGCACCGAGGGCAGCGGCAACGTGTTTGTGGACATGGGTTTCGATCCGGCCGAGGCGGAGGTGATGCGCCTGCGCGCGGAGGTGATGTTGCGCATGGAGCAGCTGCTGCGCGAGAAGGGCTGGACGCAGGCTGAGGCGGCACGCCAGCTTGGCGTGACGCAGCCTCGCATTTCGCGGCTGGTGAAGGGGCGCTGGGAGGATTTCAGTCTGGATATGCTGCTGACGCTGGCAGCGCGCGCGGGATTGCATCCGAAGCTTCGGCTGGCAGCCTGATGGCTTCGCGCCTCACGCGCGCTCCGGTTTTCGATAATGCCTCCGCCCTTTGTCGAAGGCTGAGGCGATGACATTCAAGAGCGCGTGCCTGATGTCGAAAGCGGGCTGTCCTGCCCGCTTTCGACTCGCCGGGTTCGGCCTTGGCCGAACCCGGCTCCGCCGGATCAAACGCCGAGGCGTTTGAGCCGCGAGCGGCCCATCCGTGGGCCGCTAGTCCTCCTCGACCTTCGGTTTCCAGGCTTCGCTGAGCTGCTTCTGCACCGGTGCCGGCACCGGTTCGTAGTGGCTGAGGTCCAGGCTGTAACGACCGCGGCCGCCGGTCATGGCCTTGAGTTCGGTGGGGTAGTCGGTGAGTTCGGCGAGTGGGGCCTGGGCCTTGATCAGCAATTCGCCGCCGCGCCGGCTGTCGGTGCCGAGGATGCGGGCGCGCTTGCCGGCGAGGCCGCCGGTGACGTCGCCGACGTCGCTCTCGGGGATCGCCACTTCCACGTCCACGATCGGCTCCAGCACGATCGGGCGCGCCTTGCCCACGGCGTCGAGGAAGGCTTTCTTGCCCGCGCTGACGAAGGCCACTTCCTTGGAGTCGACCGGGTGGTACTTGCCGTCGTACACGGTGACGCGCAGGTCTTGCAGCGGGAAGCCGGCCACCGCGCCGCGTTCCATCGCCTGGCGCACGCCTTTCTCGATCGCGGGCAGGAAGGTGCCGGGGATCACGCCGCCCTTCACCGCGTCGACGAACTCGAAGCCGGCGCCGCGTTCCAGCGGCTCCACGCGCAGGGACACCTCGCCGAACTGGCCGGCGCCGCCGGTCTGCTTCTTGTGGCGGTGGTGGCCCTCCGCCTTGGCGGCGATGGTCTCGCGGTAGGCGATGCGCGGCGGGTGGGTGACGACTTCCACGCCGTAGCGTTCGCGCATGCGTTCCAGCGTTACCTTGAGGTGCAGCTCGGAGAGGCCGCGCAGCACGGTCTCGTTGAGTTCCTTGTGGTGCTCCATGCGCAGGCAGGGGTCTTCCTCGGCCAGCCGCCCCAGCGCGTTCGCCAGCTTCTGCTCCTGGCCCTTGTGCTTCGGTTCCAGCGCGAGGCCGAACATCGGCTGCGGGAAGCGCATCGGCGCGAGGTGGATGCGGTCCTCCTCGTGCGCGTCGTGCAGCACGGCGTCGTAGTGGATCTCTTCAACCTTGGCCACCGCGGCGATGTCGCCGGGCACCGCCTGCTCGATCTCCACGTGGTTCTTCGCATTGAGCCGGAACAGGTGGCCTACCTTGAACGGCTTCCGGCCGTCGTCGACGAGCAGTTGCGAGTCGCGGCGCACGGTACCCTGCCACACGCGGAAGACGCCGAGCTTGCCCACGAAGGGGTCGTTGACGATCTTGAACACGTCGGCGATCACGTGCTGCGCCGGGTCGGCGTTGACGGTGATCGCCTCGCCCTCGCCGTTGACGAAGGGCGGCTGGTTGCCCTCGGCGGGGTTCGGCAGCAGGCGTTCCGCAATGTCCAGCAGCTCGGCCGCGCCGGTGCCGTTGCGCGCGCTGACGAAGCAGATCGGCACCAGGTGGCCTTCGCGCAGGCACTGCTCGAACGCGTCGTGCAACTGCTGCGGCGTGAGTGCGGCCTCGCCCTGGTCGAGGTAGGCGCCCATGGTGGCCTCGTTGATCTCCACCACCTGGTCGAGGATGCGCTGGTGCGCGGTGGCCAGCGAGGAAAAGTCGGTGGCGCCTGCGGTGTGGAAGAAGCAGTCCAGCACCTGCTTGCCGCCTTGCGCGGGCAGGTTCACCGGCAGGCATTCGGGGCCGAACTCCTCGCGCAGCGCTTCGACCAAGGCGCCGAGATGCGCGCCCTCGAAGTCGATCTTGTTGACCACCAGCACGCGGGCGAGGCCGCGCCTGCGCGCGTGATCCATCATGCGGCGGGTGCCGTGCTCGATGCCGTTGACGGCGTTCACCACCACCATCACGGTTTCCACCGCGGCGAAGGCGGACAGCGTGCCGCCGCGGAAGTCGTCGTAGCCGGCGGTGTCGATCAGGTTGATGTGGCAGCCGCCGCGGTCGATGCCGGCGATGCAGCTGTCGATGGAATGGCCGCGCGCCTTCTCCTGCGCGTCGGTGTCCGATTGCGTGGTGCCGCGCTCCACCGAACCGGGCGCCTGGATCACGCCGCCGGCGTGCAGCAAGGCCTCGAACAGCGTGGTCTTGCCGCTGCCGGCATGGCCGGCGAGCGCGATGTTGCGGATGCTTTCCGTGTGGTAGGACACGATGCGACCCTCCTCTTGCAGAGGCACGGACTCGCAAGGCATGAACGGCGCCGTACGAGGCCGCGCATGGCGGCTGACGGGCCGTCATGGTCGTCCGGGCGCGGACGCGGGGGCGGTCATGGCGGGTGAGTCTGGCGATGGTACGTCGCGGCGGGGTTAGCCTCGCGTCAACGCCGGCGGGAACCGCCGCAAGGTATCGCGGTCTGAGAGCCGCGCCGCGTTTTTCTCCTCCACTGCTTGCGGCCTGATTGGCGTCGATTCTCAGCAAAAAGTCCCGTTCGCGCTGAGCGTAGCTTGCGCCGGCAAGCGTACGCGAGGAGCAGCCACGGATGGCTGCGCTTTGGTGAGCGAGGAAGTCGAAGCGCCGCGCTGCCCCTTCGACTTCGGCCCTTCGGGCCTACGCTCAGGGCGAACGGTGGTGGGCTGCTGAGGGTCGACGCCAATCAGGCTGAGGGCAGGGAAGGGAACCCCTCTGCGTTGTCGCCCATACGGAGCCATCCCATCGTCCACCGAACGCAGGCTGCAACCCGCGCCACGCCGCCGCCCGGCCCCGACCGGGACGGCGCGCTGGCGCTCGACCTCGCGACCCTCGCGCGCCTGCGCCAGTTGCGCTGGCGCGAGCCATCGCGCGGCTACCGGCTGGCGTGGCTGGTGCTGGTCGTCGTGGTGCTGCTGCACCTCGTGTTCGCGGCGATGGTGTGGTGGGCGATGCGTCCGCTGCCGTTGCGCGAGGGGCCGGCGGCGCCGGCCAGCGAGGTACTGGAAGTGCGCTTCATTCCCGCCGCCACCGCGCCGGCCGCGAAGGCGCCGCCGCCACCCGTGCCGCCGCCGCCGCGCGCACCGCCGCGGCATGCCGCCGAACCCGCGGCGAAGAACGCGCTCAGCGTGCAACTGCCCGCGCCGGCGGCCAGCGTGGCGCCGCCGCGGCTGTTCGACCGCAATGGCCAGGCGATCCTGCCGGCCACTGCCGCCAGCACGCCCGTGCCGGACTACGTGCAAGGCATGCCGCAGGGCGACACGCGGATCATGCGGCACGACAGCCCGGTGAAATACCAGGCCACCCGCTTCGACAAGGACTGGGGCCGCACCAGTCTCATCACCGACGCGCTGCAGAAGGCGGTGGACAAGACCACGGTGAAGCACACGTTCCGTCCGCTTCCGGGCATCCGCATCCACTGCGCGGTCTCGCTGGCGATGCTGGCCGGTGGCTGCGGCGGCGATCCGCCCCCGCCACCGTCGGCAAAGGACGGCGACGCGCGTCTGAACATGGCGCCGGCGCCGCTGGCCACGAACCCGAACGCGCCCAAGCCGCCGCCGCTGTCCGAATGCATCGCGATGTACCGGGCAGGCAAACCGCTGGCCGACGGTTGCCCCAGCGACACGCCGATCCGCGCGGTGGACGAGGAGTTGCGCGAGCAGCGCGCGAAGCAGGCGGTGAAGCACTGAGAGTTGCAGCAGCGCCCGCTACACTCGCCGCATGCCGCTGCCCACGGACCCGAACGCGCCGCGCCCGTCCGCCCAGCGGCCGGCGCAGGTGCTGCTGAATTCGCCGCTAGCCGCTTCCTCGCACATGCTCAACCAGCAGGCGCGGAAGCGGCCGCAGCCGCCCGTGTTGTGGCGGCGCGTGTTCGCGCTCGCCGGCAGCCTGCTGGTGCACTTGGTGTTCCTGTTCGCCTTCATCCTGGGGCCGGCGTGGGAGCCGCCGCCGGTTGGCGAGGCACCGGCGGCGAAGATGAAGCTGCGTTTCATCGAGCTGCCGGATCTCGCACCGCCGCCGCCACCGAAGGGCGAGCCGCCGCGCCAGGCGGGGCCGGTGCACCAGGGCCACGCGGCGACGAGCCCGGGCGTGCGGCGCAGTGCGAGTGCGGCCGCGCGACCTGCGCCGCGTGCGCCTGACGTCGCCGCGCAGGCGGCCGCCGCTCCACCGCCGCCGCCCAGCCTGCCGCAACCGGCACCCGTGCCGCAGCTGCAACCGGTGCCGCTGGCGAACCAGCCGCCGCCGGTGAACCTGCCCAAGCCCACGCTGCAGCCGCCGGTGCCGCCGAAGTTCCAGCCGCAACCCGTGCGTGCGCCGCAGGCCGAAGGCAACCAGCCGATGCCGCCACCGCCTTCGCTGGCGCTGCCCACGCTGCCGCCGCAGGCGACGCCCGTGGTCGCGCCGCCCAGCGTGGCGCTGGATCGCGTGGCGCCGAACACCGTGGCGCCGGCCATCGCGCAGCCCATGCACGTGGACCTGCCCGCGGCGCCGCCCGCGCCCGAGTTGCAGGCCGTGCCGCTGCCGGCGCAAGCCGCGCCGCAGGTGAGCCTGCAGACCACGCTGAATGCACCCGCGCCGAACGCGCCGCGGCAACTGCCGAAACTGCAGGCACCGGCGCCGGTCGAGGTCGCGGAGCAACCGCTCGCTGCGGTCCCGCAGACCACGCCCGCCACGCCCAGCGTGACGCCGGTGCCCAAGGCCACGCTCGAGATCGCCAACGATCAGGCGCTCACCCGGATCAGCCAGCCGGCGCCGGTGGCGTTGTCGCCTGCCGAAAGCACGTCGGCGCCGGCCAATCCATCGACCACCGCACCGGCGACCGCCGCGACTGCCGCGCCGAGCGAGATTGCCGGCAAGGCAGGCGAAACCGCCGCACCGGACGTCAGCACCGCGCCGAACGCGAGCCCGCAGGGCAGCGACCACGCCCGCCCCGGCGAGCCGCAAGGCAGCAGCAGCGCCAGCGAGACGGCCGGCGTGCACGGCAACGGACCGCCGGCGTCGCACGGACTGGGCCATGCCACCACGGGCGCCGCCGGCAAGGGCGAGGGTGAGCAGCCGGGGGCGCGCGAAGGCGCGGGCACCCCCGGCGCCGGCGCGCAAGCGTCCGGCCAGGCGCCGGGCAGCGTGCCGGAATATGTGCAACTCAAGCCCACCGGCGACACCAATGTGATGCGCCACAAGATCAACGGCATCAGCTACAAATCCACGCGCTTCGACCCGTACTGGACGCCGCCCGGCGAGAGTTCGATCGACACCGCGCTGCGCCACGCGGCGGAAAAGACCACGCTGCAGCACACCTTCCACCTGCCGCGCGGCATCCGCATCAAGTGCAAGGTGATGCCGCTGGTGCCGGTGGCGCTGCTGGGTTGCGGCGACGCCGACTCGCCGCCGCCGGCAGCGACGCAGAAGGTCTACGACCGGCTCAACCTGCCGGCCGTGGCCGGCGGCAGCGTGCCCAGCGTGCCGCCGCCCGCGCCGGCCGCGAGCGCGGCGGCGCCGTCACACGTGGTGCTGGACAACCGCGTGCAATGCGCCGAGGCGCGCGTCGCCGGCGGCCTGATGCCGCCCGGCTGTCCGCCGACCGAACCGGTGGTGAAGGGGCTGGTGCCGGCGACGTCGTCGAGTTCATGGGTGCCGGCCAGCGACCAGTTCCATTGAAGGCGCGGAGGGAGTGGCGATGAACGATGCGTCCATGCATGCCTTCGATGGCGGCTGCGACTGCCGCGCCGTGCGCTACCGCCTGACCGCCACGCCGCTGTTCGTGCAGTGCTGCCATTGCCGCTGGTGCCAGCGCGAAACCGGCAGCGCGTTCGCGCTCAACGCGATGATCGAGACGGAACGGGTGCTCCTGCTGGCCGGCGAACCCGAACGGGTGCCGACGCCGTCCAACAGCGGCAAGGGCCAGCAGATCGCCCGCTGCCCGCACTGCCGCATCGCGCTGTGGAGCCACTACAGCGGTGCCGGCGACACGATCAGCTTCGTGCGCGTGGGCACGCTGGACGATCCCGATCGTTTTCCGCCCGACATCCACATCTTCACCGCCTCGAAGCAGCCATGGGTGCTGCTGCCACCCGGCGTGCCGGCGATGGCGGAGTATTACGACCGCGAGCGGCATTGGCCGCAGGAAAGCCTGGATCGGTGGCGGGTGCTGCGGGCGAGGCGGGTCTAGCTGCGGCTGGGCGTGCTGGATTGCAGCGTGCGGGATTGCTCGCCAACGGCGGGTTTTCGGACGCCCGCCGGCGCCCGAAATCGCTTCGTTACTTGTGACAGCACGGGAGCAAAAGCCCCTCGCCCCAACCCATCTCCCGCAAGCGGGAGATGGGTTGGGGCGCCCTGATTAGCGACAAAGTTCACCTAGTACCTCCACCGTTCCCCCTGAGCGTAGGCCCACAGGCCGAAGTCGAAGGGGATCACCGGCGAGCGCTTCGACTCCGCTTGCTATCGCAAGCTACGCTCAGCGCGAACGGAATTTTCAGCTGAACATCGTCGTTAACCAGGAAGCGCGTTGCGGCAGCGCGACCAAAAATGCCGTAGGCCAAACAGCTTCCAGGGGCGTGCTACGACAGCCGCTGGAACTCCTTCATCAGCGGCAGCCTGCGCACGCGCACTGCGCTGACGCGGAACACCGCGTTGGCGAGGGCGGGGGCGGCGGTGGGCATGGCGAGGAAGCTGGCGCCGGTGGGCGGGCGGTTGCCGCCGTCGACCACGATCACTTCCACGCTGTTCGGCAGCTGGGCCATGCTGGCGAGCGGGTAGCTCTTCCAGTCGCGCTGCTGGACCTGGCCGTCCTTGGTGGTGATGGCGAGGTTGAGCGCGGTGGAGAGCGCGTCCAGGGTGGCGCCGGTGATCTGGCCTTCGAGGCCCAGCGGGTTGATCACGCGGCCCACGTCCACCGCGCAGACGACACGCTCGATGGCCAGCTTGTCGCCTTGCAGCGAGGTCTCGATGGCGTGCGCCACGTAGGCGCCGTCCATGTGCCAGCACGCGAGCCCCAGGCCGTTGACGCTGCGCAGCCAGTTCTTCCACTCGATGCGGTCGGCGACCAGCTGCAGCACGTTGCGCAGGCGGCCGGTGTCCAGCGTGCCGCCGTTCTTCAGCGCGATGTTGCGCGGCTCGCCGAGCAGGCGCAGGCGGGTCTTGAGCGGATCTTCGCGCAGCTGGTGGGCGAGTTCGTCGATGAAGCTTTCCGCCGCGAACGCGTTGCTGAGTTGCGGCATCGCGCGGTGCGGGCCGCGCGGCAGCGTGGATTCCAGCGCGTACCAGTCGCTGCGGTAGTTCGGCACCAGACCGGCGGGCAACTGGTCGGGCAGCACTTCGGACGTCCACAAGCGGTCGGCGGGCACGCCGCGGCCAGTGAGCGCGGAGGCGCTGGCGAGGCGCTGGTTCCAGGCGACGATGTTGCGCCTGGCGTCGATGATCGCGCCGATCTTGTGCACGCTGGCGGAGCGGTACCAGTCGTGGGCGAAGTCCTGCTCGCGCGTCCACAGCAGGCGCACGGGCTTGTTCACCGCCTGGGCCAGCATCACCGCCTCGGCCACGTAGTCGTGGTCGAGCCGGCGGCCGTAGCCGCCGCCCACGCGCGGCACGCGGATCTCGATCTTGTCGGCGGCGAGGCCGGTGAGGCGCTGCACCACGGCCCAGGCCTGTTGCGGCGCCTGGGTGGGCACCACGAGGCGGGCGTGGTCCTTGTCGACGTGCGCGAGGCAGTTCATCGGCTCGGGGCAGGCGTGCGCCAGCCAGGGCTGGTAGTAGCTGGCTTCGAGGCGGTACGCGGCATGCTTGCCGGCCTTGTCCACGTCGCCGTCGTCGCGCACGCGGGTGGTGGGCGCGGCCTTGCTGTCGAGCAGGGCGATGGCCTGCTGTTCCAGCGCGCCGCTGCCGGCTTCGGCGGCGGCGCCGGGCTTCCATTCCAGCTTGAGCTGGTCGCGGCCGGCGAGCGCGGCCCAGGTGTCCTCGGCCAGCACCGCCACCGCGGGCGCGATCACGGTATGGCCCGGCGGCTGGCCGGCTTCGGGCTTCAGGTGCATCACCTTGACCACGCCTTTCACCGCGAGCGCGGGCGCGGTATCGATGCTGGACAGGCTGCCATCCGGCCACGGGCAGTGCAGCAGCACGGCGATCAGCGCCTCGGCCTCGTGGTGGTCGATCGCGTATTTCGCCTGGCCGGTGACGATGGCGTGCGCGTCCACGTCGCCGACCGGCTTGCCGATCAGGGTGTAGCGCTCCGGCGCCTTCGGTGCCGGCGCCTGCGGCGGCAGGTCCAGCTTGCTGGCGTCGTCGACCAGGCTGCCGTAGGTGACGCGGCGGCCGTCCGGCGCGATCACCGTGCCGGCTTCGCAGCGCAGGCGGTCGGCGGCGATGCCGAGCCGGCGCGCGGCGGCCTGGGTGAGCAGCCAGCGCGCGAGCGCGCCGGCCTGGCGCAGCTCGGCCCAGGCGGCGGGGATGGAGTCGCCGGTGCCGCCGCGCTGGCGGCCGTAGGTCCAGTGCGGCTGGCCGTTGTCGTTCGCGCCGACGCCCAGGCCCAGCGGCACCACGCTGACGCGGTTCCAGTCGGCGTCCAGTTCGTCCGCGATGATCATCGGCAGCGCGGTGGCGACGCCGGTGCCGGTGTCGGGATCGCGTGAACCGATCAGCACGTTGCCTTCGGCGTCGATGCGCACGTAGGCGCCGAGTTCCTGGAAATGGTTGCCCAGCCATTCCGGCGGCAGCGGCGGCTCGTCGGCACGGGCCATGCGCACGCCCACCACCAGCGCGCCGGCGGTGCCGGCGAGGACCTGCAGGAAGCGCCGGCGCGACAGCCGGAGGCCGTTCGAGGCGTTCGCGCTCATGCCTGGCCCGCCTTGCCGGCGGCGGCGCGCTTGATCGCGGCGCGCACGCGGGTCTGGCAGCCGCAGCGGCAGGTGTTGGTCAACTGGTCGATGTCGGCGTCCGTGGGTTGCGGCTTGCGCTTCAGCAGGTCCACGCCGGCGATCAGCCAGCCCGGCGTGCAGTAGCCGCAACCGATCGCGTCCTCGTCGATGAAGGCCTGCTGCAGCGGGTGCAGGGCGCCGTCGTTCGCGGCCAGGCCTTCCACCGTGGTGATGCGCTTGCCGTCCAGCTTCGCCATCGGCTGGGTGATCGCGGACACCGGCTTGTCACCCACCAGCACCAGGTCGGAACCGTTCTCGCCGTGCGCGCCGCCGTACTTGGTGCCGGTGAGCCACAGCACGTCGCGCAGGTACCACAGGAGCGGCATCTGCGGGTCGCCGGTGTGGACGAAATGCTCGCCGTTGATCTCGACCGCGATGCCGCTGCGCACCGCCGCGGGCACGATGTTGTTGTCCGGGGTGACCGGCACACCGTGGGCTTGGGCTGGCGCCATGCGGGATCTCCTCAGAACCGTATCCGCGCATTGTGGCATTGCCGCGGCCGGCTAGGAACGCGTGGCGCTGAACAGGCGGCGCCAGCACCAGTAGACCGGCACGCCGGCCAGCATGATCAGCACGCCCATGCCGGTGTTGTACGGACTGTCGCGCAGGCTTTGCACCACCACGAGCGCAACGGTGGCGATGAACAGCAGGGGCGTCAGCGGGTAGCCGGGGACGCGGTAGCCGGGCTCGGCGAGGTCGCGACGGCGGTAGAGGAACAGCGTGGCCACGCCGATCGCGCACGCCAGCCAGTCGCCGAACGTGGCGTAGTCCAGCAGTTGTCCGTAGCTGCCCGACAGCGCCAGCACGCTGGCCCAGCCGGCCAGCAGCAACAGCGCGAGGTTCGGGGTGCGGTGCCGCGGATGCAGTCGGCCCACCACGCGGAAGAACAGCCCGTCCTCGCCCATCACCTGCAGCACGCGCGCACCGGCGAGCAGGGTGATGTTGCAGAAACCCAGCGTGGAGATCGCGATGCCGACGGCGATCAGCCTGGCGCCCGTGCCACCGGCCACGCGTTGCATCACGTCCGCCGCCGGCGTGCGACTGGCGGCCAGTCCGGCGTGGCCGAGCACGGCGAGATAGGCCACGTTGACCAGCGCGTACGCGGCGATCACGCCCAGCATGCCCAGCAGCAGGGCACGTGGCAGCGTGCGCTGCGGTTCGCGTACTTCGCCGGCGAGGTTGTTGAGATAGGTGAAGCCGGAATACGCGAACAGCACCGGCAGCGCCGCGCCCATGAAGCCCGCGCCGGCATGCGCGGGGTCGCCGGCCAGCACCGGTGTGCCCGCGCCGGCGAGAAACAGGCCGCAGACCACCAGCACCGCCACGGCCAGCAGCTTGAGCACGGTGAACAGGTTCTGCAGCTGCACGCCCAGCCGCAGGCCGAACAGGTTGATGCCGGCCACGAACACCAGCGCGCCCACGGCCAGCGGTGTCGTGGCCGCCGCCGGCAGGTCGAACACGGCTGCCGCATAGCTGGCGAAGATCGTCGCCACCGCCGCGGTGGAACCGGAATAGATCACCAGCAGCATCGTCCAGCCGAACAGGAAGCCGGCCAGCGGCCCGAACGCTTCGCGCAGGTATACATAGCTGCCGCCCGCCTGTGGCCGACGCGCGCCCAGCTCCGCGTAGCACAGCGCGCCGAGCAGGGTGAGCACGCCCGCGCCGATCCACACCGACAGCAGCGCCAGCCCCGAGCCGGTGCGCTGCGCGGCGATGCCGGGATTGAGGAAAATGCCGCCGCCGATGATGCCGCCCATCACCACCAGCGCGGCATCGCGCATGCCGAGACGGCGGACATAGCCGCCGGACGAAGTCGATACGCTCATGGAATCCCGCCGCGGGAAAAGACCGCGGCGAGCATGGCGGGAGCCCGGTCGTGCGGCAAGTCCCGCCAACGAACGCAGCATCGGCAGCCGCTGCGCAGGGCCCGATGTTCATGCCGAATGGCGGTTGCAAGCGTGCTGCCGCATTCCCGGGAATGCGCGGCCCGCGCGCATGGGGCACGCGGGCACACCATCGGAAAACATCAGACAGGGAAGCCATGAAGGCGAGAACATCGACATGTTCCCGGCGTTCGCCGAATTCCGCTTCTGGGTTTTTACCGGTGGAAAAGACAACGGCCGCTCGCGCGGCCGTTGTCCCGACGATGGAAGTCGTGCGTATGCCTCAGCGACCGCCCAGGAACAGGTTGAGGTTGGCCACGTTGAGCGTACCGATGCCGGCGCCCGGCGTGTAGTTCGGTGCGCCGTAGTAGAACCAGTTGTCGCCTGCGTTCACGCTGTTGAAGGCCGACCACGGGCCGTAGCCGAAGATGTTCTGCAGCAGGTACACCTGCGGATTCCAGAAGCCCACGCGGTGGCCGGTGCTCTGCGTCAGCAGGGCGCTGATGCCGTTGAGCTGGGGCGCCACGAAGCTGGTGCCGCCCGCCGAACCCAGCCCGCCGTCGGTGGTGGAATACAGCACGTAGCCGGTTTCCGGATCGGCATTCAGCGCGATGTCCGGCACGTTGCGGCCGCGGAAGTTCGCGGGCAGGGCGAGCAGGGTGGTGGGGCCGGCGCTGGGGTCGTTGTAGACCAGCGCCTGCTTGCGCTCGCTGCGGCGGATGCCGCGGGTGAACCACTGGTAGAACGGTTCGTTCCAGTACACGCTCACGCCGCCGCCGCCGCCGACCGAGAACAGCTGGGCGCGCCAGCCGCCCGGGATCGGGGCATAGGCATCGAGATAGACCTGCAGATAGTCCCAGCCCCACACGCTCTCCTGCGTGATGGAGGTGGTGGGGTCACCCTGGATGCCGAAGGTGAACGGCACGGTGGTGCCGCCGGCGGCCGTGATGAACGGATCGGAGGCCGGCGAATCCACGGTCAGCGGCGCGCTGAACTCGCCCGGGCCGGTGCCCGTGCCCAGTCCGCGCACGGTGTCGTAGGCGCCCGAGTCGCCCGAGGCGGCGAACACCGACTGTCCCTGCACGGCCGCTTCGAGGAAGATCTGGTGGAAGGCGCGCAGATCGCCGACGTCGGTGGTGTCGGTGTCGCTGGCGCCGTTCACGTTGAGCGCGGCGAAGTTGAAGATTTCCGGCGCGCCCCAGCTGGTGGAAATGCTGTCGGCCTTGTTGTCGGAAACGGCTTGCGCGAACGCGTCGGTGAAGCCGTTGCCGGCGTTCGGTGCGTCATAGACGATGATGTTCGCCCACGGCGCGATGCCGCCGGACTGTTCCACGTCCAGCGCCGTCTCGCCGCTGCCGCCGTCGAAGACGCCGCCGCCGTCCACGAGCACGTGGGTGATGCGGTTCGGCTTGGTGGCCAGGCCGATGTCGTTCCAGTAGGTCTGCGCATCGGACGGATAGAAGTTGGACAGGGTCACGATCGCCACCGTCGAACCCTTGCCGTTGATGCCGCGCTGGTACAGCGGGTTGATGTTGTAGAAGTTCGCCACGTCGCCCACGGTGTAGTCGCCCGGTATGCCGGTGGCGGTGGGGTTGCCGCCGGGCGTCTTGGCGAGCGCCTTGAGCGTGAAGGTTCGCTGCGCCGTCGCCGGCAACTGCGGCAGGTTGATGCGGTGGGACAGGAACTGTCGCTCGTTGCTGAGGCCGCTGACGAAGATCACGCTGCCGGCCAGCGCGGCGGGCATCCGTGGCGCGGTGGCGGGGCGATGGAAGCGCCGGCCGCTGCGCGCGGAGACGTACTCGTGGATCGGCGCCTGGAACATCGCGCCGAGCTGGGCCGGCGTGGCGCTGGTCTCGATGGCCAGGTGGCTGGCCAGCACCGTGCTGGAGAGGCCTTGCTGGCGCAGGAAGGCCTGTACCCGCGCGATGTCCGCATCGCTGGCGCCGTACTGGCTCGCGAACTCGGCGGTGCCGAGGAACTGGCGGTAGTGCGCCGAGCCGGGCGTGATGGTCTGCCGGATGTAATCCTCGAGCGCCGCCTCGTGGCGCAGTTTCAGGATCAGGGTGACGTGCACGGGCTGGCTGGAAGCGGCCAGGCCCATGTCGACGTTCGGCCGCACGTCGGCGGCCCACGCGGCGGTGCCCACGCCTGCAAGCAGCAGGGCGAGGCAGCCGGCCAGGGATTTGTAATGCAGTTTCGCGAACATTGCGCTTCCTCCTGATGGCAAAGATTCGGGCGTGCACGGGCGACGACGCGTCGCCGCGACGCCTTACGGTTGATCCGCAAGAGCGTTTCGTCGAGACGAGCTGATGAAAATCCGGGTTTCCCCGCGACGTCGTCGGTCTCCCCTGACGACTGGCGTTGCGCCGCCCGACGAGCCTACTCCGGAGCCTTGGGCACCGGTAGCGTTGCAAGAAATTGCGCGTCGATCGCAAGTTTGGGTGCGCGTGCGCACTGCGGCACAATAGGGAGTTCGCGCCGCGCATTCATCGCCGTGGCGTCCCTCATCCCCGCCCAAGCCATCGCCATGACCGCCATCAAGCAAGCCGACCTGATCCAGTCCGTTGCGGACGCCCTGCAGTACATCAGCTACTACCACCCGGTGGACTACATCAAGGCGCTGGCCGCCGCGTACGAGCGCGAGGAGTCGCCCGCGGCGAAGGACGCGATGGCGCAGATCCTGATCAACTCGCGCATGGCCGCCGAGGGCCATCGCCCGCTGTGCCAGGACACCGGCATCGTCACCGTGTTCCTGAAGATCGGCATGGGCGTGCGCTGGGACGACGCCACCATGGGCGTGGAGGACATGGTCAACGAGGGCGTGCGCCGCGCCTACAACCATCCGGACAACAAGCTGCGCGCCAGCGTGCTGGCCGACCCGGCCGGTCGTCGCCTCAACACCAAGGACAACACGCCGTCGGTGGTGAACGTGTCGGTGGTGCCGGGCGACACCGTGGAGGTGATCGTGGCGGCGAAGGGCGGCGGCTCGGAGGCGAAGTCGAAGTTCGTGATGCTGAACCCCTCCGACTCCATCGTGGACTGGGTGCTGAAGACCGTGCCGACCATGGGCGCCGGCTGGTGCCCGCCCGGCATGCTGGGCATCGGCATCGGCGGCACCGCGGAGAAGGCGATGCTGCTGGCGAAGGAGTCGCTGATGGAGCACATCGACATCCAGGAGCTGATCGCGCGTGGCCCGAGCAATCGCGTCGAGGAACTGCGCATCGAGCTGTACGAGAAGGTCAATGCGCTGGGCATCGGCGCGCAGGGCCTGGGTGGCCTCACCACCGTGCTCGACGTGAAGATCAAGGATTACCCCACCCACGCGGCGAACCTGCCGGTGGCGATGATCCCGAACTGCGCCGCCACTCGCCACGCGCACTTCGTGCTGGACGGCTCCGGTCCGGCGACGCTGGAGCCGCCTTCGCTGGAGGACTGGCCCAGGCTCACCTACAACCCGCAGAACGCGCGCCGGGTGAACCTCGACACCATCACCCAGGAAGAAGTCGCCAGCTTCAAGCCGGGCGAGGTGCTGCTGCTCAACGGCAAGCTGCTCACCGGCCGCGACGCCGCGCACAAGCGCATGGTGGAGATGCTCAACAAGGGCGAGCCGCTGCCGGTCGACTTCAAGGGCCGCTTCATCTATTACGTGGGCCCGGTCGACCCGGTGCGCGAGGAAGTGGTCGGCCCCGCCGGCCCCACCACCGCCACCCGCATGGACAAGTTCACCGAACAGGTCTTGGCGCAGACCGGCCTGCTCGGCATGGTCGGGAAGGCCGAACGCGGCCCGTCCGCGATCGAGGCGATCAAGAAGCACCGCTCCGTCTACCTGATGGCGGTGGGCGGCGCCGCCTACCTCGTGTCGAAGGCGATCAAGGCGAGCCGCGTGGTCGGTTTCGCCGACCTTGGCATGGAAGCGATCTACGAGTTCGAGGTGAAGGACATGCCGGTCACTGTGGCCGTAGACAGCGCCGGCACCTCGGTGCACCAGACCGGGCCGAAGGAATGGCAGGCGCGAATCGGGAAAATCCCCGTCTTTGTTC